>JAABUO010000028.1_pt1 | contig 422084 bp, 316 predicted proteins | sample 5559291 | NCBI WGS metagenome assembly JAABUO01 (sample SAMN10711878, study PRJNA513372) | rock metagenome | isolation source: Antarctica rocks | place: Antarctica: Victoria Land, Finger Mt sud
GCCCCCCCCCCCCCCCCCCCCCCCCCCCCCCCCCCCCCCCCCCCCCCCCCCCCCCCGGTTCAGCATTTTCAGACCCCGGCACAGTCCCAACCTCGGTAGGCAGAAAAGGGGGAGGGAGGAAGGGGCGGTGGGTTTGGAGTTGGGGGTTGAAGGAGTTGTGGGCCTTTGATGTCAGGCTCGGTGGAAGCTGCTGCTGCTCCTGGCTGACTCAAGGTCGGTTTGAGGAGAGACGTTTGCAGGGAGACCCGGTAGTGCCAGGCTTCTTTTATTGAAACGGTTCGGCCCAGAAAAAAAATATTGGGGAGTGACTCGCCGGAAGAGTTTTCACAGTGGTCCAGGTCCGCGCTTTGGCGTTCACTCGTTCAGCTTTCTCGTTGCTTTGTCGAGGCTTTTGCTTCACGCTCTCCTACCATCTCCTATCGGTTTCAGCGACGAAACTGTGGGTTGGCGGCTTAGTCCCTGGGGCATGGTCCTTCATATTCTTCAGCGTCTTGGGCTTCTGCAATGTGATGCGAAAGGTCTGTGCGGGTGCGTGTGATGCTGTGGCTTCTAGGATCATGGGCGGTGGATATCGAGCAAGGGGTGCCTGGTTGGGGCAGGGGTGGGTTGGTGTAGGGCTGCTTGGCCTAGGGACGATGCATGCATGCATGAAGTGGAAGTGGTATGCTTGACGTTAGACCTGCTGGGATGGTTGGAATGGAAAAAGGAGACGTGGGCGTGCCGATAAGTGAAATGATTCGATGTACGCCTGCAGTTGATGCACGAGAAGGATGATAGGGTGAAGTCAACCATATCGTACATGGAGGCCTGCCTTGGCCTTGGGAAAGTGGCTGGAGGAGGAGTGGAAGATGAAGGACAAGTCTGAGAAGTGGAAGCTTGCTGGGAGCCAAATCCTACTATCGGTGAAGAGGCCTACGCTACACTGCTTAAGCAAAAAAAGGCCAAATGCTGATGCCTGAACCGCAACCTCCCTCGCTGAAACGATGACGAAAAGTATATAGTAGTAAAGACGCATGCAAGACGATGCAAAAACGACTTACCGGCGCCCGTTGGCTGGTGATGCAGGTGACGAAGGCTTCCTGGCGACGACGATGCTTCTTTATCTCGTTGCTTAGTACGCTTCATCAATCTGAGTCAGTAGAGATGACTTACATATCCTGGTAAGCATGGACCTTCCGATCGAGCAGGTGGCGACGCATTTCCGCGACCCAGGCTTGGACTTCGTCATAGGTCCACTAGGACGGGAATTAGCAATTCCCAGTCACAGCCACCTAAGACACAATAGAGGGAAGAGGGAAGAGGGAAGAGGGAAGGGTTACTCACTCCTTTGTACCTTGTCAACAACGCCATAGTCCAGCCCTCCAGCCCAATGTCCCATAAATGCATATTCCACCTCCCAATGTCCTTCAGTCGCGGGTCATTGCTCCACGGGCCAAGGGGCCACTTGAACTTATATTCCACTACGTCTACAAATCCAGCTGCAACAATCAAGTCCTTCATTTGCGTTTGGATGAGCATGGTCTTGCCGAAGAGCTCCCCGCACTCGATTGCCAGTTCCCCCGAGGTCTCCCACATTGAGCCGGGAGGAATGGATCCATCGTCGCACTTCGTGATCACAGAGAGCTCTGCATGTTCAATGTAGCCGCCGGGGGCGAGATGTCTTGAAACGTGCGAGTCTTAGTACATGATAGTCTGGGCCGAATAGGGGGCTGTTTTGCTTACTCGTAGACTTCACTGTAGAGGGCAGGCCAGTCCGCTACGCTAGCGTAGAGCAGTCGGATGTGAACATAGTCGAAGTGATCTTTGGGATAGACCCATTGGCTGCAGGCATCATCTATCTCGAAGCGAACGTTTGGAGGCGCAACAGCTGGTTGGATAGGGGACAAGTCGGTGCCTGTAAGGAGTCTCGGTATCAAAGACCCGTCCCAGCAGCCTCAAGAAACATGCAGACCTATGATTTCTGCCGAAGGAAACTTTTCTGCCATGTCCCTATACTTTGTCAATTGATGCATGTTGGTATTGGGACTTTGTACTCACAGGACCCAAATACCGACGCCCGTACCAACGTCAAGAATCCTCCTGGGGTTCTCTATGGGTGCAAGAAAAATTTGGTCATTACAGGTCAAGAGGTAGAGATGATGTCTATAGAGGCGTCTCTTGTCAGCTAACGGCCGAGGAGATGGGACATGGATCGATTACTTACGCGATCCCCTCAAGGGACGCCTGCCTCTCGTCGTTCGGTTGCCAGTATTGACCTTTCTGATCTCAGTATCTGTGCATGACGCTCGGTTCGAAGCTCGATGTACCCTCACGATAAGCGTGGTACCTTCTACCATTCTCGTAGCGGTACTGGGTGAGCGAAGTTGCCAGAGATGCTCGACTAGCAATCGGTCAGTGTACGTAGGGTGTGGGGGAATGACGACAGTCGTACGAGGAGTCGTCGAACGAATGGATCTCACTATCCGTATCTTCGTAACGCTCGTCCTATGTCTGGTCAGCGAGACCAAAGGCAAGACGCTTCGTCACCGAAGTTCAGTCGAGCTTACAATGGGGATTTGCTGGTTGCCATCCATGGTCAAGACTGTGTTGGGACCAATTGAACTTGGTGGAGAATGTGGGGCAAGCAAGTAATACAGCCATTAGGGAGCCATGCACTCCAGGCGGACAATGGCCACCATTGCGTCGATGATGGAGGGAAAGTACAAGGGGAGCCGAACGAATCCGTTGATCCAACCCATTTGGACGGTAGGAGCGAGTAACTTCGCCAGATAAGTAGCGCAGGAACCAGGGCCTTTGAGCGATTGACGTATTCTGACAAAGCGTGTTCCGCTTCTTTTAGCCGGGGAGGGAGAGCTGGTGGACGATTGAGGCGTGGGGAGTAGTATGGCTCGTATGGAGTCCATGGAGGCCGAGAAACGGGAGAGAACCCGAGCAGCTGGGTTGGCGGCGCTGACGATTCCCAAGCGCAAAGGTAGCTGCAAGCCACTGATCCCAAGCGCCAACTTTGGCAATTACTCTAACCATTCCCTTGGAAAAGGCGGCACCTGGGCGGCGCGGGATGAGCGACCAGACGATCGCAGCGCAAGCTCAATGAACTAGGCTAGACATCGAGACGTGGCAGCTATGTCTAGAGAAAGTAGCCTTCGCACGCACTGCTTGGGGCCTTGTGCGCCTCTATCCTTCGTCTTTGGGTAGTGATGGCAGCAGAGTCAATCTACGAGTTGTCGGTGAGGAAGTGATAAGACCCCACGGCCCACGCTCCAATCAAACATCCTTTCGCTGGGGCCGAGGGGCCCAAACTTTTGGTCCCCAGCTTCTGCATATGTTCTGCATGGAACGACGTGTCCTTTGAGGCAACTAAACCCCTCGTGCATGCATATTACTTTATTAACTGGTAATTCGCTACCCTTCCCATGGTACAGTGTGCAACTAGACCAATCCTCTCTAGGAAATGCCCTAAACTCCACTTGCTTCGGCCATCATCTACCCGTGGTCGTGCCTTCTGCCTACTGCAATGGGTCCTGCCTCGACCCCACCGCCATCCGCTTTTTCCACCTGTCCTGCATTGCGTTGTCCCACTTAACCCTCAACGTCCTTGGGTGCTAGGGCCTTGCTGCGGCGCCAGAGACACACGCTGCAGATCGCAGAGAACGCAAAGAGGATGCTATTCCGCCGTCAGCCGGGGCCCGCGATCATCAATGAACGACAACGTACCATAGAGCGATACTCAATCCCCAGATGGCCTTCATCTCGTAGCAGGTTACTTTGCTCGCCCCGATCCAGTTGCTGTAGACGACCTTGCCACCCTCATTCTGGAGACTGGCCTTCAATTCCGTACCGAGCTGGTAGGCCGACTCTGCCACGCTCGAAGATCCGATGACCTGGCAGTTGAGGTAAGACAGAGGTTTGCCAACGACCACGGCTATCACAATTAGGGCGATCAATAACAATCCGTCGATACCGGTGTTGATAAGGTGAGGTAGTATATTATCGATGAACAAGATGTAGGTGATCACGCAGTAGAGAACAGCGATGCAAGTCTAAATCGGAAATATTAGCAATGACCCAAATCATGGCAGAAGTCCACAATGCTTACGATGCTCAGCGTGCCAACCAGTACATTCGACGGTGCGTTGTTGCTGGATACCATCTCGGCTACGAAGTTGGCAGCCATTCCGATGATGGCGATCAAAGATACCACTTGTAGTATCCTGACAATCCTGAAGGTACCTCCAAGAGCGCCTGCGTCCGGTCCAGCCATCTTCAAGAATCGGTCGAGGAGGAGTACGAGGAGGATATAAGTGAAAAGTACGGATCGTGATGCTCCGAAGACACCCCAATTCACACAACGAGAGTAGAGGTAGATGGATACTGCCGTAGAAATCTGACGAATAACGATAGGAAAGGAGACAAGGAGCGTTCTTAAAAAAATAGATAACCCAAGGAAATAAGGAAAAGATGTTTCTGGATAGTGGTAGCACGCTTGTGGAGGCGGGTAAAGATTTGTAACGAGGTACCTTTGCTCCGCTTAAGTACTACGCAGATATGTCTTCCCAGCCACTTTTTCTTAGCCATAGCTGAATCGATGTTTCTAAGAATGTCAAGGGTCCAACTCTTGAGTAGGTTCAGAATAAATCTCAAGAAGCTGTCTCATCCAATGGTGCTACCAAGCCTGAAATGAGGCTCTTTTCGGATCATCCCGAGACCAGCGCTTAGAGACAGTTTTGGAGCATAGACCATGAACGCGACAAATACTGACCATTGACATTGCGAAAGAGACTAGCCCTGCAGGCATTGCAAACCTCGGATGTTCCACAAGCTTTCCGTAGGCCAGAGACAGAGCTGTCGTCCAGGTATAGTCAACATGACAGTCGGGACGTACTTCCCCAAAATTGAAGGCCCGTATCAAATTATTCCTAATCCACCGAAGATAAGTATAGAAAACTTCTGTATTTGCAAACGAACGTATTTCAGTAAAGCTGAACAACAGGTCTGTTTCAGGATCCGTGGAAGGTTATCGAGCAACTGTAGCTTCGCTAATCCATGTGTCCAAAGAAAGGCACGCACTGACGTTGCTTGATCACACAAGCCCATGTCATGCTGCATAGTGAGAGACATCGTCGTGGTGGGATTGCTGTAGAATGGCGGTCAGATCCATCGTTATACCGCATGAACGTTACTCTATAAAGTAGGTGACTGTTCATGAAGCTGGCTTAATTGTCTTGCCTCCCTGCGCTAGAGTGTTCTAGGACTAGTAACCAAACCCCACTTCACTTCTCGATTGAAGTACTTTACTTTGCACCGGGCATGCGAGTAAAGTAAGTAAAGTAGGTTGCCTCTCTTCAGCATATGGTTTGAAAACCGGTGCTGATCCGTGCACGATGCTTCCGCCGTTCGATTACTTCGAGCATCGACGCGCTTGGTAAGCCCCAGAAGAAGTCGTGACATGAATATAGAAGCTGAACGCACTTCTGTGCAGCCAGAGCAAGCAACTAGAGCGTTCGACCAGGATAGCCAGTCTTCCATCCGCCTATCATTCACCTCTTTCCTCACAGGATCGTGAGATCTTAGGAAAACCCGTGGAAGAACTTGTTCAAGATGTACATAAACAGCTACTCAAGCCTATTGATATCCTTAGGACTTATGGGAAGATTGCGATCAAGGCGCACGAGAAGACCAACTGTCTGACGGAGGTGTTATTACCGGAAGCAGAGCATTGGGCTGAACGCGAAGTGAATTGGAAGGGCCCTCTTGCAGGAATCCCTGTGTCTTTGAAGGATTCCATAGCCGTAGGGGGTTTTGATGTCAGTGTCGGCTACTCCTGCAACACTGGAAAGCCTTATGCGGAAGATGGCATCATGGTGAAGATACTCAAGGATGCTGGTTCGGCCAAAACTTGAAATTGGATCTCCAACTTCTGCTGAGAAATATCTGTAGGGGCCATTCCATACGTGAAGACCAACCTACCAATTACGCTGCTCTCTTTCGAGTCTACCAACGACGTTTGGGGCCGGTGCATCAACCCGCACAACTCGAGATACTCCCCAGGTGGATCGACTGGTGGGGAAGGTGCACTGTTGGCTTACGGTGGTGGCCGAATCGGCATTGGGTCGGATGTTGCTGGCTCTGTAAGAGCACCAGCCCACTATAGCGGCATTTATTCGCTGCGATGCTCGACTGGCCGATGGCCTAAGATGGGTATGAACACTAGCATGCCAGGTCAGGAAGGCATACCGAGTGTCTTTAGTCCTATGGCGAGGACCTTGGCAGATCTTGCATACTTTTCGAAGTCCATGATATCAATGAAGCCTTGGATCTATGACCACAGTGTTCATCCCATCGATTGGCGACTAGAACAGGGACAGAAATTCAAAGAGAAGCAGCATTACAGAGTGGGCGTGATGAGAAGCGATGGTACAGTCGACTAAGTATTTCCGAGATCTAGATGCTAAGGACATCAGGCGTCGTCGATCCGTCCCCTGCTTGTGCTCGTGCGCTGGATAGGGCTGTTTCTGCTCTACGAGCTGGAGGCCATGAAGTCTTTGATGTGGATCCACCATCGCCATACGAAGCGCTAGTGATCGCTGCTAATCTCTTGAACTCGGATGGCTGCAAGACGTTCCGCTCGTTCTTCCGTACTGGTGAATGGAGTGATCCTGGTGCCGCTCAAATGAATCTCTATATGAGGACACCGAGGCCTTTGAAGTACTTGTACTACTTGTGGGTCAAATACGTGCGGCGAGATTATGTTTGGGCTGGACTCTTGAATACCTTCCACGAGAAAAGCGCCTTCGAGCAATGGAGATGGGTCGCGAAAAGAGAGGCGTACAAAGCGAAATGGCACAAATGGTGGCACGAGAAAGCCAAGGTAGACTTTCTGTTGACAGCACCGAACGCTACGCCTGCAGTACCCCACAATGGTATGAAAGATGCTGTCAGTAACTGCGGTAGGTTATCTTTTCCGACCCTCCTTTTTCCCTTTCCAGGCGTTTCAAGAGATTTAAGACGTGTCTAGCGAGCATTCACTCGAAAGACATGCCTTATGTCTCCATCCCCTAACTTCAAGAAGGAATGCTGACTCCGAAATCATATAGGCTACACGTTCCTCTTCAACTTGGTATATTGCTCTAGCTTCCTTTGCAATGATGAGGCGCTGACACTTTCAAGCTTGACTACTCTTGTGGTGTTCTGCCGGTAACCCATGTTGATAGAGAGCTCGATCAGCTCCCGCCCAGTTTCCGATTCCGAAAATTGAACGGGGTAGCCAAAGGGGCCTACAAACACTACAATGCTGATGAGATGCATGGTCTGCCAGTAGCGATCCAAGTGGTTGGACAACGCCTACAGGAAGAGAAGGTCCTAGCGATCATGGAACGGGTCGAGAGTGCCTTAGAGATTCATGGCGGTAAATATACGTTACTAGAGATTGAATGAAATCAGCCTCTGAGCATCAAGCCCGCACACCCGGGTTTAATCACCACTGAATGTGACATGATCCTTCAAACTGCGGGCTAGCCTGCCGTAACTTTTTTCAATCCAGGGAGGACCGATTTTGTTCACAATCGTACTTTCGCTTTCATCCGGAGCTTACGGGAGGAATTATCGCGACTTCATCGCCCTCCGCGATCTGGAGACGAGAATTGCCATCCTCGAAATCATGAGGATCTTCCATGTTCATGTAGTCCAGATTCACCGTAACAGCGCAACTGGACAGCACGGCTTGCTTGAAACCAGGATATGTCCCTTCCAAACGGTCAAACAGATCTTTCAACTCGAGTGGAGCTTTGAGCTCTTCTGACGACTTGTTGATGAAGCTAGATGCGGAGGCGAAGTAAAGAATGCGAAAATGGCCTGGAGAGGGCTTGCTACCTGTGGTCATCGTTGGTTGCAGTAGGGTACAAGACTATGGCACGGTGGATATCAGCATCGTTCTCAGAATAACAAGCGCATTCTGAAGTATCGATATCGGTTTAATGTCAGATATGAAGGTTGTCAAGAGACCGAAACCACATGTCGCTTCGTCTCAGATAATACGTGCTTTACTGTTTCGTTGTCGCATCATGATACTCAACATCCGAACCTCCGGTGGATGCGCTTACCGGACAAAGCTTTTTACATTGGAAACGTAATTGAGCTATGATGAAGAGCAAGACCCACTTGTGCTTGTGTCCCGAACCAGATCGCGCGAGACAACCAGATGTCGTTCTTACTTTCTTCTTTCGCAATCCAGTGCGAATCACTTACCGGAGCTCGAGAGAAGCTGCCGATCGGCTACCGGGCCAGGATCCCGCTAGCGGCATCTAAATATGAAAGATTGGAAACTCAGTGGCATAAAGTACTGTTTCTTACATCTACTCGACCCGGCGTGATTTGTGGCGCGAAATGGTGAAAGGCTTGCCAGCCTGCAGCGATCATGTAGCATTTCGCCAAGTTGCTTCTAGGCGGTCACGCTCTCTTCAATCAACGGAGAGATCTTCACCATTCCGTCGGCAAACGCAAAGTGGTTTGGGTGATAAGCAAAGGCATAGCGTAGATAATACAAGACGTTTTGCAGTGAGCACGGTCAGTGCGATTACGGGAAGGCTTTCGTATACTCCGTCGAGGAGTGTATCTTCGACATCGGCCAAAAGAAAAGCTTTCGCCCCTGGAGCTGTAGGTGAGCCAGATTGCGGGCTTCGTCTTCTAATTCAAGCTAATGCATCATACAGGTTAATTTATCTGTCGTTAAAAGTCATGCTCAATCAAGTCCAGAGGCAGAGTCCTCCTCTGCTTGGGCCCACTACAATCCAAACTCTGCAATCAGACAACATCTGCGACAATGGCAGGAAGACCAGGCTAAGACACTATCCCCCACAAGATCGAAAAGTATTTCTGGGCTCGGTGGCTTCGGACTGATAGACAACACCGTCACGCAATCGGGAGAAGATGATCTCAACGCTCCTTCGAAGACGAATGAAGATGATGCGGAGTGGGATTTCGGTCTGGACATTGACTTCGAAAGTTTTCTAGAAGAGGTCAAACCACCTGAGGCGCTCATTGCTCGTGGTGATATGACTGACGTTCGGTACGTTGCTCGGCATGATTGTACAAAATGGCGCGGCTCAAAGGCTATAGCATCCGAGATGAAGTTGTGCCTGCTGTCTGCACACAATGGGTCCACAAGTTCGTACAGCTCTACACTGTCCGGGGCCAAGTCGTTCACGTGCCAGCAACCCGAGTGACGTTCTCAATTCCTGGCATGCTATCACCAGCAGAATTGGATCCCATAAACTCCTACTTACCTAAGGAGCTAGTGCAGTTCGATGAGAGTGGGAAAGGGCACATCCCGGAGGCATCCATACCTCGTGAGGCCGGCGGACCTCTCATCAAGAAGATGCTTCTGTTGAATAGCTTGGCCGACGAGATCTACAGACGTCACGCAGACAGGTGTGACCGTGTTTGGGAGTTGATGTTGACCGACAGGTATGCCCCCAATATCGGTCTCGAGGCTATAGCCTTGAAGGTCTTCCAATGTAACGATCCAGCTGATCTTACTTCGCCAATGTTATGGTGCCTCCATCGAGTCCTCAGCAACCATGAGGCGTTCAAGAAAAATACCCGGCATCATCGCCTCTATCCTAATTTCCGTATGCTGTCCCCAAATCAAGTCAACAATGGCCAAACAGTGCAACAGTGGGTACGGGATTATCAGGAAGAGCTTGCTTCTGCAACGACAGCGGCTTTCGATGATGATCCTGTGACAGCCGGATTTGCTCCGCATGAGAACCCCGTCCGTGGGTTCTTGAGAAAGGCTCGAGCGGTGATTGAGAGAAGCCGCGACGCTCGTGACCCGTTTCCGGTGGGTTGTCTGAGCCCGTCCAAAGAAAGCCACCGCTCAGACAAGGCTCTTCAACCGATCATCATCAACCCTAGCCCCGTTCGATTCAGTAAAAGGGAGGCTAAAATTGTACGCTCTGTATTCGACTGGGCAATCTCGGAGTTGAGTTCAGACGCACTCAGTTCGATCGGGCCGCCGATTCTGCGAGGGACTGGAATGTATGACGATTTCAATCTTGACAAAGCGACGGGCCTGCTGCTACTCCAAGAGATGGGCATATTACTACCGTGGCAGAACAGGAGTGTCTATTTTGATTCCAAAACCCAGCCTCTTCCGGGGTGCGACCCTGACGCTAAAGCTGACAAGATGCACGATATGGCTATCTCTGCCACACTAAGGTTGGAAGACTCCATGGCAAATTTGCGGAAGGACTGGGGTGATCTCCCAGTCTTTTGCATAGATTCTTTAGGGACTGTTGAGAGAGACGACGGAGTTTCGTGGGAAGCCATTGATGAATCTACGAGCTGGGTCCACGTTCATGTCGCAAATCCGTCTGCTTTTGTTGACCCGACGTCCTTAACAGCGCAATACGCGGCCAGGCTTTCACAGACAATTTACTTGCCTGACCGTCAATTCCAAATGCTGCAACCAGAGTCGCTGCGAAATCATTGTAGCCTTGCGCCCAACAAGCCAACTCTCACATTTAGCGCCAAGCTGACGAACGATGGCGATATCATTGAAACTAGCATCAGTCACGGTATTGTGCGTAACGTCAAAATCGTCACGTACGATACCATAACTCAGATTCTGTTTCCTGAGGAGTTCATCCCAGAGGCCTCCAAGGTGAATAGTACGGTGGGTGGCCAAATGCCTCTCACAGCTCACGCACCACGAGATGAAACTCTGACCGACTCCGACGTCGAAATCCTGTCGAATTTGCTTGAAGCCGGCATTTCGAAACGTCTTAAGCGTATCGAAGGCACCGACCATGCTGTAGTACAACACAAATCTCTCGCTGTGGAGCCGAACGTATATCTCGGAGAGGAGGCCTCCCCACCTGACCTTTCGTTCGATAAGACTCGGCAAATCGTGGGAGACCCCATTGTTTTCCTTCCTATCAAGCCTTTCGATCCGAAGAAAAGTGAACACTACGCGAGTAGCTTCCAATTTGTCGGAGATCTCATGACCCTTGCTGGTGAAATCGCTTCTACTTGGTGTGCCGAACGGGGGATTCCGATTGCCTACTCAGGCACAACCAGCAACCCTCACTTCGCCGTGACGGAGCGAAAGTTTATAGAAGATGTATACAAGCCTACCGTTGCGAAGCTTGGCTATGTTCCCCCTCCCTTCTTTCTCCGCCGTACGGAGTACATGGGAACAGCCACAATGTCCACCGTACCGCAGAGGCACGAATTCTTGAACCTGTCAAAGTATACAAGAATCACTTCACCGTTACGGCGGTACGGCGATCTGTTCAACCACTGGCAGATTGACGCCGCCATCCGCCACGAAGCTCGTACCGGCATGTCACTGGTGGGTAATACCGACGACTCATTCCTCCCGTTCTCGTCAGCCCAGTCCAAGGAGATCGTCGACGAGCTCGGCCGCAGAGCTTCGCACATTGCTCGTACAACGAAGTTCTCCCGTCGTCATTGGTCTGTGCAATGGTTCATCCGCGCATACTACTACAAGCAAGCGCCCTTGCCTGAAAAACTACACATCTACATTATGCGGGTCGACTATTCTCGGCCCTTTGCTCAGGCCATGATCATGGAGCTAGGGCTTCAGTGCACGGTGGAACGGGTGGAATTCGCCAAGGTGGGTGGTCGCCTTCGAGAGGGGGATATCTGGGAGGCGGATGTCGATCAGGTGGATGGCTACCGTCTTCTCATTGAGATGAAGCTGCTTGGGTTGGTCGAGAAGTCGCCATTCGAATACCAAACCTGGATGACACTGGACTCTGACTAGTTCTGGCAGTGACGAGCTATATCAGGCATTCCACTATCTCTCTTATTGTCATGCTTCGCTACGCGACGCAAACTCAGCACATTTTCATGGTGCCTACTACATGTACATAGGCTTGTATATACGGACTCACACTGTACCAATAAGAAATGAGGGTGGCGCAAGGTTTAGCATTACCCATTATATTTTACGTCAAGCATAGCGACATATTCATCGAGGCAGCGCATCTTGTAGGAACGCCTCGATCACAATATCGTCACACGTTGGGATGCTCAACAAGACAAGTGGAGAGTATTGTCAAGTGTAACACCACCCAGCGATGCCCACATTACGCATAGCGAAAAGGCCATAGGGGCGTTACTCTTCCACATGAACATCACCGCTACAGGAATATTATTACAGGCTGGGTTTCAAGCTATACCGACAAAGAGGAGGGATATAGGAGTTTAACAATATCCTCTGGTTTCTACGTCGATCATAGCGGAAACATAAAAATCATTGCATTTGCTATATGCACCTCAGCTTCCGCAAGTACCATATCTCAATTACGGTGACCTGGAGACACCGCTCGTCCTTGTTCGCAGCTGGTACTTCATCTCTAAGACTCTTTGGAATATGACATCGTTACAATCCAGGCTTGCATTGTCTAGAAAATGGTATGTTTCCGCCACTGCTGTATTCTATCCTGTTGAAAATCCGCGTAGACCAAGCTCCCCACCTGCCATTTAGGCTTTCCGTCTACCATGAATTTCGTATCTGAATAAAATGGGTTTGTTGTTCTACATCTAGTAAAATCCCACTCGATTAGAACAAGGGCCCTCATCCACTCATGCTTCCCGAAGCTAAAGTTGGGACGAAGACTCTCAATATATTTAAAATCATGCAAACCTTGTCAAGCACTGAAAACCCACCCCACAGTGCCCGGATATCTAACCACCGGGATTAGCTCAACGAGATTCCTGCGTCCAGACTCCACCAATGACATCGGTGCATGAAGGTCCCCGGGACCCAGTCCCCATGTGCTGCGCATGACTTCCCCAAAAACCATATTGATTCCTTGTATACGCTTGCGCCGGTCCCGCCACACTTTCAACCTCTGCCGCACAATGCTGCGAGCGGTAGCTAGGTGGCCGGGTGCTCTCACTCCGCATCACCAACGGAAATTCCTCCGCAATCGTCGGCGGACCCGTGCGCTGCCAGTGTATCAGATTCGGATCCGCTCTTACGCTACACCGCCAGACGCCATAAGCTGGTGGCGGCGGTGGGACAGCGATCTCTTTGTCTTCTTCCACAGTGTCTGTTCCGTCCAGGCCTAGCTCTTCGTCGCGAGCTAGTATGACCCTGATGGGCTGATGTGGGCGCGCGACGGCGCCTGCTTGGCTTCGGTAAAGGAGTCCGGAGTTGTGGGGGCGGCTTTGGGGACGCATGGCGAGCATGAAGAGCCGGATGAGATAGTGGCAGAAGATGATGGTGGTGAGTATAATGAGTACTATGAGGATGGCGTGAAAGGCTTTGCCGGTGACGGAGTTGGAGATGGCGAGGGCGAGGTCTGAGTCAGTTGTCAGCTTAGATGTGAAATGATGAGCATGTTAGGAGGCGTACATGTGGCTAGGATCACGCACAGAGCGATGCCAGAGACGAGAGTTCCGATTATCTTTCTTTTGATTCTTCGGTCCTGGACGCCGGGGAAGCATCCTCGACCTTGCGTCTTCAAGCTGGTCTTTTTTCTCGGTCTGCTCAGCGCTAGCCGAGCTCGTACTCTCGTACGGCCGGACACGCCGACTACTTCTTCCTCCTCATACCTTGTCCCGGCAATGGGCGAGAGGAGGCTCATGCTAGAGCAGTCGAAAGCATTGGGTTGCGCTGGATCCGTTCCAATGTTTGGTGAGGAAGTAGAATCAATGATAGACCGTGTTGATGACGGTGACCTATGATCTGATTGGGGCCCCAAGGCCGTGCGACGTTCTGGTGACTCGGAGCGCCCTCGGGTTCGCCACGCTTTGGGAGCAGGTACGAGACTGTGGGATCGTTCGCTGCCGACTACTGACCGACCGTGGAACCATGTCGAGAGCCTTGACGAGGGGTGGGAAGTTCCCAGCCTCGTCGAGCTCCGAGAAGAGGTTGAGAGTGGCATATCGAAGAAAATCGCAAGCTGTAGATTCGGAGAGTAGCAATACTCCCGGCTTCAATGTCAGATACGCTCTCTCTGGACAATTCAACGATAAGGTAGCGAGTGTGTATCCTGCTCCGGGATTAGATAATGTAGGCCAGCTACATGGACGCGTCTTGTTGACGTGATGACCTGCTAGGCGCAAGTGTTACCAGCAAAGTCTGTGTCGTGGGCACGAGACGGACGTTATTTGGTTATCACCAACCGAAGTCCGAAAGTGTCATACTACTTACGGGGATGAAACAGCCAGCAATGGTTGGCTAGTTTGTAGCACGAGTGCTCCAATATGAACATGCTGGGAAACAGGGCAAGGGGGGACAAAGCATGACAGCATCCGTGAGAGCAGACAACAGAAGGTGATAATTGACGAAAGGAACATGACAAGCAAGTGGCCAGAAGGAGAGTCTAGGCGATGAATGAGACAAGTATGAATGCAGCAGACTACTGTCGATCTGGAGGGAGACGAGGGAAGAGACCAGAGCACGGTCCCTCGAGTTTATGCAGGTTATCAGCCAATACTCCATCTTTCCGTCGAAGTTTGTTGATGGAGGCATTGCTCACTTGCCAATGCATGTGGCAGCTTGTAACAAAGCTGTTGCAATGAATGCAAGCGCGCGAAGAAGGGTGGTCCATGCGGAAGGGTTTCAGGAGTCTGATATGCCTTGTTAGGCTTAGGCTAGTCTCGGTTCAGCTGTCGTTTCTCAACCAATCATTAGGGTCCTGAATGGACGTGTAAGATTCGAGATCCAAGCCTTCCTGAAACGCATCTTGGGGAACCTCAAGGCATGTGGATACCAAGACTTTACAAAACGTCAAAAATCTTGGAAATTGTGATAAAGAGTAAGCGGTGCATGCAGCAGCTCCTGCATTCATTCCTCATCAATGATCGGACCAGCAGTGCTTTGGAAGCGATTATAGTAATAATATTGCCAGAGCTTGGATTTCTTCAACCAGGCCGGGTTTTCCGGACAGTACCACTTCTTAAAGATCAGTGATCATGAGCATTCTCAACATCTATGACATTATGGATGGCTCAACCGTCACACAACATTAGGCAATATTTTTTCTACTCAGCCTACATGAGGCAGGGGAGTCCGAGTTCTCTTGTTTGGGGACTTTCAGGAACATTGGGTTGAGCATAGCAGGCGGAAATCAGTGCTTATGGAGGAAGCATGTTCTACATGCTCAAAAATGACATCCTATGTCCACTGATTCCCATGTAGCAAAGCGAGCCTCGGGATTGTACGGTCCAACGAGTTGCCGATGTAAGCTTCCCGACTACGTCTTTACCCTAGGTGCAAAGAAGATGGCTTCTCATAATTTTGAACTATACGTGCCATCATGACAAGATCCCTTATCCTTCTTATGTAGACGGATTGATGAAGAGAAGGGATAGCTAAGGTAAGGTAGAGCCCTCCACGAATTGAGGTTCACCCTTAGCTAGGGTTCTTGTAGGCCTCAAATCGTACCTTGGCACGCTTGGCGAAGTGATGTATGGGGATTCGCGAAATCGTCTACTGAGCGTTTAAAGTATTGCTCATGACTACCTTGCAGACTCGTAGGTACAGAAAGGCTGATCCTCATAACGGATCTTCTTGCTCAGCACGTCGAACCTATGGTGGTGGTACCTCTTGAGCCTGTGCGAGGGTAATGTCGACGTCTTCCACACAGTCAAAAGGTGCAAATAGGCGCATCAACAGCCTTCAAAGCAATGGCCCCGGATCGAGGGATGGGACACTGCCCCGGAAACGTATCGTGACGCACAATGACGCCTACCTATTTGCCCTGCGAGTTGCCTACCTTTCCTACCTTCTGCAGCCACGAGCACGACGAACGCAGCATGTACCTGCGCCGTCGACAACGGTACAACGCTCCTCAACGTCTATTAACGACTTGATGAAGGATTTCACTCTCCTGCGGGATTCAAAGAGTACTAGGTTTCCTCATGGATTCATGTCAGAACTGGAGAAGCGACTTACGGGAGTCTTAATGGGAAAGGAGAGGAAACCGGAGTACAATGATGCTGTCGTCAAACGTACTTTCGCAGCATTTCTCAACGCTTTCAAGGAGCAAGGGTTCAAGAAGCGCATGGAAAAAGATCGTAGGGTGGAGGATCTAGTTCTCATATTTTTCTCAAACGCCACCAAAGAGCTCCAGAAGGGAAAAGCGCCTAGTGACGATGCTTGGAAGTTGATGGTGGACCGGCACTTGGCTCTTTTCATTCGTCTTATAAGCCTGGTTTTGAAGGATCACGATTGGGTCAGAGATCGGCCAGAATTGACTAGCAGACTATCAACGCTTGAAAGCAAACTCTTAGCCCATGACCAAGATCTTGCTGCATCTACATCGCGCAATGGCGGCGCTGGCGGTACGACTATCGAAGTCATTGTACCGTTAAGCTACGAAGTGAAAGACATGCCACTTGTACAGACCGTCGCTCGCATTTTTGGACTGACGCACACTCAGGTTCAGTCTGACATCAATAAGAACAAGCCAGTATGGACACAACGAGCAGCGCTCCAAGATTTGAAATCTTATCAGAAACTTCTGAGCCTCAATTCGCGGAGAACACTTCGAAAAGATGATTTTGATTCCGATGAAGCATACGAGTCCTGGAGGAAAGCGGAGATCCATGAATTATCCCAATTAATACTTGCTATCATACAAACCAATCCTGAGCTTGCAAAGGATACACCAGTGGGAAACCTTCCTCAACTTAGTCATCAGACAAGCAATCCGGACACGTCCGACCTAGGATATCCGGACTCACTGAGAGCCATCTCTGACGGGAACGAGACTTCTTCATATGTCGTTGACCAGCCTGTGGACATGAGCACATATAGCTCCGGTGACCAGAGTCCTGTCTCTTCGAACGAAGACGAGAACATTTTTACTTTCATACCACCTGATGTTAGAGGTTGTTACCGCTTCATCTTAGCACAAGCGTTGACCTACGATATCCAAGATCAGGATCTGCAACCATCTGAACCCACAGACGGCACACCAGCAGTCAAGCTTTTGTCCAAGCCCTCCACCGAGCTTCTAAACGAGATTTGCCTCCGCTGGCGGCTTGCACAAGTCTCTCGAGTTATCTTCTTCCTAGACGTCATTCGTGAAAAGTTCGTCGATCAGGATATCACGCTTGACACATTAGACGCTGCCTTTAATTACATCAAAGAACCTTTGCCCGAAAATCGAAGGTCCTCCATTCCCATGACCTCGTTACTTTTTGACCGCACAAAGTGGACCGTAGCAGACATTGCTTTGAACCAACGGATACTAGCTAAACTCCATGAAGCTTTGCTTCGGGACTTATACGACATAATGCAGCATTGTTACGAACAGAAGCCACCCAGCGCCGGTCCCATTCTTTATGTTCTCGAAAACCATATCCACGACGATCCTGCTTTCGAGAGACCAGTCGAGGGCCTGGAGACCTTTGCGACACAGCTTTACGAAGCATTACAACAGAAAGCTCACGAGATCTACAGAGCCTTCCTTGAGAAGGAAGTACCCCAGGACCAGTATGCGTGGGAATTCTACCATGTGATACAGATGGGAAAGGCTGTCGTATCCTTGGCCCAGCGCATACAGAAACGATACAAGAAGAATCCGAAGATAATGGGTGTGAACCCGTTGATGGCGCTGGTGGAGACCATATTGCCTTTATATGCAGAAGATGCTCGAGATATTGTGGCGAGGATACTGCAACTGGCCCAGGACAAGAGCGAAGAGGTACATATTGAAGACGGCTTTGAATTGTATGGCGAACTGGTCGAAATTCGGCGCATACATGGTGACGTCTTACCTGGCGTGGTCTTCGCATTCCATATTGAGGGCCTCTTGGCGGACTTTGTCTGGCGTTGGATTCGCACGACAGAATCAAGCATCAATGAGTGGGTGGATAGGGCTGTGCAACAAGACAATTTCACTGTACGGACGGAGAATCCGAATCAGACTCCTACGGAAGATCAGCGACATAGTGTTTCTGTGATTGATATTTTTAGCTCCTTCAACCAGACGATAGACCGTATCGTTCGTTTGAATTGGGACGATGACCTCCAGTATGCGAAGTTCATGACTGCTCTTGCAAAAGTCGTCGGAACTGGTATCGCTCGTTACTGCGAGCTAGTTGAGCAAAGGTTCATCAAGGAAATGGACAGGCTTACACCAGAGCAACAAGTTGCAGCGAATCAAAGCACGCAGGAGAAATGGCTGCGAATCGCAAAAGACACGTGGAATAGCAAGGAGAAAATCGAGCCCTTTCAGTTCCTCCCGGAATCGTTTGTGAAGCTAAACAACATTGATTTCGCAACATTTCAACTCGACAAACTTGAGCGAGAGGTCAACGTAGATGCTTGCGCCGCCGTTATCCAGAGTCATGCACCACCAGTCACTCAACGCCAACGAAAGATCAACAACTACGTCTTTACTATCAAGATCGTAGAAGCAGAGAATCTCAAAGCTTGTGATATGAACGGTCTCAGCGATCCGTATGTTGTGCTTGGGGATGAGTATCAAAAGCGCCTAGCAAAGACAAGAGTCATCCATCGCAACCTCAATCCAAGGTGGGACGAGACTGTGGACATCAATACGCAGGGACCGTTAAATATCATCGCAACTGTATGGGATTGGGACACATTAGGTGACCATGACTGTGTCGGCAGGGCATCTCTCAAGCTGGATCCTTCCCATTTCGGCGACTTCCTGCCAAGGGAATACTGGCTGGACCTTGATACACAAGGTCGAATCCTGCTCAGAGTAAGCATGGAAGGAGAACGGGACGACATTCAATTCTACTTTGGGAAGGCCTTCAGAAATTTGAAGCGGACGGAGAGAGACATGACCAGAAATATCACAGATAAGGTACGCCAATTCGTCACTGTAGGTGGAGGACAGAAGCTAATAGACAGTTAGCTGTCTGCTTATATTAACCACAGTCTCTCGCGCCGTGCTTTGCGAAGCTTGCTTTCAAAAGGTATCACAATGTCTTCTGTATCGAGTTACTTCAACCGGAACAAGCCACCAACCACAATACAAGCACCTACTGAACCAGAGATTATGAATGCCTTGAAGCCTTTATTTGTCTATTTTGATGATAACTTTGCGATTATGAATCAGACATTGACTAGCACCGCCATGGTCATGGTCATGACTAGATTATGGAAGGAGGTTCTTGCCACAGTCGAGGGGCTACTGGTCCCCCCTCTTTCAGACAAGCCTTCCCAGCAGCGTCAGCTCAGCCAGCAAGAAGTCGACATAGTCTTCAAATGGCTGCAGTACCTTTTTGACTTTTTCCACGCCGTAGATGAGGAAACAGGGGAAGCCAATGGGGTACCTCTTGATGTCCTTAGGTCGCCTAAATATTTCGATATCACTACCCTCAACTTCTTTTACTTCGAAACGACCGAAAACCTAATACGCACCTCAGAGCGGATGGCTTCTGCGACTGCTGCTCGCCAGCAGACACAACGCAATCGACTTTCAGCCCCAGCAGCTTTGTCTCCTCCCGCATTTGGGGGTGCAGCTGGCCTAGTTGGACTTGCATCCACAAAGCGGTCCAAGAGCATCATGCTATCACGCAACCTTGGGACCATGAAGAAGGCGAAAGAAGAGAAATGGAAGGAAGCCCAGGCAGACCCCAATGACGATATGATACTGCGAATTCTGCGCATGAGGCAGGAAGCAGAGAGATATCTAAAGGATCGCAGTAGGCAGAAAGAGAGGCTTGCAGCGGCCGCAGCTGCAGAGAGTATCGTCAGACAAAGTCTCGCCGCTGGAGGCGGACGCATGATGGGAAGCCTTCCTCGACGTTGACAGGAAACGCTAGCAAGAACCCAACTTCACTGTTCTATGCTCGGGCAGCATCGATCAACTGGCAGCACAGCATGATTTACGATGGAAAGTGTTCTGTGTCACGGCCGAAGCAATAATTTGTTGAGCATAGCATCGGAGTTTGGTCTTACGGTGGCATGAGAGTGGTTCTAGCCGCTATATTGGTTTCAGCTGCGTTTGCGAGTCGGAAACCTGGCGTCACCGATGAACGTAGCACTGCTCTACTTTCCCGGTTCTATGTACATATAGGTCAAGATTGCAATTCGATGCGATCGGTATCATGAAACCTCGTCACTCGGTGCCTAGATGTGATTTAGCAATCCATTATTTCGGAATCCAGCGTATCCCAGGCTTACCAAGACCGCACCTTCTCCTCCAAGCTCTCTGTCCAGGCCCCCTGGAAACGTCCGTGTGGCACTCGGCTTGTCCGGATAGGTGAAGTTCACTATCGCACATAGGCCCAGCACACTCGAGATCCAGCAACCCAACAAAAAGAACCCCTTGCCGGGCTTAAAGTGCGTATACTCCTCCGGACTAAACATGCCCAGGATATCATTATCCTCATGCACAGGTTCGCCGTAATTGCGTCGCTCTTGCTTGTCCCACCAGTCGGCATATGGGTCGCGGAATTGGCGTTTCTCGGGAGGTGGGTTGATGTAGCCGCCGTTCTTAGAGCAAGATTAGGACTCTGTCAAGTTCTGAGAGGAGTTTTTGGTTGGTGTTTACCATATTGGGATCATCTATGTCGGCCTGAGAAGCGCATCTGATCTGGGACTGGAAGAGAGGGCGCGATGTTCGGAGGAGGTGGGCCGAAGGGCGTGCTGCTGCCGCTGCCAGTCTCCGTGATAACATATCGGTAAAATCTCTTATGGCGACCGCTGGACTCTTCGAAGGATCAAGTTACTACTTTGGGCACAAGGAGTAGCACTTGCTGTAGGATTCGGGGCGCCGGTAGAGAGAGTGCTTGAACAGGTGGGTGTCTTGTGCGACACCCGGGCCAAGGGCGTCGGAGCAAGGACTGCTATCGGAATTGACTAATTGATAACGGCGATGTGGTCAATAGCGCTCGAATAGTTGTACTTCCCGGATAGGGAGAATCTTCAACTGGCGCTATGCTTTAGGAATTCAATTCACGAGGGCAGTAGTGAGAAGTGATTGAGGTAGCTGCTATGTGACCTCAGAAGGATTAGCGTGCTTGATTCTGCTCCTCAGTCAATCCGCGCTCTCGGCACCGTTAGGTTTTCCTTACATCACATTAGGCATTAGGCATCTTTTTCTTTTCCATGTCAGCCACGCATCAGAACCGATAACCTCTTCGAATTCCAGCAGCCAGATGATCTCGGATTAAGCTCGGCGCAGATGCTAGAATCAAGTGATTTGAGCGTGCTTTGGTTGAGATATTCGGGGGTACCTTATCAAGGGATTGGCGTCCCAAATGCAAAACGAACCGCGTGAAAACCATGGCTCCTCCGAAAACCACATCCACAACAACCACAATGATGACCATGGCGCACCCACCACATTGGATGCAGAACCACCGAAAAGCGCCGAGGCCCCAACACACAATGGGTACTCGGAAAGAAGGGACGTCGAAGATTATGACACTGATCATGTCCATAGCGGCCCTCCGTCGAAAAAACGGAAGCTCGCAGACAGTGCAACGCGGCCATCCTCCACCCCGAGACATATCTCGCCACCATGGAAGAACGTTCTTGTTGAAGGGCCAACATCCTTCATTGAGGGTGGCCGAAGAAAATCATCAAGAACGAACTTTGTGCCCCTTGAGTTGCAACCGCAAGCTGATAAGCGGAAGACACGAGGGACGCTTCAGAGCCCACCCATCGCAAAGAGCAAATATGGCGGCGTATCGGTACACAAGTCAACACCGCTAGCAGATTCGTCCAGCAAGCAGCATTCAACTAGTAGCAAGTCGACATCTACACAAGCATTTCGATCGCCAGCCACGACAACAAACCAAAACGGCGCTACTCTCAAGCAGGAGAGTAACAGAGTTGCTCCCTTCAGGAGGTCCCACAAGAAGAAAGTTCCGCCAGACCAGTCCGCACACCCTGCTTCTGTTGCCTCTACACCACTTCAACTTAAACCGCGCAGAGGAAGGCCAAGGAAGGTGGTGTCTCCTCATACAACGAGACCAGCGATGGTGATAGATGGATGGCGCACCAGCGATGACGAGCAAAATGATGAGGCAACAATCAAGGGCGAAAAGGAATATCAGAGCTCGGGTCTATGTCACAAGCCACAGCGACTGAACCTGAGAGTCCGTCCACCATCAGTCACAATACAACATCCAGGGAATCTTCCCCCGCCCCGCCGCTTTCCGTCATTCGATCATTATATCAGTCAAGACAAATCCACAGCGACGGAATACGTAATACCTCTGACGAATCGAGATGCCCAGAACGAAGCTGATGTTCGGAGACGCATACTTGAGGCTGGGCAGCCTGGAGGTCTATTAAGCGAAGGGCACTCCTCTCAGCACGTACCAGACCGGCAGGATGAGCCGCATCAACAGTATGCGCGTCAAGATTATATGCTTGCTGCCATTGTCAATTTTCAGAAGTTGATGGGCCAGGAGCGCGTTAAGCACAAGCGAAATGCAAGACAATTTGCACACCTGGCTCTTGCCAAATGGGAACAGCGCGAGCTCAAGCTTGGACGCGGACCACAGAAGTCTACTGAAGAACTCGAAAAGGAATTGCGCGACACATGTGAGGCATACTACCGGCGCACTATCTGTGGGTCACTACGTTCAATGTGGGAAAGGGTCACGGTTGAGATAGAGGCCAGGCGCCGCGAGAGATGGCACGAGGAGCAGCAACGTCTCGGCAGAGAAGAGTTAAACAAAGTCTTAGCCAGGTCGACACGGATGCTTCACAAAAGGACGGAGGGTGCTCCATCCCAGTCCGAGAGCGGCGACCAAGAGAGCGATAGATCCGATAATGAGAGTGAGTTCATGAGCTCGACTCAGTCGGACAGTGAAGATGGCTCTGTCGTTGGTGCCGAAGACGACGACGAAGGTTTGACTGTGGAAGAGCTCCGTCGAAAATACGCGGAAGCTCCGCGGGAGTTCCCACAGCAAAGTGCCGACGAGGCTTCCGAAAGCGACGATGGGGATCGAGAACCTATGAACCCAGATCCTGGCGGCTCCGATTCATTCATGGGCAGACAAGATTCTGTCGTGCGTTCGCAAACTCCTGACCCATTGTCCCCTCCGTCCCAGATAGCCGAAAATCCAGCGAATATCAGTCTAGAGGACGAGATTGACGATGCGTTGATGGACGATAGCGATGCAAGTACGAATATGGACGATGATATGGGCGACAGCGATGACGGCAACGACGACGGTGGTGACGATGACCGGAGCGAGGTTTCTGGGGAGGAGGAGGGGGAGGAGGATGGTGCCCTACTTGGCTTCTTTGACAAGAGCGAATACCAAATGAACGAAGCCATTGCAGACCGATCAAGTCCGACTCAAGAAGTCGCCACCGGGGACATGGCTTGGGACAAGGACCGGGAGGAATTATCAATCCCCGATGCCACTCAGGTCCAAACACCGTCCGCGAGTAATAGCGAAGAACCTTTCTCCGATGCTCGGAAGGAGACGTCGCCTGATCGTATCGATCCACTGGAACGCGTAGAAGAAGTGGGCAATGCTCAGAGCTTCATAGGTTTGGCCACAGCAAGATCGGAGCAGCAGCGCCCTTTGTTGACAGATCTCGCAAAACTCAACACAAACCTAGACAATCATCAGGATGCCCTTCCTACTACACCTATTTCGACTGCGGCTCTGCTGACGCAGGTACCCTCCTTATTACGTGGAACGCTACGGGAGTATCAACATATCGGCCTTGACTGGCTTGCAAGGCTCTACGCCGATAAGACTAATGGCATTCTGGCGGACGAGATGGGTCTTGGCAAAACAATTCAAACCATAGCGCTCCTGGCTCACCTGGCGGTCGCCCATGAGGCATGGGGCCCGCATCTGATCGTTGTGCCCACAAGTGTCATGCTAAATTGGGAGATCGAGTTTAAAAAGTTCCTTCCAGGCTTCAAAGTCTTGACGTATTACGGTACTCAAGAGGAGAGGAAGAAGAAGCGCGAGGGCTGGAGGGACGATGATAAATGGAACGTCTGGATCACCTCGTACGCCTTGGTTGTTCAAGACAACCAAATCTTCAGGAAGAGGAATTGGCATTACATGGTCCTCGATGAAGCCCACAATATCAAGAACTTTCGCTCTCAACGCTGGCAAACTCTTCTGAATTTCAAGACACGGGCACGCTTGCTTTTGACTGGAACCCCATTGCAGAACAATCTCACTGAATTGTGGTCGCTGTTATTCTTTCTGATGCCCACGGACAGCTCTGGAAGTGGCATTGGGGGCTTTGCTGATCTACAGCAATTCTCTGAATGGTTCCGCAAGCCTGTTGAACAGATACTCGAGCATGGTAAAGAAACAATGGATGAGGAGGGCAAAGCTATTGTCAAGCAACTGCATCACACGCTTAGGCCGTACCTTCTACGTCGCTTGAAGGCGGATGTTGAAAAGCAAATGCCCGGAAAGTACGAGCATATTGTCTATTGTCGACTGTCCAAGCGCCAGCGAGAGCTCTATCAAGGGTTCTTGAACCGAGCCGAGACAAAGGCCATCTACGCTGCTGGCAATCACCTTTCAATGATGAATTGCATCATGCAGCTTCGCAAGGTCTGCTGTCATCCAGATCTCTTTGAGACTCGCCAGATCGTAACTTCCTACGCCATGCCTAAGTCAGTAGTTGCAGACTTCGAGATCAAGGAATTACTTGTAAGGCGACGGCTTATAAAAGAGGACTCGTGGAAATCGGTTGACTTGGGCTTCATCAATTTGATCCCAGGTGCTAACGAGCCACTCTCTGCGCTCGAAACGATTCAGACACAGAGGGTGGGAGCTCTAGGTGCTCTACGACAATTAATCGATCAGCAATGGAGTCGTGTCAAGCAGGACCTGGAATTTGATGGCTCGTCAGTCAAGGGCGCGCTTGTCAATCTCGAAAACGTTACGAAACGATCGAGGTACGAAGCGCTTCGCCACGCTCATTACCTTACTATGCTTCGTAGCCAACGACGTCCGCTATACAGTCATGGACTCGTGTCGCGACTGAACTTAGGTCTTAAAACACACCCATTAACATCACAACCTTTACATAAGGCGGACCTTTCAGAACACGCTCTTAACAAGTCCCTGGCTCTTTCTGATATGATACTGTCCTTGCCCAGACGCTCCGAAGCCATGTCATCAACAATACAGAAGTTCACTTGCATCACACCCAAGGTTGTGGCGACCGATTTGCTATCCGTGTCCATCTCTCCAACGCTTTCTACAGCTCTCCGGCCTGATCCCCGGGGTTCCGTTCCGGATCCTTTCCATGAGTCGCGTGTACGTTCAGCCATTGCTTTCCCAGATAAGCGCCTCCTCCAATACGATTGTGGCAAGCTCCAAAGTCTTGACGCCCTCCTGCGGAAGCTCCAGGCTGGCGGTCATCGTGCCCTTGTCTTTACCCAAATGACCAAAGTTCTCGACGTCCTTGAGCAATTCCTCAACATCCATGGACACCGCTATCTACGACTTGATGGAGGCACCAAAATCGAGCAACGGCAGATCCTGACGGACAGATTCAATGACGATGCCCGCATCCCGGTTTTCATCTTATCCACTCGGTCTGGTGGCCTGGGCATTAATCTAACGGGAGCAGACACTGTGATATTCTACGACTCTGATTGGAATCCTGCCATGGACAAACAATGTCAAGACCGCAGTCATCGTATTGGTCAGACCCGGGATGTGCATATCTACAGGCTCGTCAGCGAATCCACTGTCGAAGTCAACATTATGCGACGAGCACGCCAGAAAACACGGCTTGACGAGGTGGTTATCCAGGAAGGACAATTCACAACCGATCACTTTCAAGCGACTGCGAGTGCCGATGGCGCTGACGCTGTTGACTACGGCGACATCGAGACTGACGCAGCTTTGGACCGAGTGCTTGGTGGTCGTAGCATGGGCAAGGCGTTCGAGCAGGTCGAAGACAAAGAAGACGTCGCTGCCGCCAAGGTTGCGGAGAAGGAAATGCAACTGACCGACGCTGCGGACTTTGACGACAAAGCGGATCACAGTAGTCGTGTCATGACGCCCAAGACCCCAGGCCTTCAGACGCCGGGCGAGATGTTGCCTCCACTTTCAGCTAATCCGGATAGTGTGGAGCGGACAACGACTCTGGATGCAGCGACTTCTGAGCTTGTGAAACTCGGCGCAGATCTTATTGTTGATGAAGAAGACAAACGCTTAGGTCATATCGATGAGTACATGCTCCAGCACATCGAGTGGGAACTGGAGGATGTGCCTGTGGCAGCAACACCGGAGAAGAACAAGAAGAAGAAGAAGAAAAAGGGGGAAGAACATCGGGTTCGAAGGAGGTTGTGATGATCATGCCCGATAGAAGGCGAGCGGTGACTGTATATATTTACTGGACTTCACTTCGTGTACACGGTCAGCTTTTGGTGGGAAAAGGGCTCAGAGAAAGAGGCTCTGTGCTGAATCGGCATGGTCTGAGAGGAATTGTTTGGAAGCATGGTGGCATGGTCAAAGCATTGTTCGTGAATAGCATTTAGAGATGGCATGTACGCTGGGTTTCCCTCCTTGCTCGGACATGAAAAGGATTCCGGTTTCATTGCTTTGCATTGCCAGTACACGTAGACATTCGGTACTAAAAGATAAGTAGTTCTCCACGTCAAAGGGTCCGTTCTACCTTAGGGCTAAGGTACCGTATCTAAATCCTTCTTTGGTCACGTGCTTACAGCTCGGCCAGAGCTGGAGCAGCCTCGTTCTCTAGATATGTTACTGACTGCTATCGCACGAGATTGGAGGCACATGGCCTGTCTCTGGATCATGCACAAACCACTGACCTCCACAGCTGGTCAAAAGTTCGCTTTGTTCGAAGCATCTTACGGACCTGTCATCCCCGTCGCTCCTTGAGCTCTCAAGCCTCATTTTTACTCGTCCAGTATGATATCTGCAGAGCACAAGCATTGCCAGCTTCTTGATAGACGTGGCGTGCAATGCTATTAGCGCTTTCACAACGGTTGTCGCCCCTTGGCCTTAGTTTTAGATTCTCGACCCCAACTTCTGGCAAGATGCTTTTGATCAACTTTCGCATTTCTTGATTTATTACTATCAAAATCTCACGTTTGATAGAATGGACTTTGCGATTTTAACAACACATCTTTGATAAACTCTAAATCAATATTGAGAAAGTTATCTAATTGCAAAGATTTTGTGTTTCGAAGCGTATCTTAAAATCAAAGATTGACTTGAACTTCTTAAAGTACTACTTAGTAGTTGATGGAATGAATGAAAGATGATTCGTTTCTATGGAGAGAAGCTTGCCTAAATACATAGCGATAATTCGCACCTTCCACCTAGTAGATGAACTAGCAATTCCACTCTAGTAAGCAATTGTCTACTAAGATCGTAACAACATGCTATCAAAACAGAAAAAAGATTAGCGTCCTCGCTAGTACTATATCTAGCAAATAGCTCTAAGTCATTAGACAATTTCTATTCTTATAACGAGATTTCTTCTTGCATAGATACTTTATTAAGACGAATCGCAATAAGATATAAGTATTATAGAGCAACGTAGAACGATCGAAGAGAATTCTTAATTGCGTAACAATAGCATAATTATTATAAGATTGCGTAAGATTCTTGTAATAAAATTAAACTCTTAATAAGTAGACTGATCGTCGGGTCGAGTTTCGGTACCAACATTCTAGCTCAACCTAGATACTCGATACCAACCTCTTGACCCAACTTGGAATCGACTTGGGTCAACGATTTCTTAACTCGATTCGATCGACTCGCCAAGCAATCGAAAATGACGTCAAAATGCCAAGATTTTCTATTTTTAAAAAAATTCGCATTATTTGAATTACTAAAAATAGTTTAAAAATAATAACGCACAAATAACGTACAAATGCATTACCTAAATGCATTACTATATAATATTATAAACAAATTAATTAAATTAATCAATTTGATTAAGTTGATTAATGCACTTTTTCAAAAATAATCTAAGTTTTTCGAGTCTTGGCGAGTTGAGCCAAGTTATACGCTAAGTACTTCATATCTACCCTTTGACTTAATCCAAATACTTGGGTCAAGATTTCTAACCCGAATCGAGTCTTGGCGAGTCGAGAACCTGGCTCGAACTCGATGACTCGACTCGACGCGACCAGTCTATTAATAAGATAATCTAGATAAATAAGACAATAATATCTATTGTAATTGTAAGACTATATACAAACGTATAACAAGACGTCGCTACATCGACGTACTAAAGATAAGATTATATAATATGTAGAATTACAATTTAAAGAGACATTAATTCGTAAAATTTTTGGAAGAAAATTCTTAGAGAGAAAACTCTATACAATGTTAAGTTGCTATTACGATAACTTAACATTAATAACGTGTTTGTTAATTATTAAAAGTTAACATTACAATTGTTTCTCTCTTTTGAATTTTAATTCTTAAGATTAATATATTATAACAACGTTCTACTTGCGCAATTTTATCGATCTCTTATTAAGTTCTCTTCAAAACTTTTTTCTAGTTTTTATATATTCTTATCAAGATTGCAAGACGTCTATAAAAGAAATTTTTTAATCTTTTTCTTTATTTTTCTTAGATATTCGAGAGAAAGTTAAGAAGCAATAATAATTTTCTTCGTGTATTATTGCGAAACGTTATATTGTTCGTTTTAAATATCTTATTGTGTGTTAGCTTTAAATTAACGAACAAAAAAATCTTTTATTATTTTATTTCAAAGCGCAAATATGTTTTTAATCGCTATATTATTATATTATTATTACAACAAATGTTTAATAATAATATATTATAATTTATTTAAATCTTATAAACTCTAAATTTAGTTTAACTTATTATTTGAGTAAATTATCTTGATTTTCTTTGTTCGATTTAATCAAGTTAGCGCGATTAACTCGCAAATAATATTTATTAATAACATTATTATAATTTCTCTTTTTTTATATTACTTTTTAATTTATAGTTAATAGATAAATGCGACGTTCTTTAGATCGTTCTAATGTTAACAACAATGTTACGCATAAATCTTGCATTTAATATAAGTTTTTCTAATTATTCTAGTATATCGCAATGTCTTTTCGATAAAGATAATTGTAAATTTTTATTAATTTTTTGTTTTTGTAGTAGCAAATAAATTATGTAAGCGATGCTTTAACAAGATTTTGCTATAAGTAAAATTAATAAAAACAACATTATTAATTGAAATAACTTTTTTTGCTTTTTTCGTTTGTACGCAAACGCAACGTTTTTTTCTCTTTTATCTCTATTGCTTGCAATATCTTGTTCGTATTGACAAAAATATTAATTATTAAATACATTTTTAACTTTTGTTTGCTTCGCAATCTAATAATATATAATATATTAAACAAAAAAATATTCGCTATAAATATTGCACTTTAAAGCGCAAGATTGTAAGTTATTTATATACTTTTATATTTAATTTAACTTGTTAATGTGTTCTTATTGTTATTTAATATATTAAGCGAGTTAATATTTTGTTAAAGTTCAATATACGTATCTTCGATAAAAACAATGCTAAACTTAATTAAATTACGTTTGCTTCGCAAATGCAACGTTGTCTTACTATTATATACGCATAACAACAAAAAAACAAATCGATTTTGCGTTCGATTTACGAGAATCTTTTAATTAATATTAATGTTAAGTTAGATCGTTTATGCGATATTTAACAAGAAATGTTCGATATAATATGTTATAAAACAAATCTTAATACTTTTTCTTTAAAGAAATTAAACAAAAACAATAAATTTATATTTAACAATATTGTTATAAATAACAAATTTAAGAATTTGTAAATTTTGCGTAATTTAATAACTTCGCTAAGAACAATATTATTTGTTTTGTTCTTATTAATTAGATTTCTTTAGAAAAGAACAACGTAAATATCTAAACAAAGCTCTTCTTATATATTATAATTGTTTCGACAATTTACATTTTAATTTAATTATATCGAAATGCTTGTTATTAAATAAAAGCATTCAAAATAAGCAACTTCTTTGTTCGATAACATAAAAGTTAATAATTAGAAAATCGAATCTTATTTATATTTTTTTGCGAATATTATATTTTCGCAATTTCTACGTAGAATTTATGTTCGAAAAATTATTGTTCAAAATATACTTTTATTATGTTTAAGACAATAAAATTGATTGTATTTGAAAAGATTGCGTTTATTATTTTTATTATTAACAATCTACTTTTGCAACGTTCGTATATTATTGAAGACAATTAAGCAACAATAATTGAAAAAATTAATTAAGAGAGACACGCATAGTTAATTATAAATAAAATGTTAAATCTTGCATTAAATAATATACGTACAAGAACTCTTTATTGACAATAGATTAATTATCGAATTAGATTATAATATTATTTCTCTAACTCGATTTGATATCAAGATTGAATTGCGACAATTTTTTGAAATCGAATCGCTTAAAGTAGTTTAGCGCGCTTTGCGCTAAACTACTTATAGTAATTAATTAAACTACTTTAAGCGATTCGATTCTTCGAAATTTTTTTGACCTAAATCTTAACATTTGCACGTGACATTTCCGGATTAGCGCGATCAATCTAATCGACAAAAATAAAATAACAAAAATAATCAAATTTGAGTGCATTTTATATCGCATTTTTATAACTCTTAATATTTAATTAATTTATTAAGAGAATTATAATATTATTTATACGCATTACTTGTATTATTGTTGTATCTTAAGTATATACAATTGTATCAAATTTTACTTTTTATAAAAAAAAAATTTCTTTTGCGAATACGAAGTTTTAATTTTCTTATTTTCGCAATTAATCTTTTGAGAGACTTATGCGCATCGTATTTCTTGAGCTTTTATCTCGCATTTGCAAGATAATTTTTTAATATTTAATTATCTTTATATAATACAAACTTTTTTTATCGAACAAGATATTACGACTTGCTATATCTTGACTTATAATTAAAAATATCTTTTACTTTTTACTTCTTATTTTTGTTCATTAATATTATGTTTTTCGAAGCGACAATATTTAAGTTACGATAATATAATTTTAATAGTAAAATATAAAAAATAAAATAAATGCGTTATTTAGCGAAAAGACGTAAACGATACGTTTGCGAGTTAACAATATTTTTAATCTTAAACAATTTCGTAAACTTATAAAATAGCTTTTTCTTCGAACAAATATTTAAATTTTTTTTAATAAAAAGTATAATTTTATTATTAATTTAATATCTTTTTAAAGTAATCTTTTTATTGTAATTTCGAATTTGCATTTATTGCGCAATTTGTAAACAACTTATTAATCGATTGCGTTTATTTTATAAAGACTAAATATATTTCGAACAACAAAAACGTCTAAACAATTCTTGTTATTCTAGTTGAATCAAAAATTTGCAACAAATTTAATTATTAACTCGAAAAATAATATTCTAGTCGACGTATGCGATGCGTTATTATAAGTATATTAAATTAAAGCTAGTAATAAATTTTAATTATCTTGTTTATAATTGCAATAGCAACGCAAATAGTATTTTAATATCTAATTTTGTCTTTCGATTTACTTATTAATCTAAGAATAAAAAATAATATTTAGCCTTTATTTAATGCGTATACAATAATATATCGCGAAGTAATAGTTACTAATAAAGAGCAAATTACAATCGAAAACAATTTTACAAATTTCGAAATAAATAAGTAACATTTTTTCGAATAAAGTGTTAATTAAATCTTTTGTTAATTATATAAATTTGACAAAAATATATAGAGATATTTTAAAATATCGATCGATTACAATTAGAATTGCGTTAAATATATTATTTTTGCAACAATTAGCAAACAATTTCGTTATAAAGTTTATTAAAATTTTGATTTATAATTAAATAAAAATAGAAAGCAATATTAACTTCTCGTAAAGACAATAACGCGAAATTTTATTTTGTTAACAAATATTGTAGTCTTTAATATATGTATTAATATTTGCGATTATCTTTAATTAATAGAACTTTTTGCTTATAAGAATGCGTATTTTTTTAATTTTAAAATGTTTTATTAGAGCGTTATTATAATGCAAACGTAGCAATTTGTTCTTTAATAATGCTTTGTCAAAAATTAAAACAATATAAAAAAAACATTACTTTTTTGTAAATTAATTAGTCTCTTTTCACACAAGTTTGACTTAAGATTTGCGATATTAATTGTTTTTTAATTTTAAGCGTTATAGAGTTTTTTTTTGCAATTTTTCTATTTTGAATAACAACAAAAATAAGAGAGCTTTTAAACTGTTCTTTTTATTGTACGCGTTGCAAACGTTGTTATAACGCAACTATTAAGTTATTGCGCTTTAAGCTATTTCTACAATTTCTTTCTCTTCAAATTTATTAATTGTATTTTTCTTGTCTAAAGCATTTTTATTAAAAAGTTCTTTTTCGATCTTCGATACTTAAGTCTCGAGTTCGTTCTTACTATGTAATATTAGCGTCTAGCGAATATCTCTCGTGAGTATTGATGTTATCTTAATAGCAATAATGGTAATGTTCTTTAACTTATTTTGAAGCGTAAGTAAATAACTTTTATTATCTAGTTCGTCTTCGTAATCAAGACATCGAAAGGATTTGTCAATTAAGTTTTTTTTGTGCGATATTTAATTTCGAAATCGTATTTTGTTAACAAAAGTGCTTATCAAAATTAACAACAATTTAGCGTTGTTATTTTTATAAAATATTGTAAATTATTGTAATTCGTCAATATAATAATTAAGTAGTAACTACTCTTTAAATAGTGTTAATATTACTTAAATTAAATAACAATAACAAGCAACTCTTAATTATAAGTCTTGTATCGAGTCTTTGCAAAAATTATCTTTCTTAAATAAAATAATATCGAATATTACGTTGTCTAATTGATTTTTCTTATAAAATAAATTAATTGCAATAAAATTGTCGCAATTGCGAATCTTAAAGCGTTTGTTTTAACGCAAATATAATTTTTTGAATTAAAGTAAATTAACATAAATGTTTGCGTAAAGATTGTAATAAACTTTCAAAAAATTAAAATAATGTTCTTGTTAATACAAAAAAATTATTTTGTTTGTCTTATTTGTTATTCTTTAGAAGTTTCGTCAAAGTTTAAATAATTTTTGTATAGTATTTTACAAATTGTTAATAAAAGTTTGTGAGATTCAAAAACACTTAAAGCTTACGTAGAATAGTAAGCTAAAATTATATCTTAATAAAGTGAATTCTTCGTAAATTTATTAATACATTATAATTGCTCATAATATATTCTAAAAATTTAATTAAGATTGTTATAAAAGAGCATTTAAATAGCTTTGCGTAAAGCTTGTAAAAATATAATTTATCAAATATTTAACGTACGCAATCTTAGTATTTCTCTTATATCTTAAAATAGATCAAATGTTATTAAAATAAATTACACAAAGATAATCTATTAAATTTCTTAAAACTTTGTTAATTAAAATCTAGAAAATAACTAATGCGTTTGTTAATTTAAATAGCATTATTACGTATTCAAAGTATTTATATTGTATTCGAAAAATTGTTTTTTACTTATCGCTTTAACAAATCCGAATTTAATAATAAGTATTTTTTAAATCTAGTTTTGTAAAGTACGCGACGCTTACTAAACGATTTAGCGTCTTCTTTATAAGAGAAAGAAATCATTGATTTTAATTGTAATTGCATTAAAATCGCAATAATTAATATACAATCTTAGACTTTTGTTGCTCTTTAATACAAACAATATTGATATTTTAATTTAATTAATTGATTTGCAAATTCTATTTAAAATTAAGTTCTTTAAAAGATAATTACGTAAAATAATTAACTTTTGTTTAAACAAAATATATAATAATTCATAAAATAATTTCTTTCTAAAAAGCAAATTAATTTTATAATTTTTCTTTTTGTACTTAAGAAAAGTAAATGCATTTTTTGAATCGAAGATATTGCTATAGTTTTAAATGTTCTTAAGTATAATATATATTATTGACGTTTTGTCGATATAAGAATCGCAACAAATTAGAGCAAATATCGAAATCTATTTTTTAAGTTTCAAAAAATTCTTTGAAGACTTAACAACAATAATATTTTTTATAATTTAATAGCGTTAAGTTAACGTATATTAATTAACGTAAAAATTAACTTTTATTATTTAAAGAAAATCGACAATAATATTGTATATAATTTTATCAAATATATAGAAAACTTGTTTCGATATATATTTTTGTTTTTTATTATTGCAAATCTTGATTTTTGCGATATAGAATTTTACAAATTAAGTTTTTTAAGTTGTAAAAGCTTTCGCTTTAATTGCGAGTTATTTAATTTTTTTTAAATATTACGTTTTTGTTAAATATTTGTTAATGCAATTAATATAAGCATTCTTATCGAAAAAATCTCTTTGTTTGTGTAATTTTTTATCAATAAATATTAATAGCTTTGCAAAAAGAATCTTTGTCTTATATTTTTAATTTGCAATTGCAACTACAATTTTTGCAAATTTATTTAATTTTTCGAATTATCGAAAATCTCTTTAATAAAAAAACGTAATAATAACGTTTTCGAAACATTTGCTTCGAAGCTTTTTTAAAAACTATTAATTGTATTAACTTGCAAATTATCTTTAACAAATTTAAAATATTCTTTCTAAATATATTTTTTTTGTTACAATTATAGCAAATGCGCTTCTTTTATATATTTGAGCTAACTTTGTTAAAGTTATGCAAAAAAAGTTTTGTTGTATTTTTTTAACAATTTTTAGTTGTTAAAACGTCGCAAGTCTTAATTGTCAATATAGTCTTTTTCGATCTATAGTTATACGAATTTTTTTTGAAGTTATTGCGTAATTTTGAGAACAATTTTCGATTCGAAATTTTGTTCTCAATATTAAATCGAAAAAATAAAACACTCTTTATATATTATATTAACGCAATAAGAGCATCTTTTGTCTTAAGAATTTGAGTTACGCTATTAATTTTTTTACAAAAATCTCTTTTTAGACAATGCAAAAAATAGTTACGTTATTAACGTTTAATATATTTATTAAGATTTGTCTTTAATATCTTAATGTAAATCACGAAATTGTTAACATTTTAAAATTAATTTTATTTAATTTTCTCGTACTTGCGAGAGAAGACAAATAACAATTTTTCGAGTTCTTAATAAAATTAATTAGATATTGTGCGAATTGTTCTTGATTTGATTTCTTTATTTTGTTTGTTTGTTTGTTTTTATAATTTTCTTATTGTGTTGTTAACGTATCGCAAAGATATTATTAAACTTAACAAATTTTTTAGTTCTTTGTCGAAAATAAATTTTTATTGATTTCGAAGAAATTTTTTGCATTTCGAGTTTAATTCTTTTATTCTTTGAAGTTCTTTTCGTAGTAGAGATTCAATTAAGTTAATCTTATAAAATTGACGAAGCGCTATTTCTTTAATGTTAATTTGCTAGTTTTGTTATCGAAGTAATCTTTGCGTAAACGACGCGAATTTGTCATTTTAATCTCGTTTTTATAAAGCGATTTTAAAAGAAATTTGGTTTTTGTTTAAGCGATGCAAAGCTCTCGCTTCGTCTAAAGTCTACGTCTCTTTACTTTCTTTTCGATTAAAAGTTTTTTATAATTAATATTTTTGTCGAATTGCAACAACTATATAGCGTCGTTACTTTACAAGACTTCTTCTTGTAATATAATGTAAATTTTCTTAATATTGTTGAAGACAAGTTAATTATTCGCAATTTTGTCGCTTTAAGAGCGTTAAAACGTTGTCTATTTCTTGTTCGTTTTTAAATTTCGTCTTGTATTGCGTGTCAAATTAATTATTTTGTCGAACAATCGTTTATAAAGATTAAAACAAATTAATACTATAAGATTGTATACAAAAGTATAATAAGACGTTGTTACATCAACGTACTAAAGACGAGACTACATAGTATATAAAACTACAATTTAGAAAGACATTAATTCGTAAGAATTCTAAAAGAGAATTCTTAAGAAAAAAACTTTATACGATGTTAAGTCGCTACTACAATAACTTGACACTAATAACGTGTTTATTAATTATTAGAAACTAGCATTACAATAATATCGAAAATTGTACTACAATAACAAATTTTTGTAATCGAAATTTCTTTTGCAATCTTAATTAACGACAATTAAGCAATTTCGTAATTTTTGTCTCGTAATTCTTTATTAAGTTTAGACAATTATTTAGCTTCATAATGCTTTGTTATTTGTTGTATTCAAAATTATAATCTTTTTATTATAATAGATATTGTGTTATCTATTTGCTATTATAAGTGCGCATTTGTTTGTCAATAATGCGTTTTATTTTGTAAGACTTTTATTGCGATATATTGTCTTTAATTTCGATCAAATCTAAATAATTTAATTTAGAACAACTATAAAGATTTGTATCGAAAGAAAAAGATTTCAATTAAGTTACAAATACTATTGAATAAATTCTTTATATAGATAATAGTTTCAATAGATAGACAAGATAATTAATTCTTTTCTTTACAAGAAAAGAATCGCAACGTTAAACTAAGATTTTCTTGCTTAACTTTTCTAATAAATAATAGTTATAATTAAGACGCAAATAGATTTTGTTATTTAAGTTAAATAATATAGACTAATATCTAGCGTTGTAATAAATCTTTGTCTTAATATTAATAAATGCAATTGCGTTAGCAATCTCGACGCAAAATTCTAAACATTTCTTAAATATGTTTGTAATTAAATAATTGTTATAAAGTAAAAAAAGTGCTTTCTTAATTTTAAACTTATATACTATCTTGTTAGAAGCGAGATTGATAACAATATTTAAATTGTTGTTTAGTTGTAATTATAGAATAGATAAAGCTTGTTATTACTTAATATTAAGATAAGTAATAATAAAATAATAAATAGCAATTTTTACAATCTAATTAAATTGCTTTGATTAATTGTTCGTTTACAAATAATAGATTGTATTAATTAGAAATAAGATATCTAGTTAAAGAAAGATTTTCTACTAGAACTTAGAAATAAATTTCGAATTGCAATCGAAAATAATAATTTAAGATATATCTTAATTTGTTGTTTGTAAACAACTTAAGACGCATTATGTTTAAACAATCGCAAAGTTTATAATATAATTAAGAATTAATTGCAAGCAACAATTAAACTTATCGATAATAATAAGTAGACAATTATATTTACTAGATAGTTTAATTACGTAATTTATAGTTATAATATAAAAAGAATAAGATTTAGTAAATATTAACATTAGTTTATTGTAGAAACAATAATATTTAATTTAATTAATCTAGTAAGCAAAACAATGCTCGACATAAATATAGATCTTACTAAATACTCGAGAAATAAAAAGTATTTCGCAAATTCTTATGAAACAACAATAATAATTAAAGTAATAATTATCGTTATAAATTGTGTTAAAGATATTCTTTTTTGTTAATCTAAATATATATAGTCGCAAACAAGTATTATCTTTGTCAAAATAATATATTAAATTGTTGCAAAACTTAAAGTTAATTTCGATACAAAATTTCTTAAAGACAAATTTCTTAGCATTCTTGAATTTATTAATATTATTATAATTATCAAGAATCTAATTGCTATTATTAGATATTTGCTTCAAAGATATTTGTTCTTAAGATATTTACTTTTTTAAGCTTGTCAATATATTTATTAAATTTTGTTAGAATTTCTTCTTAGCGTATTTGTTAAGCAAACGTTGTTTAAAGTTTGCTAACATAGCAATTAAGATATCTTAATAAGCGTATATCTAATTTAGTATCTTAGAATTCTCGATTTTATTGTAATAGATATCTATATCTAGTGCTTTCAAATTGTTAATATCTGTTCTTATAGTAGATATAGCAAACAATCTAGAAAGCGCGTCGAAAATAATATACTATTTCTCGAGACAATATTTTACATTTAATTGAAACTAACTAAGATAAATAAACGCGCGCATTAAGCGTAAATTAAGTTTATTTATATTGTTCGAACTAAGCGTAGTCTAACAAATTATAAAAGAATTGACAAAATAATTAATGAAGACAATTGTAATAACAAAAGTTGTCTCGATTATATGTCGAACGCGTTTTACTATTTATATTAAGTCTATTATCTCTAGTTCGATAGATTAATATCGCGTTTTCGCGAAGTTAAGTAATTAACTAAGAAACAAAATAGATTTTATATCAATTTTTTGTAATTTTTCTAAGTTGACATCTTTTTTAAAATAATAAATTATAGTATCGAAGTTACGTTGCTTAGAGACGTCTATATCAATATAGAAAATACAATCGCAATTAAAGTAAACAAGAAATCTAACGCGTTCGAAAAACTTTTAGAGTTGTCAATAGAAATTTAGTTCTTTTGCGATAGATAATTTTAACACAATCTTTTAATTATAGATTTTTTTTACACAATTCTTGTTTAATAAAAACAATTTAAGTAGCATTATTTTGCGACGTTGAAGAGCTTTTGTTTTCTAAAAGTAGTGTGCAACATATTCTTGTAATTATTTTGTTAAATCGAGATACAATTCTAGATTAATTAGCTTATACAAGAAATTCAAGTTCTTAATAGTCGCAATTTTATTAACTAAGACAATAAAATCAAAGATATCTATTTTTTATTTTAATAAAATAACAAACAAGTAATTCAAAAATAACTTCTTAGAAAATAAGATAATTTTTTTAAAATTCAACAAGTAAAAGATTGTACGTAAATAATCGATATACTTTTTTAAGATTTTAAAGAATATTACTATATTGTTTACGTAGACTTTGATATATTAACAATAAGATCGAAGAAGATTATTGATTTGTTGTTGCATATAAAATAATAAATTCTTAAATCTTATTGTTCCTATATTGAATTACTCTTAATTGCGATAGAAAATTATTGTTAGTTTGTTTCGATCTTTTATGCAAACAAGTTATTAATAGAAGAAACTCGCAATATCTATTACAATTATAAAGTTATATTTAGTTGCTTGTAAAATAATATCTAATTAAAGTAATAAGAAATAGCTATTAATAATACTAATCTTGTTTAAATTGCAAATATCTATTACAACTTTACTCTTACAAAGCTATTTTCTTGTTTATTCTATAATTCTTTATATTACGAATACAAGTTATTCGAATTTAGTAAATTGTATAGTAAATTGTATACAATCTTAATTGTGCAACTTATTAAATTTCTAATTAAGAAATTTATTGTTCGCAAAATTAAGTAAATAAATCTTTGCAACATCGATTTTGATTTTCAATTTTAAGATAATTAATATTTATTTCGATTTAAGTAGATCGATTGTGCGATCGATATTCTATTATAGTAATAAAAAAGCTTTCGCGATTGTAATAAGTTGTTTTCGAATAACTTCGATTGCATTGTAAAAGATAATATTATCGAAATTGTTATATTTTATAAATATTTAATTTATCGAGCTAGATAATATTTTAATAATATCGAAAATAAAATTTATTAAAATAGATTTTGCTTGTATAGCGAAAGAAGTATTTATAATTGTAAAGAGTATTGTTATAAGCAATTTAAATGCTTCGATAATTAATCTAGATTTAATAAGTACAAAAGCAAAAGCTATTATAGTACTTATATCTAGCTTGAAGACTTTCTTTACTTATAATTTTGTAAAGATATTGAAGTCGACAACTAGATAAAAGTATTTTTAGATTGTTATATAATAGTTCTCTTCTTCGTACTTTTGCAAACTATTTAAATAAAAATTCTTGTCTATCTTAATAAATTAATCAAGAGTATTGTTTATCTATATTATAGAGAAATTGACGTTAATAACGTAAAAAAGAATTTTATCTTCTAAATTAAAGCGATTGAATATTTACTAATATAATAGAAACATAAATTACAACTCTATAATAGCTACGTATTATTACGTAAATATAGAGAAATTATAGTACTATATTTAAATAAAATTGTAATTACTATAAGAACTTGTATTATTCGATTTATCTTATTTTTAATTAAGATTATTTTTATTGAAACAAATATTTCTTTGCAATTATCTATAATAAGTTGTTTGTACTCGTAATTTAAATATATCTTCTAAAAATCTAAAATATTCGAGTCAATTAATATATTGATTTTTAGATTGTTTACAATATATATTTGTCTTTAAAGCTTGTTACAAATCGAAGTATCTCTAAGACTATTGCTTACTAATAGCTCTAAAGTAGCGTATTTCGATAATAAGAAATAAATATTTTCTATATTGCAAACTCTAATTAACTAAGCAATATATTTAATAATTGCAATAATTAATTGCTTATATAGAAATTCGTAATTAATTACTAATATTATGCATTCGAAGTTCAAAATAACGTTATTATTATCTTTTTTATTATTTAGAACAAAATTATTGTTCTAAACAACAACAACAAAGATCTTAATAATAATATAATAGTACAATCGAAAATTTAGATCTTGTACTTCGTTAAAAAATATCTTTAAATAAACAATCTTTAAGATATTATAATAAGTTATCGAGATAATAATTTTATTGTAATTAGCTTACATTAAAGTAAGTACGAATTTCTTTGTTAATTTAATTTTGCAATTGTAAAAATACTAATAAAGCTTATTTTTAAAAGAGAATTTTATATTGTATTATTTGTATTTCGCGTCTCTTAATTGTAACTTAAAAGTCTAAAGAAAGAAGATTTCGACATTGTAATTTTGCTTCTTCTTAATGTTATTCTCGATATAGTATTTTTTATCTTTCTAATAGTTATATTTCTTATAATTAGAATTGTTCTCTTAATTAAGATTCTTGTTCTTGTTTGTTTTACTATAATATGCGCGAGCTTGTTGTTGTTACAAATACTAAGAATATTAAGACTAAATCTAGTTATTGTAATTTTGAAAGAAATAAAAGAGAGATTGTTGCAAAGCGAACGCGTTTGCTGCGAGATTTAATAATATAGATCGATTAATATTTCTAAATAATTAATTTTGATTAGTTAAAGTAATTTGAGTTTAATTTTAAGATTAAATTTGATAACTATCGAATTGCTAAAATAGTTGTCTTTGCTATTGAGATTTTTAAGATTAAACTAATTGCGTCGGATTAAATTATCGAGTTCAAGTCAAATTTCTAACTTGTCAAGATTCGAGTCGAATTAGAATTTTGAGATCGAAAAGTCGATTTGAATTACGATATTAATATTAAGTATTGACTCGAATTCTCGATTGAACTTGTCAAGATATAAAGCAATTTAGTAGTAAAATTTGTAGACATAAATTGTGTGTTAAATCTTATAAATTTTTTCTTAAAATATTGCATAGTAATGCAATTAAATAATGTATTTAATTTCTTTAATATTTGTGTAATAACTAGTTTAAGATTATTGTAATCTCTCGATTAGCTTTATTGTTATCAAAAAAAATGCATATTCGAACAACAATTTAGTTGACATATTTGTTAAAAAAATTGTATAATTAAACAACAATTTCGTTTATACATTTGTTCCAAAAAATGCATAATTAATGTATATAGTAAGACAATACGCTTAGTAGATAATACAATAAGATAATGCAAATAACAAGAAAATAATAAAGAAGAAAATTGTTTTGTTCTTGACGTATAAATCTCTCGAAAGTCGTAACGTAATAGATTCAAAAATAGAAATTCTTAACATTATAACAATATTTTCGATTGCTTAGCAATTTGAGTTAATAACTTGAATCGAGTTAGAAATCGAGTCGATATTAAGTTAAGTTACAATATTGATATCGAGAATTTAAATTGAGTTACAATATTAATATCGAGTATTTAAGTTAAGTTAAAAAGTTAATATTAATTTCTAGTTCAACAATTAGTTTAGTTAAGATTAATAAGCACAATTCTAATAAGATAACGCTTAAAATTGTAATTTAGAGAATTAAAATTAATAGAATGTAGAAAATTAATTGCAAAAAAAAAGTTGCGAGTTAGAATAAGTAGATTGTGCTTTACTAGTATTGTCGTCTATTCTTATAATATTATTAGTGTGATCGTTGGGTCGGGTCGAACACTTTTTTCTCAACTCGACCCACCCTTTTGGGCCTCGTAGGGTTGGGCCAAGGTTAAGGCGCGAACCCGACCCTAGGATCGGGTTTCGTCGGGCCAATGCCAAGAACTTAAGCTAACTTCGTCACGTTAGCATTCGCTTATCTTATCTTATCTTATCTTATCTTATCTTATCTTATCTTATCTTATCTTATCTTATCTTATCTTATCTTATCTTATCTTATCTTATCTTATCTTATCTTATCTTATCTTATCTTATCTTATCTATGCACTAACTCGATTGAGCTAGCGCAGGATTCATGCTAGCTCGATTAGGCTAGCGCAGTATTCACGCTAGCTACATACGATTAGCGCGTCACGTGACGTCACGTGATCGAGTGGGTCGGATTGGACACTCGACGCGCATTCTTCGCTCGTCCCACCCTGTTAGGCTAGGAAATTTGCTTGACCCCAGGGTCAAGGTTGGGCGGGTTGAAACCTAACCCAACGATCACACTAAATATTATTGTTATTTTAATTATTGTCTTAATAGTATTGATCTTAATTGTACGATTAAATTGCGTTACTAGAGCAATTGTTGAAGTTGTCTAGATTGCGCTAATTTCTAGTAGATATTACATAAATAATATTTTCGCGATACTTAATATCTAATGCTTATTAGATTTTCTTCTTAATCTTTATCTTATTAAGAAAGAAATTTATGTCAATTGCTTTAATAGATAAACTATTACGCTAGTACTTTCGTAAGAGATATTAGTAAAAGTTATGCTATTGAAGAGATTTGTAAACGTCTTTAGACAATGCAAGCAATTACTTAATAACAAGAAATTTGCAACTTAGTAGTCGTAACAATAAGTCAAAACTTAAGATAAATTAAATACGATTCATAAAAAAGTCGCGTTCAAAAGCTATATATTTTTTTATCATTTAAATTCAAGATGTTTAAGATGTTCAAAATCTTAATTATCTTAATTATCTTAATTTTGAATTTAAGATGTTCAAGAATCAAGTCTTCTTAATTATTTTAATCTTATTAATAGATCTTTTCTTTCTAATTATCTTTGTAAAGAGAGATGCGCGACAAATAGTATCTATTAGCACGCGACTCATAACACTATTTTCTCTCTTTAAGAGTTTTTGTCTCGAAATTATTTATTCTTTCTTATTATGTTAATCAAGCTAATCATTAAACAACGTCGCAATTTTGTTGTTAATCGTCGTTATAAGTACGTCATTTTCTCAATGCGTTCTTGTCAAGTCTATGTTTTATTCGACGTATCTTATCAAGTAAATAAGAAATATCTTAAGTGTAAGAAGTGTTATCAAAAGAATCGAAAATGTGATTTGATTCTTAATTATTAAGAAATAAATAAAGCTATTCAAAAGACTAAAAAGCTAAATGATGAAATAATAGAGTTGCGTCTAAGAATTGCGCAAAAGACGAAACAAAGAAAACACTAGCTTTGTCGTTTAAAAAATATAAATAATGCGAAGTTAAAAAACATTCTAAAGATTAAAAAGAACAAAAAAGAGATCAAATGTATTAAAGAGACGTTCGAAGTTCTATTCAATACTTTTATCGATTTTTCATTGTTCGCTCTCTTGTTTTTTAATACTTTATCGACTCTTATAAATGATTTTATCGTTAACAAAATCGTCGCAATTTGTTAAAGCATTTCTTTAAATTCTTAAGTGACTTTTATGTGTTCTTGAAGATAAGATATTCTTTTTACTTAATAAGATATTTTTAATTTTCTTGTTGTAAAATATTCTCAATCTTATATTGTTTCTCTTTTTGTAAATGAAAATAAAATGTGTTTTATAAAGACGTAATTAAATTCGTTAACTTTAACAATAAAATATAAAATACTAGAAATACTTTAACGTTCTTAAGTAAGTCGAGTTCGTAATTGATTAGTTTTTTTGTCTTTTTAACAAAAAACAATTTGACTTTAACATAATTTAATTTCTTACTTAACTTTCTTGTCTTAAGATTTTTTGTAAAAAGATATATTTTGTTTCTCTTCTTTAGCTAAAATGTCGTTTTTCGCTTTTTGTTTTAATACTTGATCGACTTTTTTGCATTTTTAAGATGTTATTATATATCTTTTTAAGTGTTACTATTCTTTCGATAACTAATTAAGTTAATAAATGCTTTCGCTCTTTTTCGAAGAGATTAAATTCTTTGTTATAATTGACGAAAAATAAAGTTATTTTAGTAATATTTAAAATCTTTGCATTTAGAGTTAATTGTGTTATAAATAAAAGTAATACTTAATTGTTATAAGTATTGTTGACGTAATATTTTAAATATTGCTTTAGACTTTGATTTGTTCGTTTTATTTAATTATTCGTAATTAAGTAATAGACAATAAACATTTTAAGTTTGGTTTCTAACATCAATAGAAACGTCTTTCAATAATTAGACGTAAAAAGCTTATTTTTGTTACTAGTTAATTCTTTAAATATATTGTGATATCGTATAAATTGATTTAATACAATGTATTTTAATTGTTTTACTATAAACTTCTTTTTGCATGCAATAATGTATAAGTACTTAATAAGTTTATTAATTATTATTAGTATCAAATTATATTTGTCTTCAATTGCTAAATTCGTCAATTTAGACAACTTAATAATAAAGTTTATCGTAACTTCATTTCATAACGATTTAAATAATTTTTAATATTAAATTTCGTTATAGTTCGCATATGTATCATGTTTGTTTTATTAATAACTAAGATATCGTTTAATGTATATCTTAACAACTTGTCTTATTTAAAAAAATTAATAATGCTAGCGTAAAAATTAAAGAATTTTAATTACTCTTAAATGTCTTTGCAATGATTTATTATAATATTTCTTTATACATTCGTTAATTTTGTTAATAAATATTTGAAGTTTTTCTTTCTTTATTAAAAACTTTTCTTTATTGTTTCTAAGTATTTGTAAAATAACATTTAGTTCGTACTTGTTTATTAATAATGATTCGTTTTTGTTAATTTTAAATATATTATAATTAAACGATTTCTTCGTTTCTATATAATTATTTCTTCTATTAAGTGTGTCTACTTTGTTATTATCTTTATTTAATGTATATTGTATTTTAAACTTGTATTGTTTAAGTTATTCTAATTATCGCATTTGTTTTTTGTTAAGTTGTTTAATAATAATGAAGTGTAAAAGATTTTTATAATTCGTAAGAATTGTAAGTTTTAACAATTCTTTAATATATACTTTTTATAACTTTAGAAAGACTACAATAGCGAGTAACTTCTTATTGTAAATGTCATAATTTTGTTTAATTAATAAGAATTTTCTCGAAAGATATATTATTAAACGTTATATATCTTTATACTTTTAATTAAAGCATGCATTACTAACTAAATCTAATGCGTCAATTCTAATTTTACTTAATAATCGTAAATTGTATATTTTTAGTATTAATTTCTTTAAGCATTTTAGTTTAAGATTCTAAAATGATTTTTTTTATTAATTTTTATATTTATGACGTCTCTTTCTTCGTAAAATTTGTTAATAATATTGCGTTAATAAAGTAGTTTTTAATAAATTTCTTGTTGTAGTTTATGAAATCTAAAAAGAATTAAATTTTTTTAACATTAATAAATAATTTTTATTCTTTAATTGCTTGTAGCTTTTTAAAATTTATGCGTATTTTATGTTGTTTAATAACAAATTTAAGAAAGTCAACTTCTTTTTAATGAAACTCGCATGTCTTTAGTTTAAGATATAGATTTCTTTTATTTAAACATTTTAATACTTTAGAAATATAATTCACATATTCTTTCAAAATATTTAAGTAAATTATAATGTTGTTCAAGTATATTATGACAAATTGATTCAAATATTATTGTAATATATCGTTAATTATTTTTTAATACGTTGTCAAGACGTTTGTAAATTTAAACGACATTATTGTATATTTATATAATTTATATTGTATGCGAAAAGCTATTTTTTTTTTTGTAATTTTTATTTTAATCTAGTTATACGCTTCTTGTAAATCTAGTTTAATGAAGTATTTTGCTTCGAATAATCAATCTTGAAGCTCGTTAATGTTAAATAATAAATATTGGTTTTTTATCGTAATATTGTTGAGCTTTCGATAATCGACACATAGACGAAAAGTTTCGTTCTTTTTAGATACAAAAAGAATCGAGTATTTTGTTTATAATTGAAATTTTTTAATAATTTTTTTTCTCATTTTTTGTTAGATATTCGCGAAGCGTTTTTAATTTTTTTTCGAATAAAATATATATAAATTCAAACGTAAATTGCTTGCTTAATTCAAGTTTAATCTCGTAATTTTACGATTAATATTTAGATAAAGTTTTAATCGTTTTCTTTTTTTAAAATAGATGCTTTTAATTGTTGTATATTTGTAACACATACTTTAGCGATTTTCTCGCTATATTAAATAATTTAAAGCTCTTAAAAGGTTCGCAATTTTTTTCACTTATTTTAACTTTGTAATTTAGCTAATTTTTGTAAATGTTTGTCGAGTCGAACTTTATTAAATCGTTTTTTTGCAAAAATGCAAACTTGCTATTTGCGATTAAATTTCGACTTAATCTTTTTTCTATTATCGAACGCTATTGATGCGTAAATTAAATATGAATTATGTAATCACATTGTTGTTACGCTAATACTCTCGTAAGAGATATTAGTAATAATTATGTTATTGAAGAGATTTGTAGACGTCTTTAGACAATGCAAGCAATCGTTTGATAACAAAGAATTGCAACTTAGTAATTGTAACAATAAATAAAGACTTAAGATAAATTGAACACAATTTATAAGAAAGTCGTGTTCGAGAATCTATATATACTAAAAAGATTCTTCTTTGTTTGTTATGTTCGCTATCGAATATATCAAACATTGTTCGCTCAATTCGTTATCGAACATGTTAAACATTGCTTATTTGCTAAGTTGTCGAACATATTAAACATTGTTCGCTCAACTCGCTATCGAGCATGTTGAGCATTGTTCGTTTAATTCGTTGTTAAATATGTCGAACATTGCTCATTTATCAAGTCGTCAAGCTTGTAAGTAGTCGTGCTTCGTGCTACATGTTGCGTCGTAAACTATATATCACATTATTTCGAACTAGATTCGTAACACTATTTCTTTTCTTCAAGATTTTTATCTCGAAAGTTATCGCCTCTTTTATTATGTCTTCTTAGTAACAAAGTTGTCTTTGTATCGTATTCGAAATCGAACGTTACAATGTACTAGTAAATATTGCTTGCGAACGTTGCTCTCTCTCTAATTGTTCTTGTATTGTCATGAAAGATTCGTCGTCTCGTTTAAAGTGTTTGAAATGTATTTGTGCGAACAAATTGTACGTAAACATGTCTTGATCTTTTCTTGATCACAATAAGAAAGATCTTTTTGTTAAAATCGCTAAAGATGAAGCTTTGTTAACAATCGTTATAATTCGATTGCTACGAAATAAGAAGATTCTAAAGAAGATTGATGCAAAGACAAAACGAAAGACACAATGTTTATTATTAGAAATAAAAGAGTTAAATGTCTTGGAATCTTTCAATTGTTTTGTTGCAAATGTTCTTGTCAAATCGTCTTTTGTCTTTTGATTATCTTTTGTTATGCTAAATAATCTTTCGAACGTTAATAGAATAGCTAAATAAGATCATAGCAATTATCAAGATTCTTCTTTGATTCTTACGTGTTCTTTGAGGTAGAATATTCTTTTCACTTAATGAGATAGTTTTGATCTTGTTGCTTTAGAATTGTTTCCACTTTGTACTTGATTTTCTTCTAGACTTTGTAATGAAATGTTTCTTGTAAAGACGTAATTAAATTCGCTAGTTTCAACAATAAGATATAAAATACTAGAAATACTTTGACGTCTTTGAGCAAGTCGAGTTCGTAGTTAACTAGTCTCTTTGTCTTCTTAATGAGAAACGATTCGACTTTAACATGATTTAATTTCTTGCTTAACTTTCTTGTTTTAAGATTTTTTGTAAGAAGATATATTTTATCTTTCTTCTTTAGCTAAGATGTTGTTTTTCGTTTCTTGTTTTAATATCTAGTCGACTTTTCTTACATTCTTAAGATGTTGTCGTATATCTTTTTTAATGTCGCTATTCTTTCGATAACTAATTGAGTTAATAGATGCTTTCGCTCTTTCTCGAAGAGATTAAATTCTCTATTATAGTTGACGAAGAATGAAATTATCTTAGTGGTATTCGAAATCATTGCATTTAATGCTAGTTGAGCCATAGATAAAAGTGATACCCAATTGCTATAAGTATTGTTAACATAGTGTCGCAAATATTGCTTTAAACTTTAGTTTGTTCGCTTTGTTTAATCATTTATAATTAAATAATAGACAATGAACATCTTAAGTCTTGTTCCTAACATTGATAGAAGCGTCTTTTAATAGTTAGACGTAAAGAGCTTGTCTTTGTCACTAATTAATTGTTTAAGTATATTATAATATCGTATAAGTTGATTCAATACAATGTATTCTAGTTGTTCTATTATGAACTTCTCTTTGCATGCGATAATATATAAGTACTTGATAAGTTTATTAATCATTATTAGTATCGAATTATATTTGTTTTCAATTGCTAGATTCGTCGATTTAAACAACTTAATAATAAAGTTTATTGTGACTTTATCTTATAACGATTTAGATAATTCCTAATATTAAATTTCGTCATAGTTCGCATATGTATCATGTTTGTTTTGTTAACAACTAAGATATCGTTTAATATATGTCTTAACAACTTGTCTCATTTGAAAAAACTAACAATGCTAACGTAAAAATTAAAGGATTTTGATCACTTTTAAATGTCTTTGCAATGATTTATCATAATGTTCTCTTATATATTCGTCGATCTTGTTAATAGATATTTGAAGTTTTTCTTTCTTTATTAAAAACTCTTTCTTATTATCTCTAAGTATTCGTAAAATAGCATTTAGCTCGTATTTGTTTGCTAATAGTGATTCGTCTTTGTTGATTTTAAGTATGTTATAATTAAACGATTTCTTCGTTTTTATGTGATCACTTCTTTTGTTAAGTGCGTCTACTTTGCCATTATCTTTGCCTAGTATATATTGTATTCTAAACTTATATTGTTCGAGTCGCTTTAATTATCGCATTTGTCTTTTGTTAAGTTGTTTAATAGTAGTAAAGTGTAGAAGATTTTTGTGATTTGTAAGAATCGTAAGTTTTAATAATTCTTCGATGTATACTTTTCATGACTCTAGAGATGCTACAATAGCGAGTAGTTTCTTGTTATAAATATCATAATTTTATTTAATTGACAAGAGTTTTCTCGAGAGATATGTCATTAAGTGCTATATGTCTTTATGCTCTTAATTAAAGTATGCATCGATAACTAGATCTAATGCGTTAATTTTAATTTTGTTTAACAATCGTAAATCGTACATTTTTAGTATTGATTTCTTTAAACATTCTAGCTTAAGATTCTAAAATAATTTCTCTTTCGTCAATTTTTATATTTATGACGTCTTTTTCTTCGTAAGATTCGTTAATAATATTGCGTTAACAAAGTAATTTTTGATGAATTTCTTGTTGTAGTTTATGAAATCTAGAAAGAATTAAACTTCTTTAACGTTAATAAATGATTTTTATTCTTTAATTGCTTGTAGCTTTTTGAAATTCATGCGTACTTCATGTCGTTTAACGACAAATTCAAGAAAATTAATTTCTTCTTAATGAAACTCGCATTTCTTTAATTTAAGATGTAGATTTCTTCTATTTAGACATTTTAATACTTTGAAAACATAATTTACATATTTCTTCAAAATATTTGAGTAAATTATAATGTCGTTCAAGTATGTTATGACAAATTGATTTAGATATTGTCGTAATGTATTATTAATTATTTCTTGACACGTTGTCGAGACGTTCGTAAGTTCGAACGACATTATCGTGTATTTGTATAGTTTATATTGTATGCGAAAAGTTGTCTTTTATTCTTTTCTTATCTTTATTCTAATTTGATTGTACGCTTCTTGTAGATCTAGTTTCGTGAAATACTTTGCTTCGAATAGTCGATCTTGAAGCTCGCTAATATTGGATAGTAAATATTGATTTTTAATCGTAATATTGTTTAGCTTTTGATAATTAACACATAGATAAAAAGTTTCGTTCTTCTTGAATACAAAGAGAATTAAGTATCTTGCTTGTAATTAAGATTTTCTAATAAATTCTTTTTTTTCATTTTTTGCTAGGTATTCGCGAAGTGTTTCTAGCTTCTTTTCGAATAAAACATATATAAATTCAAACGTGAGTTGCTTGCCTAGTTCAAGTTTGATCTCGTAATTCTACGATTAATGTTTAGATAAAATCTTAGTCGTTTTCTTTTCTTGAAATAAATGCTTCCAATTGTTGTATATTTGTAATACGTACTTTAGCGATTCTTTCGCTATACTAGATAGTTTAGAGCTCTTAAAAGATTCGTAGTTTTTTTCACTTATTTTAACTTTGTGATCTAGCTAATCTTTGTTAATGCTTGTTAAGTCGAACTTAATTAAATCGTTCTTTTGCGAAAATGTAAGCTCGCTACTTGCGATTAAGTTTTAACCTAATCTTTTATTTGTTATTGAACGTTATTAATGCGTAGATTAAATATGAATTGCGTGATCACATTGTGCGAATCTAAGTATTTATATATTTTAGTTAATTTCTAAGTTGTGCTATTTTAATTAAGGCATTTCTAGAACGATATCATGAGTAACTATTCCCACTATATTAAAGATTAGTTCCTCGTGATGTTGTTAAATAGCTATTGATAATAATTTTGTTTCTTTGTTCACTCTTTCATTCCTTGCGAGTAATGAATTTTCATCTACAATTATTAAATTGTAGGCGTCAAGCTTCTTCTAAGTAAAATATTCTTTCCTCTTTATAAAAGCTCTAATTATAAAATTACTTGTCGCACTAGAATTAATCATTGTTGTGAGTCGACGATTGTTAATCTTGACTAATGTGATAAAACATCGTGCGTGCGCTATTAAGTTTAGTTGTTGTTGTTGGGCTAACATATTGCATTTCTTTGATATGCTTTTTACTAAGAAATTTGAACTTTTCCTTGCTCTTGTGTTGTGATCTCTACTTTAAGCGTTTGTCTACGTTAAGCTTCCTTTTGTTGCTAGATTGCTAACTTTGGCTTTCTAGAAAATCAATTGACTTCGTTCTTTTCTTTTAGATAGATTTAGCATAAGTCGTTGTAGCAAGTTGTTCAATTAAGACTTGCGTGTATTGTAAGGTTTAGTTGTTCCATTATAATGTTAAATATGTTCTTTTTTGTAGTGACATTGCTTTCTAGCTTCTTCTCGCATTTGTCTACGATCTTTAATAAGCTAAATAAAGTCTTAAGATAATTCGTAATGTCTTCTATGCATTCGTAAAAGTTCTTCTAATTATACTTTTCGTTTAAGTCGATAACTAGACTATAAGATTTGATAATTTCTTAAAGTGCTTGATTAACTTCTTGCGTAGATGCGAGTGCCTTGTTTGATAATGTTTTATCTAGAACTTTCTTTAATTGATTTAAGTTTTCTACTAGATAATAGTCGTCGTTCGATCTAGTTTTGAGAGTGTTCGCCTCTATGTCGATTTGCTTCTTAAGATCGTTCTAGCTATTAAATATCTCTCTTAACATAACATTGATTTGTTGACGATTCATTAAGTTTCGTGATCGACAATCTCTTACGAAGTGACTCAATTTGCCACATGTATAGCACGTTTTTTGGGATTTGTTACTTTGCTTTCCTCTAGAATTTTTCTCTTTACGTCGTTAGATAAAGTTCAATTTCATAGATGCAAGCTTACAATAGTTTGAGTTATTGTACTTCTAATTAGAACGAGATTCTTTTTAATAATATTTGATCGTTAATTCAAAGAAGGTTTCTACTCTTTCGTAGAATTAATTGTATCGCTTTTTCATAGCTCTTTTATACAACTTGTCGTCGAGATCAATAACTACTTCGATGAGATTAAACATGTCGCTAATGAATTTGTCATCGCGCATAATTTCGTTCTTAAGATTGTTTTTAAGATTTCGTCGAAACATTGTTATAAATGCGACATCGTTTTACTTGATAAAATTAACATATTTTTAAAATCTTGTTGCGTAGTTTGTTGCAAAGATTCGTTAAATTAGATGTTAAATCACTCTTTTTGCGATTTGTTTCTCGTTAAATGTTTTAAAGATTCTTCGAAACTCTCTTTTAAAGTTGTCGAAGTTCGTGAACATCGCACGAGAATTTTCGTCATAATTTTCTAGATATTTGCGTAAGTTCGACTTAAATTAGTGCTAAACTCTTTCTCTAAAAAATGTGAATGCGAAAATTGTCTTCTTGTTCGCTAGAACAAGATAGAAAAGAAAATAAATATTCATTTACATAAACTAGTTCTCTAGGTCGATTCGATCTTCATGATAGACGTTAGATTTGTTAATTCTTATTTTGTCGTTTTTATCAATAGAAAGTCGACGTGATGTTGTTGAGCTAGTGCTTAGAATAGAGACGCGTTGACTTGATACAAACATTCTTAAAGTGTTCAAAGTGTTACGTTAGTACTCTCGTAAGAGATATTAGTAATAATTATGCTATTAAAAAGATTTGTAGACGTCTTTAAACAATGTAAGCAATCGTTTAATAACAAAGGATTGCAACTTAGTAGTCGTAATAATAAGTAAAAACTTAAGATAAATTAAACACAATTTATAAGAAAGTCGTGTTCGAGAATCTATATATACTAAAGAGATTCTTTTTTGTTCGTTATGTTCGTTGTTGAACATGTTAAACATTGTTCGCTTAGCTCGTTGTTAAACATGTTGAGCACTACTTACTTGCTAAATCGTCGAACATATTAAACATTATTCGCTTAACTCGTTGTCGAACATGTCGAACATTGTTTGCTTAATTCGTTGTTAAATATGTCGAACATTGCTCACTTATTAAGTTGTTAAATCTATAGATAGTTGTGCTTCGTGCTACATGTTGCGTCGTAAACTATATATTACATTGTTTCGAGTTAAATTCGTAACAATTGTGCGAATCTAAGTACTTGTGTATTTTAATTAATTTCTAAGTTGTGTTGCTTTAATTAAGACATTTCTAAAACAATATCGTAAATAACTATTTTCACTATATTAAAAATTAGTTTTTCGTAATGTTGCTAAATAGATATTGATAATAATTTCGTTTCTTTATTCACTTTTTTATTTCTTGTAAATAATGAATTTTTATCTACAATTATTAGATTGTAAGCGTTAGACTTCTTTCGAATAAAATATTCTTTTCTCTTTATAAGAGCTTTAATTATAAAATTATTTATCGCATTAAAATTAATTATTGCTATAAATTAACGATCGTTAATTTTAATTAATGTGATGAAATATTATACGTATGTTGTTAAGTTTAGTTGTTATTATTAAGCTAACATATTGCATTTCTCTAGTATGCTCTTTATTAAAAAATTTGAACTTTTCTTTACTTTTGTGTTATAACTTTTGCTTTAAACGTCTATTTGCGCTAAGCTTTTTTTTGTTGCTAAATTGTTAACTTCGACTTTTTAAAAAATTAATTAATTTCGTTCTTTTCTTTTAAATAAGTCTAGCATAAATTATTGTAGCAAATTATTCGATTAAGATTTACGTATACTATAAGATTCAATTGTTTCATTATTATATTAAGTATATTCTTTTTTGTAATAACATTGTTTTTTAGTTTTTTCTCGCATTTGTTTACGATCTTCGATAAGCTAATTAAAGTCTTAAGATAAGTCGTAATGTCTTTTATGCATTCGTGAAAATTCTTCTAATTATATTTTTCGTTTAAGTCGATAATTAAACTATAAGATTTAATAGTTTTCTAAAGTGCTTAATTAACTTCTTGCGTAAATGCGAATGTCTTGTTTAATAATGTTTTATCTAGAATTTTTTGTAACTAATCTAGATTCTTTACTAGATAATAATTGTCGTTTAATTTAGTTTTAAGAATGTTCGCCTCTATGTTAATTTGCTTCTTAATGTCGTTTTAGTTATTAAATATTTCTCTTAACATAACATTAATTTGTCGATAATTTATTAAGTTTCGTAATTGATAATCTCTTGCGAAGTAACTTGATTTGTCACATAAATAATACGTTTTTTAGAATTTGTTATCTTGCTTTTCTTTAAAAATCTTTTTTTTGCGTTATTAAATAAAATTTAATTTTATAGATGCAAGCTTACGATAATTTAAGTTATTATACTTTTAATTAAAACGAGATTCTTTCTACTAATATTTGATCGTTAACTTAAAGAAGATTCTCGTCCTTTTATAAAATTAATCGTATCGTTTTTTCATAACTCTCTTATATAGTTTGTCGTCGAAATTAATAACTACTTCAATAAAATTAAACATGTCGCTAATGAATTTGTCATTACGTATAATTTCGTTCTTAAGATTGTCTTTAAAATCTCGTCTAAACATTGTTATAAATGCGACATCGTTTTATTTGATAAAATTAACGTATTTTTGAAATTTTGTTGCGTAGTCTATTGCAAAGATTCGTTAAATTAAGTGTTAAATCACTTTTTTCGCAATTTGTTTCTCGTTAAATGTTTCGAAGATTCTTCGAAGCTCTCTTTTGAAATTGTTGAAATTCGTAAACATTATACAAGAGTTTTTGTCATAATTTTTTAGATATTTGCGTAAATTTAATTTGAGTCAATGTTAAGCTTTTTCTTTAAGAAATATAAATGCGAAAATCGTTTTTTTGTTCGCTAGAATAGAATAGAAAATAAAGTAAATTTTTATTTGCATAAGCTAGTTCTCTAGATCGATACAATCTTTATAATAGACGTTAAACTTGTTAATTCTTACTTTGTCGTTTTTATTAATAGAGAGTCGACGTGATGTTGTTAAGCTAGTGCTTAAGATAAAGGCGCGTTAATTTAATACAAACATTCTTAGAATGTTATAAGTATTACGCTAGTACTTTCGTAAAAAATATTAATGAAAGTTATACTATTAAAGAGATTTGTAGACATTTTTAGGCAATGCAAGTAATTACTTAGTAATAAGAGATTTGCAACTTAGTAGTCGTAACAATAAGTCGAAACTTAAGATAAATTAAACACAATTCATAAGAAAGTCGCGTTCGAAAGCTATATATCTTTTCATTATTTGAATTCAAGATATTTAAGATGTTTAAAATCTTGATTATCTTAATTATCTTAATCTTGAATTCAAGGTGTCTAAGGATCAAGCCTTCTTGACTACCTTAATTTTGTTAATAGATCTTCCCTTCCTAATTATCTTTGTGAAGAGAGATGCGCGACGAATAGTATCTATTAGCACGCGACTCGTAACATAAACTTAGATTTCAACAAAATTTTAAGTCGAGATTGTTGTACATTAAGTAAATTTAATTGTAGATCGACATATTTGCGAATCTAGTTGCTCTCGTAATAATTTAAGTATATTTTATAGATTTGCGTTGTTGAAGTACATTATTTATAAAGTATCGTTTACGTATAATTGTAGCTAACATTGTAAAAAAAAAAAAAATTCTTAGTTCAAAGTCTTTGTTTAATAAACAATATTATCTTTGTACTTAATAAAGAACTTCTGCTTTCTTAACAACATAAAAATATATTATTCTAGAATTATGTTACAAAGATAAATATAAAGATTATTTTTTATTATTTTAGAATTCTTAATAACAATTATATTCTTACAACGCTCTATAAAAACGTATATGTCGCGAAAATAAATATCTTTTTCGATATATTCTATTGTTAAGACGATAACAATAGTCTTGTCGTTATAATAAGAATTAAAGAATTCTATTTTAATAGCGTTTTATTTATTAGAATCGATATCTTTCGTAGTTCTTGCAAAATCAAAAGAATTAATAGAATTAACAAGATTAACAAAATTAAATATTGCACAAATTTCATTAATAAGATTTTATAAAACATTTTATTGCTACTTAGAAAAGTTAGTATTTTGTTAAAAAATATTAGACATAATAATAAACAATAATGTTAACGTAGATTTGCTTCGAGAATTTCGACTTATAAAAGAATTGCTAGTAGAGGAATTTTTTTGTTAACTTGTAGAAGAATTTTCTTTCGCAATAGATTTTTCTATAGAAGATAAAACAAATTTATTGACAAATTAAGAATCTTTTGAATATTTGTGCTCGTAGAACTCTCTTTGCGAAGCAAAAAATATATAAATTGATATAATATTTGTAAAATAATTCTTTTTAAATAATGTTATTGTACTTAATCTTTTACTATTAGCGTCGATTTTAACTTTCTAGATATAATACTTCGCAACAAAGCTCTTAATATTCGCGATAAATTAATTTCGATCGACAATTTACTTAACAAAATACAATTGCAATTCGAAGAATTGTGTTCGTTATATAATTCAACTAGTAGATTTTTTTACTATAATAGAATAAAGACGTTCTTCGACAATGCTAATAACAATAAATTTTGCTTCGATAGAAGAATAAAGTAGATTTGTTGTCTTCAAGTAATCGTAAATTTAAAAAGCACAAATAAGCAAATATAAGAAAAATGCTATTAAGATAATTATTTTGTTATTGTTAAGATAAATATTTCGATGCTTTTGTAAAACAATCGCGATAAGAATTACAATATAATAAGAAATTTCTTAACAATAAGATAAAAGAATCGCGATACAAGTTTTTGTCTTAGTAAGAAATTTCTAGATAAGAGATAATTACAAAGTTGACACAAGAAATTGTAACTTTATTGCTAACAATAGTTGTTAAAAGACTAATTAATAAAGAATAGAAATCTTGATAAATAAGTAGACTTTAATTGTATTGCAAATCAACTATAATTAAAGCTATCAAATTGATAGAATAGATAAAAGATAATTTGTTTCTATAAAGAGAAGTTTGTCTAAATATATAGCAATAATTTGCATCTTTTATCTAGTAGATAAACTAGCAATTTCACTTCAATAAGCAATTGTTTGCTAAGATTGTAATAATAGTATATATTAACAAACTTTATAGTTTCTATATTTCTAGCAATTCGTAATTAAAACTTATAACTAAAGCAATTTTAGAAAGCGCATAGTGTCTAGAGTAATACTTAATTAATTTTATATATCTAAATAACGAAATGCAAAAGTTAATCAAAATTATCTTGCTAGAAGTTAAGATCAAGAATCTAAAAATAAGATTAAGAGACAACAATCAACGCTTTTACAACAATTGTTGTCTTTTAATCTTATTTTTAGATTCTTGATTTCAACTTCTAACAAGATAATTTTAACTAACTTTCGCATTTCGCTATTAAAATATATAAAATTAATTAATTATTACTCTAGACACTATGCGCTTTCTAAAATTGCTTTGCTTGTAAATTTTGATTATAAATTGCTAAAGCTATAGAAACTACAAAGTTTGTTAATATGTAAAAAGTTTAAGTCGATCTTTGTTTTTGAGATACGTTTCGAAACACAAAAACTTTGCAATCAAAAAACTTTCTTAATGTTAACTTAAACTTTATCAAAGATATGCTATTAAAAGCGCAAAGATTATTCTATCAAACATAAGATTTCAATAGTGATAAATCAAGAAATACGAAATTTGATCAAAAGCATCTTGTTAGAAGTTGGGGTCAAGAATCTAAAAATAAGGCCAAGGGGCGACAACCGTTGTGAAAGCGCTAAAACCGTTGTGAAAGCGCTAATATTTTTGGGACGAGGCACCCTGGACTCTTGAAACACTCCATAGAAACTGGTGGCGGGTCGGCAAACTCTATACAAGCCCATGTCAAATTCGATCGAGCATGTAAGGTATCCCAGGAACAACCAGCTTTGCTTTTAGCAAGCTTCTGAGCGGATAAATGCTACTTTAGTCGGTCACAGCGTTGGAATGCCAAGGAAGTTAAAAAATTTGAGCTCTTGTTCATGTAACCTCGTCGACGAACGGGTTTTGGATATACTACATTTTCCACGGTGTATAAGTCTCTTTAAACGTCTGAGCTCTCAATTGCACCCCTTTCGCAAGTACTTTCCACGCGTTTCTCTCTCTCCATTCTCCATCATCTCTCCAAGGCCGTCAACATGCACACCACCACGTCCCTACTCCTCACCTCCCTCCTCACCCTAACCACCTCCGCCCTACCAGCACACCCCCAACCCAACGCCGACCAATGCGGCCCCACCGTCCCCATCCCCTCCGACCCCAAAGACACCTGCCACTCAGCCCCCATAGTCCTCCCGCACCAAGATCAATTTGGCATCACCCAGATCCCCGTCCCCTCCAGCCTGAGCGTCAACAACGACTGGTACATCTGCAACCCGCTCGCCGACCAGCTCTGCGAAATCATGGCCACCGCACAAGCCAACAAATGGTATTTCGCAAGCGCCCCTGCTGGCGCATGTGAGCTGGGCTTCTGGCTCCCTGGCGGTGACGACGCGGCGCCGAATCCGGCGCTGCCGGGTGGGAGGAAGGACGTGACGCAGTGCCAGAACGTGTATACGGCGATGATCAATGCGGTCAATGTTGCGCCAAAGAGTTGGTTAGGGGCGACGGTGAACTTGCTGGTGCCGCCGGCGGAGCAGGATGCGCAGTTTGCGCCGCTGCCGGGTGGGGAGGGGACTGGTGAGTAGCTGCCCGGAGACAGCTCTGTACGCGATGCGGATGCTGACATGGACATAGGCCAGGCGGTCAATGCAGGGTATCCGAGCTACTCGCTTGCGACCTTCCCAAATGGTCCTCCTTGAAAACCAGGCTAGTACGGCTGAAGACTATTCGTAGCAATGGGAGTCTCTGAGTACAAAGAAGTGTAGGAAGACAACACGTCCGTTGAGTTCATCATTACCATCAACAGACGCCATGTTTGCATCCTTCATTTGAACAACCTCCACCAAAATCCCCTTCCTATTGAATCCGTGCAACCACGTACTGCTGCTATACTTTCCTCCATGTGGTAATTCGGTCAGCCAATTTACAGTCCTACTATACAAGAAATAGTATGATTTGCCTCGCCCCGGGGGTTGCACAGCAATATCCCTATCCTTCCTTCTCTACACTTCTTCGGGACTATCAGATCCACTCTGTATACCATCATTGACACCTGCTCCGGTCGGCTTATCTATATTCTCATTCTCGTCTGATCTATTTTCACATCTTGATTACGGAAGATGCACCGTGATGGTATTTGAAGAAAGGTATTTCTTCGCGATGGTATATAAACATCACTATTGCACACTCCAACTTTCCGATACCTCTCGTATCCCTGTCATGAGCTCAATACAATTGAGTTTCAAGCCCATAGCTTCCTTCATACATCTGCCATCTTAAGACGAGAAATACCCTTCTCACGCTTCAGATCTCAGAAAGTACCAAATCCAATCGAGTGATCTATGCGACATTTCGCCTGATGAGAGCTCCTTGGCACATCTCCGAACAGAAGTTCATTGGAAAGGATACCAGCGCGTCCACATCACAAAGCAGGTGGGAGGCCGGGATTTTTTGATCGAAGCCTGTGACAACATACGACGTGTCGTCGCCACTTGACGGATCGCTCAAATGGTCAGATATTAGCTGCAAAATTAATAGACCCAAGGTGTCATGCGCTCCGAAATATGGCAGGCTTTGCTCGGAGATATACTACTGTTGAAGTGCAGGCTGAGAACATCACAAACCGCTTTCTCCAATGTCTGATAAGCGGGCACCCCCCTCCATGATTGCCTGATTCCCCAGTTCTGGTGTCCAGCCATTAGTGCAATGCACATCCCCAGAAATGCGATCCCGAGCTCCTGTCTTCCACGTGTTCCTCTCTGTGCTAGTTCCTCTATATCAATGTTCTTCTGACTGCCCCCTTTTCGTTATCCAGTAATGATGGTGCTGTTCGCCCGTTGATGGCCCTTTCTTGAGCGTGTGCCATGATTGTCTATTTCTATTTCCCACTGACATTCTCCGTTTCGTTCAGCACAGCGGGCTACGCACTTGTATATTATGAATTTCGTGCACTAGTTGCTTCGTTGCGGTAGGAGTATTGGCGTTGGCCGGGGGAAATATTGGATGATGAAGTTTGTTTCGGAAGGCATCCGTGATTAGTTTCCAGGGACAGCCAAAGAGCCCCGTGCCGGGACACTGGCTGAGTCCGTGGAGGAGGGTTTTGGATTGAGATAGAAGAGGAGTTCACACGGAGTGGGCTGATGTCCTTCAGGATGATAGGACGCTGCGCTGTGGGTTGTACAGATCCACCTTCTTGACGGTTCTTGTGACATGGTTGGCCTGACTCTTTTTGTTTGTATGGCGATTGATTGTTCGGGTTGCAAATTTAGTCCACAGCGTTAGCGCTTTCTTTGAGTGTACAATAGCGAGAAAGCAAAGGGGGGTTGATGAGATGAACCGTGAATAGTACCAACTGCAAACTCATATAGATGTATCAGGGTATTACAATGCAAAGCGACGGTCTCAGGATGTTGGGTCAGGCGGACACTCAATACCTCCGAGAATGCTGAGGAACGAAGGCTCGATGACGGCGAGCTCAGTAGGGCTCCTTGTGGGCGATGCAAGATGTGTACGCATAAGCCTCTGTGGAATTTCTCGGTACTGCTTTCTTGGGGTTGGGTTGACAAATGTGTGCGCAAAGTGTTGGGGTTGTTGGGATTGGTGGTAGGGAAGGGGTAATGCGTGGGAAAGAAGGCAGACAGCATCCCAGGGTCGGAGTACTCAGCGCATTTGGTCGGAGAACGATTCAAGAGTCTGAAGTTTGGGCGCGCGAGGGAAGGGGCGGTCCTCTTGAGTATCGCAGGCAGGGGTTGTTCAATGGAAAACGAACAATGTTGGTGGAATCTGTATTTGAAGAAAAAGTAACAGAAGGACTAAGAGATTGAGCTATTACCTTTCAAATTTGGCAATAAATGCTAGCGGAAGCCGCAGCATCAATGCGTCGTTAAGTAGTCGTGACATGGTACTGCGGAGTCGGACTTTCGCCTTGAAAGTTGAGTAGTACGAGTATACTGAGCTTTGATACCGCGCGCATTGGAACAAGGGTTTCCAAGGCCCCAAACTTTGGAGGGGTAGAAGGTAAAGTATGCTTAATGAGAGGTCTTTCGATCCTATACCTCTGTGTCCAATCTTTGTAGCCATATCCGAACAGCGTGTACATTGTCATTGTAAATGACACCGTTCCTCGCGTTCATGCCACTTTGCGCCTTCTCTTCCAAAAAGGGGTATCGTCGCTGGCGCTATCTTTTTCCCAGGCAACGAATCCTGGACTCCCCTTCCATTCCATATCCTACAAGAATATGTCGCCTATCGAGTCCTATTGGAGGAGGCTATAAGACTGGCAGTGTTGCCTAAGAAGACGACCAACACCGCGGCGTAGGCGGCGGTGGCGGTGAAGACCTCCTGTCTTCGTGCTTTTGTGATGACCGAACAACAGAGTGAAAACACAATGGTAGAAAAGAAGATGAGCCCGAACTGAGCTTTGGGTTGGCCTTGGTACTTGGAAAGAAGCCAGACAGGAACCAGCAGCAAGAGGGGAGCCAGGACTGTGAGTATTCCTCGAAGAAAGACATCCAGGCGATGTGGGGAGAGGAGCTGGATCCTCTCCCCGCCAGTCACGATCTCCTGCTCTTTGGTTCGAAAGATCTTCTGCTTAAAGTTCAGAATCATGTTTCTCATTGTTCATAGAAAAGATGGGTATCAACGAGACGGGGAAAAGATCCGCATGATCGAGTGGCTTCTGCCGTGCTTAATTAAAAGAACAAGCGCAAGGAAGATCGTCGCTCACCCTGGTGATCCTTCTTGAAATTTTATTCAAGACGTCTCCAAGAAGATTTTGGAACCAGCCATACTCGTGATCGGGGGCCACAGCTGCTAGATCGGGTCCCTGATGGATCCACTGGATCTCATCATCAATCACACACTCGGTGTTGTCAATCATATTGAACAAGCTAGTCTGATTCCTCTTCGTAGGTCTTCTCATACGATGAACCGTTTGTAAACGCAGCAATAGTGAGTCTGTTAGCTGTCAGATAGTAAGGCCACAACTGGTGGCCTGAGAGACCAACCATAGTCAGCAAGCTTCTTATCGATTTCTGCCAGCAGGTTCTTTCTCCTTGGCCTCGTCGCTTCATCTCGCCTGCGCGACGTCAATCGCTCAGCCTCGTTGCGGTTGTCGTGTCTGTCAAGGACTTCGAGCTGGTTTTCTAGCACGGCTAGCTCGTCTTGATATTGGAGAAGCACACGGTTTCGAAGCCAGTTGAATTTTCGATAAATCAGGAAGTTTGGATCGCAGGCCTCGATCGCTGCAAGCTTGCCATAACCTGTCCAGTAGTCGTCCACTGGCACGCATTAGGTTTAGTAATACTGGCCAAACAGAGTGTCGACGGACAGGACTTGATCTTCTGTTCCATGACATAGTCATATCTCGAGTCTGAATCCTCTCTCGCCGTTGCAGCGTGGACACGAAACGCTGAAGCGAGACGATCGAGGAAAGGTCGCTGTTTCCTGGAAGCTTCGTTCATAATAGTCAGGTTAACCTTGAATCCCTTCGAAAGCAGACTCTTGGAACATCTTACTTCCACTCCTTACACCTTCGTCAAAGCCTACGCAAGAACCGAATGGATTCTCGGGTAAGAGAGTCACCACTTTTGTCAAACTTGTGACTGTGGGTTGTTGGTGACTAAGGCACTCCGTAGGAGCCGGCTTTTCAATGGGCTCCACTCCATTGGGCGCGATGCAAGGCTAGCCATCAAGCAGTCCGGGATTTGTGAATAAGGAATTCCTTCGAGTCGAAATGTGTACAGTCTCTTAGATTGTTGTTCACTTCTACAAAACAGTAGAAAGTTAGACTGAAAACTGGCCGCGAAGCCCTTAACCAGGACTCGCGGGCCGCCGCGTGCGGAATGGCGGTAGGCGGCAGCTCATTGGCCATCGATCTCTCCCCAGGGCGTGATGTTGCAGGGGTACCATGTCTAACCCACACACACAAAACGCGTACTATATCAATCACTAATAGAAACGAAACGACCCGGTACTTGTTCAGCCACCTACTTCGTATGAACTTACGTTGGGCAGCCTAGGATTAGTCAATACTGTCTTTCAGAGATGCCACTGTGGTCTTTGACACCTACCAACGGTGACCCGAGAAGGCCTTACTGTCGCTACCTTGAAATACTGACTCTTCTATTCTCAATCTGTGATTCGAGCCTCTGATATGTTTTAGCAGGAATCTGGGTCTAGCGGTGTTCTGATTGCATGAGAATCATGCTTACGGTGAAGCAGTATGTAGTAAGTACAGAAGAGCGAAGGTTGAGGTGCGGAGTAGGAAAAGCTATAATCTTGAAGCAAAGACTAGGCAAGAACTCCATGTCTCAATGAGAGTAAAAGGTGCGTTTCTTTCCCCTTTCCCATATCTTTCCTCTTCCTCAAAACAACAACGCCGGTGCCTTGGCTGTTCCAAACGACAGACTCCTGTGCCTTTACCATCCACGCCCGATTTCGGTACCCTTTCCCTTTTTCCCTATAGCGTTGTTATGAACGCCCCCGAGATATTCCCTTATTTTCCTAGATCTTGCTGTCCCAGCTGTATCCTTACAATTGCCCTCCTTGCAGATCGTTCCGACCTACTCCAATATCCGTGATCTTCCCCGCTGGCCCATGCTTCATCGACAAATTTTACGCAAATTACTCCTCGTACCTAAATCATGCGGCGACGCCGACAGCGAGAAGCGCATAAGTGTACCGATAAAGACTGTGAAAATTGTGTGGCCTTCGTCTCACTTTCCGCCGGAGGTCATCAAGTTCGATGTATTGCCCAAGAAGACCACAAGTACCGCGCAGTAAGCCGCAGTGGCAGTGAAAACCTCTTGTCTCTTAGCTTTCGTAAGGATGGAGACGGCCATGGAGAAGACAAGGGTAGAGCCAAAGATAGTTAGGATCTCCCTCATTCCCTTGGTTTCCACCTCCGCCGCATTTGTCGGCTGGATGTTGAAAAGTATGAGCACTGGGAGTAAGAGTAGGGCCGCAGCAACAATAGTCAAGACGATTCGGAGAAGAAAGTCGAGGCGGCGTGGTGAGAGGAGTGTAATGGTTGGTATGCTACCAGAGGTAATCTTCTGCTCCTTGGAACGAAAAATAGCCTAGCGAGAAGATCAGTTCAATACCGAAGTTCGTGATCTGTGGTCAAAGCAGAGACTAGATGATGTACATTGAACTCAACCACACGAATGACGATCGGAAGAAGGGTGGAAGAATGATAAGTTACCTTGGTGGCTGTTTCGGAGATTCTTTTCATCGTGCCTTCAACGAACATGTTAAAGTAGCCGTACTCCTGATCGTGAGCTACAGCTGCTAAATCTGGCCCCATATGGATCCATTGCGTTTCTTGGGTTACCTGACTTCTCGTGGTCGTTAGCAGATGCCACAGACTGCTTTGGTTGCGCTCTGTTGGCCTTTTGATGGCGTCCACCTGTTGTAAGCGAAGGAGCAACGCGTCTGCGAACGTGTGAGAGATTGCATTGCTAATGTGTTGTAGGCATACTTACGGTACTGCGCGAGCTTCTCATCAATGCGCTTTAGTAGCTCACCGCGCTGGGAATCGGGTCGTTTCTCATCACGACGCCGGTTCATTACAAAGTACGGATCTAGGAGGGAGTCACTTTTGTCGAGCCACTCGAGCTTCTCCTCAAGCAGAGCAAGCTCATCCTGGTAGTGCAGGAGGATTCTATTGTGAAGCCAGGAAAATTTGCGATAGATCATGAAGTTCGGATCGCAGGCTTCGATGGCGGCCAGCCTGCCATAGCCAGGCGGGTACTCATCGACTAGGAGGAGATTAGTCCCTTGTTTCTATTAGAATGGAAGCTTGATGGCATACTTGAGCGAATTCTCTGCTCCACTCGGGGTCCATAGCTCCTTTCTATGAGCCGTGCTTGGGCGTTACTTTTCTGACCAGTGAAGGTGTTGGTCAGTCGCCTATAGATAGGAACCTTTTGAGGATCTGGAAAGGGGCGCGATCAGCGAGGTGTTTCCTGAAACGATAGGACAACCAGACGATTGTAGGCCTCAGGGTCACTGATCAATGATGTCGTGTCAACCACACCGTCCCACGAAGTTGTGCTTGTTCTAGACGATGTTGAGGTCGAGTTCACGGTCCCAGGTCTTTGGGCGACTGGCTCGGGCACGCTTGGAAGCTGGATTGTTGGCACAGGAATAGACTGTGCTTTTTGTGGGGCTTCAGCTCCAGCACTGGCTTGCGGCTCAGATTCAGAGTCCGAAGACGGTTCATCAGGAGCGTCCTCGAAGTTCTCGATTTCCTCGCTGGATCTATCAGGCCCCATCTCAAAGGACTTGGGAGATCATATCGCCGACTTCTAGGCTCTCGATGCCAGATATGCTTTCTGGAATGTGCCATTGTTACAGGTATGTAAGCGTACCAAAATTACAAATATCAATGACTGGAGACACATCTACCACACCCTTTTCTTGTTTGCGTGGCCGGAGATTGGGTGCATTTTGGGAATGCTACCGGGATCCTAATGCACCAGGCCGTTTTGTGATGTGAACCGATCCAATGCACTTAGCCTACACCTGCAAAAGACAGCCTAACCTATCATAAACGACAAATTTTACACAGCCATGTGTGAGAATGACATGCATGGGTGTCGGGACCAGACCCTCGGGTTCGGTTGAAGGAAATGTTTGCTTTTTCTTGAGAGCATCGCATATCGCCTTTTTGCCTTCGTACGAGTACTCCGTATCGATGAATACTGTGCAGCTTTCATTACATACAGAAGCGCGCATCGTAATGCCTGTCTTCTACAGGCTAAAAAGGGTGTGTAACTGTCTCATTCTAGACCGGGAAACCTGTCTAGACCATCTTAAGATATAGATTCGATCACCAAATCTCCAAGTCATCGTCCAAAAACCATCTTCCATGTTGGATTTCTGGATTGGGTTCATGCCCTGGTGGCTTTTTCTTCAATTTGTATACCCATTTACCATCTGGTTTTCTCTGAGCTTTACAGCAAATGTAATATTTTTCCCGGTGAGAATAAGCATTGATATCCCCAGGACTATATTTTCTGGCAACTGCGTCACCCTTCTTGAATGTCGATGGAGCCTGTCGGGTTATCAACATCCCCTCAAAGCTACAAAGCCGCTGCGGAGTATACAAACCACACGAGTATCCTCAGTAGCTCCAGCGCACTGTCGCATACACTCATCGGCCAAACGCTTGTCTAGACTTTGCAACTGAAAGCTCGCCAGTCATTACGCGTCCACAGGCTTTGTTCGATTGACTCACCGATGTATGACTCCAATGGCTTTGGATTGAGAAGGACCTGAGGGATGGCGAGCCCGACGAAACCATGGTTCGAGGCCAATCGAAAAAGCTTACGCTTCCGAGAACTCCACGGTAGAACAATTGAAGTATCCATTTGCGCTCCCCAACGGTTATATACACAAATGGATGTGTTTGCCTCGTGCTTTGTGTTCAGCCTTGTGGCCCTTGTTTCCAGTCATAGCCCTATCAATACCACCGGCACGATTTTCGACAGCAGTGGTAGCGCCGCTCACATACGTCGCGGTATCATGCTGTAAATGTGAATCTGCCACGTCACTAATCTTCTTGTGCAACGCTCGGGTTGCTCTGAACATGTTACTACCAGTATCATGTGATGAGGTCAAGCCGGTTGCAAGCCGCGCAGATCTGTGGTCCTTTTGCTTCACCAGAAACCTGTTTGAAATGACGACTTGACCAATAGGTGGACCGAAGATTGCCTGGTAGGTGGACGGTCGAACCAATGGTCAGGAGGTCGGAACAGATTACCACCCGAGATCGACTTGTGTCTCCCTTGGTGGTTGCACACAAGCAGCCTACCACATCGATTTCCAAATTGCTATGATCGGCGATAGCGCACCGAGCTGTCGAGACCAGACTTGTCGCTGCCCAAACTCACCGAGAGTAGCGTAGGCAACGAAGCAGCATAAAGGCAGAGCCACAAACATGCATCACTTACAATTCGATTTGGGGACAATCGTTGCCGAATTCTCTTGCCAATGATAATGTTATATTCGACTTTCGGGTCTGAGCTGAGGTGCCTATCTACCCCGAAGGATCACGATTAAAGTATGCCGCGAAAGCTGAATGCTCACAGAGGTATCTCCAAAACAGCGGTCAAGACGAGCTTCATACAATTCGCCAAGTTAACCGAAAGAATGCATAAAGGAGGCTCTCGCACGCTTGGCACGCTTGCAGCAGGGTATCGCCATCCACACCAGACTCCATTACTCCCAGCTAACGTATTAGTCGTCATCGTCAAGCTCGATTACTTCGCTATTGTTAGGGTTCGGACCGGTACGGGGACCAACAGACATCGACTTCCGTTTCCCAGTCCCATCGCCAGACTCACCGGTCTCCTCAGCCTCCTTAATATCCCACTTCCCGGTCTCATCCAATACGATGGCTTTGACGTCCAGCCTCTTACGCTGCTCAAGTTCTTCCCTTACCTTCACGAGAAACCCGTCGATAAAAAGGTTCTTAGGTCGTGCATCGGCGCCGCAGATCGGGCACCTCAGTTGGTCTGGCCCACACGGCTCAGTCGGTGCCTTACTGCCGCGAGTGGAGAGGAAGATCTCGAGGTCGAAACACTGGTTGTGTCGGCAGGCCGTTCCACGTGCAGGCGTCTGGCACAGAGAGGAGGAGTATGGATCTGTAAGGTCCAATGTGATCGTAGGATCAAGGATTTGCACATCGGGATCAACAAGGCCCGATCTCCTGAGGATGCGGTCTCGTGCTTCAAGCCAGGATACAGTTTCGATCGCGCTTTTGATGATTGAACTGTTGGTAATATGTATATTTTCAAGACCAAAAGCATACATAGACTCATCATCTAGTGGAATTTGTGAGATAGCTATCGAGATCGAATTCTTACCCTCCGTAATGCTCGATGTGATGTTAATTGGCATATCCTTCCCATGATGCTTCTTCTTCCTCACATCAACAGCTGTGCCGTTGATCAGAATTGCTATGCCGCCTGGCCAGGTGTTTTCGGCGGCGACCCAATCGCTCTCAGTAGGAACGTCATTGATGCTCTTCAGCTTGACGCTACGGAGTCGGCAAATCCGAGTGCCGATTTGGACAAGTATCCGACCAGGACGCCCGTCATGAGCGTCGTTACTGGCGGCCAGTGACTCAATGTCTTCTTTCGATTCGTTCCAGTGCCATGTGAGATGACACTTGTGCAGATACAGGTTGTCAGGTACCATTACGACCTCCACGATATATGAAAACCACCTAACACTTGCATCGTTCTCCGATGTGACAGCTTCGAGCAATGGACTTCGCAGATGAGCTTGGTGCACTGCAGAGGAAGCTGTTACAACTTGCGGGGATTGATCTAACGGGCGAAGGAAAATGCCAGCACCTTGAGGTAATCCTGCCAAAGTCGGAGATTGCGGTGTGTGCGGTGATACATATCGATTGTGCATGGTGGCCAGATTGAATCCGTCGCGCGGCGGCCGAGGCAAGGGTGATTGGCCAGGTGTCGCTGTTGAAGCTGCGGCGCTCGAAGCTGGTGAGGTAGAATCTATGCTAGCTGCTGCTGTTGTCTGGTAAGAGAGGAGTAGAATATCGGCCTGCTGCTGGGATAGTGGGCTTGGAAACGTCGACCGTGGACCGCCAAAGCTTTGCACAGGGGTGCTGCCGTTTTGTTGGGCCGTCGATGCGATCGATGAGGGCGGATTGAAATATGGAATTTGTGGTGTTTGTTGGGTCATCATCGGTACAGCTGGGCTGTGAGTATGTCGACCAATGCTAGGAGGCTGAAAGTTTGCTCCAGCTTGGGGGCTCAATGTTAGTGCACCAGGGTTTTGAGCAGGAGAGCCTAGAGATACGGCTCCTAGAAGCGCCATAGGAGAGCCTGCTTGGGAGAAGGGTGACACTTGAGCGGGTGAGGATGGCACAGTCGGCGTTGACACTCTCCATCGACTAAAATGTTGTGCAGCACTGACATTGGCTGTGAGGGGAGGTCTGTCAGTGGATGGGCTAGGACCTCCGCCAGGCGTACTGGACGTTCTTGCTGGCGCAATTGTATTTTGTCGGGGCTGTGGTGGCGCCATGTTCCCAACAGCTGCTATCCCTTGGTTCGCATCGTGTGGCCTACTGGCTAGACAGTATGTTGCATGGCTGAACCAGAGTTCTTGAGATCGAAGTATAAAGACTTGATTCTGCGATATTAATAAACCTTGTTTGGCTGCAACTTGGTTGTTATAGGTTTCCTGCTGGGTGCGAAGGAAGGCCTCCTCACAGCGTTGATAGCATTTGTCATATTCTCCGGTCCAAGTGTCGCGATGCATTGCCCTATATAGAACGCCTTGAAGCACAATAGAGTCAAGACCAAGCATGATCAACATTTCATTAGCTGACGGAGGACAATGTCTGATCCTACTCTCTTCCTTCATTCTGGCCCAGTGCTGATGGAATCGTTTCAGAAAATCAAGAACCTTGGTGTATGCGACATTGAAGCCTGGGTGGTTCCGTAGCAACAATTGCAACGGGAGAGGAAATGTTGAGAACCAGTTCACAGCCTCAGGTTCCAGCACGGAATTGTCGATCAAGAGGTGATTTAAAAGGGTCAGCCCCTGCAAATGCATGGCCTGAAAGCCTATGCACGCTGCCCATACCGCTCGTTGGGACTGTGAGTACATGCAGTAGATTTGATGTAGTACCAAGTAGAAGAAGTCAGATCGCTCTACAGCATCTTGCAATAGACCAAGACGTGAATTTGCGATCTTTCCCCCTCGTGACTGAGGATTTCTGCCCAGTCGCGTATTTTGAAGAATATGGAGGAAGTGTTTCAAAGTGGCGTCTGGCATTGCAAAGATAGCAGGTTCTGTGGCGCAACCAACGCATGCATTCGGCGAGTTGCTCGCTTGAGTAGATGACATCTTCCGGGGTCTATCCGATTGCTGATCCAAAGTTCTCTTCTCTGGCCGAGCGCTGCCGGCAGCCTGAACGATTGTTGATGGCTGTGCTGTAGGATGGTTCGAGGGAATACCGCTTGGAGCTTCAAATGCTCTTAGTCGTTTCTCGATCTCTTCAATTCCTCCATACCTCTTCGTCAGCTCCCTTAGCATATCTGCATCGGGCTCGTTTGCTGGTCCGTTCTGGAGCGGCGGCTCTGAATCGAGATCAATTACACAAGTGCTTCCCTGATGATGCTCATCGCTCGGTGCTGGAGACGGAAGAACATTGTCAATTTCCGGAGACCGACTGTGACTGGTAGAGGCCTGCTGCCCTGATTTGGTGAACTTTGACTTCAAGGTCCATGCGCTTGGATTGAATGGGATATCTTGACGAGCCTGACCGGCAGCAGGTTGCGCAGTACTGGGCGACTGTGCTGACTGATTGGGTATAGAAGACCGAGCCTTTTGATGTTCGATATCCCGTGCTGCGATTTGGGCAGTCTTATCTCTCGAGGGCGCTTGTCCAGTCATCCAGGCTTTCTGTGTCCCTCCCAGGAATTTCGCAGTGGTCGAGTTTGACAACTCAAGAACCCTTGCCGGGTCATGTCTGCCTACCCGGGACGACGGCATACTTGAGCCTGCTCAAAGTTCATCGGAGGAACTTCGACGAAGGCCAATTGAGTTCGCCAGGAGGTAATGCCTCATGGCTTCAATTTTTGCCGTGAAGCGGAGATGCTCTTGCAATTTGGCCGAGCTGTGATCGTGCCGTACTAGGACAGGCCAGAACCAAGATCTACGGACCGGTCTTTCTAATGATCATTACGCAAGACACCTATTTAACGCAGCTTTATGAAGAGACGGCGTATTTACCTCCTAAAACACCGTGTGCCTTCTTTTCAGGATCGTAGCGTGTGTGGATCGCTGGACCATCGAATTTACCTCAGGGCGTCCAGACGAGAACGCGCTTACGTGGTTGATGCGGTATGATTAGGAGTTGTGAGCTCTGACTTGATGTGCAAAATGGAGATAATTCTGTCGAAATGCTTAGCGCGGCCTTAGCGCCTCCTCTGGATAAAGTAAATGATGGTGTCGTACCTCAAGGTAGTCCCTGATGTATCCTCCCCGCATCCGGTCTTGAGACTGCCACCTTGGAAACACATCGCTGTCGCAAAAGGATAGCTCATACCTAGCTCTTGGACGGTCTTCCTGATACCGCTTTCTGATACCGCTGGAGAGTGCGCCGTCACAGCCGCCAGATAACTCCCAGTGCGGAACTATGAGGGGTGCCTTTCTGTTGGATTACTCAACCATTGATATGAGACAGCGTCTCTATGGCATTCAGACATCTTGGAGGCTCACCGAGGCAGGCTCTGCCTGGTGAAGTGCTTCTAGTTGTTCGTAAGCAGCCCTTGCATTCGCTCCGGTCGCCAGAGGCGCATTCCACCCGAAGCGCCATTGTCGCATGTGCTTCCGATACTAACATCCACTTCCGTAGATGACTTCGAAGCTCGCAGTACCGACGAATTAAGTCTAAGGAAGGGAGAGAGGATTGAACTCATTGAGCGCGATGATGATTTTGGCGATGGCTGGTACTTGGGCAAGCACACACAGAATGGCAAAACAGGGCTGTTCCCCGAAGGTCTGCTGTCTATCTGCCCGCACTTCAGAGGTGGAACTTACTGACATAAAACAGTCTATACAACCACAACTCCACGGGCAAATCACCTATCCCTTCCTGGCTCGTCGCGTCCCATCTCCCCTTCTCCCGGTGAGGCAGGTCAACGCTCCACGGGCAATTATATCAATGGGTCGAAACCTCTGTCTCCTGTTGAACAAGCCAAGCCAGCAGCGCAGGCGACGCAGGCAGTGCAGGCAGCGCAGGCAGCGCAAGCAGCTCAAGCTACTCGTGCTGCGTCATCCTCCCAATACGCCCGCCCCACAATGACAGACCCAGCGCCATTAAACACTTCTTCACCCTCACACAACACTCAGTTCTCTCCTAGTGTGCCGATATTGCAACAGACGTCCAACGCAGGTGTGCCGACAGAGCGAAGCATGAGCATAGCGTTGGCTCATCAGCGCGGAGCTGGAGAAGAAAGTCCGGTGATGAATGAAACCTTGAGTGTCATCGACGAGCACATTACTGACCTCAACACCCCGCGGTCCAGTCTCCTAGCCACAGATCGAAGTGGTGCCAATGACTCGGGTAGTGATTATGGTAGCCACATTGATCACAGGTTATCGTACATAACTGGGAATGAGACCGACGAAGAGGAACGTGACCTACACACGCGTAAACAAGTTCTGACGTGGAGCCCGGACCAAGTATCAGAATGCCTAATAGAGCTGGGCGTTGAGCCTCGACATTGCGAGGTGTTTCGAGAGCAAGAGATTACCGGAGAAGTACTGCTTTCCATGGACCAGGCCTCAGTGTTCATGAAAGATTTCGATCTTGGGCTTGTCGGACGGAGGCTTCGAACATGGCACAAAATCAAGGCGTTTCAAGATGAGGTTCGGGCGAACGATAGTAGCACTAAAAGAACTCTGAATAGCTTCAGTGCCCAAGGATCTACTGAGGAATTGAAACCTGGCCGGGTCAAGGGTCTTGCTAACGGCCCAAGCCTACCTCAGATACCGAGCTTCAACAATAGTGCCCTATTTACAGCAGGCCAATCGTTACAAGACTTGAGACCGCCCCAAACCTCGCCTTCCCCTTCGCCCTCTCTACTGCACGCGCAATCTCAGCGGACTGAGGCAAGTCCGACACCTGCATCATTCACTACGTTTACTTCTGGACCAGATAGCCCACGACGGCCTTCTGCGGCCTCTGTTCGAGAGTACAATCATTCAAGACGCCACTCCGCAGTTGATTTTTCCCCATCTATGAGGGCAGAGGCATCCTTCGATCGAAGCAATTTGACAACTCCCCCACGGTCCACCACATCTCCTCACAAGAAAGCCCCTTCTCTTGATCGAAATTGGACAATGGGCTCCCCAATACCTGCAGCTAACGCACGACCAATGTCTGCTATCACTCATAGCACTCCGTTCTCGAATGAGCGCGATACCCATGATCTTATGATGTCTAGGTCGGGCAATACACTCACTACTGCAATGGATGTTGACCGTGGTTATCTTTCTGGCGGTGATGCTGAGCCGAAGAGAGCACGCAACGTACTGAGAAAACGTGATGTTGCTAGCGCAAATCATTCTAGACAAAGCAGCAACCTTGAAGATCACCGGCGAGGTATTTCAGGGTCTAAGCGTCACTCTCGATTTGGGAGCGTCGAATCCATCCGCGACACAGTGGCTGCAATGGCAGCTCCAGCGGCCAAATTATACCCGGGTAGCAGTGTGAAGGGCAAGATGCGTAACTCTACTGCCAACGACGTTGGAGCGCCGTTGTCGAGTCCGTCCAACGAGGTAACTTCACCAACAGTCACAAAGCTGGAGTATGATCAAAAGCCTCGCATGAGCCTATTGACGCAGACCTCGTCACCAAAATCGAGAAACGATACCTCTTCCAATGAATCGTCGTTCTCTCCGGCGGCAACGTCGAAGTCGTCACAGGTAGCTGCGAAGCCACGGATAGGTCTGCGAGCCATCTCCGATGCGGTCACTGGTAGCGAGAAAGCTATTGTTGGGTCTCCCGCATCAGTACCATCACCAAGCAAAGAACCCAGTGTCCAGTCACCTACGAGAACTGGCTCAACAACTCCATCTGGTGCATCTCATAGTTTCGATTTTGAAAGTACGGATGCATCATCTAAAGGAACCAGCGGCGCGCCTACAGGACTCACGCCTACTAGTGGAACAACGCGCCGCAAGACCAAGAAAGATACCAGCGCGTACGTTCGCGGACTCGAACAGAAGACACCACAGGAACAGATGATAGGGTGCGATTACAGTGGTTGGATGAAGAAGAAATCTTCGAACTTGATGAAGACTTGGAAGCCCCGCCTCTTCATTCTACGCGGACGCCGACTCTCCTATTACTACTCGGAAAACGACACACAGGAAAAGGGCTTGATCGACATATCATTCCATCGAGTCTTACCTGCCGATCACGACATCATTACTGGCATCCACGCGACCGTCACCGGTGCCAAGTCTTCGCCTGTATCTCCCTCGAATGCCCAGACTACCACTCTAGCTGCTGTTGAAGCTGCCGCAGCGCCCGAGTCTACATTGCAGAAACCTGCCGGGGACAACATGTTCATTTTCAAGCTGGTGCCTCCTCGCAGTGGCCTTTCGCGAGCTGTCAATTTTACGAAACCCACCGTCCACTATTTCGCAGTCGAAAACATCGTCCAAGGCCGGTTATGGATGGCAGCATTAGTGAAAGCGACCATTGATCGCGATGAGACGAAGCCGATTAAGACAACATACCAACAGAAGACCATCAGCTTATTCAAAGCGAGAGCACTGAGACATCGACCGCCGGCGCTCATGGGTCTGGACGAGAAGCAGGTAGATGAGGGCCCAAAGAGTGATGAGACAGGGCTCAAGATCCAGGGGGTCGATTATAAGTACACGAGGACTGGAAGCTTGAGTGTCGAGCCTTCTAGCCGGACGATGTCAGACTCACCAGAGAGGCTGCAGGAGAGGATCCCATGACCTATTAGTTGGCAGAGTAATTGTGCCTTATGGAGGAAAATGTTTGTCAAGTTGTAGAGGACTCGAGGCAACCAGAACTTCGCGAAGGAAATACGCGCTCAGTTACCTCGTATATACAGGCGATACGAGTGTCAGACTTATGGGTTTTATACCAGGCACGCCAGGATACTTGCCTATTCATACCAAGGCTAATAATATATTTACATCCTCGAAGTTGAACAGCTACCTAGCATAATATGCCACAATGACTAACCTCGAACATAAGCATTGTCCAGATCATCAGCACAATCTCTAAATCCCTGAACATGCACTCTGAGGTCGTTACGTCAGGGTTACATTGGGGTATAAAGTGGCCAACGTAGAACATACCTTGAGGTAATCGAAATGCTGTGAGGCGCCGACGATTAAGTAGCGGAACCTGCTCTGATTTCCCCTAGAGTACTGCAAGCAAAAAGTATATGTGGTACGTTGATTCGCCGACCTAAAGTACTTACAAGCGTACCTTACAGCCGTCAGATACGAGTTACGCATTCTAGCAGCCACGCTAAGGGCTCAATTTGCTGCATGGTTATGACTGAATTACATTGGCAAAAATAGTAGAAGCAAAGTGCTTTATTCTTTACCCGATGCTGCCCTGGACGACAGGCCCGACAGACCGGAAGGCCTACAAGCTGCAAACGATGCATTCGGTGCGCTGGGTGTGCAGCTGCATTCATCCTTTGACCAGCTGGCATTACACCCAACAACAATCCAAAGATTAATTTTAAGCAGAGTCCCTCGGTCGTGGCTGATGAGCCGGCCCCGTCTGCAAGTAATCCGGAGATAGCCGATCGATGGAATCTCTTTGCCCAGGCCAAGGTCTTATAAGTGTGTTCTTGTCGGATTGCTTTCGTTTCAGTACTATCCGGTCGCATCCAAGGAATGAGACCTGCAAACCACGATCGTGAAATGGATTTGCTGTTTCCCTCGCCTTCGATGGCTCGATGATCGCATGTGTCTTACCTATGATCATCTGCTGTCCGTCAATGCTGTTGATATGGTATTCCTATAGAACCCCATCAGTTTCCCATTCGGGTGAGTCTTGTAGTCATTCTGCATGCAACGAGTCCCTGAAAGCAGGTCCGCGCAGAGTTCAGTGATTGTACGATAATCCGTAGGCGCGTTTGCTGGATCTTGAACGGATGATGGAAAAAGCCCAGCAGCATTGGCACGCTAAGAGCAAGGCTCCGCTCTGGACTTCCCTTTTCCCACGCTACCACATTGAAACTTTCCCTCCCCACAAACGCATCTCTCTCACTTCAAAAGCCCTCCCTCCGCCGTCGCAGATCGTCACCTTCTCCTCGTCGTGTCCTTTCTGGTTGCGGGTGTTCTTGATTTATCGCCATCTAATTGCAGCATCGGCTTCCTCCGTCTTCCTGCGCCTTGCGTTTCCCTCCGGTACGTTCATGACTCGTCCCCCAGACTGTGATTTCGTCCTATCGATGATTTCACCTACCTCGAATCTTGAAAGAGGCCGGCAATGGAGTTGAGCAGCATGGTTGAAAAGACCCCGCTATCTTCCGGCCTTTGACTGGTTGCTCCAAGCCGCCTTATCAATCGCAGGCTTCACAGCGTGTTGTGAGGAATTGCGGCGCCTGTATCACATCAACAAGTGTCGTTGCTTGGCTTCCGGGACCCTTCCACACCCGTTCACTATTCGAGTCATCAGCTGGTGAAGCTACGAGCTGATTACAATTGTTGTCTAGGTCTGCGAGTGTGAATCCTCTTCGCAATCGAATTAGTATTTGTACCATCTACAAGTCACAACCATCTACACTCCTTGATAACCATCTTCGACCCATATAGCAGAGCAGGCTCGCCTTTTCAGAAACCTCCCTGCCTGTTCTTCAGCGATTCTAGGCGTCACAGCGCATATCGAAAGCATCGTATTGTTGTTGCTTGGCGATTATTGTCAAAGGTCGACTGCGTCCAAATCAAATTGTATCTTGCTCTGCCTGATTGCTCGACCATACGACCTGAAGAGTTCGCCTGAAGCTTCCACCTGTTATATTCACTGGTATAGAAGCCCTTGCACTGCGCGTCCAGCTTCTGTACCAAGGGAGCTAAATCTGGTTCACCGCAACTCAGGTTACTCAAATCCTTCTGACTTCCTCCATCTTCAGCCATCACCAGATTCAAGAGCGCAACACTAGCATATTGAGCAGACTGTTAATACTTCAAGATGAGTTTTCAAAACTACGATTTTCAGAACCAGCAGGGCCAGCAGGAGGGTGCGGCGGCTGGTCCAGGTGTTCCAGCACAGCAAGAGCAGACGATGGGCGGTCAGATGCCGATGCCTGACACGGCAGGACAGCAATTCCAAGGCGGCAACGGCGGCGAACCTGGGTCTGCTGGGGGTCAACAAGGTGGCGATGCAAAGACCACACTATGGTACGTTTTACGCTCTAGTTTGGTGTTCATATGCCGGATACTGTCATGATTGTACAACTAGTGATCCCGGGTTGCAGTTCGACCCTCTTCTCCACGAGCATATACTGATACAACTCACAGGATGGGCGAGCTAGAACCATGGATCGACGAGAACTTCGTGCGAAGCGTGTGGTTCAATCTTGGCGAACAGGTGAATGTAAAAATGATTCGCGACAAGTTCTCTGGGTGAGTACGACGATTCTCACGTCCTACGGACTTGCACCAATGCGTACTGATCCCAGCAGTAATGCCGGCTACTGTTTCGTCGATTTCAATAGTCCAGCAGCAGCGGCTAAGGCACTGAGCTACAATGGCACCATCATTCCAAACTCAAACCGTCCCTTCAAGCTTAATTGGGCTTCTGGCGGTGGCTTGGCCGACCGAAGGTACATCGCGTTCTACTACAATCATTCCCATTAGCTAACTATGATAGCCGTGATGAGCGCGGTCCAGAGCACTCGATCTTCGTTGGCGACCTTGGTCCCGAAGTCAATGAGTTTGTTTTGGTCTCTCTGTTTCAAAACCGCTTTCCATCGTGCAAATCTGCCAAGATCATGACTGATCCCTTGAGCGGGATGTCGCGTGGGTACGGATTTGTTCGCTTCTCTGACGAAGGAGATCAACAGCGTGCTCTCTCCGAAATGCAAGGTGTCTACTGCGGAAACCGTCCTATGCGCATCTCGACCGCGACACCAAAGAACAAGATTGGTGCTGGTGGTGGAGGCCCTCAAGGAGGGATGGGTATGCCCGGTGGCGGTGGCGGTGGTCAAGGGCCTATGGGCATGTACTCGATGGGAAACCCACCTGTTGGCTACTATGGTGCTCCTCAGCCAATGAACCAGTTCACAGACCCTAACAACACGACGGTCTTCGTGGGCGGCCTGTCCGGATACGTCACTGAGGACGAGCTACGTTCCTTCTTCCACGGATTCGGAGAGATTACGTATGTCAAGATTCCTCCTGGAAAGGGCTGCGGCTTTGTGCAATTCGTCCAGCGCCACGCCGCCGAAATGGCGATCAACCAGATGCAGGGCTATCCTATTGGTAATTCTCGCGTGCGCTTGAGCTGGGGTCGAAGCCAGAACAATTCGGGACCAGCAGGTACTCCATACCGTCCGGCACCTCCGCCCCCAGTCTACCCTTCGATGGGTATGCCGCCATCCCACCCTTACGGCAATTTTGCTCCAATGAAGGTTCGTGCCGTCGCTTTCATTCTCCGTGCATGGCTGACCTTGTTGCAGTAAGCTGTTTCTATCCTAATGTCCGAGCTACATACCCAGAGTTTGCACGTTAGCTATCCATGGTCCCATTTCCACTCCGACCTTTCGCTTCTGAATCTGTCTTGCACTGAAGACAATTTCTCGGGTTAGCGTTATTCACTAGAGCATATACGTGGAGACGGTCCGAAAAGTTATTCCTTGAGAGTTGCCCGCTGGTGAGAGATTGGCTGTCAGCAGGGCGTCTGTCTGGAAGGTTTACGAGCACTATGAAGTATCCGAGCTCCTATGTAGCTAGAATCGATACCTGTGCACACTCAGTTGCCAGTACCGTTCTCTCCTTCTACTTATCATTGACCCTTTGAGAGTTGTCGCGTCTAGTCTGTTTTCCTTTCTAGTGATAATCATTTCGCATTGACGTACACCTTTCCATCCCCGGTTTCCAGGACGGGTTCTGTGATTCTCGACAAAGTAGCTTCCAGCCTTTACAGATCAGGCATACTCAGTCCACAAAAGAAATATTGCTAACTTCTACCTTATTCTGAACATTCAGTCACTATGCCGTCCATATGCATCCTCCTCGAACACTGGGTCGATCGTCGCCTCAAGGCCCTCCAGGCTCACCGTCTCCAGATGCACCAGAATTCACTGAAAGCCTCCCTGTGAACATCCTGAACGCGGTGTACATGCAAAAGAACCAGGGCATCAACGATCGCCTCGAGGCAGATTCTCGCGCATACGACACGATCTTTTCTCAATAGAAGTATGGGCTTGACGACAACTGACACGGTCTCTATGGGGAGGCTGTACTGTGGTATTGTGGAATGATCCTGTGGGAAACCTGGAACACTAGGCATGGCATACTTTATGTGCCCATTTTAGTCCTGGCCTGTGATCCTATGGTGCGAAGAGCATGAAGATGGAGGACCCCTGTTCTGGTCGTGACCTGGGTTGCGCTCAGACCGAAACATGTGATCCAAGCATCTCTTCTTGGAGCTATTTACACTCGACACTAGCTCCTTCTGCATTTCTCTTTCAGATGCCCACCAGACTCCCATATTATAAAATCCGGCGCAGGTAGACTGTTCCATCCTACTGCAACATAAGCATGAAGTAGCTCATGGCAGTCCGTAGTTTCCCTTGATGGCGGTTGTTCTTGCCAAGATCTGTGGGTTTCTCGAGAATATCTCCAACCTTTCTTTTTGCCGGGCTTGCACCATTAAATTCATCTTATGCACCGCCGGTACCAGTCGTTCTTCTAGAACTCTGAATCTTCGCTGCGGAATATTCTACGTGTCTTGAGACCATCGTTCTTCCTCGAAGGTGTTCAACAAAGTCTACATACAGCAGCTGCCTCGAACAGCGAGCACTGCAGCCATGAGGTACATGAACTGGGACGTACTACTATTTCCGGATGGCTCTAAGATTCCTCTTCAAGAGTTCAAGACTGGCTGTTATATCACTCAAGAACCAGGTAGGTCGTCATATCTGAGCACTCTATACGTCTTCCCACGCATATCGGCCCAGCCGATGCCTACTAGACTGAGCTGACAGGTTCCTTCAGACCTGGGGTCGGATCATAGCACCCTTAATGCAACGCCTCGTTACTTACCGACGGTCGCAACTTTCATACCCAATATTCCACTCGGAGCACCACTCAAAGTTTCGATTCACAGCTGGGAGCCTCCGGTACCCTGTCTGGAGACTCAGGGATGGGTACGACAAGGAGAGCAAATCATCTTTGAGGCACGAGTATTACTCGATGGTGTCTGCGTCGCGTATGCTGCCTCGCCAGGTCAATCTTCGTGGCAGTTAGCACCTCTGACCCGAATTCTGCAGCGGCATTCTCTTCGATCAGCAGCCTTCCTGGCCACAAGTCATTGGTAAGGACCCTTATAACCTTGTATAGGATTGGTCGCTGATGATGAGATACTACTCTAGATTCATGCTCCTGTAGGTATTTTCACAAGCTACCAGTAGGACTCGCTAAGCAGGATACAGACCCTGGCAAAGAAGGCACATCTCTGCCCCTGACGTTCCCTGCCTTTCATTCTGAAATGCTTACACAGAATTACTGGAATGCTGGGGAGAATGTTGGACGAGTCAAGATAGTTATTGCCGAAGGGATTGTCCGTTACCAGGGTTCTCCTTTCGAAAAGACCCGGAGCATTGTCTGCTTCTCGTTCCAACACGCCCCTCTACGTAATAAACGACTTTCTATCTCAAGCTCTCAACTTCGTTGAAAGCTGACCCTATTGCAGGCGTACTAGAGGATTCTGGCATAGCATACCCAAATCCTGGCATGCTTTACCAGTTACAGAACCAGATTTTCGGAACACTCCTAACTCGCAAGCAGGAGCCAGACCCTGACGCCCACAGCCACTCTCCACGGCACCGGGGCTCCATAGCATCTGCGCCGCAGTCAAGGATGGCAATCCCCCCTGCCCTTACCTTTCCAGATGCAAGAGCACACGAACACGCACTTACGGGACCGCAAGTCGCAGACCCTTACTGGGCACCGATGCCGGCAGGCTACGACATTTTCATGGATGGAGCGAGGTATCAAACGTTTAAGAAGTGGGCCGCACCGTCGAGTTCTGGTGATCTGTCTATGCCTGACTACTCCCATTCTTTGACTCCAGCCAGCAGTCGCAACCACTCCAACCACTCCAACCATCAAGACCCACTGAGCGCGGCCATCATCGATAATACACTGAATCCTGAAGAGCTTGAAAACAGTCCTAATAGACCCGCAAGTCGCGGTACCATCCCGCCTGCCAATACTCGAGTCAATAGCGCGGCCAACACGCCGCGATCCAAGCCTTCCGCCGCCGCAGAAGCTAGAGCAGGTTCTTACTCTCACAGTCAAGCTCGCTCTGTTTCAGTAACAACGAGAGATCCACCGCCGCCAGAGGTTCGTGATCCCTCCGATGTAAGCATGAAGTCACGATTATCCGAGGGCCACGCAGAGGCAAACGAGCAATCTGAAATGAAAATCAAGAAGCCTGCCAAAGATGTGAAAGGGAGGAAAGAGGGCAAAGCGTTCGAGCTAGGGTTGGGTCCGCAGGTTCACAGAACGCTGTCCGCAGAGGTACTCGAGCGTCAGAAAAAGGAAAACATGCACGGAAGCGCAGAGAAACCAATCGTGCTGAGTGACAGTAAGAGAAAGAGGACTAGCATCGCATTGTCCGAGGCTAATCGAGCACTTAACGAAATCAACCCCAATTCCTCACCGTGCAGGAAGGTGTCCAAGGTCGAGACACCTGGAGATCAAGATCTGGACGACCTTACTCCAGAGGGTGTTGTCATGCGTGCTCCTCTGGCGGACTTGGGAAAAATCTTCTAGGAGGGGCATACCGAGAAGGAGGCCGAGCTGGCATGCAGATCCTGTCCACAGTGTTTTTAGACTCACGATCAGTGCTGACCGGGCCAAATGGCCGATTCAGCAGAGGCTGATCGGCTGTATAGTGGTAGTGGCACAACACCAGAAGGGAGCGAGGCCTTCCGAGTGCGTCTCGTCTCCGAAACAAGTTCATCATTGCAAAACAGTATTTTAACAGTTCGGGAAACTGCATCCTATACGTCAACGGTGTTGCATTCGCCATCAGCAGGGTTGAAGGGGATAAATCCATCGTTGACCATTACAGATATCGGACGTCTCTGAAGCAGCGTAGCAAACGGAGACTACCTTAGCCATGAGGGAACAGGCATCAGCCGGAGCGTTTAGAGAAAGCAAGTTCTTTAAAAGGCCTATTATGGCATTATGGTCGCCTTCTGTGTAGTGTTGCATATTACCGGACAGGCACAGCAGACAGAAGCAAATGGATAACGCTAGAACAGCAAGATGTCTTTGAAGTGCATCATTCCTAATCAATATGATCAGGGTTTTGGATGTATGATAAAAGTAGCGTATCCGCCATTGACCACAAATCTCACCTACAGGCGAGGCTGCACGTGAAAGGTGATTTACTCCAGCTTCAGCTTCATTCCGCTTCGCCACGGACGTCATCCCGTCTTAAATATCCTGCCGCTGTCACATCATAGCCAACAACAATCGCATCGTGTTCGCTTCGAAGAGTCTGGCTGCCTTTTGTGCAGCCCAGCGTTGGTGCAAATCTCTACATTTGGGCTCTCGTCAAGACTAGGCCATAGAATTTCCTGATACGCGCCATCGTACACCCAGCATGGCTGACGACACCGCTACTGCGGATGAGGCCCCAATAACGTTCAATGTCAAATCCTCGAGCGATGCCAAATACGTCGTCACTGTCCCACTCACCCTTACCGTCCTCGACCTGAAGCAGAAGCTAGCTGGCCCTGAATATGCCGACATCCCACCCGAACAACAGCGTCTGATCTACTCCGGCCGTGTTCTCAAGGATCCAGATAGTCTTGCCTCATACAAGATCAAGGAAGGCAACACCGTACATCTTGTCAAGGGAGCAGCTAGCAATCAGCGTCAAACCCCCGCAAATCAATCGTCCTCCACACAAGCAGGCACCGGCTCAACACCAGCAGCAACAGGCGTACCAAACAACATCGCAGCTGGGACTGGCAACAATCCCTTGGCTGGGTTGACGGGAGCTCGATATGCAGGCTTCGCACAGCTACCAGGCGCCGGCATGTTTGGCCCTGACGGCGGTGTATGTCGCTCCTTCATCTCAAGAAAACTACCACTAACTCTCTTCAGATGGGCCCACCACCAGACCCCGAACACATGATCAACATGCTCCAAGATCCCAGCTTCGCCTCCACCCTTGACGAAGCCCTCCAAAACCCCGCCCTCATCGACCAGATGATCGCCAACAACCCAATGCTCCGTGGCATGGGCCCGCAAATTCGCCAGGCAATGCAGAATCCAGCTGTAAGACGCATGATGACCGATCCAGAGATGATGCGCCAGGCGAGTCAGATGCAGCGGCAAATGGGTGGAGGTACTGGACAAGGGGATCAGGCTTTTCCAATGCCTGGCGCCACGGATACGACGCCTGGCGCAGCACAAGAAGGAGGAGGAGCTCAGACGGGAGGGGCTGCAAATCCATTCGCAAACCCCTTCGGTATGTTCGGCAATCCTGGTGCTGGCGGAGGAGCAGCCGGGAACCCCTTCGCTATGTTTGGAGACCCGAGTGCTGCTGGCGGAGCAGCAGGTGCAAACCCCTTCGCGGCACTCTTCCAACCCCAGCCTCCAGCTGCTGCTGGAAACGACAACACAAACACCACCTCTCCACCGCCAGCCGGCCAAGAAGGCATCGCCAACCCGCAGCAACAGCAACCGAATCCTTTCGCCGCCGTAACCCAGTCCCCCATGTTCCAGTCCCTCGTCCAAAACCCACAACTCATGCAACAAATGCTGCAAACCATGACCGGTGCCCCCCCCTCCACGAACCCTTCCAATCCCGCCGACCCCAACGTCGGCCCCCAGGCGAACAATCCCTTCGCAGCGCTCCTTGGCCCAGGCGGTATGGGTGCTTTCGGCGGCATGCCGCAGCAGCCGGCGGACTCGAGGCCGCCGGAGGTGAGGTACGAGGAGCAGTTGCGGCAGCTGAACGATATGGGGTTCTACGAGTTTGAGCGGAACGTAGAGGCCTTGAGACGGGCTGGAGGGAGTGTGCAGGGGGCGGTGGAGTATCTTTTGACACAGGGAGGATGATGGAAATGTGCGGCAGGTGGAGGGAGGAAAGAGGAAATGGGAACATCCGGAGTCGGAAGCCATGAGCGGGGAACGAAGGGTGGCATAGATGGTTTAGTGGTTGCATTTCATGTGCGCATCCAATACGAAAGCAGTATCAGTGAATAAACGTCAAGCTCTCCTTCTGCTACATTATGTTGTCCACAACGCTTTATGCTTCGCATCTCCAGAACTTATCGGCCTCCATGATATGCGAAAACGTAGTCACTCCATCCCACACAGTACATCGCAACGAACAATCATGATTATGAAGTTGTAACATTCGACACATCCTATCTACAACAAGCCTCAAGCTTTTCCCCACATCCATCCTCTACCACCACAACCACCCCATAAAGATCAACTTCATGACGCCCCGTCTCCGTATCTCATAAATGCCCACAAAACACCATAGGTATTCCCCGAAACTCCACCCAAATGCCCCACCATCACCCCACCCCACTCTACACCTTCTCCCCCCTCCCCCCCCTCCTTTTCGGCAGCTCCCACGCCCTCCCACAAACCACCTCCCCCTCACTAAACGCCCAAAAATACACCCCCACCCCCACCAGATAATAGATCCCCGCATTCGTGCCCTGGTACAGCAGCAGCGCCGCCAGCGCACTCAGCGGATATATCACGAGGCGGGCTTCCATGCTTCGGTGCAGCATTGTCCCAGCGATGAAGGGGGCTGGGTATTCCCAGAAAAGGGCGAGCAGGCCGAGGAGGAGGTTTAGGCACTGGAGGATGGGGATGGGTTTTATGGCTGGGTCGAGGGTTTTGGTGAGGAAGTCCCAGAGGATTTTGGGCCAGAAGATGGCGTGGAGGGAGGCGGCGAGTTGGTCTAGGGGTGGGGGGTTAGTGGGTGGTTGTGGGAGGGGGAGGGGGGAAGTACAGATGGCGGCGGTGAGGATGATGAGGCGGGCCCAGTGGTTTTTGATGAGTTTGCCCATGGTGCGGAGAGGGTGGTGGAGTTGGAGATGGGATGGAGGGGAGGGAGGATGTTAGGATGAGAGAGTGGGGTGGATTGCGCTGCAATCGCTAGAGAGAGATGTGCTATTGGGACATGGTTGCTTTGAGTAGCGGTGACGATATGAAGATAGGACTGTACTCGAGGACTTTGCTTGAGTATAGCGGTCAAGAAGAGCTTCAGACGGGAGATGTATCAGGGACCCAAAGAGACAGATGGAGAGAGTCACGCAGGGCATTATCAGGCATAGTCGAGCCGATCATGCCTGCCTGCAAGCTTACACTTTCCTTGGGCGGCGAGTCGAGTGGTGCATGGATGCTTCAGCCATTCATGCACGAGGAATGCAGGAGAGTTGAGGATGTGCGAGAAATAGCCGCTGGCAGGGGGGGTTTGCATTAGCTCCTCATGCATCGAATCAGCGGCGGGAGCGGGGATGGAAGATCCTGAGCCAATGGCTAGTGCGGACGCTTGCGGATGGAGACGGGGAGTGAGGCTCGAGGACGGGCGGGATTGGCTGAGGAGAGGGGGCTTGGTGTGACGAATCTGGTGGTGGCGGGTGTGGGTTACACGGTTTTGGGTGAGAGAAGGTATGTTTTTGGGTACGGAGATATTCCATGTACTAAAAGCGGTGTTGAACCTTGGGGACAGTATGCTGCATAGAAAACTTCATAGCAACTCTTGCCCATGGTCTGTACTGCTGTATTGCGCGAGAGGCTCGTTCCCACTTTCGTATATCCCGTTGTGTACAAGTTCTCGAGTTCTCGTACGAGTGACTGCAGCGGTCCAGGCCGTACAGAACGGTAGGATTTCTCCTCAGCGTCACCAGCCGTCCATAAGCCACGTCGACCTTTCCTGAGCTAGGTATTGTCCCAGTGGCCCGATTTCGTTAGATGATCAATATCACACTATCCCGTCTATTGTCAAGAGATCTTGAAGTACTATTTTAGTTGACTTCTACAGAGCTTCGGGCCGTGAGAGATGGAAGAATAGCTTGTATATAATAGCATGTAGGTGTATATATGAGCACACTATCAAACCATCCGCATCTCAGCGCTTCCTCTTGCCCAACGATTGGCTTACTCCCCAGCTGTCTCCTTTCTTCACATCCAGACATTCCCCAAAGGAAAAGTAGTCCAGATCTCGTCTTCTTGGCGCAAGGGACGGTTCACGGCTGTCGTTGGCGAGACCGGACAATGTGCATCTCGGCTTGGAGCGAGGCCGGTGGGATGTGGCCCCGCCACGTTTCTCGACTTGCAAGTCACGCTGCAGGGTGATGGGAAAACGTGGGAGGAGCTTGACCGAAAGAGAAATCAGATCGCTTGATTATCTTCCTTCAAGCGAGGGCCCTTTTCCAGATAACAATTGCCTTGAAGGGATTTGTGTCTGCAAAAGTAGGCGCTGAAGTCATTCAATAATAGCCCCTGGCCCACACGTTCGACGTTTGAGCAAAGGCCTCCCCATATCGACTGCGCGCATACTGTCCTGCAGGGCTAGCGAGTATTTCCAAACCCTCGGGTGTTTCTGCGACAGCTTGGAATAGCTCACCGCCGCATACGATACACAGCACTGTCTATGCCACTGTCGCCGCCGCCGCTGTACATTAAACCAGAAACACACGACTCATTGGAGCATCAATTACGAGCTGAAAAAGGCCCGCCTACAAATACAACGAGAAAGAGCTTGGAAGAATACTCGGTGACAACAGCACTGCCTCTCGACAATTCTGTGGCCGTCTAACAGTCAACCTACGATCTCCAGACTACGCTGCATTGATATCTCGAAGCGCGGGTATCATAGAAGTTTCAGCTGCTATACACCACCCACACTAAGACCCTGCGATCCTTTGATAGCTTTATATCGATTTAATGCTATTATTGCATTAACGGAGACCTCCCGCATTGACGACCCAAAGTTCCAACTCCATTCCCACGGTAACCGGCCACCCGTACCGGACTTTGGCGAAGCATAAATTAGAACTATCTCTACCTATATTGGAAACGCATCTGGCAAGGCACGCGCGCCGGCGCGGAGCAGGAATACACTCGAAGAGTTTCATGGCAGCGGCAGAACGCATTGGGAGTCTACCTAAGTCGACCTGCCCTTGACGGTTGTCACGAGGATCAATCCGGTACCAACCGATCCTGACATCCTTCAGGGACTGTGACTTCATAATACCGTCCTGGGCTCCACCGGTTTCCTCTCTATAGGCTTGCTGGACTTGTCAGAACCATTCATTACCTAGTCATCACTTATAGATTTCTTTACACATCGCGGCACCTCTCACTTGCTGCGTCTTGCATTTGCTTTGTTGGTACATAGGGGCCGAGCAACATAATAATTGACGACGACTTGCATCTTCGGCATGGGACAGCGGAATTGGTTTGTTACGGAGTTCACGGGGAGGAAGCTTATGTTCAACTTCCTTTTCTGGGGTGGTCATATTGCCATATTCGCTCTGGGATGGTAAGAATGTGGTCTCTATATAGATGTAAGACCGATCACTGACGACGTCCGCAGGTATTTACAAGAAAGCAACAAGAAGTTGGCGGGGCTCAACACCCTCACATTCTCCGTATGGTTCTCTCGAGGAGCAGGCCTCTGCCTGTCGGTCGATGGAGCTCTCATCCTGCTTCCCATGTGCAAGAATGTCCTACGATGGCTTCGACCCAAGATCAGGTTCCTGCCCTTGGACGAGAACGTTTGGTTCCATCGACAAGTAGCTTATTCGATGCTCATCTTCACCATCATCCATGTATGCGCGCACTACGTCAAGTAAGTTATCCGCCAGCAAGCACTCGAATCAAGCTCATATTCCCCAGCTTCTTCAATGTCGAAAGGACTCAGATCCGACCTGACACTGCCGTCGGGATCCACTACACTCAAGCTGGTGGCATCACAGGGCACATCATGCTCTTCTGTATGCTTATGATGTACACCACCGCGCATGCCAAAATCCGACAACAATCCTTCGAGTCCTTCTGGTACACGCACCACCTCTTCGTCCCCTTCCTCATCGGCCTCTACACCCACGCCACCCAATGCTTCGTCCGCGACAGCACCCTCGCCTATTCCCCCTTCGCCGGCGCCAACTTCTGGAACCACTGCATCGGCTACCAAGGCTGGCGCTGGGAGCTCTGGGGCGGCGGCATCTACCTGCTCGAGCGCCTCTACCGCGAAATCAACTCGCGGCGCCCGACCCAGATCGTCAAAGTCATCCGCCACCCCTACGACGCCATGGAGATCCAATTCTCCAAGCCCTCCCTGAAATACAAACCCGGCCAATGGCTGATGCTCAACGTCCCCTCCGTCTCCACCACCCAATGGCACCCCTTCACCATCACCTCCTGCCCCTTCGACCCCTACATCAGCGTGCACGTCCGCCAAGTCGGCGACTTCACGCGCGCCCTCGGCGACGCCCTCGGCGCCGGGCCCTCCCAGGCCAAAGACTACGACGCCCTCGACCCCATGGGTATGTACGAGATCGCGCTGCAGAACGGGCAGACCATGCCGCGCCTGCGCATCGACGGCCCCTACGGCGCCCCCGCCGAAGACGTCTTCAACAACGAGATCGCCGTCCTCATCGGCACCGGCATCGGCGTCACGCCCTGGGCCTCCGTTCTCAAAAGCATCTGGCACCTGCGCGGCGGGCCCAACCCGCCCACCCGGCTGCGCCGCGTCGAGTTCATCTGGGTCTGCAAGGACACCTCCTCCTTCGAATGGTTCCAGACGCTGCTCTCCAGCCTCGAAGCCCAATCCGCCTCCGCAGCCGACGCGCAGGGTGCGTCTGAGTTCCTCCGCATCCACACGTACCTCACGCAGCGCCTCGACGAGGACACGATCCAGAACATTCAGCTCAACAGCGTGGGCGCGCCGGTGGATCCGCTGACGGAGTTGCGGAGCAGGACGAACTTCGGGCGGCCGGATTTCAAGCGGCTGTTTGGCGCGATGAGGGATGGGATTCTGAGTGGGGCGTATATTGGCGGGTTGGATGCGAGTGTCAGGACGAAGGTGGGGGTGTATTTCTGTGGGCCGAATGCGGCGGCGAGGGATATTAGGGAGGCGGCGAGGGGGGTGAGTACGCGGGACGTGAACTTTGCGTTTTGGAAGGAGCATTTTTAGGGGTTGGGTGGGATGGATCAAGGCAGGGGCGGGAAGCAGCGTGTATAGCAGTATCGCGAGTTGATTTGGGATGATCTTGGATGTCTGCCCTGTATAGTTGCAATTTTAATGACCTCTCGTTTCTTCCCCCCGTGTCGCTGCTGTTAGTTTCTCGGATTCCTACAGTCCTGTCAACACCGCCGGGAAGCAAAGCCACGTAGGAGCGCATGCAGCACCCAAGGGTGGCATTTGACGACAGAGGAAGAGACAGCGCACTGATCAGCCGCTTTCCTTGTCCATGCCTCCGGTGCTCGAAGGCCCAAAAGCGACCAACTAGACTCAAGGTGGTTCACTGAACATTGGCAGTAGTAAGCTCGCTCTAGAACTCTTCGAGCTATCTGGAATAATTGTGTTTACTCTGAGTTTGGTATGCGTTCTTCGACCGCCTCTATCCGGTCCGCAGCTCTAACAGATTCAAGTACAGATAGCTTGCAAGGCTCGATGCACCGTGAATGACTGCCGAGAGGAAATGCCTACGAATATTGCAGAGATGCGTGAGCTAACAATCTCTTAATCTCCTATTTGCCTCATCCCAACAAATCGTCCAACCCACCGCCCAACTTCTGCCCGCCCGGTGTCTGTCCCATCGGCGCCTGTGTCCTTGACTGTGTAGTTCCCCCAGTAGCAGCGTCAGCTCCCCAAATGCCCGCGCTCGTCTTCTGTTTCGCCAAGTCCGCCAACTTGGGCCCCTGAGTGCCGGGGGTAGCCGTCTTCTTGATACCCGCTGTCGCACTAGCCGTGGACCATAGGGAGCCGAATGCATCACCACCTGCGGAGGACTTCGCTTGGGCGGGCTTGTTGAATGAGGGGATAGAGGCTGCGGGTGATTTGATGCCGGCAGGGGAGGGCTGGGAAGCTGCTTGAGATACGGGGACGGAGGTGAAGTAGTTGGGTGTGGAAGCCTGATATCCTGTGGGCCGAGGGGGTTGCTGTTGGGTGAGTGGTGCTGGAGATGCGAAGGCGCTTGTTGGAGGGGAGGTGACTGTACTTGAAGGCGGTGCAGCGAAGCCGCTGGGATGTGTGGAGGCTATGCTGCTTGTGCTGGGAGCGGGCGAGATAGAGTTGAAGCCGACGAGGTCGTTGAGGTTGGGTCCTTGAGAGGCGGAGACAGGTTTGGGGGCTGCGAACTGGGTGGACGACTGTGGAGCAATTGTGTTCGTCAAAGGGGCAATCCCTGGTATCGAGGGATTGGAGAAGGTGTGTGTTGTTGGCGTTGCGGATTGGAAATCATCGAAATCGTCGTCGTCTGCTCCGCCAGGGCCTTCGTCTAGTGGGTTGGAGACGTTTTTCTTGCCGTTCGGAACGAATTCTTTTGGCGGTGTTTCTGGAGGAATATCGTCATCGAAGCCCAGTATGTCTATCTCAGGCTCTTTCTTCTTGGGTGGTTCGGGTTTTTTGGGTTCGCGTCTGGCAGCAGACGAAGTTTCTGCTTTTCGTCGCCCAGGAGTTGCCACCGCACCCTCGTCGTACTCATCGTATTCTTCGAAGCGATCTCGCCGGCTAGAGGAATCCTGGAACCCTGAGGTGTTACCGCCAAACCCGCCGCCATCGCCGTAAACACCTCCGCTGTAGCCTCCGTAGCCTCCAGCGTCCTCACTGCCAAATCCCCCATACCGGCTGCCGCCCGAGGCCCCTCCACTCATTGCCCCACCCTCCACACCTCCGAATTTGTTACGATTGGTCCTTGCCTTCTTTCTCTCAGTCCGGATCCTATCAATGTCGCTCAGTAGTTCTGCCAGCTCTTTCGAACGATTCCGTACGTTGATGCCCTGGTCTTTGCCGTTCTGGTCGATGAAGTGAAACTGCTTCAGCATTTTCAAAAGGGAGAGGTGGGATCGGGCGTCGTCGATGACTCGCTCTGAGCCGTTTTTGATCAGAAATTCGAGAAGCTGGAGAGCCTAGAAGCAGTATCAGAAGCTTCTTCTTAGGATCTGATGAATTAGTATACCTTGTATATCTGTCTCCACTCCTCAGCTGCTTTGTCGGTGAAGCGCTTATAGATCATTGGCATGATTTCGTTGAGCAGTTGGCTGTATACCTGCATCAGTTTCTAGGAAACAAAACAATGGATGGTGAGGCCCACTAAGATTGAGTGGCATTGGCGATTTCTTGCATCAAGCTAGACGATGCTCCCCATGGCTCGTTGTTGGTCGCTTCTCGGACCTGCAGAGGCAGTGGTCAATGGACGTCGTAGGGCCGCAGGCATGATTGCTATACTTTCGCCTCCATCTCGGTGTAATTCATTACAGCTATAAAAGACTGGTCAGCTCTACGATTCTTGACCTCGACCCCAAAGGCAAGCTTACCATTCTGCACTTTCCGTACAGCAGATTTTACATCGTATAGGGTCAGATTGCTAACCTGATCCCGGAGACTGTTCAGATCCATTTTGGACGCAGGGAAGTAACGTGGTTCAGTTGCTTATGGCACGTTCAAGGTAAATTGTGGGTATTGTCAAATTCCCCTGTTTGGGAGAGTTCAGCAAGCACGAAGAGCAGGCTAATCCAATTAAGGTAAGACGCCCCTTGAAAAGGCCAGAAAGACCGAGTAAATACTCCTAGACTCCCCTTTCTCCTGATCAACTATTATCGCGCGTTACTGTACGAAGGTATCGCTGTTCTTGGTATGTCCGAGTCTTAAGTTCGAGATTCAATGGTTTTTCACTTCAAAATCTCGAATGTCGCCCTAACGTGGATCGAAATCCCACCGGTGATTCACCATGGATATTCGGAGTACATCCCTGAGAGGCTCTCGACCTAGATTTCGGTGTGCTTTCGCAATATCAAATTTATGCTGCTCATGATTATTATATGACTAAGGAGTGAAGTGCCACAAGACCTAAGGTCTTAAATGCTTCGATCTACGTCTTGCACCAATCAGGAAGCCATAGGTGAGCTGTCATTGCAACATCCTTAAGCATGTGCTTCATTCACAAGAGTGTAACGATATCTCGCTTTGCCTGCTGTCATGTCCATTATGGCCTTGTTGGCGTCTTTCAAAGGCCGCTTTTCAATCCACGGCTTAATGTTTTTCTTGGCAGTGAGTTGAAGCATTTCCTACGCATTGATTAGCAGCTTCGCAGAGCTGTTCCCTCAAAGCAGAGACCCACATCAATCTCGTGTGGAGCACCAATAGCAGATCCACCAACTTTAACTCCCTTGGCTATAAGACTGAACGCGTTGAAAGCAGGCATGGGTTCCTCAGGAGCGCCGACCTGGATAAAAGTGCCCTTGACCCGGAGCAGCATGAGATACTTCTCCAATGGCATGTCGCCTGAAGATACCGTGCTGATAATAAGATCAAGTGAATTGGCGTGATGCGTTGCCCAGTCAGGATCCTCGCTAGTAGCGACTATATAATTCCAGAGTCAGCACATGCTCGCTATCAACCTGTCAAGCCTTTTGAAACGCTCAAAAGGGGGTAGACTATGCTCAGAAAGGATGACCTACTGAAGCGGTCGGCACCCATCTTCTGCGCATCCGCCTTCTTGGTGCTTGTTCGGCTAACCGCAACCACTTCGTCCGCACCAAGAGCCTGCTCAATGTCAGAAGAAGAGACAGGGCTAGGAACTGATGGCAAACGACGTCGTACCTTAGCATACAACAAGCCGAAATGTCCCAATCCACCAACGCCCACGATGCCAACCCACTTTCCTGGGCCACACCCGTTCTTAGTCAGTGGTGAAAAGACGGTTATACCTCCGCAAAGCATTGGCGCAGCATCCTCCGAAGGAATTGAATCCGGGATTTTGAGAACGAAGTGCGAAGGTCCTCTCCAGTAGTTGGCGTATCCGCCATAGGATTTATCGCCGTTGGGATATTTGCTGTCGTACGTGCCGGTCATGTCGTTCTGGCAGTGTTGCTCCTCGCCGTTGGCGCATTGCTCGCAGTCAGGCTTCAGGCACGAGAGCGATTGAGCTCCTACACCAACCCGGTCTCCAACCCTCTTCGGTGTCAACTGGTGCTACGAGGGCAAGGTAGGCATACCAATGCTTACTTGATACCCTTTCCAACCTTACTACCAACTCTGACGGCTTTTCCTACGATCTCATGACTTCAGCATGTCAGCTATCACTCCTTGCATCTTTCATCACGGGATACTTTACCCAACCACGCATGGGTAATCTGTTGGCTTCCACCCAGATCGAAGCGTGTGGAGATCCGAACCACAGATACCACAGTGCGAGATCTCAATATCGACGTCGTCTTCGCTCCACTTCTTCGGCTCATAGGGACCCCACTGCATGTTCCCTTCGGCGGCCTTCTTATCAAGGCCCAGCCAGGCTTCAAATTTGTAGTTGGAGCCCATTGTTACACTTCTTGAGTGATTTCTTACAAGAGATTGCTTGTGCTTCCTTGTAGCTGGCTAATTCTTCTGGTGTTTAGAAGTGAAAAAGGTGCTCAACGCCAGGAATATCTGAAGCGGAAATGAAGTGAAGCATACTTAAGGTATGTACTACTTTACGCAGCAGCCGAAAAGCCGCTCTTTGTGACGTAATTGAAAGTTTTTTGGATTTTACTTTAGACGTACCTGACCTACGAAGTACCGCTGGCTGGTCCGATTTTCCTACCACAAGGCCTAGCGTGAGATCCGAACCTTCCATGGCGGCCGAAGACTAGATGATCATACTCTAGAGTGGGGCATTTCTGCACTTTCGTAAAGCCGTTCAAATCATGACTCGAGTCAGAGACTTTCAATGATTGAACTTATTGAACTGACTTCACCGGCCCGAGAGTAAAAATATGCTACAACATGCCCATCGAGTCGCGATTGCCACTTGACGAACTACAGCGGCAAGTGTGATCTCCCGTACGCTAACTGACATGGCAGACTTTCCGGGAGTTCGTGTCCCTTTCTCTTGTTCCTCAAACAGGCTACGAATGAAGAAGATCTAGAGCAGGACTCGTTACTATCGGAAGTAGTTCCGATAAGCATAACAAGGCTCTCCTCTCAAGCCTACTGTTTGTTTCGTCTGATCCCTTAATCCAGACCATGACCACGTATTTTGGCAGCTAGCGTTAACCGAGATGCCTGAAAAACGAGTTTCAGAAGGCAGATAATGGAGGCAGGCATGGATCCATCTGTATAAGATTCGCAATGGACACGTTTACAGACCAGGAGGAAAATTGCTTCTTTCTTTCCAAGCTGAGAATCCTGAGGCCACTGTAGGGGCAAAAGCATTACCCTACCTTAGGTAGTACTTCTCTCCATCTCATTCATACCTGCTTTTGCCTCCGACTTGGTCCTATCCCTTTCTCCGCAGCCGTAGTGGGAAAACAGAGATGCCCCGGCGATGGCCCACAAATAAGATTTCCATGTAAGAAGAGAGTCATTTCCTTGATGTCAACTTGTCGAGAATATTGCATAACACCACTGGAGGAGGTCTGAGCAAGCTGTTCAACTGCGAAGGGAGCATCATCTCAACCAAATCAAGATAGGTCAATTGTCTACATACGATCCGTGGGCCTCGGAGGAAACCCTGCTTTGAGAGCCATAATGTAATCCACGCTTGTTCTTCCTCAGACTACAATCTGGTCTATCTTGAACTCAGAGACTGAGTCGGCTCTTAAGGACTGGGGAAAGTCTGAAGTGTAAGACATCAAAGACCCAACATCCAGCGGCACCAGACTGCAAGAGAAAGAAGAAATGACAGAGTCAATTGAGATCACCGACAGTCCTGCAACCTTCAAGTGTGACCTATCATTACAACCACCACCATAAGCAGACCTCACCATACCAACTAGATACCCTTCGTGCTCATAGTCCGAGGTATAATCCTCAGACTGTCAAACCCATCCTTAATCGGTTTTTCAATAAGTCTCTCAAAACCGAAGATCTCGACAGGAATACCCCAAAAGCCCTTTTAGTCAAATCCATCTTCACCGTATGGCAAAAGGAAGGGGAAGGTTTCCATCGCAAATATCAATTACGCCTGCACAGGCAGCAATCGCCAAAACCTTTGCATTGTCTCCAGAGGGCTATTTCGAGGACGTAACATTGAACGAGAAGACCGAATCATAGAGATAAGATTGAGTGCCTTTATCCCAGTCTGGGAATGGTCAGGGAGCTCCCTACCATCGTCGGTAGAGGGACACTCAACTAATATTCGAACACCACAGTTCACAAAAATGAGAAGGGCGTAAGACCAGATGACAACAGCTTGTGTACAACCGTGCTTTATGGCGAAAAGTCAGGAATACTGAGAGCCATCCCACACGTAGGTACTATGTCAACAATTCAGGATTTTGCTAGAAATCCCGCAATCAATTCCTTCTCAAACCAGACATACTGTCATATCAGCGAATAGAGTTACATCATGCCTTTTCAATGAACGCCAACAACATGCTAAAAGATCGGCATCGTGTCCGAAAACTTGCAGAAGGCGAAGCGTGAGTGAAACGTAGGACACTACCGGCGAGGCTACAAAACTTACATCAAACCCTGACAGCAAACGTCTCCTGAATCGCCATTTATATGTATACGTCCGAAACTTCCAGGATCAGAAGATGAATACTCAACGTTGTGGGAAGTCCTGCGTCCGCTTCGATCCTCGAGTCACAAAATCTATGGAACTTTAGAAGCCATCATGGATACTCTTGAAGTGGGTAGAAATGCAGCTGCAGAGGTGTCCCCTCAAACTCTCAAACGCCTCGAGGACAAGCATCTAGCGATACAGAGTTCATCATCCTCAGCGGGTTTGTGAATGCAGTCGTCGAAATCCGCTGTGTTTCAAGCCTAAACAAACCTGGGAATAACTCCGTGAGCTTGATACCGTTGCGCCCGCGAGATCAAAGACGAAATGTAAGCCTTTGACCATGTATCTAGGGAGCTATATCTAGAGCCTCGTTCACTGAGTGTCCAAACAGATTCAAGCAACTCAAGCATACTGTTCGTCGCGCAAACAAGATTGTTGATAAGAAGACAAAGAAAGGATTGTTTGCTCAGCAATCGCGGAACCAACTCGACGTTGATAGAGTGCTCAAGCCCTTCGAGAACTCGACTAACGCCCCAGGCTTAGGCTCAGGCTTCGACTCAGAATTAAACTCGGACTCCAGCTCAGATGTGTCGGCACGAAGTGGTGCACTCGATCCTTTGCAATTATGAATGAACGCAAAGACGGAAAGTTGATAGACTGAATTACCAGTGAAGACCCATAGCTGAAGAGGTAAATCGTGAAAGCATTCCTCCCACTCAATGAAAACATCTAAGAGCAGGGTTGGGAAACATTCCTGAGCTCATATGTGATATGAGGAACCTCTGGCAAATGCACCATGCCGGCGCATGGGATAGCCCAGCTGTACCTCCGTAGAAGCAGGCTCGCCTTCCCAAACGTGCCAGCGGAAAAATCGATAATAAGCCACATTTACAAAAGAGTATCAGCATCTCCGGAGAACTCCAAACCCATATATCCAATATAATGCATCAACGGATCCCAAAATATATACACCAGAAACCCCGTCCCCCACCTATCCCCCCCTAACAAGTATACGGCCTCGGATTCCCCACCAACCCCCCAACAAGCCGATTCGCAATATCACTCACATACGCCGGCGTCCCCGTCGCAATATCCGTCAAATCATTACTATCCGTAATAATCCCCGTATTATACCCCCTCACCGCCAACGCCACATCCCCACCCTCGGCATTCAGCCAGTACGCCAGGCCCGGGGCCGTGGGCGCCGTGCTCGTGCCGCTGTGTCCGTAGATGCCTTCCTGTGCCATGGTGGTGATGGTGGATAGCGGGCAGGTGCCGTAGGTGGTGCCGTCGCAGGTGGCTGGGGAGGGGATCTGCACTTGGTAGATGCCGGCGGATTTGCCGGCGTCGCCGTGGATGGGGCGGACTTTGCCGGTGGATTCTTGTATGGCGACGGCGTAGGCGATGCGGCTGGGGAGGCGGAGAGGGTTAGCAGAGAATAGTGAGGGGGGGGGGGGGGGGGAGCCAATGGGGGTGGGTTCGGAGATTTTTTGAGAGGGAAGGGGAGAGGCTTACGGGTCGATGCCGGCTGTTTCGGCGACACTCTTCACGGCGGAGATGACGTTGTTGGCTTCGTCTGGGCTGTCGTTGTTGTTGAGCAGCATGGAGGGGTAGTTCTGCGCGGTGAGGCATTCCCAGGAGAGCCAGGCGCTGGAGGGAGGGAAGTCGGCGGTGTAGCGGTAGCATGTCAAGGCGGGAAGGCTTGCTGGGCAGGCGGTCGATGTTGAAGAGCTGCCGGTCGCGGTGTTTGTTGCTGTGTTGGGTAAAGTGTTCGTAGCTGTACTGCCAGTCATGGTGTTCGTTGTGGATGTTGACGAGCTCGCAACGGTAGATGTTGTAGTCCACGATGGGTCCTGATTATTCTGGGGTGCTGGGGCCGCGAGGGCGATGACTAGGAGACAACCCAGGGGGAGGAATTGCTGAGTGCCATGTCAGTTCATGACGCCTCGTCTAGTATCGACCGAAAAGAGATCTCACCGTGTAGAAAGGCATGATTGAGGATAGATTACGGCGAGGATGAGAGGTGGAAAAGGGACACGATGTGAGAGATAGCCACGTCTATGAGTACTTGGACAGTTGATCAACGCAGATAGCAAAGGGGTTGAAGACGATTATATAGAAACCAGGGTTTCATGAGGGGGTTTTCGCCCAACAAGATTATTACCAAAGCTAGGTATATAACTGTGTCATCGGTCGCCATCAGGTGTGGAATAGAAAAGCTTGAGCATGTTGCAACAGTGGCTGTGTAGAACCCTTCTCATCTCCCTTCGTTGGCACTGCCGCAACCGCCAAAGTAACAGCATGCAGAATACCATGGCGCCGCCGACGATTGTAAGGCGGATTGGAGCATCTTGAGTGCGGAGGCGGCATCGCTACCAATGAAAACAACGATTGATGAGCATCGTGTTGCAAGAAATGACGTCTAGTAAGATTTTGAATTTGGGTGTAGAAAAACTTCTAACGTAGAACTTGAGCTGCAGACTGGAGATATTTGCGGGCCGCTAAGGCGTAAAAAAGGGTATCTAAGGTCAGCCTAAAACCTGAAACCAGGTTTCCGAAACCACCGAACCACGCTGAATTTCCGAAGAGAACCAACATCGAACTAGCTTCCGGCCCCAGGCACCCCAGTGTCTGAAGCGACGCACATGTGAGGCACGGACTCTTCAAAAGGTCAACTCTCGCGACCGAACAGTCCTCCACATCATACGGCGCTGCCACCGCTTCCCAAGCTAATGAGTGATATTGCAGCATTGTGTGCGAGCTGTGTTGCAAGATTGCGCTCGAATAAATGGGGGTACACTGACCGGCCGAAAGGACGTATCTCGATGTCTGATTGTATTTGGCAACCTGTGCTCGCGATCCGCACGGTTGACCACCATGGACACAGTTTTCACCGTTGTATCAAGTTGGTAGTTCTCGCACACTGCCAGGGTTCCATGACGTCAAGGACGTTGTAGCCAAAGGTGCTGCTCTCTAGAATCCACAGGGCCAAGCCAAAATCAGACACCAAGGTCTCGAGCTCGGTTAGGATGAAGAAGACGGAAGAGCTATTTGTCCATGGTCTCGCGTTGGTCAAGATGCCCAACGTAAAGTCGTGTAAGCGTTGACCAAACCAGGCTTCCATCTCTTTCACTCGAAGTCTCATGGATCATTCAAGGTCACTATGGACCCAGCTATGGGTGTCCAGGCAAAACGGCCTTAGTGCGCCTGGTGGACAAATTCTAATTGCCGAGCTCACCAAGCAATAATGTCCTGTCTGATGAACCGGAAACAACTAGGATGTTTTCAGCATGCAGTCCAAGTCTTAAATTGTCATGTCTTAACTTACTTATTGTTTCCTCACCCGATGCGAAGCGTACATCATTCACAGTACCTTTGTGACCAGGCAATTTATACAGCATCTTTGTGCTCTGTGCGTCCCATACCACGGCCGTTCCATCTCCGCTTCCAGACGCAATCCTTTTACCGCTAGCGTCCCAACTCGCCCGAATGAGGTTCTTCTCCATGCCGGCTGGTGCACCGACATAGGCCTTTATCTGCCGGTCGACGGGAGCGAATGGGCGGATATTCCACGTTCTAGCAGTGCCGTCGTGCGAGTATGAGAGTAACGCTTGAGCATCAGGCGACACTTCGAGCGAAGTTACAGTGTCAGTGTGCCCATTCATAGTGAATACGACCTCTTTTTTGCGCATATCCCACGCTTTGATGTCATTGTCTATACCTCCGGAATAAAGCTCATTACCAGCTTCGGCGATAGCGACTGAAGTAATGGGAAAATCTGTTGGTATGAAGTCCACTGCACGCTTCTGCCTCGGGTCCCAAAGACCAATGTAACCATCATCTGAGCCACTCGCAAGCATCTCTTCTCCGCGCCGGCTCACAGCGAGACAGTTGATCAATTCCTCGTGCCCTTCATGCCGTCGTATTCGCAATCCAGTTTCGAGATCCCAGCTGGCTAACGTCATGTCTGCGGATGCGGAAAATATGACATTCGAGTCTCTCGACCAACCCAAGTCTAGTACTGCTCCCTTGTGTCCTGTAAGGATGCCGTAGTTCTCACATTGCCCGTACGTCCGCCATAGCACTGGATGACTGTCAACTTTGGTGGGCGCGCATGCGCGACGCAATTCCTTACTTATCGATCGGTCCATAGAGCCGCTTGCTATGAGGTGCCCAGCAGGGTCGAAGCGCGTGGCGAATACCTCGCCAGAGTGACCTGTAAATTATCAGCGTCTGATAGGGAAGGTGATTGAGCGCTTTGATCACCATTGAGCTCCATAATCGGGGCTTGCAGACCACTTGTGCGTGGCACCTACTCGAACCACTGCATCAGCGGGCCTTCTTTGAGAGAGCTGTTTAGCACACGTTCCAAGAGAAAGCGCTTCCGATCAGCAGGTAACTTACGGCTTGAATGAGAGCCCCATTTCCGGCATTCGCATTCGTCACAGCCACGGCGCTGTTTGCACCCAAGTCGACATTGGACTTCTGGCGTTTTACCAGCTGAGATGTCCCGAACGAATTCGAGGCCAAACGCTTCTCTGCAGACATGATGTTCAGTGCGGCGCTGCTCTGCTCCTCAAGCCATGGATGGGTTTTGAAGTAAGAACCTAGGAATTACACAACGCGGACTAAGACAGTGATTGACGAGGATAATCCTGTCTTAATTCCACTAAGCGCGGTGGCGCTAAGATATGTCGCCTAATTGATGCCAGCGCTTAGCTAGGAACTGCAAGGTACGAGTATAACACGATTCCGGAAGTCGGTCTCCTCAAGACGTCGACTAGATTCAAGCGCCATCGTAGGCTTCGGTCTCGCATTAAGTAGGCGCATTGCGCACATCTATCAGAGAACTCGTGCCGTATCCGGTGGTTATGGCAGCGACCAAGGCGGCCCGAACTGGGGAAGAGTGAGCTCCATGATATCAATGTTCTGAACAGGAGAGCTGATGAAGGTGCAGGATCTGGAAGTGAGTGCTACCAGACATCATTCTTCTAGCCCAAACTCGCGATCTTCTGCAAGAACTACCGATCTCCGGATGCTACAAAACCTGACAGACGGTACAGAAGTCGCGTCGATAAGGTAAACGCAGAGCTGGTCACTCTGACTTATGGCACGATGGTGGCTCAACTCTGTTCGGACTACGACAGCAACTATGTCGAAGTGAACAAGCAATTGGATAAGATGGGCTACAACATCGGAATGCGTCTTGTTGAGGACTTCTTCGCGAAGTCCGGGATTCCACGGTGTGCCAACCTAAGAGAAACCGCCGAAACCATTTCCAGGGTATGAATCCAACGATTTCAAGGAGGCCTTCATCGCCAGTACTTGGGGTAGACAGTCGCTGATGGACAAGCAGATAGGCTTCAAGATCTTCCTAAATATTACTCCATCAGTCACCAATTGGACCTCGGACAACAAACAGTTCTCACTCATCTTCGACGAAAACCCTTTGGCGGACTTCGTGGAGCTACCTGACGATGGACGAGCCCAAGACGAGCTATGGTACTCGAATATACTGTGTGGTATTCTGAGGGGTGCTCTCGAAATGGTATGTTGCTGATGTTATAATTATGGTATCCCGTTGGCCAGGGTATCGCCCTTGACACCTCCGCATCAACGTTTGGTATTCGCTGAACTTCTGAAGTCCCTCAATGATACCAGCGGCTGACATGATCGGTTCAAGGTGCAAATGCAGATCGAAGCCTACTACGTGAGCGATGTTCTTCGAGGAGATGAGACCACAGAGATGAGAGTCACGTTACTGCGATATACCGAGGACGAAATGCCTCCCGATGATGAATGATTTACTGCTGGATGACAAGAAACATCGGCCACGTGCCATTGCTTCAGCCTAGTAGGTCGTCTACCGGATCGGTATATGTCTAGACAACAGTGAGGATGATGACTGGTATACCACGCCATTAACGCTAATGAAGACTCTACTGGAGTTCCTCAACTTGACAATGACAACAAAACCCGACAGCCTAGCTAGCAAGGGTGCCGTCGACAAAGCGGTTTCGAACATCACTACATACTCCCATTCGGAGCAACCGCTGCATGGTTGGTGTCTTCAGCTATCCCGGAATGACGCAGGCTTTTGAGGGGGTAAACTCGAAAAAAGCTCGATCAGAAGCCGCAGAGTACCCGAATATCCTGCAAGACATTGCTGTTGCTATGACAGGTGCACTGTTGTCGCTGAAACATATCGCACGAGCATAGTCGCTCAAGCATCCCTCCCAAGTCAGAAAGGGGTAGAGATTTGCACCATCTGAAACTTCCTGATATGTTTCATCGTCATGATCCTTGCGGAATCGGCAATCTTCTGGAAGCGTGCAGAAAGCTTCGCAATAAACCTGCAGGGATGTGACAGTTGCTATGCCTGAGAGTGTATGCTGAAAAGTACCTAAAGTATCTGATAGAGATCTTGACCAAAGTTTGGGCATCTCACACGTGACGACCGACTACAGTCTTCCACCACCGTATGCAAGACATACAGCCAAGCCACAGCTTAAGACGATAACAGACTTTGTGCATACTACATGTGTCTATATGAACAGTAATTCAATATTCGTACAACTTCACCCGACAGTCCCCGCAAAACCGCTGTCGTCGCAAACGGTTGCTGTCGTCTGACAAGATCGACACGACGGTGAACGCGTGACAGAATATCCGCAGTGCTTTAGGGTTAGGGTTTCTCACCAGAGAGAGGGATCCCCAGAGGACGCCATAATCTGCTGCACTCGCCATCGTCCCGCCCGAGAGTGAGACTGGCACCAAAAACTCAAACCATCTTCCCTGCCTCTCCGCAGGTCGACGACGTCCCAAGCCGGCGGGACCTGACAATATCATAGCTTCCGCCTGACTCGACGGCCACGTCCGCACGTAATCGCAGAATATTCTGCCACGCTACTTCAGCTTGTACCTCAACCACTTTGCAAAGGTCCACGGTCGCATTGGAGCGAGCTCACCACCGATCCCACTGCCGATCATTCACCGCTCGTCATCACTTCGTTTCAATAATAAATCGGCGACATACGAACTCTCAAAGACGCTTCTACTGCTTCGCCCTCACTACCGGTCTTCCTCAACTCGGCGTGCTTGCTAGCTCAGGGTTTGCGGGACTCGCCGCTCTGCATGCTACTCCGTATATCACCGATGATTCCTAAGCGCCGGATGAACGATATCGTACATAACAACCATTAAGGCGGCTCGACAACCTTTCCATTCTCGCAAGCGAGAGCTTGCGCACCTGTTGGGCATGAGTCATATCAACATGGCTGGGATGAATGGAGCGAGTGTACCTATGGGCACTATGCCCATGATGAACAACATAGCGAACGGCGCAACACCTAGGCCTGGGGGCGAGCAGGACGATGAGAACACTGAAGGGCGACTCAATGCCTATATCTACGACTACTTTCTGAGGAAAGAGCATTTTGATTGTGCGCGAGCCGTGATGAACAGTGGGCTACACATGTTCCCTGCCCTGCGGAGCCGTGATAACGACGTCAACGGCACCGACGACAATGCAATGCAGACAGATCCGAAAGATGAGGTAGACTCGAAACGACCGGACGATCTACCTCCTCCAACTGTTGCAGGTGGTTCCTCTGACCCCCAGGCCCAACCTTTCCTTCTCGAGTGGTTTGGACTGTTCTGGGACGTATACTGTGCGCAACGCAGGAAACCCAGTGCAACTGCGCAGGCTATGCAATTTGTACAACATACCCAGGTACGTAACTCTGCGGCGATTCTCGATGCAAGCGCTCAACATCCTACACAGACACAATCAAGGCTCCGAACCGACCAACAAGCACAACTTCTAAGAGCAGGTATGCCAGTGATGGCTCCGGAGCAGTATCAAATGATGCGCTATCAGCAGGCGAATGGCATGCAGATGAATCCTGACCTGCGAACAAAGGCCATGCAAAATCGAGGATTGCAGCCGTATGTATCCCCTAACCCGTCTATGCTCAGTGCTACATACCCGGGACTTGAGATGGGAGCGGTCTGACCAGCAACGCAGAACACCGCAACAAATAGCTCAAATGAAGAGCCAGCAGCAGCTGATGCAGCAGCAAACAATGCGTCGTGACCCATCAGATATGGACGTCAATGGTCAAAGAGCGCGGACGCCCTCGTCTGGGGACAATGCCCCGTCACCGTCTAAAAGACCCCGCATCGAGAACATGCCGTACAACGGGCAACAGATGATGCCAAACGGCAGAGGACCGATGCCAGGCATGCAAGGCCAGCAAATGAGGGAGGCGGCCTTGAATGCAAATCAGGCGAATCAAATGCTGATGAACAATGGTATCCCTCCCGAGAACCTTACCCCAGCCCAATTCCAAACATTTCAAGCACAAAACCCCGCGGTCCAAGCTAAGTCCATGCAAGTCTACATTCAGAACCAGGCGAGGGCCAACGGTAACCGCCAAGGCATGCCAACGCCAGGGATGCCTGGTCAGGGCTCCCCCATCATGCAATCCAACTTTGACTTGGGCGCCCCTGGAGTCTCGCAATACATGAATGATCAAACCATGATGCGAGGGGGTGTACCACCGGGTAACGCAAATGGCGGTAACCACGCACTCCACGATTACCAAATGCAGTTGATGCTACTTGAGCAGCAAAACAAGAAGAGACTGTTGATGGCTCGACAAGAGCAAGATATAATAAGTCGCCCAGATGGTCAGCCAATGCCTGGTGGTCCTGGGTACGCTCCCGGCATGTCACCCTCGGGCAGCAGATCTGGGCCATCACCTGGGCCCAACGAGCAGGGTAAGCGAGGAGGCACTCCCAAGATGGGTGCTTCAGGTTTACCTGGTTCTCCCATGCCGGACGGCAGCATGCCGCAAGCACGAGGCTCTCCTGCAGCGTTGAGCTTCACTGGCCAGATGCCTGCCGAAATGCAATATCAAATGAATGGGATGGGTGCCGTGGGACCTAATGGCTTGAGACTACCACCGAGTTCACATCCTGGCCAGATGGGAGCAGGAACCTTCCCAGCTCAACAGCAGATGGAAGCAATCCGACAAGCCCAAGCGGCTGGTAGAATGCCGAATGGGCAGCAATGGCCGCAAGGACTTCCCCCAGGTCAATCGCCGATGATGCAGCCCAACCAAGCACCACAACCAGCTCAAATCGGAACTCCCCATCAGCGCAATGCAATGCCCCCACCGCAAGCAGTTCCAGCTGGGACGGCAGCTAATGGAGCTCGTCCGAGCTCTCCAGCCCAAGGCGCCCCACCAACACCGCAGGCCACCAACAAGCCTAATCCCAAAGGCAAAAAGGACACGAAAGAAACACGAAAGGTGTGATAGCTGCTAAGAGGCGTCTTCACGTACATTGCTAACATTGTTACAGCGACCCAACAAAAAGAACTCGACGGCAAGCGTGGCCGCAAACGCAACTCCCTCGGGCGAACCCGAAGCACCTCCCACACCTACACCAGCGACACCAATCACGCCGCAACATCCAAACTCTTTTCAGAAAGGCGACGCACCAAATCAGGTCGCGATGCCTCCAGGTCCCAATCCGGCTGCTCCTGTCCCAGGTCTGGTGCCTCCTCAGCCCGACGTCAGTGCCGTGCAATATGGCCTGGATGGTGCCGAAGTAAGTACTTTACCTCTGCCTCAAAAGGCGCTTCTTTGCTTGATCATGATCAAGAACCGTCGGCGAATGACCAAGCGTCGCTGTGGTCAAGGGCTTCGCTAACATATATCCTTTTTGCAGCATCCCTACAACATGGCCTTCAGCGATAATATGGGTGGTGACGTGCTGGAAAACTTCGACTTCGACTCCTTCTTGCATGATAACGAAACTTTCGACTTCGACGCCGCAGGCTTGACGTACGGCAACGGCGAGGGTGTAGAAGCAGGTACAGAAGGTCCTTGAGACTTCTACACCGCTAGCTCGACACAGTCCCGGCAAGCCACACCCACCACCCTTGGCGCCTAATCAATACGAAATCCTTCATCACACTCTCGATCTACCGTGTCCATACACCCAGGCTCCTCAGTACCTCGTCTCTTCCTCGGCGTTAATATTCCGCGATAACCGACGGACCTCATACCTCTTTGCGCGATGTCGCCTGTATCTTGATTTGCCTTTTTGGAAAAAAGATGGCCTTATTTAGTATCAAAGGTGGAGTGTTGGATCAATACGCAAACGGAGTAGATTGGGCGTTCTTCCTCTCCGTTCGTCGATTTTGTTTTCTATGTATCTTACTCACGGTCTCCATGTGTATGCGCTGGTGTAGCTAAGGGAGGTGGCGGTCCTTTCGCTGCGGTCGAAATGTCACCCCGTCGTGGATAGCAAGTCCTAGTCAATAACGCGTTCATACAGCAAGCTTGTGCGAATGTGTAATAAGCCGTTCAGCGCTTCGTTCTTCATTTCATTGCAGGCACCATCCTCTCAAGTGAAAATCAATCAGAAAAAACCACACCCCTAGCCCGCCCTCCTAACCTTCCCCTCCCTCCGTTCCCGCTCCTCCTTCTTCGCCGTCAACTCCGCGATCCGCGCTCTACCCGTCCCTGTCGCCTCTAGCGCCGCGAGCGTAGCTACCCCGTTCGTGCTTGCGATGGCGCGCGCGAGACCTGGTTTGGCGACGCTGCGAAAGTAGGGCTCTGAGGGCATGGTTTTGAAAGGGGTGGGAAAGATGAGTTTGGGTGGAACCTTCTGATGCTGTGTTGAAAATTTGTTGGGATCAGGAGTTGTTATGCTGGTGCGGTAGGTGGAGGATTGATAGTCATGGTGGAGTTGTTTCTTGGGGAGAGAAGAGAAAGGGGACGGAGGGAAGGATATATATATGGATAAGAGCCGAGGTTTGGGGTATGGACGGTGAGTGACTGGATGGATATATGAGTGAGGGAGGGAATGTGAAGGAGTCATTCTGGGATGGTTGTTGGTATATCAATCATGGTGGTCTGGTATGACTGTCGAAGCCATGATACAAGTTTGGCTCAGAGGAGTCGATAGATGGTTCGGGAGTTTCGAAAGGTGAAGGGTTGTTGTTACTATCTCTTGAGTTCTGTGTCTGCCTTCAAATATGTTAGCGTTGTTCTTTCTCAGTCTGTTACTAACCATCCTCTCTGTGTCATAGGTACGACTCTAGTCCCTGTGGCTCCGGAAAGCAGTTACCTATATATTCTGCCTCCATACCTCCTGCTCCATATCCTCTAGACCTCATCAACAAGCACAGAAGCAGAATTACCACCACCGTCTTCACCTTCTTATTCCAGTAACCTACGAAGCGCAATAAGAAACGGACAACGAAGGTCTCCAGAAACGACTTACCTATCTCTCAATATCAGCAACAATGCAGCCACTCAAGATCTCCTCACTCGCCGTGGCATTGGCGGCCTTCTTCCTCTTGCTCGCAGCTCCGACAAACTCTCTTCTCGCTCCTCTGGCGGATTCAAATTTACTGCCGAACTCGACTTTCCAGGTTCCGGCGCTTAGGAAAGACGTCAACATGCCGACATCGACTTTCTATCCTGCGGTGCACGCTTGTCCTGCTTCTGGGTGAGTGAGAATATTCAGGTCCTTAGTCTCATGCTCTGTCGCACTTGTCCAGAATGCGCGGTTTGCGGACAGACGAAGAAGCGTGCTAACGTGGGCGTGGGACAGATGTCCCAAGACTTCTCAAGCGACGCGCAACGGGGAGGGTAAAGCCAGCACCATGCCAGCGGTGGTAGCAGGATTGTGCATCATCGGTGGAGTAGCCGCGGTGGCTGGCGGGCTGGGCTTGGGGATGGGCCTGGAAGAGGAGGAGGCGGAGAATTAGGGCGTAGTGGCCATAAAGGACGTGGTGGATTGCTTGTCAGGGGGCTGCATGTACTTGTTGGCTGTTAGTTGATCACTATGTTTGTTGAACAGGGTTTGCGTGGAGGAGGTTGGGTTCGGTGACGAAGAATACTTCTGAGTTCATGCTGCTGAGTTCGCAAGCTTTCTGGCAGCGTGCAACGCAAGGACAAGCTGTGTGACAAGCCTGATGACGATAATGAAATTGCTATGAAAATGCGCCTTAGCGGCGACAATAACGGGAAAGCAGTGTTACACGTATATCTTGAGGAAGCAGGGGCCAGCTGTGAGTACTAAATGCCTGTCCATGCGTTGTCAAGGAATTGGAAGTATATATTGAGAGCTTGCACTGGCTTTTCTTCAGTTGCACTAAGATAGCTTTAAGTCTCAAGAGCAACACTGACCCAAAAGGAGCCGACGATGAACAAGGACACAAAGCCCAGTTCGGAGAGGACGGCAGAGCAACGATCTCAAAATCAACAGCACCAAGCGCAACAGCAAGGAAATGGTTCGAATCCGGCTACCCAAGGTCAAGCGGAGGGTCATCAAGGATCAACATCGAACAAGAAACGTACATACGAGGATATGGCCGCAAATTCCAAGGCGAGAGAGGAAGCACCTGAAGGCAAAAGGTCGTGGTGGTAAGCGGCGATATATACGAGAAAGTGACGCGAAACGCTACCCATCACACTGCTCGCTATGTTCAATGTGGGACAACTCTTCGTCGCGTTCGAGGCTCCAAAGTCTGCAGTGGGAAGCAGATTGGTTAAAGGATCCTGGTAGATACCGAGAAGCTGCTGAAAGCCCGAGGTAGCCCAGAAGCAACTGCTTGTTACTGATATGTCTCGGTCTGTGGCATTGGGTGAACAGGGCAATAGAAGCGTTTTGGGTTGGTTGGTAGATGTCGATTTTGCGCTGATCAAAGCATTTCGCTTCACAATTGTTGGTCTGAATGAATGAAAACCAATCCCCGTGTAATGCAGTCTAGGGATTTTTGGTTGATCAGGTCTGATTGCACGAGGCCATCTCACTGTTGATGGCCTACGGTATCCTGCGAAAAAACCACATTCATGATAGTAAAGAATCTCATCAACACCGAAAAGGCGAAGCCTCGATTCTCCAATCTTGATGGCATAGTTTTTCCAGTGGTCGCACTTCCAAAATGATTCCAGAGCGCCTTATTAGTTGCTCTGCTGTGGTAAAAAATCCTCCCATGACTATGCTAATGTTCTTCTGGTTCGGGAAGTGGAGATTTACTAAGCTGAAGAACGAGCCTTGCCTTGTTCCGAATGCGGGTTGCACCGAAAAGGCGCGCACCAAGCACGGTCCATTTCGTGGATGACATGTACGGAGTAGTTAACGTTGATGTCTCCCACGCGACGTGCAGCCCGAAAAGGCAATGTCGCTGATGGGCTAGCCGCTTATCGATAGCGCGTACGGAAGCCGCTTCTCCAATTGGCGGCAAGGAGACCCTGAAACGAGTAGCCAGACAAAACACACGCTTCTCCCAACCTCCTCACCCTCTCTACGGCCACTCAATGTGGCCAGCACGTTGAGGCCTCAGGACCGCGAGCGCGCAATATTCGTGATATTGCACTACAACATGCACCGTCTCCGCGACTTTCTCTTTGTGTTGATCGTCTCACCGAAAATGACTCACTATAGCGCGTACTTCTGGCCTGTGATTGATTGGCGTTTGCTCTTCTCTGGATTCCTTATGTTCCGGGCAGACGCTCTTGTTTCCTGAGGTATCCCCACATTTCTGGCAAGGCCAATATCTGTTGCCGTCCAATACCATATGCCAATCGTATTAGATATTGTGTCGAATAATCGATCAATAGTATTAGCCTAGTCAATTGAATAGCCTTCCGACGATTGTCCTCTTTCTGCAGCCAGAGAGTCGTTATTGATAGGAAGGAGGGTAGTTGCAGCGGCGCCGTATGTCTCTGTTCCCACATGCGAGTAACGCAAACCTAACTCTCTTGAACAAGTCTTCGTGTGTTTTAGACGACATGCTTAGGCGTGATGTCTTGTCCTGCCTTTCTACGCTTTTGGTGGACGGGCAGACCTCGAGATACATTTCTTTCCTACCTACCCAAAGAAGATCTCGCTTCGATGCGCTTGGCGTGCCATGATTTCGGCGTCCGTGCTGCGCCAGCTCTGTTCGAAGACGTTAAGGTGGAGTTCCGAACCAGTGTCTTCAGCAAGCCAGCGCGCATGGCGGCTCTGCAACGAATTGGCCACCACGTACGAACTTTGACTTTCAGTATGCCACATACTCCGGAGACTTTCCTACCTCCACTTCTGGATTCAGAGACGGGCGATGAAGAGATCTTCATCTACGTGCCGTATGTCGAGTCGTCACGGGACTCCGCGACCCGTCTCAGCAATCCCACCTACGGCAGCTGGGAGATGACCGACATGTTGGTCAAGCAATACCCGCCACTCTTCCATGCCGCGGCGAATGTGCCTTCGTTTGTACGTGCTTTTTCGTCGGTGCCCAACCTGAAGCGCCTACGGATCTCATGTCCTGGGCAAGAGCCTTCACAGCGTTATCGACGAAGTATCGTTGACTACGCCTTGATTTCTGTTCGCATAGCTGTCGAGCGCAATCGGCTTTTGGCGCTGGATACCCTGTCGCTAGACTCGGTCCATGCTGGCGCAGTTTTGTATTTGAACCCTACGATGGGCTTTGGCGCCCTGCCGAGTTCGACCAAACGATGGAGGCAAATCAAGAAGCTTGACATACTGATGGACAGTGTACCATTTTCTCCGCATCCTCCGACTGATCATCTCAAGGTACTGCATTCGTACCTCCAAGTCTTCTCGCCCTCTCTCGAGCGACTCAATTACCGTTGGCAAGGGTCAAAAGGATTGTGTCCTATCACGCTCGACGACGAGATTTGTCTCCAAGAGAGTAGTCCAAACCTAGCGTGCCCTAGGCGCTGTCACGTTGCGCTTCCTCCTCTGAGATTCCAGCGCCTTCAGGAAATGGAAATCGACAACATTGTTATCGACGCCTTCCAGGTCTCTGGCTTCATCACTAGCCACAGGCATAGCTTGAGTGACTTCAAGTTCGAGAACACCCAACTACGCAGCGGCTCGTGGGATGAAGCGCTGAAGCCATTGACGCGGATCAGTGGCTCGGAAAAGTGGAAGGAGAAAGCGGAGGAGGTGATGGACGTCCCACTTATCCTTAGTCCTGTTGGATTACAGCACACCCTGCTCAACGAGGTTATACAACAGTTCCCTTTCCCGAAGCAGCGTACGCCAAGGCTGAGCCAGCGTGGGTGGCAGAAAGCTGGAGCGAAAGGTCGAGAACTAATCTTGAATACCCCCTGTAATATGGGACGACTTCTGAAGTCCACAGTCTTTACCTGGATTTAGACTTTCATGTGAGATAGGATAGATGTTGTGTAAATAGCTACGATACTTTATAGTTGACCGTCTTCAACGCAGTACAATTATGGATTTACAACTGATGTTGTTCAGAACAGGCCATCCAACCAAAAGTACTTTACCTTAACGATGTGTTATTGTTTCAGTGCTTCGCACCCTGGTCGTTGTTCGAGTGTGATGAAGTTATTCGAGCCGTGTGACGTTACGGATTATCCATCGGCCCGAGACAGCTGCATTCGTACTAGCCCTCACCGAAGCCTTGCCGAGGTCCCCTGTCCCTTCACATGCTCGGAACACCTCGAAACCCGGTACCATGCCTTCGATGTAAGCGTTGTCCTTCCTTTGACCGTTATTGATGTCCTTCACCGCTCACATTTGATTGAGTATTTGTTTTCTGGTCTCTGCACGTAGTCGTCCCCCCATACATACTGAATCTGCAAGAACGAGTTATCTGACCAGTCGTACTCTTTAGCTTTACCATGTCTCTCAAGAGCGGTATGCAGGTGTATCTACATGTCGCATTGCAGCAGCATCTGACATGGCGCAGATGCTTTCCCATCTTCCGAAGCCTTTGATGCCATCAACAGCTCTCTCAAATCCGATGACGCTGAGCGCCAGGACGCTGTGAAGAAGGGCAACGCCATTTTTGCATTCAACCTGAAGAATACAAAGGGTGAAACAGAGAGCTGGTACATGGATCTCAAGAAGAAAGGCGAAGTCTTCAAGGGGAAGCCCGACAAGGCGGATGGTGAGCTCGTCGTCCTTGTGCTTTGTCTTCCCATCAACCTACCGTCTAGTCATGCGACGTATCGTTCGATCATCGCGGCTTCGGTAGCACTTTCGAACAGACCGTGCTGACGCAGAATGATAGTCACTCTATCGTTGTCGGACGAAGACTTCGGCAAGCTGACCAGCGGCAAGACCCAAGCGCAACGGTTATTCATGGCGGGCAAGCTGAAGATCACGGGCGATGTCATGAAAGCGACGAAGATGGAGCCGGTGTTGAAAAGAGCACAGGCGAAGGCGAAACTCTAGATCGAGTAGTGCAATAGCCACCAATCGGAGAATTCTTCAGCATCCGGTCCCTTGCGTTCCGCCACATGAATGATACTGATACGAAGGTTGGATAAGTGCTTGGCACTTCTGATAGCAAATCCGCAATCGTCAACAATCTACGTCGAGAAATTACTTCCGTTATAAACTGACCTCGACTGAGAGAATTGAGTAGCAACGCAATAACCGTGGACTCCGTTCGAGATGGGCGATTCGCAAATTGTGACTATTCATGAACTTTGAAGTTGCTCTCGGCCAAGCAGTGGTTTTTCATTTCAACGTTCTCCCAATCACAGCGCGGCTCACCGCCATGTACTTCACTATTGTGAGCCATTCCATTGGGACAGAGGACATGAAGTACCTGTGAATTACCAGTGTTTCGCCTGCAAGGAGTTTAGTAGCATGGCTACATCATTCACACAGGGGACTTTGAGCCTCATCATTCTTCAAGCTATTTCGATACATCTACCTTGTATCACAAGAAGATTCTTTCGTGCTCTACTTCCCTCATGGCTACTAATCCAAAGCTTCTACAGGGTAAAGTTGCTGCTATCACCGGTGGTTTGACTGGCATCGGTCGAGCGATTGCTATAGGTTTCATGCAACATGGCTGCAAAGTCGCTATTAATCACCTCGATGGCCCCAGCGATGAGCAAGCTCTCCAATCACTACACACAGAACTGCGGGGGTTTGTTCCAGGGTTTCTGACAGTTTCGGGAGATATATCCAGGCCGGAGAGTGGAAAACACTTGGTGGAGGTGACCGTGAGACAATGGGGCAGACTAGATATATTGGTCAGCAATGCTGGAATATGTCAGTTCGCCGAATTTTTGAGGTATGCCTAGAACTACTCCTCGTTTGGCTTAATCTCAAGCTTTACGTAGCATAGAACCAGATCTATACTCCCGGACAGTGCGCACAAATCTCGATGGCTCATTCTACGCTACCCAAGCTGCTGCGCGACAAATGGCCTCGCAAAACCCATCTGGTGGCTCCATAATAGGGATCTCATCGATTTCAGCATTAGTTGGTGGGGGCTTACAGACGCATTACACACCCACGAAAGCCGGTATCTTGAGTCTTATGCAAAGCTGTGCTGTGGCTCTGGGGCGATACTCGATTCGCTGCAATGCGATTCTCCCGGGAACCATCAAGACCCAGATGAACGAGGAAGATCTCAGCAACGACGCCAAGAGAAAGTACATGGAGGAGAGAATCCCACTAGGGAGGATTGGCGCACCCGAGGACATAGTAGGGCCAGCTGTGTTCTTGGCTAGCGATATGAGCAGCTATGTGGTAAGTGTCGCACGCACCTTTCAATTATTGGCTTTTCCTTGACGCTGACGATGCCAGACTGGTGCCCAATTGCTCGTTGACGGTGGATTGTTCGTCAATCTGCAATAATTGTGCTACGTGAGAAGTGCTGAAACCTCGAGACTACAAGATCCACGATGGCCACGACATATCTTAGACTCCAGTATTTAGATATCAATGGAGAGCAAATCAAGTCATACAAGGTACCCCAACAGTATCGCAAGAACAGCCTACTATGTACCTCGACGTATGTACAGAAAGCCCCGTAAGTCTTTGTCTTTGTCTTTGGCTCCTTATCTCAGCAAGTATCTGCTGGCTTTTCTACGTTACTTTGATTCATCAAATCTTGGCACATTATGCCAATCAATTCGACATACTACAATAAGCAATGTAAAGGGCTATTCTCTGCGCTCTCGGCTCGTTGATCTACCAGGGCACAAAGTTCCTAGTACCTTGGTTCGTTTCTTAGGATCGAGCTTTTACTACGAGACGTAGTAACTTTGGAAATCACACGCTTCGGACTGCGAGCGAAGTCCGAGCAGCCGTTATCACTGCTAACATAGTGGATCGACAACTGTATTACTTCACGAAGAAGCAATTATGCAACGATCCGCCATTGTGAGATCATGAGAGTCTGCATGCGCATCACTGGGCCAGAATCTCTGTCGAGGTTGCCGGCTTTCACACTTCTACCTGCCGTACTTTATTCGACAGCTGCAAGATCCGAAATCTCCGATCCCGTGCCAAAAGGCCCGAAACCGAAAGCTGGGGATCTCCAAAACGTCATCCCGGCAGATCTTTGATTGAGGTTGCATCACCCCCACTTGTGGTGCCTGTGTTTCGCAGACAATTCAGTGATTCAATTGAGAACAGCCAATTAATCATCTGAACATCATGGCAGGTGAAGCAGCAAAGCCTCCTCCTCCGGGTGTCTACGTACCCGTACCCACATTTTTCGTCTCCAGAAACGACCCGAATTACTCTTCAGCGGCCCCTCCTCTCGATCTCGAAACCCAAGCCAAGCATGCCATCCATCTCGCGAAATGTGCTATTCGCGGGCTCGTTGTGCTCGGCTCTACGGGCGAGGCAGTGGCGCTGACAAGCAAAGAACGAAGCCAGCTCCTGAGGCACGTCCGGGCAGAGCTCGAGAAGGCCAACTTCAAGGACTATCCTATCATCGCAGGCACCTACACACAAGGCATTGAGGACACGATACAGCAGCTTGAGGATGCGGAAGCTGCCAGCGCTCAATATGGCCTGGTTCTGGCACCTGGCTACTTCGCAATGGCACTGAACCAGGATGGGCTGAAAGACTGGTATACCGCAATTGCTGAGCGTTCGCCGATACCGATTATGATGTAGGCACGGCTTCTTCGTCTAGACTCCTTCGCCACTAGGGGGCGCCGTTTGGCTTGTCATCCTTCCATGTCTTCATATGAACGAATAAATGGTCTACAGGTCGATCTGCTGACAATCATCCAGTTACCACTATCCTGCAGTTTCGAACAATATCACTATCACAGCACCCACCTTTCAAGCTCTAGCTGCGCATCCGAACATAGGTATGTGGCTCCAAAGTTATTTTCACCTATTGTGAAAGCTAATAGGAGCTCTACGACACCCATCGACAGTAGAGGTCCTGGGGGCTTACTTGACATTTCCCTTCGCTTCTCGACTCATTGGTCCTAACTCTGCGCTTCTTGACAGTTGGCTGTAAACTCTCCCACGGTGATCTTTCCCTCCACACCCAGATAGCCTCCAATCCACACATCGACCCAATTCACTTCGCACTATTCACTGGCCTCGGTCAGCAACTGCTCCCTGTCTTGACCGTGGGTGGAGCAGGTGCTATTGATGGGCTAGCGGCGATCTTTCCTCGGGTGATAGTGCGCTTATGGGAAGCAACTTTGCAAGGGGGTTTGGATGAAGCAAGGAGCATACAGGTGAGTAGATTTGATTGTCAGATGTCGGTGCTGAATGCAGTACAGGAGGCAGTCTGTAGAGGCGAGGAATTAGTGGTCGGAAAGGGTGTCCCTGGGATCAAGTCGGCTGTGTCACGTGTTCTGGGTATGGGGGATCAGGATGGGACAAGGCTACCTCTAAAAGGAGGGATGCCGGACGACGAGTGGGCGAAATGGACGGACGTCATGGACGATCTGGGGGCATTGGAGAAGGAGCTGGCTTCAGGAAGTGGTCAAGAGAATGGGAAGTGAGAGGCATCACAGAGGGTCTGAGGTCCCTGTGTAATAAACCAAAAAGTATGTGAACATAAGAGATGTACAATCGTTGAATGAGAATATGGCCGAGTGCAAGGCGTCACTAGCAGGAATCATGTCACCTCTCAGCGGTTGTCTGACGTCTTCTGACTTCGGTGAGGCTTGCTTCAGCGGGTACAGTGATGTTGCTCACGGTGTTTTATCATGCTGTAGCTTTGGACTGACTTTCAATGTGAAGCTGTCAATGGTGTTGGGCAATCAGGGGGATAGATCCTCCGCTCTCTAGCTGAGACAGTAATACTCTATATAAAGCTCACCACTTGTCTTCCACCATAAAGGGATCCAAGGCAAACCGTCATCACGTCAAATCTGTGAAGATTACTCGGGTGATCCTCGGTCTGAGAAAGGCCCCACTTCTCTCACGGATCTTTCCATTTTCGCTCTGATCTATCGAGGAAACGTGAAGAAACTTTGCAGTATTGATACGGAGTCCCGTACTGGTTCAAGAGATTATGGCAGTCCCCAAAGTCGAGCACGATAAGGCCGCTTTGATTGTTGTGGACATGCAAGAAGACTTTTGCCCCCCAGTAAGAGCTGCATCTCTCAGTCGGGAACCGTTGCTGCTTCAGAGAGCTCCCACTGACGACGTAGCAGTCTGGATCCCTGGCAATCGACGGAGCCCGAGATATTGTCCCCGCCATCAATTCTCTCCTTGCCCTTCCCTTCGCTCTGAAAATTGCTACGAAAGACTGGCACCCTGCCGATCATGTCTCGTTCTACACCTCCCATGCTTCTCCAGATATCAAGCCCTTCCAGTCCACCGTGATCGTCTCGAACCCCGAGAACTCATCCGAAACCCAAGATATTCCCGTTTAGCCAGTTCACTGTGTCCAGAACACCAAGGGAGCGGAGATCATACCCGAGATTGACGTCTCGAAGGTCGACACAATTGTCGAGAAAGGAAGAGACAAGAGAGTCGAGATGTTCTCTGTTTTCTCGGACAGCTTCGGGCGGAAGGGAGAAGCTTTGAGTAGCCACGATGTTGCTGGCTTGCTAAGAAACGCTGGTGTGACGCAGGTCTTCGTGACAGGATTGGCCGGAGACTATTGTGCTTTTCACACCGCTGTAGATGCAAAGAAGGAGGGTTTCGAAGTCTTTCTGGTGGAGGATGCGGTTAAGAGCGTGGATCCAGGTCAAGGGGGATGGGGAGCTTCAAAAAAGAAGCTACATGATATTGGAGTCAGCATTGTCAACATGAACGGATCCGAGGTTGAGAAGATCAAGGGCGTGGCCTAGGAACCACAAGCACCTATGTCCCGATCGAATGGCGGACCAGCATGGTATAAAGATTCGTCCCTAAGAGCTCCTCGGTCGTCAAATCACAGACGCTTGGCTTACGGATCCGTAACCGAAGACGAATCTCGCCCATAATCTGGATCTTTGGCACAAAAGCACACGACTTGGTTTTGCATTATTGGTGGCCATTGTTGGGCAGTTGCCAGCCCAATATCAAATACATCCCAAAAAGGAAACTTTGGCGAGCACGCTAGAAAAGGCGCTACGATCAACATGGTTTCTTGCGGATCTCACTTGACGCGATCTCAAACATTATCCAGCATAACAATCATCCACAAAGGCACCCATCACGACAAGCAACCAAACAAGAATGCCTTCTTCAAAAGGAAAGCCCACTGATCCGAAGCTGCGTGAAAAGGTCAAGGAAGGTACGCGATCTTGAGCTGTTGTGTAATGATGTAACTCACCGGTCGCAAACTGATGTCGTTCTTCAGATGTCATGAATGAGACGAATAAGGATGGGACTGGGAAAGGTCAAATGGCCGCCTGGAAGGTATGCATATCTGCGCCTGTTCTCCACTGATTTATGCGACTACATGCTCTTCAACGCGCGCTCCTCAGCGCGTTGGATTCTATTGCTCTTACTTTCAGCGCTAATGGTCGCGTTTGTAGAGGGCAGGGAAGATCGCGGTGGAGTACGAGAAGGAGGGTGGCTCCTACCAGAACGAGCCTGGCTCGGAGAACAAACCCAAGCAAGGAGCACCCGAGGCGAAGTCTGATGCCGAGAAGAAGGCAGAGACTCAGGAGGATGACAAACCAAAGGCGAATAGCGGCAAGAAGGCCGCCACCAAGAATGGTGATGGCAAAGCGAAGATGCCAAGGAACAAGAAGGAACCTAGAAAGGGAACCCGTTCGTCTGCGAGGATCGCCAGCCAGAACTCGAACAAGCGTAAGGCGCCTGAGCCGGAGAAGAAGCCGGCTGCGAAGAAGGCAAAGACTTCCAAGAAGTGATGTGCGCTTTCGCTATGCCGTGGGTAATGGGTCATGTCTCTGTCCTTTCTTTTCTACGTGGTGGATGACTGGGTTCGGCATGTTCGTCGGGTTGCGCGCTCTTCTTCGGTGGCGCTGCTAGGGCGCTTCGTGTGAGTCGCGTTGCGAATGAACAGGGTGTGCGTTCTTCAATCAACCGGTTGAGATCCGTTCGCCTTTTCCTACTGTGCTCATTGCTTCCCTCTCATATCAATGATTTCCACTCTCATCACTGCCTCATCTCCTCTCGCTTCTGCTACTCTGCCTTTCCGATGAAAGCGAGCTCAATACCCATTCCTTTTCCCCCCCACTGGACTAGAGTCACCCGTCCACTTCTTCACATGACATAAAGACAAGCATACTCAAACCGAGACGTGAGCAGACTGTCATGTTGATATAAAAATACGAAAGGGCCATCACAATCTAACAATACAGCCCACCGTTCCATCAACGCATCATCCAAAACCAAACCCAGAATCAATCCCCAACACGCCCGTCCACATCCCATACCCATACACTCGCTCTCCTACCCCCATCCAAGCCCCTCACCCCCTATCCCGCATTCACCCCATCGCCCTCCCCACCCACCTCGCCGCCTCCCCCAACTTCTCCCCAACCATCAAGCCTAAGTGATTCGCCCCCTCCATACACTCCACCACCACCCACCAGTCCACCCCATCCATTATCCCCGGACTCCGTCCTACCACTTCATCTCCCCCGGATCGCCCGCATACTTGCACACCCCGTCCTTCGCCCACAGGATATGTGTTTGCGTGGGCCCCGCATCACGTCTGAGAATTGAACCGCAACGAGGCATGGCTTGTGAACGGCCACGATATGTACTTATAACGCAAGCACGTGTTTCTGCTGAACCTAGCCTCCAAAGCTCAATGCTAGGTCGGGATTCGCATGTACTTTGTTATCGATCCGCCCAAGCACCTACTGACCACTGTCCCCAATCCCTGCGCAACCTCCACGAGAGCTCAGTCACCTGCTCATCTTCTTGCAAGCCGTAGTTGTATAGAGCGTCCCGCTGGATTAGCCCGGAGCAAGCGTTCCGTTCCTGGCGCCCAAGAATGGAAACTCCCTCTATAACCCGTAAGTATGCTGCTTCTGACTCGGTGAAGATCGTGTTCAGCGGAGTAGTCATCCTGAACAAGTACTCGAACTGAACCCCTAGTCTGGCCACAGGCGCAAGCAAGGCAACGTCGCATCTTCTGAGATTATTTGATTGGTTATTTGACTTTTGTTGGACTACCTTGGTGACCCATCACCTATGCTCATAGTGATTTGTTTGTTCCGAGATATTAGCAGTTGCGGTTTACAGCATGAGATATCGCGACACGGGTGACCGTTGTAGGCCACAGGGCATCGATTCCTCGTCGACAAATAGACTACCAAAAAAGCTGAAGTATATTTATATGCATTTTCTTGAATAGGATATACTGGTCAACAAGCATAGTATAGATCCAGAGAAGTAGAAACCACGCTTACAGAATCTTGCAAGGTCCACTTTTGACGCTGCGGTCATGATTGAAACGATACAAAAATGGTCAAGGGGTTTTTCCAAACCTGTTTGGCAGTGATGTAGCCGAAGCTCTCGCATCGAGTCGATGATATCCTTGAGCTGTCCCAGTGTGTAGACTCCGCAGTCAGAATTTGAAATCTTGCCCGACGACATCCCCGAAGGCATGAACCATCGAGAAAGGGCAGCACCACGATGGCGTATCGGGCAAACATAATCATCGTAAACTAAGCCGCTTTCCCCAAAAATGTCAACGCAGCCAGCGCAAACGCGTCCGTCGCCGTCCGCATCGTTGGTTGTACCACGGGCTTAAACCCAGCATTATGATTAAAAGGAATCTCGTTTAGCTTCCCAGCCTTCTTTGCTTCGTCCCATTGCTGCGGTTCTGTACCACCATACAGCCAGAACAAATAAGGAGCATTGCACGCCCGTGCCAGTACCGAGAAATCCTCGCTCCCAGGCAGTGCCTCCATATCCCACGCTTTCTCCTTGAAGTACGCTTTGAATGCGCTGCTTAGGATGCCGCTTTTCTCTGGATCATTAATAGTCGACGGCGCGTGCATTATTGTCTTGAACCGCGGCTCCTTCACGACTCCCGAAGCTTCACACTCAGCGCGCACGACCCTTCTAACAGACTCGAGGAGCTTTTCGTGGATCTGTGGGTCATAGGCACGGATCGTGAGTTTTAGATCTACGTAGTCGGGTATGATGTTGGAGGCTTCGCCGCCGTGTATGCTACCACAAGAAATCACCGCCGTTTCGCCGGGCTTGACTTCTCGACTCGTGATGCTCTGCAGCCGCACTACGATGTGGCTGGCCGTGAGGATCGGATCGATGGCTATATCCGGCCGCGTGCCGTGGCCGCCTTTGCCGTAGATGCGAATCTCGAGTGAATCAACTGCGGCGAGCATTGGCCCTGGGCCGAGTGAGACGACGCCGGCGGGTAGAGTTGAGAAAACATGCTGTCCGAGGACAATGTCTTGGAGTGGGATACCGAACTTGGTATACAGACCATCATCGACCATAGCCTGCGCCCCACCCGCAAGCTCCTCGTTTGGTTGAAAAAGTGCAATCAACGTCCCCATCCATTTCGACCGCGCGGCGTGCAGCAAAGAAGCCGTGGCCATGAGTGACGTAACATGCATATCATGCCCGCAAGCATGCATCACCGGCACTTCCTTGCCATCGAGGTCTTCCATGGTTTTGGTGCTGCTGTACGAGAGTCCGGTGTCTTCACTCACCGGTAAAGCGTCCATGTCTGCGCGTAACAGTACAGTAGGGCCAGAGCCATTAGCGAGGACACCCACGACGCCATGCCCGCCAACTCGTTCGTGGACCTCGAAAGAGAGGCTTTTTAGATGTTGCGAGGCGATGGAGGCGGTGCGGGTTTCTTGGCAGGATAGTTCGGGGTCTTGGTGGATCTCTTTATATGTGGTTTCGTAAAAGCTGAAAGAGGGGCGAAATTCATCGAGGATGGCGGAGACAGTGTGGTCAGTTTCGTCACGTTCAATTAAGGCCATATTGTATTCATCCAATTACATGTCCTTTGCGTGATTGTACCAGAGCAGAAATTGGCGTATGGGACCGTGTGTTTACAGTCCTGTATGATAATGTGGTGGAAACCGGTTCAATTCCGTTTGGCCCCTGTGCATTGAAGATATGAAGCCATCCCGACTATATTTTTGATTGAAGTGGAAAGACTTCGATTTTGGGTCACCAAGCTCAGAGGAGGCCATCCCGTTTCATATACTTTGTTAGATCCCTGTGGTGGTAAGCGAAACGTTATACATTGCGCTTGCCGAAATGTAGTGGGGCACCTACGATTAGGAGGATTTCAGGGGATGCGACAATGGACCCCGATCGCAAAAGCCACGTGTCTGTCCTTGTGCGGATAAGCTGGGCAGCTCATAGGACGTCAGGCTGGGCGTGGCGAATTACCGCGTTTGGTTTAGTCCGGTAGTAAGGATTAGGTGGTCGGGCGGGTTGAAGGGCGCCTAACGGCAACGTGGGGTTGCTTGTTTGATCGTCATGACATTTTTTGCGTATGTTTGTATTATGCAAGTACAAGTTTTGTTGATAGTAACCTCCGAGATCAATGCCAGGGCGGGATTTGCATGCGATGTGTTGTCCATCTTCCCAGAGCAAGAAGCGCAAAGCAAAAGTACACGCATCTCGCCTTCCGACCACACGCCAGCAGGCGTAAGTGAATGCCCCATACCTCTATCCAACAAGTCCACTACCATGCCGTTGCCGTGATCTAAGGCAAGCAGAGCAGCAATCTAACTCTTGCCGAAGACCCTGACACGGGGCTCGATTGGCGCGAACTGCTTCTCGAAGCCTCCGCGTGGAGGCCCGGCGGGGGTGCCGAATGCCATCTGAGCTTTGAGGTCCCAGTTGGGGGGCAGGCTCCATTCGGCGCAGACTTTTGGTGAGAGGCCGCCCTTCTGGTAGTGTTGCACGTTGGCACCGAGGCCTTCGGCGCAGAAGGCGGTCCAGACTGTTTTGCCGGGTATGTCAGTAACCTGTTCGTTGCCATGGACAGTAAGAGGAGAACCTACCGACATACTGAGCCATGCCGTTTGCTTGCTCACCCCATTCGGGGAAGCTCTTGAGCAGGTGGCCGATGCGAGGTGGCATAGACTCGACGGCATCGGGGTCGTCGAAGAAGAGAACCTGAAAGCAGGCTCATCAGTACGAACAGTCGCCAGGCCAAGCTTTATTGACTCACTGTGCCATAAGAGCCCTTGGTAGCCTTCAAGTTAGGGGTGATACGCTCTTCGAAGAGGTCCGGAGGGAAGCTCTTCTTGGCATGGTCATGGATCATGTCCCAGAGCTTGTCGTGGTCCTTGTGCAACAAAACGACCGCGCGGGTGGACTGGACGGAGAAAGCGGTGGGACAGTGGACGATGGCATGCTTGACGATCTCTTCGATGCGGGCGTCGGAGATGGTGGACTCCTTCTTGATGTCGACGTAGGAGCGGCGGAGGAGAGTAGCGTCGAGGAAGGGGGATTTGGAGGCCATGCTGACGGAATTGGCTTTGGACGATTTGGGAGAATTGTTCTTGGACGATCTGGCAACGGAAAGACGATTGCCCATGGGCTGATGGAGCTGGAATTGAGAGTAGAGATGCGGCGTGTGTAGAGGGGCTGGGGAAGAATGAGGGAAGGTATAAAATATGGAGAGGGACAGTTGATATAGCTGATGCGAGACATAGACGAGGCTAAGAAGCTTGATATTGATTGGGTGCTGACACGGATGCTGGACAAACAGTGTCCGAAGTCACTCCGAACGGCGCCGAGAGGCTTTTTCGGCCCGAGCCCTTTTGGCGACCGCGCGGTGACTATTAACAATCTTGAAACGTTGAGCTAAATCGGACCTGACCTCGTCTGCGTGCAACCAACCATGATGCTGGGACGGTTATCCACTACGGGTAGGCAAGAGCAGAACTCGTCCACAGCCTGGAACTGAAATACTTCAATCCCGGCTTCCAACTCTTTGAGTAACTTAGCCTGCGCAGTTGGTCAATGTAAAAGTAATCTCGTTCGTGTAGCTGACTCACCGCTATACGCCGTTTGCCCCTGGACCCATTATGCCCACCGGGCTGTCCCCATGACCCTGCCCCAATCTCATCTATCCTCCTTGGTGGGGAATATATTAGGGGGAGTCTAAAAACAGTAGCTGTTAAGAGAGGAAAACTGCCCAAATACACAGCAGCGAGCAACATCCTCCTTCTTCACACATCGAAGCTTAGAGCTCGACTGCAAGCCGCTACACTCTGGAGCCATTGTTAATAGAAAATACGGTTACCACTATGTCTACGTTCTCGCACCTACAAGCCTCTGAGCCAAGATATGGAGCTGCGAACCTACACAAAGCTTGGCTCCGGCGTATTCAGTCTTCGAAACAGAAAATCACTATCAAATGAACCATTTGGTACGTCCTGCTCTGTCTGTTCTGCCGTAAATCTGACATGAAGCTGACTCCTATTTTGATCAGGATTGAATATTAGGCAGAGACGAAGAGGATGGTCCATCCGATTACGGAAGCTTTTGCGCCGGTTTTAGAGGGTTCTGGCTGCGTTGATAGGTTTGCTGATCGCGGCATGTGGGCGGAAGGCAAGTTTGGAGAACTTGGGAGTGGAGTATATGGCTTTCGACCCAACATGTTGGTAAGGGTCCAAGCAGGACGGATACTGTATACCACGTAGGGAATCTTTTGCGTAATATTTGGCCAGACTTGCTGCGCTCAACAACTAGCGTCACCGTAGGTGGCCATGAAAGAAAAGTCAGTTTCGTGAGGTACATGCATAATAAGATGCCCCCGCAACTGTGATACGAGATCGTTCGCATGCTGCGGACCAAAGTAGCCTCCGAAAGGTAGCATCCACACATCTGCATTTGCACGTGGACTCCATACCTGCATACGGCCGGCACTAGTACAAGTGGCAGCTACGAGAGGGGCGGAGTTAGGAGCTGCGAAAGTTGCAACACTGTGCTTCAGGTTATGAACCCGACTTGAGCATTGTTCGGTTCTCGGATACAGCCAAACGTTCGATGGAGTTAGGTTTCAGCTCGTTGTGGTAATCGGCGGCCAAAAGAAGCACCCTCATGAAGCGGCTGACAGCCAAGCCGACAGCCTTGCCTGATACTGAGTCACGCCTTCCGGGTGCTCACGTCATAACGCTCGTTTGGTGCTTCTTCAAATATTTTTTTCCAGGCCTCGCCAGGGATTTGGGCTCGCATCTTGTGAAAAGGATTGAAACTTCACGCTGCCCAGAAAATCCTCATGCCTTCCTCAGAATGCGAGAAAATCGATGACAAAATCGAGCAGGCCCCAAAACTGATGGCTATTATACGACGGAGAAGAGATAGAGTCGGGTTTTCTTACCAGGTCCAGATTCTTCCCCCGTATCGCCAAATGACGAGGCTGCCTTTGATACGGTCACGGTCAACACAGACCCAAAGGCCCCAATAGTGAAGTATCAAGAACAGGGAATACAATGCGATTTTGAAGAGTAAGAAGAGAAAGAGAAAAAAGTGCAGACCCCGAATGAAGAAAGCTTACCAACCGGGTCAAGACTGACAACTCTGCTTGTTTGCGCTTGTACAGCCATTTTTCTTCAAGCACTGGTGGGTCCATCAGCTATCGTGTTCGGAGTCCATGGAAGAATAACCAAAGTCGCAGGACACGACTATTATTGCCACAGCCACTCCTCGCATCACCGAACAATTCCACTCCGTTGAAGACGTCGGTTGGTATGGCTCCGCATATTCTTGACAAGCTGCGCCTTTCAGCTTTTTTAGGGTCGCATCTTCACCTTCTTCAACCTGAAATGGGCCTATCCAGTTGCGCTCTCAATTTTCGAACTAGGCTCTCTAAGATGCGCTAGCTCGCCCAATTCCACGGCCCTGATTGTTGGACGTGCCATCGCTGGTTTAGGCTCTGTAGGAATCTTCTCGGGCAGTTTTATCACCATCACATGCTCTGTACCGCTCGTCAAACGAGCCAAATATGGAACATACTTGGGCAACGTGTACGCCATTGCTTCGATATATGGTCCCCTACTGGGAGGCGCTTTCACCGATCACCTGACATGCCGGTGGAATTTCTACATTAATCTTCCTCTTGGTGCGGTTGTCATCCTGGAATTTACGGTGTTTTTCAGGCCTGTGGCGCCAGATATGGCGGCGGTTTACGCTCCAGAAACACGATGGCATAGGCACTGTGCTCTTCACAGGAGCCACGAGTTGCATCTTTGTCACTCTTCAATGGGGTGGCGTTAAGTACGGGTGGTTCTCTGGCCGGATCGTGCTTCTGCTCTTCGCGTTCGCCTTGACCGGCATCGGCTGGATCTTTATCCAGTATCGACGAGGCGAAAATGCCACCCTGCCTGGCAGTATCGTCAAGATGCGCTCGATTGCCGCCGGCGCCATATGCTCGTTCCTCATGGGTGCCTCCTTCTACTTCCTCCTCTACTAGGTCGCAGTGTGGTTCCAAGCCGTCAAGGGGGGGGCGCCTTATCGTCCGGCATGTCCTCGCTATCAATGATCCTTGGGCTGTCTATCGGGATGTTGATCGCGGGCCAGAGCTCGCAATATGTGAACTATGTTCCACGGTACATGATCATTTCGATCATTGTGGCGTCGGGAAGCTCTAGTCTTTTCTTGACCTGGACATCGCACACTTCAAAAGCTGCGTGGGTCTGGAAGCTAGGGCTTTCCGGACTAGGACAGAGGCTTGGTTGGCAGCAACCCTTCTCTATCTCGCAAATTATCCTGCCGAAGAAAGATTTACCAGTTGGAACGACGCTTATGTCTGGCTGCACGCTTTCTGAAGGTGCCATGTTTCTATCGGTCAGCCCTAGTGTTTTTTCGTCACATCTAGTGTCAAACATCGAGGCAATAGGCAGGGATTCAGACACTACGGCTGTCCTTGCGGCGGGGGCAACAAATCTGGCGAGCGCTGTGCCAGCGGCGTTACTACCAGATGTTCAAGAGGCGTATAACCATGCTGTCAGACATGTATTCATTGTCAGTGTCGCTTTGAGCTGTCGGGCCGCGATCACCGCCGCCGTTGTCGAGTGAGAGCCTATCAAGAAGCCTGGTACCGACGCGGGACCACAACTAACTCCAGCAGCCATCAATGCGCCAAACGCGATCGCAAGCTCTTCCCGCTGAGTTTAGCCTCGGGACATCTTGTGGGTGGCGCGGAAAGTCTGTGAAGTTAGGTCGAGATGGTCAAGGCAATTAGTGATTGAGGTCCGAAATGTATCTTCGTTGAACGGTAAAGAGTCGTATGCTCAGTTTGGTCGATAGAGAGTGTAGAGAAAGACTATTTAAAGGCCAACACTAGCCTTCTCCGAAGATATCTCTCTGGCAATCAACCGGGGGAATAAGAATTTGCGGTATTGTGTGCCCCTTCCCTCGCCGTGAAAGACTTCAGCGATGATGTAGGTATGCGCTTATACAAAGTATCGTTATTACTTAGAATCTAGCCCGGGAATGAGACCAGCATCATGCTTTCATACAAGTCCGAATCATTGAGAGGTTGCGCTGAAGCTTGACGACGGGTAGATGCAGCTGATGAAAGATCACGGGCTCGTAAAATGCCCCGATCCCACGGCGCATTTTCGAAACATTCAATTACTTGTGATAGAGGTATTATTAAAGTGATTAAAGTGGCAGAAAGTGTTCTTGACGATGACTTCGAATTTCACTCTTGCGGAAATTTTGTGACTAGTCTTCTTCTTGCAAGGAGACCTCGAGATCAATCTATCGGTACTGACGTCATGATCGTCAGCGCTATAGGCTAAGTGGAAAGATACCGTCGGAGTCCGTACCTGATTTACAGATTGTACCAAATATTCCGTCCCGAAGCTTTGAGAGGATGTAGCCATTGCAACTTTTGACGCACGACAATAATGGGGTTTCCCTGTTCAGAAAGCCTTCTTTGCATTAATCTCTGACGATCTGCAAAATTCTCGTGGTCCTGTGCTTGCGTGGCAACGACCGACGTTGTTATTAGCCGGACGTTCGAAGCGAAGAAATCCGGTTCGGAGAGAAGTTGATACTAGTAATCAGCGATGCCCGTTGTGAACAGCCCATCGTGCGCTTGCCTCTTCCGAAGGACTTGTGCTTACAGTACTGACTTTTCTATCAGCCCAACTCTCTGACCCGCCGCCTGCTGCCCAATGTCTCAAACAAAGGCGAGGACCTGATCTCTGACCTCCCTCTCCAGACGCCCACTTGCAACAATGCTGGGCGCGTCTTACCTCCCCGCACGCCTCCGCAGCGATCATGGGCATACAGAGAATGCGAAGCCAGGTTACTTGAACCGCTGCATCACCCCCATCCTGCAGTCTGTCTCTCGAAAGGCGTTCACCCACCCTATACACACAATCGTCTTCGTAGCGCTATTGGCCAGTACTTCTTATATTGGTAGTCTCGAAGACAGCCTGCTCGATCATACGAGTCTGGCATGGAGTGGCTCAGGTGGCACCAGTCTGGCGGTCCTTGCCGAAGGTGGACGACGCCTGAAGCTTGGAGAGCAGACTGGGTGGAGATGGCACACATACAATGAAGATCTAGATGCGCCAGAAGTCGTAGGGTATCTACACATAACAAGCAGTTAAAGTGAATCTAACGCGTACCAGGACACTCAGCACCTGGCACTCTTGACGTTGGTCTTCCCACACTCCTCGTCTAATACCTTCCCGCGTACAGCACCTCAGCCTGAAGAAATTGCAATACCGAGCAATACATCAGCGTACTCGCTTCCAAACACGCCGAACTCGCTATCTCCTATATCGCAGGACACGTCTCTCGCGTTCGCAGTGCCGTATGTTGCAGCCCCGAGATTCCTTGCAGCAATACAGGAGGTCCCGAATGGAGCTCTACTCAACAACGAAAGCCAAGATTTAGACCCGCATCGAACCCTGGTGTGGGTTATGGAGGCTGCCAGTGACACCGAGCAAAGCCCTCGCTCCTTTGTTGGTTGGGTAGTGAACGCATGGACTAGATTTGTGGATCTTATTAAGGTACGAACAGCTCCATGTATCGTGGTGAATACCTTTGATGCTCATGTCAAATAGAACGCTGAATCTTTGGACATCGTTATAATGGTGCTCGGCTACCTTTCAATGCATCTTACATTTGTTTCTCTTTTCATGTCCATGCGGCACATGGGCTCCAACGTTTGGCTTGCAACCACGGTCTTGATCAGTTCAGTTTTCGCCTTTCTTTTTGGGTTGGTTGTGACTACAAAATTGGGCGTTCCTATAAACCTTATTCTGCTATCCGAGGGTTTACCATTTCTGGTCGTCACCATTGGCTTTGAAAAACCGATTATCCTAACAAAGGCTGTACTATCAGCTGCTTTACATGCAAGGCGTTCTGACGCTGGACAAGAACGTGGCGTCCATAGCACGCAGGCGCCGACCATACAGTCAGCGCTCTACGTCGCCGTCAACGAGAAAGGCTTTGCGATTGTCCGTGACTATTGCATCGAGATTGCTATACTTGTCGCTGGAGCCGCTTCTGGTGTCCAAGGAGGGCTCAAACAATTTTGCTTTCTAGCCGCGTGGATACTGGTATTTGACTGTATCCTGTTGTTTACCTTCTACACTGCCATCCTGAGCGTCAAACTTGAGATTAACCGAATCAAGCGTCACGTGGCTCTTCGAAGAGCTCTCGAAGAAGATGGGCTTGGTCGACGCCTTGCCGAGAGCGTTGCCTCCAGAAATGAGTGGCCAAGGCTGTGTACTGGGGATCAGTCCGAGGGCGCTGATGGGAGCAGTGACCAACCCGCTGTATTTGGCAAGAAGGTGCGCGATAGCAGCGTGCCCAAGTTCAAAGTGCTCATGGTCACTGGCTTCATCGGTATCAATGTCATCAATCTCTGCACGTTACCTTTCCGAGGCGGTAGCAGCAACGCCACGCCACCAACTGTGTCTGGTATTTCGAATGTGCTGACGCCGCCACCAATGGATCCATTCAAGGTTGCTCAAAATGGTTTGGACACGATCTACAACACCGCAAAGCTAAGGCAGCAGAATATACTGGTTACGGTATTGCCACCGATCAAGTATGAGCTTTCCGGTCCACCCTTGGAGTCCGATGCGCAAGACTTGAGTGGATCATTCTTCGACGGGGACTATGCGGATCAGCTCCTTGACATGGTAGGGGGCAAGAAGGTGGTCGAAGGAGTCTTAAAAAGTCTGGAAGATCCAGTGCTGAGTAAGTGGATTGTAGTAGCTTTGACAATGAGCTTGGTATTGAATGGCTACTTATTCAATGCTGCGCGCTGGAGCATAAAGGATCCTCGGATACCCCAGGAGCCAAGATCCGAAGCAATACCTGATCAAACTCTTCTAAAACACCAACACACAGAGCCTACTCCGATTCCCCCTGTCAAAGCTGTCCATTCTTCTGCCAACGGAAATATGCGCGACCCGGACGGAAACCTACCTGAAGCTGTTAAGCCCGGATCATGTAGGACTTTAGCGGATTGCAAGCAGATGCTCAAGGAGAAGAGAGCTGCCGAGTTAACTGACAGCGAATTAAGTGATCTGGCCGTCTCTGGCATGATCCCAGGTTATGCGCTGGAGAAATCTCTGGAGGATCCTGCGATCATGACAAGACTGGACTCTCTCACACGGGCAGTGAAGATTCGCCGAGCTTTGGTTTCACGAACACCTACTACCTCCGAAACTTCAACCCTTCTTGAGCGCTCTAAATTGCCGTACGAGGGCTACAATTACGAATTTGTGCATGGTGCTTGCTGCGAGAATGTAATCGGTTACATGCCACTTCCATTGGGTGTAGCTGGTCCTTTAATTATAGATGGCCAACATTATTACCTTCCGATGGCCACTACGGAGGGAGTGCTGGTGGCAAGCACCAATCGAGGATGCAAAGCCATCAATGCCGCCGGTGGAGCAACAACCGTCCTCACTGGTGATGGCATGACTCGAGGGCCGTGTGTTGGCTTCCCCACTTTAGCACGAGCCGGAGCTGCAAAGCTCTGGCTTGACTCAGAAGAAGGAGAAAAGATCATGAGAAGTAAGTTCAATTCAACCAGTCGCTTTGCAAGGTTGCAATCGATGAAGACGGCACTGGCTGGTACATACCTCTATATCCGATTCAAGACCACCACTGGGGATGCAATGGGCATGAACATGATCTCCAAAGGGGTGGAGTGCGCCCTTGAATACATGAGCGAACAAGCCGGTTTCGAGGACATGTCCATCATATCTGTGTCTGGAAATTTCTGCACGGACAAGAAACCTGCGGCTATCAATTGGATCGATGGCCGAGGGAAGAGCGTCGTGGCAGAGGCAATCATTCCAGGAGACGTCGTTCGAAGTGTTCTCAAGAGCGACGTCAACGCCTTGGTCGAGCTCAACACCAGCAAGAACCTGATCGGTAGTGCAATGGCTGGAAGTATTGGAGGGTTCAATGCGCATGCCGCCAATATTGTCACCGCTTTGTTCTTGGCTACTGGCCAGGACCCGGCGCAGAACGTGGAAAGCAGCAACTGTATCACCGTGATGCGAAAGTAAGTGACTCACTCCGTGTCTTCTGATCGGATTCTGACGCGAGCTAGCTACAATGGCAACCTCCAAATCAGCGTCTCCATGCCCTGCATTGAAGTCGGTACTATTGGCGGTGGCACGGTTCTAGAACCACAAAGCGCAATGCTTGATCTTCTTGGGGTCCGTGGTGCTCACCTCACAAATCCCGGCGATAATGCACGACGTCTCGCGCGCATCGTGGCTGCAAGCGTTCTAGCTGGGGAACTCAGCCTTTGCAGTGCTCTTGCCGCGGGCCACCTTGTCAAAGCACACATGGCCCATAATCGAAGCAACGTCCCCACACGATCCACCACACCGGTCTCTGCTGCTGTAAACGCCGCTCCCAGCATCGGCCAGGTTCAAGAAGGCTTGTCTATGACTAGCATGAAGAGCCCACGGCGGTAGTGTTCGTCCGACCAAGTCTGTTTCTGTACATATATTTGTCGCCTTTTTGGGTCATAAGACACATAGATGGCGTTGGAGCCTATGGTTTAGGCATGCTCACACGGTTATCCGCATGCTGCATCGCTTCATGAGGTCAGATATCGGCCACGTCCAAGAAGGCTTCTCTATGACCAGCACTCGGCGGCATTGTTATCAGGCCGATTCTGTTTCTGTACATACATATGCTTTTCGCCTTCTTGGGTCTCGGGACACATAGATGGCATTGGAACCTATGGTTTAGGCATCATCCGCATGCTGTATCGCTTCATAAGGTCAGCCTGATGTAGCCTTCGGATAGATAGATATAGTCTTATTTTCACTGAGAGATCTACTACTTCCATCCCACGCGGTGGTACCACAGTGGGTGCTAACTTACATCACAACCTCTTACGGAAACCCTTCTCCTGCTACTCCTTCAAGACTCTCCGAGTAGCTCACTAATGTACTCTTTGACGCCTTGCCGCTATACCAACGAGTCATCGCCGGTCACTCAGTCCACCGCTATCACGTCACCACGTATTTTCGTCATAGTACTCAATCCTTGGTTCAGTCAAGATATCGACGCACGTTGCCAGAACCGTTGGTCCAAATCTCTGTTTCCCCGCAGCAACATATCTGGTCTCTTCAATCGCATTCGATATTCGGGCTGTCAACGTGTGACTCTTCGTAGCAGAATATCGAGAAACATGCATTGATCGCCTTGGGATGTACATACGTAAGGGACGAGTGTTCTATGTGAGTGGAACAACCACTAGAGACATCTTCGCCACCAACGTTAAAGAATCCGTTCGGGAAAGATGATTGCTCCAGCACGAACCATCCGCATTGAAGCACAAGCAAGCTTTGAAGAGGCGGCTGTCGAAATGGTTCGCTTAGACACGGATAAATGCTCGTGCAAGGCCACGCCAATGAACTCGATCCAACAGTGTCCACTCCAGGAACAAACCTATTTCCCGACCCAGAAATCGTTCAATCCCTGACAAGTCCATGTTGGTCGCGCGGTCATGGTCTCGTCTTGGCAAAGATCACGCATGATTTCCTGACAAGTCGTCCCATGTGTGACCAGGCCCCACGTCATAATCGTCGTGTGATATTCCTGGAAGTGCTCCACGTTCGCCGGCTCCCGGAGATCCAGATTGCACAGACGATGCGCAATGTAGTACTTGATGGCTGGATTGTTCGACGGAGCAGTCACCTTGTTCTCGGCATTCGATCGGTCCGTGCTGGAAACATCGTTCCATTGCGAGGATATGCCCGAAATGCCAGCGTCTGGTTTGGCCTTCGCCGACTTCTTGCTCGGTGGTGGGAAGATTGGAGAGGTGTTCGAAGGCTTGAAGTCGGGGGACACCTGCCATATCTCGACCCCGGTGTCGTGAAAAAAGTATCCGAAGTGATGCATATTGTGAAGTATGTCCTCCTTCTCATATGGTATGATGCGGCTGGAAGGGATTTCGATTTGTTCTCTTCGCTTGCAATAGCAGGCGGCATTCACCAGTTGAGTGTGGAGGGTTCTCCACGCATGGGCGACCCACGTTGTTCGCGTGTTTCTCGGCCCTCGGAAGTCGAAAATGACATCAAGGAAATTCCCGCAGAATACATCTTCTCCCGGAAAAGTGAGAATATCCGAGAGGAAGGTATTGTTGTGCTGGATAAGAGGTATGATGCCAAAGAACATCCCCTGGTGCCTTGCTAATTTGCGAAACTCGGTAGGCACTTCCGTGGCGGATACGGGTATTTTCTGATTCTCGACAGGACTTTGCTTGCCTTTTCTTGGGTTGCTCTGACTAGAGTGATCGGAATTAGGTGAAGGCGTCTTCGTTCTTGCGTTGACGAACGAAAATTGTCTCAGCACGCTCAGAGACGGAAGTGCTTCAGGATAAGAATCGGTCGTCGGATCCCCTGCTTCTGTGGAACTCATCAACTTTAGAGGTAGGAAGTTGAGTTCACAGCTTTGCTCTCGGAAAAAGACGCTCTGAAAAAGTATTGGTCGTGGCTGCTGCTTCCAGACCGAGGCTATCTTATCTGCGTCCTCTTTCCTAATCTGCGTTGTATAGTTGGGTCGGCCGATCACCTTCCTTGCTTTTAGATGGCCAAGCTGACTCCCAGGAGGCTCGTGTGCTGTCACCACAGGTCTTCCTCCATTATGAAGAGAAATGGGCAACTTCTCAAATTTCTCAATCTCGAAGAGATTCGCTGCTACTAGATCTCGCTTGACTGCTGGCTTCGCTTCCGAAGCGGTGGATGTTGCAGCGGCCATCTTGCATGCCTTGACAGCTCGGACTTCGTCCCAGAGCTGGGCTATATCCGAGTCCGGGACGACGACCTCGGGTATAGATGACACAGAATTCCTCTCGCTCCGTGATCGAGAAGCTGAGCAGTAGCTCTGATATTGATTATGAATAGCGGTACTACTTGGTGATGCAGTCTCTGGTTCAGATGAAGACGCTGGAACCACCCGCTCGTTTGATGCTGAAGCTGCGGTTGAATCTAAGGAGATTGGCAAAGATGTCAAGGGATGAGTGTGTTGATGAATAGGTGGAGATGGTAGTGTTGTTCCCTTTGATGATATCGCGTTCTTTGGCGAGAGTGGCGTGAAGAAATCCTCTTGATAAAGAGGATCGTTCAAGAAGTTTGCTTGCAGGTCGTTGTTTTGGAAGGAATCAGTTTGCTGCGACTGATCTTGCTTGACAACAGATGGTTTGAACTGCGTTTCGTGCTTCCAAAAAGGGCACACGGAAGCACAGTGTGAGCTCTGGTTGCCCTGCCGAGAGTTCTGCGAGGTGAAGGAGCCGCTAGAGGAGCAGGTGTGTTCGTCTTCTCCAAGCAGCCTTTCGGTCTTGTTTTCGGATGTAATTTGGTGAACGCAATGCTTGGACTTCTCCGAAATTGTTGGATCAATGCCGAGACGTTGTAGCTTGGTACTAGTATCTTTCAGTGTGCACGGAGCAGTATTAAACCTCTGGTTAGTACAGATGTCGAAAGCTGTACAAGGATCCTTATGCTTGAATTGTTCTGGTGAGTAAACGTGTGTAGGCGACAGCGTAGTCCTAGTCTGTTGATGAGAGGTTGACTCAGACAAAGCAGTTTTTCCCAATGGACAGTTCTCCTGGCCTACACCAGATGAAGTGTGTTGCTGAAACAAGTTTGACCTTGCTAGAGGACTATGCAATGTCATAAGAATTCTACCATTTGGGGACCGCTTCTCTGTCTGGACTCCTTCATGCTCCCCGAAAAGTTTACCGCCATCAACTTGTATGCTGAACAAGGATGAATGCTTAGAGCCAGCTGAAGCCGGCGAATCTTGCTCTTTGTCTGTTGGTTGGGAGAATTCTGACTTGGGCACATTCCTTGACAACCAAGGTGATTTAGTCTGGTCCGGAGCTTGCGTTCTTGGATACGTTTGGGGTACATCCATAGTCGTCGTCATAGGATCATGATCATGCGACACTAGAAGGGTTTGTCTGGAACGAACTGGCCTGGACAAGCGGTTAGACGTTGCTGTCTCACAAGGTGTCCGTTAATATAAACTTAATCAACAAACATTACACGGCTTGTCCAAGCTACTTATCTACCCGTAAAGGTGTTGAATTGGTCAACTTTGAAGAATTGTCCAATCGGTGAAAACATGTTCCGTGGTTCGTTTCTTCATCACCGGATCCCTCTCCTTTCTGCCTACACAACATTAAGATAAAGAGAGGGAGATCGATAAGAACACTGGCGGAGATGTACTAGCGAATAAAACTACCAACAGAGACATTTGAAGCAGACAACTGACAAAGGTGAGAGTCCGGCAAAACCAATGTATCTACGCCATGTCTGTAAGATAGAGAGTCGACATTTACCAGGTGGTCGTATCTCAAGCCATCATCCATGGGCTGGAGGGATGACACTCTTAGCAGCAGTAGCATCCCTCTCAACTCATTCTGCCTCTCCACAATCCCGGTGGCGGATCTCGCCATTACTATCGGGCTTTAGTTTGCATCATCGACTTTGCGTGTCTAATAAGAGCGCAGTCTGAAAAAACCAACATCGGATCGCGCATGCCACAAAGCCTAAGCTGTATTCTGCTCCGAACAATGGCCCAGTTCTCTTCGAGGGCTTCTGCAGGCTTCTACAGTAGTAGATATGGGCGACTTCCGCGCAATGTTCGCGACCTGCAAATACGGCTGTGTAGCTAGAGCAAAGGGCTGCTTTGGGAGCCAAGGGGGAGTAAAGAGAGCTGCTGAGACTTTGGCTTCGCATGCCATGAGCTGGTGGACTTGGTGGCCCAGAAGGGTAACCTTCCGGGCAGAGGTCCCTGATAGGAGGCAGTCTTGTTTCCTAGGATGTGTCTGTTCCTACAATGGATATTGATGTACCATTGTCGAAAGGCCAGCACATTGCTCCACTAACCCGCCGTGACCGAGTAATGCTCAATATTAATCGTTAGGCCAAACGCTAATTTGCTTAGGGATGCCATGTAGAGATAAGTAGGTAGACTTAAGCAACAAAGATCCTACAAGCTGTTTTATTCACATTTCAATCGGCATCTGGCGCGTCATATACTCGTGGCCATCCCCAGGTGCGAATGTAATGGAGATGTTCCTATGCGGGCCGGAATTGAGATAAAGACCAACGTTGATTAGTTCAAGGAAGCTGACTAACATTGACCCCTGAATGCAAAATTTGCATCACGACTTCTCCTTGACCATCCACCTTACTCGTCTTTGTATAAACCATTATCTTGCTATTTGTAATATAATCTTCATTTCGAAAGCTCTCCAGCGGCGATATCCTACGGCCGTCTAAAGCCATCAAGAGGTGTCCGTCCGCAGCTTCATCCATTATCCACTCCGTCCACGCTCCCAGCCCCAGGGCAAACAGCTGCCCTGCTCGTAGAACATCTCGGTCCGGGATCTACTTCTAGCTTCCATTGCCATTGCCGCACGTCACACAGCCTCGATCCGACCGACCCCTCGAGCAGAAGCAAGTTGCGGCGGCAATCCCAATCCCACTTCACCCAGAATCCATTGCCCCACTAACACGTGATCAGTGCCCCGCATCCTCTCTCCCTCACTCACAAAAAGCCTGTTCACCTCGTCCTCTTTTTTTCAACTCTCCACCACCCATTCCACATCCATTAGACACTTCCACGCATCCCCCGCAGTCATGGCCATCAAGACCTACTTCGATGTCAAATGGCAAGGTCCTGTCCTCGACGCAAACTCGAAGCCTACGAAGGACGTCAAAGGTGAGCGCATCCCTTGTGCATTCGCTGGCTTGAACGTCCATGCACCGCCTATTTAAATCTTCTCACGCCTCGGTCGTATTTGAGACACACTGACCTTGCACAGACCAGACCGGCCGAATCAATTTCACCCTCTACGATGACGTCGTCCCCAAGACCGCTGAGAACTTTCGTGCCCTCTGCACTGGCGAGAAAGGCTTCGGCTACAAGGGCTCCAAGTTCCACCGCGTGATCCCTCAATTCATGCTTCAGGGAGGCGACTTCACCCGTGGCAACGTAAGCTAGCCTCGGGCGGCGAACAGTGGAGAGAGGCTCGTCGAGGGAGGCGCTGACCAGTGTATCTAGGGCACTGGCGGCAAGTCGATCTACGGCGAGAAATTTGCGGATGAGAACTTCAAAAAGCAGCACACTCGTCCAGGTCTACTCTCGATGGCGAATGCAGGCCCCAATACGTAAGCAATGGCGATCTGATTAACACCTTAATGTGCTGACTCGGTCATACAGCAACGGCTCACAGTTCTTCGTCACCACCGTACGCTCAAACCATCTTCTCCCTACAGCAGCCGTTCCTTTCTTCGAACCTTGCTGATTGGTGGACAGGTTGTGACTGGCTGGCTCGACGGCAAGCACGTGGTCTTCGGTGAGGTTGCAGATGACGAGTCAATGAAGATCGTCAAAGCCATTGAGGCCACTGGTAGCAGCTCCGGCAAGATCGCGTACAATACTACCCCTACCATCGTCGATGCTGGACAGGCCTAAGCGATGGACATCGGAGCGTGGTGGATTGTAGAGTAGATGTGCTAGCTGCTTCTACCAAGATATCCAGCCTTGCATCATGATCTGCTGGATTTCGGTAGATACCTTTTAAAAAGTCAAGCATCATTGAGCAACAGCAATTAGTAACTCTTCAAGTCTTTGTGTTCCCATTGGCGGTGACCCTCACTCAGGCGTATGCACTGGCACTATGCTTCTTCTAATCGTGCCTAGGGGACACCTAGTGGACCACACTTTCCAGCGCTTTCCTGCCCTGCCGCTTGACAACCCTATCTAATATTTCCCGAACCTGCTTACACCCGTCGACTCCTACAGCTAGCATGCCTTCCAATCGCTCTACTCTGACCTTCGTTTCCATCACACAAACACTGACCCGCTCCCCAGCGCCCAACGTCCCCACCGTCAACCAAGGCAATTCCAATTCTTCCTGCCCATTGAGGTCTAGTAACGGGTCCGCCGTCTTTTCGTCAGAGTTGTTTCCGGCATACGACGGTATTGAGCCAGAAGTGCAAGCAACAATGTAATCACTCATTGGTATACCAGCGTCAATGAGGGCAAGGGTAGCAGCATTGAGGCAAGCAGCAAGCAGAGAGCCATCTTGCGAAAGGATCGAGAGGGTAAGTGTGATGGTAGAGCGAGGGTAAAGGTGGGTGAAAAGCGTAGATTGAAAGGCAGAGGCGATGGTGGATGAAATTTCTGATATGCGCCTGAAATCTATCAATCAGCTCGCGTTCCTCATGACTTGCACCCAAACCCTTCGCCTGCTATGCAGACGCAGAACCTACTTGTCGCCCCTTCCTCTCCTCTTCCTGTCTACTCCACTGAATCCTGCGACACAGACATCCACTGTCACTGTAGCCCCTTCATCCCCACCTCCGCCGCCTCCTCTTCCTCGTACCTCGGCCGGACCGCTGACAGTACATATCACCTTCGTGTTACCCATTTCAAGGTAAGAGCTGCCATCTGCAGCAGCTTGTGTGGAGATCTGGGCATGTATACGGCGAAGCTCGTTCCATCTTCGGCCGTCGAGCCGGAGATTGGACAGAGCGTAGATTGAGGTGTCGAGAGGCATTATCGCGGAGTTTTAGGGGCGGTGGAAGTGACACATCCTTGCGTACTTGTCATTGGGGTAAATCATTTTCATCATTTCCAATGTCCTATGTGTTGTGGATTTCAGCGTTCTCGAGAGCGAGCGCGGCGGACCCCACCAGCCCGCGTCACTAACCCCTCCATTTCTCTACATCCACCATGGGCGACATTGCAATAGATCTGACGGATAGCGATGATCTAGATATCATAGAAAACGTAAGGAAAGGTTTGAGTACCGAGGACTATATCAACAGTAAGCACGTCGTACAAAGGGATGCTCAGCGCTGATCTGTTCCATCAGAAGTCATCCATCCCGTAACCGCCACCGAGTCCGAAGACCAAAGCGACAATGTCCGCATTCAGAAGCCACGCATGCGAGATAATCATACGAAGGGTGAGCGCATCGAGTGGTCTGACGACGAGGACCCGGAAGATGCCTACAAAGCGCTCAGAGACCGCAACTCGACCAAGAAACGTAAAGGCGTGTCAAGCACTAGGCAGACGAAGGCCGTGGAGAAGAATGGCATCGGGCGAACCTCAAAGCGTTCGAAGCCCAAGCAGAAGGGCAGAAAACAAAAGGCTTGGGGAGACGTGACTGAAGATGATGAAAATGACCTTATGGAGCACACCCTTCCAGATTATCTTCAGGAACGCCGGTCGACTTTTGATAAGCGTATGGGTACCATGAAGGAGGCTGGACTCAGACTGCCTCCTTCATATGACGATATCGACTTCTCGGACGATGAGAGGCTGGAGTATCTGAAAGAGAAGCCCGATTTCCCGGGAGGCAAACAGTCAGCGCCGTACAAGGATAAAGCCTTACCAAAATCTCTGGGACTCATACCCGCACCGATTGCTCAGTGGCTGAGAGACTATCAGGTCGAAGGTACAGCTTTCCTGCATACTTTGTTTGTCTATCAATCCGGGGGAATACTCGGTGACGATATGGGTTTGGGGAAGACGGTCCAAGTCATCGCATTTCTTACGGCAGCGTATGGGAAAACAGGTGATGAGAGGGACGCAAAACGTATGCGCAAAATACGAAGGGCAGGGTCGAGCTGGTACCCGAGAATTCTTGTCGTCTGCCCTGGGACATTGATTGAAAACTGGAAGGCCGAGTTGGACCGATGGGGATGGTGGCATGTCTATGTCTTTCACGGGAACGTGGATGCCAAAGAAGCAGCATTAGACGCTGCCACGTCAGGGCGAATCGAGATCATGATAACCACCTATACAACATACAGATTAGGCAAGGACGCTATCAATATGATCGCGTGGGACTGCGTTATTGCGGACGAATGCCATATGATCAAAGGACGAAACTCAAAAACTACAAAAGCGATGAACGAGGTCAATGCTTTGTGCAGGATAGGCCTGACAGGGACAGCAATCCAGAACTCCTATGATGAACTCTGGACGTTACTTAACTGGACCAATCCTGGCAAATTTGGGCCTATAGCGACGTGGAAGAGAACCATTAGTGAACCTCTGAGAGCGGGACAATCTCACGATGCCACTATATATCAACTCAGCAAAGCCCGCAAGACAGCCAAAGCCCTCGTCGAGAACCTCCTTCCTGCTTTCTTCATTCGGCGCATGAAAAGCATCATAGCCGATCAATTGCCCAAGAAAAGTGATCGTGTAGTTTTCTGTCCTATGACCAGCACCCAAGCCGATGCATACGAGAACTGTGTCGATAACGAATATATCCAATACATCAGGGACTCAAGTCTTCCCTGTCACTGCGGCTCTACGAAGAAACAAGGCTGGTGCTGCAATACACTTCTCCCCAATGGGATGAAGTGGCAATCCTACGTCTTTCCCGCAATAGCCAACCTCCAGAAGCTCTCGAACCACCTCGCAATGCTCATACCACAGAGCATCGATCCCAAAGAGAAACAAGACAAAGAACTCGAAATGCTCCAGATCGCCGTCCCTGACCAGTGGCGCCACCTCTATCGCAACCGCGACTCCATCCTCAACTTCTCCAATCCTGAGTTCTGCGGCAAATGGAAGATCCTCAAGAAGCTCCTCCGCTTCTGGCACTCCAATGGCGACAAGGTTCTCGTTTTCTCGCACTCCGTGCGCCTCTTGAAGATGCTCCAACTCCTCTTCAACCACACCTCCTACCCCGTCTCCTACCTCGACGGCAGCATGACCCTCCTCGACCGTGCCAAAGCAGTCGACGACTTCAACAGCGACTCCTCCGCCTTCGTCTTCCTGATCAGCACCAAAGCCGGCGGCGTAGGGCTCAACATCACCTCCGCCAACAAAGTCGTCGTCGTCGATCCGAACTGGAACCCTTCCTACGACCTGCAAGCCCAGGATCGCGCCTACCGCATCGGCCAAGCCCGCGACGTCGAGGTCTTCCGCCTCGTTTCCGCCGGCACAATCGAGGAGATCGTGTACGCGCGACAGATCTACAAGCAACAGCAGGCCAACATCGCCTACACCGCGAGCACGGAGCGCCGCTACTTCAAGGGCGTCCAGGAGAACAAAGACCAGAAAGGCGAGATCTTCGGGCTTGCGAACCTCTTCGCTTATCAGGGCGACAACATGGTCCTGCGCGACATCGTCAACAAAACCAACATCGCCGAATCCCGCGCCGGCGTGCAAGTCGTCGGACTTGAGCTCTCCCAATCCCAACCCAATGCCCCCCACGCCTCCGACCCTCACAACTCCACAGACGAAGCCGATCCCACCCTCGGCAACCCCTCCGACGAAGACAGCGCCATGTCGCAGCTCGCCTCCCTCATCGTCAACCAAGCCGAAGAAGCCGCCGGTGCCGCCGGCGCGCGCAAACCCGGCCGCAGAAAAGCAGAAGCCCCCAGCGCTGACGCCGCCCGGAAAAGTGACCCCGTGCAAGCCATCCTCGCGGGCGCGGGCGTCGAGTACACGCACGAGAACAGCGAGGTTGTCGGCTCCTCGCGCGTCGAGGCGAGTCTCAGCCGGCGCGCGCAGGAGGCGGGCAACGATATTGATTACGGCGGGCAGCACGTTTTCGCGGACACGCAGGATCGCGCTGCGGGGGTGGGGAATGGTGATGTGGAGGAGGAGGGGGAGGAGGAGGGGGTTGCGGGGCCGAAGAGAGCGCAGGAGGTGGAGTGGCGGTATCGACCGCCTGAGGAGGTGAGGAAAAGGCAGTTTTGCAGTATGGCACGGGAGGCGGGGTATGCGGATGGGGTGGAGTTTGCGTGTGTGGTGGAGGGGTGGACGCAGAGTCGGAGGAGGGATTTCTTGGAGAGGTTCTATCGGGGGAGGAGGGAGGGGTTGGGGCTGGAGTAGGGCGGTTTGGAGTCCGGCGGTGGGGGAGCTAAGGGGCAGGAAGTCGGGGGAGCCAACAGTTGGCGAGCTCTACGAAGGCGTTCAGGAAGGCGGAGGCCTCGGTGGGAGATACCCCAGGATATTATTCTTATACCCACTATACAAATTAGCGATAAATTATTGAACCTACACTCCAGCCTATCACACCCAGCCTCCTGCTTACTCACCACTGCTCATCATCGATCAACCCAAAGGTCCCAAAATCAACCCACCAACCCAACCTTATCAACCCAACCCTGACACCCACCACGATACTTTAGAAACCCACCGCTCGGGCTCCCTTCCCACCAGCCGCGCAGCCTAGAGTAGTTGTCATCTTCCACCCCAGGCAAATAGAGGAGCAGCGTCTACGGACTGGAATCTCTTGAACTTTCTGGGGGAAGGTGTAAAAAGCTGACAGATGGAGCTGGGAAGGGTGATGAGGGAATGACGGCGTTGGATTGGGAGGTGGTGGCGGAGATTACTATCAAGAGAGAAAGAGAGAGAGAGAGTTGGCGGTAGGGTTGAGGCTTATAGGTTGAAAGTCACTAAAAGTGTGACCTTGAGAGGGGGAAAAGAGCAAAGAGTTTGAAACATATATTGTCGAGGGTATCAAATTAGCCATTCGCCTCGTTCGCATATCATCACACGTAAACCTCCAACCCAAGCCCAACCCCTATCTCCCCAACATCCTCTTCTCCATAGTCCGCATCCCCACATAACTAATCGCCGAAAAGGCAAACGCCAGCGGGAAGCCGATGTCGCCGCCATACCCCGGCGTGCCGATCTTCCTCCCAATGGGACCCTTGAACCAGACCTGCGCCATACCCATCACGGCGCCCATGATGCCGAAGCCGAAGGCGACAATGGCGGCGAGGCCGGGCGGGAGGCGCGAAGGGGTGTTGAAGGCGGTGATGTCGTAGCGGCGGTGGGCGAAGAGGAAGTGCTCCGTTAGGGAGATGCCTTCGTAGATGGAGAGCCAGTAGCCCTGGTGGGAGGTCAGCCGTGGTACAAAAGACTACTCGGCGAAGGGAGGGAAATTCGTCATGGGAAGACTTACGATCAGCAGCATGAAATTCTCCAACACCAGTTCGAAATGCGCGTAGCCCGGAATTGCAATGGCGCAGTAGACGATGGTGCCGATTAGAGTCCAGACGAAGCGGGGAATGAATTGTGAGTAATGGCTCATGAGCTGGAGACTGAATGTGAGGCTGTAGATGTTTGGGCAGTTGTTGGCGACAATGCTAAGCGCCAGAATAACGAGACAGAACTGCCCGAAGCGTCCGAAAGGTGGGAACAGCACGGCGGCCAGCAGGCCGCCGATGCCACTACCTTGGTACCTATTTAAATAGGATATGTCGACAGTGTCCATCGTTGCGGTCGCTACTACTAGTCCGAGCATTTCGGTGAAACAGAGGGGCAATATCAGCCCAGCGTATGTCCAGGCAAAGGTCTTAACCCGTGATACGTGGGCCGGTTGGTAGACGGTGTAGTCAGCGGCATAGCTCGTCCAGCCTGTACCAAAGCCGAAGACGCTGGAGGCGAAGGAGAGAATAGATCCCGCTTCGGCACTTCCCGTATGCATGGGCAGATTGATGAACTTGCCAGAGTGGGCAAATTCACCAAGCACGATGAGGAAGATGATGAAGCTGGGAATCCAGGACCAGAACTCATATGCGTGCACAACCTTGTAGCCGAACAGAGAGACTAGTAGCGTAGCCGCGGCAATGATGATGATGCCGGCGTACCCTGGGACATTACCATTGACTGCGTTGATGAGTTGGGCGCCCACTATCACATTGACGGCCGACCAGCCCACGCATGCGAGGATGTTGAAGAAGGCGATTACCTTGACGCCATAGAAACCGAAGAAAAAACGTGAGAGGACCATCTGGCGGAGTCCATAGACGGGGCCAAAGGTTGAGAAGAAGGCTACCGGTGTAATCGCAAGCATGTTGATAAAGAGAATAGTGAGTAGCGAATCGATAAAGCCGAGGTTGAAGACCGTAATGGCCAGCGCCCCAATGGCGAAACTCGAGACGACCATATTCGCTGAAAGCCACATTGTCCCAACTTTCCTCAAATTCGTATCTGTTCGCTCATTCTCCGGCACCCTCTCGATGCCCCTCTGCTCCACGCCAAAGCGCCCCACGAATCTTTGTAGCTTTGCATAAGGCGAGTCGCCGATTTCGAAGCTCTCACCCGGGACGCCGCTGGTTTGATCGGTATAAAAGGGAGGCGGCTGCTTCTCGCCTAGGTATGCATCTGGCGGCGAGTGTGCCTCGACATCGTAATCATTCTTGTAGTCCATCGTCGCAGGTGTATGAGAAGGTGGATCTTAGACTACCATAGAATATGATCCGATGCGGGGCTCCCTGGGTCGCGTGATGAATGCCTTGAGTGAATTGGCAAGGACCAAGGGGACTACTTATTCAACAACAGATGTGAGAACAGAGGAGACGTGGGAACGAAGAGAAGGAGAAGGAGACGGAACAGGAGAGATATGTTAGTTGATGGCAAGAATGGGGAAGAAGATGGGAGACGGAGACGGCCGATGAAAGTCTACTTGAGGTCCAGCTCTTACACATTCTTGCTGATAAGCAGCTCGAGGTGGATACGGCCAGGCGCGGCGGCGGGAGTTTTGGATAGCTTGTCTTTCAAGAGCTTTTGATGCCGCCAGATCGACCCTTGGGCCCGGGTCTCGCCAAAGCTGGCAGGAGGGTGTGTTGCGCCCCGTACACCTCGACAAGCGCGGTGCACTTGCCGATGGCTAGCTACTTTAAAGTAGTGGGACTGACGATTGAGTGGGTGAGCCAGAAGCTACGCGATTTTGGCAAGTGGGCTGATAAGAAGTTTAAGAACGTGATTGGTTGAGATCACCGAGGCACGTAAGGTTGAGCAGACAAAGGGCACAAGAGAGACTAACCCTAATAAGCTAGAGGGCTAGGGCTTCTACTTCAAATCAAACCGACTACCTTAGAACACAAAGCACCTGGTCAAAGTAACAAGCACTTCAACTGCGCCCAAGGACTCTTCAAACCCCTTTAGAGGTCTACTGTATTAAGAGATTCGCCGAAACGAGACATGGGGGTTGAAGAAGGTAACGCTCAATTGCTGTTGTGGCTCTCTTCGTCTCATAAGATCTCCAATTGGCAAGATTCCTCTTTGGGAGAGAAAATCGAGCTGTACTATTGACTTCGAAATTTCATCAGAAACAAGAAACAGCAGAGGGCGAAGATGTCTTCCACACAGCAATCTCCGTATATAGTACTCGCGGCTCTCCAGTCGTGGAGCCCGAACGTTTTTGGAGGATGAGCTCACCAATTCTGCAGGTCTTGTCGTCCGAATAGACTTTTGATACTATGTGTGTTGACACAACGATGTTGATGCGAGCAAATGTTTAGTACCAGTATCAATGCGGGCTGTGTCATTAACAAAAATTGGCCCTACAAACATTCTGTTTGTAAAAAGTATTGTAAAACCCATTCGTTACCCCTTTGGCGCCTGGAGGTAATCACAATACGTCTCTGCTACAAGAATCATTCGGCATCTTTCCATTCCGTATAATGTCGTCTGACGCACTTGAGGGCAGCAGGAAGGTGTGTCTCTGCCTAACCATTTTCATTCTTCTGTTTCGTCCCCGGTAATTTTGGACCCAGCCGTCGGAGAACGTTGACGATGCTTCATATACAATCACGGCGGATCAATGGGTTCACCTCATAGCAGGCACGAACGATAGGAACGGACTCAAACCCCCGCGTAGACCTCACCCAAACTCATCGATGCTTCGCTAGGATTGCTACGTACACTTGAGCTGTCCTCTTATCCAACTACTCTTGGCTTCCGCCCATCCATATGTGACCTTTCCCTCAAGGTCGGGGATGGCGAACCGACGCTTTCGATCTGTACTCTACATCCACATAGCTATCCGGAATTATCTATACAAACCGCGCTCCTGCTGCTTCCTCATCGAAACTCATCGTCATCCTCCCCAGCCCCCACGCGATCAAGCCGCTGTACAAGCTCCTTCGTCTCTCGCGCGATCTTAAAGGCCAGCGGCGGCAGCATCTTCGTGAACTCCTTCCATGTCGCGGCGTCGTTGATTCTGTCAACCTCTACACTGGCATCGACAAGAAGAGACCTGCATTCAGCTAATGTGTCAACGCTCGGGTTCGCCTGATCCCGAAGGGCATGGTTGTCCGAGTTGCTGAGGCTTTGGTGAGTCTCTGAAACGATTTTGCCAACGATGCCTGCAATGTCGTCGATGTGGTCCTTGATCGTCAGCGGAGGTTCTTCTGCTCGAATACTGCCGACGAGGGATTGAATCGACTGCACTAGTCCCTCCGTCTGGTCCTCGAGGAAAGCCTAGTTCGTTAGCCTTGATTGACCACACGTGGTTCCTAGAATTACCTTCAGTTCTTCGACCTCAGCGTCTTGTGCTGTGATCCCTAGCCCTTGCTGAGGGGCAGCATGATAAGGACCGCCATTAGTAATGCCACTTTGGTATGCAGGTCGTCGATTCGCTTCGGTATTCTTTTGGATCTGATAATTACTAGGCGGGAGTGGTGGCTGATTAGAGCTCATGCGACTATAGACAGATTCGTCACCAAGGCTTCTCCTTCCATTGGGCATCCCATAGTATGCTGCGGGAGACTCATTGATCAGGCTATTGTCGTCATCATCCTCCAATTCTCCAGGCGAGCTCGTCTTAATCTTGAAAATCCTGACCATTTCGACTATGCTCACCGTTAGATGGGAGGCTGCTGCGTCGAGCAAGGAAACCGGCGAAAGGCCATCTGCAATCGCGTAATTCTTTGCAGCTGTAATGAGATTATTGGCTGTTGCAGATATCCGTAATTGAAGCTTGTTCATCTGCTGTGCTTCATCGTTGCTGCCTGATGCAGTTGAAGTAACGTCCTGAGTAATGTCCCGTACAGCAATGACGACTGATTTGACGTGAGCTAAAACCGAGGAGGGTTCACTAATACGAGCAGTCCTCAACAACTCATCGACCGAGATCTGAAATCGAGTAACGTGAACGTGCTTGACAACGCCGTCCTGCTGCAGGAAGCCTCGATTCTGCAGGAGCTGGTCCATGTCCGGTTGCTGCGTGGGGGAGCCCATCGAAGGAGCCCGCAATGTGCGGAGCTGGGACTTGACTTTGGTATACCTGTTTCTCCAGTCCTTGATCTCGTCTTCAAGCCTGTGGACTTGTCGGACCAGCTTCTCCTCGCGCTCCGCGTTCTGGTTGCTACGCTCAGACAATGCTTTCATCTCCCGCAGAAAAGTGGCGGCTTCCTTCTTGACCTCAGCCGTAACTTTCTGTTGCTGTTTCAGATCGCCCTGCAACTGTTGATGCGCTCTGTCCAGATTCTCAGAACGCATCTGCCACTCGTCGCCACCTCGTCCCAGTTTCGCCATCTGCTCCATCTCATTTCGTAGTTGGCGCTCATTATCAGTTTGGCTTTGTCTGGCTCGTTCTATCTCATTTTGCAGACTTTTGTTTAGATTCGTTGCACTTGCAAGTTTACTCTCAAGATCGGCTCGAAGACTCGCCCAGTCCTGTCGTTCTGCGTCGCTTATCTACGGCGCCACCGTGTCAGCGAAACTTGAGGCAAACATTTCGATATTTGAGTTCTTACGCTGTCCGGTCTCTGTGACCCCTGAAGTCTCTCGACTTCAGCGTCTCTTTCCCTTACCATACTCTCAAGCTCTTCGACTTTGCCTCGAAGCTCGCCAACCTGGTTGTCAAAAGCCCCAATTCCAAGGCCCCCAGTCCTTAGACCACCATCGGTTCGATATGAATGATTTGTATCCCTCCTACTCCTGAAGCTCCGACCGTCAGCGTTGTCCTCCGGGCCCGTCTGATCGTCATCGTCTTCTACGAGCGTACTCTTGTTCGGTATGATGGTGTTACTCTGAAACGTCCTTGCGGTCGGCCTGCCGTATGCATCTTCGTCAACTCCCGGTATCCCCTGTCCAGCCATAACTTGGCTTCCCAGTGATGCATTTCGTGCTCCATAATCCGGTCCAGGTCTGCCTGGTGCCCCTAACATGGGACTTTGGCCTGGTCGGTAACCATTAGGTGTCCCTTGCCGACTTGGGGGACCTCGTAAGCCTGGAGCTGGGCTCCCGTTCCGATCGATGCTACCACCTGCGAATCTCGGAAATCTCCGCTCCAGTTCGTAGAAAACATCCGTCGCCAGATCGCGAAACCTTGGAGGAGGCAAAGTGGCTAGTTTTTGCCGCGCTTGGTTGCGCTTGGGATGGAAATTCTCCTTAGGTTGTAGATACGAAGGCACCTGCCCAGGCCCATTTACCTGTTGCCCAGCGGCGCTTTGTCTCCGCAGCAGCTCGTCATAGACATCAGTACTGAGTTCCATAAATTGTACTGGTGATAACCGTAGCAACTTGTCTCTGGCCCTGTTCGGCTTCGGGTTTCCTTTGTCATCGCGCAGCGACTGCGCAAGATATCGCTTGAGGATAGCATAGTGCTGCGCCAAATTTTCCTCCATCTGCAATGTCTTCCTCCTTTGTCCCTCGGACATGTTTGACAGATTCGTTCCATAGCTGGATCGACCAACTGAATTTGGCGGCGAAGGATCGCCGGGTGGGCGACTGATGCCGTTCGACATGCGGCCAGGTCCTTGCATTCCCGAGGAAGAGCCCGATATAGGAGGAGTCGCCAGGTTACTACGAGCATTGGGATTCGGAAGGTAATTCAAGGGCGCTGTGTTCTGGTAGCGGGATATGCCCGACCATTCACTGCCGTCGGTAGAGATTGGCGAAAACGTGCCAGCACGGCCATTCATAGTTAGACACTATTACACGGCCCCACGTCATCCAGATACTTTAGTTCGTTTTCGATCGAGCAGATGATTTCGACGACCGAATCCGCAGAGTCATCAAGTTTGTATACGGTTCGAGGGCGCATATGACTGAAACGTCCAACGTAAGGCGCCCGCCAGAATGCCTGCGTCTGTTGTTCAGATAAGAGGATTACAAAAAGCGTTTCGAAGAGACCGGATGAATAGCGAGAAGGCAAGCAACAATATAGCTAGGTCTAAAGGGTTGTGTCCTTTCTCGGTTGGCCTCGAGGAGTATTGTAGACAGGAACTTCGAGTCCGTCCACCGAAATTGGTCCTGGGGGCTGCGGCCAATCACGTTTCCACCACTTGTGGGTGTACCCCCACGAATGCATATCGCCTACTTTAGTAAAGCATGGGGCACGAGGCTGCTAAGGTTCAATAAAGTATCCTTGATGCTCATCCACCCATTATTTCTGGTCAAGTATTCAAATATCTAGATATAGAATACCCTGATTTCGAATAGTCGAATGTCCTCAGGTACATATCTTTAGGGTATCATTGACTCGTTGCAGCTTTGTTGACCGCAGAACTCCCTGCATTAACTACATCTGAACCTGGCATTATCCCACCATTGCAGTCTCAAGGCGAGCCTGAAGAAGACCGCTTAGCCCCTCACTTATGTCTACAACGGCCTTGACTGGTGATATGCTGGCGGCGTTCCCTGCTGTTCAAGTGGAATGTCATATTGATTCTGAGCTGGGCCATACGCGCTCTGGAAATTTTGGGCTGCGGGAGTTGCAAAAACACCTCTGCGGCGCTCGCGGCGAGATTTGAAAAAGAAGCCGCCGGCAATGAGGACCGCGACGAAAATGATAAGGGCGCCATCCAGGATCATATGGCGATGATCCGAGACAAATGAGAAGCCTACGAAAGAGTTGATAATCCCGAGGAGTATGACGAAGGGTCCAAGCACACGGTGGATTCTCGACAGTATTGATGGCTTCGGATGCTTCTTGTACAGAATCATGTGGTGTATACCTCCGAACGACCATTGGACCAGTATGAGGAGGAATACGAGCAACCCTATGATCTGGTGTGCCGAACCGTAATGCCGAGACTAGTAGAGTGGTTAGCAGATTCGACAAAGACTTCCATAACCATCCCGCCGTTGCAATGAACCACAATAACCAACGGGCTGACTGAATCACGTATTGCTCTTGACAGCAATGCGATCTGGGAGATATATGGGCGTATTGGTGAATGCTTACGCTGTTGTACTGTTGACTGAGATTCAACCCGATACCAACACCAACAAAAGTCCCTAGAACCCCCAAGGACTGCATAATCCAGTGCCACATGACGCTGTTTTGTAGTCTCAAGTACGCCGCGCCGAACGGGAACAGAATTACAAACACGCCGACCATCAGAATGGCATGCGTGGTACTGCCGTAATCATGGTCGTCTGTATCTTTTCCAGAAGAAGTGGAGTTCCTGTTCTTAGAGATGTCGCCGGGAAAACCTGCAGGATCTCCAGTCGCTGACATCATATTCATTGTGAATTGGCCGTAGTGCTCGTGTCTGCGTAAGCCTGCATCAAATGCATTCGAATTCAATTGCACGTCACCCGGTCCGACGGCATAGAGGAAAGGTTGTGCGGTCGCCTTGAGATCGAGTGATCCTCCTCCCCATGCTAAACAATCATGGCAAATTCCTTTCGCAATGACGGTGCCATCAGAAATGCCCGATCCAGCCAAAAGCTCAAGGCTTATACTCTTGTTGTAGGAGGGCTCAGAATAGCCGGTAGAGATTCGGGGGCTGAGGGTAACATCTTCAAAAATTTTAGCCTGGGTTCAAAGCCGATACCCTTCCAACCCTCGTACTCTTCCCATTGCCATCAGGGTACACGATCAACATCAGACTTTCCTTCATCCCCGTCCCGCTACCGACTCCTACAAAGATGGTCAGATAGCGATAGGCTCTTTGGGAAATCACATTATACCTATCCATGAGTTCGAGGCCGGACCGCTCAAGTAGAAAGAAAGCTGGTCGGGCTGCGTAGACCAGTTGATCGCAAAGGTGACATTGTAGGCTTTGTTGCCCTGGCCAAGATTTGAGATGAAGACGGCAGATGTGTCTTGGGCCTGGACTGGCTCAAACGTGAAAGCTGCTCATCGTCAGAAGAGCCTTGAGACTGAGTGGAGCCGAGGAATAACCCACTACTCGCAGCAAGGACGACAAGCAGCGCTGATCGGAGCCACCTCTTGTTTGGACCCATCATTCTCCCCTTTCACGTTTTTGAATTCGATTTGTTATGCAAAAAAGTTGACAACGAGGATGACGAAACAAGGAAAAGGAAACGTTGGACTTTAGGCGCTTCATGGGGAAGTCAAGCCCCAGGCTGAATCTGAAACACGAGTTCCTTCCAAAGGATTCTCGTGTCTCGCGCCACTCAAGTAGTGAATATACTCCGTACTTCTACGGGTAATATCCTTAAGAAGTGTGGTGTACCTTATTGTTTAGATCTTCTACGCTATTTCTATTTATAGCTTCTGTCCGTATGAAGATCTATCTTCCGTGTGCCTGAGCCACCTTCTTTATATATAAGTACTGATCTTGGAACGGCAAATTCCTTCTAAGGCGGGCCAAATAAGCACTTTTAAAGGTCCTGCGGCGGTTGCTCATATAACCATTCTTGATACCCACATTCGCCCTCTTCAACGAGTCTCCATTATACAGATTCTGCGCACGAGCACAAGGGATTTATTCAAGATCAGACACTTTATACGCCCAAGGGACATTCGCCGCCATGTCTCAGCCCTAAGCTTTATCCGCCCACTTCGATGATGTTGAATACATGATTGATGGCATCGCTTCTGACGAAGAACTTTGCCCACGAGCTCGTCGCCTGCAGAATGTAACCACCTTCTCTTAAATTCCACCAAGACGCCGCTTCATGTACGGAGAACTCGGTTCTGGCCGAGAACGGTGTGGTTGAAAGTATTGATCAATGTACTGTAGAAATCGTCGCGCTCTGCAGCACAATGGAAGTCTCTGCAATATTGCAGCAGTCGAGAACATAGCCGTGACTGTGTCTAACCAGCCTCGCCTGGACATCTGCTGGTTAAAGCCATTCCGCACAAATCGAAATAACTGCTTCGCAACTCATGTTCATGACTTGCCAAGGCCTGTCATGATTACTGTGGAAGAGCGAGGGACGCCAGCGACATGTACACACACTGACGAAAGAGAAAAGACAGACTTTTGAGTGAGATGGTAACCCCGCTAGCAAGGTAGCCACCCAAGCGCGAAAGCGTCGATTGACTTGTACCACTCATCCTTGACTGATGCAATGGCATACCAGCCTATGAGCGAGTAGAGGCCGAAGTAAGGTAGCGTTCCGAGCCAATTTTACATGACAGCGCAAAGTTCTACGCTGGGTGAGATCTTTACTCGATGCCCCGCCCAAATTTTCGCCACAAGTGTATCATGTCCGCATATACAAAAACACGGTAAAGCTCCAAAACAACACATGTCAGATGTGATAACTTCTATAAGATCTCGACCAAGACAGATGGATCCACGGTAATCCATGTATGTCGAAACTTACGTCTCTGGTGATGTTAAGCGAAATTGTTCCGACTCATATTGTCCCAGACGCACAAAGAGCTCCGGCTCGTCCCGAAACCATCTGAACCCGCGAGATGAGAAAGAGAAGCTTCAGCACATCGGAACACGCTTAAAAAAAGTCTATAGCAGTGCATGCCATACAGTCCGACAACATCTTGATCACGGATTATGAAGAAAAATTCCGACAAGAAACAAGCATGCTTGCTGCTTGAGAAGACAGAAGTAGATGAGGTGGCGATACGCAGGGAAGGGCTTTCTTCAATACTTGAAGGCCGCTAGAAGCTCTACACACGCATCACATCTTTTATTTGCCTGCGCCTACGAGTAAGTACGGCATCCTAGAAGAGAGAACATCCAGGCCATGTACCTACTTTTGTAAAGCAGGACTGATGCACAGTTCAGAGCCGGGGATGATGTGGGGGCAAGAAATGATCACAGATATGCGTCACAAGTGCTGCTATTGTAGGTCGTTGTCAGATCCAGTAATGTGGACCATCGCAGGACAGAGAACCAGGGCAAGCTCAGGGTAATCGACACAACATGATTGATCTACTGAATGTGCGGTCTCGTCTCGAATGTGTATTCTGGCTATCCGAACATCCACCTGGAGGTAATCAAAGCAACAAGAAAGGGGAGCTTCTATAATGCAGGCGTTCTGTATTTTTACTATTTACTAGTTTCTGCAGGGGGATAGACAGGTTGCGCAGCTCTATTCAATACGATTATTCAATTGAACATTGCCCGATTTAGTTAGCGTGATCCGAAAAGGGCAAGCAGATCTGGCGGCTTGACAGTCCCAATTGAATCAGTATTCAATTATTGAATACTCATTCAATTAACTTATTACCTTATTCAATTGCTTCAATTACTCGTCTAGACGTAGCTTGTAAAGGTTATAATTACCTTCTCTATCGTCGTCGTCGTCATCGTCGTCGTTATGTCTAGAGATGTACTCAAAAGTCATCTTTACGTTCTTGATTTAGGCACTTCTTCGCGACAATTGAAGTCTTTGCAATTATTGTCGTCTTTGCAACTCTCGTAGTTATTGTTATCTTTGCAAGTCTCGCAATCTTCAAAGAACATACAACGATTATTTTATAAACGAAAGAGAACAATCTAATTCGAATCAAAGTTGTTTTAACAATTATCAAGAAAAACAAAAAGACAAATTAATAAAAGATATCAAAGAACAATTATATAAGAATTGAAAAAAAAGAATATCGAATTAGATGCAAATAACAATATTGACTTCAACTTTTATATTTAAAATATCGTTAATCGACGTTGTACTTTTAACACTTTTAGTGCTTCTTTGTCGTTAAAAATCTCTATTTCTTTTGTCTTTTACAAGCGAAAAAAAGATCGACAATTAAATTAAAAGCTCAATTACAATTAACGACTTACAAAGAAGAACAATGTTATTTTTGTTAATATGTGCGTAATTAGATTTGCGAAGTACGACATTAAAACTATGCAACGTTTTTAAAATAAAATTAAAAAAAAATTCGAGACAACAATAGATCGTAAATATGTCGACGTTAATAGACGAATAAAGCACTTAATAAGTAAAAGAAAAGCAAATATTAAAGTTTTACACAAATCTAATTATGTAGTACAAGACAGCAATTGAATTCAAGTTATCAATAAATAAATGTCTACATTCGCAACATACTAAAAGACAAAAAACTAAAAAAGTTCTTTGCGAAAAAGAAAAATAAAAAAGAATGCAAAATACGAAAAGATAAAAGATAAACTTAGTTAACGACTAAAGAATAAATTAAATTACGAAGTTTTCTTCTTTTTTTTCTTTGTCGTCTTCGTCAATAGTAAAGAGAGCTTCAAGAATTAAAGCAATTTCGAAGATAATAGCTCTAATATATTCTTTAACGCAAAAAAGAATGCAAGAAAATCGAAACTTGTAACAAAAACAAGCTCTTTATCTAATAACAATACAATAATAATAAAAGATTTAGATTACGAAGAAGACATAAATAATAATTGACATGCGAGAGTGTAAGTTTTATCTAAAGATAACGACAATTATTCGTCTATATTCTTTGAATCTTTATTAAATAAATTTATATCGTTAGAGTTTATAGAACGTTAAGAAAACAAGATTGGAAAATAGTCTTAAAGTAATAGAAAGATCTTAAAAGAGATTTAAACAAATACGTGTTAACGTAATAGACAACAAAGACTTAGACGTTCTGCAAAACACATTAATTGTAATGAAATAAATAAAAGATAATTAATTTCTATAAAAAGAAGTTTGTCTAAATACAAGATAATTCGCATCTTCTATCTAGATAGACTAGCAATTCCATTTTAATAAGCAATTGTCTACTAAGATCGTAACAACATGCTATCAAAATAGAAAAAAGATTAGCGTTCTCGTTGATATTATATCTAGCAAAATACATTAGATAATTTTTGTTCTTATAGCGAGATTTCTTTTTAGAACGATCGAAAAGGATTCTTGATTGCGTAATAATAATATAATTATTATAGAATTGCGTAAGAACCTTGTAATAAAACTAGACTCTTAATAAGATAATCTAGATAAACGAGACGATAGTATTTGTTGTAATATCGAAGATAATGTTGCGATAGTAGATTTTCGTAATTGTAATTTTTTTCGCGATCTTGATAAACAACAATCGAGTAATTTCGTAATCTTTGTCTCGTAATTCTTCACTAAATTTATGCAATTATTTAGCTTAATAATGCTTCGTTATTCGTTGTATTTAGAATTATAATCTTTTTATTATAATAGATACTATACTATTTGTTTGCTATTATAAGTGCGCATTTGTTTGTTAATAATTAGACTAATCGCGTCGAATCGAGTCATCGAGTTCGAGTCAGGTTCCTGGCTCGCCAAGACCCGATTCGGGTTAGAAATCTTAGCCCAAGTATTTGGGTCAAGTCAAAGGGTAGATATGAAGTACTTAGCGTATAACCTGGCCCAACTCGCCAAGACTCGAAAAATTTAGATTATTTTTAAAAAAATGCATTAATCAACTTAATCAAATTAATTAATTTAATTAATTTGTTTATAATATTATATAGTAATGCATTTAGATAATGCATTTGTATGTTATTTGTGCGTTATTATTTTTAAACTATTTTTAGTAATTTAAATAATGCGAATTTTTTTAAAAATAGAAAATCTTGGCATTTTGACGTCATTTTCGATTGCTTGACGAGTCGATTGAACCAAGTTAAGAAATCGTTGACCCAAGTCGATTCCAAGTCGAGTCAAGAGATTGATATCAAGTATCTAGGTTGGGCCAGAATGTTGGTACCGAAACCCGACCCGGCGGTCAATCTATTAATAATGCGTTTTATCTTGTAAGATTTTTATTGCGATATATTGTCTTTAATCTTAATCAAATCTAAATAATTTAATTTAGAATAACTATAAAAATTCGTATTTAAAGAAAAAGATTTTAGTTAAATCACGAATACAATTGAGTAAATTCTTTATATAAATAGTAGTTCTAGTAAATAGGCGAGACGATTAATTCTTTTCTTTATAAGAAAAGAATCGCAACATTAAGATAAAATCTTCTTGCTTAATTTTTCGAATAAATAATAGTTATAATTGAGGCGCAAGTAGATCTTGTTATCTAAGTTAAGTAGCATAAACTAATGTTTAACATCGTAATAAATTTTCGTCTTGACATTAACAAATACGATTGCGTTAGCAATCTTGACGCGAAATTCTAAACGTTTCTTAAACACGTTCGTGATTAAGTAATTGTCGTAAAGTAAAAAAAGTGCTTTCTTAATTTTAAACTTATACATTACTTTGTTAAGAACGAGATCGATAACGACATTTGAATTGTTGTTTAGTTGTAACTATAAAGTAGATAAAGCTTGTTATTACTTAACGTTAGAATAAATAATAATAAGATAACAAATAGCAATTTTCAAGATCTAATTAGATTGCTTTGATTGATCGTTCGTTTACAAATAATAAATTTTATTGATTAGAAGTAAGATATCTAGTTAAAAAAAAATTCCTGCTAGAATTTAGAGATAAATTCTGGGTCGCAATCGAAAATAATAATTTAAGATATATTTTAATTCGTCGTTTGCAAGCGATCTAAGACGCGTCGTGCTCAAACAATTGCGAAGTTCGTAATGTAATTAAGAATCAATTGTAGACTAATTGTTGGATTGAATTTCGATTTCAACTTTTGAAATCAACTTAACTCGTCAATTTCAACTATAGGAATCGATTTGAAACTCAATTCGATTCGCGCTAATTTGAAATTGACTCGATTCAACTTAAGTCGATTTTCGATTTTAATATTAGAAATTGAATCGAATCGTCAAGAAATCAAAAATTACGTTATTATGTCAAGAATTACTATTTTTAGAATCAAATATTTATTAATATATTGTATTTTTTGCAATCTATAGATTCTATAAACCTTATAGATGCGATTTATTACTATAATGCATTATTTGCATTTATAGATTCTATAAATCTTATAGATGCGATTTATTACTATAATGCATTATTTGCATCTATAGATTCTATAAACCTTATAGATGCAATTTATTACTATAATGCATTATTTGCATCTATAGACTCTATAGACCTTATAGATGCAATTTATTACTATAATGCATTATTTGCATCTATAGACTCTATAGACCTTATAGATGCTATTTAATGTTTTTCTTTTTCTAAAATAGTAATGCATTACTATAATGCATTATCTTATTATAATTTAGATAATTAAATATTATTAACTATATATTAACTATCTATTTACAATATATTAACTATCTATTTACAATATATTAACTATCTATTTACAATATATTAACTATATATTAACTATTATTGACTATAATATAATTAAATCAATAGTCTTAACAATTCGTGTCGATTTTTCGAATTGATTTTCGATTTTAAGTTTACAATTCGACTTAAATTGTCAATTTAACTTTAGGAATCGAATCGTCAAGACTTTCGAATCGAATTAATACAAATCGTCAAGATTCAAGTTAAGTACTTGACTCAAACTCGATAACTTGATTCGACGCAATTAGTTTAATCAATTGCAAGCGACGACTAAAATTATCGATAATAATAAGTAGACAATCGTATTTACTAGATAGTTTAATCACGTAATTTATAGCTATAATGTAAAAAGAATAAGATTTAATAAATATTGACATTAGTTTATCGTAAAAACGATAATATTTAATTTGATTAACTTAATAAGCAAAACAATGTTCGACATAGATGCGAATCTTATTAAGTGCTCAAGAAATAAAGAGCGTTTCGCAAATTCTTGCGAAGCAACTATAATAATCGAAGTAATAATTATTGTCATAAATTGTTTTAAAGATATTCTTTTTTGTTGATCTAAATATGTATAGTCGCAAGCAAATATTGTTTTCGTCGAAATAATATATTAGATCGTCGCGAAGCTCAAAGCCAATTTTGATACAAAATTTCTTAGAAATAGATTTCTTAACACTTTTAAACTTATCGATATTATTATAATTATCAAGAACTTGATTGTTGTTATTAAATATCTACTTTAAAGATATTTATTTCTAAGATGTTCGCTTCTTTAAGCTTGTTAACATGTTTAATTAGATTTTGTCAAAAAAATTTCTTAGCGTATTCGTCAAGCAAACGTTATTTAAAGTCTATTAACATCATAGCAATTAAAATGTCTTAATAAGCGTATATTTAATTCGATATCTTAAGATTCTTGATTTTATTGTGATAGATATCTATATTTAGTGCTTTCGAATTGTTAATGTCTATTCTTATAGTAAATGTAACGAGCAATCTAGAAAGCGCGTCGAGAATAATGTGCTATTTCTTGAAACAATATTTTACATTCAATTGAAATTGACTAAGATAAATAAACGCGCGCACTAAGCATAAATTAAGTTTATTTGTATTGTTCGAACTAAGCGTAGTCTAACGTAGTGTGATCGTTGGGTCGGGTCGAACACTTTTTTCTCAACTCGACCCATTCTCTTGGGCCTCGTAGGATTGGGTTTCGTCGAGTCAATGCCAAGAACCCAAGCTAACTTCGTCACGTTAGCATTATCTTATCTTATCTTATCTTATCTATGCGCTAACTCGATTGGGCTAGCGCAAGGTTCACGCTAATCGCATATGGTTAGCGCGTCACGTGACGTCACGTGATTGGGTGGGTCGAGTTAAACATTCGACGCGCATTCTTCGCTCGTCCCACCATGTTGGGCTAGGAAATTTGCTTGATCCTAGGGTTAGGGTTGGGCGAGTCAACCCGATCGAGCTAAAACTCGACCTAACGATCACGCTACTTTTAAAACATTGTAACATCGTTTATCTTGTCTTTACAAAAATTGTAAATAGATTTTATTAAATTGTTTAAACAAATAATAATTAGTCAAATTATTTCGTGTAATTTTTTGTAATTAAAGTAATAGAATTTTTGTCTTATATTTGATTTACAAAACTTCTAGAAAGTCTTATTAATAAATTTTTATATAATGCTCTTGTCTTTAATTTTTTTAATTTTTTTTATTGCTTTGACGTATCTTTTAATACGTATATAGATAATTGTTAAATGTTATCAAAGCATATTGTCGTATCAAATTTCAAGATATTTAAGAAGATCGTTAAGAACGCGAGAGAGATAAAAGAGAAAACAATTAAATCGTTTAATCAATTCAAATAATTGACAAGAATAGAATAATTTGTATAAAAGACTAGACTGGTCGCGCTAACCCGGAAATGTCACGTGCAAATGCCAAGACTCGGGTCGAAAAAAATTCGAGGAATCGAATCGCTTAAAGTAGTTTAGTCGATTACTATAAGTAGTTTAGCGCGCTTCGCGCTAAACTAATTTGAGCGATTCGATTCCAAAAAATCGTCGCGACCCGATCTTGGCGCCGGGTCGAGCTAGAGGGGTGATATCATAACTCGACCCAACGATTAGTCTATAAAAGACAACAAAGAACGAGTTCGAAGAATAATTTAATACAATTGTTTTACTCGATACCATTAATGACAAAATAATTAACAAATAATCGAATTTTCTTCTTATTAAATCGCATTATATGACAAAGACGTTTAAAGAAAATTCGATTTAAATCGAATTTAGATCTTTTATACTTTACTAATTTAATATATGAATGTCAAGAATTGTCGACAAGATATAAACTCAAAATAACGACAATAACAAGAGCAAGAGCGAGAGCTATATGTATGTCTTAATCGTCGTCGATCAATTGAGTTAATTGAGTCAATTAAGGCATGCTAGATAGAATAAAAGAGATTAAGAATGCACATTATTAATAAGAGAAGACGAAATTAATCAAATACGATAATTATTAGATTGCGATTCATATTATTCGATCTAGTATAGCGCGAACGAGCTAGCAATTCTAGACCTTATTAGCTCTCGCAAATTAATTGAATAATCGTATTGAATAAAGTTGCGCAACCTATTTAATGTAGTTATCTTCTCATCAAATTTGATAACATTGTCACAGTAATTTCGTAAGAAGTAAACAATATTCTCGTCGCGATTTTCTATTCACATTTTGATCTTGTCGTCGCGATTTTCTATTCGCATTTTGATCTCGTCGTCGCCATTAAACATTATTAGAATCACCCCCCCTGCCTATGATATTGTCGCCATGAGTCCTTTCTTCCCCCCCCCTTAGACTAACCGTCGGGCCAGATTATAATATCATCCCTCTAGCTCGACCCGGCGCCAAGATTGGGTCGCGACAATTTTTTGAAATCGAATCGCTCAAAGTAGTTTAGCGCGCTTTGCGCTAAACTACTTATAGTAATCGACTAAACTACTTTAAGCAATTCGATTCTTCGAAATTTTTTTGACCCAGGTCTTGGCATTTGCACGTGACATTTCCGGGTTAGCGCGGCCAGTCTACCCCCCCTTCTGCTACCCTCATCGCCGCTCAATTGAATAGTCAATTAGATAGTCAAGTTATCGACGCCTCGAATCTCGACGTCGACAATCAATTGAGCATTGCCCGCGATTCTAATGTTTCTCTCTTCTTCTCTATCAACTTTATCCTCCTTCGCGTCTCTCCTAGCCTAGAAAAGGCTTGTCGACTAGACTGGCCGCGCTGACCCGGAAATGTCACGTGCAAATGCCAAGACCTGGGTCAAAAAAATTTCGAAGAATCGAATCGCTTAAAGTAGTTTAGTCGATTACTATAAGTAGTTTAGCGCAAAGCGCGCTAAACTACTTTGAGCGATTCGATTTCAAAAAATTGTCGCGACCCAATCTTGGCGCCGGGTCGAGCCAGAGGGATGGTATCATAACCTGGCCCGACGGTCAATCTATCGTCGACGCGTCTTCAATAGCAATTTCCAAATACTAGAAGGAAAGAATTACAATCGCCTATGACCTTTTGTTTCTAATATCTGGGTCCTCAATTAAACGCGTCCTCGAACGAAGGAGAACACGCAAACAATCTATTGATACTGTCGTTTTTGAAGGCAGACGACAAATTGGGCAGAGAAAGAGCGTACGTCGGCCATTACTAGATAGATAGAACAGCTAACACACCTTATCGACTTCATTAGAAAGAGGAGGATAAATACAGCTCTGCAGGAACTCGCCGACGAGATAGATAACGTCGTCGAGAGGCTTCCTCGCAAGCGAAGGCGTAGATTTGAGGACAATAAGGAGGAGGGCTAAATATAAATTTATTGACTATACTATTCTATACTACTACATATAATGGCGACGATAAGGTGCCCCTCTGCTCCCCAAACTATTTGGTGGCATTGCCATCAAAATCCAGTAAGAGCAGAGAGGCATCCCTTGGGGGCAGTCGCGATCACGATGAGGTTTGCATTTGGCGACGGTAAGGTGGCGACGGTGAGGTGCAAATTGCGACGGTAAGGTCAGCCCTCGTTCTTCGGAAATTAAGGTGGCAGTGTCACCTAATTTGGTAGGGAGGGGTGATCATCGCGCAGTATTATATTTTAGAAAACGCCTGCATTATAGAAGCTTCCCAAGAAAGGGGCTGCCGAAATTAGAAGGGGAGATAGATAGACATCTCGATTGGGAAGATTAGAGTGGATCAACGTCTCAATCCGTAACCTTGGCCATGCCACGGCAACGGCATCCTGCGCACGATATCAAGACCATACGAGGATTCGTCACCGAAAAGAGAATCGGTGGTGATTACGGCTCGTAGTGAAGGTGACATCCAATCGACAGTGCACATGAGGTTGACATGGAACGGTTGGGTTTCTCGACTTCAGGAGTGGATTTGCGGAAATTTCCCAGCCCTTTCCCAATCGCATCTAGTGGCTACATTTCCCTGGGTGCGACCTCAACATCGGCCGAAACATCTGGAAAGATAAAATCTGTCGGTCTCCTTCCTCTCGACTACTGCTCCATCTCACAAACACTCCTTGCTTTTACACCTACTGTGTATGAAATTCCAGAGCTACAAAGTGTTAAGAAGACCTGCGAAGAACTCGCCTCGGATTGATAACATCAATACTGTTAGTCGCCCTTTCCCCTTTATCCGTAGCTTTCCGGCTCCAATACCTGGCATGGGTTTCTTCAAAGCTTTGGCCTAAAGCTTCTCTCCGTGGGCAGTGGCCCGGCAGTGTTCCAGTCCCCATTGCCTCAAATCGTTCGCACTGACTTGGGGTACCAATCAGTCAGCAACGATTGTTTGATTCTTCGAGCTTCTCTTTCTCTGGCATTTCCTACCGTTCGACGCCCGCTCGTGGAAGCCGAGACTAATGACCGGTGTTTATCTATAGTGAGCGAGCCGCCTCTCCACCACGTCAGCCACAATGGCATCCAAGGCCCTACCGTCACACCTCAAGGGTGCTTTGAGCAATGGTGATGGGATCGGAGCTTTCGAACCGAAGCACCACGGGAAGAGTCAATCGCACATGGTGAGTACCATCTCTGGTTGGAGAGAATGAGTGTGTCACCACAGTCCCTCGACATTCACATTTTGCGCGTCAAGTGAAGGAACGCTCCGTTCGGTCTTGGAGGATGTACTTTCCAAAGTTACACCCGAGCCTCCCGATCGAGTACCTTCCATTATTTGTCACATTCACATCAAAAGCTACAATTCAGACTTTGGAGTCTCGCCCTGGCTAAGCCAATAGCCCGTTTTATATACATTATGACCAGCAGACCTGTACAGCAGCAGAGAAGGCCCTCGTCATGATTTACCTCCCGACAGTACAGAAATGAAGCTAACTCGCGAGCGCGCGGATTCAAAGGCATTCGAAAACACCTCGACCTCAGTAGCAGCCGGACAAATGCGCAATGCCCTCAATGCGCTGGCGGATACTTGCAAGGATGCGGATGAGAAGGCTCGGTTCGAGACGGAGATGGACAACTTTTTCGCCCTCTTCCGTCGGTATCTCAATGACAAAGCTAAAGGCAATGCTGTTTCATGGGACCGCATCGCACCGCCCGAACCAGAACAAGTTGTCGATTATCATGACCTTCCCAACTCGGATGCTATCGAGTTCCTCAACAAGCTGGCAGTTATCAAGCTGAACGGCGGTCTTGGTACCTCTATGGGTTGTGTTGGTCCTAAGTCAGTCATCGAAGTCCGCGATGGGATGTCCTTCCTCGACCTTTCCGTCCGTCAGATCGAGTACCTAAATCGTACCTACAATGTCAATGTTCCTTTCGTACTGATGAACTCCTTCAATACCGACGAAGATACTAGCAACATCATCAAGAAATACGAGGGCCACAATATCGACATCATGACCTTCAACCAATCTCGCTACCCCCGTATTCTCAAGGATTCTCTTCTCCCTGCTCCTAAATCCTACGACTCCCAGATCTCGGATTGGTACCCTCCCGGACACGGTGACGTCTTCGAGTCACTCTACAACTCTGGCATACTTGATAAGCTCATTGGACGTGGGGTCGAGATTGTCTTCCTGTCCAACGCTGACAATCTTGGTGCTGTTGTGGACCTACGTATATTGCAGCACATGGTTGAATCGAAAGCCGAGTACATCATGGAATTGACACCCAAGACCAAGGCCGATGTCAAGGGTGGTACCATCATCAACTACGACAACTCCGTCCGCCTCCTCGAAATCGCTCAAGTTCCGAAAGAGCACACCAATGAGTTCAAGTCGATCAAGAAGTTTAAGTACTTCAACACGAACAACATCTGGCTGAATTTGAAAGCTATCAAACGCGTGGTCGAGAACAGTGAACTCGAGATGGAGATCATTCCCAACAATAAGTCGATCCCGGCCGACAAGAAAGGAGAGTCTGACGTCTCCATTGTTCAGCTCGAGACCGCCGTCGGAGCCGCCATCCGTCACTTCGGCAACGCACACGGGGTAAGCGTGCCGCGGAGCCGTTTCCTACCGGTCAAGACGTGCTCGGATCTGATGCTCGTGAAATCGGATCTTTACAGCCTGAAGCACGGTTCGCTGGTGATGCACACAGATCGGTTTGGACCTGCGCCCTTGATCAAGTTGGGCACCGACTTCAAAAAGGTCAGCGACTTCCAGAAACGGATCCCCAGCATACCTAAGATACTCGAGTTAGATCACCTAACCATTACTGGAGCTGTGAACTTGGGTCGTGGAGTGGTTCTGAAGGGGACGGTCATCATTGTGGCGACGGAGGGTAGCACTATTGACGTGCCGCCGGGATCGATTTTGGAGAACGTTGTCGTACAGGGTAGTCTGAGGTTGTTGGAACATTGAGCATCGATGGCGCTGTCGTGCTTGTACTCCTTTCTACATACATTAATTGGTTGCAATGCCTGTGGTTGTTCATATTATTATGGTTGGGTTCGACAACTTCCACTGTCAGAAGTTCCGTTTGCTGGTTGATAGGTACCCTAATCCGAAAATCGATCATCTTTATTTCATCCTCATGGTTTGACACCAATTTTCAAATGCATACTGATCTAAAATGTTCAGTGAAGGAAGCCAAGACATGACGGTCTTGTCTCGAAGCACCGTCAGTGAGTAAGAGTTGGAATGGGGCTTCATGTGAACGCTTACTAATAAGGGCCTGTTTACATGTACTTTATGTCTTGTTAACAGTTGAGTATACCCTGTGAGGTTAAAGTACTCGTACCTACTGTACCTGAAGTAATCGTGGGTCCCCCTGTAGGCATCGGCAAGCGCTCCCTACATGTACTCATGCCTGCCGAGGTCCAGGTTGCTACTCACGATTCACGAAGACATTTCGATTTGTCCCTTCATAGCACTTTGGCCGCTAATTATAAGATGCTGCTAAAGGGTTTTGCTCCTTGGGCCAAAACATAAAGTAAAGTATGCAGCGTTAATCCATTGGTTTTCTGTTCAGCCAGTATAAGCATCGAGTACCTCGTACGCGCCGCCCTACATCTAGCAGCAATCCAGATAAGCCCGTTCAAGGAGCATCCTCTCCCGAACCTTTAGCTCCATTGAGAGCGACATTCCAAACCACCATCACACTTGGCATCGGCAAAATCCTCCTCATCGTATCCAAATTTCCAGAGCAGCCTTCCTACTCCAAAAGTCGCTGCGTCAGAGCGAAGCAATCCGATCCCGGCGCTGCGGGATAGGCTGGCGCTAGAAGATGGTACAAAGTTGTGGCAATCAGGCCCGATGATTGCTCGCGTGCCCTACTCCTTTTCGCTTGTCGTTCTCTTGACCTGGGCGCTTCAATGCGCCTGGGTAAGGGGAGATGCCGACTTTGAGAGTGTCCGCGTTTTGATGACCGAAGACTCAAGTGGAAAGGGAGGAGATCCGAAAGAAAAATATTGGCGTGAGTAATCCATTCCAATGGCGTTCTTGCATTTCTAACGGACAGCTTGGCACAGATGAATCAGTGTAAGTGGCAACACATGGCCATACCAAGCATCCGGCACTAACAGACAACAGATTTCACCCACATTATGATGGACGGTAGGTGCATCCTTGCAGTCTTCAGCGTCCTAGCTTACGAGTGATCAGCTTCACCGACCACGAATTATCTTACGACGACCAAAGGACAAACCTTACCGCGGCGATGCAAGCCTATCTCCTTACAATGGCGGATTTTGGGGCTGATACGTGGATAATGCATGGGACATTGCTGGGCTGGTGGTGGAATCGCAAAGTACGCTTCTGTTCGGGACTGGAGGCCCGTTGCAAGGTCTGACAGATGGTAGATAATGCCTTGGGACTCGGATATCGACGTCCAAGTTTCTCTGCCCACCATGGATTTCCTCGCACGCTACTACAACATGACGATGCATCACTATAGTTCGCCAGAGATGCCTCCGGGAGGTAGAAATTACATGCTCGAGATCAACCCAGGATACGTCAATGGCTCACCAGATGACTGGTTGAATGTCATCGATGCGAGGTGGATTGATACGGAAACCGGCGTCTTCATTGATATTACCACCGCCAGGCCAAAGTCAGGCGAAAAAGGAGTTGTGCAGATCAAGGACCAGCACCAATACGAGGTCAGTGGCCTAGGAACTATCGCACTGCTGAAGACAGGTGCTGACGATGGGCATGGCATAGGAGCAAGACTTGTTCCCTTTACGAGACAGTCAATTCGAAGGGAAGCCGGTCAAGATACCTTACAATTACGCGTGGCTGCTTGAAGAAGAGTATGGTCGGAGTTCTTTGACGACCACGGAATTTGAAGGGTTCGTCGACCTCAACCATCCTTCTGGACGTTCACTGACTTCTCGACAGGCACACGTTCGATGCGACACGTCTCGAATGGGTGCGCGTAAGGTATGTATGACGTACAATTTTCATTCTTTCTCCGCCTGGCTACACCCAATCACTCGTCTGGCGTCACTTCAAGTCATGCTGATAGATATTCCTAGCCCAAGGCAGAACCCTCGGATACGCAAACCACACCTTGACGACTGAAAGCTCAATGCATGCACGCCATATATTTGCACTGCGAGGCCACGTGCACCGTTCCTGATGCGCTTTACCGATTCAAAGCAGAGATTGGTGTGCCATCTACGCCACACTAGAAGACGTAGACATCTTTCTCGCTGCTCGACAATACGGGACCCGACGTTGATGGAGTTGGAATATCCAAAGATAGTCTCAGCCATTCGTAGAAGGAGAGGCTGACATGCAGCAAGAAGCACTTGTACCAGTACGCCATGTTCCAACGAGGTTAGCAGTCTAGGGGGAGGCACGGTTCTGCATGAGGAGTCTGCACAGTAGTGCCCGGAAGCGTTGATACCTACTAGCCACGAGCCCCGACGCTCGGGAAGTGGCAGATCTGCATACACCAATATACCTTACATATTCATCATTGGCCTCATATGGCACAAAGCATCAATTTAACTGTCCATGTGCGGTTGCGTTCTAGGAGCATAGCTTGGATTCCCTACTCCTGTAACTCTCACAGAAGCCCTTAAAAGCCAAGTCAGACTTGCTTTATTGCATCAGGCTTCCTACCGACACTCGCAAGCGGATGCGTGCAATGATTCAATGAAGCAAAAGTAAGTTAAGGCTTGCCCTTGGTCGGCGCCGGGAGCGAAGTGTGCCGCAGGACTTAGACTTCGTAAAGTAAGTAGACCCCACAACCCCCCGGGTCTTGTCAAGCGTCGTTCAACTCTTCACGGAATGGCTGTCTCAGTTGGTTTCGTGCCGCAACCCTCTCTCATGTGTCAGAACATTCGGAACACCCCGTCTGGCAATTGGCTTGACTTCAATTTCATTACCTCGACCCCAACTCTTGGCCCGTTGCAGCTTGATCGACAGTCCTTGAGATCTTCTCCAATTCCTGGCGAAGTATATGGCCCCACCATTACCACTCGCAAGTGAAGAAGCATTACCCATCTATCTACTGTGACCACGCACAGAGTGAAAGCGGAGGATATTGGACTGGGACTCGTGGACTCCTCGTCAGCTATGCCAACGTCCACCGAAGACATGTCTGCTAGGCAGCCTCATTCCAGCCCTTCCAGTACCAGCTCTCCACCACCGCAACAGCACGCTATCCGTGGCGATACGAAGGGGCACAATGTCTCCAGCGCCTCGAAGTCGAAGACCAGCTCACTACCTATCAATGGTGCTGCGGCGCCCCCTTTGAATCCCAGATCGTGCGTCACTTGCAGAAAGCGGAAGGTTCGCTGTGACAAACGACATGCATGTATCAATTGCACCAAAGCGGGCATTGAATGTGTGTTTCCCGGTCCAGGCAGAGCGCCTAGGCGGAGCAGGAAGCCGCCGGATACTGAGTTACTCGCACGGCTAAGACGGCTTGAGGGAGTGGTCAAGCATATGGGCAAGGATCCTGAAGAGGCGATAGAATCGGCAGAAAATGCTTCACGAGCAGGGGCGGATGACATTGCAAATAAAGACCCTGGATGCGACAACAGCCAATTCTTCGCCCATTTGAATCAGAACGGTGATCAGGGGACCGATAAGCTTGCGAGAGATTTCGGACGACTCGTCGTCGAGGAAGGAAGAAGCCGCTATGTGGCCAATAAGTTCTGGACGGCATTGAGTGAAGAGGTACGAGAATCCTGTTGCAGCATCGCGTCCTTCCAAACCTTGTGTTCATTGTGACCTTTGGGTCCTTACCTTGGTGCCACATGCCCTTCCATACGAGACGGTGCAGGTGTACCGCCTTGTATATGTCGATCTAACCATTTACCCAGCTGCAGTGTCTTCATGTCATATCACTAGCTAACAAACCCACAGGTAGCAGAAATGTGCGATATTCTAGATGACCCGTTAGACGACGAGGAGGAATATCCCTCACCCGATGGGTCAGGTTCGGTCTCATCCGCATCGGCCAATGGTCAGGGATTTCTCTTCAATTTCAGCTCTACCGCCCATTCCATGCGCAACTTTCACCCGCCTACCCAACAGATACCGGTGTACTGGCAAATCTTTAAAGAGAATGTTGACCCGGTCCTAAGAATCCTTCATCGGCCGACAACTGAGAAGCTGGTTATAGAAGCGACCCGAAACCTAGACCATTTGACTAAGACCACGGAGAGCACAATGTTCGCTATATACTATGCAGTAGTAACTGCTTTGGATCCTGGTGACTGTGTGGCTATACTCGGGTTCGACAAAGAAGCAGGTCTAAAGAAATATCGCTTCGCATTCGAGCAATCACTGGCTCGAGCCAATTTCTTAAGCACGCAAGAAACAGAGCTCTTACTGTCAACGGCACTCTTCCTGACTTGTGCTCGCCGCTCAGACGATACCCGCTATGTCTGGACGATGGCAGGCCTTCTGATCCGTCTAGCCACGGCATTGGGGATACATCGTGATGGCTCTCATTTCGGCCTCTCACCATACGACACCGAGATGCGGAGACGACTGTGGTGGCAAATATGCAATCTCGATGTTCGTACCTCAGAAGATCATGGCATAAATCCGTCCACTGTGGAATCAACCTTTGACACAAAATTCCCCTCTAATATCAACGACGAAGACATAGACCCCAGTACCACGGAAATGCCGAAGGAGCACGAAGGCTGGACCGAACTTACCTTTGACCTCATCCGCTACTCTGTTGTTACAACGGTTCGCCGCCTTAGCTATGCTCCAGCTGGTCCCGGCCCATGTCAGAGCAAAAGTGCTAAGCTCACTGTTGAAGACAAAGAGCACATCATTGAAGAGCTTCATCAGTTCCTTGAGCGCAAATACCTAATATACTGCGACCTCTCGGTACCCCTGAACTGGGTGGCCGCCACTGTCACCCGTTTGATTATGGCCAAAATGTGGTTGGTCGTACACCATCCTCTGCTACGCCCTGACCGCGGCGCAGGCCTTCCCAAACAGACTCTCGACCGCCTTTTCCTTACCTCACTTGAAGTCATTGAGTTCTCTCGCCTCCTAGAAACCGAGAACGCAACACGCAAGTGGGGATGGCTTTTCGCAACCTACCAGCAATGGCATGCGATGGCGTATCTCCTCTCCCAACTCACCATCCGTACCAAGGGCCCCGAAGTTGAGCGCGCATGGGCCGTCGTCGACGTCGTTTTCCAAGAATGGCATACTGGTGACCCAACCACCAAAAAGGGTATGCTCTGGAAGCCTCTCCGGAAGATGATGGTTCGTGCCCGCGCTGCCAGAAACGAAGAAATGAAGAAACGCAACAGGTTCCCGCTCGATGGGAGTCTGGGTCCCGCTGTCGTATCACCCAACACGGTCATGCAGACTGTGGGCGTGATGCCCGGCCTAAGTCCCGACGCGAACCCATTGGATTACACGAACATGTTACCCTTCGTCCAGAGCCCGACTCCGACAGTATACATGAATGGCAATACCCATCAAGGCCTAAATGGCCATAACCCCACACAGCAGCTCTTGAATCCCAATGACCAGAGATCATTGCCAACAGCACTAACGCTCGATCCGGCATATCCGCCGCAGCCGAATGGACATACCAACGGTGATATGGTTGATCAGTGGCTGTACGATGAGGCTGCATATCCGCAGGAACAGTGGGTCGGGGATCCCAACATGGCGTGGGCGGGATGGGATGATATGGTCAAGGACTTTCAGATCCAAAACCCGAGCGGGGAGCCGCAAATTATGGGAGCGATGGAGGGGATGCCGATGGTTGGGGGTGTTACGAATTGGTGGTAGGGTTTTGCTGCTGGTTTTTTGATGTCACTCATGGATTACGGCGATCTTCGTCTTCTCTGCGACCCCATTGTGGCTTGGTTTTAATCATGTGAATGGATGATAGACGACGGATGGACTGGAACAAGGCATCTGGATGACTTTCCATGACTGATGGGATCGCTGGGAGGCAGGGACCACGGGCAGGGACCCCGGGCCCTCAAATAAGAGAAGGGAAGGTGGAGTAAAGCAATGTCTACTTGACCTTATATACGTATATAGCTACATAAAACTCCACGTTTGGAAGTTATCCCTCACATACATCTACGCACCGCATGTCACCGCGCGCCCTCTCCACCGTCCTCACCCTTGGCTCCAGCTTCTCCCTCTCCGACACTGCGGACAAACCCACAGCTGTCCCATGCGTGGAAAGGCTGGGTAACCTCCTTAGCCCCAAAACCAAAAGCTACCTCCATCGATCTCCCTGCTTCCACCCACTTTCCCATCCACACAAGCTCTCAACAAGATCGTCACAGGGAGAAGACGTGTGATGGCTAGTGTAATAGGGCCTGCAGGGAGTGTTACAGAAAGGACGATCGCCGTTGGAAGGGAGGCTGAAACAAGCGAGGGTGAGAGCGAGGGCGCAGTGTGGGGGCCAGTTCAATGGGTGGGCACTAGGGAAGTCCACCGTCTAGAGAGGAGTGGATGTGTCTGGCTTTGGAAAGGCTAGTGTTCGTGGGTGCCAGAATATAGAGGGAAACCTCAGCAGGACATCGATCGCTATGGATTCAGATAATTCATCTGCCAGCGAAAAGCTTTCAAAGGCAGGATCGTTTTCACACGTCGAGTTGAAAGATATGGCAGCGAAAGTCTTGTTGGAGCTCTGATAGTTGAGGAATCGCAGGAAAAGTGGGTGTTTGAGGGGTTCATGATTTTGGTTGGCACCTGCGAGAGTGCTTGTGCGTAGTGGACTGACAGTATGGTTGTGGGCTTGTCATTTTGTGGCATAGGCTCTGCTCTGTCTGTTCGTTTTCATGGAATTTGCTGCAGGTGGAAGAACGAGAAGGCGTTTAGCAGTTGGACGGCGGGTCGCTGAGGCTTCCAGAGGGCATGCTCGCACTCGCTATATGCCTGTCCTATGAGATAGAATGCACTACAAGTCCGCAAATACTTCTGAAGTTCTCACGCAACCTTCGTAGGCGACGTTCAGAGGAACGAATAGGGTTCGATAAGATGGAAGAACAGTGGAATTATGTACGAAGCCTGATCTCAGCATCAGATATGCCGTATCCGTAAGTGCATCTTCTGTTGATGAATGGAAGGCATTGCTTAGAATGTCCTCCTCCTCGCACGGGGGGTTTTCGCTTTTAATGAGGCGAGACTTGAGTGAAAGAGACAACTTGCAATTGACACCATTGTACGAGTGTTGCGCATGGGTGTTCATACATATGAGGGGAAGAGGATGTGCTAAGCACAGGAAGAATAGGGATGGACCTAGAGTGTCTTATTCCATTTTGCTACCATAGCATCGCTGCATCAAGTAATCCATCGGCTAGAATTCTCTCTCACGTCTTTGCATCATGAGAGCGAATAGGCACCGCCTGATGATGGAGGTTGGTACGTCGTACTCCGTATATTCTCTGCTGTCCTGTTGTACTATGCCTCATTTTCACGATGCTTAGAGGACTGCGAAACCGAGGCACCGCTTGAACGAGAATTCATACTCCGTTAATGGCTCGAGTTGGACTCTTATCGTTGGCAGTTGACGTGTGCGATCTCGGTTTTCGAACCGGCCGAGGAGTACTCTCCACTTCAAGGTGCCTACATCATTGATCTGAGATCACGTGATTTTGAAGATCGCCGGAATCTCTTGGCGGCTGATCCGTTTCTTGAGTCCCGTTCGTTCCACAACAACCAGTCAACGAGACTCTGACACCTCATTTCGATTCGGATCCCTCTCGGGCTACATGAATGTTGGGGAAACAGTGCATTACTGTCAAAGGCCTCTAGTGATTCATCGAGTATTGATGGGCTACACACTGGCAATCCCTATTTATTCGACTCCGTTCCGGATGCGGTAGTCTCGAACATTTTCGCGACCCTTCAACCATACCTTTTTCTCGATCTCGTACACGCATTCGGTGTCCTGCTAGTCGAGCCTGCGTCGGATATTCCCCTTTGACTGCGACCTATATCTCCCACAACACCTGGCACGTAGCCCGCCGGCGAACGTCACGATGTCAAAGCGCAGTGCTGAAGCGCAGAGACTTGCCTATGAGCAGAGATTTATAGAGACAGACGACATAGAGCCTAATGTTAGGGCAACAGCTGCTCAGCTGGCGAAGAGACAGTAAGTCCTGTTGTTTGCCATTGCGAACCCCATCACTCTTTGTTTTGCTGCCCGCTATTTCAATAATGGGCTAGCAACAATTCACTTCACCATGAATATCAACACCTACAACACACCTACAACATCCAAGCCAGCCCCTCTTTCTCCTCACCTACACTTTCTGTCCCAGTTCCCCTTCACACACATACACATACACACACACTGCTATCCAAATCAACCTTTTCATCATGCCTTTGAGCGCTAATCAATGGGAAAAAATCAGGATACGGGCAATGAAAGGCGTTCGCCGGGCCTCAGCTCGTCCTTCTATCAACTCGCCTGTCCAAAGCACACCCACGCCTTTTGCAAGCGATGCTTCCAACACTGTCAACGGTATTCAAGGGGCACAAAATCCTTTTCAATCAGGCTCTCAGTCCTTTGAAGGCATGACGCAGCCTGGTTTGAACGGTGGACAGCCGGCATCTCAAAGCGTGTCTTTTCCTCCGACAGGAAGCAGCACGAACAGCAACCCTAGCTTCCAATTTGCGCCATCGAACGCTGGGTTCAATTTCTCTAATAGCTCGAACACACCTTTCAACAACCCCTTCACAAACATAAGCAGCGGCAACACAGGTGCATCACAACCCTCTAGCTCAAGTGGGTTTCAAGGCAGCATCTTCAACATCCCAGCCCAGACTCCGACAGCGCCCAGCCCAAAACCTATCAATGCACCCTTTGCCTTCGGAAAGTCGACCTCACAGTCACAACAACAATCACAGCAGACATCGTCATCGAACATATTTGGGAACATCCCCACGAATCCATTTGGTCCGGCTAAAGATCAATCGGCTTCCGGTATCATCAGCCACAGCGGACAGGCGCAATCCAATACACCTACGTCGATAATCTTCGGGGGTTCGAAAGCGCAGCAAGATCAGCCGCCGAGCGATTTCTTTGGGTCCAGTGCACCAAAATCCGGTCAAGCGCAATCCCCTGAGAGTATGTCTACCACTCCGGATACATCTCCGCAGGCGACACAACAGCAGCAACCTTTGAACCCATTTGTGTCTCTCAATGTTCCAGCTTCTCCCACCCCACAAGGCGGTACTAGTAGCATCTTTTCGAACAGCACGTCTACTCCTGCCGCAAGCGAGAAGCCCAAAGACGACGCTCAGCCCAAGCGGGGGGGTAGTCTCTTGGATCGCATATCAACACCAACGATTGCAACCGACCAAGGCCCCAAGGAGGACAACAAGCCGAGCACAGCAACGGAGATTCCGAAGGTCAATTTCGCGGGGCTTAGTCAACCGGCACATCCAGCCCCAGGCACTGCAACTACGAGTTTTACCAAGCCAGACCAATCAACCACCCAGCCCCTTTTCGCTCCGTTTCTACCAACAAAAGCGCCTAATAGCATGGCTTTGAACAACACCGTCTCAGAGCCAAAGGCTATGCCGGCACAGTCATCTTCAAGCGCATTGGCCTCCCAAGCGGCGTCCAAGGCTCCAGAAGCGCCACCATCATTCAACATGAAGAGTGCGGCAGTCCCAGCTGGTGGGAAGTCGCTCGCGCTGAGCAATGCTGTTATACCACATGACGTTTCCCTACTTTCTGTCGGTAGCGCGCATGGAGACCTCCCATCATGGTCGATCTTTGCGGACGAACACCAGAAGCTATCAATGAACACACTGTGGCGTCTCAGGGCTTTGTATATGGGTATCAAAAGACTCTGTGACCGGGATACAGTGGATTTTGAAGCTGTCATGAGATATTATGAAGAGAGGAAGCAGGCTATTATGAACGCAGCAGGTCGTCCTACAGAAGGCGTAGCAGGTAAAAAGAGGAAGCTGTCACAGGACGAGCACGAGACCAGTAGCCCAAAGAAGGCAAGACCGGCAATGTCTGCGCTTGATTTTTACACGCCCAAAGCGCTGACCAATGGTGCGTTTACGAACGGCGCAAGCTCTGGTTTGAACACACAGGATCAAGCCAGCTCTTTTAAGCAATCCTCACCCGCAAAGAGAAAGGCGGACGAAGACATCTCGAAGGAAAACGATCAAGGAGGTATCAATGGTGCGAAGAAGGCTCGTTCTGAAGGCGCTGTCTCCTATCCTTCTCTATCCTCGTCAACCGGTTCTGAGACATCGAACATCTTCAAGAGCATTGTCAACAACGAAGGACATGGATTTTCTTCAGTGGCTGCTCAGCAGACTAATGGCAGCCTTGGTGCCAATCCAGCGAAGCAAGGGCTTGGGGCTCTATCGGGCTCGTCGGATGCATCCGCAACACCCAAGGGAAGCCCTCAGGAACCCCAAGATGTCTCTACGGCTCCAAAGGCTCCCACTGGGAACCCTTTCGCAAATATAGCCCCCGCGGCTTCTCCGAGTCTCTTCCTCGCCATTGGAGACCCACAATCCTGGTTCAGACCAGACGCTGCGACATCTTCCTCATCTTCGCCTAAGGTTGCATCTCCCTCTAAACCATCGGGCACTACTGCATCTCCATTCAAACCAGCTGGGACTGCTGAAGCTACTGTTAAATCATCTATCACTATTGAATCTCCCTTCAAACCATCCGGCCGGACTGCGAGTCCATATTCTGCGCCACCGGCAAAGACTACCGCGGAGAAGCCAAAGTTTCAAGCGCCCAAGTTTGACTCAGCTGCGACAGCGAATTTTATGTCGCAATTCGCCAAGGCCTCGAAAGAAAGCGAAAGCAAGGAGAGAGAGAAGCGCAAGGCCGAAGACTTCGATTCTGATGAGGACAACGAGGCTGATTGGGAGCGGAAGTACCTCGAAGAACAGCGCGCCAAGAAGCAGAAGCTTGAAGAATCCACAAAGGGCAAGGCTACGAGGTTCGTTGCTGGCAAAGGATTCATATTTACCGATGATGAGCAAGACAAGGAGACCTACAAGGACGCCGAATCCGAAGAGTCATCGTCAGAGCGGTCATCCAGGGCTCAAAGTGCCTCGGTGTTCGATCAGCCTCCCAAGCCGATAAGTAACGGTCTCAACATTTTCGGACATCTTTCCGAAGCTGAATCCGGCGCAGAAGGCAGCAAGATCGGCGATGCTGATGATGAAGATGATTACTCTACAGGAAGCTCTGACGAGGATGAGGAAGATCAAGGCGAGGCTCCAGCGCCAGATGAGCACCCAGGCTTGTCATTCCAGAAGTCTCAGGCTTCAGCATACGCCAGCCCTTTCGGTATGCTCAGTACGCCCAAGCCTACCGAACAGCCTCGGTCTACGGGCCCAAGCATCTTCGAGCGCATATCGAGAGATGAGAAGGGCGAACCACTTCGAGAACTACCGCCTAAGGAGGACAAGAATACCAGTGGCCTGTTCGATTCCAGCTCATTGCAGACTGGAAGCAGCAGTATTTTCGGCAAACCTTCGTCAGCTACACCAAGCACGGTACCCAGCCTTTTCGACCGCGTATCGAAAGATGAAAACGAGCAACGGATTCAACCTAAGGAGGACAAGAACGCCAGCGGCCTGTTCGGTTCTAGCTCGTCGGAGATTGGGAGCAGCAGCGTTTTCGGGAAACCTTCGTCGGCTACACCAAGCACCGTGCCCAGCAAGCCTTTCACAGGATTCAGCTTTGGCCCTTCCATGTCTACGCCTAAAACAAGCCCTTTTGGTCAACTTTCTACACCGAGCGATAGTGTCCCCGCGTCTGACGCTGATACCAGCCTGGGAGACCATACGTGGAAGGTTGATAGCCCTATCAAATTTGGTGCTACCAGCGCGGCTCCTACCGTACAGGTAACATCACCATCACCATCGAAGAGCCCTTTCGGAAGTCTTTTCGGTAGTCCCCAAGGAAGTGCATCGACTGAAGCTCCTCATAAAGCTACTTCAGGTCTATTCGGCAGTACATCGACGAAGAGCCCCAATGTTGGTTTCGGATTCTCGACCGACAGCCCCTCAAACCCGACTTCGAGTACTCTGCAACCACCATCTGATGCACCTGCCAACGACCTTTCTCGCGCTACTTCGCCAGGAGCCTCAAGTGCGGCTGACAGTACTGAAGGCCATGGAACAGATGGGGCAGCTGATGAAGAGCACGAACAGCACGAACAGCTTGACCTCACAAAGGGGCCAGGAGAAGAAGATGAGGAAACCCTGTTCGAGGTCAGATCGAGGGCATTGACGCATGATAACGAGACAAAGGACTGGAGCAGCAAGGGTGTTGGACCGCTTCGTGTCCTGAAGCACTCGGAGACGGGCAAAACGAGGATCCTGATGAGATTAGATCCTAGTGGAAAGATCGTCATCAATGCCGCTCTCCTAAGCAGTATCGAGTATAAGTACGTCGCACCAAAGTCGGTGATGATGGCCATTGCAGCAGACACTGGCACGCTGGTTAAATATCTTGTTCGCGTAGGGAAGGATGAGGATGCTAAGGATTTAGCGAAGATTCTTGAAGAGAATAAGAAGAATTAGGAAAGCCATCTTAAGATTTGGTGGCAGGAGTGGGAAAAGGGGATTATTCGGTTTCACGCTGCCTCATGATGATCTTCGATCTGCGCCGGTGCGCGGTTTTACAGTCATCCTAGGGTCATCACCCACGCGGATCCTTCTCATGGGCGGTCATCTTGTTACCTTAGCGGAGCATACATACGGGGTTTAGGAGTTCGGAAGGAGGACCGCATGCATGTTTTTTTACACATTTTTCCGAAAGAGCATGTCATTGCTTTCACCTCAGCATGCTCTCAACATTCGACATGCCCATTGGACCGTCGACACCCGCGGCCGAGACTCGAGCTCTGATACCGCTTTTCGTCTCACTGAATGGGCCTTGTCGATATCATCACGTCTTCCGACTTTACCTACATCGTGGCGGCCCATCGTTCCCTTATCACATACCGCTCCTTTTCGACTCGTCTGTCAACATCTCAGGCGCATGCTTTCACCTTGTCTTTTCCATTGCTCACAACAGAGAGGTCCACAATTTTGACTACCTTCGGGTTACGTTGGTTGTGGATCTCTCCCTCTTGAACACGAGAAGTCTACGTGTTGACTGCCTTCGGGGTCATGTCCGCTGACTAGTTTTCGTTGCTGCCTAGTGAGAAACTTGTTGTTGACTGCCTTCGGGGAATGTCCGCGAGTAGTATTGCTAGGTGGGGGAGGATGGCATGGAAAGAGATTAAGGGTTTCGCATATTCTTGAGTACGAGCTGGGCAGGGGGATATGTGGTTTGTGCTAGGAGCGGAATCAACGCAGCTTCTTGTGGGCTGCCGTGTCCATGCAAAGTACGGCGATAGATTCTTGTTTATACAATGTGTTACATAGAGGAAATCAAATCACAAAGATCCCAGTCTCTCCACGCAGTGAAGTACCATCATGATGTTTCTCTTTCCATGAACATTATAAATCATTCTTCATACTGAACCTTTCCTTCGCTGACATCCGGATAAACATCAAACCTCCTCTGCGTATATATCGGTATCCCCTTCCTCGTCTCCTCAATCACCTTTCCATCCAAATCCGCATACACAATCTCCTCCTCTTCCCCCGCTTCCACCAGCACCTCTGCATTCGGATTCACAACCATGCTATGCCCCCACGCATTATAGCTCGCTTTCATATCCCTAGCTGGACTGCACAAGCCCACATACACCTGATTGTCCATCGCCCTCGCCCTCGCTTGCAGGCTCCAATGCAGCGCGCCGGTAGTAAGGTTGAACGCTCCTGGATACAAAAGCAGGAAGCAACCCTTCCGCGCCGCGATCATGGCCAGCTCAGGGAAGCGGATATCATAGCAAATCGCCAGCGCAAGCTTGCCATAAGGCGGAAGATCCACCAGCGTCAGTTTGTTCCCCGGCGACAGAACATCCGATTCCCTGAAGGTGATCTTCCCCGGGATGTCGATGTCGAACAGATGCACCTTCCGATGCGTGGCCAGCAGCTTGCCCTCTGGATCAAACAGCAGCGACGTGTTGTGGTACTTCTCCGTCTCGGGCACGAACTCCGGGATGCTGCCGCCGAGGAGGTAGGTTTTCGTCTCCGAGGCGAGGGAGGAGAGCGCGTGGAAGGTGGGGGATTGGGAGGGGGTGGGGGGGGGGAGGAGGGTTTCGGCGTAGGTGGGGAAGTATTGGCAGCCGTAGGGCGAGTTGAAGCATTCGGGGAGGACGATGAGGGAGGCGCCGGCGCGGGAGGCTTCGAGGACGCGGGCGCGCGCTCGGGCGAGGTTGGCGGTTTTGTCAGCGCCTGTGGGGGGGAGGGGTGTTAGATGAGGGGCGGGCAGGGGAGGGGGAGGGGAGGACCGGTGGATAGTTGAATGAGGGCGAGTTTTAGGGGCTTTTTGAGGAGGGATGCCATTGTGGGCGACGGCGTCAGGTGGCGTCCACTTGGTGTAGGTGCTCAAGGAACATAGGTCACTCTCGATACTCTCTGCGCTTCAACGGTCGTGGTAGGGTCTGCGTCAGTCCGCTGCAAGCTTGGCGGAAGGCTTGGCATGAACGATGGACCAGGCGTTCTTGACCACTTACCAATCTCTTCCTCGAAATCGAACACGGTCTTCAACACATTTGAGGGGATACTTCAGCTCGTGAAGTTCCGAGTTGGGCGTGCAATCTCTGCAAATAGGGTCTGCTATGCTACTCGTAACCATAGCTCTCGAACTGCATCCGAACCCTCTCACCATGACATCTCCGATGTGCGTGGGTAAACGAGGCTTTGCTTCGTTGCTGCCCAAGCTGCAAAGACTATCTTTCTCGATTTCTTTTCAGGAATACCTTTTGGTGGGTTGAGCGTAGCTGCCGGTTTTTGATTGTGCCTTCCGTGTCTTCCTCCAATGAGTCTGCCAAACATGGCAGCTGCCCTCCCAGCCCTTGCTATGTTGTCCTACAACGATATGATCTCATGTCATTGCCATTTTCTCTCTTCTGTACCAATTCCCATTCGATACCCCTTGGTCAAGTGGCCGTCCACCTATTCTCTAATTTCGCATACCTCACCAAGTCATTCTTTTAATCGCGGCTATTGTTTGTACCTCATGCTTTTGCCTTCCTGCTCACGCCACTCATGGAATGGTCTCTTTCCCACGATGAAGCACATCTGATTCGCGAACGTTCCACGAGCCATCGCTCTTGTTCTGCTAAGGATGACCTGAGAGCTAGGGTACGCTCTCTACTTATCCTACAGAACGAGCATTACCCTCCTCGTACGTCACCTGAGCACAAAAGGAATTGCTATAGCACGGAAGGCAGCCGTGCCACTAGCAGCGACGTTTGTTGCACCCTAACCCCATTTGAACACTACTTGGGACCCGTCATGGCTATCAATCGGTTTGATGGCCCCGCTGGGAAGATCGAGGATGATGCCCCCCATACAGCTCGAAGACATCTCAGCCAACCTGATATCGTTGGAGATGCCAGCTCAAGAGCTGAAGGCGAGTCAGCACAGCCATTGTCAGGGTTGAACCAACGTCACGCAGGAACCGCTGTCAGTCAGGAGCAAGGTGGATCAGCAGATCTACCTCCAATGCCACAGAGGAGTCCATTCAACCGAACATCCGGCCGATACAAGCCCCATTACGATGTAAGAACACTCCCTCCGGCTACTCCTCGTTTGACGGAGAGCTCTTTGAGACCTGGCGTGCAACACGTTCCTGGAAGCTATCAATCAGATTTTGGCTCGAAGAATCTGCTAGAGTCTGGCTCTTACATGGCAGTTGATGTGTTGGAGGATGATCAAACTCAGAAACAGCCTTACGGATCTCATACCCTTCTACCCTCAAGCGCTGTCGAGTCCTTGAGCCATGCCCAGGGGCATCAAGACTCACTCCCAACACGACCTCCGGTACGGTCCGTCCGCTCAAATACGTCTCTGCATAGAAAGATGTCGCAAGCATCTCTAAAACTAACTTTCTCTTCAAGAGCTCTGCCTAGGACACATGCCGCGCTCCAATATGCTGGCCAGATCGCTCAGCCTGTAGCGACACCTGCGACTGACCAGGAATACTCTCAAGAAGCGACACGCCCGGCCAGGATCCAGCCGATGCCCGAGACGCAGGTGGAATTCCCCAGCAGACAATCGCTGGAGAAAGTCCCACAACATTCTCGAGAACTTGTGCCCGTTACCGAGACACAGCTATCGGATCTGCTTGCTCAATTGCCACCGTTCAGGCAGCAGACGTTGGAAGGGTTCAGTCATCCCCCTCTTGTGTCTAAGTCTCCTAGCGATTATAAGCAACATCTAGAGCCGCAGCTACGTCGCGAACATAGTAGGGAAGTCTCGTCCCATGATGAACGCGAAGATCAGACTTTCAAGGACCGTTTGGACCTACCTGCAAAGGCTACCGAACAATTGAACCGTGTACCAGAAGAGCGGAGAACACCGGGCGTCGTCAAGGTCCAAAGTCCATCAATTCCTGGCACGCCAGTTTCCAGCGCAAGTCACAAAGCCGCATCCCTTAGTCGGGCTCTCACGGCTTTATCCGAGATCAGCTCCAAATCGAACGGATCTAGACATCGTCTGCCCCTCCCACGGTCTTCCAGCAAATACGAGAAACTGGACGATCACATCGATGAGCTCAATGTCCCGGGCCGCTCACAGGAAGGTGAGAAAAGGAGCAGCTGGGTGCAGAATTTTCTTGGGAGATCTTCGACTATAGCAACACCGGAGGCACCAAATCTGACAGCAAGGCCCTCTCAACAGCATAGCAGAGCCCTTATTCCTACGGAACATCTACGATCAGCCATGATGCCGGCGTCACCAGGATCAGTGGCCGCAAGCGACGAGAACGCTCTCCACGATAAATCTGTAGATGACGCCATGAGAAACCTGGCGATTGCAAAACAGCAGCAACATAATGAGGAGTCTTTCTCTAAAGTGATCCTTGATCTCGAGAATTTGTTAAGGGAGGCGCTAATTATTGCCCACCAAGCAGCCGATGGAAATAAGATTACAGACGGGAGGGGTCAGGACTGCATTCCCCAGGCTGATCACCTTGTAGGCTCCGATAGTAGTTCAGAAGTGTTTAGTGAGGCTGGCTCCATGCGTCCTGCTGGACACGACGAAGAAGACCATTATACTTCGGCGCCGCGGATCATAACACATCCAGCTCATGAGCATGTCACCGTGCTTGAGCCTAAGAGCGAAGAGCGGTATCATGGGCATTTCAGGAAAGCCCGTGATGCGACTCCCTACCCTGCGGCCTCGCGAAATCCGTCTGTGGTACCTCCAGTCGATCAGGACGAGCCTCCGAGAGAGCCAGAGCAGCCAAAACCGACAAATGACAATGGCTTGCTACAGCCATTCGTATCCAGAGATTGGGCCCTGGCAAAACGCCAACCTACGATGAGAAACGCAGACTTCGATAACGTGCCGTTGCTGCCTCGCCAGCCAACAATGGCGCAGGCTCCACTCAAAGAGCAGAATACGTTCCTAGCACGTAAGCAAAAACCATCATCCAATGCCTTGTCTGAGCAAGCCGTACATCAGTACATTGAGAACCACCAAAAACCTCCTGTCCAACCGCGAGCGAGTTCTTTCAGGTTACGACCCCGACAAAGGTTTCAAGAATCATCAGAGGCTCTCGAAATGGAGAAGCTCGGCATGTCTAGGGAAGGATCTGAGATGCATGACCAATCAGACTTCGAGGATCCAGACGCAAAACACTACAAGTCACGTCCTAAAGGGTCGACAGACCGTGGAATCGGCCGAGATTCTGCCTTATCGCCATTACCTGATGGGCACTATGAACTGGAAGACCGAGGTCCTGCGAAGCAAGACTCGATCAGGAAAGGACGTCGCAGCCACTTCAGTATCAAGGAACCGCAGGGTTTCAGTCTGAGCCGATCTCACAAACGAGCACCGATCGCCCGAGACTGGAGTGATTCGAGGAAGCGTTGGACCGCCACGATTGCTTGCCTGAGCACGGCACTCATTGGAGTAATCATTGGTATCTACGCTGGGGAGGTGCCTGCCATCCAATATGCCATTGTTGACGAACACCATTACACGATACTGGGCAATGTTGTCTTCTTCATTGGCCTAGCGATCACAACGGTCGTGTTTTTCCCTCTACCGCTGCTCCATGGTCGGAAGCCGTACACGTTGGCAGCATTGGCAATCCTCCTGCCACTCCAGTTTCCCCAGGCATTGGCGGTCAACGCACAGCGCACTCCTTCCGTGGCAACTTATCGAGTTGGCCTGCTCCTTTCGAGGAGTATAGCAGGTCTCGTTGTCGGCTTTGCAAACATCAACTTCTTGTCTACACTGCTCGACCTTTTCGGCGCGTCTCTGCAAAGTAGTAATCCACATGAAGAAGAGGTTGACATTAATGATGTTCGCCGCCATGGTGGAGGGATGGGAATGTGGCTCGGCATTTGGACCTGGTGCTTCATCGGATCCATTGGAGTCGGCTTTCTTATTGGAGCAGTCATCATCAGCGGCCTTGATGTCTCGTGGGGCTTTTGGATTACCATCATCTTGACGGCTGCTGTACTGGTTCTCAACGTTCTTGCACCAGAAACCAGAAGATCGGCTTACCGGCGATCGTTGGCCGAGGTCCACAACGGAGGTGAGGTCTCTCGAAGGATTGCTCGCGGAGAGATAAAAATGCATCTCGACGCTACCGGTCCGATCTATTGGTGGGAGGAGGTCACAGCCGGTTTAAGACTTTGCATGCGTATGCTGAAGCAACCCGGTTTTGCAATCCTTTCCCTATACTTGGGGTGGATCTACGGTCAAATTGTGATAGTCATTGTCGTAAGTTGACTTCATGTCCTAAGATACCTGAGCTTACTTTACCGTAGCTGCTGGGTGCTCTCACCTCCAAGTACTATCACTTTCGATCGCAGTACGTGGGCCTGTGTGTCGCAGCTATCCCGATCGGTGCTCTTCTTGCTACACCATTCCAAAAGGCATCAGCATTGAGCCGCGCAAGAACTCACAAGCCCAGAACAGACAGTATGACCGTCCAGAAGCGCGTGTCGAGGTCCTCGCACTTTGTGCGAAGAGCTGTCTTTATGATACTGTTGCCCTTTGCAGGTCTGGCTTATACTTTGGCATCCGGTGGAGATCGCATCAACTTTATGGTGCCTACGATCTTTGCGGGGGTCATAGGCTTCTTGTCGAATCTCGCTATCGCGGAGTGCAACGGCATCATCATGGAGACCTATGATACTTCCGACCTCCAGCCAGGAATGACTGGTCGACCCCGGCGTGTTCTTCCAGAGGAGATCGAAAGGAAGCGGACCAACTTTTCGTGCTTTCCACGTGTGACGGCGGCGTTTGCCATCTCACAGGCTTTCGCCTTCCTCATTGCAGCCGCAGCCACAGGAACAGGTGGTGCCATTGAGAGGCGCATCGGCGCGAAGGCGGCTACCGGAGTGGTCGCTGGTATACTGTTAGTGCTGACGTTGTTGCTCATTGCCGTCCTCACGCGCTTCAAGACCGTGCAGATAATTCCCACGCAGCGTTACGGCACTGCTATCTTGTCAGGTCCGACAAACACTTGGAAGCCGGTCATTATTGGTCATCCTAGCGGCACTACACGGAGGATGAGCGTACTGGAATTGGGTCAGATGAGCAGGTGGACAGAGATCAGGCGCAGGAATAGATTGATGAGCGGTCTTTCAGCACCTGAGTGAGCATGGCTTCCATTGTAGAATGGACTACTTCCCATAGCTGGTCTATGTAGCCATAGCTTGATCCACTGCGAAGCATTGAAGTCCATATTGAGGTCACCGACTCAGCCACTTGCATGCATGATATGACCCTCTGCTCCCTATGAAGCGTTCACCGGCGTTCTTCAGCACGAATCGTCTTTCAGAAGCAAGGTGATGCCGTAGCAAAAGCAGTAGGGGACTCAACGTCCTTACTCTAGGTTGATATATATATATATGGCAGTGGCATCATAGTCTAGTCCAGAGCAAGTATGTGTATATCTATGCATTTCGAGCTTTCTAGACAAATTTTCTGTTTTTACCATGGTCGTTCTGATCAGTGTGCAACAAGCTGTACATGCCGGAGAAGCTGGTCCTGATTTACTTCTATTTACCTTTCGACGCTGGCTACGGCTAAGATTGCAGAGAGGAATCAATTGCCGGAGCGTCGCATACAGAATATGCCCTAGTCAGTAGTCGCGGAAAGCACAGACGGGCGGGGCGGCAACGGGCCACACACTCCTAGAAGTAAGTTGGATGCCGATCACTAAAGTGGAAGTACTTCCTATCCGGGGGGTAATATATTAGCGTGACAGGGTTCATTCTGCCCAGCTCTCTCCCGAATAAACCCTGTCACGCTAACATATAGCCCCCCGGATAGGAAGTACCTGTACGATCCTTGAGTAACGCCTTTACCTTAAGTGCTTGTACTGAGACGATTCACCACCCTCCGTGGCGCTGCGAGCCAATCTTCTGGTCTGCCATAGAAAATTATATGGTCCGTCACGAGGATCAAAAGACGTTGGAAGCGACTACTGGCTGGCGACTACTGGCTGCTTGAAGCTTTTCTGATGCTGACTCTACCTTAGTAGAAGTACTTCTCGATGCTGACGATCCCCGGTTCGGAAGCTGGGATGATGTCGAATCGACATCTTAATTCCGGCTTTGCAAAAGACGAAAGATCGTCCGCGGAGCCGCCCGCACCAACCAATTTCTTTCATCCTTTCCAACCTCTCTGCCACCATCGGAAAGTCATCCCGGCAAAGCCTTCCGCAGTATCACCAGTGTATGGGCCGAGGCCGGCTAGCAAACGCACGACGAACCAACATTCCCAATGACTTGGTCCGGGCTGGCGCTAGCACGGAGTCTTGTCACTCTTGTGCCATACTGGGCGCAATACGGCGTTCTGGAACGAACGTCTTTGGTGGGTGCGGACGGTAGCCTGCCATGGCTAGCCATTAGTGCTTCCAGAAGGCTGCATTCCAACTCATACTGGGTATCCTTCGGGGAAATATACACGTATTGGTAGAAGTACTTGATGCAGGAACAATCACCCAATTCGCCACTGGGTAGCATCAACATTGAAGGATAGGTTCTGTCTCTTTAGCTGGGTGAGGGGGCTCGATTCTTTTCCTGGGCACTTCTTCTTGTTGTCTGTTGTACGTTGTGTGTCCTTCGTGATGTGGGAGGATTTTTCTTTCTCCATTGCATCGCAGCGCAGCATTTTCTATAACTCTATGGACGAGAGCATCTCTCCCAAATCCTCACGAGGAGCTTCAACTTTCGCGCACGACAAGAATGGACGATCCTTCGACGCTTCCTGCTCCATTACGGAATTATCGCAGCAATTCGACAACCACACACTTGGGCCGCAACGGCAACCTTCGTACCAGCGCTCTCTACCAAACGACCCGCATGACCTTGGGCGAGACCGCCCAGCTTCAGCGCATAATCAAAATTCCGCACGACGTCAACGCCAGTCCATGGTCCGCCGCCAGTGCTCCGCCGCCAACATTTCAAGGCTCTCTTCGCTCGTGCAAGACCTCCTTGAGGACGACACATGGAGCTGTGATACTCACATAGGCCCTCTGGAAGATTGCGATTCGCTACCTCGTCCTCGACCTGACGAAATCCCACCCTTACAATCACCAACCTTCAGCTCCGCATCGACCTCGTCTTGCTCTGAAGATGGAGAATTCGAGCTTCACAGCTCTTCCCGGGGTCAGCCCATGTTCAAAATCGGTAAAGAGGTGAAGCACAGCAGCTCGAAGGAGGCGATGGGAAGACAATACAAAGATATACGGATTAGAAAGTCTGTAAGGAGGAAGTCTTCAATCCTGGGCGGTCGACACGAATGATCCATAGCCTAATTCACGCCATGCGAACCCGCTTTCTTTCTTGAGTTTCATACAAGGTCCGTGGATGGATGGGACTGGCATGGGGTGGTCGATACTCAGGAGTTGCGACTGATATTGCATGGTCAGGTGGTATGGTGAGGCCGTCTTCGGGGCCCACATTTGAGGGCTTGCATCTTTTGGGGGTATTGGGAACGGAAGGATTAGCCATGGTCATGGCAGGATCTTTTGGATCGAGTGATGAATATGTATACTACGAAGCACTGTTGATATGGACAAGATAAAGTTTCCTAAAACTTATTGTTCCAATGCGAATTGAGCAGCAGATTCCCTCAGATGATGTGGCCACTGTCTACTTTACTGTCGTACTTTGAATTCAGACCCTAGTCCGGATGTCGTTAGAAGTCCTTCAGCCTTGCGAGGGAAGCTCTCGCGGATCTCATTGCTGGCAGAGTCTTGAACAAAATCATTCAGTCTAATGAGCAGAGATTCAGGGTCACGTCGTGGTACCCTTCAGAAAGCCGATCGGTCCACAACAACTTGGAATTGATAAATCGAGCCCAACAGTAAATCCCGATTGTCCATGAGGAAAGGACCGGGTTTAAGCTCTCTACTGAACATGGCATAAATTAGAAATGGCAGCTGCAAGAACATGCTACGGCATCAGAACCTTCACTTCCTCTGCAAAAGACGGCCTTTTCGGCGGCGCAGTCCACATTAGGATTGTTCCACGACCACGGAACCTGGGTGAAAGTCGAGAAATCCTACGGATACTCGAGAAATTTGGAGAAATCGTATTGTTCAAGCATCTCAAGGTCAGTGCTTCCACATCCTGTGTATATCAAGGCTGAGTACAAGCTGACGTTATTTTGTTTAAAACCTAGTATGAACCTCTAGCCCCTGCCCCAAACACAATACTAGCCATATACAAGAACCCCAGCTCCGCGCAGACGTTGATGAAAGCGTCCCCATTGCTATTAAAGCTCGAGCTGAAAGTCACCGGCTGGAAATATCTAAGTTCTGAGACGCCTGGCCTGGCCAGCGAGTCTGCGACCCCAGATTTACCTACCGCATCTCGAGAGGAGGCGAACAACCAGGCGGAGCCAAGCTCAATTGAGCCGCAATCATTTCGTTCCAGCGGTTATCGAGAGAATACACAAAAGAACATAGCTGCCAAGGACAGCAATTTCCAAAGCCTCGGCGGAAGCCAGAAATGGGGCACGCGGGGCCCATCTATTAGCACCAAGTCGTCTGCCCCAGAGATAATTGGGTCTGAAATGCCTATACCGGCCCTAGGGTCTATTCCGTCACCCGAAAGGCATCCAACACTGGACGCTGCTGCACCAAGTCCACACCCTAGTCGACCTACCACTTCACAGTACAGGGAATTTGAGCTGAAAGTCGCACCGTCGAACATGAACCATCAGGCTTATATCGAGCGCCAAGGGTATTATGGACCGTTTATAATAAACCGGAAGACGGTAATGGCACAAGACTTAGACCGGAGGGTGCCGTTGGAAGGCCTGCTTGACTGCCAGGTTGGGAAGCCCGAGGTACCGTTAAGAATTAGGATTAAGCGCACCGAGCAAGGAACGCTTGTACCGTTCTCTCTGAGAGCGTTGTACGAAGAGAAGAACGGTCCAATAACCATGACCTGACGTTGTGGGCTCCGATCAGGTGGGGCTAGCCTTTTCTTCACGTACCAACATGAAGCACACACACAAGAGCACGCTTGCACAGCACTAGCGAGGCACTTGTTGTCCAGCTACTCTTACAGAACCGCTGCACCGCTTCTCTATCGCTTGTCGCCTTCAGCCGACCTAAAGCCCCGAAGGTCGAAGAATTGCCGCATCAGATGCGATGGCGCATAAATACCCAGCTTGTTACCGAATCACCCCCATACCGATGGCGATGCAGCATGAAGGCCCACGAAATGAAATTTGCCAGATACTCGCTCTGTCAGTTGCTGTGTGCGTTGCTTGCAAAACCAGCACCAGCTTCTCTCGTGCCTGCGCTCAGTTTCAACGTCACGGGCCATACACTTTGCAGTAATAACGTCCCAGAAATAGATGGGTAGGTGACCGGCCCTCGCGAAATATAGATGCTAAAGATAGTAGTGGCAGTCTACCTTTCCTCAACCTCAATCTAAAGACACTCTCCACAAACCCTGGCGAAATCTTCGTGTACCCTGTCACTGGTACTACCACAAAACTTTACATCACCTTCCCTCCCAAGCCGCAGCCCATTCTCAAAGCCAAGCTCGGCAACACCATCCTCCAAACCCAGCGGGCCCTTCGAGCCTACGTCGCCGAACACGATGCCGTGTCCGTGCCTTTGCGTAACCAAGATGACCCATACGAGAGCAATAGCGATTGGAAAGGATGTGCTTTCTGCGTTACGCACTATCCGGCAACCCACCGGCACTTGACGTACGGGACCGTGTTGAATGTGTTACAGGGGCTGTGGCAATGCCTCTACAGGGACGGAAGGTTTACAGAAGTCAGGTTTCAAGTCGAAGATGAACGTTGGGGAACCGTGGGTGTTGGCGGTCTGGGTCTGACACCGCTGGGTGAGGATGCGATCGAAGTAACAGGCACGGCGAGAGCATAACGAAGTGGAAAGGCACCGTTGTGTGTATTTGGCAGCAGTGCATCGATGATTGCATTTCCCAGCATGCAGATCCTCACTCTCCCCTTTTCCAACCTCAGCTCTCTGGCCTCCGCCCTTTTCGGACATTTCGCCCAACCGCCACCCGCCATGAAATCCTGATAGGACGCGTACTCTAGGGTCATACGAGGTAGGTGCCACGCTAGGACCCGAAACGCCGCCTATGGAATGAGGACATGGAATAAAACTGACCCAGAAGGATCAATGTTCGGCCAAGTGGGACACGAATTTCCAACTTCTTGTCTGCTCCGCTGCTCAACTCGTCTTGAGCATTTCTTTGGCTGAATCGTCTCGTGAACACTGTCTTGCAGATCTAAGATAGGTTTCAGTCTCCTCAAATGCGCCGGCACGGTGCACTTTTTAGGGGTTCATCGAATCACGTATGGATCAGGGCTTTCTCTGAGCCTGCTCTTGAGAAATATGCTTGTGTGAGGCAAAAGCTTCAACGATTTGCCTTCTCAACTAGAGGGCTTCACTGGTGGTTTAGGTCATCGACGTACCGTCATTGCGTTCTTTCACATTCGCCAAGGATCCAGTGCGCCATTTTGTGCCGGCACATGGCATCCTGGCCTATGTCTTATATGGATCGTTTGATTTGAGATTATGAGCCGGATTTTAGGATGTCTCGGCTGCAGCGGTCTACGCAAGAAACATCGGAAAGGGGGCTATCAGTTGACTTGAGTATAAAAGCAGGCCCACAGCTGGAGAGGAGAAGCTCGCCATTACCTTCTTCTACAACATTTTCCATACTAAATTCTTCTAATAAGCCTTCCTTTCGATCACTTGCCGCTGGCCGGCTTTCATTATCTTCGACAACGCTCATTCCCTAGAAGTTTTCTCTTTTCGATAGGCTGCCTCAGATCACCACGTCCTCAGCCACAGTACTCCAGTCTTCCGTTCGACCATTTGCCGCTGGCCGGCTCTCCCACACTTCGATAAACCTCCTCTGGTTTTTTTCAGGCAGGCTGTCTGAGATCAGTACATCGTCAAAGACCGTATTCGACCACCATCGCTCGCGACGGGAAGTCCTGCCACCCTCACTTGACTTCGATCTCTCCAGCAGTATCGGTCTTCGACCCTCCGTTCCGGACCCCCGCGAGTCACCCGCGAACAATGTCTCTCGCCACCCAAGCCATGGAAATATTCGAAGGCCCATGCTCCAGGACAGCCGATGGTGGATGCGATGCCTGCGTTTCCTGCCGCCGCCGGGGCTTACTTCACGCCCGCCTTCTCGAACACTTCAGCTTCGACGCCGCTCGCCAACTACGCTCAGGCCGACGGTACCTCCCCAGCGGCAATTGCAACTGCGCGACTCTCCCAGGCATGTTCATAGACCTCTTCCAACATATCCGTCCCCAAGCCATCAAGGCGAAAGCGCTGGCGCGCTGGGATGATTGGGCTCAGAAGAGGGGCCCTTCCTTCACCATGGAGCGGATGCGCGATCTGAAGGCGGTGACGGGCATCCTGGACGATTATTTCTTCCAGGGCACACTGGGGCCGTACATCAAGTTGCGGCGGGTGGCCTTCAACACAAAAGCACTAGGGAAAACAACTCCATTCGCTTTCGACCGCCAAGTCAACGCTCCCCGCCTCTCGAACAACGCTCCCCGCCTCTCGAACAACGCTCCCCGCCTCTCGAATAGCGACCCCCGCGTCACAATCCGCATCACTCCTCCCCCAGGTCAGAAACTCATTTATCGCTGGACGAGGGAGATCCGAAAGATCAGGAACAAGCAAGGGCGGCGACCGTACGCGCGCCCGAGACGGAAGTTCGTGGGGCGGCGAGTGATGGACATTGCACGGGGCTTGCGGAGTCGGCATGCGGCCACGATTGGTGTTCTGAGCACCGTGCTCCATGAGCTGGGACATGCGGCCTTTCAGATCTTTGGCTGTCAGGCGTGCTGTATGCGCGGCAGCGTTGGAGACTGTGGGCATGGCGAGGCGTGGAGGAGGCTTTGCGAAGCAATGGAGCAGCAAGCGAATCGGTCACTCACTGGTATTGGGACTTGGCGTGTTGTCGACTAGGGGCTTGTTGTAGCTTATTTGGGAGGGTTGGGGATTTGGAAGTTATGGCCGTTGGGAAGTAATAGGTATTTAGGAGCCCGTTTGCAGCCGTTGCATTCGAGAAACCCCTGCTACGATTCTCAGCTCTATGCTCCTCCCTCTTTTAAGTCATCCGATGTTCCTCAAGCGATGTGCACTCACTCACACCCCTATCCCCCTCCACTCTCTTTACCTTCATCCCTCCGCCTTCCCCAAATCCCTCAACCCCCCTGTCAAGCCATCAGCACAACTTCCCCCGTCCCAAAACCCCCCACAAAAGCTCTCCACACTCCCAACCCCACCTCACCCTCTCCTCAACCTATTCCATCCCCATCCCCATCCCCCCAAAACAACCCCAGGATACAGCCCGTCCTCCCTCCTTTCCCCATCAACGCCATCAATCCCAATCCCACCCCCCCTAAACTGTCCGACCCCATCCACCATTCACTCCCATCAATCCCAACCCCCCATCGATGCCACCCCCCGTCAATGCCACCCCCATCAATCCCACACCCAACCAACCCCCCCTTCCCAGCACCGCCGACTCGCCCTTCCCGCACAAACATCGATCAGAGCAGGAGATACGCGGTGGGAGCCACGGATAGCACCCTGAGGGTGGCTGGATGCGCTGGTACTGGGGGAGGGGAGCGCGCTGCTCTCGTGATTCCCGGCGGGTTGTGGTGGGGTTGGACGGTTTGTGGAGGGGGTTGCACGTAGCACTGGGGAGGTTTCTGTTGGGGCGTGGATGAGGAAAGGGAGAGGGTCTGGAGAGGGGACGGCGGCCAGCGCTTGAGGTGTATGTATGATGGAAGGGTGAGAAGGGGGAGAGCATCGTGGAGGAGATAGGGATGAAGAGAGACCACGGCTCGGGATGCGCGCACAAGTGTCGTCCGGTCTCGATAACGGGAAGGAGTCCAAATGAAAGGTTGCTTGCTGCATGCAGGATGTCAAGAAAGCCATTGTCATAAGGAATCACCCTGGCTTCCAGACCTACCTCCCGCCAAATCTATAACCCAATGCAGGTTCTCCGGGCAGACTCGCAGCCAAAAGCATTTACCTAGATCCCAAAGCCCAGGTACCTAGTGAACCTTACCTCATCAGCCTGCCTCTCCAAAGCCCTCCTCATCCGCTCCCCATACAAGCCCTCCATCTCTCTCTCCTCCCTGCCCTCATCGTCCTGGTCCTCATCCTGCCACGGCCCGAACCGTGGGTTCTTCCTGAAGCCCACAATGCCGATCTTCTCACCCGTCCATATCGCCAGCTCGCTCCGACTGTCGCCATGCAGCGGCAGGATCTTTCGAGCGACATTGTCCTCCCCGTCGTCAATTCCTCTGAAGACTCCTCGATGGGACCCGCGCGGGTAGAGGCGGTTGATGTTCCATCGCCTCACGAGCGTGCTGCCGTCGTTTTCGACCCACTTGAGCATACCGTCTCCGTCACCGAAGACAAGGCGTGAGCCCTGCGCTGCGACGGAGAGCAGTTTCGAGCTCGAGGCGGAAGTACGATTGATGGTCTTCGCTACAGGGGCGTGAGTTTCTGAGGAGCTGGGAATGCGGTAGATTTCCAAGGAGCCTTTGCTCTTGTACTCGCCGCAGGCGACGAGCTCGTTGCCTTCGTGCGAGGGTGAGGAAGTAAGACAGCATAAATTCGCGCTACTGTGAGCTGTCGACGCGAGCTTGGGGAAGCTTCGTCGGTCGTACGACAGTATTGATGGACACCGGCCAGCGACGTGCAGTGCATTGCTCGAGGGAAGGTGAAGGATCGAAAGGGGACAAGGATACTTCACAGATTCAGAGAATATCGGACGGTCGGCGGAGAGCAGGCCGCGGAAATCGTGTTTGACGTTTACGTCTAGATTGGGAAGCATGGCGAATGCATCCAGACGTTCACTTGATGCAGGAGAGTAGTGCTTCCCGGGAATGCGCGGATCGTGAAGGTGAAGGCTGAGCGAGGTTCCGACAGTAAGAGGCGTAGGATAGTCGGCTTTGGAAAGGACCGATATTGGAGCTGGATATCTGTGATAAGATGTGAGCTGTAGAGTTTCAAGATCAATCTCGTTCAAGCCATGATGCACTGCGAAGTAAGCCTTGTTGCGTAGAGCATCCACGCTCACGCATTCCACGATCCCGTTGCTCGTGGAATAACGACTGCTTGAAGCTGGCTCAGGCAGAGATGCTTTTTCAGGACCATTGGCTGACAGCAGACCAGCCTTGCTGCGAGCCATGATGCGGCCATTCTGACCGTTGGAGGCATCAATATCGCGACCAATATCCCAGATGCAGACACTGCCATCGTCCAGAGGTGCTATTATATGCTCGCCCGAAGTACCAAAGCAGTCCAAGCCCCGAGTCTCGGTCTCCTGCTTGCCGGGCTGGCCGTCGTGACGATATGAAGGCTGCAGCCAGCTCAGGGTGAGCGGCGCATTTCTAGCAACGTACTCGCCGTACCAACTCAGTTGCGCTGATTGAGCTGAAACGCAGTCATCTTCAGGTGAGTTATAGACGTGCTCCCTCGAGGCAATACCGTTGGCATCTGAGCTTGGACGATCGTTTCCACGAATTCGCGAAGTGTGGTGCGCTGCCGATCTCAGCTGAACCACTGCGGGGTCTTGTGTAGGAATTGGAGCCCCAGATAGTAGTTCGATTCTTCTTCGTAAGGTCGCTGATTGCGAGCTATCGACGCAAAACCGCTTCCATAGCTCATTGTCGCTAGTGATCTTCAACAAGTGTTTAGAGACGAGGCGAAGCGGGAGGATACTATAGCCGTCAAGAACTATCGCTTCGTTAGCATGAGCGTACTATGATGAGGCTTCGACTTCTTACATGATGCAATATGCAGAATAAGTTCTTCTGGAAGGCTTTGGAGTGGAGACATGATCAATCCCGTCCCGTCATAAGTAGGTTGTCATCGAAGATCCAGAAAACCCCGGTCTGGAGGTATTTAGGCTGCCGGATTGGGAAAGAGTGCTGGAACACTTGCATCCACTCGCGAGTGTTGTTAGAAGTACTTCTACGTAACGTGCCAAGGTCATAACGTTTTAGCGTTGTTTGATTAGATTGCGGATTCTACCGGTAGAATGCTTGATGCAATGAAGCAACTGGACCTCGGCCCATGCGGGGCTTCACTGTCTACATAACCTCTGTGGCCATTGGCCAAGACCAAGAGTCCTACTGGGCATCAGCTGTCTTACCAGCTTCCTCTCCATTCTCCCCAATACAGACATAATGCGAGCGATCCAAGTAAAAGGGTACCTCAAAGTGAAACTCTCTACACCATTCCTCCATTCCTCCATTCCATCAACTAACCTCTCCAGGGCCCCCACGAACTCACCGTCACCAGCCTCCCAACCCCAACTCCTACTCCCTCCGAATACCTCATTACCATCCACGCCACCGCCGCCAATTTCTTCGACCTTCTTCAGATCCGTGGGAGATACCAACATCAGCCGCCCCTACCCTGGATCTCCGGCTCCGAATTCGCGGGCGTCGTCCTGTCCTCCCCCTCCGGCAACCCCTCCCCAGCCTTCAAGCCCGGTGACAAAGTCTTCGGTGCTACACAGGGCGGGTACGCAACGCATGTTTGTTGCGTAGAAGAACGGTTGAGACCTGTGCCTTCCGGATGGGGAATTTTCGATGCGGCAGGGTTGATGGTCACTGCGCCGACGAGTTATGCCGCGCTAGTTATAAGAGCGGGTGTGAAGAAAGGGGATCATGTCTTAGTGCATGCTGCTGCGGGAGGTGTGGGGCTTGCTGCAGTGCAGGTAGCGAAAGCATTTGGGGCTGCTGTGATTGCGACGGCGGGATCGGCTAGGAAGTTGGAGGTTGCAAAGGGTTTTGGGGCTGATTATGGGGTTGATTATAAGGAGAAGGGGTGGGAGGAGGAAGTCAAGAAGCTGACCCCGGGGGGTAGAGGGGTAGATATCGTGTTTGATCCTGTGGGTATGGTAAATACGAGCTTGAAGTGTATCGCGTGGAATGGACGAATATTGGTCATAGGTTTTGCTGCTGGTGACATTGAGAAGGTGGCGATGAATAGGATTCTGCTGAAGAACGTAAGTGTGGTGGGCTTACATTGGGGGATGTATACGAAAGAAGAACCGCAAACGGTGGAAGCAGTATGGAATGGTTTATTCAAGCTGATGAAAGAGGGTAAATTCATAGGCACCGGGTATACAGACAGGAAATTTGCAGGACTGGAAAACGTTGGTGAAGCGCTACAGATGCTGGGAAATCGAAATACGTAATTTCGGTGCCTCAGGATTATCACAGCAAATTATAGAAGACGATCTGAGATTCGTGAAGCCAAAGCCATTCGTCAATGTAAATGGGATTTGAGCCAAGACTAAGAAGGATTGGCGCAATTCACTTTTCCAAACCGGGGCCCGACACATGCAGAGGTCTGTGAGGGGGAGTCGTCGACAAGCTTCACCCGTGACATCGCGTGCTCGAGCCGTTGTGATACACCTCGTGCGCCGATTGATGGATATCTCGTTGGTTGAGTAACCGTTAAAACAAGGTAGCGACGGATTGATCGATCAACTAGCAATCACCTATCTCCACAAGCCCCTGCAAGGTTCCTCCGACCAGCTCATGGAATACAGTACGGCCGGCCGTCCAAGCGACGTAAGACGTTCTCTCCGGAAAGTACTTTTAGCAAGCGTACCGCCAATCTCGGAGTTCCTCTTCGTGCCCTTTACAGACTTTGTTTCCCTCGGGTTTCAATTGGGAATAAGCACATCGCCACGAAAGCAGCCAGAATCAAACCTCCTGAGGCATAGACCGGCGCCGCCGGATTGACTTTGCCGGCGTGAACTGCCACAATTGGAGCACACAGGCCTAAGTAATTGCCGGAGTCAGCTAGGAATTGGAAAGACTATGCGTGTTGGAGGAACGTTTGATGCTACCGCACGTTCCAAGCTTTCTCAAAGACCGAAAAAGGGAGTGAAAGCACTCAGGTGATTACTTGCCGCTAATTCGATTTAGACATGAAGCGATGCCAGTTCCGGTGCCCCTATTAGGAGCAGGAAAGATCTCAGGCGTACTGTATACGAGTTAAAACTTCACTCCACACGGCGATTCAAAGAAAACTCACTAGGCGTATAGCACACCGTACATGATATTCTGGAAGAATGCTTCCATGCACGTTATCGCAAGTTCGAAGCTTGGATTAGCACTTGTTGTGAATACGAATAGGAAAATTCCTGTCATCAGCGTGGAGACGGCAATTGTGTACTTTCGGCCAATGTACTTGACGTCAACGGTATAAGCACCGAGGATGGACCCCGGAATGCCGATGATTGAGGTGATGGCATAGTTTCGGTACACAACGCTGGTGGGAGTTGACGGGCCATGTTTGCCTGCATTCTGCAGATATTGTGGCAAGAACGCATTGAAGAGAGGATAGCCCATGCCAATCGTCATCCAACAGAACCAGACCAGAGCCGCTGCATTGCTAAATCAGCAATAGTGCGAGGAACAAGCTCTTCTTGGGATGCATGGGGACGCTGAAAAACAAATCGAGTGGCAAAGAATGACTTACTCATGATGCCCATGCGCTTCGTTGCAAAAAGAGGAGCGATTCGATCCTTGGAGAATTTCCCGAAGAATCGTCGAAAAACCTCGCCTCGAGACAATTTGGTCTGTGTGCCGCCTTCAGGCACACCGCCTATCTCGTTCAGGATCTCCTCTGTGAGCCAGGTCTTTCGCCTGTTCGAATACGCAATGCCGTGGACTGTTGCCACTGCTTCCGCTTGACGGCCACGGGACAGGAGGAACTTGGGCGATTCGTAGAGGTGAAAGAAGAAAAAGCGGCAAATGAACATGAGAAGCGTAATGGCTCCAAGGGTGATGTTAAAGTAGCGCCAGCCTTTGCTCTGAGCTCTGTGGCAGCAAGCCTGTCCAGGTGGAGAGACATTGCAGGAGAGGATGTTCGGGTCACATGAATAATTCGGTATGACTATATGAATTCGGAGTCAGTATTTCTTTTTGGAACTAGGGGACAAAGACACAAGGCATCTTTCACGGGCGGATGCTCATGAGGCATGTTTCAAGGCTCTTGGGATGCTCAAAGGAGGGTACAAGATGCTCGGAAAGGATAACCTACAGCCCCAGGCAACCAGAGAACCGATGAGCTGTCCGACGGGCCACCAAATAGAGAGCAAAGTCAGCAGATTCCCCGACTCGAATGGGATGAATTCCAAGAACAAAGCTCCGTCGACAGGCAGGTTTCCACCCACCCCAACGCCTAGAGCTGCGTAGAGGCCGCAAACGCCGATCCAGCTGTTCCCACCGCCCACAGCAAGACCGAAAATCCCGGCGATGAGCAAAGTCATGTTGAAGGCTGGGCGACGGCCTATAATATCGGAAGCTATACCCCAGAATGATGCGCCAATACATAGCCCAATAAATGTGGCACATGTGGTATAACGCACTTGAGTAGACGTGGGTCCAAATTCGGAAGTGAGCTGCGGCAGCGTGAGGGCCACTCCCTGAGGAACTTTAGTCAGTATTGCTATATACCATGACCCCAGAGCACTCGCATACTTGGAGCCACATATTATCCGCTAGCCAACCAAAGCCACAGAGACAGAATAGCTTCCATTGATATGCGCCCATTCCGATATCCTGACAAGCATTAGCGTGATCGAATGGTCTAATATTCAAATTTACCTGTATGGCCTTGTTGATCACCTTTGACTTTCCTATACAAAATCAGCTAGATTATTTTCATCATGTGGAGCGAGCTTTGGTGGAAACTCGACTCTCACAGTCGACGGCACAGGGGGTGCCCGGTGCCAGAAGCTTACATACGATCGTACTCGGAGTTCATGCCACTGGCCGCGATGTCTACCGAATCAGTCTACTGAGGTTCCTCAAGATTGCCGGCGTACAACGCATACCAAGGTCAATCTCGGCGCGCAAGCCTTCCAGGGTATTTGCGCCATAGTCGATTTTCGGGCTTGTCGCTGCTTCGACCCCCTTTTCACCCTCGTGGGCGTTTGAGACCGTCCCCAGTTTCTCATCGTGAGCTGCTACAACAGATGGGTCGCGCTGGAACCGGTCGAGTGGGACATAGACGTCTGGGAAGTCGCTCACATCATGCTTCATGAAGGGGTTGAAAAAGACTGGCATCGTAACGCTGGCGTTGCCCGTACTGGACAGCCGAACAGAAACTGTAAAATTGGTCGGCAACGTGAGAAGGCAATTTACTGGCTTGAGCCTGCGGAAATACTGGCAGGTGTGTTGTTGGGTAATGGCCTCTTGCACCAGATGGTGTATTGGTAAGGTTGATTCACACGATATTTGCTCAATCTACCATATGGGACTCGTTCCGCAGATATGCGCCGCTGTAACGAAAATCTGGTTTCGCCTCAGAAAATGTTGTCTGCTGATAGCCTGATAGGCAGCTATCGAGGTACCTTAAATGCAAGCTGACGACAAGCGTGAACTTGTGCTCGAAAATAGCTGAGAAGCCACAGAATGTTGACGAAAAACGACCTACTTTCTGTGCTCTGGTATGGACAAAGGGAAGGAAAGAAAGACGGGGGGTTTCACAGGTAATAAGAGAATCTCAGAGCTCAGGCGAGGAGACTGGAATATCCAATCCCAGAGCGTTCAAAGTCATACCTGTGTGCCGTGGGGTTGTGGATTTCCTATCGTCCGCAGCTAAGCCGAACTAGCTCCGTAGAGCCTCGGCTTGCTGTCGGCTGCCATAAGTAGTGTGGCCATCGTTAACAGAGGAAACCCTTGGGTGAGCCAGGGAGTACATCGCGGGCAGTTTGTTTGAATTCCTGTGGGAACGCCGCTATGATGACCTCTGCGCGCAAACAAGGAGCGCTTGATGGGGTGATAATTATCTGTGGATGAGGTGAAGCCGGCCACTGCGCTTACTCCAGGACCGCGCTTGTTCGCGACCCCACTCTCGCCCACTCTAAATGACCGAGGAAACCTAGAACCGTGTCAACCCTAAAGTACGGAGTAAAGTGCTTGGATAAAGTACAATGTACTTTACTTTACTGTTGCATAAGCGCAACGCGGCAACCGTTCCCTGACACAGCGAACAACTATGAAAGGATCGATGGCTTGGGAATATCGGATTCTGTATGACCATCCAGAGGCTGAGCAAACCACGAAGTCGTCAAATAGCATAAAGTCTTGTCCTTTCTATACATGCATGACCCGCCAGACATGAAGCATGGTCTGGACGGTTGTAGAAACGAAGGCGGTCTAGGACTATTGCTATGAAAGGCCGCCAGATGGGGAGGAGTTGAATGAATGCAAACACGAGAGATAGATCGTAGTCGTGTATCGTCCCACACGCCGGCAAGGTGCACTCTACGGGGAGCAGCCGAGCGAGCAAAGCGTTGGGTAACTTATCGTGCCAAGCAGGTTTCTATGTCGCAGCCGGGAAGGTGCCAAGGTTTTGGTGGGGCCACCACACAAATCGTAGTTTTTCGCGCAATTGAATTAAAACCTCTTTCACCTATTTAATTAGCATGCAATCGTGAAGCTTTTAGTATATCTATATAGTCGACATTTCTCTCTATCTTCGCATCGTCGTCAATGACTCTCTTGATCTCTCTTGTCGTTGTTGCTATGAGCAAGCTTGCCAAGACGAAAAAGCTCTTCAAGAAGATCGTTGTTATCGCCTTCAATGATTTCTTGTCGTCTACAAAGTCTAAAGTCATTAAATTGAAACTCAAAGTTAAGAGACAATTGACAACGAATTTCTTTGCTCTCGCAAAAAAATTCGCGAACAAAATTCTCTCTTTTAACGTTAATGTTTATCAAATATTTTTCGATTTTGACGCAAATTTTAATGTTGCAAATGATAATAAATTTAATAGTAATAAAGATGTAAACAATAAAACGTTTATTAATGCAACAATTGTGACAAAGATCTCTTTAAATAAGAAAGATCAAATAATTGCTAGCGAAATTGTCAATCGTTGCGAACGTCGTCTTTTAAATGAAAGATTTAAAATTATACAAAAAGCAAAACGAAAAAAAGAACAAAAAAAAATGTATGTTTTAAAGAATTATACGTTAGTTTACATTATTGTTTTCGACAATAATGTTCTTTTTAAATAAAATAATAAATTAATTGTCGTTTGTAACATTAATAGTTAATTTTATACAACAATTTAAATCTATGTGCAAAATAGAGCAAAGTTACATACTAAAAACAATAAAATTTCGTATTATAAACTAGAATTAAAGACGATAATTATATAAAAAGATTAAAAGTCTAATTAAAGACTAGTTTCAAAGCTTAAAAACGATTTAAATTAATTGTTTAATGTGATTTCACACATTAAGAAGTGCTTTCGTTTGCGATTTAAAAAACAAAAAATGCTAATACGTATTTCGCTCTTATATAATAGAGTTAAATTAAACATGTTTTTATCGTATTTAAAAGATTTTTTTTCTTTAAAAAAATCGTTCTTTGCAACAATGATTAAGACAAAAATTGCGAAAAACAAAGTAATTCGCAAAGCATTAATTGAAAATTTACTTAAAAGCAACAAGACTACGACAATAAAAAAGATTATAAATATATATAAATGCAAAAATTATAAATGTATAAACAAAAGCAAAGAAAAATGCTATTTAAACAATAACAAACATTATAAACTTAATTTAAAAAATGTTAAAAACTAAATTAAAGAGCATACAATTAATCGATACATTTTTACTAAGTTTTCTAAATTTATTATACGTTAATGCGAGATAATTGATCTTAATAACAATTTACATAATAGAAAAGATGTATTAAGAGTAAGAAAATATATGTTTTTCGAAATTTCTATCTTTATGTTGACGTCTACTTTAACAACTAGTTTTATCATTAATTTTGTTAAAACGATGTTCGATTTACGTCTTATAAATATAATAAAGAATTGCGAACGCAAGCAAAAGATTAAAACTCGCAAATGTAAACAAAAACGTTAAATAAAACTTAATTTTAAATAAGAACGCATTAAGAATTGTTGTCGCAAACGACGAACAACTAATAGTATAAATAAAGAATATTTTTGCGACAAATTTAGAGCTTATATACGTTTGTCTAACGCGAATAACAATTTTTTTGTCGCTTTATTAAGCAATTTTGTTAGAATATTTTTCGATAAATTTATTATGAGGAACTTCGTCAATTAAATCGTTCGCGAGAAAAATTTTGCTTTTAATAATGCTTTTCGCAATGCAATATTAGAAACGAATAACGTTTTAAACGAACAATTCTTTATATTGCGAATAGTTTAAAGTTAAAAAACGAATATTAAATAATAATTATCGATCGATATATTATTCGAAATCGACATTATTCTCGTTTGTAAAATTAAATTCTATAAGAATTGTTTAAGAATTAAGCGATTTAATAAGAAAACAATTAATGCAAGCTTTAATAATACGATACGAAGTATAAATAATAAGTTAAATCTTTTATTTTCTCGTTTATATTATTGTTTATTTTCTTGAAATGCTTGCATCGACATTTATTAACAAAAAATACGTATTTTTTTGTTAGCGTCGCTTAGAGAAGAATTTTTAATAATAATAATGCGACTTAAAAACATTAATTATCGTTAACGAAATTGCGAATCGACGAAATTTAATTATTTAAAATTTAACGTTACAAACATTAAATTTTAAATTAACGTCAATGCAATTTTCGACAAAGTTGCATAAGAATTTTGAATCTTTTTTCTAAGTATATATATATTGATTTACAATTATTGTTATTGTAGAATCTTTATTTTTACGTATTCGTTCATCGATAAAGTTAAAAAAATCTATGAATAATTAAATTACGAATTTTGAAAATTATGTAAACGATTAAAATAATGTTAGACGCATCGTATCGCAATTGCTTTCGAAGAATCTTATAAATAAAATTTTAGTAATTTTTTCTTTTAAAACGCAAACGTAGACGCTTTGTTAATTATTTCTTTACGACAAATTTTCTTTTTTACAATTGACAAAAATAAGATTTAAGATAACACATCGAAACATAAAGACACAAACGAAAACAAAAACTCGAATAATAACTTGTTTAACTACATGAAAAAAAAGAAATTAACGCAAAATGCATAAAAACAATTAGAAATTAAAGAAATTACAAATTACAAAGCTTTTGTTTAGATATTTAATTACATATGTTATCGCAATACGAATAGTTTATTTTTGACACTTTAAAAAATCTATTAGAGTCGTATCTTTATTCTTGTGTTAAAATAATTTTTTGCAAAAATTTCTTAAATATTTTGTAATTCTTTGCGCATTGTTTGTGATGTTTTATTTATCTTTTAAGTATCGCAAAGAAAATTTTAATAAAATTAAAATCGCAAAAGTATAAAGAAAAAAACGTCAATATAACGTTAACACTATTATACATTTCTCGAAGTTTTTTACTTTTGTAAGCAAAAACGTTATTTAAACAAAACATTAAATTAGAATTTTCGTTAATTGTTAATATAATAAATAAAAAAACATAATTGCGAACGAAGTTATTAAAGATCGTCTACGTAATAAATTCGTAATAAATAATTTAGACGATATATTTTTTAATTGTAAATATTAATTATATTAATTATTTCTTTAATCGTTTAAATATTGTATACATCTTTGTTTCGCGATCTTGCGACAATTATTTGTATTTTTTATCGTTAATTCTTTTGCAAATAACGAATTTATTTAGAAATATTAATTAATGTATCTTTTATTAATATAATTGTATTCGTTAAACATTATGTTGTGTTTAATTTCTTTGCAAAGCGTAATAAGAGACTTGCAAAGCATTTGTTAGTATGCAAGTATAAAAAACGTTTATATATTAATTTTTTTATGCGTTTATTTCTTTCTTCGAAGCATTCTCGCGATTGTGTCGATATTAACGATGATGTCAAATTCGTCATATAGATAAAGACACATCTTGTTAAGATAAACGATAAAGCGAAGATTAATATAATTCAAAAGACTATTCTTCATCGTTTTATCGATTAATTTGTCAAAATCTCTTTAATATTAAGAAGCGACGACGAAGATATACAATTCGATGTTATGTTTTATCTTGCGTATTTGACGATCAAATACACTCTTTAGATGCGATATTTGAGCAATATTTTTATCGATTTTAATGCGATCGACTATTGCGATTCTTTGATCGTCGATTAGAGCAAACGCCATGGCGAAAAGAGGGTCACGAAACATGCAAATTACACGATTATACTAAAGACTTTAGATATTGCCTAATCAAAATGCTAATTGAATAGGTGGAAGAGGTTTTAATTCAATTGCGCGAAAAACCACGATTTGTGTGGTGGCCCCACCAAAACCTTGGCACCTTCCCGGCTGCGGCATAGAAACCTGCTTGGCACGATATAATCGCGTCCCTTCTAGCTCTCGTCGCGCCTTTTTAGATAATCAAGTCTCTCTATCGTGACAACATGGTTCTGATTTCGTCTAGCCAGAATAGCCTTCAGGAGATGGGAGTAGGCTACTTCACTTGACGCCTCTACAATTGACTGATGAAGGTAGCTTTAGATGACGAATCTCCAGACTTGACGGCGTTGCATGGATCAGGAAGTCGCATGTATCATATATGATGTTGCTCGCAAGTCGCCCGCAGAAATCTCGAGTTCAAATGCAGCCTCTATCCCTAGGCTCTTATCTGGTTGAAGCACGTCCCATGATCGATCGTAGCGATAGCTCGCTAGGCGGGAAATTCGTCATTGGTAGAGAAGTAACGACAACAAAGACAGTTCAGCCTCCCAGATTTTGAGGCGAGTATTGGTCTGGCTGAGCATTTAAACGCCGGCCACGCTGGGTGGGCCATGACAAGCAAGACGTGTTACCTGGATTTCTAAAAGATTGCACATGCAGTTGTTTGCTAAACATGTCGAATCAGAAATCCAATAAAGAGAAAGGAAAACATACAATCTAAAGAGGCTTACAAATGTGAAGTCGGGGGCGCAAGTTCGGATGTCGGTTCGCCTAGAGCTAATCGGGCATCGCCCGGTGAATGGGCGTGGTGGAGGGCAGTGACGATGATGATTGACGGCTAGACTATTTGCCATTGCGCAGTCTTCGGAGGCAAATTTATATTCTCAATAGATACTTTAGTCAACACTCTCAACTCCATTATTAGTCCTTGCGCAACATGCACAATCAACCTAGAGTTCCTTAAATTGATGTCCTCAGTGTCGCATACAAATTCCAGCCCCTCTATACCGTTTTCATCATGAGGCTTACCCTTTCCACAACGGTCATACTGTTGGGCATATCATCGGTCACTCCAATCAGCGTCGAAGGTCGCGTTCATGATATGTCACGACGAGAAGCAGAAGTGGGGACAAGAGTAACCGCATTATCGCTGAACGAGCGCACCGACGAAACCGCGATAAATTCATTAGAGAAACGAAGAGGAGGTGGAAGTCCTGGAGGACGGGGCTCCTCCGGAGATTCAGGAAGCTCAGGCTCATCTGGAGGTCGATCGGGTAGTTCAGGCTCTGGCAATACCGGAACTGCAAGGTAAATATCATGGTCAACCTTTATGTATCATTACTGATAGAGATGCAGCTCTTCCTCTTCGATCGGCCCTTCATATGGCGGTGGCAGATACTACGGCGGTGGATCGACATCCGCATATCGAGCTGGAGGCAGATCACCTTTGGGCCTGGCACCGTATGCATTGGCTGGTGCAGGCCTCGCCATCTTCCCTGGACTATGGCTCTACGGCGCCTATGCCTACAACTTCCAGCATCCATATAACTTCCACAACGCCAGCAATACAACCGACAGCAAGAACAACGAGAGTCTTCCCGTGACTTGCCTCTGCGACCAATACAGTGCTTGTGGGTGCGATGATGATGGGAATACAAGTTATATCGACTCCCTGCTAGGAGACGGAACAGCTTCCAGCCAGAATGACAGCCTGGTCCACATAGGGAACGTAAACGGCTCCAAGACTGTTGTCATCAACGGTACCTTGCCGAATGGTACAGATGACTCGACATCTACCACCACGAATGGAGCATCTGGTCAAAAGGTCCTGGAAACTTCAGGCTTCTGGCTCGTTGTGGCCATTGTCGCTGCAACAGTATTCAACTAAGGCAAAATCCGTTGGTAACGGTAGATGACGCTCTCTGACTTTCTTTCACGTAGATGTTTGCAGCAAAAGCATGCTGCCTCACGCCATGAACTTATGGGGGGCTCAAACGGTTAATAGAGTCCGAATGACGGTGTTAAGGAGTTACATCGACTTGGATCAGCGATAGGGCAGAAATCGCCTGGCGGGTCTCGAAGTACCATTGCGTGTTTATTGCTAATTGTATGCTTATTGCTAGAGCTGTTTTCTACAAGCCAATGAAAACAAACTTCAGAATCGCCGTGATGTGTAGATCCCGAATATGATGCTGTCACATGCTCATGACGTGAACCCATGCTCTATTTATAGCGTTTATGTGTGTGCTCCTGCAAGCGGTGGGCAGCATGCCCGGCTTGACCGGTCTAGCCTTCGTCAAAATGAACGATACTGAACTTTGACCTGACCGAGTTCTTTTCGCCGTCCGTAGCGAACCGAGCAGAGTCGCACATTTGACTGAGTTGTCTCGAGAGCCTTCTACGTCTTGGCGCCGCGTTGACATGACAGCACAGCTTGGGTGTTGTGTAATTCATGCGGCTTGGCGGAGAAGCATGGTCAAAAGTTTCAAGATCTGTGGCCGACCCCCGCCGCTTGATTTTCCGCGTCTCTGCAAAGATCAGATTGGTCGAACCTACGCTTCAGCGCAAACGACCCACTCCGAAATGGCCCGCTTGCGAGCTAAATTAGCAGATGGCGCTATTGATGCGTTCAGTGTCCGTGTTTCAACTCTGTGGAGAATGTTCCGGGATCGAGCAGAGTTCTAGCATCATATCTCGATCAGCGCGGAAAGTCAGGCCAAGTCGCATACGAAACACAATTGAACCTCTCAGTTGAAGCAGACAGGCTCCGAACGGGAGCAACCTGAAAAATCGAGGCAATGACTAAAGTAGATGGGAAATTGAACCGAGCCAGGGAAATGCTGAAGTCATGCACATTCGTACCAACCAAATCTGGACGCCGATCTCCCCTGAGACTCGTAAAAGGGCGCCCTAAAATAACGAAGTTGGAGCTCCTGGCCCAGCGGCCAGCATCCTTCATCCAGCCCCCCCAATGCAACCTTGTCACCAGAGGCAGGAAGAGCGAATCATATCGTGTTGGTGGCAGGGCAACCAGGCTAAGGATCAATCTCGATGACAGCCTTCTTCTTGGGCTGTGAACGCTATGCAGCCGCCAGATCAACACTGCATCGTCGGATGCTGGGAGAGCTCCAGAGTTCAAATCGATGGGGCAACGGCGGTGACGGAAGTGTTTCTGCAAGCAAAGATCGAGAAGCTGTCCCGGGAGGCTCGGCATTGATATTAGGGTGGAGAGGAGGTTGATGGATACAGACGCCGTGTGGTCGCTAGTGTGTAATCTTGCTGGGATGGCTCGGTGGTTAGGGGCAGCAGCCTGGTGGTTGGAGGGCCGACGGTTCACGACGGCTGGGGATTGGTTGAGAGTGGTCGCTTCGGAGGGTGGCGGGGGGGTGGAGATTCCCAGATAGGCGGAGGTGTGGGTACTTTGAGGGACGCTTACTGCTTACATTGTGCCGCGCAGGAGTAGATAAACCGAGACTTTCGGCCACCTTTCTCCTTTCTTCTCCTCCCTCTCATCGTCCAGATAAACAATCTATCCATCATCTGTCATTCATCTTGCAAAGTCTGTCGCTTCTGATCATCACAAGATCATATCCGTTCGCTACACATATAACCGACCTAATACCCAACCTTCCATCTTTCAAAGTTCCACCATATTTCAAAATGCAGACCAAATTCATCATCCTTGCCCTAGCCGTCGCGGTTGCCGCTCAATCCCCCAGCTCTGCTGTCTCCCAGCTCAGCGACGGCCAACCGCAGGCACCGACCAAAGCCACTTCTGCTGTCTCTCAGATCACCGACGGCCAAGTGCAGGCACCTACCAGAGCCTCTTCCGCCGTCTCCCAGATCACCGACGGTCAGGTTCAGGTCCCCACCAAAGTCTCCTCAGCCGTTTCCCAGATCACCGACGGTCAAGTGCAGGCACCTACCAAAGTCTCGTCCGCTGTCTCCCAGATCACCGACGGTCAAGTCCAGGTCCCTACTAAGGTGTCTTCCGCCATCTCCCAAATCACCGACGGCCAGGTCCAAGTACCTACTCTCGTTCCATCCCGCGGCCCATCCGCATCCGCCAACGGCACTAAGCCTACTGCCGCTTCGCCAAGCCCGTTCACCGGTGCTGGCAACGCTCTCGCTTGGTCCTCGGGTATGGCCGTTGCTGGCCTTGTCGCCGTCGCTGGCTTCGCTATGCTGTAAGCGTTGGATACATCGATTTGAGTGGTAAAAGGGAAGAACACTAGGTGTGGGGATGTGAAGCTTAGTTTCTCTTTGGATATCTATACTACAAAATTGGTCATGGTAGTAATGGCGAGGAGCATCGAAGTCAATTTGTACCTATGTATCGACAGGTTGAGTCTGGCATTATAGCTCTTGCTTTTGCGATATCATAGCGAAGAGCCCCGAGATTTGAAGCGAGTGACATGGAGTACTATATTAATTTATAAGAGGAGCTACTTGACTTCTTCCCATTCTTCTGACAACTACATTGTGAGCTGTATGTATTATACTTATCTGAATCTATGAGTGTCTGTTTCCTTTCTTCTGACCTCATGATTGCTCTGATGAATTTCGCTCGAAATCATTGGGTACATTTGCAGCCCAAGGTTCCTGTCGACCTTGTAACTTGTGATTTGTTGCAACGCGGTATGCCGGCTTTTCACTATCCTCCAAGGTCTCAAATCAATTCTCCTGATCGCCATGCCCAGGCCCATCCCGCCACCAGAGATCTGGTTGTTCAGACTCTATTCCTGTACAACTTTGCAACTTCTCCCGCTCACGGTCAATGTCCAGCCAAACCTCCAAACCTCTCCTACCCACAAAGCCAGCGACCAAGCACCCGATACAGTGAACATATCTTCCAATACACATCTACGCTTTAGCCTCCATCCTCACTCCCGGTCTCGCAGAACCGCGGGTCTTCCAAGATGTTCATGATCAGGGCTATAGGTGGTACCGAGTAGCTGCTGGTGGGCAGAATAGGTCTCAAACACACAATGGCTATAGCCAGACATCCTCAGTCCGTTCTGTTTGCGTCGGAGCAAGGCATACAGTCATGATCCAGCTATGACGTTCCGAGGTTCACGCAAAGCGGTGGCGCGTTCAGAAGCTGAGGGAGAGCGTCGACGTCGGACGGACGGCGGGCCTGTACGACATTGACGATGCGGTCGCTTGCCCCTCCTGAGAGACCTTGTGCGAGTCGATCAGAACAAGATGTGCATGTGAATGGGTCGACTTACGAGCTGCCGGTCTGGTTGTTGGCAGGCCTCGGTGTATACTTCTGGTTCATCACAGGCGAAATGGCGGGCTTACGGTCAGGCCTAGCCGTCATGCTGCTGAGTGGATTGTCACGAATCCAGCAAGATGATCGCGGCGCTCATAATCTGGAGGAAGTGGTCTCCGTACACAGCTGGCAATGTGAACACCTTGAATCTTCTACTAAAGGAATGTGGGAAGGCCCCAGGAATCATCGTCATGGCTGAAATAACAGACTTGACGATCCATGAACTCCCAGCAACTGGATCAGAGGGTTTTATCCACCATGGAGAGTTTGCATCAACACGGGCGAACACCGCATTGCTACACGGTTACATCAACTCTACACTCGACCAACAGGCGGCCTCGTATAACAACGAGAAGCATTGAAGAGAGCAACAGCAGTACTCTAGTATTCAGTCTCTCCCTTCAGTCCATTGCCGACTCTATCCCATGCGTTGGCAGGGTGCTACTCCCGAGGGTTGGTTGAAGCGGAAAATCATTGCTCTGAAGTCTGGAACATCATTTTGACGGAACGGCGATGGACTGAGAGACCAGTAACGGCCCATTGCCCAGGCGGCAAACCGTCAAAGCGTCAAGCATCGAAGAGAGCAACAGCATTACCTTGGTAATCAGCCTCACCCTTCACTCGATTGCCGAGTCTATCCCAGGCGCTGGCATGGTGCTAATCCCAAGGGCTGATTGAAATAAGATATCAGTGCTTTAGGATCTGAAACATCGTTTTGACGAAACGGCAACGGACGGAATGACCAGTGATGGCCCATTGCTAAAGTGACACGACCCATTTGTGGCCTCGAGCCGAAGCCGAACAAGAAGATAATTACGATTAAGGGCGAAGATATCGCGCAAGTCCGGGCTCGAGAAACCTTGGGGCCTTCGGCAATGCTGTCTCGAGGTGTCCACTTCCATGGTGATGTACCCGCGGTGTGTATGCTTGCGCAATAAAGGAGATAGTCACAAAGCACTTCTCGATAAATCCTCTCATCAACCGTCTATCAGTCGCCCATTGCGTGTGCTGGTATCCACTGGCTTGGCGAAGGCGCCCAACTGTAGCCCACTGGCTGACCGACTTCGCTTCTGCATCGTAGTGCTTGAGCTGGCTCGTGCAGAGCGTTCTCAAGTAGTTTATGATATAACGAGCAAAGGTTACCTTCAACGAGCCACTGCTATGTATGAGGGCAAGCATATCCTGGGCAGATCCGTGCTGCGAGATGTGCTCTGCATAAGATGTAGTGATGGCTCTCTGAAAACCGTTGGTGTTCGTCCGTATTGATGGCGAAGCAGTCAAGGAAGCTTGAGTCTCGAGTCAAAGCCTCGAGACTTTGGTGTTCACCTCCCAGAGGCTTGCTATTGAATAGTCCCTGGCTTGGGCAACATCAAGGTAAACGGTTAATCTCTTAACCACTCACACCACTACCCCCTTCGCCTTGTCCATTCTCTTCGCCTTTACATGATCCTTCACAGCACCTCCTCGGACGAGTATCGTGTATATTCTGTTATATTGCCAAGGTATCGTAGGTGCGTTCAAGCGGACTCTCGCTGAAATACCAGACTTCTGTTGACATAGACTCCATCTTGACTGATCTTCTTGGCTCTAGGATCTCCTACCATCAATTTTACTATTTCTTGGATAACGACATTCTTGCCGTACTCGCGTACTGGCGCTTATTGGTTCAAAACTTGGACTCGCCAAAGACACACACACTGAGTCTACAACCGCAGCCTTTAGCTGCTAGCCAGCGAAGCAGCGGCGACGCAAAGAGCGCTAGTTGATTCTTTTCGACTTTCGCTACCTTCGATGATAAAGCCAGGAAGTAGATTATTGAGAAGTTCAAGGCATCGAAGGAGGATCAAAACGCCGAGCGCGCCACCAAAGTCCCTACGCAATTTGTGCTTTATTACGATATGGGGGATACAACAGCCGTTGAGACCCTCTTCGCGATAATCAGCAATACTTGGGCAAGCATCGCGTCAAGGAGGAGACATGAGTTTTCGAATACATGAAATACCAACGCTTAGTGGTACTTGTGCATTACCTTGGTAATCAGTCTCTCCCTTCACTCCATTGCCGACTCTATTCCATGCGCTGCAGGGTGCTAATCCTAAGGGGCGGTCGAAACAGAACTCGTTGCTCTGAGATCTAGGATCATCTCTCGATGGACGGGACTGAACAACCAGCAACGATCCATTGCCAAAGCGGTAAACCGTCAAAGCGTTAAGCATTGAAGAGAGCAACAGCATTATCTCGGTAATCAGTCTCTCTCTTTATTCCGTTGTCGACTGTATTCTATGCGCTGGTAGAGCGCTAATACCAAGGGCTGGTTGAAACGAGAACTCATTGCTTTGAAATCTAGGATATCGCGTTGAGGGAAGGCACTGAACGACCAATAATGGCCCATTGGCAAAGCGGCGAATCGTTAAAGCGTCAAGGAAACATCTTATATGAAGGCCAGGGTGACGTGACAATCTCCCTTATTTTCTATGGAGAGTAGCTCTAGTTATTGCATAGAGTTAGTAGCGAGCTCGTGACTGAGCAAGGAGATTCTATAATAATGGTTGAAGCGAGTCACAATTTGAATTAAGTGCTCAGTAATGGAAGGGATTGCAGGTCCAAATATAAATTTAGCACCTTATTATTGACGAGTCCGAACGGCGAGGAAATATCAGAGTGTCCGCTTCACATGTGCGAGCCCAAAGAGAAGAAAGAGAGGAGGGAGGATAGGTCCTACTTTACTCAACACTTTGTGCGCGCTAGAGCTAGCGCTTGTTCACGGCGCGTCCGCTAGCCTGAGACATAAAAGACATCTGTGAGCTCAGTCTCTTCTTTGCTCCTCGTCGATGTTCGAATTGACAGTTGCATCTGGTAACTTCTTTCGGCATCGACATTATTTTTAGGCTGTTGTCGCTAGACAATACCTGCAAACAACTATTATTAGGCTGTTGTCTCCAGACAATACCTCTACTTATCAGAAATTCGTTGTCTGTACTCGACATTTGCTAATAGCCGCATAGTGACCACTTCGGTGTGGTTGAAGGTGCTTGCTTCTCAGTTCAACTCCTGCTCTGTTGGTATCTCTCGAATACGGATACAATGACCACGGGTCAGGTACAAGCACAAGACGCTGGGACGCCAAGCAGTTCGGATGGGAACGTTGTATTCCGTAAGATCCACCTCCGAGGGTAAGTAAATTTCGGAGCACCTACAACCCCTTTCTGAGGTTTTCAAGAAGCCTGAAACATGTCTCAGCAGTATTCGCTCCCAATACATGCCTCTTTGTTCAGTGCACTGATTGAAAGGAGGAATGCTGACTTCGTAATTTACTTACCTCTAGGCTTGAAGATTTCGGCCCAGAGGATATCACATCGTACCTCACGGAGCACCTTTCATCCGAGCCACCTGAACGTGTCGAACGGATTGACGGAACTTCAGCCAACGTCGTCTATAAAACACCGGCCGTAGCCCTCAGAGCTCTTAGACAGATTACTTCCTCGACCATAGCCGATGGATCATTCTCCCTTTCGCAGCTTCGCGCCGCGAAACCCTACTCGAGGCGACCCGAAGAAAGCCTCCAAGTCAGACTTGCACTGTCGACAGATCGGAAGGACTTGAGCGACTTCTACGGTTTGGCATACGTTCGTGTACAACATGCGGCACTTTACTCTCGGCATGCCTCCACCGAAGAATGGCAACTGTTAGATGACTCCCACGAGTATAACGAGGAGAAAGACGACATGATCGTACCGCTTAACGTGCATCAAATCCGCTTCACTACCGATTTCGTCCAAGTGGAGCAGCATGGAAAGCTGTACAAGCGCCATACGGGACAAAAAGGTAGCAGCCTAATAGAAGACGAGTTTCGATGGCAAGTGAAGTTCCCTCTCGAGACGCTCACCGACGTTAAGATCAGTGAAGCGAAAGTCGAAGGTCGGCTTGTCGTGACAATACGCTTCAAACTTCTGTCAGCGCCACAGTCTGCCGATCACTCTGAAAAAGCTATGGCGAGGATCACCGGCGAGGCTTCTGATGACGAGATGGCGGAGAAACCTGAAGAGCAAGAGGACGCGGACATGGAAGAGAAGAGTTCGGACGAGGGAGAAATCACCGAGGAGAACCCACTCATCGAAGATCGGCCCGCGACGTATCCCCTGGCCCGATTCTTCGAGAAACCTGAAACCTCTGAAGGAATGGAGATCCGTCTGGTTTTCCAGAGAAGTGGTGCAGGCTCCACATCACCGTGTATGTATTTGATTCCGCCATCGGTACTCCCAAATTAATTCGCAACAGATAAATGGATCTGGCCAGCTGTCATTCGGTTCTTTGGCGCCAGGGAAAGGTGGATTCCTATCAAGAAAAAGTCGGAATATAACACGACCTTCGGGATAGAGAATTTCAAACTCGATGAGTGGCTTGGCAGTGACCAGAATCGCACCCATTGCGGAGCACGGATATCTCGTGAACAGGTTGCGGAGGATAGATGTGAATGGATGTTGGGACCACGGTAAGTCGTCGTCCATTTTGACCAAGACTTTTTAATTCAACTAATGTTTGTGATAGGCGCAGCCAAGGTCAACCGTCGGCCAATCCTGCTTCTGCTATACAAGTCTCTGAAGGCTCATCGGACATTGGAGGCAAGAGAAAGTGTGAGGAAGATGCTGCGGGCGAGGTTGACGAACCGGACGTCCTCGACGCAAAGATTACCTCTGCCCAGCAATATGTCGAGGAGCGTGAGCGTATCTGGCGTCAGAAGAGGCAAGAGGAGGTGAAGGCTAGGCAAGAGGAGTTGAAGGCATGCGATGACTACGTGGCAGCAGTCAAACAATTGGAGGCATTGAGAAATTGACGCGACAATGTGGGCGGCAAGAGGCCACGTCGAGACGGATAGAGAGGTCTATCTACCTTCTGTTCTGATACATAGTTGAATTATTACGTTGACTCGAACAACGAAAGCAATGCGGTTCAACCCGGGCTCAACTCCAATTCGTGTTCTGTTCTAGGAGAGACTGTGGTGTCTTACCTGACCGCGGCAATGTCTCGAAAATCCAACGATTTCTACTCTAGTCATTCAGTATTAGAATACATTTTCGCACTCGAGACCCGATATGTAGTCAGTACGTAAAACAAGTGATATCGACTTGCTTTTGTGCGAGGATGACAAGGTAAACGGTTGTTGTCATCGCTAAACCAGACCCCGTTGTTTCAGAGGCTTGCCAAGCATTGACAGATTCCTGGCCTGGAGTGACCGGGCAACATCAAGGCAACGATTGATCTCTGAACCGCTCACACCACTATCGCCTTCGCTTTCTCCATTCTCTACATCTATATGCTGTTATATTGCCAAGGGGCCGTAGGTGCGTTCAGGCGGACTCTCGCTGAGAAAGTCTCCATCGCCCACCTGTGAGTGTCGAAGACGATAAAACCCAAGACATGCACAGACACTTGACTGCTTCCAGTACAACAAAATCCTTCTACTTGTCATGGTAGGCGACCTAGAACATTGGTTGATTAACTGTGCTCCTTTCAAGTCTGTTGCTAATGAGGTCCGCCACTTTCCAGTACCAACGAATACCATTCCCACCCTCTCGTCGCCACGACATTCTGTTCATTCCGCCTAAGCTTTGGCTTTGGAGCCCAAGTTCCCTCCACACTGTTTTACAACTCGTGATGGAGATGAGTCTGCCCGATACTTGATCAACTGTGCCTAAGGAAGGGTGAAAGATCACAGGTTAGAAGGGGAGGCACAAGATGTGGGAGAAGTCTACAAAGGCCAGAGTTGATGGGGGACGATTCACATCTGGTAGGTATCTGAACAGCGGCACTTCTCTTTGATTTGCATCTCGTTCTTTTCGGTTCGTCTCTACGCTTGCTGTTGTATCCCATTTACCGGCACGAGGTAGCGCTTGTTTCAGGCATGGCAATGGTTGTGCTGACGCTCCTAGTTCTATGTAAATTGTGCTAGTGGATGGGGTACTACACCGTACATGCATCGTTTTCATAATTACCGACACGTTTTACTTCGATTTCAACTCGCAATGACCAGAAGTTTTGTGACCCTAACCGACATCTTTCTGATTCACCTTCCGTAGGCCCTCTGCGACTGGGTGTCCCACCTTCAACATCGTCATCTGCTAAGAGATAGGATCGTTGGGTAAATAACTAGTTGGTGTGTCATGCTTGCATTTCGGAGGACTGAGGGTCTAATCGCTATATCAATGTAAGTCATGGTTCTGTCCTGGTAAGCCGTTTTCTCCATTAAAATGTTACCCGGATGCCTCCATAGTTGGAAATTCTGGCAATTGCTATCTCCCATTGTCTGTCCTCCCTGGCGGCTTTTGAACTACGAGCTATTTGCCGCCATGTATATTCGATGGGGCTCGTCTGACGGTTATGTCGAAGGCTAAGAGGAGCCCGCTGGTAAGGACTAAAGTCTTTGAAGAAAACACTTTAACTGTACGTAGGACAAAAAGGCGATATTATGGGTATTGATCTGAGTCTCGCGTGGGGATCATTTGCTGTGCGGTGGAACAGAGGCGCTCGTGGGTTGATGGGACTCTCGATTTACCCGGCAATCTCATATCATGTTTCCTCTCGTCAACCAGTATTTCATTGCCAGCTGTAAAGCACCTGCCTTAACCTACGCGCCTAGTAATCTCCGAACAATGCGTTCCGCAAGGTCCTGCTGTCTAGTCCTGTGTCTACTTTCCGATGTCAAGGTTGGTCCCCAGGCCCGCAATCTCCCTTACATGTACACCCCATGTATACTCCATGGCCTCGCCTTTGCTAGGTTCAATAATTGGACAGATCAGAAGCCGTCACTCAGAGGGAATTCATGACCGGAGGAGAACCGAAGACATTGTCGACGGCTGAAGGAACGTACTTCTGCAACCAGACTAGAGAGCACGGGTAAAACCACTGTTACCCTGCTGCAAAGATCGAGCCAGATAGTATTAATGTATCCAAAAACGATCAATGGCACCATTCCCTGGACGTCGTCAGAGAAAACATGTATGTGGGATGCCCGGTGTGGACCTGCCAAGAGCTTCTCGTCCTAACCTTATCTCAACCCATATTGGCTGCTGGGCTTCCTCTCTTCTTCCCTCTGCATGCGACGTAGGCCAACTGTTTCCTAGGAAATCATTGACTATATCGTACCTCATTCTAGGCTGTTATCTCATGATAATACCTGCTATCATCTTATTTTAGGTTGGTTCGTTCGCGAGCTACCTGCTTCCCCATCATTATCGAGCTCCAGTATTCGTACTGTACTCGCCTTTCACCATTTTATTTGCTGCTTTTTTCCTTCTGCTGCACCCGTCCTAGCGGCAGTGTAATTCTCTCTCCCTCTTTCTAAGTGTCTGGTAGGGTTCGGTGGCCCCTCTCATTCTCAACTCCACCTTGACCTCTTCCTCCCCAGACCATCACCTCCCCAGACCACCATCTGGCCATATCCTCCACCTCGCCATATCCTCCACCTCGCCATATCCTCCACTCGCCATATCGTCTGGCCATATCCTCTGGCCATATCCTCCACCTCGCCATATCCTTCATCTCGCCATATCCTCCACCTCGCCGTCCGCTCCGCTTCAGAAGCTTCACTCTCTCGAGAGCAAATATGCCGAAAGAGTCGGTTGAGGAGAGACGTTGGTCAAAGCAGGTCGTAAAGCAACAGGAACAGTACAACCGGACCCAAGACCCCCGTGACAAGAAGTACCTTGACGCCCTGAAAGGACAGCTCGAACGTGCCAAGCAGGACCGGAAGACCAAGAAGGCTCAAGTCACGCCTGTGGAGAAGATCAAGGCAGCGCTCGCCAAGGCTCAAGAAGAGCAGAAGAGTGCCAAAGAAAAGCTCGGAGATGCTCGAAGCTGGCTCACAGGGCTCGAGGGAAAACTTCAAGAAGAGACTTCGTTAGTACAAGCGACGCCAGTGGCCGTCGAGAAGCTCAAGTACAGGTTTCAGCTGGCTACGGAGAAAGTCACGATTAGAGAAGGAGCGCTTCAGGAATCAACAGCGCGGCTTGGGAAGTTGGAGCAAGGTACCCAGCAAGCTCGGGCGAAAGCTCAGCAACAACAAGAAGCTGCCGAGCAAGCCAAAGGCCAGATTGATGCTGCTGAGAAAGCCAAAGCCCAGTAAATCGAGACCGATCGACAAGTAGCTGCTCATTTTGGACAAGAGGATTGGGAGGAGATCGTGGGAGTAGTGGGGCTGGCGGCTTGGGATCGTCCACGCTCGCTCTGCGGATATCGAACGAAACTGAAGGCCTCAGGGGCTTCTCCAAATGATAATGTAACGACTGAAGCTTCCAATATGTATGGTAGGCGCTTCTGCAGAAGCTACTGAATGAAAGATCTTTTACGATTTCTATCTAACCGGATGCTCTTTCGGCATGGGCAAGTCGGACAAAGGTTTTTGAATTATTCGCTCCACGTTGTAGGGGAGACTCTTTCCGTACCCTACCTTTGCTGACCGGACCCGTTATATTTACTATTCGGATGATGGTTACGTTGACAAAAGATGGTGCTCCATATATTGGCCCTCTCAAACATAGAGGTTCAATGAGAGGATGATGGGCAATCCAACCAGTAAAGGTCCATAGCTAAAGAGGTAAAACGTCTAAGCATTCCACTTGCATGGGCAAGGGACCCAGAAGAGCGATTGCAGAATTAACTATGTCTGAATGATGTTCAATCCACAAAGCCCTTTTCCCTGTCTCGATGCTTGCGTCGGGGTCGCTTTCGACAAAATGCAGGTCTAGAATCCAAAGATGCTCCCATCTTTTGACAGACCCCCGTTCTCTTTCTCCGTCATAGGCACTGAGGTCTACGTCGCGCAGCAACTCAACGTATTCACGTCTTTGTCGAATCCCAACGCCGCGAGTTTCCACGCCTCGTTCCATGTGAGATACGGATGGAACATGGCCGCAAGATCTTTGGCCTTGGTCTTGTAGCGCACGGCCAGCGATGCTTCCATGACCATTTCACCTGCCTCCTCGGCCAATGCACGCGCACCGATTATACGGTCATCGCTTTTGTCCCGGATCAGCATCACGAACCCTCGAGTCTCTTGCTGGACCATGGCGCGGGGAAGCAGGTGAAGCGGAAGAGACGATACATCGGCATCGATCTTCTGGGCACGAGCTTCTGCAAGGCCAAGGCCGACGCCTGCGACTGCTGGAGACGTGAAGACGACCCATGGAACGACCGAGTAATCCATCTCCGTGGGTTTGCGCCCACAGAGTGTGGCCAGAGCGTTGCGTGCAGCGAGCTGCCCTTCTGCGGCAGCAGTGTAAACGTATTGTGGGGACTCGGCAACACAGTCGCCAGCGGCGTACACTTCGGGAATGGAAGTTTGGAGAGTTTTCGAAACTACAAATCCCCCATGCGGCGAACCGGCCAGCTCGATTGGGAGACTGGAGGTTTGGTCAGTATTGGCCCGACGACCAGCTGCGAGAAAAAGTCTAGATGCCGTGAAAGTCTTTTCTTCTCCATTAGAGATGCCTTCGACGATGACCCCATCTTTATCAGACGCCACTGAAGTGACATCAATGGCAACTTCGATAGTAATCCCTTCCTCTCTCAAGTGCTCCGCGAGGCCGATGCTTATGCTGGGTTCGAGATTTGAGAGCACGTATTCAGATCGCTGAAGGACGGTGACCTTTGATCCCAGTCGGGCAAACATCTGCGCGGCTTCCAGCGCTATGTACCCACCACCGAGTACGATCAGTGACCGATGTTGTTTCGGCTGAAAGTACGCAGTCTCATTGGTCAGATAGTCAATACTGCTCAAGTCGCCACGCAATTGACTTGGCACACTTGTGCGAACACCCGAAGCAAGAATGACACGATCGGCCGGCAGGACTTTGAAAGGAGTCCGGTCCGTCTGACTAAACCGGACTTCAACAACTAGTCGTCCAGCGATTCGAGCGAGTCTTCCAAGTCCTTCAATATATTCGACATTCTCCAAGTTGGCGATAACATCAGCATACTTCTTCTTTCGAAGATCCTCAACAAGCGCTCGATTCTGCGCCGTCAGCGCTGCGAAGTCGATCACCCTGTTACCGACGTCTTTGATACCGTGAAACGGGGGAGTGCTGCTGTGAGGGCTGGTGACATGCGCTGCGTGGATGAGGAATTTCGAAGGAACTAACGGACCATGAATAAGATTTCTCTGTCCACTAGGAGAATCAGATGACAGCTATTGAACGTACCACAGCCGACATTCACACAGCAACCTCCCATGGGTAAACCTTTGTTCACTATATATATCTTCCTGGCTTCTGGAGCAGCGGCAATAGCTGCTGCAAAGGCAGCCGATCCGCCACCTAGAGTAGTATCAGTCTTAGCATGTGCCTTTTGCAATGAAAGAGTTGAGGAACGGACCGATAATAACTAGTTGATCGCATCGCCTTCTCTCGCAATGTGATCCCATCGAATTGCAATGCTCAATAGAAGCCACGAGTGAGACTTACACAGATTCTCCTGCGAGCTGTAAAAAGTGTGAGAATGAAAGCATGAAATTTAATAAGGACGCAAGCATCTTCATTCCCTTTCCCATATTGATCAAACAATGACACAATCACCATTGATCCGGATTTGGAAACCCTGGGCTGAACCCTGGATGCCCTCAGATCTGGCGAAGCAAAAGTCCTATTCATACTTTTGTATGACCCCTATCTCCAGATTTGAGTTTCAGGATCCGGGGCCAGTTGGGGGGATATAGAGATCTAAGCCAAGGAAAGGTGCACCAGTTATTGCCAGTGCGTGGGATAAGCCTTCGCATTAGATTCATTGGGAGGGGTTCCGTAGAGAATCGGTGATCTTCGAGGTTTGCCGTGGGGTTGGACTAGACAGCTCCGAATGAAATACTGCTAGGAAGCTCGTGTTCAGAACATGGGTGAGAAGAAGCCGGGTGGTACAGAGATACTACACCTGCATCCCAAGCAGCACGGGCAGCAGGTCAATTGTTGCCAGAGTTGGGTGTGCTAGCACGCGAGTGAGCTCTTGTCAGATAGACGTTTTCGAGTAGTAGGCCGCTTAACGTCTTGAGTATCCACATGGGCACCAATGCACTCCATAATGCCCTTTACACTTGAGCAACGTGCTCGAAGAAGACCCTCAAATTGATAATGAAATTGGCCCTGTGCCAGCGCCTAGTAGAATTTTATAACGAGCGACGACTACAAGTCCAACAACGTTGGCGACAATAATAAACTGATGCTTCTCCGTAGGCATGCTAGATCAATGCTAAGAATGGTGCGCTAATTGCTCTGGACGTCCCGAGATACGCGAATAAGGGAAAAGTAGAAACGCTGTTCTCGCTCAGTCAACGCAGACGAGTCGTGGCTTCTTCTCATTCGAACATTCGAACAGCAAGAATTCCTGAAAAGTTTCATTAGAGGCACAGCCTCAAAGACAGGTGCTTTAGGGCAGAAAGGTGTACGTCTGACTTCGTCACAGATCGCGTCGAGCAGCAGCACTTCGCAAACACGGAATTGACGAGATTTTATAGGCACCATTGTTTCACCACGGGCTGCTCCTCCGATGTTGAGTTCGACATGAAGGAAATCGCAGGCAAGGCAACGGGCACCGCTCACCGGGACGCCATATTCATCGACAAGATTTCCACCGATGCCCCCGATAGTCGAACATCCTCGGAGAAAACCGTCAAGCTACAACAAGGCCGGTAGTCTCAAAGTACTTCAGGGCTTGATCGGATCGACCTCATATCAATGCATCAGACACGATAGTGGGCGGATACTCAAGAAATCGACGGGAATATTGCTCCTTCCGGACATGCGCTGTCGCCAATTATCACCCTGTGAGAGAAGCCATCCTAGTTTCGTTAAAAGGAAGGTACAAGGAAATTTGAGCAATATCTATAGATGGAAAATAGCTATTGTGTTTAGTGTGTTGAATAGCTTTACCTTATACAACCAGTATTGATCAAGGTTTCTGTGGAATTTGTGCTGATTACCAAGGCCACGGACAAACCTCTCGTTCGTCGCTAATCATGTTTGGCGTCCTCATTGTGCTGGGTGCTGCTCAGGACACGCCTAGCAGCGACAGGGCAAACTTTCAACCACACGATATGGCATTGAACCTAGTTGGAACTACCGGCGATGGCAGGGGGTGGCGATATGTCTCCAAAGACTGATCGAAATGGGGGATGAGTAGCTGGAAGCATTGTGGGGGAGCGACTCGATCAGCGGAACTGTAGACTCACAACTCTTTCGGGTTCGGCAGCCTTTAGCGCTTAATGAAGTAATGAGTTGACAGATAGATGATGGGCTGATCGATCAGCGAAGACCCATACTCAAACACACAAAGCGTTGGAAGTATACTACCCCTAGGCCCCAAGATCAAGAAAAAGGGCCGGAAAAGAGGAAGACGGAAGGGGTTGAGAGCATGTCACCCCGATACATCGTTTCTTGAACAAATTTTAGAAATATACCTCACCGCTACCTTCTTCCATCATGTCCCGACCTCCTTCCTTCTGATCGCAAATGCTGTAGCCGCTGACTTATCGGTATCCGGCGCCATTGCCCCTTCCTTGTCCTCTGCTAATTCGTCGTAAGAGTCATCATCGCTATTTTCGCTTCCTATTCCACCTTCTTTATCGACTCCCGGAAGATCTTCTACGGAGTCATCGACTTGCGTTTTGCCACTAGAGCTCCTGCGCCAGCGACCAAGGAATCCCCTCCCACGATCTCTATTTGCCTCTTCCCCAAGGCTCTTCCCACGATCTCTCGTTGTCCCCACATCTTCAACGACATCCGCAGCAACGTTGACTTTCGATTTCCTTTTCGCCTGGAGCTGCTCAAGCCACGCTTCAGCAGCGACAGTATCCGGGTGTTTGTTGCCGAGGACCTTCTCCCGCCGCTCTCTCGCCCTCTTTGCAATCTTAACTGCACTTGTGACATCTCCCTTCGCCGCTGACGCCTCTGAGAGGCGCAAAAGTGAGGTCAAGGTTATAGGATGATCCGGTCCGATTTCCTTTTCCGACGCCTTATGTATGTTGTTCTGTGTGCTATACGATTCTTCGGCGTGGGCAGCCACGTCCAGCTGGAGCAAAGCCGCTGCATAGGCGGAATGAAACTCGAGGCTCTCCGGGTGACCAGGTGAGGAGCGCTCAACGCCCTTCCAAGCCATCTGATACAAGGACACGGCTTCTGCGTGGCAGCCCTGGGCTGTTCTGGTTAGGCCCAGTGCGAACTGTAGGTGAAGACGATAACGGTGATCGGGGCCGACGCGATGCTGGTCGTTGACAAATTGAAGGAGATCCAGGATGTGAGTCTCGGCTTCAGGGATCTTGGACTGAGCGATAAGGGACAAGGCGAGAGAGTATTGCATCTTGCACGTTCCAAGGCTGGACAGACCGTAGACCGATGTCTGAATCGCAAAAGCTTCGCGCATCAGATCTTCTGCAGCAGCGTAGTGACCCTGTGCGCGTTGGATGAAAGCAAGTCGGTATTGAATGTGGAGGGTTTTCTCATCAGAGGGACCCGCCAGTACTCTTTGACCCTCTAGAGCCTTATTAATGAGAGCTTCGGCAGCGCCATACTTGCCCTGTAGTTCGAGAATCGTAGCTAGGCGTCGCTATGAGCGGTAAACGTCCGGATTCGTAGGCTCGAGCGTTTTCTCACGTCCTGAGAGAGCTTTGCGAGCGGCTTTCCCCGCTTGACTCAATTTTCCTTCCAATAGATAGACTTTAGCCATGAAGTGGTATGCTTCAAGTGTCTGATTGTTCTTTTGTGCCAAGTAATGACTTTGTCCCATCCACGACTTGCCTAGAGACGATCTCCGCTTCTTCGTATTTGCCTTCTTCATTAAGGATTCGGTCAAAGTTGGCTTTGGCCTGGAGAGTCTGCTTGTGCTTCACAGAGTACGCTTTTTCCAGGCTCTGGCTTGCGTCTCGTGCCATTGCCTCTGCTTCGGTCCAGCGAATGCTCTTAAGGTAGTACCATGACAGGTTGGTCTGCAATTTTGCCCTAGCGGAGATCACGTCGTCCAAGGTCGATGCAGCTCGAAGCACTTTTACGGCGTGAGGTTCGAAAGCCAAGCACATATCGAATGTTTCGCGCCCACCAACAGGGAAAATGTCCGAGAGTAAAAGCAGTGACTTCCTCAAAACCGGATCTTCCATCTTCATGAGGTCCAGCCAACATCTGACAGTCAGCTGCATCAAACGGTGCATATTGTACGAGTCTTCCGAACCACTGCCGATAAGAGAAAATCGCAGGAGGGCCCCGACGGCGGTTGTAAAATCAATCGGCTCTCCAACAAGAGGCTTCAAAAGCGATGCTGGAATATTCGACTGCTCCAAAAAAGCCATAACAAACAGGAGAATAGCAGCATTAGGATTGGTCCCCTTGATCTGGTCTATAGATAGCTTCCAAGTAGCATATACCGCATTTCGGTCTTTCCGGGTCTCTGCCGCGCTCGCCCTCTTCGAAATTATACTTCAGGTGCCGTATAGCCATAGAATCTTGCTCAACTAGCTTCATGTAGCTGGCTAGGGTCATCGAATTTTCCTTGATAAAAGATGCCGCTGAAACCATGGCGAGTGGTAGATGATCCAGTACAGTAGCAAGACGAGCAGCGTCATCGTCCCTCCATTGGCGTCCTCCTATCGCCTCTCCAAGTTCGTTACGTAGCAGCTTGATGGACTCAACCGTCGTCGTCCTCTCGATTCGGATGGGAGCATTGCCCTTAGCCAGGCTGCGGCCTGCCTTGAGGTCTCTGGTGGTGACCAAAATCCTGCCGTGGTCACAGTCAGGAATATATCGCTCTAAACCAATATTCACCCCTATAGTGCTAGCATCGTTACTCCTAGAGAAGATAGCAGGGTCATCTGCATTATCAATGATCATTAACCAGGGGTGAACGTTCCCATGCTGTAGCCAATCGCGGATGAGGGCCAGACGATCGTCGATTGGGTCGTTGGGACCTGGTATTCGGCATTTCGTTCCGATCTCTAATAACCCCTGCCGAAAGCTCTCAGCTGTTCCGCCATGTATCCAGAAAAGTGAATGTCCTGGGAAGGTCCGGTGGTACCAGAATGTGTAGTTGATCGCGATTTGGGATTTACTGTTTGTAGGTTATTAATGCTGCACATTTCATGCGCTAGTAAGATGCCACTTCAAGGGACTAGATAAAGAAGAACCGATTGCTATGCGGAAGACGTGTTGATGAAGTGGCGACGGACCGAATGACCCATGACGGCCTATTGCCGAAGCGGCAAAATGTCCAAAGACATCACTGACATAGTCGGGAGAAGCCCGAGGAAACGACAAAGGAAGGGCTCTAAAAGGTTGCCAGCCGAAATAGCGCCCATTGGTGCCAACATATGGGACAGACAGTGACAGTAAGAAACTAATCACCCTACACCCCCCAGCCCACATAGTGCCACACGCCTCCGGTCTCTACCCTTCGACTGAAGCGACCCTTTGATGTTTTCGAGAACTTCGTCTCTCCCAAAAAAGTGCGGATTCTCATTATATGGCATAATGACGACTTGGAACTCTGGCGGTTGGCTATCCCAGCTCTCCCTACTATTTATTCTGGTTATCTCTCCGCTGGAGCTCGAATTAAGATCAGTATTTGACCAAGTTGGCATCCGAAACCGGACTCTTTGTGGACGAGTACTACTTTCTGAGAGACTGTCATCGCTTCTGAAAGAGGCGGCGGACTGAGATCTTTCGGATGGGGGAGCTTGCTTGACCGATATGCAAGGCACCGATAGACGAGAAGGATCTCTGATTGCAGCCTGTACGAGTTCAATGATTTCGCCAATGACCAATTTGTAATTACCGTCGTGAGAGTCATCGAATTTGCAAATATTTCTATGATTTTCTGCAACGCCGACTAAAATTTCGACGGAATCTGAGAGACCGAGTTTAGCGGAAGCTTTATCAACAATCTGAGTCACCATCAGAGAGAGTAAGGCACATGCTGGGAGAGCCTCACAAGTCCAAGATTTTTATTGAAAGGCTTTGTCTCATAGAAAGACACGATCTGGTAATCTTGAGCCTGCTGTTCAAAGATCTCTTGGATATCTTGCGCGATAGTCGAGTCCTTCTGCAATGTCTGCATGAAGTTGTTCTTGACGTTACCTATGATAGCTCTTACTATGCTAGCGATTGTACTTCCCAGATCGCCATAATTTCCCCCTCGGTGCGGGGTTCCAAAAAAAGCTATACCACGGGTCATTCGTTGTATGGGCTCGTAGGCCGTGCTGTTTCTTGCTCGATTAAGGGCCTAGTAAAGATGAGCGGGAGTCAGTGCGTGCGGGAAGTGGCAGCTTGCTTGCTTAAGGATGATGCCGCCGAGACTGTGACAGAAGAACACTATTGGGCGGTTAGGGCTGCTCTAGAGAATTTCAGCAACCAGCCTGTTCAATCATCTTCAATGAGTGATCTGTACCTTTCGCACGACTTTTAATCTGTTCAGTAAGTCTCGAGCAATGTCCATGAGACCCTGTGTCGTAGTATCAAAGGCGACCTTACCATTATAGCCGTACAGCATAATTCTGGCATGGGGCAGAGCCTTGGGCAGGGATTCGGGATGCTGGAGCCATAGCACGTTATTCTTCGTCCAAGTGTCTTGGCCATGAGTTTGGTTCCATCCTGGGTTCAGGCCGTGAACAGCAACAAGACTGGCAAATTCGAAGCTTGTGTCAGCCCAACATATTTCATTCCAGAAGAAAACAGGTACGAACTCAACAGTTGGTTCTCTAGGGTGCACTAGCTCATCTAGATAATTCTCTCCCGTCGACCTCTCTTTGGCTGGTATTTCTTCGGATGCAGAAGATGCACCTGTGGATTTCTTATAGAAAGGAGCCTTATGTAATGCCACTCATTAGTTCTTCATTCTGGAAAGCGAAGATGATATAAGGATGGATCTACCATGCCGCTGCCTCTCAAGAAGAGTAGGTATTTGCCATGTACGTGCTCTGCCTGGCAGCCTTGGATTTAATGACTATTTCTAGTCCCGAGTGTCTCTTAAACCACGCTAGGCTGAAGTAAGGTCCAGGTTTGATATGACAGGCTCGTCATATTGAAAGGAAGAAAGTGCCGCGATCTCTCTTGATGGACCAGACCCACTCTGGCGTAATTCCTCAGGAGATTATATGGAAGAGCAATGATATTGTGCGTCATCCATTGGGATTCCCAACAGGAGACAAGGAAAGATGACATGCAATGATTATAGGCTGCACGGTAGAGTACTGTTTCGTGAGCATGAAGTAAAGTACAGTATCAGCCGAATTCTAGCTACAGATGCTTCGTCGACAACCTCGTTGTGGCTATGAGACTGAACGCCTACTTGAGGAGATTGGGATGCACCGCTCGCAGCATCTGAAACAGATTTGGAGCTGAGAACAGATGGTAGAAGGTTAGCAGAGTAGGGACGAGGATCAGCTGTTACTCAGCCATTGGGCTGCATTGTTAGTCTGTACCACACCTGCGCCTTTGATCCCACCTACCTAGCCTATGAGCTCTGGCTCTTTTAAGTAAGAACCGTTAGATATGAGTATCTGGATCTCCTGCGAAGAAGAAGACCTATGTAACCCTTGGTGCTTTACGCAGGAGGATTCCAGTGCGGCAGTGAGAGATTCACGAAGGCAATCATTTCCTCTCCTAAGGTATCGAGCCTACTTTAAATATATCTAGGGCGCACCGAGGGTTAGAGTCGTAAAGGTCCGACGGCTTGGCATCGCTTGGAAAAACGTTTAAACGGATTGTCAATGGACTGATCGACCAATAAAGGTCCCATGGCTCAAGAGGCAAACCGTCAAAGCATTATAACCACCACAAATCCAGGAAAATAAGTTGGATAAATCTATCGACTGGATGAACCAATGAGTAGTACAACATGCCAGGGTTTGGGATAACGAACACCAAGAGCAACGTGTCACTCCTGGGGCGTAGGACATGTTAGAGCCCAAATTTTCATCTCCACTACAGAGGCTTCAAGGCTGTCAAGACACACCCGTTTCCAGTGATAATGCCTCCTCGTACCGGCGTTAGCACCTCGACATTGCAACATGCAGCTTCTCACGCAGTCATCAGCCTCACGTCGCTCGAGACTCTCACTGGTGTGTCCTGATACGGTCATGCAAGATCCTTTCAGCATAATGCTTTTGATATCTAGATGATGTACATCAGGAACATAGGGTCCTGCAAGTCTCTTATCAGAAAGTCATGTCTTCAATCCCCAAGCCTTGGGCAAATCTTTGAGTGGAACGCCTAGTAAATGCCCAACAATTATTAATCATGCAAACAAATAGACACCAAAGCAAGTGTGAAAACTCTCGAATATTCGCTATGTCTCACGTACGGAATACAGTAAAGGAGAGTGTAGAAGAATATAATTATCCACCTCGATGCCTGAAAGACAGCAGGTATAGTATAGCACAGAAATCAAAAGCCATAGCTCGCTGGGCTAGATAGTAACGCCTGAAAATGAACACTCCCGTGGTTTGCCCCTTCTATAGACCAACACCATACTTTACTTTCTAACAAGGGACTGCCTAATTGTAGCCGTAGCCGTAGCCACCGTAGACTGAAGGTGGGAAGTAACCTCCGCTACCGCTGGGCAGTGGTGCGCCCGTACCGCTTGGGTGAGGCGCCCCAGTGGGCTTTGGTACACTTCCTGTCCCGCTACCAATGGGGAAGGTAGGTTCGTAGGGTCCATGTGTGGGATAAGGAGGGCTGCCACCTTGTGTAGTGGGCGAAGAGCCAACAGGCGGGACAATGACGCTCGTGGGCTGCCCGTTGGGGAGCGTGATGTGGTAAGTCGTGCATTCAGCGCAATGAGCGGGAGTCGGTCCGGCGCCGGCGCCGATCGTCGTCGTTATAACGAGGGTGCTGTAGACTGTCGTAGCGCTGGCAGGGCAGGTCCCAGAACTGGGAAGCGAACCGGGCCCGTATGTGGTGGTGGGAGGGTATTCGGGAGATGGGTGGCCTGGGGAAGCATTGGATCCTGATGAGCCTGAGGATGAGCCATAGCCGGAGCTTGATGACCCGCCAGTGGGACCCTCAGGGATGGGAGTTGCAGGGCATATTACTACCTCCTGGGTGGTCGTCACAACATGACTTGAGGTCTGGTAATCCACTGTAAGGTAGGTGGAGTAGTAAGTCGAGCCTTTGGCGGTTCCAACTGGCGTTGAGCAGGCCACAAAGTTAGTAACAATATCTATAACCGTGGTCGTGCCTGATTCCGTTCTTGTAGACGTAGTTCCAGCTTCACCATATACCGTGGTCGTGATGATCGGTTGTGGGGTAGGAAGCGGGGTAGTTTGGCCGGGCGGTGGAAGAGAGCCTGTGCCCGTCGGGCCTGGTGGTGAGAGAGACACGGATCCTGTAGGTCCCGGAGAGTGGGCTGAACCACTGCCGGTGGGGCCTTTGGGTGGAGGAACTGAGCCGGATGATATACGGTAAGGAGGGTGGCTGTTGATCCCTGTTCCAGAAGGTGGAGGATAGGGAGAGTAGCCCGACCCTGAAGGAATGGGATAAGGTAGGAGGCTTTCTGAAGGGTGGGGAGAGCCACCTGGGGGAGATGGAGATGATGAAGGGTAACTTCCGGTGGGATACGGAACTGGCGAATAACCGCTGTTGTGTGGCACTGAGGGAGGTACGGGGTAGACGCCATGAATTGAAGACGGGGCAGGCGAAGCGGTGTCCGGATAGCCCACGACGGGTGAAGCGCTGGAGCTCTCGCTGCCGTTTCCACCGCCATATTGTCCATAGGAGCGCTTTGGCATGGAAGCAGCGGAGGCCGAGCCCGCAACGACGGCGGCGAAGATAAGATTGAAAAGCATAGCGATGATATTGACAAGTTTATCTGATGATATAAGGAAAAAGGAAAGGTTATAGCGACGGACTTTCCAGGACTAAGCGAATGTGCCTGTGAAACAAGAGCTAAGAGAAAGAGATCGGCAATAATGGAACTGATGGACTTGAGATGGAGAAGCGATGTTGTACAACGGAGGGCAACTCATCTTATATCGAATTATGTACGAGCAGTAGCAGATCTTAGCAGAACAACATGTCAGGGCAGAAGGCGATGCAAGCCGAGGTCAGCTCAGGGCCACCAAGAGCAATCACACCAACATACGGACCTAGCGAGTCCACATTTTCAGCGTAGTCAGCAGTGACATTGTATGACAGCCAGGACCCATGGATTCGCCGCATGGCCGCAGTAGGAGACCTTACCAACAAAGGGCATGGGCTTGGAAATTAGAGCTCGTCTTAGCTGAGTGAGCAAATATACGAGCAGGCTGGGCCTCGTATGTGGCAGTCGAATACGAAGGAACGAGTCAAACAAGCCACGGAGACGTCCCGATCACACGGTACAAGTAGAAGTAACCAAGTCTCCACCGCAGCAGTCGCCTTCTTGGTTGGCATGAGATACCTTACGAGAGGTTGCACTGGATTAAGGCGGGCTAGCAAGGAAAAGGCCAGTCCTATTCTTGGCCCTTCCGGTGCCACAGGGTCCGGCGGGATTTAATACTCGTTTTGACCCGGTAATGCATCTGACCCGGCAATGCATTCCCTATGTAAATCTTAGGGTTATTGCATAAATTACTAGTGCGATGCGTTACCGGGTCAAAATGCATTGGGGGGTCAAAACGAGTACTTTAGGGCTGAGCGGGCGATGCACCAAGCTGAAGAAAGCGAAACAATCTTTATTAATCTCCGAGTCCATATCACATACTTTATGTTTCGCAATATGTGACCCACTTCCACCTGCCCAAGAAGCAAAACCTACATTCCACATCTCGATATCCATGGCAGCTTTTGCAGAGGAGATGGGGAAGACGCCTCGGGATTTGGCACCACGCCATTCGATTGCGGATACAATCCCGTTGGGTTTGCCCGGCTGCCATTGTACCAGTACGGACACAGAATCCAGCTACTGCCCATGTATGGCTCTCATGAACCTTCGATGGTGACAAACGGGACTGGAGTTCGCTCTCCTTTTACTGTCGGCCAAGCATTTTACTAAATTAGTCGTTGCTCGGTGCAAAGGCGTGATTTTTCTAGAATTACTGTGGCAACTCCAGCTTTGATCTCAGTCATCAGTTCTACTTCTATACGAAGCCCCTCACTTAAGCTCACCTCAGCATATGGCTTCTTCACGCTAAAAGGTATTTCTAAGGGATCTCATGATTACACATTGGAAGGGAGGAGATTGGTCTGCTTGATTACATGGTTTGGCTTCTCTTATGATCTTCTATGACCAAAGACATTGACGGCTAAGTGTATCATCCTCCATGGTCGCGACCCGTGTTGCGGTCATTGGACTGACAGGGTCGGACAACCTTCGAGGCTTCTCTGGGTACGTGAGTCTATAGTCTTTCAGGGCTTGCAGGCCAAAGGTCATCTGGTCACTTGGCGCTAGTCTTGTTACCTCGAGACTACTCCAGCAACTGCTAGTACTACGTACAATATCAGATATCCCCTCTTGGCGCGCCCATCTCATGAAGTCTTTATCTACAGCTTCCAAAGTCTCTGGATTCAAGTATTTTTTGATACCAGCATCTAGGTCTTTAGAAGGACGGTCCAACTCTAGATCGCACAGAGACGTAACAGCTCTTTTCCTGCGTGATGTGGGTGCTGTACCACGGACTTGATCAGTACTGCGAGGTAGTAATGAACTTGTTTTCGAGCCGTGCCGAGCAAGGCCTGCGTAGCATCCGATCGTATCATCGATCTGTCGATGAAGTCTGAGCTTCTCTAGGTGGAACTCTCGAAGGCCATCAATGTCTTTTGTCAATTGAGATACGATTGGCGACTGCGGACTTGGCGAACCTCCACTTTTCGATCTGTTTACTTCTAAGGGTGTAGGAACGAGGCTCATATTTCCTATCCTCGCTTCACCATTGCTCGCAGAGCGCTTTCGTACTAGTGTGGCAATCCAAGACATGGTGTGCAGTTGTTTCCGCCTTCGTATTCGAGAGCCAAGAACGCCTAGGCTGGCTCAAATTGCCCACTGCGACGGATAGAAGCGGATGCTCCAGCGAACCCGATATTGAAGTGCAAGACGGTGGTGATAATGGCTAGACTCTGTAAAACTCACTCGTACAAAGACCACCTTCAGAGTTGGCTGTATCCCTTATTATGGACAGCGGACAATTTCGGCGATCCCGAATAAAGACATTGTGAGATGTTTGGTATCTCTTTGTTCAAGGCACAGCAAGCGAACGATCTATGTTGTTGGGCTTTGTTTATAAACCATGTCTTTGTTCATTGACTCACTGCTACGTCGGAAACCCCTTGGGGCCCCTTGGGAAAGGTAGTACTATTGCGAATATTTCGTCGACGGTGCCTTGAACGCTCGACGTTCAATCCTCGGAGGATTCTTTTTCTCTGGCTATTATGGAGAGGATACCTCTGTAGGTTTGAGACCCCATAATTCTCTTGTCAGTCGTCTGACAGCAGACACTCGACAAGTCTCTCACTCAAAATGATCAAGATGCAGCGACACCATTCTATGCTTCCACCTGAGGGTCAACCAATCGTGCTGAATCATATTGTCGGAATCGCAACGCACATCGGCCTCCTGAGTGCTCGGAGAGTCAAGCAAAGGCTGGAGAGAGCAGCGAGTCAATCTCGGCAAGATCCCCAGTCGTAATCAGAAACAAGGTGCATAGCATGATGTTTTAGAACGAAAACCTACCTATTTAGGCATGTGTTAAGAGCTGAGATAATGGAACTACCAACAATACCAGACGTCGATGAATGCGATTCTCGGTCTGCAGATTCTGTGGTTTGATCTCTAGAGCAACGCCATCGGATCTGATGCACTGGCAGAGTGCTAATTCGAGAGGCTGGCGGAACGAGCATCGATTGCTTCGCACCTTGAAAGACGTGTTGACGACTTGGCGAGGGACAACGCTCCCACCGGATCGTGTCGAAGCAGTGGAACAAGGAAGCAATTCCGTACAAGTTGCGAGACGAATCTAGGACCGACTGATGCCAGCGCATATCTGGTATTGAAAGCCCCTGCTCCTACTCCGTACTCAAGAATTCACAGTCCGGTTGTCTCTTCAATTAGGCTTCCTTTCTGCCAACGGCATTCTAAGAGTAGCCTGGGGTGACAGCTCAATATCATATGTGAGAGCAAGTCCCAGCATCACCCTTCATCGTGTCCGTGGATCCCTCAAGATATTATCGGGATGTCAAGATCACGTGCAAGGGACATCTTTCTGGAAGACGGGAGAGCCCAAGGAGGAATCTTTGACCAATCCTCTTGATTCACGGCGTCGTGCGTTAGAATGGAAAGAAAGACGGAACATCCAATGGTGGCATAATGATCGTCTCAAATAACACTTCTCGGGCAGTATCTAATCTGAGATCACGCAAGAAGCCTTCGACTGCCTTGTCTGGGGAGAAAACTCATACGTTTGTCGTAGGAACAATAGCATAAAGCGAATAATCCCCAAAGAATAATTTCATCGAACTTTGTTGATTCGACTCTATTCTCGAGAACATGAGGCACGTATTTTGTGTTGACGACATTTTTCTCCACATTGGCAATGCTGCGAGGACCTCTCGTGTTCTAAATAATTGACGCGACTCTTTGAATTTTGTTAGCAACTGATTTTGTCGCAATTTGACGCGAAAGCTTTATTGTGCATGACAATCATAGCTTTATATATTATCAGGGCCGGAACAAGTCCCAATTGCTGAGCATGATTTGCTGAGAAAAGGATGTAAAATTTCAGACCTCGTTTACAAGGGGGACTCCCAATCTTACTCAGAGCTGGAAGAATTGTGAGGAAGATGGAGGCATGAGGCATAGGAAGACTTCACGGCCGAAGTTGAAGGGCAAAACGCAAGAAATGAGTAGGAAAAACAGACTGGAACATCGCGAGCACTGGATGAATGCTGGGGTCGTCCACCTCGAAGTAGCTTTGAACGATAGATTAAGATATATACGACGTGCCAACATAAAGGAAAGTAATTAGGAATTTCGTGACACGTCACCATAGACGTTTTGCTTGTTCCCTCCCAGAGGACTGCCAAGCATGCCAAGCTCAGAATAATGGCGCTAGTGCCAGATATGGAACGTACACGACCGGATTTTCTGGAAGCGCTCGCAGCTGTACTTGAACAAGCAATTTGCCAACAACACCGGAGAGACAACATACATCAACATTCACACGATAACACGTTGGGGAACCTGGCCAATTCCGACCCACAGCAAAACATCATTGAGCCTCTCCAACTCGAACCGAGCATCGAAATTGATGTGCCAATTCCTTTGCGTGAGCGTTCCAAAAAGACCGGCCTGGCACTGCCACTTCGATATGGCAGCTCAACCAGCTTTTTACTGAGTAGATCACGTGTACGCCGTAAGGCTTTGGATGATACCCAGGCCCCCGGGCTTCGAATGAGGCTGCAAAAGACCGTGCGACGTCGCAAACGCAGGTAGATTTAAATTCATACGCGCTCGTTAGAGCCTCTTCACCCAGGCATGTTCACGCCACAGAGTCGTTGAACCAAGCAATCTCGCGTTCTGTATTCGAATATGGAGGACATCAGATGCCTGATTCCTAATGCAATACCGCAAAGCCCCTCCTAGAATCTGGCGAGACAAATTCGCGACATGAAGAGTGACGTTTAGCTGAGGCGCAAACCATTGAAAAGCTACTAGGATCCGAAGAAGCGTCGTGTGGCGGAGGTTGCCAGATCCCCTCCCTTCGCCCATTGGGCGACCAGTCTCGGTCTCTGAACCGCAGCAAGATAATCTTGGAGATCGTTCCAGTGAAGGAAACGAACTGGCGCCTTGGATACGAATGACTCGGTGGCAGTACTTCGGTCCGAACCAATCAAGACTTCAGAGAAAATTTTGGGGACGACCACATACACAGAAAACGAGACCGATGAGCTTGGTAAACCACTGTTTGCTACAATGAGCTGTTCCAGCCTACAAGGTGTGACCAGGCGTATGATAAGTCAAATTCGAAGCGGAAAGGAAGGTATCCAGATCCGAGCTGCCAGCTTGGAGTTTTAATTCCTAGAAGAATGTTTCCGAAGGAGTCGACGATGGGAGAAGAATTCAATGGATGAAAAGAAAGATTCTCAAACCATTACATGCCTGGTTCAAGGGCTGCCAGCAACTCGCTATTGAATTGGCTTCGCGCTTTGTGGACAGACGGCATGTGGAAACTGAATGTCTACCTTGACTTGAAACCATCAGCAGTCTCAATGTTCAATTCCCAGGAGATTCGCTTATAAGGACGTCTGAGCAACGTTGGTGAGCTCTTGACGCTTTGACTGATTGGAACCGAAGGAAAAGAAGGGAGTAGTGATGTAATTGATCAAGGGACACCGTTGTGCGCGACACAGCTTGGAGGACTTCGAAACTACAAAACTTTGGCCTCGTAGATCTACCAAGTAGTCAGCCTTAGGTAACGCGAAAAATCCTTTCCGTAAAGGAACGCTCCTAACCAGAAGGCATCAGGGTGGCCTTTGCGACAGGTACATGATGGGATATGGAGCTGCTCCGTGGCACCGCATTTGTGCTGGTTAGCTTCTTGACGGCCTCTGGATGAATTCTTCTCTCGCTTCTGTTCTTGCTTCCTCCAACTAATCGTTTTACTTGTATTGATGCTTCCTTCAATGGGTTTTCCGTGTGCCAAGTGGCTCTGACTGGTTGATCACTCTATCAGCCAACCACGAATAAGTTCTTGAGACTTTGCTGATGTTTCGCAAGGCCCTGAATGGAATACCCGGCCAGCGCATGGGATACTGTGTATGTGCCGCTCATGCGAAAATGAGATAATTCCACCACTGAACCAGCGCCGTTAGGAATCGAACCAAATACTGGTTTGTGGGAACGAGCAACTTATGCTGCCACACTGTGTTGCCGGAGCTCCCAAAAGGTTCCTAGGCTCTGCGCGATGTGCTCCTGAATCTTTGATTTTCTACAACTTCTATAAACAACTCGATATCATCAAGATCGCCTAGATCTCCTCTGCAACCATGGTGCCACCTTTACATGAACCGCGATGTCCTCAAGTCGGCATTGGTTCTTATGGTGACGAATTGTTTTCTAGCATCTGGCTTTTACCCTTTTTCTCTCGTTCTAACTGAAATTGTTTTTGGAGGCAGTTGCGCGTCATCGTTCTAATCGTGCATGGCGGGTACATGGACGTCGCCTAACGGTATCATGAAATGCAAAGTCTATTTTTACCAGGCTGAGCCTCACAGAACGCGGGTTTGTCGGCAAATACAAGGCTTTTTGGCGACATGCGACGTTCCCGCGTTTGATGTTTCAATATCCATATGGTTTGACTGTTAGTAAGGCCCTTCATTCTTCTTCATGCATTTAAACCCTCCCATCCCATGCGCTGGCAGGCTGCTAAACCCAAGGGCTGGCTAAACCAAGAACTAATCCTTTTGCACTCTGGAAAAACATGTTAATTGGCGATCGACTGGCAGACCGGTGACGGCCCATTTCCTAAGGCGCCAGAGCATCACCGAATGTAAGTGACATCATCGAAGCGTCTTAAAGAAGCTGCAGGAGAAGGGTTTCCATAAGATTACGAAGCAATTTAGCACCCCCTGGTATCACCGCACGGGATCTGACTTTACAGTTGTCGGGATGGAGCTCCTTTACCGCATCGCAGCTGTGCTACTTTTTTATGCGGTGGTCAACTCCTCGGCTCTACGACATTTATCAGCAAAGGATCCATGTGCTTCAGTCTCAGCTATCTACGCGAAGTGCATGACTCTGGATTGCCCAGCTGAGGCACGTAAGGACTCACTAGGCCAAACCGTATCGTTTCCAGCGGAACTTGCGGACAATTGTCTTCGATCAATTGCGTTCAACAAGACCTCGGCGAAGCTACAGCTGCGTGAGGTGACGAACTTTCTACAGCTTTATAGCGCTCAGGGCTTTTGGAAGACACCTCCCGCGAACCAATTGGATATCGAGGCCGTTGATCTGAACGCGACCCTGAGTTCCATACAGATGAAGATTCAAAGCGACAAGTATTCTAGCAATTTGCAGTTCGATCTTGCGATTACAGACGCCCTGAACGCTTTCCATGACGGACACACTTCGTATTCCACTCGATGTAGTTCTACCTTCGTCTTTTTGCATGATCATCCATTAGTCTCCATATCAACGTCTCCCGACACAGATCCCGTTATTTACCTTGGCGACCCTGCATCCGGCGGTGCGGTAGAAGGAGGCAAGGTATCTCAGATAAATGGACGAACGCCCGAAGCATACCTTTCGGAACTAGCGAAATCTCAACCTTATTGGATCGACCATTTCTCGCGATATAGCTCTGGCTTCCTGCAAAGCGTTATTCCAGAAACGGCATACAGTCAGCTGGAAAGCTTAGGAGCCTTTGCAGCACAAGACAGATTACCTTCGGAGCCGCTGAAAATTACTCTGGCAAATGGCACGTGTGTTGACGTCAAGTGGCGAGCGCAGCACAACTGGTTCTTTCAAAGCAAAAATCCGCCAGAACCTCCTCAGGTATTGCCGTTCAATAGCTCGACCGACCTTGAACAGCTCTGCAAGAATCCTAGATTCGAGCCATCTGACTCTATGAAGACAAAACGTAGATTTAGACGTGTGTCTCCGGTTTCGGGGTCGTCCAGAAAAAGCACCGCTCGTCTGCCAGCTTCTTATCCATCCGCTGTCAATAAGCTAGCTTACAACGAAGTATCCTACTTTGCTGTAGGCGGCAAATATGGAGTAATCAAGTTTGCAACCTTCTTGGCCTCTGTCTTCACGCCTGCTCGCTCTCTCCACAAATTCCCGAAAGCCGTCAATGATCTCATCAGAGAGGCTCTCCAATATTTCAGGTCGCACGGTCTTCACAAGGTTGTCGTGGACATAAGCCTTAATCCAGGAGGTGATATCAATGCAGGACTCTCGGCTTTCCAGGCCTTCTTCCCATCTGCAAGACCTTATTATGGAGAAGACATGCGCTCGTCACCATTGCTACGGGCGTCGAGTCGTGCTGCCATCAACGAGTCAGATGACTTAACTGGACTCGAAACCGCCGCATACTACGCTTTACTGACTAACACTAAAGGCTACAATTACTCATCTCTGCTAGATTTCTTGAGGCCAGTACACAAGAGCGGCGATTACTTTACCAGTCTTTCCAGAAAGAACGCGTCTGCCTTCCTAGATGTCTCGAAAATCGCGAATGTATCTTTCTCGGGCCCAGCTTTGTTTTCAGCCGAGGATATTATCCTGTTGAGCGATAGCCTCTGTGCCTCGACATGCTCTACATTCGCAGAGGCAATGCGAGAAATGGGTGTGCGTAGCGTGGCGTATGGAGGACCCGCGGAGAGCAAAGGGAAGTTGCAGGTTTCTGGAGGGACTAGAGGGTAAGAATGAACATACTACAATTCATCACTGACACGCAAGGCTATGCGCTAACTCTTACTTGCTTAGGGCTCAAACTCTGAATTACTTTTCACTATACATTAATGTCGAGACTCTGCGAAATTCTGGCTTGGAGGCCTCTTATATGCCTCGACAACCACCATACACTATGAGCCTCTTCGCAAACATTGTCAATGCATACCGCAAAGGCGAAGATGGGATACCTCTCGAATTCCAACGTATACCCGCAACGAATTCAATGCAATTGACGGCGAAGATGGCTACGAGCATTGAGGAGAGGTGGCGTGTTGCTGCGGAAAGAATTTGGGGTTCAAGGTGAGAACTGCGAGCGGAATCAAGTAATGCCATATGTAAGAAAGAGCCGCAGGTCGAGGAGGATGATGTCAGTGTAACATCTCGATGCTGGATAAGCCTCGAAGCACTACTGGCTGCTGGGAAGCCCAACTGCCGCAGCGCATCTGCATCAAGCTCATGACGCGGAACGACTTCTACGCGCAGGTATCGCAATGTTGGCAGCAACGGATATGCTTTTGAGGTTGCATACTCTCATATCTCTTTTAACCTTCTCGCGCATGGTGTTGGATATGTTGAAAAGCTTCTTGAGGAGCACTTTTACCATGCATTCCACCCACTTTTCTTGTTTCTTTTTTCCTGCAGAGGGTACTCGCTCGTTGCATGAGAAAATTGTCAGCACACAGAACGTACTTCATTTGCTCGAAGCTATGGCTGTTGGTTCTCATTCATTTCCTTCTCTTAGTTTTCACACCTGCCGCCAAGGTGGTGCCAGTTAGCAGTACTCTCCCACTTTCCCATACTGAGGATGAAGCGACCCCCCCGAGGATGATGACCCACGTGCAGAAGGACCCGATCCAGACCCGCGGACTCAAATTCAGCTATCTCGGTGGAGGCTGGAACCTCCAGTACAAGACATTCACCCCCTTCGCAGATTCATGGCGCACAGCCGCCAACCTCCACCACTTCTGGACCCAGATAGCTATTCATGTCCTCAACCAAAATCAGTTGCCAGACAGCCTCTTCCACGAGAACACTTTCGCGCTTCATATGCCGATAAAGGCCGGACTACGGGGCGACGGGCTAGACCTATTGTTCGAGGTCATCAGCTTTGCGGGATCTATCCGCCGAGAATTCGTAGCGGCCATTGCGACCACAATGATGGAATACTCTACGCGAGGCTTCTGTGGAGTATTTATAGCCAGGCTTACTCAAGGACCAGGGACTGCAGCGATCTGGATCACCTTGACCGTCAAAGGGCTCGCGCAGCTGCAGGCGAGGGAGAATGGGCACACTTGAGGTATTCGAACGTGAAGAACACGAGATAAGGAGAGAACGAAGATAGTTGGGCGATTTCGCTGGAGGCTGGTGGCTTCTATGAATCTTCTTCTCGATCAGCAACGACCAGCATTCGCTCGATAAGCTGATATCCTTCTGCGTTTCAGCGACGACTTGATCCAGAAGTCCTACGTATTTCTCAGCCGACATGATGGACCCTGCTTCACCACCCCGGCCTATGATGTTAAAGGCAACCTCCTCCAGAGCCATCAACCAGTTATCTGTTACTGAGTTACGAAACCAGTCTATAGGCTTGAAGCGAGTGTGCTCGACAACTGTAAACCCCTGTTAGGCCATGTTCACATCAAGGTTCTAAGAAAACAATAATGTCAGCACGTCGTAACCTTCGTCCACATACGAGGATAATCACCTGGCAGAGCCTCGACAGTCTCGACTGAACCTTTACCCTTCGCCGACTGAGGATGCTTTTCCCGCCATACCGTCTGCTCTGGAGACTGCTCTCGCAGGAAACTCAATTTATATAAGCAACCTACGAATCAAGATACCTCGTTTCGTGCTCGTTGGGCTCTTGACGTGGATAAAGGGAAGATGACCCCTATGAGTGGAGTAAAGGACACATTTTCTGTGCTTCTGCAGAGACGGTCTGAAGCCTATCCCTGCACCCATCCATGGCATTCATGAAAGAACGCAAGAACAGAAAGTCGACGGACCGAATCACCAGTGAAGACCCATAGCTGAAGAGGCAAACCATCATGGCATACCTCTCCGTCGATCCAGAAACTTAAGCACAGGGCTCGGAGAAGGTCCTGTTCACATATGATACCGTGATACGAGGGACCCCTGAAAAGTGCACGGGATATGGGCGGCTTGTCCAGACCACTTCTACCTTCCTATCTGCTCGAGAGCTGCTACCGTTCTCCGGATCACCTTCATCTTGCAGTTATAGGCGTCATTGGAAAGAGGATTGTAGGTGAAGCTGGGCGGAGTAGACCTATGTCCTGACCCCTCGAAGAAAGATGGCTTGCATGCCCTACCTGTTCCTACCAATGCGAAAAGCCGACGTGCACTTTCCACGAAGGAGCGACTTCCCGGCTGCAATCCAATCGTTCTCGGTCTACACTCGAAACACGGTTTCGCGGAAACGAGCTCAAGGAATTGGATGCATGGTGCTGCTGGCGCAGCGCAGATAGAAGCAAGGTGGATACAGGGTGGCTAATGTTCGAAGCTCCCAAGTGGAAACGGAAAACATTCGTATACAGTAGCATGCATCAGTTTTAAAGCTGAAGACTGTTATTGTTGCTGCTTTTCAGATGTGTCTAGAAATACAAACTCGTTCGCAGAGCGCCATTTTTATGCATGCTTCCATATGTACCTAATAATGCCAATACTCCCACACCCCGAGCGCCTCGCTGCCGAATACCTGGGTTCGCTGATACTAAAATTCATCTTCGAGCCTTAGTTGACATCCATACCCTCATCATCGCCATCATCCCCTTCATCCCCATCATCAGTAGTATTCATCCCGTGGCTCGAATTTCGCCGCCTACTCGGCTCCCTGCCCAACCCCCCAACCCCGAATTTACCACCACCAAGCCCACCCACCATCTCCAGCTCCTCGCCGCCAACGACTCGCCCTTCAATATCAATGACCTCGCAGAGCTCCATCATGCTTTGTCGACTAAGACGCCGGAAGCCCTCCGATCGCACTACGCGGCCCCAGTGGGTGAGGCAGTAATTCGCCGCTCGTCTCCGTAGCCATTCTTCCTGAGCTACCCCTGCACGCTCCCATACAATGGCGGCGTGGTCGACGTCGAGTTCGCGGCTTAAGCGGTGGAGACAGAGGAGGCGTAGGCGAGGCATGTCGTAGACGTTCGCCATAACTAGGAGGCCTGCGACGTCGTTGAGAGAGGCACAGTATTGGGGGTGTTTCGCGATGCTGTCGGTGTAGAGGTAGTATAGAAAGGCGCGGACGACTGTGTATGGTTCTGGGATGTGCATCTTTTTGGTTTGGAATTCTGCCATCTGTGAGTTGTAAACGCGGTTGAAGTGGGGCCAGCGAGCTTGTAGAATGAGCTTGTGGACGTAGATGGGGGATGAGGTGGAAGTATCGGTTCTTTGAGAAAAGGAGGATGATAGATATCCGTCTTCGTCACTCAGATCATCCTTTTCGCCGGTGATGGTGAAGTCGGCGCCCCCACTAGTGCCCAAGTCGAACTTCGAAGCGAGGTCTGCGCCGAGGCTAGATAGGTTGGATGTTGCATGTGTATCTGAAGCAGGTAACCTTCCTAGTTCGACACTTGGTTCAGCTGACATGTTGTTGCCTAGAAGACCAAATCTTCGAAGATCGAGAGGAAGCACATCGCTCAAATACTCTTCTACCATGCCAGCGTTATTCTCCGGAGCGTCGTTAATGGAGCCAATCAGCCAAGCCTTGGTACCATCTTCGTTGATAGCACAGTACTGCCAACGATAACCAGGATCGAAGATCTCAGAGCCCTCCGCAAGCTTTTGCCATTGTAGTGTTCCCAGTTCGAGAGCGGAAAAGTTGCATTCTGAAGGATGCATGGTATTAACAGGTGTTGCGAAATCAAGCAAGCTGCCCGACGAGTAGACGTGGAAATGTGTCCCAAACGCCTGTGAAGGCACATTCGGGCCGGAAACAAATCTCATCGCCGAGATGGCCCCAGGAGCGACCGGCTTGGGTATCATCGATGATCGTACTTGGACGCTGCTAGAATTCGCAGCGTAGCCACTGGATCCTGTGGCACTACCCAGTGGCTGAATGAATTGTCCTAGCTGAGCCCGTGGGCTTGGTCCAGTTCGGTCCTGCGCGCCTGGGTCGGAGATTCCCTGCACGGGCACGGTTCTGAAGGCTGGACTGCTCTTCAGATCGAGCCACCACAGCTCGCCTGTTCGCTCCATGTCCAGTCCAAGACCACCAAAGACCCATATCCGCCCTCCCCAGACGCAGGTTGAGTGGTCGTAGCGTCCAACAAAGCTCCACGAGCGAGACCAAGTCCATGTTCTAAGGTCAAGGTAGCAGATCTCGTCCAGAGTGTACGTCTCAGAGCTTCCAGCTAGACCACCGACAACATAGAGCTTGTCATCGTAGACGACCGCCGCATGCCTGGCTCTTCCCTTCGGTAAAGGCCCGCGAACCTCGGGTTGAGTCCAATGGGCGTTCTGGAGATCGAATATGACGATGTCTGAAAGGTATTCTCGATGCTCATTCTCACCCCCATAGATGAGAAGCTTTGAACCTTGCCACAGGCATGCAGTGTGCCCTATCACAGTGAGCCTTTGCCTATGCCTTCACTGACTGGGATTAGCCACGTACCCATGCGTACCCCTGGTATGTCTCCATAATTGTCTACCAAGCTCCATTGAAGGGAATTAAGATCGAGTTTGAGAACATGATTATAGACTGGCAAGGCGAGTCAGTCCTATGCACTTAAGTGAGCTGGGCCGACAAGAGTGACCGTACCCTCGTCTGTATATTGATCAAAGCCGCCAAAAGCGTAGATGTGGTTGTTCCCGCAATATGTGACTGATGCGTTGACAAGGCAAGAAGGCCTCTGCCCGCAGGTTTTTGCTACTTTTGGCTTGTACATGTCGGTTGTTGAACGGGACCCATTTGCCGGGCTCGTCGGCAGAAGGTATGTATTATTCGAAGCGGAGGTTGAGCCGGGGGTAGCTGTAGGACTCGACAAGCCATTCCACGAGCTGCCGTTGAAACGTTGCGGTGTAACGACGCCGACGGATGTTGAATGATGCTGATCCATCTGCAATTCACATAGTGCTGGAAGTGACACAGCTTGCACGCAATTATATAGAAGCCTGTCGAACCTGCATTCGAACGCAATGAGAACGAGAAAGGTGAAGTCCCGATAGGTGTTAGGTCCGCTGAGTTGAGTAGGTGAGAAGGTTCCTTGTTTATTGCAGCATCAATTGAGCAACGAAGTGTGTTCAAGCAGCGCAGTAGCATGACCATGTTCAGGATGGATTATAACTTCCCAGAACGGCATGACGGGAACGCTTTTCCTCTTTGGTGCCGTTGCCTAGGCCAACGGAGCTTGGCGTTAAGCCCTATGATTTGTATCAAAAAGCCTGTCTGCTTTACTCTCCTCCCTCTTCTCCTTACCACCACTCCTATCCGCATACCCTCCATCTCTATCATCCTCTCTGCATTTATTGCATCTTTACCTTACGTGAGAAGCATCTTCAATCCATTAGATCAGTCTGACTCTACGTCTGCATTCGATCGACCCACCGATTGACAGAGCTCCTTGACGAAGGAACCTCGAATACCAGCTTCACTTCCGGCACATCAGCATCACTTACTAACCCATATCATCCAGGATCCATTAACTTGAGACTCTTGGAGCTCCACAGCCGGAACACCTACGACAACGTTTCGACAAGAAAAGTTGGTCAATCGAATATCTACTAACTGAAGACCGCCCGTCTTCAACTACAGTGACTGATCGATACATTAATTTGTCCATTCGATCATATTGTTCAATTCACACGATGGCTACTGCCTCGATATCAACACCTCTGAAGAGCCATCATGGCCTCTTCTCATCGAAGACCGCTGGCGGCCGCATGCCACTTACCCCGTCTCCGATCACGCGAACTGCAAGCCGAGCTCCCTCCACATCGAATCATTCATCTCCATTCACACCTCCAAGGCAGACAGCAGATTCTTCGCGTGTGGCTAATGCTTCAACATATGGCAACTTATCCTCATACTTCGCAAAGTCAGCGTCGAGATCTGCCCACCGAGACTCACCGAAGTCAAATATCGCCAAGGGCAGGCAAACACCCCGACACCTTGAGTTGGGCGTTTCGGACTGGACGCTGACAGGTACTGGCTCCACCGTAGGGCAGACGCCATCGAAGAGCTGCAGCCGCAAGAAGGGTCCGCTGCGGACAAGATCTGGCAAAACAACAATACGTCTTGACGCAGGAGACCGTTTCATTCCCAATCGGACCGCAAGTGAGGGTCTGGCTATCGCTGGTTCCGCCAAGCCCGATGCTGAAAACGCACGACCAAAGACGAGCAACGGCGAGGGCTCCACAGTCCTTGCCAATGCTGCAAGTGCGTTTGACGTTGGGGGAAGTCGCTCGGAAGATGATGCTACTGCCGCTTTGGAAGGGCTCAATCTGAACGACAATGAGGACGCGGCCTCATACACCAAGCCTGCTCCTGATACCATCGCGTATGAGTCGTCACTTGCGTCGGCTTGCGGAGTGTCGCTGAATACTCGCATTCTTGCATTCAAGCCAGCGCCACCAGAGTCATCGAAGCCGATTGATTTGAGATCGCAATATAACCGCCCGCTGAAGCCCGCAAATGCCACGTCCGCGCAGTTTCGACGACGGGTACTGACTGCTCCAGAGCGAGTACTGGATGCTCCTGGTCTGATGGATGACTACTACCTTAATCTTCTAGATTGGAGCTCTGGCAATCAAGTTGCAATCGGCCTCGAGCGCAATGTGTACGTCTGGTCTGCTGAAGCTGGCACTGTTAACTGTCTTCTCGAGACCTCGCCAGACACCTATGTCAGCAGCGTCAAGTGGAGTGGAGACGGAGCATATGTCGGAGTCGGTCTCGGCTCAGGTGAAATTCAGATCTGGGATGTCGAGGAGGGTACGAAGCTTCGAAGCATGTACGGCCATGAGACTCGTGTCGGAGTCATGGGCTGGAACAAACACATTCTCTCCACAGGTGCACGAAGTGGTCTGGTCTACAACCATGACGTCCGTGTCGCAGAGCACAAGGTCGCCGAGCTCATCTCCCATACCGCGGAGGTCTGTGGTCTCGAATGGAGATCGGACGGCTCGCAGCTCGCCACTGGTGGTAATGACAACTTGGTCTCTATCTGGGATGCCCGCTCACTAGGAGCCCCCAAATTTCAAAAGACCAACCACCGGGCCGCTGTGAAGGCGTTGAGCTGGTGCCCGTGGCAACCAAATTTACTGGCCACTGGGGGCGGATCGTATGATAGACACATCCATTTCTGGAACACCACCACCGGAGCTCGCACTAACAGCATCGACACCGGCTCGCAAGTGACAAGCCTCCGCTGGAGCAACCACTACAAGGAGATTGTCAGCTCCAGCGGCTTCCCAGATAACTCCTTGAGCATCTGGAGCTACCCAACCTTGGTACGCAATGTCGAGATCCCTGCGCACGAAACGAGGGTTCTCCACAGCTGCCTCAGTCCCGACGGTCAAATGCTCGCCACCGCAGGTAAGCTTTGCCGCATCGTCCTGTAGTGAATGTACCGCAGCTAACGTCCTACGCAGCTGCGGACGAGAGTCTAAAGTTCTGGAAGATCTTCGAAAAGAAGCCAGGAACGGCATCAATGAGCTCAAGGGAAGGAGGCGTCACGAGCAAGGGGGGCGACATGGTCAAGCAAATGACCATACGATGAATACTCTTTGACCGCTTTAATGAGGTGAAGGGATTGTGCTTGGGTTGTCTGCATACTCGGTTTAGCGTTGGGCATTTCCACATGATCGACGAGCGGCATGGCTTTATGATGGTGGACTCAGGTGTTACCTTTCAACATGCGTGTACTTAATAGGCTCTAATTGACCTAGACATTCTTTTTGAAGTGCATAAAAAGTATCCCCAAGCCAATATGGTGACAAGTGAAGGCGTTTGCTGCCAAGCGCAAATTAAGCGAGAGGAGTGAAGTGAATTTCCAGCGCGGACGATTCTTCACCCTGACAACTCCACCCCTCCGAATACCACCATTTCAACAGCGAGCTGCACGACAACGTATCGCAGATTACTCATAAGAGCAAGTCACTGCGAGAAGCTGGAACGAGGATAAGATGATATAGGAGACAAGAAGAAGAGGGACACACGGTCGCTGGCTGGGACACTGCGGAAATTGACCATCCACCCTCACCTTCCATCATACAGCTGCTTCTACCAGCCCGCAAACCTCTCGCAAAATCTTCACCAAGCCTTCAGAGCACGGTCCTGCAGAAGAGCCGGAGAGACAAGATGTCGAACCAGCTCGTGGTTAGTCGGCTTTTGCCAGACTCTCAGTCCACCCCCACCATTTTGTGGAGAGCAGTCACTGAAGAGTGACAACAATTGCAGGGCCCAGTGTACAAGCGCATCATCGACGATACATTCGAGCAGTCGCAGGTCACCTTCGAAGAAGAAGGCATCAATCAGCAGACCTTGGATGAGTTGCGCGCGGTAGGTCTCCCTTGTTCGTTACAACCGTCCACATGGCAAGTCCATTGTCAAAGCCAACGTGGCATTGTACCCAAGTCTCTTCCGCATCGTTTCCATGTCTGCTCATTCTTGGAGAACGAATTTGGAGGATTTGGTACTGTCGTGCATATCTGTGTGACTGGGCGTCAGCATCGATCTCTGGCGGGACATTGAACGGGAAGTGGGGATTATGAAGTTTTGGGGCCCGACCCTTTGAATCACTTAAATCACAATCCCTGTCCAATCTCGGCCTGGCGCTTCTTTCCTGGCCTCGGGGCAAGTCCTAGCGAGTCTAACACTACGTTTTTTACCCTTACTGTTTCAAATCCTGTCTGTTATTGGACAGTACAAAAGACGTTTCCTTGGTCTTCATTGCTACATACTAATAGGGCAAACAGACATGGCAGACCAAGCTCAGCAACCTCCATGTCGCTTCATTCCCCTGGGAGCCCGCCCCAGCTCCGCCGCCTCCTCAGCCGATGGCTAATCCGACTCCTGTACCTTCGAACGTGCCGAAACCCTTGAACATGCAGCCCAATGGACATCAACCCTCCACTGGACCTAACGCTACTGCTGGCAATATCCGCATCAAGTCAGAGCCTGGCTCTGACTACAGCCAGATTCCTCAATTCACTGGCTACCAACCCAACACAAGCTACGACAATAACAAAGAGGCCCAACAACGTGCTGCTGCTGCATTGAGCCAGAAGTTCGGCGAAGCCGCTGCGCCGCAAATCAGTCAGCTTACTGCGCAGTTCAACAGCCCTCATTCAGGTCCACGTCCCTCGCCGAACCCAGGGAATATCCAGCTGCCTCCACAGCTGACAGAGCAGCAGAGAAGGGAGTATGCCGAGCGCCAGCGTCAGCAGCAGGCGCGACAGATGCAGCAAGCTCAGCAGGCGCAACAGAGGCCTATCGTGGGCAGTGCACAGACCGACGGTGCTGATGAATGGAAGGAGATGGTTGCTCAGCGTCGTGCTGCTGCTCTGGCGGATTCTGATGCTACGCAAGCGGCGGATCTGACTATGCGTCAACGCCTTGAGAATATGAGCCATGCCATGGAAGGCGGAGGCTTTATGATGCCCTTGTCCGAGCAACCTACCCAATCGCAAGCAAAGAAGCGTAAGGCTGTCGTCCCGGCGGGCGCTAGCTTCTCGCATACTGCTTCGGCAGCTACACGGTCTAGTGATCGAATTTTCGTGAAGGGGATCCCCCAGCTGGACGGTTTCGGCGACTCAGACACCGAGGACAAGTCAGGCATCAAGCCAGAGCCAGAGTTGTTCGAGGAAGACGACGAAGATGCCATCAACTCGGACCTCGATGATCCAGACGAGGAAGTCGTACAAGAAGAGCAGGAGGATGGTCAGGAAGGCCAGATTATGGTGTGCACCTATGACAAGGTGGCACGCGTGAAGAACAAGTGGAAGTGTACCCTGAAAGATGGGGTCTTGACTACTGGAGGCAAGGAGTAAGCCCTACCCCGGCAAGAGCCGCTTTAGTCCGAGGCCAGGCTGATCAGAGTATAGATACGTCTTCCACAAAGCTACCGGGGAGTTTGAATGGTAATCCCATACGCGAGTGAGAAAACCATGCCCAGATTGGGCTCCTAGCTTCATCGGATGTGCGCCAGCTGATTGGCCACACAGCCGATGTCGAACAGATCGAGAGCACCAGCTATCTCATAACGGCCGACGGCACGGCCATTTCTGACGCTTTGGCACATAGTATGCATTCTTCATCGGCGGTCATTTATCTTCGACAGGCGGGATTTGGCGTGATCAGGCGATGGGCAGATTGATCATACTTAGATATCCACCGGCAGTGGGACATCATTTACTAGATCAAGGCGCGGTGCAATAATGGACTGCACGGCCATTATGCTTGAAGAATTACCTCACCATCCCCAGTTTCTTAGAATCAATCCGCTCAGAGCGCAGTGTTCTCCAATGACTGACATCTGGTCGTAAGATATCGCACCTCTTTCGCCTGTTCAGCAACACAACTCCCCCGACCAAGAACACCCCCCCCCCCCCCTTTCTCTTTCCCCACAACCCCTCCACCTCTTTCTTCCCTACCTACACCCGCCTCCACCCCTCCCTCATCTCCCTCCACAACTGCTCGCTCGCTTCTTCTATTCCTCCTCCATCCCCCTCCTCCTCCCACCTAACCTTCTTCCTCCCTCCCCCCTTTTCCCCATATCTCTTTTCCCCATCCCTCCTCTCTCCTCACCACCCCTTTCCCTTTGCTCTTCCCACCCCCCAACCCACCATCCTTCCCACCCCCTCTACCCCCTAACCCAATCTCCCCCCCTTCCAAACCGCCACGTTTCAGAATCCCTTGTTTCCGCTCTCGACATGCTGCCTTCGGCGGGCGATCGGCGGGAGGGGTGAGGCTGCGGTGGCGGGGGGTTAGAGTGTGGAGGGTGTGGATTGTTGTGAGGGGGGGCGAGGGGGCGGTGGGCGGGGCGAAGGGGGTGGTTGGGGAGACGAAGGGGGTAAGAGGGCTGGTAGGGGAGACGAGAGGGTGGGCGGGGGTTGAGGAGTGATGGAGGGTCGGTGGGGGGGTGTGGGTTGCGGGTGTTCTTCGGCGGGGAGTGGAGGTTTTGAGGGAAGAGGGAGAGGGAGAGGGAGAGGGGTTGTGGGTGGTAGAGGAGGAGGTGGAGGGGGGAGGCATGTTGGAGATGGGCTTGTGAGAGGGGGGGAGGGGGTGAATGTATAGATGTTGCTGGAGAGGAGGGAAAGATGGGTGGGGGGCTGCTCGATGGGAGGGGAGTATTGGGATGTTGGGGTAGTTGTGGGCATGACCGCATGCGGTCGAGATATGGGTTTGCTGGTCGTGCTGCGAGGAGGAACAAAGAGATGATAAGTGGTTTTGGATATGTTCTTGGATATGTTCTGTTGATGGAGAGTCATCGATCCCATCGAGTCGCGCAGCGAAAATATGCCGATGTCGGTTTGTTGTGTTGGAAATGGCGATGGGAAATGATGTGACGGTGCTTGAGTTTTTAGTGAATGCAGCTTCGTGGGTGGTTATCAGGACTGAGAGACTTGTAGAATCATTGAGCAGTTGAGAAACGCTGTCGCCGGATGCGGCGCATGAGAACTGAACGGAATTCGGGATAATAGTACAGCGCGTTATAGTAGAAGGAAATCTACAATCAAGTATTTGTGTAGACATGAGAGACAAACCGAAATCGTTACTTCATTACTTCATTGCAGCTATAACGTATGCTCTCATACCCTCATGATTTGCACACGGCATTCGCAAATGACCCGCCCCAGGCAGCGCGATAGATCAGTGCCCATATGCTCGTCAAGATACAGAGGAGATAGAGACAGAGGAAGAAACTAGATCTTGGAGTTGAGGTTTCGTCCCTAGAATGGGAATCAGAAGTCGCCAATGAAAGGGATGTGCGCTTGCGCTGGGTGTGAAGCTTGCGAAGGCTCTTGTACATTTGCGGTTTCTGACCTAGAGGTTACGGATCTGAGGGTCAAACGACTTAGAGGACAGCATAGAGTAGGACGTTAGGATAAGCGGAGCTTACCTACAGATGAGCTATGCATTCGATCTCGACGTCCGTTCGCATAGGGAGCTCTTTCACTGCGACGCACGTTCGACACTACGATAGCTCTTGTCAGCTTGAAAGGTACTTTGTGCTGCCATCGCTGGCTGTCCATAGTACTAGGTGGTGGGAGACAATAGAGAACGAGATACGACAACCTCAACTTCTGGTCTGGTCGTGGTGTCACGTTTTCGAATCCTCTGGCGTCGCGATCCCATTTCATTCAAGGGCTAGCAGTTCCACTTCCCTTAGGAAATGTGCATTGAAAGTAGACTTCGCCAGGGAGCAAGGAAATCTCCACCCACCGGCTTCGGCTCCCCAAAGAACCCCTCGTACACCTTATTGGCGGCCGCGAAGTTCGTCATATCCGTCAAGAAGACATTGACCTTGACGCAGTTCTGCAGCGAGCTGCCCGCCTCCTCCAGCACGGCCGACAGGTTCTTCAGGCATTGCGTCTTCGCCGTTCGAGCCGCAGTATCAGCCTTGCGCGATAGCCAGAGGGTGTAATACAGCACTGACTGTGCGATCTGCGATGCCCCCTTCGACCATTGCTCTTGTTTCGGGACTCATGCCTATGCTGCCGGAGCAGTAGACCATGCCGTTGCAGATGATGGCTTGGGAGTAGACGGGGAGTGGGGGAGGGGCTTTGTCGGTTTTGACGGGGGTGCGGGTAGGCATTTTCGGGAGGCTGTCTTGGGGGATGGGTGATGTGCGTGGGAAGCTGAAGGAGTTGATGGGAAAGTTGGGATGGTAATGGAAGGTAGAGGATCAAGACAAGGTCATTGTCAAGAGACTACTTTAGATATGCTCGGTTTAAGTGGAGCTCGAGCACGGACCAGGTCGTCGCGCCCTGGAGCAAGCAGCCCCATCCTCTTCTCAAGCACCATACACAGTATGTGATCGACTTTGTCAAACATTGCCCTCGAGGCTGCCAGCTTCCTCCAACAATGATCCGAGCAATTTTCTTCGCCATCTTCGACAACTCCGAAGGTCAGCCATCCCCCCGTCCCGCCGCATGTCCCCTCACTAACCCCCCTCGCAGGCCCCAAAGTCCTCCACCAAGTCCCTATCGGCTCCATAACCCCATTTCCCACCAGCACCACTACCCCTCTACTCTCCTTTCCCACCGTCTCTTCCCTCCTAATCCCACGCCCCGAGTTCTGCTCCCGCCTCATCCAGTTTGCCCACGCCGGCCAGCGCATCCTCTCCTACCCCATCCACCTCTCCTCTCCAACCTACGCCCGCAACGCCTTCCTCTTCAACTTCGCCCTCGTTCTCGACGAAGAAACACCCTTCGCGTCGTACACCACCGTGGTGCGCAAACTCGCAAGCCTCCTACGCACGCTGGAAGAGCAGTCGCGGTTTCTGTCCAAAGATGCCAGTCCTCCGAACACAGGCAAGATCTATGCGCTGTGCGAGGTGCTGATGGAGGATCTGAACAATTACTGCGAGACGCAGATTCCGATCGACGACGCGAATACGCTCAATGTCAAGCTATTCCCTTGCTATCCGCCTCCTCCACCCTTACTGCCGCATCAAGTCCCGCTGAGCACTGTCCGTCTTCAGGATCTGGTCGACGATAACTGGGATCTAACTATGCTGCGGATCCTGCCCTTCATCGACGGCGTGAATAGTGTCAAGCAGATCGCGTTGAGAGCGGATGCGGACTATAAGCTCACGCGGAAGGCGGTGCAGCATTTGCTCTACTACGGGTGTCTGTTGCTGCTGGATGTGTTCCAATTCGGGGCTATCTATGCGCCGACAGCGGAGATAGCGGGGTTCGTGGAAGACACGGAGGTCCAGGCGGAGTGTGCGAGGTATGTGGCTTTGCCGGATGAAGAGGGAGGTGACGCAGGGGTTATGGACGACAGGAAGGACGTGGGTGAGAGGGGTTTCGTGGAGCTTTATCTGGCGCTGCGGCAGGGGTTGACTGTAAAAGCTTGGTATGCAGAGTATGAGGCGGAGCTGGTCGGTGTTGATGTAAGGCGATTTATTACGTTTGGCGTTATTAAAGGATTCCTGTATCGTGTGCATAAATATGCCATATCGCTCTCGGCAGTCAAGCAGGTCAAGATGATGAACAAGAAGAGGGGCCTTTCTGACAAGGGGATGTGGAAGAAGAAAGAAAAAAGTGGCGAGGTTGAAAAAGAACTAGGAGAGTTCCTTGATGGCTCGCACTGCTTTGATGAGATATGCACAGAGTTCATGATCAGTGAGCGGGAGTTGATGAGCCGATTGAAAACCTGGGGGGATGTACAGATCATTCATCGATGATGATCAAGCCAGCTCCAGAGATCTCCGTAAAGCTTCATGGTGTAGACCCAAGGGTCGCTGATGGTTTACAGACTCGGAGGCTCAGCCACGAATCGATGCCGACCGGACTTCCAGGTTATACTTCAATGCAACAGGAAGACGAGCGAAGGTTGTTAGGATGGCGGACACGGCAACATATCTGTCAAAAGCTTTCTTCCACAGCAAATGTTGCTGTGAAATCCCCATCAACGTCAATCACCAATGATGCTGATGAATTTTGGAGAGCTTTCTACATTGGAAGCTGGTCCGTCGGGTACTGCCGAAAAATCAGTAAGGCTTGAACCGGGCTTTACTGCTTTCTGGAGCGCCTTTGAATTTCCGCTTCTTGACGTCCTCGGATTCGCAGGAGGCCGGCATATGGGTTGTATCGGCTTCAGGCACCCGCCAGGCTTTGACCAAGCCATCTTCTCCGCCAGTAAAGATGGTTTGTTCCTGCCAGAAAATCATTATACAGTCAGACCATTATACAGTCAGACCATCATATCTGCTAAGTACTCACCGAGTGATCGAAGCACATCGATCGTACAACCTCTTCTCCGTGGGCACCAGGGAGTCGTATTAATCGATCGGAATCAAGAACCCACTCTGAGGTGAAACGAAGCGGGACAAGGTCCAGAGACTTCTCACTGGAGTATCACCGCATTAGCAGGAGCATAGACGAGGTGATAACCTTTCGAAGCCCTATCCGACGGAACGTTTGTAACATAAGGTAGAGAAGTACTTGTGAGAGCCTACGCCAAGGACGGCCGTTCCGTCGCCGGAAGAGACCACATCAACGACGTAGTCGCAGCCTACTCGAAGCCTAAGATCTCCGAATGCTTGCGGAGGGATCGTGGTGTCTGTGTCGCTGGACGCCTCAAGCTGATAGATGGAGAAGGTCTCGTCGTGGCTAAGCGCATACAGTTCGGTTCCCCCACAAAGAAATCCACCACAGTGTATTGAAGATCCATGGTTCGTGATTTGGACAAGTGCTTCGTCCTCATCTGCAACTGCGGTGTCGATTATGTTGACCAGTCCGTCGGTACTGCCTGACAAGAGCCAAGAGGGGTTGCCCGGGTGGAATTGAAGCTAGATATTTCAATTCCGTCGACCCCAAGGTAAATTGTCTGCACACCGGTCCGTACCTCAGTGACGTCGTCATTATGACTCTCAACATAATTTGTGAACGGCTGCTTAGGCGATCTGTAGTCCCTGTCAGCTATCAGCCGTTCAGCATACACGTCTTTTGCCAGAAATGAACAAACCATGCAGAGATGGTAGCTTGAGTTTGTGTGAGCTCTGTTCCCGCAGCGACTCTATCACCTTTGCAAGCAAGCGCCAGGTACGGTGCATTAGGCCCTGTTAATCTTGCGTCAGACAAAAGGACTCCTACCACGCAACCGAGTGTTGTTACCGTGAGTAAATTCGAGGCTTTGTAGCCCGGTGCGTGGGTCGAAGCAACGGATCTTCGCATCTCGGCCTGCAGTCACCAGAACACCGGCTTTGGCATCTAGGTTCTTCAGGCAAGTCACCCCCTCATGGATTTTGCCGAAAGCGCAATTCGAGATTACCTGCAACGTTGTCGAATCGAAGATACGTAGAGTATCATCTGAAGATATTGCAGCGACGGTATTACTGCTGGTTACTGGGATCACGCTGTAAATGTAAGAACCCGAAGGCAGAGATAAAGACGAGCTTTGGAGTAATTCTGAGGTCTGCATGTTGTTCCAGTACTTCAAGACTTGTTGATGCAGGCAACCCGAAGGTCAATCGTCGAATTGAGCTATGGTATAAGAAATTCATGCCCTTGTGAGGTGAACAAAGTGACTCTATCCGACTGTAGGCGAACCCTAAGTACATGTTTCCAGCGACCAACAATGTCGATGAAAACCTAGATTCTACGGAGTATGGTCGTCGACCTTCTTTCATTTGGAATTGTGACTTGGGCAGTCAACTTTATTGAGCGCTTTGTCCATTCAATTATGTGTCTTCGCTGGTCCCTCAGTCCGTTGGCGCTTCATCCCTTTCGTTCCACATGATTCAGTGTACGGGGGTACGAGACTACCTCTCCTAGCCCACTCCGTTCGTACTACCGTCCTATCGACGATCGAGGGCAAAACACTCAGCTTCTGTGTTTGCGATGTCCTCACTGAGCGCAGACTCCGGAAATTGGCCTGGATCGCCAGCTCGTTGTTGGCAACCATTGCGATTACGCCCAGCCCATATATGTACTCAGCTGCACAAAAGAGGAGGTCGACCCCCTACCCGACCCGCTCAACGATACCTCTTCAAGAGTATGCCTCAATGTTATGATAGTGACAATCGCGCCATACATTGGATAATCTCGGCATTGATTGCAACGAGATCACGATCTTTCAACACCAGGACAGATGATCAAAATACTACCGGATGCAGCGCGCCACCATGCAGTAAGGCCGATGTCCAATATGCAGAAACGGGTTGACGGAACAACTGGCTGGAATCGCAACGATTCTGGCTAGGGCGCCATGGCATCGTTTTGTCAAACCTGATCGGGTTCTCACTGTGACACGGCGTGCTGAGGCCACCATAGATAAGTGCGGCTATGCTCAGAGTGCAATCCTATCACATAAGGCAGTACTTACGCATTGAAGAGTGTCACCGAGCGAGCAGCGTTTTTCTGCTCTGCTGACGATCCTAAGCGATGGATCTCCACGTCATTAATGGCAAAGGTTTTCTTTTGGCACATTTCATATCCCAGAGTCTTTCTACTGGGGAAGGGCTGCGCTGTAATGACCCAGCGAGCTGGAACGCCCTTCCCGACAGTCTGGTAATGCGGTTCGATGATGAAAACGCTACCAATAGCTAGCCTTTAGCTAAAACCGTGTTTCAAACCCTGGCTCCATGGCTGAATAGCGAATTCTGTGGCCTTCTCTGTTATTATACTGCTCGCCAGTCGCCATTCTTTCCTCTGAAATTTGTCATGCCCAGAGGTCAGCGAATCGCCGTGGCTAGGCTTGCTGTATCTAACGTCGCTCGATGGGAAATGCTGATGGAGGGAGATCCGACAGCGCGGAACGAAGGAAATTGAAGGGACAGTAAACAGAACGTCAGGCTGACGATCCCGAAGGCTAACAATTTCGAAATCGGCGGTCTATTGTTGGAGCACCGGCGTGAGCGACACGCCAAACAGACCGTTGGGCGCTGTAGCGGATCAATCATTGGTTCTGCTCGAGGCAGCTGTTCTCGACGCTTTCCCACGGTTTCGGTGCATTGCTTCATGCACACGGCGACCCAGCTCTTCCGTCTGCAAGTCCAAGGGATCGGCCACAATGATCGTGGTGACAGCACGAGGGCTTCGCACGGTCCTCTTCGGGCTTTCCGCTTATTCTCCGTCATCTGGCTTGCGAAGTTTGATTCAACGTACGAGGAATTCCATAGGTCTTCATTGAGCCTCGTGCGAGAATTGTGATGAGAAACAAGGTCGGTTCGATGAATGCACATTAAGGCAAGGTACCGTCTGGGTGCCGTGGACTTGCTTTGCGCTTGTGTAAGGTAATTTACCAAGGTGGTTAAGCAGTTGCTAAAGCTACGGCAACCCCCATGCTTTCCCTCTCATGGATGCTTTTCGCGAAGTGCGTGCCGCTCCCAATTCCCTGGCGGTCCCGAGGGCACTACCTTAGACCACCACAATCGTAATGCGTGCGAAAGTACGAAGTACCGCCAGTCTGGGTCCGATTAGCGTCATCCTGGACCCTCGTACCAAATGTTGGCGGCACATCGTCCCAGCTATAACATGGGGGAGGGGAACCTCTGGCAACTACAAGTACTGCTACAGGCCCCGGTGGTCTGCTAATGCACCCTTCAGTCCAGCTTTTCCTTCGTCTGTCATCATACTGTTTCGGCCCGCATATACATTTGGCCTTGGCGCGTGCTTGGTGGATTCGTCTGCTGACGCTGGATCAACCGGTGTGCCATTGAAGCTCGATGCGGGATAATTGTAAAACCAAGCTTGCCCATGGGAAGCATAAAAGTAGCGATTTTCGCGGATAACAGCGCCGGCTGCCAGGCTTCGACAGGCTTTCGAGCAATGAATGGGTAGGAACCCCCAAAGCATGCCTTCCAGCGCAAGAAGCTGATCAACTGCTCCTCGTTAGGTATGCTCTGTCTCCAGATTACGTAGAAAACGGCCGCACATATCATGGCTACCACAAGCGCCAGTATATGTTTCCCTGCGATGAGGTAAGCTTGCCGCCCAGCTCACTTACGATATGTCGGCCTAAGTAGTTTGGTGATTTTAGGAAGAGAAAGACCACATGAGCATCGGCCACATGATCATCAACTATGCACGAGTAGGGCGGTGGCTGGGGGTCGGAGTGACAGAAGATAAGCTCCACAGTGCCCCCATCAATACAAATCAGAACGATATCCGGATCCTCGACCTGGGCTGTGGCGAGGGACACTGGGTTTTCGATATGGCAAAGTGGGTTGGCGGAATCGGCTGTCTAATAGGGATATGGCTAAAATTAGGCCCACAGGGCGTATCCTACCGCGAATGTCGGTCTCTCCAGCGAGTGCGATTTCGACTTCCGGCTGATGTGAGTTCCAGATATATGGAATGGATCTAGCCAAGATACAGCCGAAGTATGTCCCTCACAAAATCTGGATCGATTCGATCGCAATTTCTGACACCGCCGCAGAGACAGCCTTCCTCGCAATGTAGACTTCATCGCACCTAGAGACTATGAAGAGGCGCTGTGGGGTCTAGGAGAGAATTCGTTCGATCTTATCCGCCTCTGTCTGGGTTGTGGTAGCGTTGGCAATTGGGAGAAGCTGTATCGAAACATATTGACGTAAGTTCTGGCCCTTTCTCCCCAAGTGCGATTGTACAAAAGATACATTATGAGTATGGTACAGGCATCTGAAACCTGGCATTGGCCACTTTGAACAGATCGAGATGGATTTCGAATTTCGCTGCGATGATGGTTCGATGCCTACTGATTGTCCGTTAAAATGGTGGTATGGCGACTTGAAGAATGCCACACGAAGGGCCCGCAGGCCTATTCAGTACAACACGATGTCCAGGTCTATGTTGGAAAGCGTGGGCTTCAAGGATGTAGGTGAGGAAGTAATACAAGTTCCGGTCAACACATGGCCTTCAGACATGCATAAGAAGCAATTAGGTTTCTGGTACACCGGCTGGATGGAGGAACGAGCGCTTGAGGGACTTTCCATGCAACCCTTGACTCTGGTAGCAGAAAAGTCCCCGGACGAAGTAAGAACGGCAGCTCGCGGTGCCGCAGAAGACATTCGCCGGACAAAGTATCATACCTTCAACGAGCTGTGAGTGGTGTCCCCTTTACTCTTAGTCTGCTATAATATCCAATCTCGGTGTCGGCGTGTTGCAATCACAGGTGGTCTGCAGCTGAATGCACCCTTCATCCTGTTATCTTGCCTGTTGAGAGCTGACCCAGATAGGCATGTTTTGACCGCTAGGAGACCAGGTTAACTCGGGCGACAGCTTCATTCGATTACCCTTGGCCTACGTACATCATGACAAATCCGTTTATTCCGTATTTGCGGGTAGCTCTTTGGTGCATTCGGCCCGTGAGCAACGTTCAGGAAAGGCGTACTGGCGATTTGGGTGGGTGCAGAATTTACTGCTGTCGCGCGAAGATACCCCGTCGGTTTTTAATCGCCTCAGCTATCTAGTACTCAACAATTCTTCGAAACATGAACGCCGATATACCAGAGCTGGATTGAAGGATCCGCAAACCCAATCTTCTGCAGTTTCAGAGGCCGAGTAGGGAGAACCTTTCTTGCGGCAATGAGCTTCTTTCCAGACACCGTCTCCGATAACGTCGTATCTTCAATCAATACGCTGCCAATACATTTGAATATCTCGTCCTACCTTCGACGACGTCACGAATCATGATCTGCCCGATGCCAGGGCATTCAACTCTCTGCTCATTCGGTGTCCAACGGCCCTTGGTTTTCATGCCATTTCTATGGCGTTGCGTAATGGCAGACTATCGACATTAGTGGTCTTCGGAGGCGACGGCTCCCAATCAATGTATCATAGTCCAGCGTTTTGGAATTCTCATCAATGTAATCTAAAAAATAGACTTGACGCACCAGCACTACTGTAGTAGACGACACCTGACTTATGTTCGAGGCAGCTACAAGGATACAGATATTACAGTGATCAACGACTTTCCTGATTGCCACGTGCGAGAATGGTAAAGCAAATGTAGTACGGAGTACTGTTCTATGCCGATTTCTCCAATTTCTACTCCGAGGCTTAGCTTGCTAGGGGGCACGGCTCGGCCCTGCACCTCAGCCGCATTCGTGGCATGTTCACTTTTCAGCCAGATCTTGTTTTCTATGGCATTCATCTGAAGGGGTTGGCCTCCTTCACTTTCAGTCGCTTGTTTCTTCCGTTCACTGTGAGAGTCCATCTTTACTTTACGCTTGACACTTTTCACGGCGACAAGTTCTGTTAGCTCAGCGTGCCCACATTCCTGATTGTCCGCTCGACAACTGAATACTTTATTACAAACGTTCAATCGCAACAACATCAATTATCTTTAGCCTCTCATGGTCAGTAAGTTGTAATCGAATGAAGATTCGACCTCGAGAACGCTATGCTGACACAATCATCAGTCTCATCTTTCCATCTTAGATTCCCTCCCAGGCTTTCGCGCGTTCACCCGGCCATCGCCGTCCACCTCCCTCCGGCTAATTTCATTACTCTACACTATGCGTACTTTATCGGGACATGTCTGCTCTCCAGCATTATATTCTGGGGCTCCTCCACGCCCCCCAGAAGCATCAGCTATACGGACTCCCTATTCCTGACTGTCAGTGCAATGAGCTTGGCAGGCTTGAACACCATCAATCTCTCGCAGATGAACACATGGCAGCAGGTTATCCTTTTCTTCCTTATCATGCTTGGATCGACGATTTTTGTTTCGTTCGCTGTACTCACAGTTAGGCAACGCGCTTTCGAGCGAAGATTCAAGACAATCGTTGAAGAGCAACGGCGACAAAAAAGGCCGAGGAGCAATTCAAAACGAGCAATGTCATTCCCGATTTCCTTGTCAAGAAGGAAGAATACCTCGCAGACGGGACCTGAGGTGGATGGTGTTATCGTGCGGGGCAGCGTCATCAAAGATGGGCCATTACTCGATGGAGCCAACGGTGAGCCCTTTAAAAACCCGGGAAATTTCCCGCGAGCAGAACAGCTCCCGTCGAACCGTCCAAAGCTGGAGTTGCGTGCGATCGATGAAGTGGAGCATGATCGTACCAGCAAGGAGGCCCATACTGGAGTTGAAACGAATCCGGCCCAAGATGGAGAAGACTTGAAGTCTCCGACCCAAGGCGTTCGCAATCGCATAACGTTTGCATCACCAGCATCGCCGTTGAGAGAGCGGCCACACAAGCGGGTTTTCACGTTTCAAGGGGTAGGCGCAAGGCAAGATCTATTGAATACTCCTCTACGGTCAGAACATCGACTAGAGAGTGTGCCTCCAACACCTATGGGCGAAAACAAAATACTCGGGGCCCATCAATTAGCTTATCCCGGCTTCATTGGAAGGAATTCGCAGTTCAGCAGCCTTACGTTAGCGGAGCGAGAGCAGCTTGGCGGCGTGGAGTATAGGGCCATCGAGGTTTTGGCAGTCCTTGTACCACTATACTTTGTGCTTTGGCAATTTCTTGGAGCCTTGGGGCTCGGTGCGTATATTGCGCACAACCGCAGGGATGTGGCCGAAGCAAATGGGCTGAATCCCTGGTGGGTTTTCTAGACCATCATCGGAGCTTTCAGCTGATTCCAATCATAGGTGGGTCGGAGCGTTTAATGCCATATCAGCCTTCAACAATTCAGGGATGTCCTTGCTAGATGCTAATGTGGTATATTTTGGCCCCCAGTCGTCATGGTACCGATAGCTAAACAGTGATTTGCAGGTTGCTTTTCAAACATCGGACTACATCCTCGTTACAATGGGCTTGTTGATATTAGCTGGCAACACCTGGTATGCTCTCGATGCCAATAATTCTATGTTCCTAACGAGCAATCAGTTATCCAATTTTACTGCGCTTTATCATTTGGTGCTTGTACCGGCTCCTGCCTGATAGAAGCTTCCACGAATATAAGTTAACCCTCCGTTTCTTGCTCGACCACCCTGTATGTAAGTCTAACATTGGTCCTTCTACGTCTCACTGACAGCCAATCAGCGGCGGTGCTACACCACGCTCTTCCCATCGAATCACACCTGGTGGCTGCTCGCCATATTGATCGGCCTTGATGGCATCGACTGGGTTGCTTTCGAACTTCTCAATGTAAGTGCGGTAACCATCATTCTCTTCCTCCTTCAATGACTCATGACCCAATAGATCGGCAATGCAAACCTCTCCCTCCCCTCCGGGACCCGTGCCATCGATGGGCTCTTTCAAGCCCTTGCAGTCCGCTCCGGCGGCTTCTACGTTGTTCCCATTCCCTCTCTGCGTATCGGCCTCCTCGTCCTCTACGTTATCATGATGTATATCAGCGTTTACCCTGTTGTGATCACTATGCGCAATTCCAACGTCTACGAAGAGCGATCCCTAGGGATCTACTCCGACGACCCCATCGCCGCCCAAGACTCTCAAAAGGGCGAGGAGAAAGCAATCAACAAGCCAGGACCCTACGGGGGGATAAAGCGAAGAATGACAACGCAACAAGGCTCCGGCGAGAGCAGAGGCTATTTCGTCCGGCAGCAACTCCGCGGCCAGCTCGCGCACGATTTGTGGTGGATTGTCCTTGCCGTGCTCTTCATCAACATGATCGAGACGGGCTCCTTTGAGCGCGACCCGGTCAATTTTAGCGTATTCAACTACATCTTCGAGATCATCAGTGCCTACGGCACCGTGGGCATCAGTGTCGGCGTGCCAAATCAGGCCTACAGCTTCTGCGGTGCGTGGCACACGGCAAGTAAGCTGATCCTTTGCGCGGTCATGATTCGAGGCAGGCACCGAGGCTTGCCGGTAGCTATTGATCGCGCTGTTCTATTGCCTGGAGAACATCTAGGCGCGGCGGAAGAGGAGGACGCGCAGATCAGGTTGGATCGCAGCTTGAATGTTAGTAGGGCCGTGGATGTATAGCTGTACGTGTGGTTTTTGGGAATGAGATCTATACCGCGGTTTCGCTAGCTTGATGCAGCTAAGCATCCTGGTGTAAATGAAGTTGCCAGTGGTTGAGTATTTCGGCAGCAAAGACAGCATTGACAGCTTCCAATTATTGCATGTATTGTACGCTTTAGATTTCTGACAAAGAACTCAACAAACTCTACCTACCTGTTTTTCTTGCAGTCAATCTTCAAGTCATCAAATCGATCTGCAGGTTCTATTCCATGCGCCGGCAGGGTGCATTATTTACGGCGCCACTCAGTGCTTGGCATTCCCGAAAGACATGCAGACGGAATGACGATGGAGTGAACAACCAGTGACAATCCATTGCAAAAGAGGCAAACAGTCAAAGTGTACTTTATGGCACCCTGGAGGACCACCAAAATCAGAAAGAGACTTTTGCCGTGACGAAGTGCACCTCTTGCCGCCGGCGCCAAGGGATAGCTTTGTTCGGAGTTGTACTTCGTACGAACAATTAGATGGATCGCGACTCGACTGCTAGTGTCGCTACGCCCTAGCAGCTGTGATTGGAGGAAGTGGGATGGTTTATAGCGGGACGAGGCTGTGCTAACTCTGATGATGATCAACTAATAAATAGTGCCATCGAGGCACCACAGACTGGTGGTGGAGGTTGATCTAGTATGTTTCATGTGTTCCATGGTTCACGATCCTTCGATCCTACTGACGATTGCAATTAGCGATTATTAGCACCTCTCCCGGCTCTTCTTTGACTTCAATTGGAGTACTCGGACCGTTATTGCCTGAAGAATGCTAGAACCATCAGCTGGCGTCTAGCTTCGGAGCAGTTCTGGACTGGTAGGCACAGTTCCGACTTAGTACGCCTGGAATTACGAGGTAAAGTAATCAAATGCTGCTCCATCCCAAATTCTATTTCTTCACTTGCGCTCAAAACTCCACCTTTTTTCAGTCTGTCACGCTCCGTTCCACGTTTCTTTAGGTCCCACTCTCTATCTATGATTTATAACAGCTACTTCTCATTACCTGCTTGACGGAATGCTGCTCCCACTGTGGCCAATCTGCCTTGTCACCTGTGGAGCGCTCGCGATCTCTATCACGTCTGACAAGCCTTTTACCGGTGGTAAGTGTAACTAGAACGCCAAGGGGGGCTCTTTCGGGCCCCAAGCACATGGTTTATATACCTTTGTCTGCCCGGAAATTCCTACTATGACCACGGCTCAGACATTTGTTGACTTGTTGCCGACGAACAGGAATCCTCAGCGTCACCGCCGCGCCTCGCACCACCACAGCTTCAACCTTGGTTTCAACTGGCAATTGTAACCTAGCTGGGCCCCTGAATCAGACGGGCTCATATCTCTTCGTGAACGACAATATAGTACCGCCAACGTCCTACTTTGTACCTTGCTCGAGTTTCCTGAGCAAATACGGGCTTCGAACAACATCTACTACGTCAACGCAATCTATTTCAACATACACACGCCCAACAATTGTCGACTGTGCTTCATTAATACTCAACAATAGAACGGTGACCGGCAGCACCGTTGTAGATACTTACTCTGATGGTTCGCTCACCCTGACGACGCAGGCATGCACTGCTTGGGCGGCAAACAGCAAGTCATTCGCCGACAGCCCTCAAGGTACTGCAGCTGCGTTGTACAGCGCGTGCCAATCCCAAGCCGTCCGAATTGATGTCGACAAGAACCCTTTACTCACCGGTATCACCGGCAGTGTGGTTGTTCAGGTGTACCCAGGGTCTTTGCTCGGATCTGAACATTCGCAATACCGTAACTCTACATCCTTTCCGCTACCTTATTCTACTGCAAATCCATCCGGCGGAATCATCACTACTGTAAGCATGTACTTTTCCAAATTTGTCCAACGACAATGAACCCAAAAGCGAAGTGGAACGGACTCACTGATTCTACAAGCCATATCATGTCTACTCATCCTCCCGCAAGAGCTTGTACTGACTAAAACTTCATCATAGATGCCATGTGCTTCCTTCCAGTAAGCTTCTGGGGATTCCGAGATCTCAGCTTAACGTACTAACCGGACGTAGAGCAGCATATGTACCATATTACAAGTCAATCGAGTCGTCCTACAGCAGTTGGAAGGCGTCTGTTACTAGCTTCTGGAGAAGCCCCCAGTGTACATCCTTGGCCAAAGCGGTGAACAGCAGTCAGCCCCCTCTAGCAAAGCGCCAGATAGAATTCCAGGGCTGGAACGGAAACCTCGGCGTCCCGTTTGGCCCGGGCCATGCGGTTCATCAAGTCGGCGTTGGCGCCAATGTTGCGACCTGTTGTGGTCCGTGCCAAGTGATAGCCCAAACGTTGAGCATGCTGTATTGGCCCAAAGGATCAACAACACCGGTGTGCTCAGACGGGCCAGTCACCTCTCTGGCTGCGTTACCGTCAACGAACAATTTGGCAGCCAGGGGACTGCCCAGTGTCAATGGAAGCTCTGTATACGCCGTTGTTGACGGAAGTACACTGTAGGTCCTCATCGCTTGCGCTTCACAATTTGTGCTAAAGCTTTCACCACCAGAACCTCGCCCTCTGTCTACATGGCGTTCCAAGGCTCGGTGTGGGTTTCAGACTTTTGTGGAACGCTTGGGAGCGCCCTCACCAGTCTCACGATCGCAGTGGATCCTGGCAAGGTCTCGTCTATAGAGTGGAATCCGGACAACAGCAATGGTTACACGAACAAGCCCTTCGATTTCGAGGCATGCCCGACCTTTGGATGGTCAGATCCTTTCACTACGTCATTCGAAGTTGAGAAGGGAAGTTTTTCTTTCTTCCTGACGTCGACTTTGGGTCCGCCGTATCATCCTATCATTTCTCCAATCCCTGAGCTATACGTTGCGCAACCCGCATATTCACAATGTTCCGCATGGCGAAGTCTAGGGTATCGCGCCCAACCGTTCTATGGAGCTTATGATCCACCAAGAGTACTGACACCTGTGAGTGCAATGGCGGCACCGACGCCGTCGCCTGTTGTGGCTGATCCGAAGATCACGTCTTCGGCAACACCCCAACAAACGGCTTCTGTACAATTGGCAAAAACTACTGCATCGCCCTCTCCAAAAGGCCAACCAGATCCTAAACCGCAGCAAAGCAGTAACCTACCAATTTTTGGTGGCTTACCTTTGGATGGCCCCCAAGTTGTGCCGAGCGAAGCCCCTGCTACGGGAAAAGCTGATCCGGTAGCCACAGAAAGTTCAGTTTCTCAATCAAGAGACGGGTTGAGCAGCAACAACGACCCCGTGCATAGCGTCGCGCCTACCACAGATCCTAAAGAGGGCGCGGTTAGACCCAGCAGTGTATCAGGTGATGGAGTGTCAGCGGATCCCAAGGCAACAGACCCAGCGTCCAATGCTGGAGGCGGCCACGCCAATATGCAGGGTGGCTCCGTTACAGTCCCGGCTGCTGTGCCAAACATTTTGTCATCGTTGCCTTCTCTAGGCGGCCAACGAATAGAAACAGCGGCGAGCGGAGTCATAGTCGTCGGAGGCTCTTCCCTAACCGCTGGCGGTCACACGGTTGTTCAAGGCATGACTATCTCGAATGCTCATGACAGCGTTGTAATCATTGATGGAACCAGCTACGCCAGGCCAGTGTTCGACTCCTCCGGTAGTCCTGCTCAAGCAGCCGGTGTGACAATCGACAGCTCGACATATACCGTCGACACTGCCTCTCGGTTGATTGTTGAAGGCCAAACCCTGACACCAGGGGAAGCTATCACAATTCACTCTAATACTATATCTTACCTGTCTGGGGGAAGCAACGTTGTGGTGGGCACGAACACCCACAAATTGTCAGCTACTAGGATCAATAATGCACAAGACTCGAGAATTACGTTCGCTGGCTCGACATATACCGTTGGTTCCTCCTCCGGACTGGTCATTCAAGGCCAAACGCTTACGCCTGGTGGCACCATCACAATCCAAGGCACGCCTGTCAACTACCGATCGGACGGCAACGAAGTTGTAATCGGGACGAGCATTCAAAGAATAGCGACTACGGCTGCCCAGATCGCGCAAGACTCCGTATTGACGTTCGCCGGCTCGGCATATACCGTTGGCTCCTCCTCCAGACTAGTCATTCAAGGCCAAACGCTTACGCCTGGTGGCACCATCACAATCCAAGGCACACCTGTCAACTACCGATCGGGTGGCAATGAAGTTGTAATCGGCACTAGCACTCAAAGAATAGCGGCTACGGCTGCTCAATTCGTGCAAAACTCCGTATTGACGTTCGCCGGCTCAACATACACCGAACATTCCTCAGTATTCATGATCGATGGTCAGACCCTCTCCAAGGGTGGGGCAATCACCATCCAAGGTACACCTATCAACTACAGATCGGACGGCAACGAAGTTGTAATCGGCACAAGCACTCAAAGAATAGCGACAACCGCCACCCCAACCGCGCAAGACTCCGCATTAACATTCGCCGGCTCGACATTCACCGAAAAATCCTCAGTATTCATGATCGACGGTCAGACTCTCTCCAAGGGTGGGGCAATCACCGTCAGCGGAACGCCTATCTCGTTTGCTGCTGCCGGGACCGATGTCGTTGTAGGAAGCAGTACCGAAGCCGTGCAGCTGGGAAGCTACATTATGGGCGGATTTGGGTCTGGCTCCCCTACGGACGTTGGAGGAACGAATGCTACAGGGACGTCGACACCTTTTACGGGGAATCAGCCGCGCCTAGACAGGAATTTTTGGCTTCTGTCTTGCTCGATAATTATTGCTATGGCGGTTTCGATCCTGGCGGTAGTGATGTGAGGAACGTCAACTACCGCTATGTACATATCCTATCGCTTATACTCCTGCATCTGAACCTGGAACTGAGGTGAGAGACCTCACCGGGAAAGCTCATATGTCTTAACTTCATGACACTTAATTTAACAGCTGTCTGATACCAAAAGTTGCCCGCGTAGTGAACAATGGTCACGTCGATGACGGGTTTAATGATCTACACAGATTGGAGAGCGTGAAATGCACCATTCCTCGGAAGAACGCATTAAAACATTTAGCTCCACGGTTCGTCCGATAGCTGAGCCTGGGCGGCATGGATGTCTAGTCTAGCCCATCCGGGCTCATGAGCTGTCGTCGGTTTCGTCAAGGCAGTGAAGCAGAAAATAATCGAATACCCCTAAGGCTTATCTGAAAGAAATGCTCCATGGTTCATTATCTTCTCCGAGAAGAATCGCTTGCATCAACATGACATAGCGCACTTGTTACTGGCACCCATGGGAAAACGGAATGACGGAGTGACGTTGGACCGAAGGACTGGTGGAAACCCATAGTCAAAGAAGCAAAGAGTCAGAACGTTTCATGGACGCTGTCAGCAGACCCGACCAGGAGGCCCCGACAACGAGATCATTGTACATATTGAACAGAGGCTACCTGAGAAGTACACCATTACCAGAGCATGGAATAACCGCCAAACGGACATCTTGGCTATGCTCGAACTTCGAGGCTAGCTTTGCACTTCCAATTTTCGGCACATTGTGAATGCTCTCAATCGCTCTTATCAGGATGTTCGAAGTAGTACGACTAGCACTTTAATTCACGTTACTTACAGACTCTCTTCCGAACACACATCTGTCGACTGCAACTTAGATCCTCTTGTTTACTCAATTCTCCCCCTTTATCTAGTCTGCTCCCAGCTATTTTCTACTCCCCATTCTCCTTTCCGAACTCTTTGAAGTCCTCACACTTGTCTTCCTCTTCTCCTCCAATGATTCTCAGCGCAAGCGCTGCCAATTCGACCTATTCGCCAGTACTTCCTGTCCGAACATGAAACCCTGGACAGCGGGCATCCTTACTAACCATCTCGCCATCACGATCATAACAATAGCACTGTCGTTCGAGTGTTTATCGAAAACGCAGACGATAAGATTCCACCGCCGGCACCTGCGGTCTGTGAGCGGGCGTAGGATCTGAGGAAGGATCATGAAGACAGGGGATTCGCGGTGTTCTGTGTGCTTGGGGTTTGGGGTTCTAGAGACGAGGTAGGCGCTGGCTTGTCCAACGGTTCTCGTAGGCAAGGTATCCCATGCGCTGGGACCAGTGTTCGCTCGGCCGACCTCTGTGCCTTACCTAGGTCCTCGAAGATCCTTCAACGTTTTGCCGTGTTGGCATTTGCCCACTACTGGTTATTTGCCACATCATGAACATGTTGCTTCACCAGCGCATAGGATGCAGCAACGTGGACACGAGGACGAACTGTTGTTCGCACACGAATAATTCAGTAGTCGATATGACACATGAAGGAAGCAACCCGCTGGGCCTCCATCTCCCCATGCCAGCCCGCTTGCAGGTATTCAGGACATGACCGATAACTACGCCCGGAGCTTCTTCACGCAACGCTCTTACGCAGGGTTGAACGTCAGGGAGGGACTATTGGGCAATGCTTCCACGGAAGTAGTGATTTCGGCGGAAGATATGAGCAGGCACACTGTGGACGGTTTGGTTAAGGTATTGGCGTTTAGAACAGAACTGACGAGTCGTTCAAGACCTTATGTTAACGTGTTCGTTTTTTGCGCTGCTCCTCTTCAATGAGAAGCTTGACATTGAGTCGTCAAATGTATCCTCGAGGAAGGTCGACGAATCTTCCTGCTAGCGTATTCTGGATTGCAGGCCTTGACATCTATCAGTGATCTCTTATCCTAAGTCCCGAACTATCTTTAATCGGAGTTTTCTTGCTAGCGACCCTGCGTCTGGCTTCTGGAACGCAAGACAAGGATTTCGGGATGCAGAGTTTTGTCTCAGTATCGCTTCCCGCACGATTCTAGGGTTTCGTCGAATTTGGTTTGACCCTGAAAGCCCTTGCAAGGGTTGTCGCTGTACTGCTGTTCAGAGAGCCTTGGTTTCGCTGGAACGTTCTTGACCCAGGGGATGATAGCTTCTTTGCTCTTTGAGAAGTTGTGATTGAATGTTGTTGCGCATTCCTCGTCGAGAATTGTGCATCATAAAGAGCAGTGAAAGAGCGTCCAACAACCTCACATGCATCTTCGTGTCCTTTGTCCGCAGCAGTGTAGCTATCTTTATGACCAGTCTTCTTGTGGTGATATTCAATATCTGCTAGAGCGCTTATGCAATTTTGGAAGAGATCATCATGCGTAAGAAGAAGATCAACGCAATCAATGACTGCTTCTTGTTGATACGAGTTGACATGAACGGATCTGCTTTTTGACGCGGTATTGAAGTCAGAATCCGGGTTTGCTCGACAGGGAGACCCGCGAGAGGTCCAGTATGTGAGATCAACCCACGAACAGCGAGTCGCCTGAGCCGATTGTGTGATGAGATAGACGGTTAGCACCTCCGTTGCGAAGGGTGAAAATGAAAGAACACCGAAGATTAAATTTATTATGAATAATATATGTAGTTTAAAGGGTAGACGAATGAAACCGGGCCAAGCAAGGTACAAAGGCAGAGGCAGGCACCGAGATGAACAGGCCGGTCCAGAAGGTATGGAGGGTGTAGATGTAGAGGTTAGGAGGATTGAAAATGGGTAAGGAGGTATTGGTACCTTTTGGAGGTCAGTGCAGGAGATGCTCATCTATAATACACCCTCCAGACTCACTGTTCTCCATAGTGAGCTTGGGATCGTTTTCCACTTTGAAAATGCTAGTAATCCAAAACCCAATCCAGATAGGCTCAAGAGTTCTCCTATTGTAGGTTTCTCCGAACACATCAATCATAATAGATTCGGTACCATCAGCCCAAAGCACTTTTGTTGTCATTTTTTAGCATCAGCATTCAAGCAAGCATGTTGGATTCAGTAGGTCCCAACCCTTCAACTCAGAGTCGACAATGTACGGATGAGCTTAAGCAGCTTCATGTGGAGGTAACAAGGGAAATGTCCCCAAGAATCCATAATGGGATCGCCGAACGAGCAGAACGCTTCCTGTCTCGGACCGTGTAATTATCCGAAGATTCGAGGCATTGGCGCGTCTTCCATGACTCACAGAGATGTGACACAAGATCGACGAGTTTTCGCTATGAACTTCAAACCTGATGAATAACTTCTCCCAGTCATCACCTCTCTCATTCCATTTTCCAAAACCAACAGAGATTGTTATTCAAAATGACTGATAGGGGAGACGAAGTCCCACCGTTTCCAGGTGCAACGCCTTCAATTTCAAGCAGTGAGGCTGGAGGGGCTGGGTGTGCAACGACTCTCGATGTCGGGGATAGTGTAGGCTCCGATAGTCCATGCGTCGTTCCTCAGAAGCCTCGCACAACATTCATCTCTGGACCTCTGGAACCCTCGTCGACCTATTTCCAGACTCATTACGCTCCTTGTGTCCTATCCGCCATCTCTGCTGGCGACTCTTTCGTTCTCGGCCCTTCTCGCGGCATTGATTCCTTCGCTCTCAACTTCCTCCTATCACAGAACGTACCTCGGTCGCGCATCCACGTGTATATGTTCGAAAGCGCAGCCCACAACAAAAAGGGAAGGGTTGAAGCCCTGAAGAAGATGGAGATCGAGGTCTGCGTAAGAGGGAAGAGTCACACACAGAGAGATGTGGCAATGACAAAGGAGAGTGATTACGACATACTCAAGTACTTGACCAGAGAAGAATGCATACAATTGTATGGCGACAAATATAGGGAGAGAGTGTGTGGCACAGAATTGAATGAGCGGCGGCGAGCGACGATGGAGTGAGAGTAGGGAGCAGACGAGCCCATGCTTTTTCTCATTGGAGATCTATCCGAGGAACAAATGAACCAGTCCAATTTGGTGGCTTGGTGCTTTTCTTGGGGGTTTGTCGAGTCAAACACCGAACCTTGCTGTTGATTGTTTTAGTCGACCAGGACAACTGCTTTGACATTTTGCTTTTTCAAGTAAAGAAAGATTTTTGTTAGTCGTCCACACCATCGTAAAGCCGTCAATATGATTAGAAGTGCCTAAAGATGGTGCATCAATCTCTATTAGCGCATGGGATGGGCTAGCCATCCTCCTCGAACCGGCCTCGACCGTGACATATTCTAGCGACCCTACCTGCTTGCGCATCAATGCAGAAGAGGGAAGGATGCAACATTTGAGCCTCTCAATGCACACTGACTGATTAGAATGTGTGGGTTGTCTGTTTGCGTGCGGTGGTACTCCTAGAACGCCACCAGGGTGGCTCTCAGACATGCTATCCGTTGGGGAAGTATGAATGGACAGTTCTGAGATGTCACCTGAGTGGCTTTCTAGAGGATGTGTATCCTACGCACGGCATGTTGTTGTCAGCCGGCGGAAGTGGAGTTATGAGAGGCAGAAGAAAGAAACCCAAAGCTCAAGTTCGAAGGCTTGCAGATGCAAAACACCTATAACGGGATTGCATTAGTGATGAAAATTTTCAGTGATGGAAAGAGGTGCCGGTGGAATATGTTGAGGCTCTCTTTCAGGGAGGTAGATTGCCGAGGGATTAATGCTGGTCGACAGAAGATGGTGGACTCTTGCTATGATCAGATTGAACATGTAAGCATCGAAGACCAAGGAAATCCTAGTTCCTGGGAAGGGCGCTATGCCAATAGGTAATGTGTCATCCGTTGACCATGGGCCTCAACTACCTTTCCATAGTCCAAACCCCCAGTCACCGGCGCTTCACACGAAAGTTGCATTGAGGTGCCGCAGCAGCCACCCTTGTACTGAGAGGGTCGATTGAAAAAGTCCAGCGGCAATGTGGGAGTGCTAACATATCTTCCACAAGCCTTGCTGATCCGTCATCCGAAAGCCATTTTTCAATCTGTGCGACCGCGCCCTAGGGATCGTTCGACCGGAACATCTTCAAGAGCGCAACTGCTCGTACCTATCTCGTAGCAATGCCAAAAATTGCTGGCATGTCTTTTAATCCAACCGGCGAGGAAGGCAGACAAGAAGGAAAGATGTAGGAGTTGTCGTAGAGAAGTCAACGGAAAGTGTGCCAAGCCTGATTTGTCAGCCAGTTTTTGCTAAGACATCGACTCTGCGCGAAATGTAGCTCTAAGCTTTCAGTGATAGCGCCCTTCGCAACTACATACATTACCCCCGATAGATGTTGACATTATACATCTGTAAATCGTGGGAGAGCACAGCACCAGACCCCCGACTCACTCCTTCGCTCTACCCCAACATTCCCCATCATGGCCAACTACCTCGCCTCCATCTTCGGCACCGAGCAAGACAAGGTCAACTGCTCTTTCTACTACAAAATCGGCGCCTGCCGCCACGGCGACCGCTGCTCGCGAAAACACGTCAAGCCCTCCTACTCGCAGACCATCCTCCTTCCCAACTTGTACCAGAACCCAGCCTACGATCCCAAGAACAAGATGAACGCGAGTCAGCTGCAGAACCACTTCGATGCTTTCTACGAGGATTTCTGGTGCGAGATGTGCAAGTATGGCGAGCCGGAGGAGGTCGTCGTTTGTGATAATAACAATGATCGTGAGTTTCTCCTCTGTCCTTAGGGTAGACTTCGAAGGGAATATTGGCTGATGATATGGTTCTGTAGATCTCATCGGCAACGTCTACGCCCGCTTCAAATACGAAGACTCCGCGCAAGCCGCCTGCGACGCCCTCAACAGTCGCTGGTACGCCGCGCGCCCCATCTACTGCGAGTTATCCCCCGTCACCGATTTCCGAGAAGCGTGCTGTCGGCTCAACAGCGGGGAAGGATGTGTGAGGGGCGGGTTCTGCAATTTCATACATAGGAAGGAACCGAGTCCGGAGTTGGATAGGGAGCTGGAGTTGGGGACAAAGAAGTGGTTGAGAGCTAGGGGGAGGGATAACAGGAGCGCGACTAGGAGCCCCTCGCCGGAGCCGACGAGGAAGAGGTACTGAGGTGGGCTTGGCGGGTTGGATTAGGTTATTGTTCAGAACAGCCTGCTACTGTTGTGTATGTGGCAGTACGTGGCATGTCTTGCGAGGGCGTGCATTAGTCTATGTACGTGCGATTGCCGCCAGGTCAGGCGTCGAGGGGCAGTGCATATTGATAGCATGGCGTTAGTATGAACGAAGGTAACAACAATATGCAGTATCCGAATAAGTAGTTGATGTTCTGTTGGCTGTTGGATGATTTTGATCACTCATAACCTATCCTAAATGGTATCACGTGTACTTAACGCCTTATGCTACCAGGTCCACCTAGTAGAGCGCCCGTCCATTATCCCAGATACCCAAACTGTAATCCGTAAAGTCGTCCAGAACGCACAATCGCCATATGCTTGAAGTACAGTAGCCCATAGAAATGTCAGGCCGCTGCTATGAACGCTGAAAGGTATAATGCTAGAGAAAAGAAATCAGGCTAGGAGACCCAGTAAGAGCACAGCTCCAATGCCCTTCCTGCCATGGAAGCCGATCATTTCGGCCGTCTATGAGAGCCCGGCCAAGTTTTGAGGGTTATGTAGAAAGCGTCGAGAAAGCCTGAAAGCAGTGAAGCATGCTGCTTCCCGCAGCTGCTTACGGAAAGGTGAGTTTCTGTCCGTCTTGGAACCACGAGTGCTTCTCGAGCCAGATGATGACGACCACAAGGACTGTGATCACGACAGAGAAGACGCATGCCCCAATGAGCATTCGATTACGGTTTCGTCGGCGTTTGTCGGATTGTCGTTCGAGCCATGACTGTCTAGAACCACACTAGCATCAGCAGGTGTTGATCTAAAGGGGCTAAAGAAGTCATAAGTGGAGAGTCGTACGAGTGCTTGAGCTCCGGCCGTCGACTTTCAATCCACCCAACGTTTGGCTGGGTATAAGCCGCAGCTTCGTCGAGGTGAACGGCTCTCGAAAAGCGTTTCCAGAAGCTGGGATCCTGGACGGACATCTTAATCGAGGAGACCTTGCCCTCAAAGCTCCAAGATGTCGGGGGATATGTAGGATTTGCGTGGTTGTTGAGGTACTTAGGCACCAGAAGGTTGCTCCTCGACGCTGACGTTACTTGGATTCGAAGATGTAAATCTTGCTCAATGGGTTGTGTCAGAGACCGGCGATGCCGTCGAGGCCGTGAGGGACAATGGTCAGAAGTCGAAGATTAACAGATAAGGAACAACAGCCAAGGAAAAGACTCTAGAGAATGGATCGATGGCTACCATGATTTCATCATGGGTCAAGCAAGCGAAGCGCGCGGTTCCTGATGGAGAGTGTAACCTGCAACAGCTACGAGGATCAATAGAATCATTGAACGATGAGAATAGATATGTGTACAGAATTCGGATTAGGAGAGCGTATGGGTTGTGGACATCGCAACTCAGAGTAATCGGGCAAATACTGCTTGCGCGCATGTCGCGTGTAAAGAACGGGAGACGTGGGATTGGAATGTACTCGAACCAATCAATTGAACGCCCCCGTGCTGCGGACGATCAACATTCCCTGCGTAAGTGGGGTGAGATGATGAGATCGCGCTTTGTTTTGTTTCAAAGGGAAAGAGAAGGCGGGGGGTGGACGATGGATGGCTTTATGGACTTAGTGCGTTCTCCGCCAAATATCGTTCTCAAAGGACGAAGCCGAAGATTAGGGAACGACTTCTTTGTAGACTTGATCATTTACGAAGTAGAGATCTAAGTCGAAAGGTGAGCCTGGCGAAAGATTTCAGTAAATTATCTGATGAGTAAGGAAGACCTCTTGCAAAACCAACATATAATGCTGTCAAGGTTTGCTACATGGTAATGGCACCCAGAGCGAATTTGCGGCCACCAGAGCCTCGTCTCCATATTCTCTCAATGTATTCCATTACGATGACATGCGTATCTTAGCCCGACAGAGAGGGAGAAAATGAGGCATGCTACGTCATTGTCCAGAACCCAGGTGTCCCATGTGCCGGCAGTAAATGGTGCGGTACTTCTGCGCAATTTCCTATAAGAAGCATTTTGGCAAGGTGACGAGAGCTCAGAGAGGCTGTTCAACCAGTAGTCAGTGTCACATGCGAATCGTTGCGGAACCTCACTCACTCGGTGCTTGGGCTAATGAAGAGTATCCGAGGATACATACGTTGACTCAAGGTATAGCTTAGTAATGGACCATGCCAGCGTATGGCATACGGTACAAGGGCTTCCGTGCTCCAATGTATGGGCGGTCCTGCCTTCTGTGTCTGCCAGAACATAACAGGCTATGACAGTCTCTGCATGTCTTCAAGTCTATGACTGTGTCAAAGCGTCCTTCGAGGAAGCTGCTGGCACTGGACCGCTCCTTCTCAATGTAACACTTTTTTTCCCAGGACGAATGTTGAATACCTTTCATGCTCCCTTCATTTACTTCCACCGTCCTCTTCTTGTAAAAGACATTTCTAGAGTTCTTGGATCTGAATCACTTTTACTCTTCGTGCTGTATCACGTTAACACGGTATCATACTTTTCTCGATTCGCATCTCTACCTATCGCAGCTGTGTCCGAAAGTAAGCGCTTCTAAATGGATATTCCCGTTGGTTGGAAGGCCTGGAATGGACATGCCAGATTGGCGATTGAACCCAATCAAAGGCTTGCAGCTAGAGTGCATCGTGTCCTCGATACCACAAATTGGCGTGCTATCTGCTTGAGGATAACGGAACTTTTCCATTCGCGCTGTGAACTTGCCATCGAGTTCACGTATGGGAGAAGCGGTCTGGTGAGGCTAGTAGTACTGGCAGACAGAAGATGCTTTCTTATCTGGTTGGCACTTTGGACCGATAGTATTTCCAAGATGGAGCGCCGCACATGGGCTTCGTGTTTAATACGCTCAATGTACATCACATCAGTTTCCTTCTCCAACGAACTTGGCTGATGTAGAAGACAGGGCTAGTACAGTCAACACAATGATACCCAGAGTTTTCGACTACTGCTTTCGTGAGACTCCACAATATGGCGCTCCATTCCTCATCATGGAATATCTACCTGGGAGTCCGGCCAGTTCCCTCAGCCTCAGCATTAGACAGCAACGCTTGGTTCTGCAACAGCTCGCTTACCGGATGGCAGAGCTTTATCATCAAACGCCGTTTGGTTTTATTGGTAATATCACTCCGGACCACTATGGCAAGTTCTGCGTTGGACCGGATGCCGAGACAGGTGAAGGCCCCTTCTTCAAAGCATCGGAATACTACAAGGCTGTCAGTAAACATCGCTTCGGGAAGTATATTGACAACGTTTTGGAGTCCAACCTGGCTGCGGCGGACACGCCCGGCATGCATCTGCCGTTACTGTTCGAGCATATGATGCCGGCAATGAGCCACGATTGGGATAGTGAGGGTCCTTTTGGGCTATGGAATACCGACCCCAGGCTGTTAGATCACACAATGGTAGACGCTCAGTTGAACTTCGTTGGCTGGTAAGTGGCCCCAACCATTGCTTTGTTTCCTGATTAAGGGAGCCGTAAAAGCCTCTATGCTCTCTTGGAGACGATTGCACGCATTATTTAGCTCACTCTGCTAATATTGATGGGCGAAACAACGTCTCTATCAATCAGTGAACATTGGGAGGCTGGCAGGTTCACCAGGCGGGCGCATGGGATGTGCCAGCTCCTTTTATCACCATTGCCAATAGAAACAACATCAAAGATGGTTGTCAATCACCATCACCGTCCTTTTCTGACTCGCTTGTCTTCCGTGCCCCGTTACAGAAGCTGACTTTGGGCCATCTAGGAGTCAATCCGAACATTTCATGCCGAGGCCTATCCATGTGGTAGGCCAGGTTGCCACTCACTTTCGGATAGCTCCTCCGGGGCTCGATTCAAACTCGGCCAGAATTACAGATCCTGATGATCAGACGGCCTTTTACGGGTACATAGATGCAACCAGAATGCTGGAGAGGGAGATTAGTGAGAACGGACCTCACGTGTCTCCGATAGCGGATGCCCTGGACTCGTACGGCTCACAGCTATTCAGAGGCCTCAATGACTACACACGGCACGATCCTCGAATCAACAAGGAATGGTTCCGGAGCTTCTGGTACATGTACTGGGAGAAAAACAGAGGTACGTAGGAAACCTAGAAACCTGCATTGCGAGAGTATATTACAGCGCCGGCACAGCAATGAGAGGTACTGATGATAAATAGATGTTCACTCTTTGATCCCATTCCCCGATCCGACACCCTCACCACCACCCGACCTGATTGAAGCAGACGCCGACGGCAATCCATGTTTGAATATTTTGGACGAGCGACCGCGGCGGAGTCCCTTTGTTTTCGTCAATTCTATTAATTCTTGAAGCTTATTCCGCATCCACCGGCTTTGAAAAGATGTGGCAGCGGTCATCGGCGGATAGGAACTGTTATCATTCCAGCAGTATCGATAGATCGCACATGACTTATTGCAATCGTCTATAGCCCAAAGGTACCCTCCAATTCGTAGAGCTCACCTCATATCTGTCTAGTAGCAGTGATGTGAGAACAGTGAGGTCAGCTGCACAGCCAAGGTGTAAGATTCGTTGGAACGGGAAGAGAGGATCCGTTGGATGTTAGACTCGTTGGTAGCTGTTGCATAGCTCCCTTCCTTTGCGATTTTGAAACCTCCATTCCATGTTATGACTCCCACTTTTGATCTTTTCTGCATAGAGGTAGGACAATTTTTCGATCTTGAAGCCGCGATTCCCTGGTGCCATTATAAGTCTATTTCGAACTTCAAGCTAACGACGAGGCGTACAGAAGAGCAATGAAGAGGAATGAGAAACGAATTGCCCTTGCAGAGTAGAATCTTGATTTTAGTAGGCCCGACTCACCGCGAGGGGGAAGATAAACCTCGTAAGAAGGCCATTTCCCCCAGTATGAGATCTCTACATCGCTGTCTATGCCTCGCTGTCATGTACCTGGATACCTTAGGATGTTCGAGAGATCATGGTTCTCTAATCCGCAATTCAGGCGGATTGAGGGATGGACGGGTTTCCGTGTCGCAGAGATGGTCGATGCAGCAAGTTCCAAGAACGTAGATGTTGCCATCACTAGTGCGTATTGGACTGGACGAATCTCAAGATGAATCGAGTAGCCGTCGCTCGAATGGCGCCGGTCTGCCGAGGGCTGGTCGGGTGATCTCGGCTCGGGAGCCGAAGCCAACGCACTGGACTCGGGCAATCCCAGCTCGGCCAGATGCACGTCTATGGCCACTGCATGAGGTCGGACGTCTCACAAATCAATCCAGCAATGTCCCAGGAGATGTCTGTTACACAAGGCGCGTATGCTTTTCCTTGCTTTTGTGTCTTTCCCTGCTCAGTCTCTCCGTGTGCCCCGAGAAGCTATCATCTGCGAAGCTCCTACGAAAACGATGTAAAATACAAAGACATTTCTTATTCGTTCCATTCGAGTGTTTACTCGATAGTCAATTGGAAAAGCGACTAAGATGGGAGCACTTCTAAGCTTGATTGAAGCTGTTCCTCCTGTGTCAGACTTCAAGACAAGAAGAGATCGCAGCCACCGATACAGGGAGATGATTCTAATCCTGCATCAGAACCTGGCCGGCTCCCATACTGGCAAGTCAACATCCCTTTCGAACGGCGAGAAAAACAGTGTCCTGGATTTCTGCGTGATATTGGTGAGAGAAACGAGAACATGGTCGGCACCCCTGCCAGCCAGTTCCATTATCACAATTGGGAGGAAGTCAAGAACATGATAGGTAGAATCAGGAGCTTTCTGCGCTGTGCCATCTCACTGACTCAGAAAGACACCAATACCATCGACATGTTTCGGCGTGCACCTTTGGATCATCGCAAATATCTGAAATACATGACATACCTGAAACGCCAGTATGGGAATGTCCAGAGTTTCGTTCAACAGGAACGACTGAAGTGGAAGGATCTTACACCGGCTGGAGTACCATTCAGTAATCCAGGTATTTTTACCATGATCCAAGTGGCCCTTTCAGTACTCTAGAAATATTCAACGCTGATACATTCCCGCGTTCAGATGATATGAAGATCATATACAACGATTGGCCGTATGGCATTGATAGCCGGATCGTTCATCTCTGCGTCTGGACCAAGTTTCCCCTGCCAGATGATCCAGAGACCGATCTGAAAACGGTAACGCCCGAGTACCGCAAGTTAATTGACGACTATGTCGACGCGAACTTCCGTAGGAGGGCTGCACCTGAGAACGTCATCTGGTTCAAGAATTGGGGTTCGCTAAAGTCCATCCATTCCATGGAGCACTTCCATGTTATGTTGTTTGATCCGGACCCGGACTTCGTCAAAAAGATTACTGATGGTGATGCCCCAAGAAGCACTATGGTGTAAAACTGTATAGTTCCGGTAATGCCATGGTTTTCCACGATCCCACCCGTTCACGAAGGATCTTGTGGACATGTCTTTGGACACTCCTTTCTGAGATCCGCCAATGGCGGCGCGTCCCCTCACCATGACCTTGCTTAATGGTTTAACAGCATAGAGAACGGATACTCTACTCACCAGCATAGTATTACTGTACTTAACGACAGTTCCGGTTGATGTCATATAGAATAGTCTTTGTTTTAAATCTCGACAAGTAAAGAAAGATCGTTGTTAAGGAGAAATTGTTCACTCTTGCAGACTTCTAGCCCAGGAGGACAATATGCGCATAAAGTAAGTCGAGGAGAGGAGAGCTGATACTGCGAATTTTCCGGATCTAGGATGCAGAGGAACAATTTACCGTCTATTCATGATGCTCGCAATCTGGCTCATTTGTGACAATCCATTCAGAAAGAGCTTTGTGGAAATCGTTGTATCGTGCCAAGCAGGTTTCTATGCCGCAGCCGGGAAGATGCCAAGATTTTGGTGGGGCCACCACACAAATCGTGGTTTTTCGCGCAATTGAATTAAAATCTCTTTCACCTGTTCAATTAGCATGCAATCGTGAAGCTTTTAATATATCTATATAGTTGACATTCCCCTCTATTTTCGTCTCGTCGTCGATAATCCTCCTAATCCTTCTTGTCGTCGTCGCTATGGGCAAGCCTGCCAAAATGAAAAAGCTCTTCAAGAAGATTGTCGTCATTATCTTTAATAATCTTTTGTCGTTTGCAAAGCCTAAAATTACTAAATTGAAACTCAAAATTAAGAGATAATTAATGACGAGTTTCTCTGCTCTCACGAAAAAGTTCGCAAGCAAAATTCTCTCTCTTAACGTTAATGTTTATTAGATATTTTTTAATTTTGACGCAAATTTTGATATTGCAAGTAATAATAGATTTGATAATAATAAAGATGTGAACAATAAAACGTCTATTAATACAACAATTGTAACAAAGATCTTTTTAAACAAGAAAAATCGAATAATTGCTAACGAAATTGTCAATTGTTGCGAATGTTGTTTTTTAGATAAAAGATTTAAAACTATACAAAAAACAAAACGAAAAAAAAAAAAAGTTGTTTGTTTTAAAGAATTACACGTTAATTTATATTGTCGTTTTTGACAATAATGTTTTTTTTAAATAAGACAATAAATTAATTGTTGTTTGTAATATTAATAATTAATTTTATACAATAATCTAGATTCGTGTGCAAGATAGAACAAAGTTGCATGCTAAAAACAATAAAATTTTGTGCTATAAACTAGAATTAGAGACAATAATTATTTGAAAAAATTAAAAGTTTAATTAAAGACTAGTTTTAAAGTTTAGAAACAATTTAAATTAATTATTTAATGTAATTTCGCATATTAAGAAGTGCTTTCGTTTGCGATCTAAAAAATCAAAAATGCTAATATATGTTTCGTTTCTATATAATAAAATCGAATCAAATATACTTTTATTATATTTAAAAGATTTTTCTTCTTTAGAAAAGTCGTTCTTTGCAACAATAATTAAGACGAAAATTGCGAAAAACAAAGTAGTTTACAAAGCATTAATTATAAATCTACTTAAAAGCAACAAAATTACAACGACAAAAAACAATGTAAATATGCACAAATGTAAAAATTGTAAATATATAAACAAGAGCAAAAAGAAGTGCTATTTAAACAACAACAAGCATTATAAACTTAATTAAAAAAACGTCAAAAACTAAATTAAAGAGCACACAATTAATTGATGCATTTTTATTAAGTTTTTTAAATTTATTATACGTTAATGCGAGATAATCGATCTTAATAACAATTTACATAATAAAAAATATATATTAAGAGCAAGAAAATATACGTTTTTCAAAATTTTTATTTTTATGTTAACGTTTATTTTAACAACTAATTTTATTATTAATTTTGTTAAAACAATGTTCGATTTATGTCTTATAAATATAATAGAGAATTATAAACGTAAACAAAAGATTAGAACTTGCAAACGTAAGTAAAAGCGTTAAATAAAACTTAATTTTAAATAAGAACGTATTAAGAATTGTTGTCGCAAACAACAAACAATTAATAATATAAATAAAGAATATTCTTATAATAGATTTAGAGTTTATATATGTTTGTTTAACGTAAATAACAATTTTTTTATCGCTTTATTAAGCAATTTTCTTAAAATACTTTTTGATAAATTTGTTATAATAAACTTCGTCGATTAAGTTGTTCGCGAAAAAGATTTTGCTTTTTGTAATGTTCTTCGCGATGCAATACTAAAAACGAGTAACGTTTTAAATAAGTAATTCTTTACATTGCGAATAATTTAAAGTTAAAAAACAAATACTAAATAATAATTATTAATCGATATATTATTCGAAATCGATATTATTCTCGTCTATAAAATTAAATTTTACGAGAATTATTTAAGAGTTAAGCAATCTAATAAGAAGACAATTAATGTAAGCTTTAATAATGCAATATAAAATATGAATAATAAATTAAATCTTTTATTCTTTCGTCTATATTATTGTTTGTTTTTCTAGAATGTTTATATCAATATTTGTTAACAAAAAATACGTATTTTTTTTGTTAACGTCGCTTAAAGATTTTTTTTTAATAATAATAATACGACTTAAAAACATTAATTATCGCTAGCAATATTGCAAATCGACGAAGTTTAATTACTTAAAACTTAGCGTTATAAACACTAAATCTTAAATTAACGTTAATGTAATCTTTGACAAAATTATATAAGAATTTCGAATTTTTTTTAAGCATACATATATTAATTTACAATTATTGTTGTTGCAAAATCTTAATTTTTACGTATTTGTTTATCGATAAAGTTAAAAGAATTTATAAATAATTAAATTACGAATTTTGAAAATTATGCAAGCAATTAAAATAATATTAAACGTATTATATCGCAATTGCTTTCGAAGAATCTTATAAATAAAATTCTAGTAAATTTTTCTTCTATAACGCAAACGTAAACGCAAATGTCAATTATTTCTTTATAACGAATTTCTTTTCTTATAATTGACAAAAACAAGACTTAAAATAATATATCGAAATATAAAAACACAAACACAAACAAAAACTCGAATAATAATTTGCTTAATTATATAAAAAAAAAGAAATTAACGCAAAATGTATAAAAACAATTAGAAATTAAAGAAATTACAAATTACAAAACTCTTATTTAAATATCTAATTACACATATTATTGCAATACGAATAATTTATTTTTAACATTCTAAAAAGTCTATTAAAATCGTATTTTTATTCTTATGTTAAAATAATTTTTTGCAAAAACTTCTTAAATGTCTTGTAATTCTTTGCGCGTTATTTGTAACATTTTATTTATCTTTTAAATATTACAAAGAAAATTTCAATAAAATTAAAATCGCAAGAGTATAGAGAAAGAAACGTTAATATAACGTCAATACTATTATATATTTCTTGAAGCTTCTTACTCTTGTAAACAAGAACGTTATTTAAATAAAATACTAAATTAAAATCTTTGTTAATTATTAATATAATAAATGAAAGAACGTAATTGCGAACAAAGTTATTAAAAATCGTTTACGTAATAGATTTGTAATAAATAATTTAAACAATATATTCTTTAATTGTAAATATTGACAATATTAATTATTTCTTTAATTGTTGTAATATTGTATACATCTTTGTTTCGCGATCTTGCGAAAATTATTTATATTTTTTATTGCTAATTCTTTTGCAAGCAACGAATTTATTTAGAAACATTAATTAATGTGCTTTTTATTAACATAATTGTATTCGTTAAACATTACGTTGTGTCTAATTTTTTTGCAAAGCGCAATAAAAGACTTGCAAAGCATTTGTTAATATACAAGTATAAAAAACATTTATATATTAATTTTTTTATGCGTTTATCTCTCTTTTTGAAGCATTTTTGCGATTATGTTAATATCGACAATAATGTCAAATTCGTTATATAGATAAAGATATATCTTGTCAAGATAAATAATAAGACGAAGATTAATATAATTTAAAAAATTATTCTTTATCGTTTTATCAATTAGTTTGTCAAGACTTCTTCGATATTAAAAGACGATAACAAAGATATACAACTTAATGTTATGTTTTATCTTATATATTTGATGTTTAAATACACTCTCTAGATGCGATATTTGAACAATATTTTTATCAATTTTAATGCGATCGATTATTGCAATTCTTTAATCGTCGATTAAAATTAATATTATAATAGAAAAAGAATTACAAAACATGCAAATTATACAATTATATTAAAGACTTCAAATATTGCCTAATTAGAATGTTAATTAAATAGATGAAAGAGATTTTAATTCAATTGCGCAAAAAATTACGATTTGTGTAATGATTTTATCAAAATCTTGACATCTTCTTGATTGCGACATAGAAATTTGCTTGACACAATATCTTAATATTTAGAATGTGATTTCTCTTAAGCAACTTTTGAAAATTAGTTTTTTTGTCAACATCGAATTGCAAATATTATCAATTTCTTAATTACAACGTTATTGTTTTACATAAAATTAATCTTAAATATAAACTTTATATTTGCAATTACTTTTGCAAAGTATTTATCTTTTAAATCAACTTGAAACAAAAGTTATGTGCGTAATTGCGATTTTGAAGCTTCGTTTCGACACAATTTTAGTGCCCCTTATTAAAGCTCATCAAGCTCTTATTAAGTCTTATCAAATGCGCTCTATTAAAGTCTCTTAACAACAATAGATATGCATGATTGTATTTACAATGCTTAAATTTAATCAAGATAAATATACAAACTATTATCAATACTTTACTAGAATTTGTAGCAATTTAGATGCGTTGATGTTGAGCAATTGATGATATTTGCAATCTGGCGTCGAAAAAAAAAATTGATTTTCAAAAGTTGCCCGGGGGGAACCACATTCTGAATATTGAGGTAACGTTCTCACTGTCAAGGGGCATACCTCCGCCAAGACCGCCTGCAACTGCTCCGCGGGCGAAATGACGCACCGAGGCACCGTTCATCCCCTGCTTCACTGCCTGATTTGACACTGCGGCACCGTTGCAGAATCCGATGCTGCCAACGGGTCATCTTTCTTTTTCGATTCTCGCGACTACCTCACACTCTCATTGAGCACCTTGATCTCCCTACCTCTCAACCTATGTCCATGCGCAAGAACTTTAACCAGCCGTCAAGCAAGCGTATCTCCAATATGCCCCTCGGTCATGGCCATCGGCGCATGTCGCTCAAGAGTGTGTACAGTCCTTTCCGAGCGAAAGCGTTCGAGCACAGAAAGATATTGCAAAAGAACACATGACTGACGAGAATGCTTAAGCGGGCTCAGCAGACGAGTCCAAGGCAGACGGCGCTGGCGGCGACGAGACTGGTAAATGCCGCACCAAACATCGACTTGATTGGGCTTAAACTGACTCCTGCTACAGTAGTCGAGGGCGAGGAAGGCAATGGTATGTGGCCATTCTACCTCAAATCCAGATGATTGCAATGTCATTGCTATCATGCAGTACCTACGCTGACCCGTAGCGCCCACCGTATTACAGTCCTCTCCCATATCATATCTCAGCTCAAGCCAGGCGCCGACCTGAGCAGGGTCGTCCTCCCGACTTTCATTCTAGAGCCGCGGTCGATGTTAGAGCGAATTACGAAGTACAAACCTGGTTGCGCAGTTGCGCAGTTGTAGACTGATTGGAACACCAGCTTCATGGCACACCCTGAAATCATGCTTCCTCTTCCTGATATTGATGATCCTCTTCAGCGATTCGTTCAAGTCGTCAAGGTGTATCTGAGTGGCTGGCACATAAAGCCTCCGTAAGTAGCTATGATAAAGTGTCGGGAGAAGAGGACTAAACCTGTGGGTAGAGGCGTCAAGAAACCCCTGAATCCTATCCTCGGCGAGACATTTACATGCTTCTGGGAGTTTGCCGACCATACGCGGGGCTACTACATATCCGAACAGACGTCACATCATCCTCCAAAATCTAGCTATTTTTACATGGCCCCCGAGCATCATATAAGGATAGATGGAGCATTGAAACCGCGCAGCAAATTCTTAGGAAATTCGGCAGCAAGCATGATGGAGGGTGTAGCCGTACTGCGGGTGATGAACAAGGGCAAAAGTAAAGGAGGCGAAAAATAGTCCGTTCCACCCTCATTGTGCTTTGACGCGGAACGAGAATGGCTAAGGCTGACCTGAGATTTTATACGTAGTTTCCTCACTCAGCCGAACATGTATGCGCGAGGAATCCTATTCGGCAAGATGAAGTATGAGCTGGGCGACCATAGCTACGTCCGATGTCCGGAGAACGGTTTCTCCGCAGACATCGAGTTCAAGACCAAAGGCTACTTCGGCGGGACGTACAATGCAATCAGTGGCACTATCAAGGATGACCGGACAGGCGAAACACTGTTTGAGCTCTCAGGTATGTGGAGTGGCGAAATGTTCATAAAGAACGTTAGGGTAAGCTTGCGGATCAAAGTTGTCACAATTGGTAAGATAACTCAGTGCTGACGCACAGGCAGACCGGTCAAAAGCAAGCCCTATTTGACGCTACAAATGCAAAACACTCTCTGCCCCTTGTAAGACCGCTAGAGGAACAAGATGAGCGCGAGTCACAGAGATTATGGTATTCTACTGTCCTAGCCATCAAAGACCGAGACCATATACTCGCCACCGACGAGAAGACTAAGATCGAAGATCGGCAACGAGAAGAGACCGCCAAGAGAACCGAAAAAGGCGTGGAGTGGCAGCCCACACTGTTCAGAAAGGTCAGAGGTGGGCCAGGCGGGCCAGAAGAAGGCGAAGAAGATCTGGACTGGATACTGAACGCTGATATGTGCGTATACTGGCAAGTAATCGCATGGAAATGTAACTGACTTCACACAGCAATGGTCCAACACCAGAAGCCAAGATCCAGCAAATCCTCTCGATAGCACCAATACTCCCTGGGCAGATACCACAACATTCAAACGGCCACCCACAGCAGTCACAGGGGCACCAGCAGCCGCAACCCTCACCGCAGCCAATGGCTCCTCAAAGCCAGCAAAGAGCAGGAGCTACGGACCTCCTCGATTTCGGCCAATCATCGACTCCTAAGCCGCGGGCTGCTCCAAATCCGCAAGCGATACAATCGCAGGACATACCATCAGGCCTACAGCAGCCTCTGCAGCCGGAAATGGGCGCTCCGATCAAGCGACAGGATACGATCACAAGCGATGTAGATGAGTTTGTGGATGCAAAGTCCTAGGCATTATAGGCTCGTAGGCACGGCCCAAATGAGGTATTCAAGAGCGAATGCATGCATTCAACTTCTCCAGCGATCCTTCTGCATCATCTCTGCATCAGCTGGTCTGGCGGAACTCCTAGGTGATACACTCTGCACCCAATCTCGATTCAAAAAACCACATGACCCTCATGAAAATTCCGTTTTTCATGGTAGATAGCAGTTGGTTATGTTTCAACTCATAGCCGCCCTATCTAATGCTTAAGGTTCACCACCCCTACGAACTCTTCTATTAATTATCCAAAAGCCCCACCCTCTACCTTGGTCCACTCTCTGCCCCTAATCCATCGTACAAATCTCTCCCAACTAACCACCCATCCCCGGCTTCTGCCTACACGCAGGACAATACCACTTCCCCGCCGGCTCCCTCGTCATACCCACACAGCTCCAATGAAACCACTCATCCGGACACTCCTCATTATCGCACGCCACCATGTGCCCAAAACTCACGCTCCGACACGTGCAATACTTGCGATCATCCCCCTCCCCATCTGCATCCTCCTCGCCGATCCCCTCATCCATCATCTCTGCATCTTCCTCGCCTTCTTCCGCCTCCCCTGCCCCATCGAGCTCAGACACCGAGGCACTATCCCCAGCAGATGAAACAGACGACGCCTTCACGTTGTTGCTGAGCCCGGATTTGCGATTCGCGGCGTTGAGACGCTGTCGTGCGCGGGAGGCGGAGAGTTTCTTTGCGGGGTTGAGGTGTCCGATGCGTTGGTGCGGGGGGGCGGTGCGAAGGGGTTTCTTCGTGACGGGACGTGGGCCAGCGCTGCCGCCGCGGGTTTGCTGCGCGGATTGGGGTTTGGGCGTGCCGGGGCCAAGGGATGATTGACGGAGCGAGGACGAAGGCGAAGGGGCGGAGAGGTGGCCGTTAAGGCGGCGGCGTTTGGAGGGATCGGAGGAGGATGAGCGGGCGGGGTAGAGGGATGAGGAGGTGGTCCCGGTTGTGGTAGAGGGTGCGGTGGCGGTGGATGGGGAGGAATGCCGGGATGTGTTGGTGCTGGGTTGGACGAGGCGCGCGAGGGGGTTGTTGGCTATGGTTGTTGAGGGGCCGGCGTTGCCTGATGGGGGATGGAGGGGGGTGGAGGCGCCGGTTGTGGAGGTGGAGAGGGAGGGGAGGCGGTGCGTGTTGTTGTGGAGGAGAGATGGGAGTTGTGGGTCTATGGCGATGGCGCCTTCGTTTTGGAGGTCTCGGATCTTGATGTCGAGGCGTTTAATTTGTCGGTCGAGCTGGGGACTTTTAGTATGGCTGTCAAAGGGGAAAGCGAGAATGTATCTTACGAGGGTCGCGGCTTTCTCACTCAAACCAACCTTCTCTTCTTGGACATTCTGGGCTTTGTCGAGATTTGCCATGACATTCTTGACGTAGGTCTCTTCTTTGGGGTTCGGCTGGCCTGCGCCGTTGGATTTCAGGAACTTCTGGATGCTGCCATCACGGGTATTGACGACGCTTCGACATTCCTGGACGACTCGATCTTTGGCCTGGATCTCCTCCAGGAGATGGGCAATCTCGGCAGGTAGGTTCGCTACTATAAAATTTCATAAGAGAATGAAGGTATAAAACAACATCCGGCGTGCGTACCGTCCTGAACGAACTGTTCAAGCACAGAAGCTGCATCTTCTGCTACTGCCATTCCCGTCTATACGCTCGGGACTGTTGCCGCCAGTACTGTAGCAAGCCGAAGAGCAGCAGGCTTTTAAGTGTATCGTGGCTACGTAGAGTCCTTCGGAACGTATAATCTGACCACAAGTGATGTACACAAAAGCTAGAAGCGACAGAGCCGCCGTCGCAGTTACGAGAACGAAGAGAATTAATCGGAGCTTCCAAAAGAACAGATTTCAAGGACAGTGATAAAAGAGCGACTCTGCGAATTGAGAATGGCGATCCCCTACCTGCGACCGAAGCTGCGTATGGCTACACCAGCAGCAACAAACTTTACAATAACACCTAGAGTACGATATTGATGGGGTTCGAAAGTGATGAGAGAATTTTTATCGTCACTGAGATTGTGGTAATTTGTTATTACAGCGAGGTGGTATCAGATCTGGACATGTTGAAAGCCCAGGACCTAAGGTATGCTTTGGTTTTAAGGGCCAAATGAGGCAATATCTTGTGGCGCAACGCAAGCCAATTAGTAAGCCGGGTGAGGCTTGAAGATCTCCCTTAAAAGGCACCGGTCCATCTTCGGACAACATGGCGGATAGCCGTAAAGAGGCAAGAGGAGGCATTATTCACCATTTCGCTTGTAGCTCTGAGTGCATATGCACGATTTCTCTTGAAGATGACTCTTGAAGATGAATCCTATTTAATCCCCTGACCGTCACCAGATGATGAAGACTCATACACCTCTGAATGAACCATTACATAACAGTCCAGCCTTGCAGTCATGACTATCGTTCAAGAATACGAGTACCCCCAGCCAGGAGTTACGGCTACCTTCCTCCTGGACAAGAAGTCCCAGAAGGAAATCTTCTTCAATGGCTTCTCCAAGCCCAAGGGTAAAACCGTCTCCTACCACGCAAATCAATCAGTCGAGCAATCCCACTTCGGGCCTCATCATCCTATGAAACCATGGCGACTCACTTTGACCAACAAGCTCGTCATGGCATATGGCATGCATGAAGCCATGGATCTATATGTGGCCCGACCAGCAACAAGGTCAGAATTGACGGCCTTCCATAAGGAAGACTACATCGACTTCTTGCGCGGCGTACATCCTGATATACCTCACGACACCGGTCCAGAAGGCTTTTATCCCTACAACATGGGCGACGACTGCCCGGTCTTCGACGGCCTCTTCGAGTATTGCTCCCTGTACGCCGGCGCCTCTCTCGACGCAGCTCACAAAATTACAAGCAACCAATCCGACATCGCCATCAATTGGTCGGGCGGCTTACACCACGCGAAGAAGGGAGAATCCAGTGGATTCTGCTACATCAATGACATCGTCCTCGCTATCCTACAACTCCTCTTCTACCACCCCCGAGTCCTCTACATCGACATCGACGTCCATCACGGCGACGGGGTAGAACAAGCGTTCTGGTCCACTGACCGTGTCATGACCCTATCCTTCCACAAATACAACAAGGAGGTCTTCTTCCCCGGCACCGGCGGTCTGGACGAGACCGGTCCCGTACCGAACAGCAACCCAGGTGCGCATCACTCTCTCAATGTCCCGCTCCACGACGGCATCGACGACGACAGTTATACCCGCCTCTTCAAGGACATTGTTGGGCCCTGCGTCGAGCACTACAACCCCTCTGCCATCGTCATCCAATGCGGCGCCGACTCGCTTGGCGGCGACCGTCTCGGCTGCTTCAATCTCAATATCCGTGCTCACGGCGAATGTGTTGCTTACGCGAAGTCATTCAACCGCCCACTCCTGGTCCTCGGCGGTGGTGGCTACACTGCCCGCAATGTCGCGCGCCTCTGGGCGCACGAAACATCCGTCTGCCTCGATCAGCCGCTCCCGGCTGCCATCCCCGAGCATATGCCTTTCCTGTCGCATTTCCCCGAACGAACGCTATACCCAGAGTTAGGGAAGCTGAACAGACATCAAAACCTGAACAGCAAGGATTATCTTCAGGGCTTGGTGGTCAGCACGTTGGAGCAGTTACGCTATTTTGAAGGGAATCCGAGCACGCAGATGTGTTGGATACCCCCGGATCTGGGACCGGTCAGGGACGATGCCGAGTGCGAAGTCAGGGAGTGCAGGGAGGAGCGGGAAAGCAAGAGAAGGAAGAAGGAGAGGGGGGCTGGGGTCAGGGGTGAGTTGTATCGGTGAAGGTGGCATGGAAGCATGGAAGCATGAGCATGATGTTATGGAAGCGCGGCGTTCGGCGAAGCATTGAAGATACCCGCATCTGCGTTATTTGGACTGGGCATCGTTGAAGTGTTGTTACGACAAGAACAGGACGTTACGAGATATCGGGTTACAGCGATTGTACATAGGGTTTGTGTTTTGCAGCAGAACAATGACAATTGTTTGTTACCATATCTCTCCTTTAAAAGAATCTGACGATTCTGTTGTAGGTAACTGAAGTTTCAGGCGTGAAGATGTGAAGACATGAACCCAAGACCAAGCTATGTAGTTGAGGCAAAGCTATGTTACCGAGGCAATGCGCCCAACGTTAAGATATGATAATGTTATAGTACATAGCTGTGCGCGAAAGACACACTGCCCTTTGGAGAACCCAATACAACCAACCCAATGCTCTCCCCACATAAAGACCACGCCCAGATCACTTCTTATGCAAAGATGCGTACCAGAATCCCACTAGGGTATATGCACTTCTCCTATTTTCCTTCCAAAACACTCCCTAACCTAACGCCACGGCGTTTCCTCCGCAGCATATCTCCTGCCACCAACACCCTTGACCCCTCCCTCATCTCCATTCCCCTTCCTCTCCTCTTCCCTTCTCCTCGGCCGCTCCTCACTCTTAGCCCTACTCTTCCCACCCGTGTCCCGCCCTGGCGGGATGTGATGCACGCTATCATTCCCCCAGCGGACATTATGCCCGCGCGCATTCGCATTCGCCGGCGCAGAAGGATGACGGTGCGCAAACGAGGAAGGCAGATTCTGCGGCGGAGGCACCGAGGGCGAAGGATTCTGCCGCGGTGTGACATTGCCGTTGCGCTGGTCATAGAGCTGATGGCTTGAGTGTCTCCGGGGCTGGAGCGTCGTAGTAGACGCAGAATGATGATGATGCGGACCGAGCGATCCGCCGGAGCTGTTGGTCGAGCTGGAGGAAGAGGAGGAGCTGGAGGAGGTGGAAATGGTGCTGGGGCTTCGTGGTCGAGCTTTCGAGGCAGGCGCATGCCGCGTGAGGGTCTTGTGACGACCGAGCTGGTCCCTTGTGCTCCATGTCGCAGAGCGCTGGAGGTTGGGGTCGCTGTTGCTGCGCCGGCGCTCGGGACTCCATGGGGGTGGTTCTCTTCGCGGCGGAGGCATTGTTTGCTGCATGCGCAGCGGTTCCGGTGGGTGGAAGTGGGGGCGCGGGCGGGATTCGGAGAAGTAGGTTGCTGCGTCGACGAGGGAGCGGTCGTCTGTGGCGGAGGAGTCTCGCGAGTGGGAGCTTTCGAGCGTGCCTTCGCTGAGGCCGTCGCTCAGTTCTCGGTGGTGGGATGGAGGGATGCTGCGGTGTTGCGAGGCTTGGGCTTCGAGCATCAGCTTTTGAGACACGGTCTCGTGCCATTGGAGCATGTCGCGGTCGGGCTTGGAGGGAAGCGCATCGCGGGGCAGCCAGCTGGGGAATGCGCTACCGTCGACGGGGTTCGAGATGTCGAAGCGCTTGACTGCGGTTTGGAGGAGTGGGACGTGTTCTTCTGGCTCGAGCAACAGCTGGACGGTTTGCCAGCGGACGAAACCTTGAGGTGTGAGTGCCGGGACCGTGGGTGCGGTGAAGGGGTCGGGTTGCGGTTGTAGGGTGTGGTAACAGCCAAGCGACTGGTAGATGAACGAGAGTGAAGGGTGAGGAGTGTCAAGGAAGAGAGCATCATAATCGCCACCGACTAGACGATAGAAGGCGGCCACTTTGGCAGGAGTGAGGCAAGTGGTATCCCATGGCGCTATCTGTCTGTTCTGTCGCACAGCAGCAAGGTCAGCTATCTGCGCTCTCATATGGGGGTTGTCATATTCCGAACGTACAATATAGTTCGCAATACCGAGGAGCAGCTGCTCGAATACCGGCGAAGGACTCTTGTCGTCCTTTATTAGATAGCCCCAGAACTCTTCGGTGGCGATTGCGCCGTTGCTCATGGTCGCTTTCGATTGCTGGGAAACGTCCACCTGACAGTTATACTTGTAGAGTACTCAGTAAGAATTATTTGGGACAGGCAGCTGGCCCTTGAATGAAGTTCTGCCGATGGCATTCTGCGCTCATCGATTTCGAGCGGCGGTGAAGGTGGCTGATGTGCACGAACGTTGCAGTTGAGCCGTTGACGGAAATCGGTTTCAACAGGGGTACGTATCCCCTGCGGGACGTTGTACCAGCACCGACGGTAGGCATGACGAGGAGCATACTGTGCGCTGTCTCACCAAGCAAGGATACTCTCCAGGCGGTGTGAAAGCTTCATTCAAACAGAGATTTATAGTACGGAATATAGATAAGCCCAGAAAGCCCCCACGGTCCCCAAAAGATCCGAGGTCGATCCATTAAAATCACCCAAACCTGATCCTATGGTACATCATCATAATGTACCGCTTACGAACCATCAGACCGCCCCTTCGTCCCAAGATGATTCTACATAAGTCCAGCATTGGACGCCTTACGCCTGAAAGTATATGCTGGCCGCTTCTTCCAACTTTGTCTGGCGTCCTTCTCGTCCTCTTCAGGAGATCGTGCTGCCGAGCTCATCCTCCGGCCAGACTCGACTTCCTTCTGGTCTTCGGGATACAATTTCTTTGTCCACCTCCAGTCGTCGATGCCTTGATCACGGATGTTATGACTGGCTTTGAAGACGTTCCAGCTACCACCATGTTCGAAAAAGGTATCCATCTGTTCCAGGGATCTCCCAGCCGTTTCAGGATACATCAGGATGACGAAGGGAAGACAGAAAATGTTGAGGCCGAAGAGTAATAAGAGGGTACCGTAGCTGATTGCCTGGAAGAGGAAAGGCGTGATCAAGGTGATGATGCCATTGCCAATCGACCAGCCAACAACAGACCATGCTCCGCCCTTAGCACGGACATTGAGGGGGAAGATCTCTGTCGGGTAAAGCCACGGTGTAGTAAGCCAAGTAGCACCGAAAGTCGCCGTATAGAAAAACGTGAAGGCGGCCACGCCTGCCCCGTAGGATCTCTGATGAGGACCTTCAATCTGTGCGTACTTGTCCAGAATACCAGCGATGAGTAGAATAAACGCCATGCCGACGGCGCCCCAGACCATGGTTGCTGTGGTCATTCAGTAAACACTTTGTACGTTGTGACGAGCAGAGACTTACATCGCCGGCCGTACCTATCCAATGTGATGACAGCGAAAATGACGGAAAACATGTAGCTGATGTTGTTGAAGCCAGCCAGCATCTTACTTAGAGTTGAGCCAAATCCGGCATTCTGGAACAGATCGACCGCGTAAACAGTAATGACCCCAATACCAACCAATTCTTGCATGATCTGTAGCCAGACAGCCAGGAAGACTCTCCATCGAAGCTGCCGAGAGTATTTGTCCTTTGGGAACAACATTGCGGCATAGTGGTTGGACGACGAGGTCTCGAGCTCATACTTTACGACTTTCTTGATGCCTTTCAGCTCGTGTTCGATGTCACCCTCACGCGTTGCTTGGAGGACGTTTCGTGCCTCGTCCTCACGGCCCATCTTCATAAGCCAACGAGGCGACTCCGGGAAGAAGTTGATACCGATGCCGATGATCAGAATGAAGATTATCTGAAGAGCCAAAGGCGTCCGCCACCTAAATGATTTCGGAGTCAGTATTCCCTCTTGAAGCTAGTAGACGGAGCCATAAGGCATGTCTTCCGAGCGAATTCTTGCTAGACATGTCTTAAGGCTCTTGAAACACTCGAAAGTGGGTAGAAGGTGCTCGGAAAAGGTAACCTACGCCATGACTTTGTTTGGGTTAAGATAAGCAAAGAACTCGATCCAATAGGCCAAAACCAGACCGCCAATGTTCTAGAGATTGTCAGTCGCGATTGAGTGGTTCCGCCAAATAACCGTAGCCTTACCATGAAGAATTCAATGGCGAGGAAAGACCCTCTGGCAGAGTGACTACTGACTTCGGCGGACCAGACAGGAATGACACAATCAATGGCACCGACGCCTACTCCGGCAATGATCCGAGCACAACACATCCAGGCAATATTGTACGCAGAAGCCTGCAGAACAGCACCCAGGAGCGCCCACATACACCCGAAGACAACAGCTTTAATGCGGCCAGAGCGGTCTGCCAGAGATCCGGCAATTAGGGCCCCGATCAATGTTCCAATGTAATAGACAGCAACAATTCCTCCTTCTGCAGCAACATTTCGCTGATTTCCTATCCACTGTCAACTTCCCCAATGCCACTCCAATGTTGGAGTGTACCTTCAACTGGGTTGATGCCCATATGTGTTTGATAATCTGGGTTCAGGTTTACTTGGGACATGACACCTTGATCGTATCTAGGTGCCTTGTCAGACAAGAGTACGCAACCCCCCAATCAGTACTTGCCCGTAGAACATGATAGCGACACCTAACATTGTAATCAGCACATCTGAAGATCAACGGAAAGGAGTTTGTCCCACTCACCGGCGAACAGATTGATAGCAGTGTACATATATTTCGGCTTCTTGAACTTGAGCATCCGCTTTTGACTATAGCCCCCAACAAAATACTTCTCGAATTTCCATGCTGGCGGATAATTAAGGTTCTCGTAATCGTCTTCGACCTTTTCTTCGTTCATTCCAGGCGGGCCGCCGAACGTTTCGCCATGGAGTTTTTGAGTGCCACCTGGAACGGTTTTTACTGACGAGCCTTGCGATGCCACGTCTTTTTCATGTTCTACAGCCATATCAATGGTCCTGCTCCGGCATTCGTCTGATCAAGAGGAATCGCTTCCCTGAATCATACAGGAAGTAGTAAGTAAATTTGGAGGACAGTTGTGGAGTAGGAAAGGCAATGAAATCAATCGTCGGAATAGTCGGTACAAGAGCAGCAGGCGGGGGAAGATGTAGCAACTGCCGTGCCTTGATGAAAAGGTCCTGAGAAGTTACAGAACGTAGTGCAAGTACTCCTACGTGTATACGTGTAGTGCTTCGCTAAAGTCGAAGTACTGGTGATCAGGGTAGAAAGACACATGGGAGCCGAAGGGACAGCCTTATCTACGGCAAACCCCACAAATACTCAAACATAAGAGAGCAGGGGCTAAGCGGCTTGCATTGAGCGCGAAGACCACCATGCTGCTTGACGTCAAAGAGAGGCTACTGTGAGCACCCAGTGCACGGCAATACATTTAGAAGCCAGCCAATCAGAACGTTGTGTGAGATGCCACTCAGGTTTCAACCTCACAGCATTCAGATCCTAGTACCTTAGATTCGATACCGATGGCATAGATGCTCAAGCACAGATAAGGATCACAAGCAAAGGTGTGCGTGGTCGCGTAAAGCGCACCATACAAGAGAGCATGACCAGCAATAATGATGATAGTGGGAGTTCCAAGAGAGGTTCGCGTCAGTGGCGGACTTTTTTCGAATCCTGAATGACGAAGGTGTGCATTCAGCCTTCCGTCTCCGCATCCTACCAGATACCACACGGAGGGGCAATGCCTAAAAACCTAGGTTGAAACAGAAATCGCCCGACGTTGTTTGGTCGTGAGTGTCCCTGGAAGCAGTGTCGAGCCCGAGTCTTGGCGAAGGATAGCCGCGCCTATCAACCGCGTTAGCGTCCACTTAGCTCAGTCTGGCTAGCTTGTAAGTTTATATTCACTGAGACGTCACGGCAAATCACCCACTGAAAGAATTGCACCGAAATTCGTCAAGGTGTCAGTGCCATTTCATACTTCCAGAGATGATGTTAATGTAAGTACTCGAGCATATTCCTTAAGAATACAATGCACATGATGAAACTAAAATGTTTATTGGAGCTGTCCTATCATTCGAGAATGCGGACTCATTACATTACTTACCTAACATCTGACACTATTCGTCCTCCAAGCTTTGATCCTTCTCTATGTGTCTAAGGCGACTCGTCAGCTGACGTATATCTAACAGACATCCTACATATTCCTGGTGGTGAAAGACTGCACCTGATCATCGGCTTTATGTGTTGATGATTGGATGGTGTTACCTCTTGCGGCTCTGATTCTTGCTCTGCCATAATGGCTACCGATCCTCGATTAGCCCGAGTACCTGTTCGAACTGCTACTCCACCTCAACCACCGCCTCCCCCTCCTCCGCCAACAGGTATACCTCAGCAAAGGCCAGTAGGAGGCCTTGATGGTGCAGAAGATGGAGCTACGAACGGCTCCCCATCGAATGAAGGAGGCTACAAGTTGAAATTCTGCACGGTTTGTGCCAGTAACCAGAACAGGTAAGTCTCCACAGAGCATTGTGCATGCTCTGCGTGGGACACCGCAGCACTGTATAATTGTCGTAGTAGTAGTCAAAATAAGAAACTCATATGGATACATTAATTTCGGTCTTTGGCCTTTGACATGAGGATCCTTTCAAGAGAACCAGCCGTCCCCTTTCTATTCTACCCCTGATGACCCCTATGTACTATCGCTATCCGCAATGCACGAAGCTAATGCCGGACCTTTAGATCAATGGAAGCTCACCTACGTCTCTCGGCCGCTGCCTACCCCGTTATTTCCTTCGGCACCGGTTCTCAAGTCCGGCTTCCCGGTCCTCGCATCGACCAACCCAATGTCTATCCATTCAATACCACATCCTACAGCTCGATGCACGACGAGCTACAAAACAAAGATCCGCGCCTCTACCGCGCTAATGGTCTCTTGACGATGCTAGAGCGGAATCTTGCTGTCAAGTGGGGCCCCGAGAGGTGGCAAGACTGGAACGTTGGAAAACCCCGGTTGGATCATGTCGAGGACAAAGGGAGTAAAGGCGTTGAAGGGGGCGTGGTGGACGTGGTCATCACGTGTGAAGAGAGGTGTTGGGATGCAGTGGTCGATGATCTGATGAGCAGGGGAGGGGGGTTGAATCGACCCGTGCATGTGGTGAATGTGGACATCAAGGACAATCATGAAGAGGCGTTAGTTGGAGGAAAGGCCATACTGGATCTGGCGAATAGTCTGAACACAGCCGCGCAAGAGGAGAGGAGTCAAGGTCCCGGAGTCACTGGCAGGGGAGACGGTTTTGACGGGCGAGTACCAGATATAATTGGAGAGTGGCAGGAGAGGTGGCCCAACTTGCCGGCGTTATGGTCACTCTGCTGGTTTTGAAAGGGTCTTTTCGGGTTGGACAGCATGGCCTACGGCGCTCACGTGGCATAAGATACCATTTGCATTTGAGACATATTCAGACTTCGACGATTAGGTATGCATAGGGTAAGCTCGCCAGGGAACTGAGTTGTCTCAACGTCACTGACATCTTTCCCGATGCTGCAAGATCTCTGCAATCCAAACGCTACTCGCCGTCGAACCATCGACACTGTCACCGGCGCTCGCATACATCAAACCCACTCACCCTACCAACATGCCAACTCCCTTTAACCCGTTCTCCACGAAACCTCATCAAGTTCCAACCCCCTGCCCATCATCCGTCGGATGCGCCTCCGCATAAGCCAACACCCTCTTCACCCTCCAGCTGTCCGCGCCCTGCCGCTCTGCCCACACCACGACCTCATCAGGTCGTCCCTCCATTTCATTCCACAGATCTCTTGTCAAGTTAATGTCCATCTCGCATCTCTTTCGGAAAAGACTATCTTCGAATTTGCAATTCAGAACGTGGCAAATCCGCACGATGTCGTATTCGCTGTAGAGCTTGAGGATGGCGAGGTACTGTTTTTGATGAAGGGTTTGGGGGGCGATTTCGCGGAAGCGGTGGACGACTGTCATTGTGTGTAGGGGTTCTTGGTTGTTCTTGGATGCAGAGAATGTTAATGGGAGTAGTGATTTGAAGCTTGAGTTGAATGAGGATAGAGGTATAGGAGACAGCGCGCAAACAGAAGCGCGGCTCCAGTCACTGACCTATGAATTATAGTGGGAGTCATTGTGCGTCCCTATGCCTTGTGATACTGTGGTCCCTTCATGTGGGTTATGCCATCTTTCTATACGTATCCGTAAGTGTCGTGGGGAAAAGGACATTGAGGAGGCCATTTGCAAGGTTTCGCATCAACGAATTCTACCGCTCAAATTTTACTTATCCAAATATTATAGGAAATCCCTTGCATGCTGCCCTTGGTCCATTTTCCTCGCCACCATCATCCCTATTTCCTATCCCTCCACTTCTTCTTGCTCCAGAGCCCAATTTTTGACCCTTTTGACCCTCCAATTCCGTGGGCCTAGAGCGTAAGCCCATAGAACTATCTTGTCCCTGCGTGCTGTCAACCTCTCCCACAGCTCTGCCGTCAGTTCCTGGTCGAGTACCCTATCGTCATGATCGAGCCTATATTTGAACTTTTTGTTCAAAAGACGGGTGATTTTTGGGATGTCGTAGCCCGTATAGAGCCTGAGGATTGCAAGGTATTCTCGGGGGCGCTTTCCATACGGGGCTGCGGGAAGTTCGAGGTAACAGCCTGTCATAGCGAGGACTGTGACGAGTATGCAGTATTTCTGGTTGATGATATGCAACGGCGTAAAACGTTATTGCGGATTCGTGATAGTCTGAACGAGGTGGTCGGCGTTGATGAATAAGGATACCTGAAAATCAACGAAACTAGTATATATAGGGATCGTTCTCATGCTTTGAGCCAACGGCCATTCATCGCTTGGACCGAATCTTCTCGAGATCAATTGAGTCAAGGTCTCCGTGGTCCATGAATCACATTGCCGTGCAGTATTGGTATGACAGATTTCCTGCAGCTTTGAAAATAACAGAAGTACGTGTGAACATCGATGTACTACCCGAAGCAACCGAGTTTTTGCCACACTTATCCACACGCTGGCACCAAAGGGTGCCAAAGTCGCTTGTCAGCGCCTATGATAGCCCTCAAGCCGTTCTTGCTTGCGCCGATCCTCCGACAACGCCACTCGTTGTCTTCGACGATCTGCCTCCTTGGCAATGGTCCGACGCTGGTCGATGAATCCATCATTGATCTGGTAATGCGGTTTTCTAGTCGCCCGGTTGATGGTGAGGTCCTGGAATCAGCACCCTGTTGGTGCTGGGGATTTATGCCTTCACTAATGCCTAGGCATTAGTGACCACCAAAGAGGCTGATGAGGCTGCAACACCATTTGGGAAGGTCGGAGCAGGATTGATACGCAAATTTTTGCAGTGATCCCCAATGGCTCTAACGCAGCGGAACACGAGGCTTGGGTCATGGCGCCAGCTTCTGGGCCCGAGTCAGAAGCAAGACAGTTTCTGAATGTTGCGGCTGGTAAGACGGGGCTCTGAATGGTGGAAGGAAGTTTGAATTGATGAAAGTAATTTGTGAAATAAAACCCGAAATCGCGCTCAATCCTTTAGTTTGGGGCGCACACATGCCCAGTGACTATCCTCACTTCTTTCTCGTTATGTCCACTGCGGAGTATTCACTGCTTTCAGAGATGCTATATACAAGCCTGCAGTCACTGCATCTCCGGTGATACAGCCCTGACAGCGGTTCCTCATGCTCTTCTTTCTTCAAAAAAGCATATCCATAGCTGCAATCAACGACTTACCTAGTATGCCGCCATGACAGACCTGAGGGTATCCATTGAGCCCAGAGCCTTGGCTAATCAGCATGCGAACCTTTTGAATCGCGGATCCTTGGACATTTGACTCCTAGCAAAAGGAGAGCCAACTCTTACTGGTATGCTTGGTTTGGGCTGGCAGGACAGAGTTGGTGTAGGGTAGTATGCTGGATGTTCCATTAGCTTGACGGCATCTTCTTGAAGTCAGCTGCATCAACGTTGTCCGCCATTTTTATATTGTTGTCCGGATAATGAGCTGTGGAGATTTTGGTCGAGTCGTTCATCAGTCCACTACTTGACCCTAGAATCAACCCTGGGCTCCCGTAGAGCACGCCCCGTCGGCCTTTTCAAGTGTAAACCTCGCAGCCTTCGCGCACATGTAAAGGAGGTATTAGCCTGGTTACGTTCGCATTGGGATAAGGTACTGCATAAGCCGAGGCTGATGTTTTGCGGTTTGTCAGCTCAACCGATGTTCTCCTCCGAGCTTCCCATTATAGACTCGTGATCCGAGGATTAGTATTCAAGCTGCAGACGGCAGATCTCGGTTCAACTAAAATATTCACGTGAAACGGACGTTAGCAGCCATGACGTTGAGTGATCGGCTTTCCAAGACCACATATCAATAATCACCATCATCTCTTCCGAGAATCTCTTCCATTCTCAGTTGTTGCCCCTTCCCTCACCTTCTACAAACCCTTATCAAGCTGTATTGGTCGTATTATTTTCTTCGCTATGGTCCAGAACAAAGGACTAATATTCAAGTCTGTGCCTACGGGCTTGCCAAAGCCTGGAGAGAACCTCGCAATAGAGACGCGCGACTTTGATTTGGAGACGACACCCCCAAAAGATGGCATCACTACCAAGAACTACCATGTCTCTTTTGACCCCTACCAGCGGGGCCGCATGCGAGCACCTGAGATCAAGTCCTACGTGCCGCCCTTCGAGCTGGGCAAGCCCATTACGAATAGTGCTGTAGCGAAGGTGCTGAAATCCGACTGCTCGAAGTTCAAAGAAGGGGACCTCATCACCGGAATGCTACCAACCGAGGAATATTCCATCGTCTCCGGCGAAGTTGCGAAAAACATGTGTAGGAAGTTGGAAAACCCATATAATTTGGATCCAAGATTATTCGTAGGTGCACTGGGTATGCCGGGACTAACAGCGTATTCCTCCTTCTATGCCATCGGACAGCCCAAGAAGGGCGAGACGATTCTGGTGTCGGCTGCCAGCGGAGCCGTAGGTCAGATTGTTGGCCAATTGGCGAAACACGAAGGGCTCACGGTTATCGGTAGCGTAGGGAGCGACGAGAAACTTGACTTCATCAAGAATGAGCTTAAGTTCAACGACGGATTCAATTACAAGAAGGAGAAGCCAGGCGATGCGCTGGCAAGACTAGCACCGAAAGGTATTGATATCTATTATGAGAATGTAGGCGGCGAGCAGCTGGATGCTGCTCTCGCAGCGATGAACAACTTCGGTCGCATCGGTACCAACGCCTCCCCCAAATCCTACATGGCAAGCTTTTTAACAGGCCGTCAGTCACCTGCGGCATGGCAAGCCAATACAACGTTGCCTCCACAGAGGAGGCATACGGTGTCAAGAATCTTAGTAACGTCGTTACGAAACGCCTGACGATGCAAGGCTTTATCGTTGGCGATCCTCATATGGGTCCACCTCATGCCGTCGACCATCAGAAGAATGTACAGAAATGGAGTAAGTCCTTTCCCAGTCAATTGACCGACTAGGCTTCCTAGTCTGGTAACATGGCCTCGAGCTCCGAGAATATTCACAACAGCGCATTGAGTATTGTTCAGTGCGAAGACAGGCTGATGCCCTTACAGTACACGACGGTACCTTCATAGCCAAGCAAAGTATCACCAAAGGCATTGACAACGCGATCGACGGACTGCTTGAATTGCTGAGAGGCGAGAACTTCGGCAAAGTCGTGCTGACCATCGCAGAGCTAGACAAAAAGGTGAGCCTCATCCGTGTCCTTGCTTAGAACTGATAGAGACTAACTACGCTAGTGAGACATCTGAAGCGTTTTCAAAACTCTGAACTGGCGTAGAGTCATGCGCTGTCCGATTTCGGGTCATAGGTACCGATGGCAGCTGTAGCGATAAAGTAAAGAGCTTTGAAGGCGTAGCTTGAAGTATCATAGATATCTTTCAGTCAGCAACCTCATCGCATGCTTGAGTTGATGCAAATCAAGTTTAACGCCCTGTGTTCCACGGCGGATTTTGTGAGCTAGAACCCCTTGTACGGGACTCAGTGTTCCAGGTCTGGCCTGATTGAATGCTTTGATTGTTTCCTCTTGATTTGATTGGCCTGTGATGTCTATATCGTAATCCGCGTCTTTCACATTCCGTTCACCAATGAAGCAAATGAGGTTGTATTTTTTCGTCTTTGCATCTGCGGTTTTCTTCGCTATGGTCTCGTTCCGGAGATCGGTGTCCACCAGATAGGTCGGTGCGTATAGCGGTTGCGGTCTCTGCGTATCAATGGCATCGATGAACCTTGTCAGCTTCAGTGCTGTTTCCCTCGCATAGTTGAGGACCTTTGGGTCGTCACCAACAGTAAGTATGATCATTTGTCGTGGACTCAACCAGAACGGCCAGTGACCGCGGTATTTCTCAATCATGAGCGCCATAAAACGTTCCAGAGAACCGAAGATCGCCCTATGAATGAGGACTGGAGTTCCTTTTTCTTTTGCAGTGATATCGTATTGCAACCCGAATCTCTGTGGAAGCTGGAAATCGAGCTGAATGGTTGCGGTCTGATGCTGCTTACCGTCGGCATCTGTAAGACTTATGTCAATCTTCGGTCCGTAGAAGGCCCCATCGCCGTGGTTGCGTTCCCATCGCCGTCCACTGTCAACGAGAGCCTGCCTAAGCTGCTCCTCTGCCTCCTGCCACTGGTCTAGCGTCCCAATGTACTCTTTCTCTGGCCTCGTGCTGAGAACCAGGTTGTAAGAGGGTATATTGAGCGCCGTATAGGCCATGTCCACGAACTGTAACGTCGATTGTATCTCCCCCTTGATTTGGTCAGGCTTACAGAAGATGTGTCCATCGTCTTGGTGAAAACGCCTGACCCTTGTCAACCCACTCAGGGCGCCCGAGACCTCATTACGATGCAGCGGGCTGAAGTCTGCATATCGGATAGGCAGTTCCCTAAAGCTATGCGTCTGGGTCTTATACAGCAAACAGTGACCCGGACAGTTCATCGGCTTAAGGCTGTAATTGGCATTGTCGCTGTCTTCGACCTCGGATTTACCACCAACTTGGAACATAGCATCCTTGTAGTTCTGCCAATGGCCCGACTTTTCCCATAACTCTCTCTTGTATAGATTTGGAGTTATGACTTCACGAAAACCGAAAGAAGGATACTGGGCGCGGAGGAAGGACTGCAATTTCTGGAACACGTGGGCGCCATCAGGAAGGAAGAACGGGGAACCGGGACTTGATGGATGGCCTGTGAATAGCGAGAACTGAGTTCCCAGTTCTCGATGGTCAAAAGAGTTGAGTTTTTCGATCTTGGGCAGAGGCTTTGGACCGTTCGGGGGTCGCTTCTTGACTCCGGGATTGAACAGGGTAGACGCCGTCGACAAGCCACACCACGGTACGAATGGCTTGCGCAGGGAGGACAGTGTTTTCAGTGGCTGACATGTCCTTTGGAATCGCATTGAAAGTCAGGCTCAGCGAAATATAGCTTCCCAAGCAAAGAAATGTAAAGCATTTGAATGCAGGAGGCCTCGGCGGAACAACGCGCCGGCCTTGACGCGTGACGTCACTCTTGATAAGTTGCTCAACCATCGCCTCACATGAAGCAGCTTGTCCCCGCTTGTTGCTCAAGCATGCTCTTGACCACCTCTTGCGCTCTCAGCTCGAGATCATGCTCAACAAATGATATTCTCATCAAGGTACGTGACTCAAAGCCTCTGGTTGCGGTCGCCTTCGCCAGAACACTGCTCACACGATCGCAATGGAGCAACAATAACATGAGCTGTGTTGACGAGTGCCGAGCTTGAATTTTGCAAATAAACATCCAGCTTGTGGCCATCTAGAAAGCATATAGACGCACTTCGTCTCACCTTGACGTCCGCATGGCTAGACACCAGAAATCCGCTACCAGGTCTCAGCTTGGCGAATCTTGGGTTGTCGAGAACGAGGAGGACGACGACTATGAAGCAGCAAGCTCGGCTTCCTGCGCTAGCTTTTCCACAGATACTGTCGAAGATGACGCAAGGTCCATCGCTCAGGACCGCTCACCGCGGCAGGTAGTCAATGCTGCATCAACGTCGAGGCGCAAGCCCCAAAGCCCATCAAAGCCATCACCGAGGAGGACATCTCGTGCCAGTGCGAGCGCTAGTGTGGAACCTGAACTCATCATGCCATCGATACATATGGATGGGCCCGGCGAATCATGGTTGAAACAAGAGAAGCCCCGAATACGCAGAGGGACTCCCAGAAGAGCTCCAAAAACCGAGCAGAAGAGCATGAATTATGACACTAAATCACCAGAGCCAACAATGCAATTGCAGATGGCGCGGTCTCTTGAGAACATCATGAGCTTCATCCAGCCAATTCTCCGCTGGGTCTTCGATGTCCTCGGCCGCACCTTCGTCAACCTCAAAGGCCCCATCTCCTACTTCCTCGCCGCCTACCTCTTCGTCGGCGCCCTCATCCTTCTCCGTAACCTCTTCACCAGCTCCATCACCACTGCCCTCTCGCCCCTCTGCCGCTTACCAGGCTCCTCTCTCATCCCACTCTGCCGCACTTTCTCCACCTACCCTGCCTCCGACTCGCCTGTCGAATTCGACTCCCTAATGACCGTGCAATCCAAGTTCGAAGACGTTCTCGCCGCTTCCGCCGGCGGCGTTTCGCTCCCCCTCGACATGAAACGCGGCGAAACCTCCATCCGCGACCTCCGCACCGTCGTCCGCCATAGCAGCCTCCACTCCAAAAACGAACTCGTCCTCGAATTCGACAATTTCATCCAGACCGCCCGCATCGCCTCGACGGACCTCCAGAAATTCAACAGCCACGTCGGCCGCGGCGTCGACAACGTCCTCGCCACTGCGCGCTGGACGAAACGCGTGCTCGATGGCATAGCAATCCAGGACGCGAATCAAGGAGCTATCGCTTCGTTCGTCAACGAGAAACTGCTTGCGCCTTTCCAGCCCGTCAAGTTCACAGAGGATGCGCTACTCGATCAATACATCCAACACACGCGCATCGTCGAAGACGAGATCCAGCGGCTCGTCCTCGAAGCGCAGTCCCTCCTCCAAGTCCTCACGAACCTCGAGGACCGCCTCGACGTCATCCACAACATCGCCACGCGCGAGGACATCAAAGCGCAAACGTCACGGCAGGAAGTCCTCTCCGAGCTCTGGACCATCTTGGGCGGCAACAGACACAAGGTTGGGAAGCTGGACAGCCAGCTTAATCTGCTGAGGCAGGTGAACACGTACCGGCAGACGGCGTTTGCGCATGTCAGCGGCACGATGCTGAAGCTGCAGGCCATGAGCGCGGAGCTGGAGGAGTTGCGGGAGAGGGTGGGAGGGGTGGAGCTGTTGGGCGGGAAGATGGGGGTGCCGTTGAGAGTGCATATTGAGAATATCGAGATGGGGGTTGAGAGGCTGGAGGAGGGGAGGGCGAGAGCGAAAGAGGTGGAGGGGGAGGTGATGAGGAGGGCCGTGGAGGGGTTGGATAGGAGGGGTATTGATGGCTGATCGGGGTTGGAAAGAAAGGGAGTTTGGTGGGATGGTTTCGGAGATCATTGGGTTAGGCGTGGTTGGATCGAGGTACAAGTAGTGGCGACGACGAATTATCAGTATGCATTGAACACAGAGTAGGTTTACCTGTTCTCCATCCTGGAATATATTTCTCGGGTGACAGTTTTACAATACCGACGCAGAGAGGCATTTGAAAAATTCAGATTACCTTGCCGACGGAAACGTATGCTGACAATGTCAGATTAGACGAGACTTGCAGCGGTGTTGCCAAATGCATAGTCTGGATGATTGGTTTTCATAGCTCAGTAGTTTGAGACGGTGGGCCGTACTAGCACCACATGCAAACGAATGCCGAGGACACAACCTCGTCCTGGATGACTCGATAGCTCCCAAGCAAAACTCACTTCCGCCATCTTCTCGCATGAAGCTCTTGTCTCACCAGCCACTTCTCCTCCCGGCTCCAAGAACATCAAGCAATGCGCCGCCCTGATACCAGCGAGTGATGGGTATATCCGAAGGCAGAAATGCCAGAAGCCAAGCCCCATGATGCCGCAAGGCCAAAGGGCAAATCGATTCAATGTCATCGTTTTCGTCATCGATCATCAAGACGAGCAAGCCGATTGATAGTTGCTTGCGTCCAGCGGCAACTTCGGGAAAACCCCTGCGTCCATCAAGCGGAAGAGATCCCACTCGGCGCTCGCCTCGGTTTTGAAGTTCCAAAACACCCATCCATTCGTCATCTGCTCGTAAACTTCAATTTGCGCTTCGATGTACTTCCGCGTGTTATCTTTGAGCGTCTGGTCCCAAGTGTCGATGAAATTGATGGTATCGCACGAGCCGATCCTCGGCGCATTAGGTTGATTGCCGTCGTATTTGGCGCCGATGCCGTAGCCATTGAGCGCAGCAGCGCAGTCCGTCATGGCGGCCGTCCATTCGCCGATGATAACATAGTGATCGACGTTTGATGAATAGGTGCCTGCGCTGCTGCAGACGAATTGGCGGTGTTCCTCTGGTGTCCTCTGGAGTTCAGCGGTGGAGAACACCTGGTATTGGTGGGTATCGATGATCACGTTTGTGGAGCCAGGCGATGTTAAGACACCATTCCAGAAGGTACCAGTCTGGAATGCATCATGTAGTATGACGGGTGTGTTACTGATCTTGCGAACGTCGCCATAGGCATCGTTATAGTACTGGACTACGGCACCGGTTCCGCCAGAAAGTTTGCTTGGGAGCGGCTCGTTAAGGAGCTCGATGGCCACGACTACGTCTTGATAGCTGTCCTGTGCGTACTTGTTGGCGATCAATTGTAGCACGGCCAATGTGTCGGTGACGGTGGAACCGGTCGTCCACTTCGGTGTGTCTGGGGTCAAGATACGTTGCCCGGAGTTGTCGAAACCGTTCTGGGATCCCGGAGCCCCATGCAGGTCGATGTGGACCTTCAACCCTGTTTGCCTGGCCCAGTCGATAGCTTTATCTAGGTAAGGAGCTGCGCCCTGGACATAAGGATCATTGAACTTCTGAAACGCCCAGTCTGGTGTACCATTAGCTATCGTGCATCAAATGCTTGGTATTCAACTTACAGCCAACGGGTATGCGGACAGTATTGAACCCAGCCCCTGCGATCTTCTGGAAATCGGCCAGGGTCACCCAGGTATCCCAATGTTTCTGCAAGATCTGGGCCGCGTTGGGCACCTTTGCACCCAAGGTGTACTCGTCCACAACTGAGCCATCCTGAGCCTGGAAGATCGAAGGCGTGATCCATCTAAGTTTCCCAAGGTCAATATACATTACAGAAACATTTTGTTGAGTCGCTCACGGTTCCAGCACAAGCCATCCGCCAAGGTTGACACCACGGACTTTGGTCGAGGCAAAATCGAAGCTCAAACCTCGTTTCAACACGGGGCTTCTATGGGGCCTGTCAGCAGTCTGTCAAGAAAGCAGGGAGAGAAGGCGCTGACGCAGTGACTGATCCTGTGGCCAGAAGTATGGTGAAGGCCGTCCGGAACAGCATCTTGAGCCAGGTGGGAGGGAGTCTAATGAAAGGAATAGAGGTGAGGAGAGGAGTGAGAGGAACAGTCAACAGCTACACTGTTTGTTGACTCGTCAAGGTGGCGAGGAATGCAAATTCCTGCACTGAATAGGGAGACGTTGTTTCACTAAGAAAATCTACGCGCAGCGGATCGGGGCAGTATGTCTTTGTAACTGCTGCATGGGGCAATACAGTAGGAGATGAGGAGAGGACGATACTTGAGTCAAGCTCCAAGTACTTGTAGAGTCCGCGACATCGTCACCAGCCCGGAGCCAGCAAACATGATGGGACGGCCAGAAGCGGGAGATGGCACATGGCCATCAATGTCACGTCACGGCACCAATGCCCAGAAGCATCTGAAAGTGTCGAGAGCGTGCAAGTGTGTTGTGTGGCAGTCACATAGCCAGCCTGTTGGCCGTCTCCGTTGCTAAAAGAAAGAGAAGCGCTAGGGTCAAAGGGAAGAGGACAGCCCTACTTCGAAATAGGGTTACAGAGGGCGCGAAAGTCGGTTTCTCCACCTTTCAGGAACGCCCGTGCCATGAAATGATTGGTGGCAGCATTGAGCGACTAGCCCTTTTGCAGGCGTGGAGCCGGTCCGACCTCGGTTAAACCCCTCCTCCATCTTTCGATTTCTTGGTTTCATCGTCATTTCTTGAAGGCACGTGGACGGGCCAAGCACGGTCCTGGCTAAAGTATCGTCTGATCAACTCCTCTTTGCTACGAGTACCACTGACCCCGCCTTTGGGGAGGAGAGCACCTTCTCGAGGCGGTGAGGTACTTGGCGTGACATGAAAGATCCTGTCATCGGCACCACGCCCATATTCAGCAATGACATCAATGCATCAATTCATCGTGCCTGAATCGCCACTCCACCACCTTCAGCTCCATCTCAGACAAAGTCCGGACTAATCTCCAAATGGGAAGATCTTATTTAGGATGCTCTAAAGTAGCAGTACATACGTTAGATGTACAAGTACACAAACCAAATCTGTGTTGTCGAATCTTTTTTGAGAGTCGCATCTAAACTTGGCGGCTGTGCGTGCTGGCTAAAAAAAACCTGCGTGCCTGATCTACTTCTACTTTGTACAACTCACCAAAGTGGGTCAAGTGGCAATAACCAGCGCGAACGCATAAAATTACGAACCAAGTCATGATGTTGGATACAACGTTCATCATCGACATTTAAAGTGGGTGAGGGAAGTATTGTTCGTCGAGATTGAGATCAAGACATTTCTGTAACCTCCAACCACTGGTAGAGACTGGTCCGACATATCATCAGTTGGACTCTCCAATTTGTCTGAGATGAAGGCCTGTGAACGTTCGTAAACATTGGGGGCTGCGAAAGCTGTTTTGCTACATTTGGTACCAAGCAACATAGCTGTGACACCTCTAGACAGCTCCATAGTACGAGCAACTACTATCTTCAACCGAAAAGCATCGCAGGCTATGCAACCAACTCTCTTGATGCCGCAAAAGCTCCGTAGCTGCACCCAAACTCACAGCTCATTCATCAGAGGACCTCCGCGATCGACTGCCTCTCGATCTTCGAATTCTCCCGTCCGTCCCTTGACACCCGGAAGTAATGGTCGCAGAAGTCAGCGCACTTCATGTATCGCAGGAACTCCTCGTCATGCGTGATGACGATAAGCTGGAAGTTGGCCTGCTGTTGTCGTGCCCGGATGATGTCGTGCAGCGATTCGGCAAGAGAACGAATGTTGTCGCGGTCCAGGTTCGTCGTCGGCTCATCCAACGCGATTAGACCGCAACTGACCCCGAAACACTCTGCCAGGGCAAGGCGAATGATGATGCTGGCAAGCACCTTCTGGCCTGCGCTGCACCGGCCTCGCATGTCCATTTCCGTGTCCTGCTTGACCATGACCACGCGGTAGTTGGTAGTTCGATTGCCTTTCAGACCCTCGTTGTCGGCCCGGATCGAAATGCTGTCAATATCAGTACCTTGGTACGTCCGTCGCCATAGCTCTTCGATGATGTGGTTGATCTCTTCCATCTTGAGGCTGTGATATTTCGTAATGGCCCTATGGCGAAGTCAGTATACGTGGCTATTGGTGCGGACCCTCTCCTGGTCAGTGTAGCTTACTTGTCGAGTGCCTCCATGTATCGCTTGAGATCCTCCATGGCGGCCTTGGTGGTCTATAACCGATCAGTCTGATATTCCATTCAAGCCTTTGCGGTTTCTCCTACCTCTACCTTGATGTGGGCTTCTCTGAAACGTCTCCCCGCATCCTTGTAGTCGGTCTCCCAGTCTTGGATCAATCTCTGAGACTCTTCGTCTTTGGCATTCATTGTGCCTGCCTTTCCTGTCCTCGCACTGGAATGTAATGTATACTGGCGAGACCAATGGTCGACTTCTTTGTTGAGCTGCGCTAGATCAGCCTCAGCATTTTGAGCACTGAGCCTAGAGATTTCGCTTTTGATGTCCTCCAGATCTCGTTGGGCCTTGCGATACTGGAGATTGTCCTCAATGACACGCTTGTTGGTTTCCTGGTTACTCAGCTCTTCCGTTATCTTGTTGATCTCTTTGACAATCTGTCTCTGCTCGTCCTCAGTTTGCGAGATCTGTTGGGACACGGCCTCGATCTCTTTCTGACATTGACTTAGCTTCGCCGGACCTCCGGATGCGATGTAGGCCTCAATGTCTCGCGCTGAGTTCTTGAGCTTGAGAAGGCTATTAGACAGTTCCGAAGATCGCCGCTGAAGCTCCTTCTGACGGTCAGAACCACGTTGCTCAATGTCATCCCGCTTGGTCTCCTCTTCGGCAATCTGCGGCGCAAGGCTTCTGAGCTGCTCGTCAAGATTCCTCATAGCCTCCTTCTGATCTCGATTCTGCTGCTGTAATTCTCCAATCTGCCGCTCAATACCAGCTTTCTTGTCCAATTGGTGATTTGCCGTGTCAAGTTTATTCTTTGCTTGGCTGAGCTTGAGCTCCAATGAATTCATCTTTGTGTGTGCTGCCTCTCTCTTCGTAGACAAGTTGCTAGTCTCGGTCCTGAGGCTCTTTAACTTCTGTCTCAGAAGCTCTAGCTTCTTTTGGATGTCGTCAACTGTGCGGGATAGGCCAGCATCTTTCTGCTTTGTCGCAAGCTCTTCGGTCTGTGAGCGAAAATCTTTTAGGTCCTGAAGGTCCTGCACGATCGTGCGAACAGTCTTCGAAAGGCTCTCAGCCTCCTTCTGCGACTGTTCCCGATCCTCCACAATCCTGTCGTGCTCCTCAATTTCCATAACTATGTTGGCCCTAGCCTTGTCCAAGTCTTTCAGCTGACTCCGGAGATGTGGTAGCTCTGATTTAGAAAGGCGTTCCCATGTGCTATGGAATGGCCGTGCATCCTTAGCGCGTTGAAGCTCGTTCTCTAAGCGTCCGAAATCATCTTCGACCTCCTGCTTATCGCGATTCAGAGCATCGTTGAGCTTTCTAGCGAGACGCTCTTTCTCCTCTGGCTTGTTGACTGGGCGATCGCATGTTTTACAGATATGTTTGTTATGCAGGGCCTTCAGGCATTTCGAAAAGTAGTCGTTCTCGAAAGCGAAACTGTCGAGATCACTCTTGACAAGATCACGCTCTTCTTGAAGCCTCTGCAACTCTTGCGGATAGCTCTCTGGGTCGATGTCCACGTTCGCAAGGCTATCTCGGATACCGGCTGCGCAGCTCTCCAGCTCCTTCTCACGCCTCTTCACGTCTGATCGGATGCTGCTAAGTTTCGTCTCAATCTGAGCCTCCCTTGTTGTAACAGTATATCGCTGGTTCTTTGCCTCCTCGACCTTCTTCGTTCTCTCATGAACCACGCCTTGATAACTGCCTTCGAGTGTTTCCGAAGACCACTCCTGCCCGAGAAGATTGCGAAGCCTCGCTCCGTGAGCTCGAGTCATGGTTTCAAGTTTCTTTTGTCTCTCGTCCGTACCCTTTCTGAGAACATCCAATTCGGCGAGCTCCGAGGCCTTCTTGTTAGCTTCCGCCATTTCTTGGTCAAGTTGCTCTTTTGCGTCTTCGATCGAATGAATCTGCTCGTTGGCTTTCTGCAATTTGTTATCCCAACTTCCAGCGGACCGCTCGTCTTTGGCTTCCTTAAGCTTATGTTCCAGACCGTGAACACTGGATTCGAGCAAGGCTCTGCTGCCCTCATCGGCTTCGATATCATTAATCTGAAGTTGATGTGAGGCGACTCTCTGGTCGTTGGACGAAGATTGTTGCTTCGCAGAATTTTTGTTCGCACTCAATACCGTTTGTCGCTTCTCTAATTGGCTCAGAGCATCCGTGACCTTTTGCAGCTCAGTTTTCGTTTCCCGGTGCGCCTTATCCATTGCTGCTGATTGGTCCTTGTCCATCTTTGATATCCGGGTCACGAAATCTCGGATCAGGGAGTCGTCCAGCTCGTCGTCGTACCCACGTATGTTGTGGTTCCTGGCCGTCTCCTTTATTAACGCTTTCCGACCCTCGAGTCGCTTATCCTGGTTGGCTCCCTGCTCTTCATACCTGCCACACTCCGCGTACTTTGCTTGACGCTCATCGCTAGCGGCTTTTAGTCTGGATTGGAGCTTGTTGTACGCCTCACCTTGCTTGTCCTTGTGCGTCCGGTGTACCACTATGCGCCCGTCATATTGGTCGAGCTCGGCTTGTAGCCAGTCGTCAGATTCAGGACGCTTCTTTAGGGTCCGGCCAAGTTTGTTGACTAAATCTTCGTTCCAATTTTGCTGTATGCGATGATTTTTGAGTGACTCGACGACGGATTCGTACTGGGTGGCTTTCTTGCGGCGTTCCCTAAATTTGGCGTCCGCTTCTTTGGCCTGCTCGCCTAGTTCACTAATGTTTCCACGTAAATCTTCTATCTCAGCCTGTAGTTTGAGCAGATTTTTCTCTAACTCCAGATAGGTCAGCCGCTTGGATCACTCGCAAGGTATTCAACACATACTCGATCAGCCTTGCCCTTGTTCTCTTTGCAAGTAGCCTCGTCTTTGATCAAGGTTTGCAATGAAAGACCCTGGTTCTTTCGAAGGTGCTTGATGTTATCGATTGCCTTGGTATACTTTTGCGCTTCGAAGATTTCGTCGAACTTCTTCTTCAGTGCAGCGGGCTCGCTCAATGGCCATAGGCTTTCGTCTTGGTGACAGAATATGACGAATTCGAGAATCGCCTTCGAAACACCAAAATAATGGGGCATAAGTTTATCTAGCTCGATAACTCTCTTGGAGACAGTGGTCCTCTCTCCATGCGGCGATTGCATGAATAGATTGCCTTCGAGCGTCTTCTGTTTCGGCGGTCCGGTTTTCTGCACAGTAAGCTGCAGGTTCCTCGTGACGACCATGGAGGCCCCGTTGGTCGATTTAAATTGTAGCTTGACCTGAGCTAGAACTTCCTTCTCGTTACAAAGCTGCATATCTAGTCAGCAGAGTCTCTACTACGTTGTAGTAGGTACGAAGTTTTTGTACCTTGGGATCATGAATGAACGCCCCGCCTTTGGTGTTTGGCGGTTGGTCGCCTGTTGTTGCATACTTGAGGGACTCGATGATGGTCTGGCTTACACTCAGTATGGTAAACACACCAGGCATGTGGATGCTCACAGTTTTCCCCGAGCCGTTATATCCAACTATTAGGGTAAGAGGGGTGTAGAACTTGATCGTGGAGGATCTTGCATTGTCGAAGGATCGAATACTATATCATGATGAGCATAATTGCGTTCGATCTCTATCTCTCAACATGCTTACCCCGATATCGAGAGCTGTTCGATCTTCGCTGAGCTTGAGATTAGCCGGGCTTGAAGACCAGGACATTGACAAGATCATCGTCGAATCCAACTTACACCTGCATGTTTGTCAGTTCTGTGCTCTACGAGATACGTATGCCTACTGAAGAAACTTACATCTTAGCTCAATCCACGGCGAGTCTGCCGCCTTCGGGAAGCAATGACAAAAGGTCTATCCGTTAGGTTTCTCAGGTCTTGGGGACTCTCAAGGGGATAAACATCGGAGTTAGACAAGAGGTGCAAAATTTATAGGATCCGCAATGCCTGGAAAGAGCACAAGTGATGATGAAACATCTTGTGTTGAGGCTGCAAGCCTGCAACACAGGCCTCTCCACAATCGAAAGGTCGGCGGTGAGAAGTCGCGTCGACATCGCGGGGTCGCCTGGTCACGTGTTGCCACTATAACGGCCTTTAGGTACCCTGAGTTACTGCACGCACGGGACTGCTCTCGAGCCACACAAGGCAATGCCTCGTTGGGAACGTCGACATCCACGACGATGTGAGCTACGGATATGTCAATCATTCAAGATGGTCAAGGTTGCATCACGTCCAATGTGCCTGTCACTGTGAATGCTTGCATTCCATGTCCAGATGCCCAACCGCTCACTCTTGTACAGATGGATTCTATGGGAGGTGGGGATACATCGATGGCTGATATCCTTGACCAAGGCGGCGATGTAATGGATCGCTTGGATGTTGATATGCTACCGATGAACCTGGACCTGCATCTGAATATCCCAGACCAGCAAAACTATATCAATGGAGATGCGCAGGCCGAAGCTCAGCAACAGCAGGGAAATGAATCCAATGACGAGCTCGCGGGAACTGGCACTACGATGACTGGTGCAGGCGCTGGTCCTTTACCCACTGGCTTCGGGGTTCAGAGCAACGTCAGCGGAGGGAGCACATTGACCGACTTCACCAAAAGGCGGAATTGGTCACAAAGAGTACTAGAAGAATTGAAGGATTTCCTCCATATCTTGACACCAGATGGGAGAATCTTATATGTTTCCCCATCCACTCAGGCGTTGACCGGGTACGATCAGGAAGAGCTCGTTGGCAAATTCATTGTAGAATTCATACATGTCGATGACAGTGGTATCTTCGTTCGCGAGTTTAACGAGTCCATAGCCTCCGGAAACCCACTACGATTCTTCTACCGATTCCGCAAAGCTGACGATACTTATACGATCTTCGAGTCTCATGGACATCCGCATCTCACATCCGACTCGGCAGCCTTTGGTCCCAACAATGCCGCGGGATTCTGCCGAGGCTTTTTTATGATGGCTAGGCCATACCCCACGAAAAATGCTGCCTTGTTAGACTCTTTCCTTGAGCACAAGATCGAGAACGAGTGCCTGACGAAGCGAATAGCCGATCTGCGAAGAGAGGAGCAAGAGGAGATTGAAGCACAGCAGCGACATCTGATGAAAAAGCAAGAGGGTCACGGCAGTGTAACGCCTTCGGATACGCAGAGGACCGAGAGCGAGACTCCTGGCTCAGCATCAATGACCTCGACTCAATCGAATGGTTATTGTGGCATGCCGCCACCGGCTAAGCCCAGCGCCTCCAACAATGCGCTCACACAGCAGAATCTTGACGAAGCAAATGCTAGCTCAAGACCCGATAGCATCAACGACAAGATGGCTCGCTACGAAGGAGCTACGCACATCGAGACCATAGAAATGCTGACAGGTCTGAGGTATAGAGAGGGCGAACGATCACAAGGGATCAGTACCGGCGATACAAGTCCGGCGCTGATCAGAGGCGATGCTGGGATCGCCATCCCGGTCGACAAAGATAGCCGTGCAGGTGATAAGAAGAAGAAGCTGAAAGTTGCAGACGAATATGTATGTACTGATTGCGGTACGTTGGATTCGCCCGAGTGGAGGAAAGGTCCCAGCGGACCAAAGACATTATGTAATGCTTGTGGATGTAGGTTCTTTCCCTTTACGCATACTCTCGTAGGCTAAGTATGTATCATCTAGTGCGGTGGGCCAAGAAGGAGAAGAAAAGAGGGCAACCACCCTCAGGTCTACCAACCGGTCTCAGCACTGGCAGCTAATGCTTTCCATCCCCGTATTTCCCACGCTCATACTGGTTCTATAATGTGCTGTACGATATACGACTTGTCCATTGCCTAAGGTATTGGTGGGAGGCAGCAGCGTTTGGCGCATGGTTATTATGGGGAGGCGTTTGTGCTGCCGAATTCGATGTCATATCATTTGTAAATGACTCATAACGATCGATCATGACCCCTCGTCTGCGAGTTCATAAGGAGTGGACTCAGCAAAGCACGTTCACACCACGGAGCAGATGTTCAAAAGCGTAAATGATTCAAAGGAATCACGGCCCTGCATCTCGTCCGGTAGCATCTCTTTATGCTGTCAAAGCATTCCATTGGCACTGATTGGTTCTACGTGAGTAATCCTATCTTACATTGCGGACTTTGATTACGAAGCCAAAGGTGCTATCCTATGTCCCACCTCAGCATCAATCGTAAGTAGAGATCATTCTTAGATGAACAATATGGCTACTGTACTGCTGTTGATGGGCCGCGCTAGATGACTTGATATCGGAAAAGAATGCGTCTGAAGAATCTGCACTCTATCGTTCACATTATCCGTACCCATCATTGTGTGGTCATTTCGATAGGTAGTCAAGGCCGCAAACCCGTGATCTTCACTCTCTTATCCAATCTTGCTAAACCTCGCCTCAGTCGTATTAACGCCCATCGCACCATTACGACTCCCAGCAGGCCTCCTCAGACCTGCTTTGCGCCCTGATCACGTTGATTGGACATATTCTTGTTCTCAGAGCCCTTCGGCTTTGCATACTTCTGAACCGAATCCTTCCAGGTATTCTATGGCCTAATAGACACCACGGGTCTGCTTTTGATATCTGTTTGCCAATTGCAACAACACTGACGGCTTCAGACAATTCTGAACTTTCTCGCAGCGGCTATGGCATTATATCGGCAGCCGGAGAAATGTTTTCTCTCCCTACCAAGAGAGATCAGGGACGAGGTGTACCGTTTGTGCCTCCTCACACGTCACACCAAGCGTGCCTGCTTCCTGCACCCAGCAATACCACACTCGCTGGACCTGGTGATACTGCGAATCTGTCGGCAAATACATGAGGAGTCCTCGCACATACTGTACTGCGAAAACGCTTTCGTTCGCATCGTTACCGACCTCAAACTCCAAGCCACTGACATTGCCGCTAGAGGCGTGGCATGCATCTCAAGCGGCGAGAATACTACCAGGTGTACTAGAGTTCACCCTTCAAGAATCGACTACAGTCTTGAGGCGACGTTGCGATTCAGAACATTCTATGCAACTGAATGGATTGACGAAAAGCCGATAGCCCAGCTCAGTCATAACGAGTGGCACGACTACCGCTCCGCCCAATTCTTAGTCGCTGTCGAGGACCTGTCGACCTTTTGCGCCATTCTCTGCTTTTTAAAGGACGATAGAGGCGCTAGTATTCGCTGTTGGAGCATGGATATACGCCTGCCGATCTCATGTCATCGACCTGAACCAGTCATACCTTCTTCCGCAAAATTATCGGAACTCCTGACGCCCTTTACACACTTCTGGGGCGTCGAACACGTTCAAACCCGTGGTCTGATCTATGACAACATTTTGATGAGTTCTCTAGTTCCGAATTATCCTCCCAAGACCATGACCCTGCTCGATCGGTTAGACTTGCTTCTTGAATTTCGGCGAGAGGCTGACCGAAGCAAAGAGTCGAATGCATCATTGGAAACGCTCGTGATATGTCAGAAAGCGCTTACTGTGCATACAAAATTCTCATATGCACTTAGGGCCGTCAACAAGAATGAACGCCTGCCCTCCGATCATGATATTTACCCTGGGGTACGGTTCAAAACCATAGAGAGAGCAGAATGGGTGGTGATCCATGCCCGTCTAATGTACTCTTTCTTGGATCTTCGTTTGTGGTCCAGGGTGAAGGAAGAAGCTGATCTCTTTAGACGTTTCTATCTCTGGTCCTTGGGTCCTTGCACGAATCTTGAATTAGAATGTCGTGGAACGTTGCACTACTATGGCGCTTTGGCCTCGATCATCGAAAGCAACACGATTAGTACAACGGAACACATGGAGAAAGCCTTGGGCTTCTTCAAGACACTGAAAGCGAAGAATAAGAGAGAGAGTATTCCAGACATGTTCGTCGGGCAGAGAAAGCAGCTAGAAGACTTAAATGGCCGCATTAGCACTGGAGAGGAGTCAGATAACGACTCACTCCGTAGGGAGCTACTTTCGGCACCGAATATTCTGCAATGGAAGGCCTAGACCATCACAGCTAGGAGTGGGAAATGATCCATTGCTAGTCAAACACAGGGTGTCTTGAATAGCTAAGGAACCACACGATCTGCGGGCAACGAATGGCATCGGTGGTTTTGAAGGCTTGGCTGGGACCGCTATATAGTATGTAAACCAGCTCTAGTCGCGAAGAAGTAGCTGATCTCAAGTTTCCTCTAGCTTCTGGTACGGTACTCTCCGTCGAGTCGTCTATTTTGCCTGAGCGACCGAGGAGCATAGAAGGTGGTTCCAAACGTGCAATGGCTCTGCGGAAATCGAAGCTTGATCTTCTGATTAGGAGTATTTATCATGCTTCCCCTTGACCCGCACATCCAAAATTGCCTCATGATAGTTCCCTTGCACTCTCGCCTTCTTCAGCCTCTTTACTTCTTCATCCTCCAGCCGTCTTCCAACAACCTCTTCGAGCTCTTTTCGACTAATCTTCTCCTTCGCCTTCAGCTCCTTGCTGGCCTTCATTCTCGGCTTGAAGCGCGCTTGCATCCGTATTCGCAGCGTGGTATTGAAGGCTATGGCCTCCGCATCCCCACGTATTTCAGGCCCTTTAATCGCATCGGCTACAGCGAGGAACTTCTCGCGTGCGGTCTCGATGTTGAATGTCCCTGGTGTATCTGGGGAAGGAATACAGAGGAAGGATTCCTCGGGCGAGATGGCTTCGTGGACGGCGGAGAGGATGCCGGACTGGTTGCAGCTTAGGTAGCTAAAGCAGGACTCTGATTAGCCTGGGTAAAATCCGTTATCGAAGCTCCTTCTCGATCGACAGGGTACTCTTACCGACCGTGATGTCCTTTAAAGCTTATATTGTCTGTACCCGCGACTCTATTCGCAACCCACACCTGCCTGACATCATGTGGCTCTGCCGTCGCCAGATCCCCTTCAACGGTGTTGTCCAGTTCGCTTGTGAATACCTTGCCGGTAGCATCACATGCTATACATGAAGGCGGATTGGAAGGGAGAGCGAAGATAATGGGACCAGTGATATCTGTTGCTGCTTCAGCTGTTACCCAACTGTCGTCGTCGTTGGATGTTGAGACTGCATCTGCAATGACGAGTGCCTTCTGCGATTTCCGCTCATGAATATCGTCGTCTACCGATGGATATTTGCGCTTTTTGGGCTTCTTGTCGCCCTTGAAGGATAGCGGTTTGACCATGATGATCTCCGAAATTGAGAAGTCACTTCAAGCATCGCAGATTCTTCGAACGATTAGCGCTCGGCCCGTTCCTGCTAGCGCAGCCCTAAACAAGCCACAATGTGGAGTCTCCACTCTCCACATGAACCTTTTGGTACTCATATATCGGGTCTTGCGCAGATGGCGTAAAGTGACGATGTCATCCCCAATAAAATCACAAATCCTTCGATCCTTTGATCTCTGCAAGGATCCAGCATTCTGGCCCATCGCTTAAGAGGCAAAGTGTTGAAGGTAATTACCTGCTCAATAAGGATACCTCAGGAGAAGGGACTCAGGGGCTATCACGATTAGACATAGCACTTAAAGGTGCTAGCGCTTCGGACAATCAGATCTTCGACCTGAGATGGTCATTATGGAGCATTCAGAGCCGGAAACGAAGTCTCGAGCAGCCGTCACCGTGAGCTTAGACCAGTTGAAGAATGGTATGAAGACCTCAAGGCTTTGATCAAGGTGAGGTTTAATCAAAATCGCTAGACGCTGTGCCGTTCGACGTCCTTGAGGAAGCCTTCGGCCCATCATCCCTTGGCATCCTGATAGTCAGAGATCTTCCAGCTAGGTTTGCAGAGATCCGCCACCGACTTCTTTCCTATGCTTCCTATCTTGCAAACCTCCCCTCAAAAGAGCTAGGTATGTGGTCCATATTTGTCTTCTTTTCCAGGCACTCCATTTCCATTTTCAGAATTTCTTTATTTCCCCCTATTCATATCCTACTCATACACGGAAGACCACCTCACCCTCCCCTCAGCCGCCTACCTAACCGGCTGGTCCCATGGCAAAGAAGCCCTGAAGACTGGCAGCTATGATACCCTCAAAGGCTCCTACTACGTCAACTGTGCCTTCTACCAAGATCCCTCTCTCCAAAATGCCTCAGACGATACGTACAAAGACTTCCCCGAGTACACTGCGCCGAATGTTTGGCCACCCGAGAGGCTCCTTCCTGGCTTCCGCACGACTTTTGAGGAGCTCTGTATCTTGATCATCGACACAGGCGTTTTAGTCGCCAAAGCTTGTGATAAGTATGCACTCGCCAATATCGAAGGCTACGAGCGAGATTACCTGGAGCGGGTGGTAAGGACTAGTACGACGACCAAAGCGAGGTTGCTGCATTACTTCCCGCCCAAACTTCCGAATGGCACCGAGAACGAGACCAGCGAGGAAGATGTGAATGACGACTCTTGGTGTGCTACGCACATCGATCACGGCTGCTTGACGGGCCTTACCTCTGCTCTGTATATTGACGAGGCAGCGCATCCTCCTGTGTTTCCTAAGCTGGACCACGGGGCGTCCGCTCTGGCACCTCTGCCTGCTCTGAGCTCGGCACTTTCACACGATGCAGGTCTTTATATTGAATCCCGAACATCCGCTGTTACCAAAGTCAACATCCCGTCTTCATGTCTAGGCTTCCAGACAGGCGAGGCTTTGCAGCTGATTACTGGAGGCAAGTTTCGAGCCGTGCCTCATTCTGTGCGAGCGGGTTCAGGAAACATGATGGCAAATGTTGCGAGGAACAACTTAGCCGTGTTTATGCAGCCCAACCTCGGTGAGGTTGTGCATCGAGAGAGGGAACTGACATTTGCTGGATTTGCTAAGGAAGTGAGTGGACGATTTGGCTAGATTACTACCGTCGGTTCCAAGGGTCGAAAACACCGGTGGCCTGGATATTCTTGGTTCATTTTCGTGCATTTGTCTAGCCAGTAGATTAAATGCTTAAAGGTAAAAGTCTGTCGCTCTGAGTGTCATGCTCGCTGGGTTCATGTTTGCATGCATCATAATGAGATACGCCAGAAGCAGCCCAGTATGCCAAGATAGCCAATGCGCCATTATCCTTTTCCCAAACGCCCTCCATTCATGCTAGGCATTAAGCCTCATTGAAGGCAAGCATAAGCCATGTGATCCACCTGTCAAGAGACTTTTAATGAAAATGCATTCTTTCCCGCTCTCTGTTCTGACACTCGACCCGAACATATCAGGTGGTCCAGTGCACCCTTTAAGTGTACTAATCTTCGGGCACGCGCCGTGTTTACATGGCAGTGCCCGTAGCTGGCGCCGATGCCGTTGCCGATACGTAATCCGTATATCGAGGAGGTGATGGAAGCTGTGCTTGCAGGGCCCGGACCTGTGGCGTAGGGTTCGAACTGAAAATGGCTGGGATGGTTTGTCCATACGGCCCCGGGTGGTCCATAGGATCTTGGCTTGGGCCAGGACTCTGGATCAAGGACGGAGTTCCACTCCTCTCCGCTGCCTCTTTGAGCCATTGCTCCCAATCCTCGTCCATGACCGCCTCTTCACCTCTCGCTCTTGCTTCCGTTGCGGCAATCAATCTTCGATTGAGATCGACACCAATGCTCTGCTGTAGCTCATCGTCGCTCTCTTCCTCAAGATCCTCCTCGTCAGAAACTTCTGCCGCTGCGACTTCGTTGACCAATGGGGTCTTGCAGCCGCTCATCTCAAGGTTGTCCATTCCGCGATCTGTAACATCTCGAAGCGGCGTTCTGATGGCCGTAGCTCGCTTCTGTTCCAAGTACTCCACCCCGTCCCAAGTCGTGTCTCGAATGGTGGTGTTGTTGTCCCTCTCATATTTCTGTCTTGCGAACTTCGTACCCTCCCACCTACACAAAGTTTCAATCTCAGAAATCGTGAGACTCAGCTCGTCGAAGGCTCGAAACAATCGTCGATGCCACGTAAAGCGAACAAGACGAGCACGATGGGCCGTGTTGGTGTAATCCAGGCCCGGGTATTGGGCTTCGAGGCATTCGCTAGGTCCGTAGAATGTGGCAGTCTCCAAACGAACCTCGGGAACGAGATTGCGGGTGATGTGGGCTTGGAAGCTGACCGGATCGTTGGGTTTAGGATTAGGCCACAGTCTGGAGTAGAGAAGTGGAGTTACTGCTGGTTTGAGCATTCCGTCAGTCGATATTCCAGGCCTGATGCCTCAGTACGCCGTGAGCTGGCTCCAGGTCCTCGATACTCGAAGTGTTCTTGTAGGGGCTGTATGGACTTCTTGTTCTATGGGGCTGATTTCACAGATCTAGCAACACCGGAGCTCTGTCTGGAGGGAGGGGATAGGTCAGATTAGGACTTCGTCGGCTCTGGACGGTTGTGTTGCACCAGTCCCGGGAATTGATGTATTGGGGCATAGGGTTGTTGAGATTGTCTAGACTATCGTGATAACACGACGTGAGATGTCCGACTGGAGTGGCTCGAGCCAGTGTCCCGGCTAATGCAAGCAGTCCGGTGTTTGTCCGAAGAAGAGGTAGCTTAAGAGTTGTCGGTGTCCATGTACTTTGTGGTGGGGTTAAGGGAAGTGTAGATGTGATCGGAAAGTGGAGATGTAGTTGTTGAGGAATGAAGAAAGCGGTAAAGTAGGAAGTCCTAAGTAAGTGCCCCCTGGTGATACATCCAGTGGAGCCAGACCGCCGATTGCCGATGCCGCTGCCAGAAGTCTAACATCGGACTGCATCCAACACCCTCAATGAGCTCGGCCCTCCCCTATTGCTCTCAGCCACACTAGCTAGCATCTTTGACTCAAGAGTCGTCTGATCGAGTGCATCAAGGAAATTGTTCTCACGAGATGTGTGGCTTGCTGAAGCCGGGTTGCTAATGCACCGCAACGACTTTGCTGTATGAGGATTGCGGATGCTGAGCTATGATTCAAGGTGTGTCATTGTACTTCGTACACCTCTGTCATTAACCTATGACACGGAGTGACCCATTGGGTGGCATGGCGCACTGCTCAGTAGTTCACCGAGTTGGATGGATTTCCAATGCCCCTATTGAACCATCCTGTTTGATGGACCCTGGCGAATGCTCTTAACAATCCCACTTTCTTTGCGTGGGTCTCTATTGATCGTTCAGCTGATCATAAAGCGCTTGACACGCTTTCCCAAAGAGTGTCAATTGTTGCCACTGCTTGGGACACGCATGCTTGAAATAGGATTTTACGACTTTCAACATCCTGGAAGCCCCATGATATACCGACACCATCCACTTCAAAGTTATGGAGCAATCTAGCTTAGTATCGGATCTGGGGTATTACTCCCAGCATGCCTATTCACTACAAATTGAGCCGGGAGTGATAGTCTTAACGCTCCCAACTGGCTCATTGTTCCGTCTGCCTCTCTCGGTGCTGACATCTCTTCTGAATTCCCACAGGGATCACTTGCAGGCTGCAACACTTTCTGGCATGTTGCACGAAATGCGTTATATCACATCTGTCGACTCTAGTGAAGAGCACGGAGGGCCCGTGTCACTCGAGAACGCTGTTCAAGTTCTGTTCATCGCATAGAAGGAATTGATTTCGAAGTCGCCAAATTTTTTCCTAAAGGTTCCCAACATGTCGACTTTTAAGGGGGTGGTTGACGAATTTCCTGATATCAGAATCGACTACTTCCGAACTATTCCCCATCGAAGACCACCTCTAGCATGCTTTCTGAGCCACATACACAGCGATCATTTGCAGGGCCTTGAGTCTCTAAAGTCTCCTTTCATCTATTGCTCTCCAGCTACCAGAGAGCTTCTTCTTCGCCTCGAGAAGTACCCCCATCGGATGAACTTCGAGCACCGTGTACTCGAATGCCGAAAACAGCATTACAAGGGTTTGAAAGCCATCCTCAAGACGATTCCGCTGGAAACTCCGACAGAGATCGAGCTAAAGCTCGGAAAGTCTATCCAGGTAACGCTATTGGATGCCAATCATTGCGCTGGCGCTGTGATGTTCCTTATCGAGGACGAGCGGAGAGCTATCCTATATACTGGTGACATCAGGTCTGAACCTTGGTGGGTAAACGCTTTGATTCGCAATCCAGTGGTTGTCCCTTACACTACACTTGGCCATCGGTTGCTCGACAAAATCTACCTTGATACGACCTTCGCTGCACAGAGAAACGTTCTGCCAGCATTCCCAAGCAAGGCAGAAGGTGTGGCTGAACTACTGAGGAAGGTGTCCAAGTATCCCAAGGACACTGTATTCCACTTCCATGCGTGGACGCCAGGCTACGAGGAAGTATGGATTGCTCTTTCCAACGCGCTTGGTACTCGCATCCATGTCGATAATCATAAGATGGGGCTCTACAAGTCGCTTAGACGCACGCAGACATTTCAATGTGTTGACAAGAATGGTAAAAGCATGAAGGAAGCCAAAGTTGAATCGTTCCTCGCCCGTGAAGCTGCTGCTCTTTGTGGCCATCAGTGCGGCAACGACGACCGTCCTGGATGCCTTACCAGTAACCAAAAGGTTAGGCTTCACAGCTGCGAGGCCGGAACAGAATGCGAGGGGATCCAATCCGCCGATGTCGTCTGGATCACGCCCATCATCACGAGATCGACTGACGGCGCCGACGTTCTCGAGTTGGGGACTGGTGGGGGAGGTGGAGACCTTACACAGACCCATGAGCTAGACCTCGATGACCCTGATGTGGTATTGGAGCTTCTTGACCTGTGCTTGCACGGCGTCGAAGGTACCGCTACAAGACAGAGGATAATAGAGATAATCAAAAGACTTGTACACGCTCCTGGAAGCAAGGTTTTGCTTGCAGACCTTGGCATACCGCCTCTCGATCATGAAATCTCACTAGACGATTTTGCAGACCTCTTAAGAAGTGCTGCAGACCAGGAACAGAACACCGCGAAAGGTCTGGTAGCCCCAGCTTCAGGCAAGAGAACTGCAGGGAGGCAGCAAGCACGTCGAACAATACAATTTCCATACTCTCGACATTCGTCCTACGACGAGCTCTGCCATCTTGTTTCAGTCTTCAAGCCGAGGGATATCTACCCTTGCACGACCGACGAGACGAGCTGGTGCGAAGAGGTAAGTATTCGGAGCCTGTTCGGGCACTTGTGCTCCGGGGACACTTTCTCCCATGATCTGGAAATGGAGCAAATGAAACAGGAGCGTCAGGCAGGGCGTATCGGCAAACAGCCACTGCAGGAAGCAAGCTCGCAGAACGAGCCACGGACCTCTAGTCAGGCGAGCGCAGCCACGGGAGAAAGCCGAGAAGAGAACGTCACAGCCAAGGTTGACGGAGCGCATATAGAGAAGGTTGCGAAGCTGCGACGACCGGACATGCTTACACCTTCTCCAAAACGTCGACGGACCGATGCCGGCAACTTCTACGCAGCTGAGGATGCCAGCTCTCATTCGGCGAATACCACGTCGAACAGCACATTCTCCGGCCACAGGAGACTGAATGCCATGCAGCGATCATTCGAGAGCTACCTAGCCCAGCCACCAGCGAGTCCTAAGTTGGCGCACTCAGTGTCGGATCCATCTCCAATACCGATCAAGGAGACGGCCGCACCCACGACCCCGATCGCGAAGACAGATGCCATGTTTCGAGGAAAATCGACTGTACGATCTCCAGAAAATCCGAAGGGGCCACACCGAACGAGCTCAGTTACATCCCCAGTGAGTTCCACGGATAGGGAAAGGAGGACATTCCAAACACCATCGACCACCCTCGCAGCAAAACCCCTCGGAGAACAACGGAGGTCATACCAAGCCTCTTCAATCACACCCAATCCGAAATCTGCTGAAACAGTAAGAAGGCCGCACCGAGAACCCCCAACGACATCCCAAACGAAGCCACCTAAGAAAAGCAATGCAAATAACCAGCCGTCCGGCACACAATCCCGCCCCCTAGAGCTCTCGTCCGACTCCGACTCCGACGAAACGACCGACGCCGCCACCGACGATGAGCGAATACCTATCAAGACTCATCGAAAGAATATCACTGGTTTCGACGGTGCGCAAGAAGAGCGAGACACTCAACTCACGCTATCAGATTCAGCATTTGAATCTCAAGAGCAAGGGCAAGAACAAGCAGATGGGAGTGCCGGTGCGACACGAGTGCAGCATAGGAAAGCAGCTTATGAGGCGGTTCGAGAGCGTAATGGTGCCCGTTGGGATGGTTTGGTTTCTTCTAGTACTGGGCACGGCAAAGAGGAGTTGGAGCTTTGACTGGCTTGGCTTGAGTTTTGAGGCGGGTAGATCGATCTGGGAGAAGTGGATCGATGCATTATTGAAGAATCTAGATTTAAGAAGCATACTATCTGCAATATTGACAGTAGATATTGCGCATACTCAGAGAGCAAGGAAAGACTCTGCCTTCGCATAGGATGTATATATATGTAATCAGTGAGCAAGACAAACCTCTGAAGAGGAGTCGTAAACATAGCAAGTCCTTAATCGTCATATACGGTCATCTCGTGTCATCGTTGCGCGTTGGCGACATTGAGTGTTCGAAGACCACAAAGCATGGCTCTCTAGATCAGCCGGAGTCGCCGCGCTGTGTAATCCATGATCCTAGTACTCCTCAATACACGTAGTATGCCTGCGTAAGCGGTAGCTCTGTGGCCGGCTCTGCTTTGCAAATCTGTCCGTCTGCTTCCACGACCTAGTTTGACAGAGATCAGCTACGACGATATTTCGCCTTAGCAGTTCGAAGTAGCTTACATAGGTTTCGGGGTCGACCTTCATCTTCGGCATCACATCATTGTACTTCATGTCCTTTTTCCCGATACTACGGCAGTTCTTCACGGGCTCCACGCGCTTGCGCAGGTTGTACGTCGCAATGGTTCCAGATTCGATGGAGGCTTTTGAGACGAACGTGATCGAGGTGTTGGGTACAAATGTCTGCACACTTGAATCAGGAGTACGTCAAACGTGTGGAACGGATGTTATTACCGCAAACATTGGACGCATAATAATCGGCTCTACGGTAGGAATCGAAGCATTGGGATCACCCTGCCTAGTCATGAGTATGGTTCTCTGGATATGTAGAAGGAGGTTTACCATCTGCGCGTAGGCTATCATGCCGCCTTTGATAACTGTTTTCGGTTTCGTGCCAAAACTCGCTGGTGTCCAAAGTACCAAATCGGCCAGTTTACCAACCTCCACGCTTCCGAGGACATGGCTCATGCCCTGTGCGATGGCGGGATTGATCGTGTACTTACTAATATACCTTTTTACCCGGAAATTGTCAGCATCGGTTCCTTCGTCCTCTTTCAGAGTACCCCGTTGCACCTTGTTCTTGTGGGCTGTATTCCAGGTGCGAAGAATCACTTCCCCACAGCGGCCCATGGCTTGTGAGTCGGACGACATCATGCTGATGGCGCCGAGGTCGTGGAGGACATCTTCTGCTGCAATCGTTTCAGCACGGATGCGGGACTCTGCAAAGGCGACATCTTCTGGGATGTTCTTCGACAAATGGTGACAGACCATGAGCATGTCGAGATGCTCATCCAGCGTATTGCGCGTATATGGGCGAGTCGGATTGGTGCTACTAGGGAGGACGTTGCTGTGTTCCACGACTGAGATGATATCCGGAGCATGACCACCCCCTGCACCTTCAGTGTGATAGGTGTGGAGGGTTCGCCCCTTAAAGGCCTTGATAATCTGTTCCACAAATCCAGACTCATTCAGTGTGTCTGTGTGGATGAGGCATTGGACATCGTATTGATCACACACGTCAAGGCATGTATCGATGGCAGCGGGTGTGCAACCCCAATCCTCATGTAGCTTGAGGCCTGCGGCACCAGCCACGCACTGCTCTTGCAAGCCTCGCTGTCCGGAGTCGGCCCCTTTGCCGGTGATCCCAAAGTTGATAGGAAGCTCGTCACAGGCTTGTAGCATCTGCCGTAGATGAGTTTTCCCGGGCGTGCAAGTCGTTGCACTCGTACCAGCGCTTGGGCCCGTCCCGCCTCCAAGCATAGTAGTAATACCAGCACTCGCAGCCTCATACGCCTGCTGGGGGCATATGAAATGGATATGGGTATCCAAGCCACCTGCTGTGACGATTAAACCCTCACTGGCGATGACATCCGTGCAAGAACCGACCACCATAGCCGGATCAACGCTGTCCATGGTGTCTGGGTTACCAGCCTTTCCGATACCCACTATAGCCCCGTTCTTGATGCCGATGTCTGCCTTGTATATGCCACTCCAGTCGATGATGAGCGCGTTGATGACCACAGAATCAAGAACCTCTGCGTCAGCCCGGCCGCTAGCTTGACCCATTCCTTCTCTCAATGTTTTCCCTCCACCAAATTTGCACTCGTCTCCGTAAACGGTCAGATCCTTCTCGACTTTAATCCACAAATTGGTAGCACCCAGCCGTACACGATCACCCGCAGTAGGACCAAACATGCCGCAGTAAGCACCTCTCGTCATCGAGAACGGTTCGATGAGGGAGTCGTCTGCTGCTGAGTCGGGTGTATGAGCGAATCCGCCTTCTTGTAATTTCGTCCGGATTTCTTCGGCTTTGGAGACGTCGTATTTCCCCGAAGTGATTCCATTGCCTCCCTGAATTGTTCTGCTGCCTCCAATCTCGACTAGACTGACAGTTTTTGTGTCACCAGGCTCGAAGCGTACAGATGTGCCGGCCGCAATGTCTAATTTATGACCGTATGCTTTGATGCGATCAAATTCTAGCTGTGGGTTTGCTTCGACTAAGTGGTAGTGAGAGCCGACCTACGCACCATCTTAGCCACTCCGAAGTTCAGATCTGCCCCAATTATCTTAGGAATACCTGTATAGGCCTATCCCCTTTGCTAGTGACCTTCAATTTTATCCTTTTCCTTCCCCCGTGAAGTGTGATGTCGGCTGCTTTGGCAGGGATGACCGCTCCAGGCAGTCTGTTCGCCTCATACTCCGCAGGGTCAGGTAATGGAAACAGCTCTTGTGTGGGTATTGGTAGAAAGCTGCCATAAAGTGCCTTTTCCAGATCGCCGTCGTCTGAGCTGACTGGATGATGGACTGTCACAAGGTATGTACCGCTTGGGAAAGTGCCCTCGACCATCAGCTCAGCAAGTGAAGAGACGACAGATGGAAGAACGTGACGTCTGCCAAGCATGGTCTTGCCAATGGACATGAGGTCGGCGACGGAATGATTGCCATCGCGGATGAGCTGCCTTCTGGCTCAGCGATTGCTGGCTTCCCAGAGCCGCGGACATACTTCTTGCAGGTTGCTGGCTATCAGAGCCTAAGTTTCGGCATTTAGTAAGATCCTAGACCCGACAGAGGACGAAGGCAATGCTCACTGTCGCCTCTGCATGGTTGAGCTTGACTCCCCGGGCCAGACGGCGCTGAGCAAGCAGACCCAGCTGGGAGGTCACGAGCTTGTCGAGCTGGCCAGCTTATCAGTCAAATGTATCAACGTCGAGAAGAGCATGTTACCTCTTTAGCAACGAGCTGCATTGTAGTGAGTGAGGGATCTGGGTCAGGATGAGAACCAATTAATGTCTGGTCAATTAGGATGCATGTGGCTTAGACAGAATGGTCCGAGTTCTCGGAAGCCTTCTGATTGCTATCGATTGGCTAGCGATCTCGAAGTTATGGCATCGCGGATGTGTACGATGTGGGGTTGATAGGCCTTCGACCAGTCACTTACACTATCGTGATCAATGGCAGAAAAGACGCGTTACACAATCTAGCAATTGGTTGTGCACAGCACTTAGACCAGATTCGCCTGAGAACAGAAAGACCTAAGCACTAGATTTACACTGAAGCGGATGGTACAGGATCCACGGAATCCCCAGATCGACTAATGCCCCATCGATCCCACCTCGAGCACAAACTGATGTGCAATACCTAGATGACCACACCCCATGATGCACACCACACGCATCCAACGAAGAGACCTTGTGCTCTCTATCAGTCCTATTGTCCATGTTTCAAAAAGTCCTTTACTCCTCTACAGCCTCACTCTTGCGCTTCTTACGGCTCCTTTTAGCTTTATCTTGACCGATTGACTTGGGGGGAGAGCTTCTTGCAGCGGTAGGTGTGGATTTGGGTTCGACCTCTTCGGTTGCTTTGGTGCTCTTCTTTGCCCCCTTCTTTTTCTTCTCGGCTTCCAGTGACTTGACGGCACGCTCAGCTTCGGGACTCGAAGCTGGCTCTACTTGCTTAGCCAGGGTTTGCTTGATTGGTGACGACTTCTTCTCGGTAGCGGCGCCCTTACGGCGCTTGCTTGCTCGTGGCGGTGACTTTGGTGGCGACGGCTCCTTCGCGGGTTCTGGAGATTCGTCATCAGAGGACTCGGAATCGTCACTTGACCCAGACTCTTCCTCGATTTCAGCCGGACTAGGGTGTAAGGGCACCTCGGTTTTGACATTGCCAGCTTTGAGCTGCTCGTCGTAAAGCTTCTTGGCCTCTACATCGCTGATCTCTGGGATCGGTCGACCTTCTTTATACGCCTGGACCTTCTGCTTGTAACGCGCGAAGTTCACATTGTACTTATAGCTCCAGTCCTGTTTCGCACATCATCAGTACAGAATTGCGGGGATCATGTCAGTTACTGTCAAAGCCTACCTCCTTCTCCTTCTTCGGCATTGAGAGCCACCGCCTCGTACCTTCGTCGGCCACTTCCTTAGCCGAGTGACCAGGCTCCATCTCCTTCGCGATCTCCGCGCGCGCCGTTTGCATGTATAGGAAATAAGGCGTCACTGGTCGCTTGGGCGCATTCTTGTCATGCGGCGCCCTTTTCCGTTTCTTGGATTCTCCGCCTTCAGCAGGGGGCGCTGGCGTTGCGGCACGATTGCCGAAGATGACATTTTCGCCGCCCAGAGGACCGGCAAGGTTCAGAAGCTCGAGCGAAGAGCCTGGACTCTTGCCGATGACGGTGTTGGTATGCGCAATATAGGCGCGAGAAAGGTCTTGAACGGCGGACTGGAGCGTCGCGAGGCCAGTGACGACCTGAGGCATGATTGTCAGCTCGCCGTGCACGGGATCAACAGCGCCGCGCACGATGTCGCGAGCGAGTGCGCATACGACCTCAATAACATTCTGGCAAGGAAGGGTCAAGAGCGCGACTGATTGCAGGGCATGCTCAAGCTGGAGACGCGTCATGTATTGTGCAGGGTCGGGCGGCATGGCAGACCGTTGGGTCAACGTGACAATGAGGTGCGATCGAGACATAATATGATGTGGTGTCGGCATGGTGTGGTGTTGTTGGGCTGGGCTGATAGTGGTGTAATTGTGACGCGTGAAGGTAATAGGGAGTCGCGACGACAAAGAGATTAAGAAGAATGTTGATCACTTACAGAATCCCTGGTGCGAACAAAGTCCTCTATGCTGACTTGTAGCGAAGCCGAGTCTGCGGGTTTGTCTTCTTTCTTAGGTCGCGCCATAATGATGCTGGGATCAAATGCACGAGCATCAACTGGGTGGTTTTACGGTGAATGTGATAGCTCAGGTGAGAAACGGGGCGGGTTCGGTGCTGGATTTAGGGAGGGAGCGGGGAATGGCTGGCTTATGAGGAAAAACCTCTAGGCGCTAGCCAAGCTAAGGCGGCCCCGACCCCTCCCAACAACAGGTAAGCTCCCCTCAGGGGCTCAACCGGGACCCCGATGGGTCCCCGCCTACGCCGCGGCCTTACATGCAGTATTAAGGGGGCTACTTCTAGGGGACGAGAGGTTGTTGTTTCATCGTCGCTCGGTAACAACATTCTGGGTACAGGCTGCAAGCACGAGTACTGCCAGTGGATGAGTCGTCCACCAAGGCTTCCCCGGACCCTCCCAGGCCTCCCTATGCCACCACGAGGATACTTTTACAATTTGACATACCATGTGCTTCCTTGCTTCCAGTTCCCAGGCGGTGTGCCCGAGTCGACTGGTCACATTATCTTCACTGTAGTGAATTTCCAAGCTCTAGCTGTCAACCCTACACGCAGATGCAAGCACTCCGGACATCCGGGTTTCAGGCAAGCAGTGGTCAGGGGTGAATCAGGGCATGCAGACTCCGGGGACACCCATCGCCGGCATATCGCTGGATCCCCTATCGGAGGATTTGCCTGTGTCACCACGAGAGTGGGCTGCAATCACCGCAGTCACGTAACCAAGACCTTAGCTACCGCCTCCCAATTTTGCTGGCTGTCGGTACCTAAAGCTTGGGTGCCTCCGTCACACTGAGGGATACCACCTCAGCTCCTCATAGGGTTCGCTTTCACAGGTAATTAATTCCACCCTCGCGATCGCTCCCTTGGATTACTTCTTCCCGAAGTATTAATGTCACTGCTGTACTTTACTTGTGATTGAGCCTATTTCCGGGCTGTCTCACGCTCTCATAGTACATTTGCGAAGGTCATCAACAACATATCCTACCCTTTTACTTCTTAGCGAAATTCTTGCAATTCCTAGCAGAACACACTTTGACGGTTTGAAAATAGTTTTGTCCTCGATCAACCAATTCTTCACGATTCTGTTATTCTGTTTGACAGCAGGGAACAATAAGTAACTGCACCACTTCTTGCCAACGCAAGGATAGAACCCGATCTCTGTTCTGGATGATTATCTCCTTTTGCAAGTAAACGGATAGCGAGTCACAGGCTTTACCTAGATTAGGAATGCTCTAAGCAGCAAGCTCTATATTTCTCTACAGTAAACAAATGTTTATACATTATATTGGTGGACGCGATGAGCTGAAAATGCAGTTTCGATGCCGTCGAATCACTTTGAGAAGGCGTGATGCTACAATGAATCCCTCAAGGCGTCATGGTCGGTTGAGAAATAAGTTCACCGACCGCTGAAAGGACTCCACTGGATCGGGTCATAAGCGACGGTCCCCTCGGGATTGTACGCTCGAAACCCAAAACATATTTATTCCACTTCGAAGTCCACCGCACTTCGACCACACGACTTCTGACCCTAGATCTGAAATCTGGTCCTAAAGATCCATAAAACCACCTCCCATCTCAATGAACCACCCGTTCCACCGAATTCCTCCCCTCCGGATTCTTGAGCGGCCCCTGCAAGATATAGCCGCCGCGCCAACGTGCTGCCAGTTCGCCCTTCGTAAGGGAATGTTGTTTGGGCGCCTCGTCGTCTCATCCCATCCACCGTCGCTGAGTTGCAGCGCAGGGTTGCAGCCCGTAAGCCTGTTGGTGGTTCGTGTATAAGGCTCGAATGGGCATGGTGATACACATTTCTTGCTACCCCATGTGACCAGACGGCTTCTGTCCAGTCACGCACTCGGCCAAGGCAGATCGATAAAGTTGGGCTTTCCTTACTTTATTGTGTGTTCGCTAGAATGACTGTTGTTCTAAATTCAGGTTGAAAAGCTGCCGATCAATGAGTGCGGTTCGAGGTGGGTACGGCTAAGACCCCCAGTTGCCAATGTTACTAGATGGAGCAACGATTGCGATGCAGTGCTCTTCAATATAGCCCTGTAGGTGATTTAGAGCTAGCGACGGTTTGCTCGCAGATACCCCTCTCAGCCGCACTTTTCCGCCACATCACACAAGTGACTCATTCAGAAGAACAGGAATTACGGTCATCAAATACTTGCTAGCATTTCTTATTGCTCTGCCGAACGATCGCCATCTATAGGCATTGCATTCGAGAGAGGCTCCGGATCATAATTTGTGTCGAGACTTGCATACCTTCGTGTTCCTCGGAGAGCACGTAATCTCTTAGGAGACAGATGTGTGTTGATTTCATTCGGGGGGAGGTGAGCTGACTGGTCGGGCCGTGATACCCTGCAATGGATTGGTTGTGTCCGGGCCAATGTGACCGCTAAGCTATCAACAGCTTGCGAAATCACTGAAGGCTATCGAGGCTGTTGCTATCAAGGTCTTGTGACTGGAATGACTCCGCAGATTGCCACTCAGGGCCGCTTTCCGCAGACTGTAGGTGGTCAGCAAGGGCCGTAGTAAAGTACCTCTTCAGGAAGGCCATCATTAAGAGGCCTTCACCGCTGACACGATATTTCGAATTAGACTGATATAAGATAGGGTAATCACCTTGAGGAACACAATACAGATTTTGGAGACGCACATTGTAAGCAAGCAAAGTGACAAGCATTGTTCCATGATGTAGAACTTGAACGACTAAACCTTGTCGCGCATGGAACCGTTGTGGGCAGGAATGTGTCCGCATCTACCACAATTTATGGCCTCAAAGACTCGCAAATTGGGGTTGATTAGCTTCTTAGGAGATGGTCGTTCTAATGTGCTGTAGTGCCTTCGCGATGCGGAAAATGACAGGCTCTTGTCATCGCTTGACGGCTGCGGTATTCCCTCGCCACCTAGTATCTGTAGCGAGTCGAGTAGTCTAGCGCCGAGTCAGCAAAAGCAGAGCTGAAAACCCACTCGTCTCGGCTTACCTTTCGGACTGACCACCAGACCTCTGCCCTTCTTTGCTCCCCGATAGATCGTCTCAATTATGTCGATCAACTCCTGCTTGTCCTCCAACACCCAATTGAGCTTGTTGTTGTTGCCGGTACCGAAGTCGCACATCATGTGCTTGTTCCTGAAGAAGAACATAAGAGTGACAGGATCGTAGAGTTCGTACATCTGCTTGAAGTCCGGGACCTGGTCTAGATCGCAAACATAGATGACGGCAAAGTTCTTGACGCGATCAGCGATGCCTGCAAGCGGATCAGCGGGTTTCCGTGCTAAGGAACGGAGTCTTAACCTACGGTACAGGACCTCATCCTGACGCATACAATCGGGGTCCCAATCTCGTCCGAAGCGTATGACCACAAGGCGCTCCTCTTCAGACATAATAGCTTGATCTGTACGTCGAGTCAGCCAGTAACAAAACTGCCTATGAACGCTTACTCACCAACATGCCATCCGGTTACCAGATGAGGCAACACGACGGAGCCCATAGTGATCTATCGGAAAGTAATTTATGGAATGGAAAAATGTTAGAAGTGAGTTTAAGGTGTCCTGGATTAGGTGCGTGCTTGGGTTCACAGTGAGATGCAAAAATGGATGCTGCGGCATTCTGCATGTGACATCTTAAATACCACGCGTAAATTACGGTATCAATACCTATCTGTGGATCGCCGCGGTCCGGTACGGTCCGATTCGTCCGGATATCTGGTACCCTCTAGGTTTAGTCGCATGCTGTTCTCTTTCTGTAAAAGTGGATACCCCACCTACTGTCGGCCTGCGCCACTAGGTGGGCCCCACCTCAATTACCAGATCACCTCAAATGCCTAAATTGCGACGTTTTTGCAGTATCTAGTATAACTTCACCCCATCACATCCGAATTTAGTAACTAAAACAATGTCTAAAAGTCTCAATAAAGCACTATAAATTATACATAGAAAGTTAATCAATTAATTGAGAAAATAATAGTCTATAAATAGTAAAAAGAGTGCTTTCCTAAAGTCGAAAATAGATCTCTCCAGAAAAAAAAATAATTACAAATCAACTACTTAATAAACAAATATTAAAACAATAAATTTAAAGCTTTTAAATAATCTTTAAAACGTATATAATAAATCTAGAAAAGCAACTCGCAATAAAGATAGAGAAAATAGATGTTTGTTAAATTATTTAGATCTTGCACGCAAGAAATCTATTAGAGCTATTCTTAGAATTACAATTTATACGATAGATTCAAGCGAGATAGAAACTAGAAATTCGAGAAGATTTTACAAATGCGTGCTCTCTATATCTATTTTGCGAGCGTATTTCTAGAATAATTTGCAAATGTTTAAAGAATTTTATTGATACTTAGAATCAATTGTTTAAATACGCAATTATTTGTTTTACTAATTTGTAATAATTTCTTTCTCGAAAGAGTATTTTTTGATCTTGAACAACTGTCTCTCTTGTTATTAAAAAAATTTACTATTTCTACTTCAATTAATTAACTTGCAAGAGACAATCTATAGAGCTTAATTAGCGCTTTAATTTGATGTATTGTTTATATGATTTGAATATAATGCAGTAAAGTTATATTAGATACTAGAAAATTGTCACTTTTTAGATAATTGAGATAATCTAATAATTGAGATAAGATCTATCTAGAGATGCTCGTCAACTCTAGATAGAGAATTTATTGTTACTTTGTAATTGTCGCAGCCTGCAACTTTCGAACGATCTTAACTAAACTAATTATTGGATCGACGCGACGAATTTCGGTTTCAACTTTAGAAATCGACTCGACTCGTCGATTTCAACATTAGAAATCGATTCGAAATTCAATTTGATTTCTATTATTTTGTAATCGATTCAATTTGATTCGAGTCGATTTTGGATTTCAATATTAGAAATCGAATCGAATTGTCAAGAATGTCAAGAATACTAAAATTAGTATAAATTTAGTTTAAATTTAGATTTTTTTTAATTATTTTCTAGATAATGTACATTAGTAATGCATAATATAAAAATAGTCTAATATACTTATTAATTAATTTAAATAGATTAACTATTTCTATTAAATTATCAATTAACTATTACTAAAAATAATAAAATTTACTAAAGATAGTAGTCTTGACAATTCGAATCAATTTTTCGAATTAAGTTTTAATTTCAAGTATAGAAATTAATTCGGATTATTAATTCTAACTTTAGAAATCGAATTGTTAAGACTTTCGAATCAAATTAATACAAATTGTTAAGATTCGAATCGAATATTCGATTCGAACTCGATGATTCGATTCGACGCAATCAATCTATATATCTCTAATTTCGATATTAAAAGCAAAAAGATTTATTTCTAATTTATCAAATCAAGATTTGTAATTAAAAACAACAATAACAATTTTGCGCAAGCTTCAAAGCAACTACAAAATTTGCTTATCTATTAATAATCTAAAAAGCTTTTTTGTTATTAAGAATATTGCAATCTTATATTATCTAATTTTTTCTATCTTATAGCAACAAATTTTGGAGCAAGTATAGTCTCTTTACTCTTAAAGAAGCTTATATTTAGAAACAGCAACTTACAAAGACAAAGAAATCTATATTGACAAAGTAGATTAAATTGATATAAATCTAGAAATATTTATTGCAAATATATTAATAGATTAATTGTTAATTTGATTTTCGATTTCAACTTTTAGAATTAACTTGAATCGACAATTTAACTTTAGAAATCAAATCGAAAATTAATTTGATTTTAACTATTTTAAAATCGAATTAAATCGAATTAAATCGAATTAAATCGAATTAAATCGAATTAAATCGAATTAAATCGAATTAAATCGAATTAAATCGAATTAAATCGAATTAAATCGAATTAAGTTAATTTTTAATTTCAAAAGTTGAAATCGAATCGAATTGTTAAGAAATCGAAAATTATACTATTATATTAAGAATTACTATTTTTAGATATATGTTATTATTAGACTAATTATCGAGAATCGAATTTTATGCAAATTCGATTCTCGATACAAATATTATGCAAATACTAATTGTATTAGACTAAAATATAGTCTAATGCAATTAGAAATTCGATTCGATTCCTAGATTTAAGAAAAAATCGAATCGAACAATTAGTCTAGTTATTATAACTTTGAAATTTTGATTAGAGTATAGTTTAATATACTTCGAGCTTACAATTAGACTTGTTTATATTATTATATAACAATCTACTCAAACTAGTTGTTTCTTGTATTATTATTTTGTATTACTCTTTTATTCTAGAGAGATTCTCTTAATATTTTCGAGATTACAACTATACTTTATTCTATCATACTTTGCTTGATTTAATTGTTACTTGTATTATTATTTTGTATTACTCTTTTATTTTAAAGAGATTCTCTATATATTATTTAGAGATATTGTTTTTATTACTTTTGTTTGCAATATATTTAATTTTTTAAGAATTTCAAGTTAATTATTATTTTTAATCGAAGTTAATTAAAAATAATATAATCGAATTAATAAGAAAAAGAAATTAAAGTTTGCGAAAATCAATATTATACTATCTCATTATACGAGAAGAGACAAGAGAGAAGATTTTATTGACAATAATGCTCACGATTTATCTTGATCGTTAAAGTCAAATAAACGTAATTAACGCAACGTCGATAAGTAATTGAAGCGTTCTTAATGCGTCTTAATGCGACTTATTACAAATTGCGACAAAGATTATCGCGAAAATAATAAAAATCAAGAAGTTCTATAAATTAAAAAAAAATGCATTTAAAATAATATCAATAATAACGTTAATTAAGTAATGTGTTTTTGTCAAAGAGTTTACGCGCAAGTTCAACGAATTCTTTGCGAAAAATAGACGAATCAACATAAATTGATGTTAAAAAAATTAAGGAAAACGACAAATTAACTAGAAAAAGTAAAAAGAGTTAAGAAAAACACACAAGATGCAAACATATAAGCAAGCATAGTATAGAGCTTGTTATTAGTTGCACAAATAACAATTAAAATAAACGTTAAACAAGCATTCTCGAAACAACGATTAATTAAAAAAATAAAAATAATAACGTAAATTAAAAAAGAGAAAGAGACAAAAAAAGTACAAAAAATAAATGCAACAAAAATAAATGCATTAACGTGCGACTTAAACATTGTTAATACACTAAATGCGCGAAAAGACATATAAAAAATAAGACGTTTCAAAAAAATAATAATCTTTAAAATTAATAACGAATGCAATAAAAAAATTCTAAAATCAAGTAATTTTTGAATTAAGAACGTATTTATTGCGATAGTTTTGCGTCGTAAATGCGCAAAAGTAATAATGTACAACATTAAAGTAAAAAACATATTTAAAAACATAAAAAAAAAGAGAACAAAAATAATAAAAAGATTATGCAAGATTATGCATTAAGAATTAAAGATTAATAAAATAACTTAACTTACAAGAAAAAGTAATAAGATAAAATATGTCTTTATTGTAATGTAAGTAAATTACGCAAAGATAACAAACAAGTTAATTTAATTTAATGTAATTTATAAGTCGAAAATTAAGATAACAAAATACTATAATACGAGTTGCAAAATAAAGTAATGCATAAAATATTAAAAGTATAATTATTTAATATACGAATGCAAAAACGAACAATAATGCGTTTATTGCGTATAAGATTATCGCTTCAATTAATGCTCGCATTAATTAAATTTATCAAAATAAAAATGCGACGTTTGCAAAAATACTTACAAAGTATTCGATTTCAAATGTTTTAAAAGATAAAACCAAAAATTAAGAATAAAAGAGACAACGAAGATAAAATTATTGTATTACGTCGTTAAAGTAACGAGAACGAACGAAATAACAATTATTTTAATAACTCTTGAAAGCGCAACGACGTTTAATTGAACGTCGAAGAAGAAAACAAAATGCAAAATAACAATAATTAATCGCTCGACTTAAGCAAGTCGCATGCAAAACATTCTTGTAACGACAAAAAAAATGTAATTTAACAATTAATTAAGAAAAGACGCTTTAACGAATCGTTAAATAATTAGTTTATTCTAATAAGACAAAATAACAATGAGATAACAATAACATTATTATAGAATATATCTTTTACGCAAAAGATGTAAAATCTAATAAATATTAACATCAAGAATTATACAAAACAATTTTAATAAAGACACAAAACGAGTTCAAAATATTATAATATAACGTTTATAAATCAAGAAGTAAAATAATAATTGCATTGCTTTAAAAGAATAAAATACAAAATTACAATATATTAATAATACAAGAATTGTAATGATATTACGTTAAGACAAAGATATATAACTTAAGACGCATAAACTTTACGTTTGTAAATAATAACGAAAGAACATATTTTTATGTTAACAAACGCATTAATAACAATAATTAGCATAACACATAATATTTTAAAGATATAAAAACAATAACGTTACAACTATGTCTTAACAATAATAATAAAAGATATAATTTTGTCAATGTTTATAACATTTACAACTTGTCTTCAAATAATTATAACAAAATAATTGACAAAAACAATCTTTTAACAATAAAGTTAATTTTGCGCATGCAAGACGAAAATATTATTGTAAGAAATTTCAATTTGCATTTTTTGTTTAAGTAAATTCTTTTTATTTTAGACAACATTTGTTTTCGAAGAATTTATTAAATATAATGCGCACAATCGACGCAATGCTAGTTCTCTTTTAAGAAATTATAACGAGAGATTATTAAGACATTTAAATTATAATTGATTTATTATTTGTTATAAAAGAGATAACAAATCGATTAATATATTGCGATATAAACAAGAAGATAAAAAACTTATTTAATTATTTTTCGATAAGAATGATGTTAAATTTTCGAATGTAAAAGAAGTCTTAACGTCGTCTTAAACAAAACTAAAAAGCTATAAACTTAAAAAAGTTCGACGACATATTAAGAAATTTATTACTCGAATTAATATTAAACGATTTAATAAAAAGAGACGACATTAATAAGTACACAACAAAGTTACTTGATACTCTAAAAAAAATTATTAAAAACTTTATTTTGTAAGCAAGATTACACGAAAAAATCAAATTTAAGTAAATAGCGAAATGCATAAAGATAAACTAAAGAAATCAAAAGACTACGTTAACAATATTATATCTTTAGCAAGTAAGCGACGTACGTTTAAACATGCGACAAGAAGAACAAAATACTAAAGAAGCACAAATAAGACAAGTTTCGCAAACAAATAAAAACTTCGAAAAATATTATTAAGAATCTCTTTAAAATAATAAAGTAAATTAAAAACATAATAACAAAAACGCTAATCAAGTTTATTATATTATTATTACGAATTAACACAAACATCGCGACAACAACAAAGAACAAAATTGAAACAATATTTCGATTTTATTTTTATTTTTTGTCTAATTTTAATAAACAACTTGAACGAATTCTTTTATTTAATCTTTATAGAAGATAACGACATAATATTGAAGCGCAAAATAATAAAAGCAATATACAAAACAACTTCTAACAAGATATTAGAAATTAACGATATAATTAATTGTACATTGCGATAATTAATTTGCATCGTCTTATCTTAAGTAAAATTTCTATTCGATAAATGCATTAAAAAAGAAATACAATTGTTTTATTTTAAAAAGGCGATTACAATAATGCTACGCAAATCAAGAAAAAAAAATTACTTTAAATTGTTATTCTTTAAAATTATTGCGTTATTGAATACATTAAATAAGATACTAGAGTTAATAATATTGAAGCGTCTTTATTACGTTGTAAAGACGCACAATACTTTATTAAATATACAAATAAGAGCTAGAAGATAACGTTTAATTGACACGATATTGCAATTAATTACGAAAAAGATTTACACAATATAAAGCGATCAAAAGAAGAAAATAACATTTTTACTTAATTTCGATATATTAGACGCATTCGACAATGCGTCGCACATTCGATTGCTTTACAATATAAAGAAGAGACGAATTTCTACTTGTTTGCTTAAATAAATAAAGAATTTTCTAAAGAAATGTTATATTATCTTGATTATAAATAATTATACAATAAAAAAGCGTAATGCGAACGTAAATATATCGTAAAATTCTTTTTTCTTTTTAATTTTATATTTGTTTTACAATGCGAATCTATTAAAGATGTGCGATAAAATTAAATTGCGAGTTAGTGTTACAAATTTTATAAACGACGTTAACATATTAATGTATAAAAAATAAATCGAACGTAATTGCAAAATGTTAAGTTAAATATACAATAAATATAAGCAATAAGCACGAAGTTACGAGTTTAAGTTCGCGAAAAAAAAACATAAATTAATTTACTTTTCGCGAACTTTAAAGAGATTTAATACAAGCGTCAATATAACGCTAGCAAGACACGAGATAATTATTAAATCAAATATTAAAATATTGAAAATTCAATTAAATTTAAAGCTAAGATAAAAAATTTACTTGCGTCAAATAAAAATCAAGTTAATAATTAGACACAAGAACGCGTCAATAATAGAAAATTCGATATTTAACACTTTGTTAAAGATAAATAAACGCAAGTACAACGTTATTAAGAAGTTAACAATAGCTTACAATATTGTCGCATAATATACGTCTAAAAATATTAAAAATTTAAAAAAAAAATTATTTCGAAGTTGCGATTAATATAGAATTGCGTATTTCGACGTATTACAAATGTTTATAAGACAATATTTACAAAAATTTTATAAGTTAAGATTAACGTACTTTTTATCGATATATATCTCGAAAAACTAATATAGAAATCGATAACTATTATAAATGTACAAAAGTTAAACAAAATAATAAACGTAATAATATTACGTATACGCAACGACTTAATGTTAAAAAAACAAAAATTAGAATTTAAAATAATATTTTTGCAATTTAAGAAAAAATAAATACGAATAAAACTTAAATTGACGACGACATTGCGATAGCAATTCTACACAATTATCTTATAAATAAAATCTCTTAAAATAGTTATCGCATGTAACAAGAAAAAAAAAAAAAAAAAAACACAACGCAAACAAGTTTTATTAATATTGAAGAACGTACTTTAACAAAAACGATTACAATAAAAACGTTATTGTTATCTTAATAAAAACAAATTAAAGAATTAAGAAATAACTAGAAGACGTCAAGATAACGTTTACGCATTACGACAAACTCAAAAAACTTATAAAAGCGATCGAAAAATTGACGAAACATTGCAAGATATTTATTAATTTGCAAGAACAAATTTACAAGATGTATTTTAATAATTAAGCTTTACTAAAACTTATAAGAGAAATAAAATTAACGTTAAATTAAATACGTTTTAGAAGAACGCAAAATGCATGTAATGCGCTGCGACGTCGTAACGTTATATTAAAACTCTATTAAATTCTAGAGCATAAAAATATAAAAGACAACAAGATTGCAAACGAAATCGCTAATAAAAAATACAAATAACGTTTACTTCTCGCAAATCAAATGTTAATCAAACTTGTTATTAAAAAAACGTTTACTTAGAACAAGATTCGAAAGAAGTAATAATTAAAATAATTAAAAGACAAGAACGACGCAAAGTATCGCAAGTTTGTATTTAAAAATACGCATAAATATATGCAACTACATATTGATTATCTCAAATTACATAATGCACTTCTAGTATAACTAAAAATAGATAAAATCGACTTTAATTAATTTTTATGCGAACGACAAATACTTAAAATTACGACAAGAACTTGCGATTGCAATCAAAAGCGCATAACGATCAAACATATTCTATTAACTTGCTCTAGATAACTATTACGAGCTTACTTAAGTTATACTAGTAATTTAGATTCTATACGTTATAAACGCATTTATTATTATGTTCGACGTACTTAAGAAACGAACATTTCGAACATTGCGAACAATTATACTTGTTATACTTAATAAACGAACAAGACAAGCAATCTATATTTTTTTAATATATAGAAACTAGAAACGTGACTTTTTTATAAATTGTATTTAACTTATTTTAAATCTTTATTTATTATTACTTTAATTTATTAAATTACTTGTAAAGATTTATTAAATATAAGATTATTTATAATTGCAATTCTTGTTATTAAGTAATTGCTTACATTGTTTAAAGACGTTTACAAATCTTTTTAATAATATAACTTTCTTTAATATTTTTTACGAAAGTATTTATTTAATATTTTGAACATTTTAAGAATGTTTATATTAAATTAACGCGCTTTTATCTTAAGCATTAGCTCAATAACATTACGTCAATTCTTTATTAATAAAAACGACAAGATAAAAATTAATAAGTCTAACGTCTATTATAAAGATTGAATCGATCTAGAAAATTAACTTATGCAAATAAATATTTGTTTTATTTTTTATTTTGTTTTAACGAACAAGAAAACGATTTTCGCATTTATATTTTTTAAAGAAAGAGTTTAACATTAACTCAAGTTAAACTTACGCAAGTATTTGAAAAATTAAAACGAAAATTCTTGTACAATGTTCACGAATTTTGATAATTTTAAAAGAGAGCTTTGAAGAATCTTCGAAACATTTAACGAGAAACAAATTGCAAAAAGAATAATTTAGCATTTAATTTAACAAATCTTTGCAATAAACTACGTAGCAAGATTTCAAAAATATATTAATTTTATCGAATAAAATAATGTCGCATTTATAACAATGTTTCGACAAGATTTTAAAAACAATCTTAAAAATAAAATTATGCGCGATAACAAATTTATTAACGATATATTTGATTTTATCGAAGTAGTTATCGATTTTAACAACAAATTATATGAGAGAATTATAAAAAAGCGATACAATTAATTTTATAAAAGAATAGAAATCTTCTTTAAATTAACGATCAAATATTAGTAAAAAGAATTTCGTTCTAATTAGAAGTACAATAATCTAGATTATCTTAAATCTATATTTATAAAATTAAATTTTACTTAACGACGCAAAAAAAAAACTCTAAAGAAAAGCAAGATAATAAATTTTAAAAAACCTGTTATTTATGTGACAAATTAAGTTATTTCGCAAGAGATTGTTAATCATAAAACTTAATAAATTATTGACAAATCAATGTTATATTAAGAGAAATATTTAATAGCTAAAACAATATTAGAAAACAAATTAACATAAAGACAAACATTCTTGAGACTAAATCGAACGACAATTATTATTTGATAAAGAATTTAAATCAATTATAAAAAGTTCTAGATAAAATATCATTAAATAAGACACTTATATTTACGCAAGAAATTAATTAAGCACTTTAAAAAATTATTAAATCTTATAACTTAATTATTAACTTAAATAAAGAATATAATTAAAAGAATTTTTACGAATGTATAGAAGACATTACGAATTATTTTAAGACTTTAGTTAATTTATTGAAGATCGTAAACAAATGCGAGAAGAAACTAGAAAACAATGTTATTACAAAAAAGAACATATTTAACATTATTATAAAACAATTGAATTTTACAATATATGCAAGTCTTAATTAAACAATTTGTTACAATAATTTATGCTAAACTTACTTAGAAGAAAAGAACGAAGTCAATTAATTTTTTAGAAAGTTAAAGTTAATAATTTAGCAACAAAAGAAAACTTAACATAAACAAACGTTTAAAGTAAAAGTCGCAACATAGAAACAAAGAAAAGTTCGAATTTTTTAATAAAAAGTATATTAAAGAAATGCAATATGTTAGCTTAACAATAGCAACTAAACTTAATGGCGCATACACAATATTTTATTATATTAATTAAGATTAACAATTATTAACTTATAGCAATAATCAATTCTAGTGCGACAAGTAATTTTATAATTAAAGCTTTTATAAAGAGAAAAGAGTATTTTACTTAAAAGAAGCTTAACGCTTATAATCTAGTAATTGTAAATAAAAACTCGTTACTTGTAAAAAATAAAAAAGTAAACAAAGAAACGAAATTATTATTAATAGCTATTTAACAACATTACAAGAAACTAATTTTTAATATCGTAAAAATAATTATTTATAATATCATTCTAAAAATATTTTGATTAAAGTAGTACAATCTAGAAGTCGATTAAAATACACGAGTATTTAGATTTGCACAATGTAATTACGCAATTTATATTCAATTTACGCATCAATAACGTTCGATAATAAATAAAAGATTAAATTAAAATTCGATCGCAAGTAACGAGTTTACATTTTTGCAAAAAAACGATTTAATAAAGTTTAATTCAATAAATATTAATAAAGATTAACTATATTATAAAGTCAAAGCAAATAAAGAAAATTGCGAATCTTTTAAGAGTTTTAAACTATTTAATATAGCGAAGAAATTGCTAAAGTACGTATTACGAATATACAACAATTAAGAGCATTTATTTTAGAAAAAAAAAACAATTAAAATTTTATCTAAACATTAGTTGTAAAATTACAAGATTAAACTTAAATTAAACAAGCAATTTACGTTTAAATTTATATATGCTCTATTTAAAAAGAAGCTAGAAACACTTCGCGAATATCTAGCAAAAAACGAAAAAAAAAGAATTTATTAGAAAATTTTAATTATAAATAGAATACTTGATTCTCTTTGTATTTAAAAAGAACGAAACTTTTTATTTATATGTTAATTATCGAAAGCTAAACAATATTACGATAAAAATTTAATACTTATTATTTAACATTAGCGAGCTTTAGAATTAATTATTTGAAGTAAAGTATTTTATTAAATTAAATTTACAAGAAGCGTACAACTAAATTAAGATAAAAACAAAAAAAAATAAAAGACAATTTTTTATATGTAATATAAATTATACAAATACACAACAATGTTGTTCGAACTTACAAACATTTTAACAATTTGTCAAAAAATAATTAATAATATACTACGACAATATTTAGATCAATTTGTTATAGTATATTTGAACAATATTATAATTTACTTAAATATCTTGAAAGAACATATAATCTATATTTTAAATTAAAGAAATGCGAATTTTATTAAGAAGAAATTATTTTTCTTAAATTGATTATTAAACGACATAGAATATGCATAAATCTCGAAAAACTATAAACAATTAAAAAGTAAAAATTATCTATTAATGTTAAGAAAGTTTAATTCTTTCTAGATTTTATAAATTACAACAAGAAATTTATTAAGAATTACTTTGTTAACGCAATACTATTAATCAATCTTACAAAGAAAAAGACGTTATAGATATAAAAATTAGCAAAAAAGAAATTATTTCAAAATCTTAAGTTAAAATGCTTAAAAAAAATTAATATTAAAGATATATAATTTACAATTGTTAAGCAAAATTGAAATCGACGCATTAAATCTAATTATCGATACATACTTTAATTAAGAGCATAAAAATATATAGCACTTAATAGCATATCTCTCGAATTTTTTTTTCTTAATTGAACAAAATTATAATATTTACGATAAAAAGCTACTTGCTATTGTAGTTTTTCTAAAATTATAAAGAGTATATATCGAAGAATTATTAAAACTTATAATTCTCACAAATTACAAAAATCTTTTGCACTTTATTATTATTAAATAGTTTAACAAAAAACAAATGCGATAATTAGAGTAGCTTGAACAATATAAGTTCAAGATATAATATATATTAGACAAGAATAACGACAAAGCAAACGCACTTAACAAAAGAAATAATTATATAAAAACAAAAAATTCGTTTAATTACAATATACTTAAGATTAATAAAGACGAATTACTATTAATAAACAAACATAAGCTAAATGCTATTTTACAAATACTTAAAGACAATAAGAAAGAGTTTTCGATAAAAAAAGAAAAATCTTAAATATTTATTAACAAAATTGACGAATATATAAAGAAATATTATAATAAATTATTGCAAAGACATTTGAGAATTATTAAAACTCTTTAGCTTTTACGCTAACATTATTAAATTTCTTAGATAAGACAAGTTGTTAAGACATATATTAAACGATATTTTAATTGTTAACAAAATAAACATAATATATATGCGAACTATAACGAAATTTAATATTAGAAATTACTTAAATCATTATAAGATAAAGTTATAATAAACTTTATTATTAAGTTGTTTAAATCGATAAATTTAACAATTAAAAACAAATATAACTCAATACTAGTAATAATTGACAAACTTATCAAATACTTATATATTATTGTATGCAAAGAGAAGTTTATAGCAAAACAATTAAAATACATTGTATTAAATTAACTTATTTGATATTATAATATATTTAAAGAATTAACTAGTAATAAAGACAAGCTCTTTACGTCTAATTATTAAAAAACGTTTCTATTAATATTAAAAACGAGACTCAAGATGTTTATTGTCTATTATTCGATTATAAATAATTAAATAGAGCGAACAAACTAAAGTTTAAAGTAATATTTAAGACATTATCTTAACAATACTTACAACAATTAAATATTACTTTTATTTATAATACAATTAGCATTAGATGCAAAGATTTCGAATATTACTAAAATAACTTTATTCTTTGTCAATTATAATAAAGAATTTGATCTCTTCAAGAAAGAGCGAAAGCATCTATTAACTTAATTAGTTATCGAGAGAATAGCGACATTAAAAAAGATATATAACAACATCTTAATAATGTAAGAAAAGTCGATCAAGTATTAAAACAAAAAAAACGAAAAACGACATCTCAATTAAAGAAAAGAAATAAAATATATCTTTTTACAAAAAATCTTAAGACAAGAAAGTTAAGCAAGAAATTAAATTATGTCAAAGTCGAATCGTTTCTTATTAAGAAGACAAAGAAATTAATCAATTACAAACTTGACTTGCTCAAGAACGTCAAAGTATTTTTAATATTTTATATCTTATTGTTGAAATTAGCGAATTCAACTACGTCTTTATAAAACATATTTTATTTTTATTTACAAAAAAAGAAACAATATAAAGTTGAAAAAATTCTATAACAAGAAGATCAAAAATATTTTATCAAGTTAAAAAAATATTTTATCTTAAAAAATATATAAAAGTCAAAGAAAAATCTTGATTGTTGTCGAGATCTTTTAAGAAAGTTTTATTAAAGTTAGACAAAAAACAATAGCTCAATTCTAATTAATCGAAAGTTAAAATTATTTAAACGATATATCAAATAGCAACTTAGAAGTCTTTGCAACAAGCTTATTAAAGAACGTTTTATTTATCTTTAAATCGTCAATCTTTTTTTACTTTATTACAATTATTTCTTTATTTTTATTTTTTAGAACATTTAGTTGCCTTTTTAAACAACTTAGTTTAATATACGCTTTGCGCACTTTTTTCTTTAAACGTAATTTTTTCTTATAAATTTGTTTTATCGAAGTAGACGAAATTGTCAAATTATAATCACAATTTAATCGCATACATTTTATACATTTTTCGAAATTATCGTTTACACAACAAGTTTTACTAGACATTACACAATTGCGACAAGAACGCATTGCTAAACACAAAAAATCTAAAGCGTCAAAAAGATCTTTTTTACAAGAAAAAGAATTTCTAGTATTAATTTTTCTTGAAGACATAATAAAGAGACATTAAATTTCAAGACAAAAACTCTAAAGAAAAGAAATAATATTACGAGTTTATTTAAACTATATTAGTAATTTAAATTTTACACGTTACGAACGCATTTGTTATTATGTTCGACGTATTCGAAAAGCGAACATCTTAAGCATAATGTTCGACATACTTAATAAGCGAACATTGCGAACAATTATGCTCGCTATGCTTAACAAACGAACAAGACAAACAATCTATATTTTCTTAGTATATAGAAACTAGAAATGCGACTCTCTTATAAACTGTGTTCAATTTATCTTAAGTCTAGACTAATCGCGTCGAATCAAGTTATCGAGTTCGAATCAAGTTCTTAGCTCGCCAAGACTCGAGTCAAATTAGAATTTTAATATTGAAAAGTCGATTCGAATCACGATGTTAATATCAAGTATTCGAGTCGAGTTACAATATTAATATTAAATATTAACTCAAATTTTTAATTCGACTTGCCAAGATATAAAGCGATTTAATAGTAAAATTTGTAGACATAAATTGTATGTTAAATCTTATAATTTTTTTCTTAAAATGTTGCATAATAATGCAATTAAGTAATGCATTTGATTTCTTTGATGTTTGTATAATAACTAGTTTAAAATTATTGTAATCTCTTAATTAGCTTCATTGTTATTTAAAAAAGTGCATGTTTGAACAATAATTTAATTGACACATTTGTTAAAAAAATTGTATAATTAAATAACAATTTCGTTGACACATTTGTTCGAAAAAGTGCATAATTAATGTATGTAGCGAAATAATACGCTTAGTAAATAATGCAACAAGATAATGCAATTAATAAACTATATAATTAAATAACATATATTCTTGCTACTTATTTTTTAATTTTAATCATTTAAATATAACGAAAATATCTCGATTTTAAAATTTCGAATATTACGACAAATGTTTACTTTTTATCATTATTATAGTGAATTTTTAAATTAATTATCAATTGCGTTATCAATCGTATATTTTTTTGCTAAATAATTTTACGCTTTGCGTAAATAACAAACAAATTGCTATCTATATACATAAAGTAAAACATTAGTAAATGTCGTAAAGAATTAACGATAATGCAAATAAATAATGCATTTATTAAAAAAAAATTTAGTTAAAAACGCTTTAGTAGTTTTCTAAAGTGTTTTTAATATTAAAGTCTAAATTTTGTAGTCTTTATTACTTAATTCGTTCTTAAATTTGTTGTTAGAAGCTTCATCTTAAAGAATTTCTTGCACTAGTCTTTCAAAAAATCTCTTAAAGATCAACAAATTCGCAAACTTTTAATATTGACAAATTTCTCTTAGAGTCACAATTTTAGACTTAAATTTACGCTTCTTCGATTGCAAAAACTTAGCTAATAATAGCTTGTTGCATTACTTGTTTACATTATTTTCTAAACTTTAAACATCGTACTTTTAAATAAAGTCTTGTTTTTGCTTTTGCTAGCTTCTTCATCGTCGCGACCTCGTAATGTTATATTATTACAAGTTAATTTTTCGATTTTTTTATGTCTTGCATTAAGTATGTTAGCAATTCGTAACAAAGAATGCATTATTTAAATGCATTACTTGTTTGTTTAATACGCGTCATTATAAAATCGTAAATAAAAAGTTGTTCACATTAATTATTTGAAAGAATTTATCAACTTAAAGATAATTAAGTTAACGAACGATAATATGATTAAATAATTGAAATAAATGCTTGATCATGTTGCAATATAAAATGAAAAAAATAATTTAATTAGAAGCAATAATGTGATAATTGTGATAATTTTTAATTGTAATAATATTAAATAAAGATAAGATTCTCAATTCTAATTCTAATCTTAAGCGCGAAAATTTACTTTATGATTGCGACATTCTTTTTTTTCATAAATTAAACACTAGTTAACACAATTTCTAATTACTTATTGCATAGACTTACATAATTAAATAAGAATGTTAATTTGCATTACTTGTATACATTACTATAAAAACTAATTAAAAACGCAAAATGTCAATTCTCTCTATTCTCTCTTAATCAATTGCTAATCGAAATCGTATTATAATATGAAACGTAAATTAAAAATTATTGTACATTAAATAGAACGCAAATCGGATAGCTTTTCACAAACGATTAACAAAGCTTAGAGCTACAAATGTTTATCAAAAAACGTTTAAAAACAAGCAAATAAATATAAAGAACAATGTTTAAAACTTAATTATTAATGAGCGAGTTAAAAAAAGTCTTTATAATAATGCATTTAAGTAATGCATATATGTTCAAAAAGTTAATTATATAATAGCTAAATGTTTCGAAAAAAAATCAATGAAAAAAATTAAAAAGAAAAATGCTACGAAACAAGCAATCATTGATGCGATAACTATGAAAATAGCATTTAAAAATCAACATTTGAACGTAACAAAGTCTACTTTTATTAATCAAGTAGATATTGTGTTTAATGTAAAAAATAAAATTAATATACGTGTTAAACTACTACGAATCACGACGAATTTAATATTAATATGTCGAAATACATAATATTAATTATTTAAATCATTTAGCAACGTATTTTGCATTATAAAGAACTAGATAAGCTAAAAACAACTTAAAACTCAAACGTAATCAATGAATTTAACAAGTTTGTAAACACAATTTTTAGCGACAAAAATGTCGCAAATTGTAAAATACTTAATTCTCTTAATAACGAATTGAAGAATTTAATTAAAATAAATAATAATAGAATTAAAATTAAATACGAAAAAGTTAAAGATGATGCAAAAATAATAAAGAACAAATATAAATCGTCGAAGTATAAAGACGAAGATAATAACAATAAAAATCAAATTAAGCATAAGATTATAACGATCTTAAACTAATCAATTAAAATGATCGAAATTAAGAATAATTAACAAGAATTTAAGCTATCTAGTTATGTATTTTATCAATTGCATTATCTTGTTACATTATTTATTAAACGCATTGTTTTACTACATGCATTATTTGTACACTTTTTTTACTAAATATGTTTATTAAAAAGTGCACTATTTATACACTTTTTTTAACAAATATGTCAATCACATTATGCACTTTTTTTATCAAATATATTAATCAAAAGATGCATTATTTATATATTTTTTCTAACAAATATATTAATCACATTATGCATTCAAATTATTTAAAAAATTAAAATTAAATCATTAATTTAACTTTTTTAGTTAAAGAGTTCGACAATCTTGTTCTATATAATCTTATTAAAGATTGCAAAAAAAAAATCATTGTATCTTAAGAAGAATTTGAATTCTTAACTTTTTAATTCGCGATAACAATAACACACAATTTACGATATAATCTTAAATAGCACAATAATGCTCTCGTAGATTATATCGTAAATAATGTGTCATTATTATTGCAAATTGAACGCGCTATTACTAATTTATCAAAATTTTAATATTTAGAAATATTTAGCATAATTTTTAAAAAATTAAATATATTAATTTAATGCAATATAAGTAATTTAGATACATTACTAAATTGCATTATTAAATTGCATTATTTTCTAACTATATTGTTTCGAGACATATATTGACAATGCAAAATCTTTAACAAATATAATAATATCGAATCTTTAAATACTAATTAAACGTAAAACATCTTGCAAATCTATTCTAAAAAAATCATTAAATTCTTTAATCGTTAAATTATTGTTTTTCTCTCTTTAATAAATGTTTTACGCTTCGATAATAGTTTTTTTAGAATCTAAGTGTATATTACGATTATAATACTTAAAAATTATTATTTGTTTAATTAATTCTAAAGTCATTTGTGATTAATTTTATCGACAAACTCTTTTAGCAAAACTAAATGTTCTTTCGATATCTATAAAAAATATTAAACATAAAAAAACGTCTTTAGTTATTTAAGCTAATTTTAAGAAATTCGAAACATTATTTTTTCAAAACTTTTATATTAAAATCTCTTTAACAATGGCGTCAATGCGAAGATATTAATCGTTTTTGTTTAAAAATAAAGATTGACATTAATTTCGTTAAAAAAGAGTTCGACTATATAGTTATTAACAAATAAACGATTACATTATTAATTTGCATTATTTTGTCAATTTCGCTAATTCGTTATGTTTCGACTCTTGAAGTCGTTATTTTTTTTTCATAATAACGACTAAAATAGTTCTTAAACTCTTTCTTATATTTGTCGTAATAAGAATGATCAATCTTATTAAAATTTTGCTTTTTAACATTCTTTATGTCTTAATTTTAATACAAGTTTAACTTTTGAATAAAATCTAAAATTATAGCAAGATTGTATATTAGTTCGTCTTTGTCCTTAGTTTTAAAATAGTATTTTGCGAGTTTTGTAAAAATTAATTCGCAAGCTTTGATAACAAGTGTTTTTAAAAAACACGCATTGTTGTGTATAATTCTTTCAACAACATTAAAATAATTAAAAAGAGCATTAAACAATCGAAATTTTAAATGCATGTTAACATTAATTGTTTTAAACACAATTAAAATTAATTTATAAAAAAAACATAGCATATTGTTAACAAGCAATACTAGTAATTATTTGTTATCTTTTAATTAAATAGCTTGAATCTTTGAATTTTTCAAAATTTTGTCAACTTATATATTAATTATGTTGCGCAATTAATATGTACGTCGAAACTTAAAATAGATAGAATTTCAACGAATGCGAATGTCTTGTATTAATGTTCGAAACTTTGTTTTAACTTTAATTTAAAGCTTTTAAAAGCGAAGCTTTCGTTAAAAAAAACTATTAATAACAACTATAAAAACGCAAACCTAATTTATTTATTAACAAATGCATTATTTCTTTGCATTACTTATTTAAAAAATATCTTTTTAATAACAATGCACAAATTATTGCTTGTAATTACATTCTTAACTTGATTGTTTTTTAATAATAACATAATGTTATTATTTAAAGTCTTTAATTTAATGACTTTAATAAACTTTTAAGTCACAAGATTAATAATATAAGTTATACAAAAAATCAAATTTTGTGTTTTATCTTATAAAGTGTCGCGTCAATTAAGCGTCTTTTTAAACTTCTTTTTTAAAGTGTCATTGTTGCTTATATTGTTCGTAACAACATCAAAAAGCTTGTTTTTAATATTCTATATATTTAAGATTTTAAGAAGCTCTTGCATTAAATAATAATCAATATATTTAACTTAAAAAAACGTAAATTTAATAAGATGTTTACAATATTAAAATGTAATATTCATTTAATATATTAATATTTCTAGGTAAACGATTTTTTAAGAATTAGATTATGCGTTTAACGTAATAAATATACGTCGTAACTTTTTTAAATCTTGCTTTATCTTAATACGAATGTTATTGTATTTTAAGAAAATCATAAATAACAATTTAATGCAATGCACAAAAATAAGATTTAAGCGAAGCATTTGCAATAATTGTCGAAAATGCTTATTTTTAATAATTCGAAGAAATAAATTCAAGACAATAAAGATTTTGCACAATATTTGTTCTTAATCTTGTTAATTAAATTAAGACGCTAAGTTAATATAATTTTTCTTCTATTAATTTGTTAACTTTGCATTATTTATTTGCATTATTAAATTAAATTTATACGATCAAAAGTTAACTCGAGCTATAAAAAAAATTAAATCGTTTTCGTTCTTTGCAAGTAACTATCTTGCAATGTTTAAGTATATTAATTATACTAAAGTCACTTATAGCTATAGAATAATTTAGAATTTTGAGACAATTTTTGCATGCTATCTTAGAATATTTTTTTAATGTTAAAATTATTTGAATAAATATGTTTTAAATATCGAATTGTTTATTTGCTTTAATCTTTTTAATTCAAAGTAAATTTAATATTTTTTTTGAATTTTGTTTCTAACATTTTCGTTAATAGATGTTTGTAATTATTATTGTTAAAATTGAGCATTAATATTAAGACTTCACTTAACGTATTCGTTGTTCTTTCTTAATTTTAAAAGAAAACTATTTTGATAAATTTTATCGATTGTTTCTTGAAAAGCTTTTTTGTTTTTAAAAAAAAATTAATTAATATTTTATAAGTTTTGACTTGCGAATTAATTAAAATAAAGACTACTTAAGATTAAATTGTGCAACATTAAAAAATTAGACTCTTTTTTAATTGAAAATATTAATGAATTGTATACATCGTTAGAATTAAACATTTTGCAATATATTTTGCAAAGAATAGTAGTCTTAATGACAACAATAAATTATTTAAAAATAAACACTAATAATGTAATAAAATAATGCAATAAAATAATGCAATAAAATAATACAAATAACGAGAAAATAATAAAGAAAAAAATTGTTTTGTTTTTGATGCATAGATCTTTCGAAAGTCGTAACGTAATAAATTTAAAAATAGAAATTCTTGACATTATGACGACATTTTCGATTGCTTAGCGATTCGAATTAATGACTTAAATCAAGTTAGAAATCGAGTTAATATTAAATTGAATCACAATGTTAATATCGAGAATTTAAATTAAGTCACGATGTTGGTATCGAGTATTTAAGTTAAGTTAGAAAGTTGATATCGATTTCTAGCTCAACGATTAGTCTACTTAAGTCTTTACTTATTGTTACTCTAACTTATTGAATTATTTATAAAGATTTATTAAACATAAGATTGTTTATAGTTGCAATTCTTGTTATCAAGTAATTGCTTGCATTGTCTAAAGACGTCTACAAATCTCTTCAATAACATAATTTTTTCTAATACTTTTTACGAAAGTACTAGCGTAACAATAACAACAAAAAAGAGCACAAATGCAATAAGAAATTAATATTACGAATCTACGACAATTGCTAGATAAGATTAGACTTGTTATCGCGACAATGCGCATAATTTTAACTATTAAATTGTTGTGTCAATTTTAGACAACGACATTGTTAATGATGCTTAAGTCTCTCTTAAATTTATAAAGTTCTCGTTTAAAGAATTTTCTTGTATTATAAATATCACGATATAAAAGACGAAGACGCAACGTCGTTATAACAACTTGTTACGAACGAAATAACAATTGCGAATTCTAGTTAATTATAATTAAACGAATAGACGCTAATGCTATTCGTCTATTCGTAATTAATTAGATTCAAAAATTATAAAAGTATATAGTTCTTACATAGATTCTCAAGAATGTTGAATCAAGTATAAATAAAATAAAATAAAATAAAAAAAATAACATTAAGATAATATTTTAACGTTGTTATCTTTCTTGCTATTTATAACAATCTTAATCTTAGACAATCTATCTCTTTTCTTAGACATAAGCGCATTTTCTATTGTCTTAGATAATCGATTGCGCTTTTTTGACAATAATATAGAAACGATAATGTTTACTAGAGATCTCAAGACAATTATTTCAAATATTGTAATAATTGTTTTAGAATATCTTATAATAGAGAGAATAAATATTTTGTGCTTTATTTTATAATTGTTGACAAGATTCGCAGATTTGTCTAGTAGATTCTTGTTATATTATCGATTTTACTTAGCATCGTAATTCTTTTATCGAACAAGATATTTTAAGATAAAACAATTTTGCTTATATTAACAAATGCAATATTCGATAAGAATTTTAATTTTATAAGAATATTATTCGACATTTAATTTAACAATAGTCTTTGAATAATTTAACTTTAAACAATTGTATAAATCTTTATTATCTAACGCTAACTTAAGATAAATTATAAATATAACTAAGTAAATCTTTCAATTTGTCGAGAAATTTAGTTTGTATATTAGACTGTTTTTTTGCTTAAGAATCTTAAGAGATTCGATGCGTTAAATCGACAACTTGAACAATTTAATAAATAACAAGAAATAATTCTTGTAAAGACAAAGATACATTATGTTGTTTATCGAAAACTTAATAGATTTGTAATATTTGTCATATATTGTTTTAATTATTATGTTAGCTTATACAATTATGCTTTTGTCTCGAAAATATTAATAATCTTCTTTTGCAATTAATTCGTCTAAAAATTGTCAAATCTAAGAAGAGACAAAAGATTATATATCTTTAAATTTATAATTATTTTATTTAATAACAATTCGATAGATATATTAAGCAAATTATTAAGACAAACGCGAAGTGCGAACAAAAAGAACATTCAATTTAAATTAGAATTGTTGATCGCTATATATTATAAAACTATCTTAATTACTTGATTTGTTTATTTACTTTGTTTGTTTGTTTATAAATAATATGTTGTCGAGACAAAAAACTAAACTTTTAGTTTTTAAAATATAATTGTTAAGAATTTAAACATAAATTTGCGATCTTTATTGTATACAAACGCTCTTAAAACTTCTTAATTAACAAGATTGTTAAAAAGAATACTTGTTTATTTTGCTACAATATAAGTTGTTTTATCGCTTAAAACAATTACTTTCTTGAAAAATTTGCAAGTTGTTATTAAAACAATATCGAAGTTCTAATATAACAACAATCTTAAGACAAAATCGATACACACAATATAAAATAACACAAGAGAATTTAAAATTAAGTTAAAATTTTTATACAATTAATATTGCTTAATTTGACAAAGATTATATTCTTAATAATAAGCAATATATCGATGCAATCGAGAGACAAGCTTGCGAAAATAAAATTTAATAATTACTATCTTGTAAGTGCAAGTAAAATTAACATAACTATTTATATTATACGTTTAATAAAAGATTTTTGTCTCAAATTTCTTAAGCAAATATAGTTTTTTTCGATTTGCATAATTTGTAAAATAAAGTAAATCTTCTTTTTCAAAAAACTAAATATTAGAAAACATAAATAACTTTCGAATTATTATTAGAATTTCTATTTACTTAATAAATTTAATGTATATTTCGAAAAGTCTTTTCTTAAAGATTTTACTTTTTTCAAACAAGACATAAGTAAAATAAGATTATTTCGTCGATTGTATTTTAATCGATTAGATTTAATTTTTCTTTTAAAGTTTGTTGCATTAATTTAGTTACAATCTTTATATTTGTTGCAAAATTATCTATTTTATCTAAGTTTAATAATTTGTTTTTGTTATATTTATTTTCAAGTGCAAGAAGTTTAAACAATATATTCGAAATTGTATGCAATCTTTTTGCACAATAACGTACATTTAGTAAAAACTATAAAAAATACTACAAGACACGCATAAGAGAAAGATTAAATTTGTCAATTAATAAGAAAAATAGCGTAATTTGTTTAACAATGCTTGTTGTAATCGAGTAATTAATATAAGTTATAATAAATTTTTTGATTACTTCTACTAGATGTTTGATCTTTTATATTGTTTATACAAGACAAGTTACTTTTATTTTAATTAATTAATAATTTATTTTGACAAAGTTAAGAATCTTGAATAAAAACAAAACATATTATATATTATCTTGTCTAAAGTTGTCGCTAATCGAATTGTCTTTAACATAATATATCTTGACATCAAATTCGCGTTTTTTAAAGACGTTTAAGTCTATATACAATTGACAATTGTTGTCGAAATAAATTAAGAAGTTCGAAGTTGTCAAGAATCGCTATAATTAATAAGAGAATTAAAGAAAAGCAAATAAGTATTTAATATACGTGTTTCTTAAATACGTCTTTTGCTTTTGCTTGTTAACAATAAAAGATTTCTTTAAAGAACAAGTCTTTTCTTGTTATAAGACGTTAGCTCGCTAAAAGTATTAAACGATTTTATCTCTTTAACAATTAATAAGATCAAGATAGATTTTAAGCGTCTTTAAATTTTTAGAAAATTTGATTGTCTTAATAGCGACGATATGCTCTTTAGTAATAAATAAAACAAAGACGTTTACTTTTTGTTCTAGCAAAATAATGTTAAAATAATTAAGATAGATCTTTTTGAAACTAAGCGTAATATTTAGCAAGATTAATTTGTCGAACAACTAAGTAAAATAAGCTAAATATGTGTTGAACAATTAAAAGAAAACAACAATATTGTCAATATAAATACGACAAAAGTTTTTAAATTAGCGAAATTTTTTGTTTATTATTTGTTGAACGTAAACAAACGAATTTTTGAATTTTATAATAACAATATTAAGTTGTTTTTTGTTTCGATAAGTAATAAAGAAGAACTTATGTTTATCTTTAAATACAATTAAGAATTACAAGAAAAAAATTAATTTATTTATTAAACTTATGTGTTTTCGATTACAAATTTAAGCTATAACATTTGTCTAAACAAATATCGAATATTTATTTGTAATACTTAATTTATTTAGTTCGCAAATATTAGTTATTACTTGATGCTTTCGAATTTTGTCTAACAAGATTTATTAAATTACGAAGACAAAAAATTCGAACAACAAAGATTTAATCGATTATATTATCTTATTTTTAACATACAATTTATTAAATTCTTTATCAATTATTTTGCGATCGCGTTTTCTTAAGAAATAAATTCTATATTTTATTTTCGACGTTAATGTAAAGTTTTAGTCGCTATTTAATAAGATTAACATTTAATCTTTTTTAACAAAATTAATTGTTTTGTTAATATTCTCTTACAAGATATACAATTGTGTAACAAGACGCTAAAGCGCAATAATTTCGATTAAATTATCGTAAACATAAATACTATTAATTAAATTTATCTAATAGTTATTATTAAGCATGTTAATCTTAATATTTTCTTTAGTTGTTTAATTCTCTTTGTCAAAGCTAATTTAATAACAATCTTGCTTCTTAAATTTTAGCAAATATTTTAATATTGCGTATTGCAAGATGCGAAATAATACAAGACAATTGTTATAAATGTATATGAAAGACATTTTTCTATTTGCGACATAAAAATAAGCGTCGAACAAAATTAATTCAAAAATATAGTTTTTGTTAGATAAAATTTCGTTTCGTACTACTATTAGAATTTCAAAATAGAATAGACGATAATTACAAGACTTCTTTCGATCTTAATAACTTGTTTTACTCGAATATCGTTTTTTGATTTTATTTTTAGCTCTATCTTTAGATTTCGACAACTTTTGATAATTAGTTTTTGTTTATTCGCGTTAGCAATTATATGTTCGAGATTAATAATATTTATTTTAAGCAATAACTTTGTTGTTGAATTTTTTATAACGTAAATTTTTTAACAAAAGTAAGCAATAACTATTTTGTCGTCTATTTTGTTTTAAAGATACATTAAAAGTCGAAGATAATTATTAATTAAATATTTGTCGTTTTTAATATTGCGCACAAATACGATAACGCTAAATTGTTTTGTAAGATATTTTAGTTTCAAGTTACTAAAAAAGTTATTGTTAATTAATAATATAATGCATTCGTTATCGACGCAAATAGCGCACATAAGATATCTTCTTATAAAAATGTTATTTAACATGTTGTATAATATTAATATTTAAAAGTAAATTTATTTTGACGCAATAATAAAGCGTCTAACTTGATTAACTTTAAGCTTGTAAGATTTGTTTTTTGACAATACGTCTTGTTATGTTTGTTTTCGACATACTAAAAAAGCTTGTTTCTCGATAAAAAGCTTAAGACACAACTTCTACACTTAAAGAATTAAGAAAAAGATATTAACGTTAACTTAACATGCATTGCATTTATCTAATAAGTTGTTTTTTGTAATAAGTTAATTATATAAGTAATTGTTAATACTTTCTTTTCGATATAGTATGCTTCTTTCGACTAACTGTTAATAATATAATATGCTATCGTATTTGCACAAGAATCGTTATAGTAATTCGTAAAATCTTCGAAAAACATAAAATAATAAACAAATTCTATATATTTTGCAAAATTCGCGTAATATGTTGTTACAACAAAAGTTTAATAAATTGTTATTTGCTTATAATTGTTCTAATAGTTATTGCAATAATTTTCGCGATATTTATCTTAATAGTTGTCTTAATTTCGTTGTTGTTATTTTGTTTGTTTCTTGTTTTCTAATTCTAATAATTAAGAATTCTTGCTTTAACTATTTGCGAAAGAATCTATTGTTATTGTAATTACAAGTCTTGCGAAAAACTTTAATATTTAAAATTGCGTCGATGTCTATTATATTAATTGACAAAAATACTTGTTAAAATCTTGCAAATTCTATATAGATTATTTGAAATATTTGTAATTTGCGAATTGTTGTCGAGAAAAATACGCGTAATCGAATTGCTTATAAAAGAATATACAAAAAGAATAAATTAAGTAAGTCATATATAATATAGATTGACAAATAATTTGTTCTTTTGATTGTCTATTTAATTAATTCGAATTTTGCTAATTAGAGTAATAAGCAAGCATTGTCTTTTATATCTTACACTTTGTATTAAATTTGTTAATAAAGTTCTAAAATAATATGTAAGCAATAAATATACTAACAATAGAACGTAATTTTATCTTGAGCTAATTTTATACTTAAATTAATTGCTTTTAAATGTCTTCAATATTTGTCAATTGCGCATAAAGAAAAATGTTTTGCAAATATTTTGTAACTTCTTATTTGTTTTTAGCATCTTTAATAATAAAAATCTTTGACATTAACTTGTTAAGCATTTTGCTAATTTTTATCTTAAAGTAATTTTGCAATTTATTGATAAAATTCAAAAAAAATAAACTTCAAAATATTTGACGTTTAAAGTTGTTTATTTTTTTAAAATATTACGTTATAACAAAGTTACGAAGACAAAGAGAAAAATTGTCTCGAATAACAATTTCGTTAACAACATATACGTAATTATTTACACGTTCAATAAAGATAAAAACTTCTCTATATATTATTTTCTTATAAGCGAAAATAATATTATTTAACTTATAATTGTTTAAAGCGTCTAAATAAAAGAAGTCTAAATTAGACGTCTTAAATTAATTAGAAAATATATTTGTATCTTTTTATAAAGACTTATCAAAATATCTAGAAACGCGACAAAAATTAATTAATTTATCTTGAGACAAGTATTATGTTTGTTTTACAAGAGAATATTAATCTTTTTTATGCAACATAGCTTGCAATTGATTTAGATCAAAGATTGCAAAAAGTAAAGTTTGTTTAAAAATCGCGAAGTTAAGTTGCGAAATAAAGTTTACTTAAAGATTGCAAAGTTAAATTGCAAAAACAAAGTCTATTTAAAAGTTGCTAAATTGACTTGAATATTAAGAGATTGTCGAACAAACTTTTGTTGCTATTACGAATTTGTATTATTAAGCGTGATTGTGCTTGACTAAGTTAACAAAGAATAAGTAGACTAAACATTCGATTGTAAGACATTAAGTTTAGCATTTTGTTATTAATCCTATTAAGCATGTCGCTTAGAGTCAAATAAGTTAAAAGACTATAAATTGTACAATTGCGCAACAAAGTTAAACTAATCAAATTGTTATTAATTACTTTGCAAAGAATTGTTAGAGCGTAAATTTATTATTTTGAATCTATTGTTTATTTCGAAACTCGTTCGATTAATTTTAGATCGACAACAACAATTTATATTATCTTTCTCAAGAGCGAAAGCTCGCTTTCGACAATATAGATTGTTAATATTCGCTAATATATTTTTGCGCAATTTATTGTTGTCTAATTTGTCAATTTTGTTGTTTTTTAGTTTGTCGAAAGAGTTAATTATTGACTATTTAATTAAGAACGCAAATAAGATAGAAGATACAAGTAAGAAAACAAGACTTAAAATACTTAAAAACGCAAATCTATTTCGTTAAACAACAAAAATTTCGTCGAAATACTTTAAAATAATAATCGAATTAAAAGATTTTAGATTTAGAATGTTATTAAGATAGACGTTTAAATTTTTTTGCTCAAATTGTTTGTTTTGATATTTAAATAATTGTTTTGCTAACGACTCTAATAATGTCTTCGAAATAGTGTTATCTAATATAGAAAACAATAATGTCTTTAAAGTAACAACATTAATTGCAACAAATTGTAATATCTTCGAAATCTAATAATTAAGAACAATAGACAATAATATTTTTGTCGAAGATTAATTGTAAGTTATAACAAATAATACTTTTTTTGTTAAAACTTTGTTGTCAATCAAATTAAGTAAAGTTGTCTATTGCATTTTTTCAAACTTATTAATTGCTCGTTTAAATAAAGTCTTGTTGATTATTTATTTAATTAATCAAATTTGTTTATCTTTACTAGATTAAGCAAACTAAGTAAAACGACGAGTTCTATTTGTTGATTTAAGTAAAGACAAATAAAACAAAAGTTTGAAGAACTTTTCGACTCTTAATTTAGTTAACTTATTAATGCAAGAAATATATTGATATTCAATAATATAGAATTGCAAAATTTGATAAGTAAGAGCAAAAAGAGCAAGATTAGTTAGTTTAACTAAGAAAGACATTTTAATACAATTAGATAGACATTTGCGAAAGATAGACTTGTTAACTTTGATGCAATAACTTAGTGTCTAATAATTGCGAAAGATAGACAAATGTTAACTTTAATACAATAACTCAATATTTAATAATTGCGAAACACAAACAAATGTTGACTCTAATATAATAACTTAGTGTTTAGTAATAAATGCGAGACTAAATAAGAGAATTAATAATAAATGTCGTTTGTAGAAATTAGACGAACAATTGACTCGAATCGTACGTTAAAGTTATTATTTGCTAAATAAAGAATAATAGCTAGACAAACAAAGCAACTAGACAAGATAAAAAAATACGTAAGTAAACAAGACAAACATTTATAATAATTGTAAAGATAATTCTCTAAGAACTAAGTTGACAATCAAGTTATACTTGATTGTTCAAGAGCAAGCGTTATCGATAGACATCAAACGTTCTCTTGTTATTTGACAAGAGCATTAGACACAAATCTCGTAACAACAATTAATTTATTTAGAAATATATATATTAAAACGTACTTAAGATAAACTATAACGCATACAAGATATTTTACAAAAATAAAATATTAATTAATACGCAAACTTCTCGATCTAATTGTAAATTTTAAATCTTTAAAAAATATACTAGATATCGAAAAGATTGCAAAACTACTTAATATCGAAATTAATAAATTTAAATAATTTAAAGACAATAATATATAAAGTTTACGTTTTTATCTATTTTTTTATCTATATATTTTGCAAGTTTATTGCGTTCAAATTATATTTTTGCAAATATTAACTACTTATATTAAATTTCTAGTACTATATAAATTTCTATTTACAATTAATATTCTTGTGCAATATCAATAATTAGATTCTTAACTATAAATAATATTGCAATTAATGCAAGATATTCTTGCAATTGTATTTGTTACTATTTTTTGCAAACAATTGTTTTTAATATTTTTTTATATATATAAATTGCACAAGTTATTCGATTTAACAACTATATAAACAATTATAATTGTTAAACAATATAACTTTTTAAAAAAAAAATTTTAATATCTATATTTAGATCTTAAGAACAAAGTTTCTTCAAAAAAGTTTAAAATAAAATACAAAATTCAAATTACAATTATTGTAGCTTAGTCGATTTATATTAGCAACAACAAAGAAAACAAAAAGTAGCTTGATCGTCGAGCTCGATTTCGCGAGAGAATCGCTAAGTAATCGGGCTCGAGAAGCTTAACTTTAAAAAATCTTAAATTTTAAAAAATTTATAACTTTCTCGTATTTTATACTTATTTTATCAAAATTAGATCATTCTGTAGAGAATTTAGCGTGCTTTTAAACAAAAAAAATTACTCGATTTAGACTAGTTTGCATAGCGCAATTAATTAATTTAGCTTTGGGTTGAACGAAGAAGTTTGTCCAAATCCTTGGGTTGAACAAAAAAAATTTGTCCGACCCGATCCAACGATTACACTAAGAAAAAGAAAAAATAAATACAGAATATATAATTGCGAATGCGTGCAAGAGTAAATTAAAAAATACTACTAGTATTACAATATTAATACATACATAAGCAAAAATTAAATTAAAGAAAAAAACTTATTTTAGTTGCAAATCAAATTTGTATTAGAATATATTGTAATTTATCTACAAATTGTATAAACAAGTTACAAAGAAATTGTTAAACAATAAAGTTAAAAGAATTTGTTGCTATTGTTTGCTAGAAAATATAGACTATTGTTAATATTTATTAAAAGATTAAGATTATCAAAATTAATAAAAAGATAAATAGAAAATTGCGAGTGTTGCTAGCTTTAACTTCTTTTGTTTTAGTTATATTTTCAAATTTACAAATAATTCTAAATTCGAACAATAGTTTAGTTTGTAATTAAGTTAAAATAATACTTATAAAAAAATACTAAAGCTAATATTCTTATAATATATTCTAATAGTTTAACAATTAAAATATTCTAGATATTTTCTTAATATATTAAGTAAAACTTTACAAATTGTATTTTAAGTAAAATATCTACTTAAAGTGCAATTCGAATTAAAAAGAAATATATTCTAACAAAAATAAGAATTTGAATCTTTTCTAGAACAAAATCTTTTTTAAATACTTAATAATTATTACGCAATATATTAAATATTTATTTTGATAGTTTAGTAATTAGAGCAATCTAGATGTGTTACAAGTCGCGTGCTAATAAGTACTATTCGTCGTACATTGCTCTTTACAAGATAATCAAAAAGAGAAGATCTATTAATAAAATCAAGATAATTAAGATAACTTGATTCTTAAATATCTTAAATTCAAAATTAAGATAATCAAGATAATCAAGATCTTAAATATCTTGAACATCTTAAATTTTAAGTAATAAAAAGATATATAACTTTCGAACGCAATTTTCTTATAAATCGTATTCAACTTATCTTAAGTCTTGACTTACTATTATAATTACTAAGCTACACTTTCTTGTTATTAAGTAATTGCTTGTATTGTCTAAAGACATCTACAAATCTCTTTAATAGTATAACTCTTTTTAATGTCTTTTAGAAAAGTATTAGCGTAATACTTTGAATATTTTAAGAATATTTGTATTAGATTAATGCGTCTTTATCTCGAGCACTAGCTTAATAATATTACGTCGATTAACATTTAATAAAGACAACAAGATAAGAATTAACAAGTCTAATATCTATTATAAAGACTATATCGATCTAAAGAACTAACTTATGCAAATAAATATTTATTTTATCTTCTATTTTGTTTTAAAAAATTAAAAGACGATTTTTGCATCAATATTTCTCAAAGAAAAAGCTCAACATTAATTCAAGCTTAATCTACGCAAATATTTAAAGAATTATAACAAAAACTCTTATGTAATATTTATAAACTTCAACAACTTCAAGAGAGAGCTTCGAAAAATCTTCGAAACATCTAACGAAAAACAAATTGCAAAAAGAGTAATTTAGCACTTAATTTAACAAATCTTTGCAATAGACTACGCAACAAAATTTCAAAAGTATATTAATTTTATCAAATAAAACAATATTGTATTTATAACAATATTTCGACAAGATTTTAAAAACAATCTTAAGAACAAAATTATGCGCAATAACAAATTTATTAGCGATGTATTTAATCTTATTAAAGTAGTTATCGATCTAAACAACAAACTATATAAAAGAGCTATAAAAAAGCAATACAATTAATTTTACAAAAGAGCAAGAATCTTCTTTAAATTAATAGTTAAATATTTGTTAGAAAGTTAGATCTAACTTGACCCAAAAAATCAACCTAGACGTCTTGGCAACGATTCGATTTACTAAGTTTACTATACAACATTCTATCGTAACAATCTGTCTCAAGCGAGCAAGAAAGCATACGTCTTCGTGTGCAGAACGAACTTACGAGACACTATATAGGCGATCTCCGAGCGCACGATCGCATTCTGAGCACTACTACGACTATCTAAATGCTCCTAATAGATAGAAGAGGAATCGACTTTGAAGTTCTCGCAAATAGGAACGAGATGTAATAATTAGTTACGTGTAGCACTTGTCAAGACGCACTAATTGAAACTTGTTGAAGCTATTATTTGTTAGAAAGTTAGATCTAATCTAATCCAAAAGATTAACCCAAACGTCTTGACAACAACCCAATTTACTAACTTTACTATATGGCATTTTGTCGTAACAATATTAGTAGAAAGAATTTTGTTCTAATTAAAAGTACAATAACTTAAATTATTGTAAACTTGCATCTATAAAATTGAATTTTATTTAACAATACAAAGAGAAAAACTCTAAAAGAAAGCAAGATAACAAATTTTATAAAACGTGCTATTTATATAATAAATTGAGTTACTTTGCAAAAGATTGTAAATTACAAAACTTAATAAATTGTCGACAAATTAATATTATATTAAAAGAGATACTTAATAGTTAGAACAACATTAAAGAGCAAATTAATACAAAGACGAATATTCTTAAAATTAAATTAGACAGTAATTATTATTTAATAAAGAATTTAAATTAATTATAGAAAGTTCTAAATAGAATTTTATCAAACAAGATATTTACATTTATGCAAAAAGTCAATTAAATACTTTAGAAAACTATTAAATCTTGTAGTTTAATTATTAACTCTAACAAAAAGTATAATTAGAAGAATTTTTACAAATGCATAAAAAATATTACAAATTATTTTGAGACTTTAGTTAACTTATCGAAGATTGTAAACAAATGCAAAAAGAAACTAGAAAGCAATATTATTACAAAAAAGAATATATTTAACATTATTATAGAACAATTGAATCTTATAGTATACGCAAGTCTTAATTGAACAACTTGTTACAACAACTTATACTAAACTTATCTAGAAGAAAAGAACAAAGTTAACTAATTCTCTAAAAAGCTAAAGTTAGCAACTTAGTAACAAAAGAAAGCTTAACGTAGACAAATGCTTAAAGCAAAAGTTATAATACAAGAGCAAGAACAAGTTTAAAAATAAAGAATATACTAAAGAAATGCAATATGTTAGTTTAATTACTCGCATTTAATAAATTCTAACTTTAGTTCTAGATATACTTAGATTTGCTATAATAAAAGTTGCAGTTTTTTGTTACTAATATCTAGACTTTGTGTGAGATCAAGATTAAAGCTAATAAATCTTGCATTATTTGCGAGAATCTAAAAGTTCAAATCAAGTTTTGCAAAAGACAATCTTAATATTTCTCAATATTGCGCTCGTAAATGCGTCTATTTTGTATAACAATTATAGTTTGTCTACGTAAGATGCGCACACGTTCTCTTGATTTATTAGATTTGTCTTAAATATAAAATTTGCTCAAATCGACAAAATCTAATATTTAAAGCAAAAAATGTAATAATTTGACGTAATTATACAACTAGCAAGCAATTGCAAACGTTTGTGCATATTGTAAATATTAAAACTTTACGCGTTAAAACATAATTTAACTTAATTAAGATTTTGCAACTTTGTCGAACATAGTAAAAACAAAACAAGCTCTTCGAATAGATTCTATCTCAACAATACTAATTTAAGTACGCAAGATAGTTAGATTTGTAAGATCTACAAGATCTTAAGAGAATCTTAATCTATCAAGCTCGATCTATCTTTCAAAACGCGAATAATAGCAACAACTAAATTTAGTAACGTACGCACAATGTTTTATTACATTAATTAAAACTAACAATTGTTAACTTATAACAATAATTGATTTTAATACAATAGATAATTTTATAATCAAAACTCTTGTAAAGAGAAAAAAATATTTTATTTAAAAAAAGTCTAATACTTACAATCTAATAGTTGTAAATAAAAACTTATTACTCGCAAAGAATAAAAAAGTAAATAGAAAAATAAAATTACTATCGATAACTATTTAACAATATTACAAGAAACTAATCTTTAATATAGTAAAAATAATTATTTATAATATTGTTCTAGAAATATCTTAATTAAAGCAACACAATCTAGAAGTTGACTAAAATACACAAGTACTTAGATTTGTGCAATGTAATTACGCAATTTATATTTAAACTACACATTAATAATGTTTAATAACAAATAAAAAATTAAATCGAAATTCAATTACAAGTAGCAAGCTTGTATTCTTGTGAAAAAATATAAGATGTAAGTGCGTTTGCTACTTGTCGACGCATTAAGATATAAAAGACGTAAGATATAATAGACTTTTATTACTATTTTCAACTATATAAGATAAGTAGTAGTAAGACTAATCGTTAAAGAACAACAAAAAACAAGCTTTCTCTCTATTTAATATTTGTTATAACGTACAAGTCTACTTTTCGCTTTCTAATTAGAAAGAGAAGTCGTGCAATTTAAGACTTTTATAAATAATCGAAATCACGTGTTCTATTATATCTTGAGACGCTAGAACGTTAATAGCGCTATAATATTATAATTGTCTCTTCTCTTAAAGCATTGATTCTTAATAATATAAGAAGCTATATTAGTCTTACACAAGACAAAAACGTCTATTAAGCGTCAACATTACAAAAGCTCGTTAAAAATCTCTTTAAATCTTTTCGAAAATTAAGAGAAAAAAGGTTTTTTATCTAATAGAAATCAATTTATGCTTTAGTTTAATTTAACTTTTAAAACAATATAATAATAACAATAATAATTTATAGTAAACTATTACTTCGTTATTGTTGTTATTAAAGTTCTAAATAGAATTTAAAGTAAAGTTAACGTTGCGCAAACGTCAAATAAACTATAAACACAAGTATTGTTATTTCTCTTTTTTTTCTCTTTTTTTTATATTCTTTTTAATTGCAATTGCTTTTTTGTTGTAAATAAATTGTCGTAAAAACAACAATACGTAAGACTTGTATATATAGTGTAAATATTAAATTATTATATCTTTATTTTTATCTTTTAAGAAATTAAGAAATTAAAAGAGTAAATAATTTTAACATTTTATTGTTTACAAGAACTAACATATTACAATTTATAATAATCTCTTATATATAACTTGCATAAGCAAACGTATATGCGTTTATAAGAAGAAAAGTATCTATACTTATTGCAAAATTCTTTATTATAAATTAAATTACTATATTATAATATATTTTGTTTGCGTTTACAATGCAACAACTACTAATATTTACTAGTTTGTTAAACGCTTTTGAAATTAAGTAAAAGTTCTTATTAACAAATATCGTAAAACGTTCGAAATTAAAAATATAATTATTAAATCGATAAAACGTTTGCGAAAGAGTATTATTCTTAATATAAAGAGTTAACAATACGATAAAGAATTTATTTTATTAATAATAAATCGAACGCAATTTTGTATTTGTTGATTCAAACGTAATTTAATTCGCGTTCTAGAGCATCAAATCGAAGTGGAACAAAAACTTAAAAAAACAAAAAAAAATGGAAATAACGTTGTTATTAAGATAAAGCAACTAATCGATTTCTTTTTAGAGCGTATATTGATTGTAAATATTTTTGCTTACTTTTTAATATATTTTTCTATATTTTTCTCTATTTATTTTGACGTATTGTGTAGTATACTAACATGCATTTAGAATTCGAAGAAAAATAAAAACAAGAACAAGAACAAATTGTTAACAAAGACAAAGAAAACAAAGTTAAGACAAATTGTCTTTAAATTTGTTATTAATCTAAATTAAACAAATTCGAATTTTTTTTTCGTAAAATTTTACAATTTTGCGACTAAGTCTCTTCGCGACTCTATATTGTTAACAAGATCGTCAAATAATAATATAATAAGTTTTTCTTTTACTTTCGTTTGGGTTTTGCTTATTTACATATCTATAAAAAATAAAAAACGCGAATATATATATAAATAGCAAAATTAAATTTGCGACAAAAATAATAAAGATCGAGCAAAACAAATTTTTTGCAATTTAATTTTCTTAAGAGAACGCAAATATTTCGAGCAATTTCGAAGACTTGTTTACGAATAATTTTGCAAAGTTTAACAACTTATTTTCGAATAAGTTTAATAATTTTCTATAATTGTCTAAAGCGAATTCGACAAATTGTTAAGAGTTTGTTAAGTCGCTATAATACGTTGTTAATTAAAAGAAAATAAAGCAAATGCGTTGTGCTTTTGCGTATAGATTTTCTTTGTTTAATGTTAATAAAATATAATGTACGAAATTCAAAATTATATTTTTAAAGATTTATATTAAGAGAAGCGATTCTATTATTTCTAGCATTTTGTGTAACAAAATAAAGAGATTTTTTATTAAAAATTTAATTAAATACGACAACAATGCAACGACAATTGCACAATACTTTATTAAGCAAATTATTATTAATATAGTTGTCGTTGTCGCAATACGCGTTACGTTACTTTTTTTGCTTTCGTTTGCTATGCGTTTGCTTTTTAAACTTCTTTTGCAATTTATTAAGAAACTCTTTTCTTAATTATTAATTGTACTTCTTGTTCTAATCTATTTACTTAATTTTATATTATATCTATCTTTTTAACTTAGTTTTGTCTAAGATTTTTTCGATCTTTTATAGAATTTTATTATTAATAAGTTTCGAAACTTGCAATATTTGTTTTGTTTACTTGTTGTTGACGTAATGCAAATATAATTTTAGAAGTAAAACATAAAAAGTATTATAAATTCGATAGATATTTAATAAGATAAAACGATAAGCTTGCGTTTTAATCTTATTTTTAATTCTAAACAATTTAATATATTTGTGCAATATCTTTTTGCTAAATCTCTTTTGCTTCAAATGTTTAATTAAAAGTATAATTGATTTTTTCATAATAAAACTCTTTGATTTATATTTTTTATTGTAGTATTTCGTTTATTGCGCGACAACGTTTTCAAGACGTTTCGCTAGAGTTTTTCTTAAGTTATAAAGTTGTTTTACGCGTTTTTATGTTAATAATATCTTTTCTTTGATAAAGTTGTTCTCAATTTTATAATAAATCTTCAAATAATAATTGTATATTAGATAGAACGACGAAATCTTAATTAAGATGTAATAACTATTGTTATAAACAAATTTTGCTATTAACAATAAATTAGTCTATTTCGTTTGTTTCGAGTTAACTTAAGTGCGAAGATAGTGCTTAAGAGTTTAATTTTGTCACTTAATTAAATTATTTATCTAAGAATAAAAGACAATACTTAATTGTCTTTTGATTTGTGCATAAAAGCATATAACAAATTAGAAAACACTAGTAAAGACAAATTCTTTATTGCTTATTATATTAATTAACGTTTCGAAACGTAAAATAATTTTATCAAAAAACATTTTCGCTAATTTTATAATATTAATTTTGATAATTACAAATATATACTTAATTATTTTTTTATAGCGATCAACTATTATAAAGATTAAGTTATACACAACTTTATAACGCTTATTTGACGACAAACTTATTACGAAATTTATAATAATTTTCTTTTATAATTTCTTTGCAATAAATAAAAATCGAAGCTTATTATACAACTTATAATAAGAAACTTTAATACGTTAACAAATATTATATGTTTTAATATACGTTTTTATCTATTTTGCGCAAGCAAGTTAGAAATACTTTCTCTAAAGTAGATTTAAAATTTTCTCGATTTTAAAATGTTTCGTCAAAGAGTTGTTATAATTCTTACGAATTAACTTTTTTTAACAACTATATTCTTTAAGATATAAAGCAATTTGTTATGTTTAACAAAATTCTTTTAATTTAAAGATTATGTTTTTTGTTAATAACAAAACAACTTCTTGATTTCGATACAAATCTTCTCGACTTAAATGTCTTTAATTTAAACATTCTTAATCAAAAATTTTATTAATTTTTAAGATTTTTTATACGATTTTTCTAATATGTCTTTAATTACTTTTCTTGAAATAACAATCTATACATTAGTTAATTAAAATAGAGATGCTAGTTTATTAAGAACTTTCTTTCTACTTTATAATCGCGAGATCTTTACATTACTAGTAAGTACTTTTACTAATTGTAATACAAGAATTAAATTATTTGATGTCTTTTGTTTGCTTTGCGTTAGCGACTTTTTGTTAGACAACAAAGTTAATTTATTTTGCAACATCGATAACAATTTTGTATTTAACAACGAGATCTTTTTATAATTGAGACATTTCGACAATCTATTTGTCAAATTTTTCTTATTTAAACAATAAAAGATTTCAAAGTTATAAACAATTAACTTAAGCGCTTAACAAACTTATCTTAAGTTTAGCTTCTTTTAATTTATAAATTCTTTAAGATTATTATAATCTAATTATATCTCAATAAGATAAGTATTACTTTTTAGATAGTATTTTTATTACTTAAAAGCAATTACAATAATTAGCAATTTCTAATTATGCGTCTTATAATTTTGCTTTATTAAAATTATTTTTCGTAACTAAAATGTTATCGAACGTTAATTTTTGTTGTTATTTTGTTGACTCAAAATGTTCGCATTTGCAAAGTTAAATGCGTCAATTTCTACTTTAATCTTCTTGTTCGAATTGTAATAACAAAGTAACAAAGTTAATATAAAAATGTCGCAAAGTTAACGAAACGCTTGCTTTACTTTATTCGATTAAACAAAAAAATTAAATTTTTTGTTATTTTTACTTTCTTTCAATAGATTAATAAGAAGAGCAACTTTTTTCGAATAGCGATATATAAAGTGTTTATAAAAGTTTACAAAGTTTAAAAACATTTAAAGCTTACAATAAACTTTTGATTTAAATTACTTTTTAATTGTTTTAATTTTTTTCAAGTTTATCTATATATATTTTCTAAAAACACGATAAAGTTTAAAAAATTAATTTTTGTAATTTATTGTTGCTATCAAAATTGTTGTTCTTTGCAAAATATATTGCAAAATGTTTAATTTTAACAATGTATACAATTTATTAATATTTTCGATTAAGAAAGAATTTAGTTTCTCGATATTGCATAACTTAATTTTAAATAATCTTTATTTTAATTAATTTGCAAGTCAAAATTTATAAAATATTAATTAATTCTTTTTTAAGAAAAAAAGAGCTTTTCAAGAAGCGATTAATAAAATTTGTCAAAATAATTCTCTTTTAAAATTAAGAAAAAACAACAAATACGTTAAGTAAAGTCTTAATACTAATGCTCAATTTTAACAATAATAATTACAAACATTTGTTGACAAAAGTATTACAAACAAAACTTAAAAAAAAATATTAAACTTACTTTAAATTAAGAAGACTAAAGCAAATAAATAACTTAATGTTTAAAATATATTTGTTCAAATAATTTTAACATTAAAAGAATATTCTAAGATAGCATGCAAGAATTGCCTCAAAATTCTAGATTATTCTATAGTTATAAGTAACTTTAGTACAATTAATAAGTTTAAATATCGCAAGACAATTGCTTGCAAAAAACGAAAATAATCTAATTTTCTTTTATAGTTCGAGTTAGCTTTTGATCGTATAAGTTTAATTTAATAATGCAAACAAATAATGCAAAGTTGACAAATTAATAAAAAAAAAATTATATTAACTTATTGTCTTAATTTGATTAATAGAATTAAAAATAAGTATTGTGCAAAATCTTTATTGTCTTAAATCTATTTTTCTAAATTATTAAAAATAAGTATTTTCGACAATTATTGCAAATGCTTCGTTTAAATTTTACTCTTATGCATCGCATTAAATTGTTATTTATAATTTTTTTAAAATATAATAATATTCGTATTAAGATAAAGCAAAATTTAAAAAAATATAACTTGTATTTATTACGTTAGATGCATAATCTAATTCTTGAAAAACTATTTATCTAGAAGTATTAATATATCGTAAATATCTTATTAAATTTACGTCTCTTTAAGTTAAACATATTAATTGTTACTTAATGCAAAAGCTTCTTAAAATCTTAAACATATATAGTATTAAAAACAAGCTTTATAATATTGTTACAAACAATACAAGTAACAATAATACTCTAAAAAAGAAGCTTAAAAAGACGTTTAATTAACGCAACACTTTATAAGATAAAACACAAAATTCGATTTCTTGTATAATTTATATTATTAATCTTGTAATTTAGAAGTTTATCAAAGCTATTAAATTAAAAACTTTAAATAACAACATTATATTATTATTAGAAGACAATCAAGTTAAAAATGTAATTATAAGCAATAATTTGTGCATTGTTGTTAAAAAGATATTTTTTAAATAAATAATGTAAAGAGATAATGCACTTGCTAATAAATAAATTAGATTCGTGCTTTTACAATTATTATTAATAGTTTTTCTTAATAAAAGCTTTGCTTTTAAAAGTTTCAAATTGAAGCTAAAACAAAGTCTTGAACATTAATACAAGACATTCGCATTTGTTAAAACTTTATTTACTTAATGCTTCGACGTACATATTAATTGCGCAATATAATCGATATATAAGTCGACAAAATCTTAAAAGACTTAAAGATTCAAATTATTCGATTAAAAAATAACAAATAATTATTAGTATTGCTTGTTAACAATATGTTATATTCTTTTTATAAGTTAATTTTAATTGTGTTTAAAACAACTAATATGAATATATATTTAAAATTTCGATTGTTTAATGCTCTTTTTAATTATTTTAATATTGTTGAAAGAATTATACGCGACAATGCGTGTCTTTCAAAAATACTTGTTATCAAAGTTTGCAAATTAATTTTTACAAAACTCGCGAAATACTATCTTAAAATTAAGAACAAAAACAAACTAATATACAATTTTGTTATAATTTTAGATTTTATCCAAAAGTTAAACTTGTATCGAAATTAAGACACAAAGAATATTAAAAAACAAAATTTTAATAAAATTAATTATTCTTATTACGACAAATATAAAAAAGAGTTTAAGAACTATTTTAGTAGTTATTATAATAAAAAATTACAATTTCAAGAGTTGAAACGCAACAAGCTAGCGAAATTAACAAATTAATACAAATTAATAATACAATTGTTTATTTGTTAATAATTATATAGTTTGTTGCAATAATTATACGAACTCTTCTTTAACGAAGTTAACGTCAATCTTTATCTTTAAGCGAGAACGATTAATATCTTCGCATTGACATTATTGTTAAAAAGATTTTAACATTAGAGTTTTAAAAAGATAATGTCTTGAATTTCTTAAAATTAGTTTAAATAACTAAAGACGTTTTTCGTATTTAATATTCTTTGTAAACATCGAAAAAATATTTAGTTTTACTAAAAGAGTTTATTAATAAGATTAATTACAAATAACTTTAAAATTAATTAAACAAATAATACTTTTTAAGTATTGTAATCGTATTATAAACTTGAATTTTAAAGAGATTATTATCGAAGCGTAAAACATTTATCGAAAAGAGAAAAACAATAATTTAACAATTAAAGAATTTAATAATTTTTTTAGAATAAATTTGCAAGATGTTTTGCGTTTAATTAGTATTTAGAGATTTAATATTATTATATTTGTTAAAGATTTTGCATTGTTAATATATGTTTTAAGACAATATAATTAGAAAATAATTTAATTTAATAATACAATTTAGTAATGCATTTAAATTACTTATATTGCATTAAATTAATATATTTAACTTTTTAAGAATTATGTTAAATATTTAGAAATATTAGAATTTTGATAGCTTAATAATAGCGTGTTTAACTTGCAATAATAATAACATACTATTTACAATATAATTTACAAAAGCATTATTGTGCTATTTAAGATTATATCGTAGATTGCGTGTTATTATTGTTGCGAGTTAAAAGATTAAAAATTCAAATTTTTCTTAAAATACAATATATATTTTTTTTTTTGCAATTTTCAATAAAATTATATAAAACAAAATTGTTAAATTCTTTAATTAAAAAAATTAAACTAATAATTTAATTTTAACTTTTTAGATAATTTGAATACATTATTATAATGCATTTTTTAATTAATATATTTAATAAAAAAGTGTATAATGTAATTGATATATTTGTTGGAAAAAAAATATAAATAATGCATCTTTTAATTAACATATTTGATAAAAAAAATGCATAATATAATTGATATATTTGTTAAAAAAAGTGCACAAACAATGCATATAATAAAACAATGCGTTTGATAAATAATATAACAAGATAATGCAATTGATAAATTGCATATTTAAATAATTTAAATTCTTATTAATTATTTTTAATTTCGATTATCTTAATTAACTAATTTAAGATCGTTATAATCTTATATTTAACTTAATTCTTATTATCATTATCTTCGTCTTTATACTTCGACAATCTATATTTGTTCTCTATTATTTTTACATTATTTTTGATTTTTTTATATTTAATTTTAACTTTATTATTATTTATTTTAATCAAATTCTTCAATTCGTTATTAATTAAATTAAAAGAATTAAATAATTTACAATTTGCGACATTTTTATCGTTAAAAAATGTGTTTACAAACTTGTTAAATTTATTAATTACGTTTGAATCTTAAGTTGCTTTTAGCTTATTTAGTTCTTTATAATACAAAATACGTTGCTAAATAATTTAAATAATTAATATTATATATTTCGATATATTAATATTAAATTTGTTGTAATTCGTAATAATTTAACATATATATTAATTTTATTTTTTATATTAAATACAATATACATTTAATTAATAAAAGTAGACTTTGTTATGTTTAAATGTTAACTTTCAAATGCTATCTTTATAGTTATTGCATCAATAATTGCTTGCTTTGCAATATTTTTTTTTTTCATTTTTTTTATCAATTTTGTCTTGAAATATTTAGCTATTATATAAATAGCTTTTTGAATATATATACATTATCTAAATATATTATTATAAAGATTCTTTTTAATTCGCTTATTAGTAATTAAGTTTTAAACATTGTTCTTTATATTTATTTGCTTGTTTTTAAACGCTTTTTAATAAATATTTGTAGCTTTAAACTTTGTTAATCGTTTATAAAGAATTACTTGATTTGCGTTTTGTTTAATATATAATAAATTTTAATTTGCGTTTTACATTATAATACAATTTTAACTAGCAATTAATTAAGAAAGAATAAAAAGAGTTGACATTTTGCGTTTACGATTAGTTTTTATAATAATGTATATAAATAATGGAAATTAATATTTTTATTTAACTATATAAATTTATATAACAAGTAATTAGAAATTGTGTTAACTAATATATAATTTATGAAAAAGAAAAATGTCGCAATTATAAAGTAAATTTTCGCGCTTAAGATTAAAATTAAAGTTAAGAATTTTATCTTTATATAATATTATTACAATTAAAAATTATTACAATTATTATATTATTACTTCTAATTAAATTATTTTTTTTACTTTATATTGCGACATAATTAAGCATTTATTTTAATTATTTAATTACATTATTGTTCGTTAACTTAATTATCTTTAAGTTAATACAATTTTTTCAAATAATTAACGTAAACAACTTCTTATTTATAATTTTATAATAATACGTATTAAGTAAATAAATAATGCATTCGAATAATGCATTCTTTGTTGCAAATTGCTAATATACTTAATGTAAAACATAAAAAAATCGAAAAATCAATTTGTAGTAATATAATATTACAAGATTACAACAATAAAAAAATTAACAAAAGTAAAAACAAAACTTTATTTAAAAGTACAACGTTTAAAGTTTAAAAAATAATGCAAACAAGTAATGTTACAAACTATTATTAATTAAGTTTTTATAATAAAAGAAACGTAAATTTAAGTTTAAAATTGTAATTCTAAGAAAAATTTGTCGATATTAAAAGTTTGCGAATCTATTAATTTTTAAGAGATTTTTCGAAAGACTAATGTAAGAAATTCTTTAAAATAAAGCTTTTAACAACAAATTTAAGAACAAACTAAATAATAAAAATTATAGAGTTTAAATTTCGATATTGAAGATATTTTAAAAAACTATTAAAGCGTTTTTAATTAAATTTTTTTTTAATAAATGTATTATTTATTTGTATTATCGTTGATTTTTTACGATATTTACTAACATTTTGCTTTATATATGTAGATAGCAATTTGCTTACTATTTACGCAAAGCGTAAAATTATTTAGTAGAAAAATATACAACTAATAACGCAATTAATAATTAATTTAGAAATTTATTATAATAATAATGAAAAATAAACATTTGTCGTAATATTTAAAATTTTAAAATCGAAATATTTTCGTTGTATTTAGATAATTAAAATTAAAATTAAATAGCAAAAATACAAGTTATTTAGTTATATAATTTATTAATTGCATTATCTTGTTGCATTATTTACTAAACATATTGTTTTATTATATATATTAATTATGCACTTTTTCGAACAAATGTGTTAACAAAATTGTTATTTAATTATATTTTTTTTAACAAATGTGTTAACTAAATTGTTATTCGAAAAATAATATATTTATTTATGCTTAAACTTTTGTATAATTTTAGTTTTTTAAATTTTTTGAATTTTAATATAGTCGACAATAATACGATAACGATTTAAAAAATTTAAAAATTTGTTTTTTTAATTATTATAACTTAAATTTATTAAGCGTTTCGCAAATCTTAAATTTTTATTATTAACGTTTTAATTTATTGATATAAAGTCGAAGCTCTAATTATATTTAAATTATTATCTTTATTAATGTTACATTAATAATAATTATTTTTATTAATATTTTGTCAACAATTATTGTTTTAAAAAAAAATTAAATTTCTTAAATTTTAATTTAGTAATCGAATAATTATTATAGTTTAAGTTGTTTTAATTCGACATAATACTATTATATTTAAAGTCTTTTTTTTCGAAAAATAAAATAATTAGAATTGTAAAATATAAATGCGTTTATTACTTATTAACGCATTAAAATATAAAAGACGTAAAATATAATAAATTTGTATTATTATTTTTAACTATATAAGATAACTAATAATAAAACTAATTGTTAAAAAACAACGAAAAACAAGTTTTTTTTTTAATATTCGTTATAATGTGCGAGTCTATTTTTCGTTTTTTAATTAAAAAAAAAGTTATGCAATTTAAAACTTTTATAGATAATTAAAATTACGTGTTCTACTATATTTTAAAATGTTAACGCGTCAATAACGCTATAATATTACAAAAAATAATTTAATAAAATTCGATTTAATAAATATTAAGAAAAATTAGTCAAATTACAAAGTTAAAGTAAATAAAAAAAACTACGAATTTTTTAAAAACTCTGGAATATTTAATATAATAAAAGAATTGCTAAAGTATATATTACAAATATACAATAATTAAGAATATTTATTTTTAAAAAAAAAACGATTAAAATTTTATCTAAATATTAATTGTAAAATTACAAAATTAGACTTGAACTAAATAAGCAATTTATATTTAAATTTATATATTTTTTATTTAAAAAAAAAGTTACAAATACTTTGCGAATACTTAACAAAAAACAAAAAAAAATTTATAAAAAAATTTCAATTATAAATAAAATATTTGATTTTTTTTGTATTTAAAAAGAACAAAATCTTTTGTTTATATATTAATTATTAAACGCTAAACAATATTATAATAAAAAATTAATATTTATTATTTAATATTAGTAAGCTTCAAAATTAATTATTCGAAATAAAGTATTTTATTAAATTAAATTTACAAAAAGCGTACAATCAAATTAAAAAAAATAAATAAATAAATAAAAACAAATTTTTGTATACAATATAAATTATATAAATATATAATAATATTGTTCGAATTTATAAACGTCTTAACAACATATTAAAAAATAATTAATAATATATTAGAACAATATTTGAATTAATTTGTTATAATATACTTGAACAACATTATAATTTACTCATATATTTTATATTTTAAATTAAAGAAATACAAGTTTTATTAAAAAGAAATTAATTTTTTTAAATTTATTATTAAATAATATAAAGTATATATAAATTTTAAAAAATTACAAGCAATTAAAGAATAAAAATAATTTATTAATATTAAAAAAGTTTAATTTTTTTTAAATTTTATAAATTATAATAAGAAATTTATTAAAAATTATTTTGTTAATGCAATATTATTAACAAATTTTATAAAAAAGAAGACATTATAAATATAAAAATTAACAAAAAAGAAATTATTTTAAAATTTTAAGTTAAAATATTTAAAAAATTAATATTAAAAATATACAATTTATAATTATTAAATAAGATTAAAATCAATATATTAAATTTAATTATTAATATATACTTTAATTAAAAGCATAAAATATTTAATATTTAATAACATATCTTTTAAAAAAACTTTTATTAATCGAACAAAATTATAATATTTACGACAAAAAACTACTTGCTATTGTAATTTTTCTAAAATTATAAAAAGTATATATTGAAAAATTATTAAAACTTATAATTTTTATAAATTATAAAAATATTTTGTACTTTATTATTATTAAATAGTTTAATAAAAAATAAATGCAATAATTAAAATAATTTAAACAATATAAGTTTAAAATATAATATATATTAAATAAAAATAAAAATAAAGTAAACGCATTTAGCAAAAAAAAATTATTATATAAAAACAAAAAAATTATTTAATTATAATATATTTAAAATTAATAAAGACAAATTATTACTAACAAACAAATATAAATTAAATATTATTTTACAAATACTTAAAAAAAATTAAAAAAAAATTAATAAAAAAATAAAAACTTCAAATATTTATTAACAAAATTGACAAATATATAAAGGAACATTATAATAAATTATTGCAAAAACATTTAAAAATAATTAAAAATCTTTAATTTTTACGTTAGTATTGATATTTTTTTTTAAATAAAACAAGTTGTTAAGATATATATTAAGCAATATCTTAATTATTAGCAAAACAAATATAATATATATACAAGCTATAATAGAGATTAATATTAGAAATTATTTAAATTGTTATAAAATAAAGTTATAATAAATTTTATTATTAAGTTGCTTAAATTAACAAATTTAACAATTAAAAATAAATATAATTTAATACTAACAATAATTAACAAACTTATTAAGTATTTGTATATTATTATATATAAGAAGAAATTTATAGTAAAACAACTAAAATATATTGTATTAAATTAATTTATATAATATTATAATATATTTAAAGAACTAATTAGTAATAGAGACAAACTCTTTACATCTAATTATTAAAAAATATTTCTATTAATATTAGAAACAAGATTTAGAATATTTATTGTTTATTATTTAATTATAAATAATTAAATAAAATATATAAATTAAAGTTTAAAGCAATATTTAAGATATTATATTAACAATATTTATAGCAATCAAATATTATTTTTATTTATAATACAATTAATATTAAATACAAAGATTTCGAATATTATTAAAATGACTTTATTTTTTGTTAATTATAATAAAGAATTTAATCTTTTTAAAAAAGAACAAAAGCATTTAGTAACTTAATTAATTATTAAAAGAATAACAATATTAAAAAAAATATACAATAATATCTAAAAAATACAAAAAAAGTCGATTAAATATTAGAACAAAAAACGAAAAACAACATTTTAATTAAAAATATATATATATATATATATATATATTTTTTTTACATAAAATCTTAAGACAAGAAAGTTAAATAAAAAATTAAATATATTAAAATTAAATTGTCTTTTGTTAAAAAAATAAAAAAATTAATTAATTACAAACTTAATTTATTTAAAAATTTTAAAATATTTTTAATATTTTATATCTTATTGTTAAAATTAGCGAATTTAATTATATTTTTATAAAGTACATTTTATTTTTATTTATAAAAAGAAAAACAATATAAAATTAAAAAAAATTTATAACAAAAATATCAAAAATACCTTATTAAGTAAAAAGAATATTTTATTTTCAAAAATACGTAAAAGTTATTTAAGAATTTAAAGAAATATTTTAACAAATTACGACAATTTTATTAGTAATAAAATTATTTATAAAAATTAACAAAGTATTAGAAAACAAAAGAACAAATAATAAAAAATTAATAATAATATTAAATAAAACTTTAAATATCTTTTTAATATATTTAATCTCTTTTTTATTTAGTTATTATTTAAGATATTTTTTGACTTTGCATTATAGTAAATTTTTTTTATAAACAATTAATATTTACGAACAATTAATTGCTTATAATGCGATACTATTTATATTAAAATTTCTAACATTTATAACGCTAAATTTAATTTAATTAACGTTTATTTTTTAATTAAATAAGATTACGTATTTGCGAAATGCAATAAAAAAAAATACATTAAATTATTATTTATTTATCGCAAAATCTAATGTATTATTTTATAAATTTCTCGAACGTATTTAAAATTTAAAATATATTTTTTAAATACTTAGAATTAATCGTCTAATTAATCGTTTAATGCATTTATTAATTAAAAATTATTTAATTATTATTAAACGTCTTTTTGCGTTCTATTGTTCTTCTATATAGATTTAATTATTTAATTATTTTTATCTCGTTATTCTTTTATTGTTTCTTGTATAATTGAAGTATATTTAAAGTTTTTAAAGTCTAATTAACGTTAATTCTTAATATGTTCGTTTTCGTCTTTTTCTTCGTTTTTGTCTTCGTTTTCTTCGTTGATATTTCGATAAATTAATATTGCATTAAAACGTTTATCACAATATTTATATTATCGTTTATTATTATTTTGACAACGAATCTTTCGTAATGAGTTAAATTAAAGAAAAAAAAATTTAATACACGTTAATTGCGTTTAAGAACAATAATATTTTTGATTATTTATATACGAACGTTTTGCAATGTTTGCTCTATCTTAGATATTGCAATTATTTGTCTTTTATAAGTTTTATTTTATTGTTTTTTAATAAATACGACGTAGTTTGTCGTTAATATTATAAATTAATAATTAACAATAGTATTAACAATAACGTTAAACTTTTATACTTCTATTGCTTATTTTATTGTCTTAAAAATATTTACTATCTTGTGTAAATTACGCTTAATAGACTTTGCATTATATTTGTTAACGCAATATTAAAATTATCGCTTTTTATATTAAAGCTTTTAAGTAACAATAATGTTTTAATTAAGTAATTGACACATGTTCGTAGTATTAATTGATAAAAAAATAATTTTAACGTTTTACATAAATTCGTTTTCTTTCTTTTGACGTATATTAATGTTAACTTTATAAATTGCAAAGTCGTTTATTAAAAACACACATTTTCGATTATTTATTTTTTGTTAAAACTAATTTAAATACTTCTTAAATATTTTTGCAATTATTTAGACTTTGCGATTAAATCATTATATTATTTGTAAATTTTTCGCATTAATGTTTTTCGTATTGAAGACATAAAAATTATTAATATTGTTTATTATTTACGATTTAAGCTTGTATAATTTAATAACATTGCAACACAAAATAAAAATAATTTTTCTTTTATTTATCTTAACGTTATTAATAGACTTGTTAAATAATGTTGTTTTTAACATTATTATTTAGAATAAATTTGTTTCGTTTATATTGTAGCAATTATAAAAGAAGAAATTAGAATCTAGTTAATTCTTAATGTTGTTTTGTATATTTTTTAGATCGTTTGCAAATTGTTTGCGATTAACATAATTAAATTTATTATATCAATAACGCTTTTATATATAATGACGAATTTTATAGTTATTAAATTATTTTGTCAACATCTTAAATAAGTTTTGCACATAAAAAGAAAGAATTAAACAAAATTTTTAATAAAAAAGTATTGCTATTTTCTTTATAATAGTTTTGATAATAAATATTCGTTAATTTTTCTTGCGTATTTGTTATTTAAACAATACGTTTTTTTTTATTGTTAAAACGATAACAAGTGTAAATAGCTTAAATTTAATTGTTTAAATAAACATTTTTCTTGTTAATTTATCGACGTATATAAACGTTATTAATTAAATTATCTTTGTCGAATTAAATCTTAAAGACAACGACAAACTCTTTGTAAAACAACGATTTAATTTCGCGAAAAGCTCGCGAAAAGTAGAGCTCTCGTAGTTATTTTTTTTAATATAGAAAATAAACAATTTGTTGTCGCTTTAACAACGACGTTATTATAGTTAAAAGCGATTGCGAAGAATTTATTTCATGTTTAATTAAAATAAATGCACGCAATAAAGTAGTAAAAAAAGATATATTAAGATTATACGAGACACAAATGCAAAAAATGTGAAAAATTTGATCAAAGTTTGATCGATAAGAAGAAATTAAATTTTTTTTTCATTTTTTCTATAAGTAGTTTCATCAAAATAAGCGAGAAATTTATCGTCTCTTTCTATAGATTAAAACTACGATAATTGTTATTAAAATCAATAATTTCGATTAGATTAATTGCTTATAATACGATACTATCTATAATTTAACTATTTATAAAAAAGATTTATTGTATTTATATTTTTTAAACAACAAAGTTAGTGTTTTCTTTGTTTTATTTTTCGCGCAATTCTTAGACGCAATTTTGTTATTTTATTATTTAGCTTTTTAGTCTTCTAAATAGCTTTATTTATTTTTTGATAATTAAAAGTCAAATTAGATTTTCGATTCTTTTAATAACATTTCTTATACTTAAGATATTCTTTATTAATTTGATAAAATACGTTAAATAAGACGCAAACTCAACAAGAACGCATTATAAAAAAGACATATTTATAGCAACGATTAGCAACAAAATTGCGACGTTATTTAGTAATTAGCTTAATTGATATAATAAGAAAGAATAAATAATTTCGAGACAAAACTCTTAAAGAGAGAAGATAATATTATAAGTCGCATATTAATAAGTACTATTTGTTGCGCATTGCTTTTTACAAGATAATTAAAAAAAGAAGATTTATTAACAAAATTAAGATAATTAAGATAGCTTAATTCTTAAATATCTTAAATTCAAAATTAAGATAATTAAGATAATTAAAATTTTAAACATCTTAAATATCTTAAATCTTAAATAATAGAAAGATATATAGCTTTCGAACGCCACTCTGTTATAAATTGTATTTAACTTATCTTAAGTCTTAACTTATTGTTACGACTATTAAGTTGCACTCTCTTGTTATCATGTAATTGCTTGTATTGTTTAAAGACGTCTACAAATCTCTTCGATAGCATAATTCTCTCTAATATTCCTTATAGAAGTACTAGCGTAACAAGATATTTCTACAAGTATTACAAAAAGTTATCTCTTAATATATTAAAACAATATCTAGATAACAAGAATTCGAATTCTTCTTAAAATATATATATTAATTATTTTTTATTCTTGTATCTTAATAATAGTTAAGAGATATTGTATAGATATCTTGTATAATATTACAACTAATAACAACTAGAAAGATTACTAGAACTAGAACAATCTATATTTGTTAAATATATCTACTTTAGACAAAGTACTTAATATAGTATTTACTCTATTATAACTCTTTAATTTTAACGCTATTATAGAGAGAAAGCTCAAGTGCAATTTCAAAATCTATATATTATCTTAAGTTATTAACAACAATATAAAGATTTTGTTCTAAACAAATTTGCAAAAAAGTATTAATATTAATATTAATAATTATACTACTAATAGTTGTAATATAAAAATAGCTTTATACAATAACTATTTTATCACTTTGCGTTCTTCTACCAATTTTTTAGCTTTATAAATTTAATACAAGTCTAATTTAATTATTCGAAATCTATCTTATAAAGTTGTTATTTCTAATCTAAAGTTATAGTATTTACTAAACTAGATTTTCGAACAAATAATAAAATATATTTGGAATGTAATTTTTTTTATATTATATTTATAGTGTAAAAAAGCAATGCACAAAAAGATTGCTAGAAATCTAGATATATTCAACTTGTTTAACTTACTATCTAGAGTTAACTTTTAATAATAAATTGCTTATTTAATATACTATCAAATTTAAATATAATTCGCAAATAATTTAACTTAATTTACGCAAAATTCGCTTTAATTTAAGATAGATTCAATTCGAAGGAAATCGAATTCTTGTAGTTTAATATTTGCTTCAACTTATCTTGTTTCGCGTAATATAAGTAGTATACTATCTATTTATATTAAAGAGACTTTTTTGTTCTAAGAAGAATCTTTTTTGAACTTGCAAGTTTAAGAGTATATTTAAACAACTTAAACAACTTAGTCTATATATATATTTTCAGAAATTATAATTGTTAAAGAATAAAACTAATAGTTTAATAACTAGTTTTAAATTACAATAGCAATACTATTTTGTTAATAGTTTTACAATCTATATTTATTTTATTTTGTTTTAATATATTATTAGTATTATAAATATAATTTTTATTGTAACTCTAATAATATATATTATAGTTTTAATTGTTTTACTTAATTACTATTATATATATTTTAAATAATTCTCTATAAATTTATATTATCTATAAATTATTCTTAAACTAGAATTTGTCTACTATAGTTTTAATTTAATTTAATTTATATATATATTCTAATATATTTTTGGCAAATAAATAAATTTATAATTTGATAACTTAATTTATTGTTTTCTAAAATTTGTTCTATATTGTTTAATTTGCTTAAACTTTGTCTATACATATATAGCAATCTCTTTACTAATATAAATATTGTAATTTAACAATTTAATCTTTTGTTTTCTTTTAGTACTTAGAAAACTAGTTTAAATTTTATTTAAATTTAATTAAGATTTTATTTAAATATAAAGAAGACTCGAACATTTTTATTAAAAAAATATTTGTAAAAAAAGATTCTAGAGCTGTTTTAGATTTACAAATCTATAGACTATAGTAATACAAGAAGTTTCAAATAGACAAACAAGAACAGTTAAAAAAGAATATACTTTTTAATTGATAGAGATACTATTTAGATACGTATTTTTCTCTATATTCTTGTTAGCAAATAAAATAGATAGACAATAATTATCTATTTGATTTAGAAAATCTCGTAGACAATAGATAGTAGACAAAGAGAAAGATAATAAAAGTAGAGATTAATCTTCGGGTCACTTTTGCCACCCTCTTAGCCCTAGGAGTCGGGCGCTAACCCTAAAATCTTAAAAAACTTTAAATCTTAAAGAATTAATAACTCGTGTAATATATAAATAAATACAACGCTAGTAGCTTGTTTTGTAGAGAAAAGCTAGTAGTTTTATATAGAATTTAAATTACCCGATTTGATTAGCTCGTTCTATAGTTATTAGCGTATCGAGATCTTAGGTCGAACTTATATCTTTGCTCGATTTCTTGGATTAAATTCAAAAAAAAGTATTTAACCCGACCCAAAGATTACTCTATTAAAAAGCTAGTTTTCTATTTGTAGAGATACTATTTAGATACATATTCTTCTCTATTTCTTTATAAGTAGATATAATAGATAGATAATAATTGTTTATCTATTTAATATTGCAATATATAGACAATAATTGCTTATTTAATTAATAAAACAAACGCAAAAAGCAATATTAAGATAAACAAATATTAAAACAAATATCTATACAACTAGCGCTTTCTACAAATAGTGCAATTATCGAACGTAATATAGAAGACAAATATTTAATCTACAACAACTTTAACAATATTATATAAAATAGAGCAATCGAAATAGTCTTATTATTCTTTTAATTAGATCTCTAAATAAGATTATTTAACAATATATTATATATATGAATATATACATTGTTTAAATTGCAAAGTTAATACTCTTCTACTTTTAGAAATTGTTCGCAACACTTTTAATAGATATTTGGGAAATTAATATCTTCAATCTAGTATAAATTCTGCAATGTTATTCGTATTTCGGAAACGTAACTCTAGTAGATCTAGAAGACATTTTTTCAAGACTTCTGTTCAAGCAAATTCGATAGATCTGTCAGATTTGCTAGAGTTACGTTTCCGAAATGCGAATAATAATATTACATTAAAATAAGTAATTGCAAACTCTATAGAATAAACTTAGTTTAATCTATTAACAAATTAAGTTATAATATATAAAAATAATAAATATATAGATAGATACAATTGCAAATTGTAATTCTTCTAGTATACTAAGCTCAATAGAGTTTATTAATCTATCTTTTGCTTTCTAATCTAGTAAGAACTTTTTAATTGTATTAAATAGTTGTTCTATAAAACCTTAAGTCAAAATATTTCTATCGAGAGTACTTGCACTATTAAGCAAAAATAAAAGATATTCTTTTAGAAAAAGATATTATACAAATTATATAATAGCATACAATAAATTACTATTATCGAATTAAATTTAACGCGTATATATTGTATATTAGTAAACGTTTAAATTTTTAATAATATTTTTTAATAATATTGTTTATTTCTCTCTTTTTTATTTTTTTTCTTAACTTAACTATTAAGAAATAATTTATTAAGAACTTACAATAGTATTATATTTATTTGTTTTTAGTTTTAATTATAACAAGACTCTAAAAGATTCAACGCAAATATATATAAAAAGTCTATATTTTTTCAATTATTTAGATATTATTAAGGATCTCTTCGATCGAATCTTAAAACTTATGTATTAATATATTAAACGCAATTCTATTTTAGAATAATACTTGTTTGTAAGCGAGTAGAGATTAATTGTATTTTGCAGAAGAACTTTCGAAACTTAATAAAAGTTGTTAACTATTTTATATTTATCGAACGTCTTAATAAAAACATAATTACTTATATTAATAATTTCAATATTAAAGTTATAATAAAAGAAAACTTGCAAAAAGTATAAGAAGATAAAATTACAATATTAATTTATAAAAGATTTTTGCGTTTATAATTTTATTTCTGCTTTTTTTGTTTTTGTTTTTGTTTTTGCTTTTCTATTTATTTTTGTTTTTTACTCTTTGTTTTATAATCTATTTTACAATTTATATTAAACAAGTTCGAATTTAGTTATAATTTGTTTCGAATAAAGATATCTATACTTTTATATAAGCTTAGAGCTAAAAAACTCTTTATAGTTGTACTTAATATTAACTTGCAATTTAACAACTTCTTTTTAAAAAAAATTGTTATTTAACTGCAAATACAAAATACTTTTATAGACAAAATAAATTAGATTTTAATATATATTATATTAAAGAAACTTTCTAAGTTAATTAAAAATAATAACTTGCGCAATAAAGTTTGTTAAATTTAACAAATAAAGAATAGTTATTTTCGAATTTTAATTTAGATACAAAATAATATAGATATAGTAATTTTTTGTTTTTATATTGTATTCTAATTAAAGAATCAAAAAATTACAAAGATATTTTAAAAATATTAATTTTAAAATCAATTTTCTTAATTTTCTTTTTTTTTATATTTTTAAATTGATAAAAACTCTATTACATTTTTTAGCAAAGTTCTTTAAAAAAAACAAGTAAAACTAATTAATATATTATAATACTTTTTATAATTTATAGTGTAATCGTTGAATCGAATCGAACAGTTTTTTCTCAATTTAATTTATTCTTTTGAGTCTCGTAGAATTAAGTTAGGATTAAGGCGCGAATCTAATCTTAAGATCAAATTTTGTCGAATTAATGTCAAGAACTTAAACTAACTTTGTCGCGTTAATATTTGTCTATCTTATCTTATTTTATCTATGCGCTAACTCGATTAAGCTAGCGTAGAATTTACGCTAAGTCGATTGCGCTAGCGCAAAGTTTACGCTAATCGCATATAATTAGCGTGTTACGTAACGTTACGTAATTGAACGAATTGAATTAAGCGTTCGACGCGTTTTATGCGTTCGACTTATTCGATTAAGCTAGAACTTTTGCCCGATCTTAGAATTAGAATTGAGCAAGTTAATTTGTTCGACTTGAAACTTAACTCGTCGATTACGTTAATAATTTATATTTTCAAAATTAACAATATATTGTTTTAGACTTAAAGTGTTCTATATTCGAATATTTAGATTTTGGCAAAAAAAAGTTCTAACAAATCCTTTAATTTCTATCAAAAAAATTAAGAAAGATCAAATAGAAAAAAAGATAATTAGCAATATTCATAGAATAAAAAAAAATTAATTATTTGAATTAAATTTTCAATGAAATAAGTTAATACAAAAGTAAGAAATTATTAATATTAAAAAGTCTAAATCAAATAATAAAAATTTGCAAAATAAAAAAGTTAAAGAGATTGATAGTTAATACAATAATATAGAGACTAGATTAACTTGTAAAAGTTAGTATTATATTATTATATTATAGAAGAAGAGACAAACAAGAAAATATTATTAATAATAAAGCGTATCTTATATATCTTAATACAAAATATTATAAAGTGCAACAAAATTTACAACAAAGATTTTAAAGATTAGAGAACTCTATAAATCGGAAGAAAAAAAAATCGAAAATTCGATAACAATATTAATCAAATAATACATTTTTATTAAGAAAATAATATATCGACTTAGTATATTCTTTACAAAAAACAAACAAATTAATATAATTAAAGTATTAAAAAGATTAAAGAATACAATCAATAGACTAGAAAAAACAAATAGAGACACAAAATATACCCAAAATACAAATATATAAAGAAAAATAATATATAATTTGTTATTAATTGCGCAAATAATAATTAAGATAAATGTTAAATAAATATTTTCGAAGCGCAAGTTAAGCAAAGAGATAAAACTAATAGTATAAATTAAAGAAAAACAAAAAATAAAAAGAGCGTACAAAATAAATATAACAAAAATAATAATACTAGTATGCAATCTAGATATTGTTAATATATTAATAGCTTAAAAAGATATATAGAAGATTAGACTAGTCGCGTCGAGTTAAGTCATCGAGTTCGAGCTAGGTTCCTAGCTCGCCAAGACTTAATTTGGGTTAGAAATCTTGACTCGAGTATTTGAGTTAAGTCAAAGAGTAGATATGAAGTACTTAGCGTATAACCTGGCCCAACTCGTTAGGACTCGAAAAATTTAGATTATTTTTAAAAAAGTGCATTAATCAACTTAATCAAGTTGATTAATTTAATTAATTTGTTTATAATATTATATAGTAATGCATTTAGGTAATGCATTTGTATGTTATTTGTGCGTTATTATTTTTAAACTATTTTTAGTAATTCAAATAATGCGAATTTTTTTAAAAATAGAAAATCTTGGCATTTTGACGTCATTCTCGATTGCTTGACGAGTCGATCGAGTCGAGTCAAGAAATTGTTGATTCGAGATCAATTTCGAGTCGAGTTAAGAGGTTGGTATCGAGTATTTGGGTTGGGCTAGAATGTTGGTATCGAAACTTGGCCCGACGATCAATCTATAGAAGATAAGACAATTTAAAAGAATAATACTTTTTAGAATTAATAACAAAAGCAATCAAAAAAATATTAAAGTCGAATAATTTTTAAATTCAAGATATATCTATTGCAACAATATTATATCGAAAATATATAAAAACTGTAGTATACAATATTCAATCTAAAACTATATCGAAAAATATAGAGAAAAAAAAGCAAAATTAATAAAAAAGTTAAACAAAGTTATGTGTTAAAGATTAAAAATAGACAAAATAATATAGCTTCCAAAATAGCAAAAAAAAACTTTTCTATTGTAATATAAATAAATTGGGCAAAAATAGCAAACAGATTGATTTAATTCGAGATAATAAAGAAGATTTAAATATTTCTATTGAAAAATAATTCGTAAAGAGAGATTATAGAGTTATTATAGAATTATATATCTACAAGCTATAGTAATTCAAGAGATTTAAACAAGTAGACAAAAAGAATAGAGAAGAGATATGCTTTTTAGTCTATAGAGAGATTATTTAGATACGTATTCTTCTTTATATTCTTGTTAGTAAATGCAATAGATAGACGATAATTATCTATCTAATCTAGAAGATCTTGTAGACAATAAACGATAGACAAAGAGAAAGAAGAGAACAACTAGTTTTCTATTTGTAGAGAGATTGTTTAGATGCGTATTTTTCTCTATATCTTTGTTAGCAGATGCAGTAGATAGACAATAATTATCTATTTAATTCAAGATATCTTATAGACAATAAATAGCAGACGAAGAGAGAGAAGAGAACAACTAGTTCTCTATTTGTAGAGAAGTTGTTTAGATGCGTGTTCTTCTCTATATTTCTATTAGCAAATATAGTAGATAAATAGTAATTGCATATCTAATTAATAAAGCAATAGATAGACAATAATTATCTATTTGATTCAGAAGATCTAGTAGATATTAAACAGTAGACAAAGAGAAAGAAGAGAATAGCTAGTTTTTTATTTGTAGAGAGATTATTTAGATGCATATTCTTCTTTATATCTTTGTTAGCAAATGTAGTAGACAAATATTAATTGTATACTTGATTAATAAATAGTAGATAGACAATAATTATCTATCTAATTCAAGAAATCTTATAGACAATAAATAGCAGGCGAAGAGAAAGAAGAAAACAACTAGTTTTCTATCTATAGAAAAATCATTTAAATGCGTATTCTTCTCTATATCTCTATTAGTAGATTTAGTAGATAAATAGTAATTGCATACTTGATTAATAAAATAATATATAAACAATAATTGTTTATCGCAGACGAAAATTAATAACAATTATCTTTACAATAGATGTTATTTATAAAAAGTGCAATTGTTAGGCGCAATATAGAAGACAAACATTTAATCTGCAATAACTTTGACAATACTATATAGTTTAGAGCAATTAAAACAATCTTATTAAGTTATTATTCTCTTACTTAGATCTCTAAATAGAATTACTTAATAGTAAATTACATACATAAATGTATAGATTGTTTAAATTGTAGATTAATGCTTTTTAGATTGTTCGCAACACTTTTGATAGATATTTAGGAAATTACTAATACTAATCTATTATAACTTCTACAATATTGTATTAAATTAAGTAAATGCAAGCTCTATAGAATGCATAGAGCGAGTTCTACAAACGAGACAAGTTATAGTATATTAAAATTGTAAGTGTATAGATAAATACAACTGCAAGTTGTAATTCTCTTAGTATACTAAGCTTAATAGAGTAGATTAGTTGAATATCTTTTGCTTTCTAATTGAGTAAGATTTCTTTAATTAATTTGAATAACTATTCTATCGAATTCTAAGTCAAAATATTTCTATCGAAAGTATTCGACGCTACTAAACGAATAATAATATTCTTTTAGAAGAAGATAGTATCTATAAATTAAATATTAAAATATCAAAATATTAAAATACAAGATATAGAATAAAGCAATAAATAAATTGTTAGGAATATAAATACTTAATATACAAATACAAAAATATATAACAATTTTTTTATTGTTTGCAAGATTATTGCTTTAACTATTATTTTTATTTGCAAAATTTCTTAATATAAAAATACAATGTTCGCAAGAAAATCTACAAGATATTTAATTTCAAATATCTTAAAAGATAGAAAGAGAAACAAAGAATAAAATAAGCAATAAAAATAAAATTACTATACTATATTATTAGAACAACAAAGACAAAAAAACAATAACTTCTTTAATAGTTTTTAAAAGCTTAACTAGATTTAACTAGATTAAAAAAAATACAAAACAACAATAGTAGAAGATTTAATACAAATAAGTTGTATATAAAGCGTATTTGTTGCAATAAAAGAAATTATAATTTAATAAATAGCTAAAAAAAGACGTTCGAACAAATTACTAAAAGATTAATTTACTCTAATAAAACAAAGCAACAATAAGAAAATAATAGTATTAACGTAAAATATATTTTCTACTGAAGAAATAAAGAATTTGATATATATTAATATAGATAATATTCAAAAGAAATTGTAATAAAGATACAAGAAAAGTTTAGAATATTATAAAATAATATTTATAGAGTAAAAAACAAAATAATAATAGTATTGTTACAAAAAGAGAAAATACAAAAATACGATGTATTAATAATATTATATTAGAGTAATAATATATAGTTTAAAGTATATAGATTTTAGTTTTTACGTTTAAAGATAATAACAATAAAATATATTTCTATATTAACAAATATATTAATAGCAATAATTAATATAATATATAATACTTTAAAGATATAGAAACAAAAATATTTCAAACATATCTTAATAGCAACAATACAAAATATATAGTTGTTAATATTTACAATTTTTACAATTTATTTTTAAGCAATTACAATAAAACAATAGATAGAAACAATCTTTTAACAATAAAACAATTCTTGTATATACAAAACAAAAGTATTATTTGAAAAAAATTTAACTTATATTTTTTTTAAATAGATTCTTTCGATTCTAGACAATATCTATTATTGAAAAACTTATTAAGTATAATATGCGAAGTTAATATCTTATTAAAATTCTCACAAGAGATTATAACAAGAGATTATCAAAACGCTTAAATTATAATCAATTTATTATTTGTAACAAAAAAGATAATAAATAGTTTTATATATTATAATATAAATAAAAAGATAGAAAACTTATTTAATTATATTTTAGTTAAAACAATGCTAGATTTTAGAATGCAAAAGAGATTTCTATATTGTTTTAAACAAAATTAAAAAGCTATAAATCTAAAATAATAATATATTAAGAAAATTGCTATTTAAGCTATTATTTAACAACTTAGTAAAAAGTTAATATATTAACAATATAAAATTAAGCTACTCGATAGTCTAAAAGAGACTATTAAAGAATTTACTTTATAAACAAATTTATATACAAAAATTTAGTTAAGATAGATAGCAAAATATATAAAAATAGTTAAGAAAACTAAACAATTGTATCGACAATATTATATTTTTTGAAAGTAGAAAATATATATTCGAGCGTACAACAAGAAGAGCAAATCTTGATAAAATATAAGCAAAACAAGATTTGCAAACAAATATTAATTTTAAAAAACATTATTAAGAATCTATTCGAGATAGCAAAGTAAATTAGAAATATAGCAACAAAAATATTAATCGAATCTATTATATTATTGCTAAAAATTAACACTAGTAATATTGCAATAACAATAAAAAACAAGATTAAGACAATATTTTAAGCTTACTTTTCTTTTTTATTAACAATATTAACAAACAATTTGAAAAAAATTCTTATATTTATTGTTAATAAAAGATAACAAAACAATATTGAAACGCAATATATAAAAGCAATATATAAAATAACTCTTAATAAAATTCTAAAGATTAACAATACTATTAATAATTAAGTATTGCAATAATTAATTTGCAAAGTGCTAAAACAAGTAAGATTTTTATTCGATATATATATTAAAAAAATATTTTATTATTCTATTTAAAAAAATTATTACAATAATACTATACAAGTTTAGCCAAAAAAAATTACTTTAAGCTTTCTATTTTAAAATCTATTATATTGCTTAATATACTAGATAAAGTAGTAAAGTTGATTATATTAAAGTGTTCTTGTTATATTGTAGAAGCACAAAATATTCTACTAAGTATATATATAAAAATTAAAAAACAATATTTAATCGATACAATATTGCAATTAATTATAGATAAAATCTACGCAACATAAAGTAATTAAAAGACAAAAGTAGCGTTGCTATTAAATCTTGATATATTTAGTTTACTCAACAATATATTGTATATCTAGCTATTTTATAATATAAGAAAAAGAAGAGTTTTAATTTATTTACTTAATAGATAAAGAATTTTAATTATAGACAGTTATACGCTAGAGAAGCGCAATATTGATATAAATATATTTTAGAAAATTTCTCTATTTTTAATCTTATACTTATTCTACAATACAAATTTTCTAAATATATATAATAATATTAAATCAAGAGTTAGTATTATATAATTTGTAAACAACGTTAATATACTAATATATAAAAAATCAATTAAATGCAACTATAGAGTATTAAGTTAAATATACAATAGAGACAAGCAATAAATACAAAGTTACAACTTTAAGTTTGCAGAAAAGAAATATAAACTAATTTATTTCTTACAAATATTAAAAAGATTTAATATAAGCGTCGATTTAATATTAACAAAGAACAGGATAATTATTAAATTAAAAATTAGATTATTAAGAATTTAATTCAACTTGAAGTTAAAATAAAATATTATTTATATTAAGTAAAAACAAAGCTAATAATTAGACACGAAAATATATTAATAATAGAGAGTTCAATTTTTGATATTTTGTTAAAAATAGAAAAACGCAAGTATATTGTTATTAAGAAGTAAATAATAGTTTATAACATTGCAATATAATTTATATTAAAAAATATTAAAAAATTAAGATAAGAAGTTATCTCGAAATTGCAATTAATACAAAATTGCGCATTTTAATATATTACGAACGTCTACAAGACAATATTTACAAAAATTCTATAAATAGAGATTAATATACTTTTTATTAATATTTATTTTAAAAAGCTAATATAGAGATTAATAGCTATTATAGATCTACAAGAGTTAGATAAAATTATAGATATAACAATCTAATATATATGCAACAATCTAATATCTAAAAAAGAACAAAAATTTAAGCTTAAAATAATATCTTTATAACTTAAGAGAAAATAAATATATAAAAACTCGAATTAACAACAATATTGCAACAACAACAACTCTATATAATTGTCTTGTAAATTATATCTTCTAAAATAACTATTATAAATAGCAAAGAAATAATTAGAAAGAAATATAATATAAATTAATCTAATTTGTATTAAAGAGTATATTTCAACAAAAACAATTAGAATAAAAATCTTATTGCTATTTTAGTAAAAGTAAATTGAAGAATTGAGAAACATTTTAAGAATATCAAAATAGCACTAATATATTGTAATAAACTCGAGAGACTTATAAGAGCAATAAAGAAATCAACAAAGTATTGCAAAATATTTGTTAATTCTTAAAAATAAACCTATAAGATATATTTCAACAACTAGATTTTATTGAAAATTATTAAAAAAACAAGATTAATATTAGACTAAATATAGATTAATTGTGTTAATTCGATTAATCGAATTGAATCTTAACAATTAAATTCGAATTAAATCGAAAATCTTGATAATTCGATTCTTAAAATTGGAAATCGAATCAAAAAATTAATTCGAATTGTCAAGATATTAGTTCTATTAGAGATTATAATTAATTTGTTTAAAATCTTAGTTTTAGATTTTAGATTTAATAATGCAATTTGGTAATACAATATAGTAATATAATATATTAATATATTATAATACTAATTTGTAATAGTAAGCTCTCTAAGCTAAATATATAAAGCTATTAGTTCAAAATCTTAATAATTTTGTTTGTTATACTATTATTTGGAACAATTTAATTCGAGTTGCTTTTAATTTTGTTATTAATTTTGTTATTACTATCTTAACTTTTATTGTCTTTATTCTTCTCTTTGCTACTATTATTGATATTTGTAGCTTTATAGTAGTTATAATTTAACATTTTAGCATTATTTTAAGTTGTATATCGAATTTCTTAATTTTTTTAACAATATTATTAGACTAATTGTTGATTCGATTTTCGATTCTAACTTTTGAAATCGAATCGAATTATCGATTCAAATTATAGAAATCAAATAGAAAATTAATTCAATTTTGAAATTTTGAAATCGAATCGAATCAAGTTAAGTCGATTTTCGGTTCAAAAGTCAAAATCGAATTGAATTGTCAAAAAATCGAAAATTATATTATTATATCAAGAATTACTATTTTTAGAATCAAATTACTAAAAACATTATAGATTTTCTTATTAATTTTCTATTAATTTATTGTTGATTTTGCACTCTATAGACTCTATAGATACTATTTAATGTTTTTCTCTTTTTAATTAGTAATACATTACTAGATTGTATTATTAAATGTAAAATATAAAACTAAATTTCTAATCAAATTAATTATAATTTATAGAACTAATATCTTGACAATTTAAATCGATTGTTCGATTTGATTTTCGATTTAATTTTTGAAATCGAATCAAATTGTCGATTTCAATCTTAAAAATCGAAATGTCAAGATATTCAATTCGAATCGATTCGAATTGTTAAAATTTAATTCAATTAATCGAATTAACGCAATTAGTCTAAATATTATTAGAATCCTTAGAATTCTTTAATATTAATATAATTAGATATTTTTCTCTCTTTTGCATTTCTTGATAACACAAATTTTTCAACAAAGTTGCTATATATATTTAGAGAATTAACATTATTAGCTTTCTTTAACTTATCTAAATTATTATACTAAATAATTTGTTGTTAAATCATCTTTATAATTGATTTTATAAACATCGAAAAGCTTCTATTAATATTAAGCTTATTGTCGATGCTTAATTGCAATATTGATTAGCTTAAGTATAGAAAACAAATAATATATTTAAATAATATATATATAAGAAAGAGTTAGAATAATAATATTATAAATAAGAAAAAGTTGACAAAGTAACGTTATAGATAAGAGAGAGTTAACAAGATAACAATATAACAATATAAATAAGAAGAAATTAACAAAATAACAATGTAGATAAGAAAGATTTAACTAGATAACAATATTAAAAGTTATATATTTTATCAATTAAACTAAAGTTTCTTTTACATTTTATATTTTTAACAAATAGTTGCTTCGCATGCACTAGAAAATATAAGTATATAATATAATAGTTATGAATTGAATAAATATGTAGTTGTATTAATTAACAAGTACTTATAAATGCAATTTGCAAAAAAAACAGAACTAATAATTAAACTATTGACATTTTATTTTATTTTAAGAGAAAATTGCTATTACTATATTTATATTCTTATATATTGTTTATATTTTTTGAGTAACTCTAAATTACTTTGTCTTCTTAGTTCCAAACTTTTTCTTTGCTTTTTGTCTAAGTTGAATTTTAAAGTATTATATTGTTAAATTGTTAGCATTATAAATTTTATTAAATTATTTAATTTTTAAATATATTACTATAAATATCTTAATTAATTTAATGTTTATTAATCTTATCTTTAATATTGTTCTCTATAACTTTACAATTTAACTTAGAGATTTCGATTTAAATAGAGATTTTATATAGCATTTTAACGCAAATCGAGATAGTCTTGCAATTATTAATTTGTTTTCGATACAACTTTTTCTTATTATTATTGTATTCTTGTGCGCAATTGCGACTTGCAATACTTTTTGAATTAATTAATAGTAATTCTAATGTTTATACATCTTTTTAGCTTAATTTACTAATAATATATATAGATAATGCAATTGTATAATAGATTATAAGTATATCTCGATCTTTAATAGAGTACTATAAGATTTAGAATGTAAAAGAGTTCAAAAAATTGACAAAATTATAAACAGAATATTAAGAGATAATTTTATTAAATAAAGTAAAAAATATATATATTAGAGTTAGGTTTATCTTTTACTTTTATTTTTACTTACTTTTAATTTTTAATTTAACAAGATTATTATCTCTTTATAATAGTATTTATTTAATTTTATTAATAAGTAATGCAGATTTATCTATAGTAACTTCTTTGTTGTTTATTTTATATAATCTTGTTGTTAATTGTTAATTGAAGCTTTTGTTTTTACGCGATTTTTGACACTATTTTCGACGCGTCTCTATCTATAAAGTCTTCAAAATTATTACAACTTTTTCTATAACTTCTTATATATATATCAATCTATTTCTATTAATATTATTATCTTCGATAGCTTGCACAAAGTAAACAAATAATACATATAAGTAATTCCTTTTTTTATTTGTTTATAATTAATAAGCTCAATTTGCTAATTTAATAGTTTGCTTTGAAATTCTTTTGCTATAAAATAATTTCTTGTAGTTAATTTAAACAAGACAAAATAGACAAAATAGAAAATAAAAATGTTAAAGACAAGAGTGTTAACGAAAAGAATATCGAAGAAAAAAGTATCAATAATATTAATATAGTTAAAATAATACAAATAGATAATATATTTTCAATTAATATATTAATATTCTACAATAGAAAGAGCAAAAACATAAGTTTGAAATTGTTGCACTTCGAGAGACTAAAAAATATTAAAAATCGATCAAATTTCATATTTCTAAATACTTATTATAATATTTGATTTTCGAAATACTATATAACAAGACTTAGAATTTCAATTATAAAAAAAACAAATATTGTATTTAGAATTTAATCTTAGATATATTTCAAGAAGTTACAAAAGTATTTATATATATCTTTTTCTCTAGTAAATATACTATCTTATCATATTACTATTAAAACTTTAGAAATTTAATTAACATTCTATTCTATATAGACTTAAATCTTGCAACAATTTATATTAAGTATATAACAATCTAATACAAGAATTGTTAGTTTATTAGATTTTTAATAGAGCAATTCGATTTTTTCTAGTAATAGAAATTCTAGAATAATTCGAAGCTTTTTTAACAACTATGATACGTTTCTTGTACTAATTGTAAATCAAATTTTTGAGATTCAATTATTAATAACTCTCTTCTAGCAATTAAAATTCTTAAATATATTGTCTTTTTGCATTACTACTAATAAGATTTGATTGTTTATATAGTAATTATAGATACAATATCTTCAATAATACAATATATCTATTAGTAAATCTAATTTAGAATAATTTCGAACTTTATTTAAAAAAAATCCTTTATATATTACTTGATTATTATTCTTTTCTTTGTAATATATATTTTATAGTTAGACAACAATCTTCTTTAAGTCTAAATCTACAATACAATTATAATACTTAATTATTATAATTTGCTCAATTGTTTACAAATTTATTTAAGATTGATTTTATCAATATATTTTTCGAACAAAACTAAAAGTTTGTTTAATATTTGTCAATTATATTAAGTATAAAAATATATTTCGAGTTATTTGCATTGGCTTTAACAAGTTCGAAATATTATCTTTTATTATTTTTAAGTTAAATATAATTTTTTTATAATATTAGTTCAAAAACAAAAGCATTAAAGCTATCGAAATAAGAATTTTGCAATAATTGCAATAAATTATAATAGTATTAGCAATATATATATTACTATATTATATTACTTTTTTAGCAATATTTGCTCTTTATACTTTTGTTCTTAAACTAGAAGTTAAATTGTAATAATATTGAACATAGACTTTAAATTCGATCTTGTATTTTGTTTTATAGTTAACAATATTATTATTATTTTTCTTATTTTATATTTTGTAAAGACTAAATTTTTGTATAAAATTAAAAATATTAATAGAATTGTATAATATATTATTAAGTTTTTTTGTTTTCGAATAATATTTTGCAAACTTTATTAAAAATTTATTGCAAGCTTTTGTTACAATCTTTAACAAAAAACAAATACTAATTTCGATTATTTTCTTTTAATATTTAAGATAATTAAATATTGTATCGAATATTCGAAATTTTAAATAAATATCTATATTAGTTATTCGCGAAACTATAAGAGTATATTTATAGAAAAAATTTAAAAAACTAAGTATTACTTATTTTTGTCTAGTCTAATTTATTATATTTCTAATCTTAAGAGTATTTCTTTATTTAAAGATTAATAAAATTGCGCAATTAATATATATAACAAAGTATTAGATAGATAGAATTCCAACAAATACAAATATTTTATTCTAGTTTTTATTATTTTTTTCAATTTGTTTCTAAAGAATTTTGAAGCAAAGCAAATATTAAGCTAAGTTATTAATAGCAACTATAAAAGCGCAAATCTAAATAGAATTTAGCAATTTCTTATCTATATTATTACAAAAATTAATATCTTTTTAATTACAATAGATAAGTTTATGCTCTTTGTAATATTTTGAACTTATATATTTCTTAAATGCATAATAATATTGTTAGCTATTGTTTTTAATTCTAAAGTTGTAACAAAATCTTAAGCTACTAAATTAATAATATAAGTTAAACAAAAAATAGAGATCTATTGTTTATTCTATTAAAATTCTTGTCAATTTAGAGCTCTTTCGAGTTTGTCTTTAAAAATATTGTTATTACTTGCGTTATTAATTATAATATTTAAAAGTTTACCTTTGATTTTAAAAAACTTTAGAGATCTTTATAAGCTCTAATATTAATTAACAATTTTTATACTTAATATTAAAAGAAACAGATTTAATAACAATATACAACTCGACACGCGTAAGCTTTACGTTCGTAGATAACGACGAAAGAACATACTTCTACGTTAACAAGTGCATCAATAGCAATAATTAACATAGCACATAACATTTCAAAGATGTAGAAATAATAACGCTATAACTATGTTTCGACAATAACGACACAAGATATAATCTTGTCAACGTTTATAACGTTTACAACTTACTCTTAAATAATTATAACAAGATAATCGATAAAAGCAATCTTTTAGCGATAAAGTTGACTTTACGCATGCAAGACGAAAGTGTTATTATAAGAAATTTTAATTTGCATTATTTCTTTTGAGCGAACTCTTTCTATTTTAGACAATATTTGCTTTCGAAGAATTTGCTAAATATAATGCGTGCGATCGACGCAATGCTAACTTTCTCTTAAGAAATTATAATAAGAAATTATTAAGACGCTTAAATTACGATCGATTTATCGTTCGTTATAAAGAGAATAGCAAATCAATTAATATATTGCGATATAAACAAGAAGATAAAAAACTTATTCGATTATCTTTTAATAAGAACGATGTTAGATTTTCGAACGAAAAAAAAGTTTTAACGTCGTTTTAGACGAAATTGAAAAGCTATAAACTTAAAAAAGTTCGACAACATATTAAGAAATTTATTACTCGAATCAATATTAAACGACTTAATAAAAAGAGACGACATTAATAAGTATACGACAAAGTTGCTCGATGCTTTAAAAAAAACTATTAAAGACTTTATTTCGTAAGCAAAATTATACAAGAGAGTTAAACTTAAGTAAACAACAAAATGTACGAAAATAATTAAAGAAATTAGAAGATGTCGCATCTCTAACAAATAAGTAACGTACGTTCGAATATGCGATAAGAAGAACAAGATTTTAAAGAGACACAAACGAAACAAGTTTCGCAAACAAATAAAAGTTTCGAAAAACATTATTAAAGATCTTTTCGAAATAACAAAATAAATCAAAAACGCGACGACAAAAACGTTGATTAAGTTTACTATATTATTATTACGAATTAACATCAATACGAACATCGCAACGACAACAAAGAACAAAATCGAAACAATATTTTAATCTTATTTTTCTTTTTTATCTACAATTTTAATAAACGATTTAAACAAATTCTTTTATTTAATTTTTATAAAAGATAACAAGATAATGTTAAAACGCAAAGTAATAAAAGCAATGCACAAGACAACTCTTAACAAGACATTAGAAATTAATAATATAATTAATTGTGCGTTGCAACAATTAATTCGCATCGTCTTATCTTAAGTAAAATCTTTATTTAATAGATGTATTAAGAAAGAAATGCAATTATCTTGTTTTAAAAAGACGATTACAATAATGTTGCGCAAAGAAAGAAAAAAGAACTATTTTAAGTCGTTATTCTTTAAATTTATCGTATTATTAAATACATTAAATAAGATACTAGAGTTGATAATATTGAAGCATCTTCGCTACGTCGTAAAGACACACAACATTCTATTAAGTATACAAATTAGAGCTAGAAGACAACGTTTAATCGACACAACATTGCAATTAATTACAAAAAAGATTTATACAATATAAAGTAATTAAAAGAAGAGAGTAACATCTCTACTTAATCTTGATGTATTAGACGCATTCGACAATGTATCGCATATTTAATTGCTTCACAATATAAAAAAGAAACGAGTTTCTACTTGTCTACTTAAATAAGTAAAATTTTTCTAAAAAAACGTTGTATTATCTTAATTATAAACGACTATACAATAAAGAAACGTAATATAAACGTAAATATATCGTAAAACTTTTTTCTATTTTTAATCTTATATTTGTTTTATAATGCAAATCTATTAAAGATATGCAATAACATCAAATTGCAAATTAGCGTTACAAATTTCGTAAACAACGTTAATATATTAAGATATTAAAAATTAATTAAACGTAATTGTAGAATGCTAAGTTAAATATACAACAAATGCGAGCAATAAGTATAAAATTACAAATTTAAATTCGCAAAAAATAAGTATAAACTAATTTGATTTCGCGAACTTTAAAGAAATTCAATATAAGCGTCAATATAACGCTAACAAAATACGAGATAATTGTTAAATCAAATATTAGAATATTAAGAGTTCAATTAAATTTAAAGCTAAAATAAAGAATTTATTTGCATTAAATAGAAAATAAGCTAATAATTAAACACAAAAGCGCGTCAATAATAAAAAGTTCAATATTTAACATTTCGTTAAAGACAAATAAGCGCAAGTATATTATTATTAAGAAGTCGATAATAGCTTATAGTGTCGTCGCATAATATATGTCTAAAAATATTAAAAATTTAAGAAAAGAAATTATTTTAAAGTTGCGATTAATACAAAATTGCGCATTTTAATGTGTTACGAATGTTTATAAGACAATGTTTACGAAAATTTTACAAATTAAAATTAACGTATCTTTTATCAATATATATCTCGAAAAATTAATATAAAAATTAATAGCTATTATAAATGTACGAAAATTAAGCAAAATAATAAACGTAGTAATGTTACGAATACGCAACAACTTAATGTTAAAAAGAGAACAAAAATCAAAACTTAGAATAACATTTTTGCAATTTAAGAGAAAATAAATGCGAACAAAACTCGAATTGACAACAATATCGCAATAATAACTTTACACAATTGTTTTATAAGTAAAACTTTCTAAAATAGCTATTGCGTATAATAAGAAAACAACTAAGAAAAAATACAACGCAAACAAGTTCAATCAATATTGAAGAACGTTCTTCGATAAGAGCAATTGCGATAAAAACGTTATTGTTGTCTTAATAAAAGCAAATTGAAAAATTAAGAAGTAACTAGAAGACGTCAAAATAACGCTTACGCATTATAACGAACTCGAGAGACTTACAAGAATAATCGAAAAATTGACGAAGTATTGCAAGACGTCTACTAATTTGCGAGAAAAAATTTACAAAACATATTTTAACAATTAAACTTTATTAAAGATTATAAGAGAAATAAGATCGACATTAAATTAAATACATTTTAAAAAAAACGTAAAAAGCATATAATGCGATACAATGTCGCGACGTTATATTAAAACTTTATTAAGTTTTAGAATATAAAGACATAAAAGATAACGAAATTGCAAACGAAATTGTTAACAAGACGCACAAGTAATATTTGCTTCTCGCGCGAATTAGATGCTAGACAAATTTGTTGTTAAAAAGACGTTTATTTAGAACAAAACTTAAAAGAAATGATAATTAAGATAATTAAGAGACAAGAACGATGCAAAGTATCGCAAACTTGCACTTAAAATTACGCACAAATATGTGCAATTACACATTGATTGTCTTAAATTACATAATGCACTTTTAATACAATTAAGAATAAACAAAATCGACTTTAATTAATTTTTGTGCGAACAATAAATATTTAAGATTACGACAAGAACTTGCGATTGCGATTAGAAATATATAACGATTAAATATGTTTTGTTAATTTGCTTTAGATAACGATAGAAAAGAGTACAAATGTAATAAAAGATTAATATCACGAGTTTACGACAATTGCTAAACGAGATTAGATTTATTATTACAATAATGTGCATAATTCTAATTATTAAGTTGTTATGTCAATTTTAGACAACGATATCGCTAGCGATATTTAAGTTTCTCTTAAATTTATAGAGTTTTTGTTTGAAGAATTTTTCTGTATTACGAATATCACGATATAAAAGACGAAGACGCAACGTCGTTATAACGACTCGTTACGAACGAAATAACAATCGCGAATTTTAATCAATTATAATTAGACAAGTAGACGCTAGTATTGCTCGTCTATTCGTAATTGATTAGATTTAAAAATCGTGAAAGTATATAATTTTCGCATAGATTCTAAGAGATGTTAAATCAAGTATAAATTAAAAAAAAGATTTAATAAGATATATGCGAAATTAAAATACAACATTAATTTAATATATTAATATTTCTAAATAGATAACTTTTTAAGAACTAGACTATATATTTAAAGCAATAAAGATATACTAAATATCTTTAAAATCTATTTTAGACTTTTTACAAATTTAATCGAAGTTCGAAAGAATTATTTTTAATTGTTATGTGCAATCTAAAAATACTAGTTCTAATTAGAGTATTTTTAGTAGTTTTCGAAAGTAAGAATTATCAATAATTCGAAAAAATAGAATTAAATTAACAAAAGTTTGTATAATTGATTTTTTCAATTATTTTAATTAAAAAAGAATAATAGAATGATATAGCTTTTTTCTAATAATATATTAGTTTTGTATTATTTATTTGCATTATTAATTGTAACTTACGCAATTAAAAACTAGATTAATTGCAATTTGCAATCTAGATCTTTTTTGTTGTAAGCAAAAAGTAAATTAAAGATGTTTTTTAATATTTGTTGTGCTTAAATAGTTATAAGTAATAGAATAATTTAAAAACTTGTAACAACTTTTGCAAGCAATCTTTAAAAAAAACTCTATAGTCGAAACTACTTAACTATATTTGTTTTAAATCTTAAATTTTGTTTTTATATTAATCTTTTTTGTTTAACTTAAATTGACAAATCTTAATTAAGTTTTGTTTAAAAAAAATTTATTAGTTGCAATTTGTAATTACTATTCTTAAAATTAAATATTAGTATTTAAATTTTATTTAACATATTTGTTTCTCTCTCTTAATATAAGCAACAAAAAATTGTCTATAATTTTGTTTAATATTTTGTAAAGAATTCTTTTTCTATTGTCGAAAATAGAATTAAATTTTTTTTAATCGAATTAACTTACAAATTGATTAAAATATAAACTATTAAATAACAAGTTATACAATATAGATTTGCAAAAATTATCTTCGATTAAAAATAGTTGTTAATTTGAAGCTTTTAAAAAATTAGATATTTTGCAAATAAAAATTGTACAAAAATTATCTTTAAATAATATATAGAGAATCTCTTTAAAATAAATAAATAATACAAAATAATAATACAAGTAACAATTAACTTAGATAGACTATTACATAATAAAATATAGTTGTAATCTCGAGAATATTAAGAGAATCTCTTTAGAACAAAAGAGTAAAGCAAAATAATAATACAAATAATAATTAGTTTAAATAAATTATTATATAATAATATAAATAAATCTAATTGTAATCTCAAAGTATATTAAACTATACTCTAGTCAAAATTTCAAAGTAGTAATAATGTAGATCTAAAATAGTAATTTTTGATATAATAATATATTTTTCGATTTCTTGATAGTTCAATTTAATTTTAATTTTAAAATTGAAAATCGACTTAATTTAATTTAATTCGATTTAAATTATATAAATCGAATCAATTTTCGATTTAATCTCTATAGTTAAAATTAACAATTCGATTCAATTCTAAAAGTTAAAATCGAAAATTGAATTAATAGTTAGTTTAACTAAATATATTTTAGATAAATATAAATATATATAACGCAATACAAAGTTGCAATATTAATATTTTGTTTTTTTACTTAATTTAATGCAAGTTTTCTAAAGTACTTCTCTAAGAAACTCTAGAATTAGAGATTAAATTATATAATAAACTAAATCGATCTAAACGTGCAATAATTGTATTTTTAAATTTTTTTCCCTTAAAATTCGACAAATTAAAAACAATTTTGATTAGATTTAGTATTAAAAAGTTTTAATATTTGCAATCTACAATACGCGTTCTATAGTTAAATAATTGTATTAATATTAACGTTAAAACTTTATAAATAATAAATTTAATCGATTAGAACAAAGTTTACTTTAAAAACAAGTATTAATAATTTGAATATTCTATATATAAGTTAAGAAACACAATAGTATCTTCTAGTAGACAAGTCTAATAATGTTAGACAAGATAGAAGAAACTCTAATTATCTCTTAAAAGTCTAAAATTTTATTAAGAGATACTTGCAGAAACTTGTTTAATTTTTTTTACTAGCGTTGCTTAAATCGTAATTGTTGTGCTCAACTATACTCAAAGTTCTATAGATTGTGTTTGCGTCAAGATCAGAATATAGTAGCTCTTAAGTACTTAATCTTGCTTTATTTTGCTAGCTTGCTTAGAGCAACTTAGAGCTGGAAAAAAAATGTTGATAGACACAATATTAAAACTATACTAAATATTAAAATATAAGAATATAAAGAGCAATAAAATTGTCGATGAAGTTGTTAAAAAGATATATAAATAGTGTCTATTTTTTGCAAAGCAACTAACAAGAAAACTTATTGTTAAAAAAACATTTAATTAGAATAAAGCTTGAAAGAAATAGCAATCAAAATAATTAAGAGATAAAAGTAATACAAAATATTGAAAACTTGTATTCAAAATTACACATAAATATATGCAATTACATTTTAATTATCTTAAACTATATAATATATTGTTAATACAATTGAGAATAAGTAAAATTAACTTTAACTAATTCTTGTGCAAACAATATATACTTGAAATTACAATAGAAACTTGCAATTGCGATTAAGAATATATAACAACTAAGTTTATTCTTCTAGTTTATCTTGACTAATAACAAAAAAGAATGTAGATACAATAAGCAATTAATACTACAAATCTAAGACGATTGCTAAATAAAGTTAAATCTATTGTTGCAACAATATATATAATTTTGTTTATTAAACTATTAAGTTAGTTTTAGACAACAATATTATTCAAAAAGTGCAAGTTTTTTTAGATTTATTAACTCTTGTTTAAATCTTTTTGTACTACAAATATTATTGTAGATAGAAAAAAGGCAAAGTGTTATTAGAGTAAAACGTTATTAATAAATATGCAATTAAAGATTCTGATTACTTAGAGCAAGTAAGTAGCGCTAATATTTGTTTGTCTACTTTAATTAGCTAGATTTAAATTCGCAAAAGTATATAGATCTTATATAAACTCTTAGAAATATTAAATCGAGTATAGATTGAAGACAAAGATTTTTTTTAATCTTATATATTCTGTTTGTCTTATACTTTTTTTAATTTATATTTTTAATTTTATCTCTTTACTTAGTTTACGTCTTAGAAGTGCTTTTTTAATATTTATCTTAATTATTGTTTGTATAAGTAATAATATATTACGCTTTGTATTTATCTATCTATTCGTATTTTATATATGTTTCTTGTTTCTATTTGTTTTCTCAAATTTGTTAACTATTCTCTTTAATTTTTTTAATATTATAATTATATTGATTTGCTTGTTTTTTACGAGAAACATACTAAGTTAATTTATTATTTTTTCAATAAAAGTATGTTATTTGCTTAATATTGTTATTAAGTTTTTAAATGTATATTTTTCTTCAATTTATAGAGTTTTCTAATCTTTATTATTTTCATTGTAATTTTTATCGTAATTTGTAATATTTTGCGTTAAGAAGTACAAGATACACTTTAATTACTTATTAATATTGCTTTAATTACGTTTATTTAACTTTAACAATCGAGATAAATTGTATACTTTTTAGCTAGTAATATTTTCTCGCTTATCTAGACTAGACTGATCGCGAGAAACCGAAAATATCATGTGAGAGCGCCAAGATTCGATTCCTCGATTTTTTTTTGGAATCGAATTGCTTAAAATAGTAACTTTTCGACTAAGCTAAACTTATTATAGTAATAAGCTAACTTTTTTAAGCGATTCGATTTCATTCTATTTCTTAACAATTCGATTCGATTCCAAATTTGAGATCGAATATCGAATCGACGATTAATCTAATCTAGACTAATGGCGTTTAATTAAATTATCGAGTTCGAATCAAGTATTTGATTCGAATTTTGACAATTTGTATTAATTCGATTTGAAAGTCTTAGCAATTCGATTCTAAAATTGAAATTAATAATTCAAATCGATTTCTATACTTAAAATCGAAATTTAACTCAAAAAATCAATTCGAATTGTTAAGACTATTATTTTTAATAAATTTTATTATTTTTAGTAACAATTAATTGATAATTTAATAAAAATAGTCAATTTATTTAAATTAATTAATAAGTATATTAGATTGTTTTTATATTATATATTATTAATATGCATTATTTAGAAAATAATCAAAAAAAATTAAAATCCAAACTAAATTTATACTATTTTTAATATTCTTAACAATTCGATTCGATTTCTAATATTAAAATTGAAAATTAAGTCGAATTAAGTCGAATCTTTTTCAAAATAACAGAAATTAAAATGAATTTCGAATTAATTTCTAATATTAAAATTGACAAGTCGAATCGAAATTCAATTTAACAATTGATCTATATTTATCTCTTCTTATATAATATAAAGAAGCGAGAAATATTATATCAATCGATTTCTAGTTAGAGTTTAGCATCTTCTTAAAGAAGTTTAGCTCTTTCTATATAGATAAAGTACGATTACTAGTTAATTTGTCGCTTCAAGATATAAAGACTCTCTTTTCTCGCTAGTAATCTTTATTTTATTTATTTTTTTACTTTGTTTTCTTATTAGTTGTTTGTAATATTTCGATTATACGTAGTCTTCTTGCGTTAAGAATCTCTTTCTTATTTATTAAAGTTCTTCGATAAATAGTCTTAATATTATTATATCTTGCAATCTTAATATTTTGCTTCTTGATATTCTTTAACTCGAACAAAGATATTCTATTTTAGCAAAATTCTTGCTCTAATTTATCTAGACTAATTGTCGGATCGAGTTTCGATTTCAACTTTAGAAATCGATTTAACTTATTAATTTCAATATTAGAAATCGACTCGAAATTCGATTTAATTTCTATTATTTTGAAATCGATTTAATTCGATTCAACTTAATTTTTGATTTTAATATTAGAAATCGAATCGAATTGTTAAGAATATTAAAAATAGTATAAATTTAGTTTGGATTTTAATTTTTTTTGATTATTTTCTAAATAATGCATATTAATAATATATAATATAAAAACAATCTAATATACTTATTAATTAATTTAAATAAATTGACTATTTTTATTAAATTATCAATTAATTGTTACTAAAAATAATAAAATTTATTAAAAATAATAGTCTTAACAATTCGAGTCGATCTTTTGAGTTAAATTTCGATTTTAAGTATAGAAATCGATTTAAATTGTTAATTTCAATTTTAGAAATCGAATTTTTAAGGTTTTCGAATCAAATTAATACGAATTATCAAAATTCGAATCGAGTACTCGACTTGAACTCGATAATTCGATTAGACACAATTAGTTTAAATTTATCGCAATTCTATTTTCTTTGCAAAACAATTTTATAATAATACAACTAAGCTTCGATTCGCGAGATAATTAAATAGAAGATATTCTATTTTAATAGATTGCTCGCTTTAGTTTTATCGCGAGGTTGCATTGCTTTGCAAAACTCTTTTATTGCAAAATAATTAAATAAAAATTTTGATTTGTAGCAAGAGTCTTAAGACAAAGTATATATTTTGTTTGTAAGTGTTATTGTATAATTAATAATAAAAAGAGCATATTTATTATCGAAATGCTTCTAAGTTGTCTACGTCTTTAAATAACTATATTAATTAAGTTATTTTTTATCGAAAGTTTAGATGTAAAGACAAAGTCAAAGATCGATTATTGCGTAGTCAATAATAAGAAATAACGTATTTCTTATTTAAATAATTTAAACTTGTTTCTAGTTCGAACGTACAATTAGAAGTTAGAGACAAAGCTAGTCAATAATATATTTAATTTACAATAAAAATAATATATAAACAAAGTATTTAAACGCAATAAGAGATCTATATTGCTAATAAATTGTAGAAATCTTACTTAAAAATTTAAGTTTTAATATTTTCGTTACAATTATTAACTATAATAAGAGTAGTTTAATAGTTAAAGCGCAATTTTAGCGCATTTAGTTCGATTTAAAAGTATATAATCGTAGATTGTTCATTTTCAATAGCAACTAAAATCTTCGAAAAAATTAAGAAATATTAGCAAATAATACTAGAGCAATAGTCTCAAGTTGTTCTCTCTAAGAAAGAGATCGACAAAATTATTATTTATTTAACTATAACTTGCAAATGCTTTTAATCTTTTTATTCTATTTTTTTTTAATATTTTTGCTTATTTGCGCTTTATTCTTTATGTTAATTGTCTTTTATTAAAACTACGCAATAATTAATATTAATCTAGACTTTATTTAATTTTATCGATTGCTAGTAAAAATTAAGTTATTTTATTATAAGAAGCTTACAATATTACTTATTGAAGACTTTGCTAAATAGATTAATTATTAAATTTAATAGTGTAGATTATTAATAATCGATATTATTTACGATTAAAGTTGCTATCGATTAAGATATATATTCTTTCGAAATTATTAAATTAAATATTAAGCAATTGTAAAGCAAGTATCTTGTTAAATTTATTAGTCAAATTAATTCGACAATAAGAGAACAACTAAAGTCTTCGAATAAACTAGCGTTAAATTAACAAAAAGATACAATGCGCTCTTCTATATTAAATATTTGAGTTTTAGCACATATTTATAGATAATGTCTTACGTAAAAGGTCTAATAATTAATTATATTTTTACGTAGAATTTGTAAAAGATTATCTTAAGAAAAAGATCAATGTTTCAAAAAAGTTAAAAATCAACTTACTTAAAAGAAAAATTAATAAAAGAATAGAGAAAAATAGAAAGTAAAGTCTCGTATACAAATTTCTAAAATGCATACAAGAACTTCTTAAGTTTAAAGAGAAGATTAATCTTATTTACGTAAATAAAATTTTGCTAACATTTAATAGATGCAAAAAACAAATTATACTCTACTTCTAAATTGCTTAGTCAAAGGAATGCTTTAGCATATAAAAAAATAGAAAATAAAGCTAATAACAAGTCAAATATTGTAAAGATAATCTAAGACTTTCAAATTTAAAACGCAAATATAAAGAATTACTTAAAGATATTGAAGATTTTTTTTTAGAAAATATATAAGTATTGAACTTGAACAAAATATTAACTAACTTTATATTGCAAATTAATAAGAACAAATTTGTCAAAAAGATTTATAACAAAGTAATACAAAAAATAGAAGAATTCGTTTAATATATAAAAAGATAAGCATAAAGTTTAAGACATAAGTTTATAAAAAATATAAATTTGTATAGATGTTGCAAAATTCTTGCGACAAGTTTAACAATTAATCTTTATTTTCGTTTTTTCAAGTTGTTTTACTATTTATTTCTAAGAGAAGCTCTTTATCTTATAATCTTCTTTTATACTTTTAAATATCAAAGAACTAATTATAAAGTCTACGCTACTTAGATTTTTATTTTTGTATATATTGCAAGTCTTTTAGTTAATAAAGTTATTATATTCTATAAATTTGTTAGATTTCTAAGATAATAAATGTGTTTATTATTTACTCAAGCGTAATATATAAGCTTGAAGTGTCTTTATAAATTTTATTACATTTAAATTGTTGTTTATTTTTTTTTTAATTTCTAGTTATCTTAATTTAAATCTAGTAATTTTCGCTCTATTATATAATAAAAATGCAAACTTTTTTTTCTATTATGTTTAAGATATTTGCAAGCTCTATTTGTCGACTTAATGTTATCGCGACAATAGTAAATTGCAAAAGACAATTGCTTTATTAATAAAAGTTCTTAATTTCTACAAATGTATTTAAAACTTGAGCTTTAATTGTTAGAATATTGTTTAATTGTAAATTTTAAAGAGCAAACAAACTAAATCTATATAGAGATTTTAAAAAATGTTTTTCTCTATATTAATGTTTCGAATATATAGAAGAAGAAAAAAAGCTAGAGTTATTACTACTTATATATGTTGTTCTCTCTTCTTTATTAAAGCTTGAAGATCTTTTAAAATCTTTTTATTCAAATCGATTATATTTAATTCTAGTTAATAATTTGATTAATTTTGTATTATTTAAGATACAAATTAAATATTGTATTATACAAAATCTCGATCTTGAATAATAGTTATTTCTAGACTTTGATCTTTCGAAAATTATTACTTTAGTCTTATAAAATAAAGAGTTATATATATTTTTAGATATTGTCGAATAATCGAAATGTTAACAAATTAGTTTGTAATCTACAAATTGCAAAATTGCTTACATTTTTATACAATTATACAAGTCGAAAGAAAAAGACAATAAAATATCAACAAATGCAAACTTAATTTAAAACAAATTTAATGCAATTTTTTATATATAACAATATATCGACTTTGATATTTGTTAAGCAATAGATAGTAATTTTTGCAAAGTACTAATTAAATAAGTTCTACTAAAGAATACGAGTCTAATTTAAATAAATTGCGAGAAATTCGTAGCATTCGATATTTATAGTAGAATTGTTAAAATAATGTCGCAAAATTTTTGTAATTTAAAAACTCGACTTACTTAATTGCACAATTGTAAATAGAATTTTGCATATATTATTTATCTTTACAAAATTATTAATTTACTATAATAGTAACTCGAGACTAATGCACACTTTTCGAAAGATTTATACTAAATAAGTTGCTCTCGATTGCAAATTTAAATCGAAAATCTAAACTTAACATATTGTAAACAACAAGATTGCTTGTTTTTTGTCTTATATTAATACAAAGTTAATTGTACAAAGAGAACTATTAATTTTTTAAGAGTTTAACATCTTACATATAATATAGACTCTTTTCGAAAATTAAGATACTAGTAAATTTCTTCAAGATATTGTATAGTCAAAGAATTGTTTGCAATAAGCGTTTGTTCAAAGCTTAATAATAATTTGTAATTGATATTATTATAAAAGATCAAAATAAAATTAAGTTTAGTAGCTAATTTAGACTATAATTAAGATAAGAAGTTTTGTTAAAAGCTCTAGTTATTAATTAAAAATTAATATTCTATATTAATTGCACTTAAAGATAAATTAACATCTAAAAGTTGTTCGAAACTTAAGAATTCTATTTATTTTATATATTAATAACTTAGTAGATTAAAGAAAGATTCTAAATTAAAATTGTAAATTGTAAATTGAACAAAAATACAATCTAACTAGAAATGTTGTTAGCGATTTAGCTAATTAACATTGTTTTACTTATAGTTGCATCAATTTGTAAGACTTAATTTTTCGAGTTATAATTATATTAAGTTACAAGATAATTCTATTAATTGTATAAAGACGCTAGATAGTTTTTAACTAAATAAAACTCTAATTGATTTATTGTTTGCATAAAATTAATTGCGAAAACTTTGCTATAACAAACTTTAATTCAAGTATATATATATATTTGTGCAAAAGCTTTTATTATCTTTTCGAAAACTAAAAGTTGCGACATTTGCAAAACTCTTATTAACGAAAATCGCTACTATATTGCTCTTACATATATATACGAATCAAGTTAAAAAATAGTATAATTTTATTTTTTTCTTAAAGCTTAGAACAAAGTTTTGTTAAAGTTAATTGCAAATTAAATAATTTATTTAGTTATACTTAAACTTTATCAAAAATCAAGTATTAATTTTATTAATAATATTTGCGTTTGCACTTTGTAAACAAATCAATTATTTTATATATATATTTTACAAATTAATATAAAAATTAAGTCTATGCTATTTTAAATTCTATATTGTAAGACTTTAGCTTGCAATTATATGCAAGTTCGTTTGCTATATTTCTAGAAATTTATAATTAATTTGCATCTACTTTACATTACTTCAAATTATTAATATTACGATCAATAATTATAAGTGTCGATTAAATTGTTCTAAATCTAGACAATAATACTATAAAATTAAAGAAAAGAAAAGAAATACTATAAAATTGAATATATTGGCTATCTCTATAAAGAGTTTAAAGATTTCAACTATTATTAAAAAAAACAATACATTCTTAGAATTGCGTAAACAAGATAAACTATTAATATTTTATAGATTTAATACGTTCAAAGATTGTAAAAATAAAGTTTTTGAAATTGTTATCGACGTTAAGAAGATTATCAAAGATACTTATTATTAAGTATTATAATTAAAGAAAGAGACTAAGAGACTATATAGACTAAGACATTAACGTTTTGAAAATAAGTATTAATAAAAGAAGCATCTTGAAAATTTCAAGATATATATTCTAAGCTATATTTATCTTGTATTGAAACTAACATCTTTTACAAGAAATTATATATATAATAATCAATAAGCTCTTTTTATATTAATTATTATAACTACTAAATAAGTAAATTGCTAATTTATCTTTTTCAATCTACAACAACTTCTTTAATCTAATTTTATTTAATTTAAACTTAATATTGTAAGTGTAACTTGTTTCTTGCTTTTTAAGATTTGTTTTATACAATTTTGATTAAACAAAGTAATAAAGAAATTTGTAGTTGTATTGCGAAGCTTGTTGTTCAATCTAAATACAATAAGTAAATATAATATATTAATAGTAATATAAGATTGTTGTCGATTACAAAAAAGTAAGATTGTTATATTCTCTAGTATCTTAAATATCAAAAGCAAAATTAACTAAATTAATTGACAAGACAATATTGAAAGAACAATCTTTTAATTTGATATACAAAAATAGATATTCAATTATAATAATTATTTATAACAACCAATATAAACAAAGATCTCAAATCTCGTTTTACTTAAATGCTTCTTGTTTTTTATCTATGTTAATTACAAGATCTTACTTTATCGACAATTCGGAGAAGCGACTCCTGTGACACAATGGCTCCACTAAGTCGACATCGACTCGAGAGAGTCTCGTGATACCTCGCGCTAGTCTATGAAAGTAATTTAAACCGTTTTTTAATATTTAGAATGTTTTGTAATTTATTTGAAATTTTTAGCCTAATCGGGTTAGTATTACGTATAGAATTAATATTTGAAAACGAAAAAAAATTTAAAAAAAATTGTTTTCAAATATTAATTTTGTACGTAATACTAACTCGATTAGGCTAAAAATTTCACATAAATTACAAAACAGCCTAAATTTTAACAAAAAATTAGATTTACCCCAATAGGTTAGCGCGAGATGTCACGAGACTCTCTTGGACCGATGTTGACTTAGTAAAGTTATTGTGTTACAGCAATCGCTTCCCCGAATTGTCGATGCTTTGTTCTAGATTTGTTCTAGTTATTTTCTATTCTACATTTATTGCTACTAGAAATCGAATTTTCTATCTAAGCAATTTACTAAGTACTCAATACAAAGAACTAGTATTAACACTTTACTTTCTCGAAAAGAATTCTTGCTCTTGTAAAATATTGTCTTAAGTTTGTTAATTAATTAAGCTTAATTTTGATATTATTAATAAAATAGAGAATAACTTATTTAACAAATCTTTTTTTCTATTTATATTTTTTTGCAACTTTTGAAACGTTCTTTTATTAAGAAAGAGCAACAGTTTAACAAGACTTAAAGTAATAAATTCTAGCTAATATTATCAAAATACGCCAGTAGTTTATTTAAACAACTTTATTAGATTTAAGAATAAATTTATACAATTCTTTAAGTTTTTGACAAATATCTTTAGCATCTCTAAAAGATCTCTAGTATAGATATATCTCTATCAATAAAATTTGTAAACGTTTGTCTTAATTGTAATTCTTCAAATTGTCTAGCATTATAACTATAATTTTTTTTGTCTCAACTAAATTATCTAACTTGCAATAAGTATTAGCAAGATAAACTATTAAATTATAGTTAGTTTTATTATATAGCTTTTAATTGTTTCGCAATAGTCTCTAGAAAAGCTTTTGTATTTTTGAAAATTTATTTTGAAAACAAAATACTTTTGCGACTACAATATCTCTTTTATATATTACAATTGCTTTCAAAATTAATAAAATCTTTTTAAAAAGTTAAACTTAACTAATTTAGATAAAATATTAAAGAAATTATTGTTTTCAATTAAATCTTGTGCGTTGAACAAAGAGAGTTGCTTTAATTGAGCGTTCGATCTTTTATTAATTAAGATTTGTTATATAAAAGAGTTAAATCGATTATTAATAACATTAGACGTATTGCGAAATAGAGTTTTTTCCTATTGTATTGTTTATATTTGCAAGTAATTCGATTGCTATAATTCGCTTTGCAAAGTTAAGCGTCTTAAACATTTAAAATTGATCGAAAAAGATAAAGATTATTAAAAGAATCTTTATTACTTGAACTTTTAAATAAGGAAATAGAATTCTTTTAATATTTAGCTTAAAATAATATTCTAGAGCGTATTAAAGTTGTTGCAATTGTAATTTTTCTAAGACTTTATATCTAATAGTTAATAATTAATATATTGTAGAAAAAGATTAAAAACAATAGTTTACAAAGATTCTAAATCTCGATTTCTCGAAAACATATAATATACAAGAATTAAAGTGTTATATTTTTACTTATTTAGATTTAATATCGATTGCACAATATACAATTGCAATTTTTTTATTAACTAAGAAATTTTATTTTTGAAAAGAGTTCTTTGTTGTAGTAATAAATATATAAGAAACAAAAGAATAAATTGTATTGTTTATTTTAGTTGTATTAACAAATAAATCAATATAAAGTTTTGCTTCGAATACAATTACTTCTTCGATTTTGTTAATAATATTTTAGAATATGTAAAATAAGTTAATACGTAAAAGTATAATCTTTAAAAGTATTAATATATTATTCGATTTAATCTCTTTCTTTTAAAGCAAGATCTTGTATTTTGAAACTTAATTTAAAAAGTTTTGTAAAACAACTAAGTTGTAAAAACAAATTATAATTAAGATATTTAATCGATTAAGTAAAATTAATATAGAGCAAATTTTTGTAGAATTTATAAGCAATATAAGTTCGATCTTTTTCTTTTAAAAGAGATATACAACGTTGCAAAAATAAAATATTTGATTTCTTGTTTTGTTGCACGCGTATTGTACTTTTATAGATTATATATCTATTTCAAAAAAATTAGTCTTTGTTCTTAAGTTTAAGAACGAGACAATTATTTACTTGTTAAATTTAATTTGTATTGTTACACTTTTAAGATTAACTATCAAGTACTAGAAATGCTTGTTATTAAAGAAATTGCAATTTAAATATTGCTAAATTGTTATGCAAGCTTTTTTGTTGTAGCTCTCTAAATTAAGAAATTAAGAAATTTGACAACAATAAATACAAGAAATTTAACTCTTTAATAATTGTTAATAAATTCTTGTGTTTTTTTCTAATATATCGTTTTTAATTATATAATTTCTTAAAGTTTTTTTGACAAAAAGTGCAAAATTTTTCGCTTAAATCTATTGCAAGCTTTTTGTGTAAAATATTGTTTTCTTATCGATAATACTTATATAAGACTTTAAGATTTGCGTATTAACGATTGCAATTCTTGATTAAGCAAAGTAGTCTATTAAGCTAAGACTAAATAAAATTAATTTAATTTAACTAATTATTTGAACAATTCGACGCAATACTTTAATTAATTATATTTATAAAAGCAATGTAAATTTGTTACAATCTTAACAACTTTTATATTTTGGATACTTTGTTTTATAGTTGTAATATAAAAAATTAATGTTCGATATAATTAATAATAGTTAAAAATTATTAATAGAATTCAAGATATTCTAAAAAGTACGCTAGCTCAAGAAATTAATAAGAACCTTTATTAATTTAGTTAAGTTAAAACTTTCTTAAATTTTTATATTCAATATAATGTTATACAAGATATAGAAAATACTAGAGATATAAAAAAAGAAAAGAGAATATAATGAACAAGTTTAATAAAAGCAATAACACTTATTTGTCAATATATTAAGAAAAGATTAAAAAATATTTAAAATTAAGAACAAATAATTTGATTAATTATAAACTTGTGTCTTGCAAGTTCAACAATATTTGTATATTATTATATAAATCTTAAGAGATAAATTAACAAGCTAGCAATAAAATCTTCGACTTTAACTAATATAAATTTATCTATATGTAATTAAACTAGAGTTCGAAAGCTAAAAACGCTAGAAATTACAAAACTAGCATAAATTTGAACATTACTTTAAAGTATATTAGACTTAACTTCTAAAAAAGAGCTAATTATTATTATGTTTTAATTTTATATACTTAAACAATATTACAAATGCAAAGTATAAAAATAATATATAAAAGATATAGTATCTTAGTCTTAAACAAACTTAACGCAAATATATATATTGCGAAATTTGTTAATACTATTTTATATTTCTTAATGCGCTTTAACAGTCTTTATATTCGAAACAATTTATTAAATTTTAATATCTTTATCTAATTATAAAAATTCTTTATTAAGATTTGCAATATTTGCAATGCTTATTAGTTAAGTGTTTTTAGTAATTAATCTAGAAAACTTTATTATACAATAGTTTTTCAAAATATTATTAATACTTTGCGATAAAAAGCTAATATCTATATTATATTCGAATATCTATATTATATTCGAATATCTATTCTATTTAACAACAACTCTTTATCTTTTTATATACACTTAGATAAAAGAGTCTTTTCTTAATTCTCTTTATTATATATTGCATTATTTTGTTAAATAACTTTAAGAAAAGTAAGTCTTTATTAAGTGCAATAGCGAGAAGCTAAATTATATTCTTATATTTATTTTCAAAAGTAACAAGAATTCGCAAAAACGAAAAATTTAATTTTTGGAAAACTATTTGCTAATTGCTTAAGAGTTTGTTGCTCAATAGTATATCTAAATTAACTAAATAGCATAGCAATCGCTAATAAATCGAACAATATTATTTAAAATATAAAGAAGAAGATATTTATAATATAGCAAGACAATAAAAATTAATACAAACTACTTTAATTCTTAAGAGTTTTAAAAAAATTCTACAAGTTGTCGATATAACTTTAAAGTTCTTTTTAGGTTTGTTTATTTATTAAGAATTCGAAAAAGTTAATTGTAAATTATTGAACCTTAAGTAAAAAACAATAGTATATTGTTCTTTAGCTTTTAGAGAAATAAATATCGATAATAAATTTATTTGTTTGCTTTTATTAATATTACTTTTTTGTTTTTACAAATAAGAATTACAAGTATATATTAACAAGATTTATTTTTTCTAAGCTTAATTCGCTTAATATCTAAGATAAAAGACTCTACTAATGTTAGCAATAATCAAGCTCGTTGTTTGCAATAAAGTATTAAATATCTCTCTAAAAAAATTATAAATAGAAATCTTATTATTTGTATATTTTATTGTATTGTATTTAGTATATTAATATCTAAGTTTTTAACAAAAACTTTAAGTTTTAATAGTGCTTTAGAAAAAAATTTCGAATCAAAATCTTTAAATTGTTTTGTATTAACAACGTCGATTAAAATTATATATAAGTTAAGATTGTTGCTAACTATATATTTTTAATCGAATGCAAATTATTAACAATTTACTATATTGCTCCAAAATCTAAACAAGCTTCGAATTAAAATGATTATTTAAGATTCTAAGTTATAGAATTAGAAGACAACTGCTAGACAAAGAAAAATAGTTAAGTAGACAAAGCAACTAGGCAAGACAACTAGACAAGATAAAAAGGCACGCAAATAAACAAGACATATATCTATAGTAATTGTAAAGATAATTTTCTAAGAACTAAGTTAACAATTAAGTTATATTTAATTATCTAAAAGCAGACGTTATCGACAGATATTAAACGCTCTTTTGTTATTTAACAAGAGTATTAAACACAAATCTTGTAATGTATACTTATCTTAAAAGAAAAGATATTGACGCTCTTGTTATATTGCAAATTTAAATGTTATTTAACTTCTAGATTTAACTACTGTTTTTTTTAGATTTTAATAGTCTAATCAATTGTAATAAATTTGTTGTTCTTATTTGTTTGCGCGTTATATTGCTAAATAGTCTTAGCTTAATCCTTCTCGATATTTAGTGTATTGTAGAACTTCTTGTTGCGCCAACAATTAATGTTTTTTCTCGCATTTAAGTACGTCTTGTTTATTTTAGTTTTTGCAAAGTTGTTTTGAAAATTATTTTTGAACAATTTGACAATCTTAACAATCTAAATTAATTTGTTAGCAAATTCGATAATATTTTTAAAAAGAGTATAAATATTAATTACAACAATAAAGTCAATATTAAGAATAGCGTTGCAACTATCTTGTATAGCTTAAAAGTGCGTTGTTGTTTTGTTTAAGCTATTTGTTATTTTGCTCAATATTTGTTTAGCAACTATCGCAAATCGAATTGTCTAACAATTAGTAAGTAAGATATCTATAAGTCTAAGAGCTGTTTACTTTTGTATCTTTTTATCTTGTCTAGATATCTTGTCTAAAAACACAAGAGAACTTAGAATTAAGTTAAGACTTCTATACAATTAATATTGCTTAATTTGACAAAGATTATATTTTCGCCAATAAGCAATATATCAATGCAGCTAAAAGATAAGCTTGCGAAGATAAAAGTTAACAATTACTATCTTGTAAATACAAATAAAGTTAGTATAACTATTTATATAATTATATTATGCGTTTGATAAAAGATTTCGATCTTAAATTTCTTGAACAAGTATAGTCTCTTATAATTTGTATAGTTTGTAAAGTAAAGTAAATTATTTTCTTTAGAAAACTAAATATTAGAAGACATAAATAATTTTCGAACTATTATTAGAATTTCTGTCTACTTAATAGATTCAATATATATCTCGAGAAGTCTTTTCTTAAAGATTTTACTTATTTGAACAAAACTTAAGTAAAATAAAATTGTCTTGTTAATTGTATTTTGATCGACTAAATTTAACTTTTTCTTAAAAGTTTGTTGTATTAACTTAGTTACAATCTCTATATTTGTTGCAAAGTTGTCTATTTTGTCTAAGATTAATAATTTGTTCTTGTTATATTTATCTTTAAGTACAAGAAGTTTAAATAATATATTTGAAATTGTATACAATCTTTTTGCACATTAACGTATATCTAGCGAAAACTATAAAAGATATTGCAAGACACGCACAAAACAAAGATTAAGCTTGTTAGTTAATAAAAAGAACAATATTATTTGTTTAATAATACTTATTATAATCGAGTAATTAGTATAGACTATAATAGATCTCTTAATTACTTTTACTAGATATCTAGTCTTTTGTATTGTCTATACAAGACAAGTTACTTCTATTTTAATTAATTAATAATTTATCTCGACAAAGCTTAGAATTTTAAATAGAAACAAAATATATTAAATATTGTTCTATCTAAAGTTGTTGCTAATCGAATTGTCTTTAATATAATATATCTCGATATTAAATTTGCGTTTCTTAAAGACGTCTAAATTTACATATAATTAACAACTATTATTAAAATAAATTAAGAAGTTCGAAGCTATTAAGAATTGCTATAACTAATAAAAGAATTAAAGAAGAACAAACAAGTATTTAATATATATATTTTTTAAATACGTCTTTCGCTTTTGTTTGTTAATAATAGAAAAATTCTTTAGAAGACAAGTTGTTTTTGCTATAAAATATTAATTTACTAAATGTATTAAGCAATCTTATCTCTTTAATAATTAACAAAATCAAGATAGATTTTAAGTGTCTTTAAATTCTTAGAAAATCTAATTGTCTTAATAGCAACAATACGCTTTTTAGTAATAAATAAGTTAAAGACGTTTACTTTTTGTTCTAGCAAAGTAATACTAGAATAGTTAAGAAGATTTTTTTGAAACTAAGTATAACGTTTAGCAAGACTAATTTGTCGAACAGCTAAATAAGATAAGCTAAATATGTATTAAATAATTGAGAGAAAATAACAATATTATCAATATAAATACGATAGAAGTCTTTAAATTAACAAAGTTCTCTATTTGTTATTTGTTAAACGTAGACAAACAAATTTTTGAATTTTATAACAACAATATTAAGTTGTTTTTTATTTCGATAAATAATAAAGAAGAACTTATATTTATCTTTAAACGCAATTAAGAATTGCAAGAAGAA